>Ga0209758_1000032_pt1 | contig 481623 bp, 454 predicted proteins | sample AraplaMF_Col_mMF_FD_184258 | JGI IMG/M metagenome (GOLD analysis project Ga0209758, IMG submission 184258) | Arabidopsis root microbial communities from the University of North Carolina, USA - plate scrape MF_Col_mMF (SPAdes) (version 2) | ecosystem: Host-associated > Plants > Roots >... | reverse complement strand
TGAGATTGGCATGGCCCTGGTTCGACCAGGCCGTCTCGTCCTCGCCCCAGCCATGCTGCAGGTACAGGACCGGATAGCGCGCGCCCGAATTCTTTTCATATCCCGGCGGGGTATAGACAAAGGCGCGACGCGTCGTGCCGGTGCTGGGAGACGCAAACAATATCTGCTGCACATTTCCGTGCGGGACGTCCTTGACGGCATAGAAGTCGGCGTCCTGCGCGGGGATTTCGACGCCGCTTTCCCAACGCCGTGAGCCGAAGAAATTCAGCGCGCCCGGATCGTTGAAGGTGCCGCCATCAACTGTCAGATGATAATAATGGAAACCCTGGTCCAGCGGGCCGGCCGTGGTGGCAGTCCATGCGCCGTCGGCGCCCTTGGTCAGTTCGGTGCCGCCCTGTCCGCCCAGGCCAAGGCTCATATGCACTTTCTTGGCGTCCGGCGCGACGATGTGAAAGCGGACATACCCTTGTGAATTCACTTGCGGGTATTGCTGGCCCGGCTGGTTGAGGGATGAGGGTTTGAAATCCTCGACGACCGTGGGCGCCGCATTTTGGGCGAGCACCGAACCGGCGGCGCAGCACAATGTGGCAGCCAGGAATGCAGCAGCGGCTTTTGTCATTGGATCATCTCCCCGTCACGCCGCCCCGTTGGCGGCGCATATTTGTCTGAGGAAATACTGGCGCGATTCACCAGGACCAGCAACAGCGTGCGTCATGGTGATATTTGGTCAGTGCGCCCGGGTCAGCATGCCGGCCTTTGCAAAGCCGCCATCATGCGCTTGGTGCATTGGTCGGGAGCTTGTTGCGAATGTTCGTCTTGAGAGTGGCGGTGCCGGAGGGACCACGTAATCTGGCTAACTGCTGAAGGTTATCGGGAATGACTGCTTTTGGGCCCCAAGCCCACATTTCCAAGCACAAATCATATGATATAGCTCCAAATCTCCAAGGTCGCTACGCAACAAGCCGTGGTAGATTTGCCGTCGTGCTTTGGTAGATGAATGAAGAAAGAAAGCCGGTCCGATCTCGCCAGCATTGCACTCGTTCGCGCAAGCGTTGGAGGCTGGCCTATATCGACCGCAGGCATGTCTTCAACGTCCCGCGGTCTGTATTTTGACGTCCGCGAGGCAAGTCACGGTGTCGATCTAAACATGCCCGCGTGCGACCACCATGCCGTTATGGTCGCTCTTGGGTCTTCAAGACAATTCAGGTGCGAGACACATAGAGCTTCCCGCGAGGTATCCTGCAGGGCGGGAGATCTTATCGTGGTACGAGCCGCCAGTCCCGCGCGGCTTTCGGGCGCGATCCCGCCGATGCTTCGCATTGGAATTGAGCCGGAGCAGCTTCGCAGCAATTCGCGCTTGGACAAATCACTGCGTGGCGAAGATGACCAGACCGGCTCGATCCTTTATGTGAACGATGTTTTCGCGCTCTATATCGGCGGTGCAATTCTGGAAGAGATGCGCAAGCCGGATACCGAATGGCGGATGTCGTTGCTACATCACCTGGCCGAAGCGCTGACCGTTCATTTCGTTACGCAATACGGCGTATACACTGTTTCAGAGAACACCGGCGAGATCACAGATCGCGAAGCCATCCGCCGCATCATCGAACATCTCGGTCGAACGACCCACGATTTTCCCGACCTATCCGCGCTCGCAAGACAGACGGGCCTGAGCCGTTTCCATTTTATTCGCGTTTTCAAGACAGAGACGGGTATGACGCCTGCGAGATACGTCGAGCAGTGCAGGATCGAGCAGGCAAAGTCGCTGATCGAGGCCGCTGAGATTTCGCTGGCCGATATCGCGGAAAGACTTGGGTTTTCCGATCAAAGCCATTTGACGCGACGCTTCAAGGCCATCGTCGGGAAAACGCCAGCGGCATACGCCCGCGCCAACGCTCGAAAGCATCTGCCTGCTTGAGCTGGTCGCGAATTGCGCACCCATCTGCCATATAAGCAATATTGTTCAATTTACCTACGTTTGGCAGGAAAGCTTTGGCGTGATTGCCCGAAAGTGCGCCTTTGACCCTGTCGTTTTGAGCAACATCGTACTAGTTCCCGCAACGTGATCCCATGTCTTTGCCGGGCCGAATGGTATTTTCGACCTCGTGAATAGCTGAAAGCTCATGACTGGAGATTGCCGTGCCCATCAACACCATAGTCCTCGTCCACGGTGCTTTCTCCGACGGCTCAGCCTGGCGGAAAGTGATCCCTCTCTTGATGGAACGCGGTCTCAAAACGGTGGCTGTGCAGAACCCGCTCAGCTCCCTCGCCGATGACGTGAAATCTGTTCATCGCGCCCTTGAGGTGCAGGGACAGCCGGTGATTTTGGTGGGGCACTCCTGGGGCGGCGTGGTGATCAGTGAGGCGGGCAATCACCCCAGCGTGCGGGGCCTAGTGTTCGTTTGCGCTGGAGCGCCGGACAATGGCCAGTCGATTTTCGATTTTCTGGCGGGTTACGCGTCGGCGGCGGTCTTTTCCGAAGTCGTCCCCTACGGGGAAGGTTTTCAGGCGCTCACGCGGGACGGGGTCCACAAGTATCTCGCGCAGGATCTCCCTCGGGACGAAGCTGAACTCGTTTACATCACGCAGGCGCCGCTCGCAGACCGCTGCCTAACTGATCGCGTTACAAGCGCAGCGTGGCACACAAAGCCCTCCTGGTATCTCATCGCAGCTCACGACCATGTGTTTCCACCGGCATTGCAGCAGGACGTGGCCGAACGAATGGGTGCAGAGGTTCTCGTCCTGGAGAGCAGCCACATGCCACATCTTTCTCAACCGAACGCCGTTGCGAATTTCATAGCCAACGCAGCAGCGTCGTTCGACGACTAGTACGGCGGCGATCCGCCGCGCCCTTGTACCGATTTCCAGAAGTCTCCCGCTGAAACGCCGCTTCAGCGAGCGATCCCTCTCAACCCGCGGCTAACCGAAAGGAACCTTCACAATGTCCACTATCACAACCAAAGACGGCGTAAATATCTTCTACAAGGATTGGGGATCGGGTCAGCCGATCGTTTTCAGCCACGGCTGGCCGCTGACAGCGGACGACTGGGATGCCCAGATGATGTTCTTCCTTCAGCACGGATATCGGGTGATCGCTCACGACCGGCGCGGTCACGGCCGATCCGACCAGCCCAGCACCGGCAATGATATTGATCACTGGGTTGCCGATCTCGCCGCCCTGACGGAACACCTCAATCTGCGCGACGCGATTCATATCGGGCATTCGACAGGCGGCGCTGAGGTGGCTCGCTATGTCGCTCGCCACCAGGAACGTGTCGCCAAGGCAATCCTGGTCGCTTCACCGACGCCGAACATGTACCGGAGCGAGGACAATCCGTCCGGTCAGCCGCCGGAATGGTTCGAAACGATCCGTGCAGGCATGCTGGCCAACCGTGCAGAGTTCTTCCGTTTCGTCCCTGAAAATCCGTTCTATGGCTACAACCTGGATGGAGCCAAGCCTTCGGAGGCTGTCATTGCGAACTGGTGGCGCCAAGGCATGGCCGGCGGCGCCCTGGCGCACTACGAGACCGTCGCCTCTTGGCTCTTGGATTACAGCGATGACCTCAAGAAGATCACGGTGCCGGTGCTGGTCATGCACGGCGAAGCTGATCAGGTCGTGCCGTTCGCAAGTTCGGTGCCGCGTGCGGTCAAGCTACTTAAGAACGGTTCGCTGAAGACTTATCCCGGTTATCCGCATGGCATGCTCACCACGCACGCGGATGTCCTCAACCCTGACCTTCTCTCGTTCATCAGGTCTTGACGACATCTCTTACCCATTGACGTATCTGATAGACATTCCCGTGAGCTTCAAAGAGAGAGGCGGCCAGAAAGCTGCCTCTCTCATTCACTCGGGACCATGGTGCGAACGTTATCACCAACGGGGGTGGCGGTGCCGGAGTCCGCCCTAACAGGACAAATACCCAAGAAAATCAATCGTCTATTTACCTGCTCAATTTTTACCCATACCCATACCCATACATTCGCACAAGTGGCTAAAGCCCGCCAACTGCCTCTGGTATCCATCATTCAGCCCCCTCTTCGATTCCCTAGGGGCATGACTAGAGTTGTCAGGCGAGATGTCGTTGCTAGATCCGCCGCCCAAGGTTCAACCGACTAGTCCGCCAGGGTGTCTTTCAGGGCTATCAAGCTGCTTTGGCCAGCAAAAGCGCTATACCCGTAACGGCAGCAACAGCGGCAACCGTGCGGACCTGCAAACTTATCGCCGGCCTTCCATGGCATACATTCGCAAAGTGCTCGCAATTCCAGTTCAACAGGTCGTAGCGGGTGCCAAACATGGAATAGGCTCGCTGCAATACGACTGGCGAAGGAAGGCTACTGGGATAGTAAACGTCCATAATCGGTTGGCCCTGAGAGAATTCACTCCACGTCATCAAGGCAGGGCCGCCCCTAGACGGTGAATTGGCAATTACCATCGGTAGGCCATCGAGGCCAATGCGATCCGTCACAACACCAAAGTGAATGGCCAGCCCCAGGGTTTCCCTGATGCGCAAGGTAACGATGGAGCCAACATAGAGATAGAGTGGGGGAAGAAAGTTCTGCATACCGAGAAGCCTTCAAGACTCTGGAAGGAACGCTCCTCCAGGCACCGGCCGCCGTCAATGGGCGCAGAGAAATAATTCTCACATCTAGGGATGCAATCTATGCAGCTATACACGGATGCAAGTTTGCGTCGTCATTTTGCGGAGTGAATTTCAACGCGTGGAATTCATTCGCTTGAATATCGCGAGTTCTGAATTCATTCAAAATACAAATCATGTAGAGAACAGCTAGAAATTACACCGACAATTCTGGCCTAGAATAAGAGGGGCGCACAAAAAGCGCCATCGGGCTTTTATGGGCTCTCCGAGATAAGTGGATTTTACCTTCCTGAGAAAAGCCCGCCTTCTTCATGGCCGCATGAATAGCCTCGTTATTCGCACGTGAAGTCGCGAACACTCCGCATTCGATACCCTCCAAAATGCTAGCGAGAAGTTTGCCGGAAATTCCGCGTTTGCGGGCGCCAGGGCAAACAAATGCCCAGCCGAACTCTAGAGGAAGTTCATCCGTGGGAAGTGGAACCCCCGCGTCGTCTGATACATCCTTCCGGTGTCTAGCGCTGGGCTTTTTCAAACCTGCAACGCCGACAATCAATTCGCCGGACCTGCAAAAGACAAGACGTTCGGCGTCGAGAATTCGACCGGTTAGTCCGACGGGGTCTACTTCGCCACCGGCAATTACCATCTCCTCGAAAATCTCGCGTTCCCTTACGGTGCAGTCGTTGGGGCGCTTCCAATGAGTTGGAAATTCTGGAGTGGGGTCTGTCATAGAGCTCAGCTTAGCGGCGAGAGATGCAGTCGGCCAGAACAAGCTACCTCCACGTCAGCTTCCCTAGTCAGCAACAAAGGATTCACCCGAAACCTGAACTAGCCTTGCGGCAATGAGCGGGTACCGGCGTCAAGGCTACCCGTGAAGGCTGGGGCGGGCCGGAGCGAAGTGACTACACGGGCAGAACGGCGCTCGCTGTGCCTGTTGCCTAGGGGCGCAGCCCATCTTTTGAAACGAATCTGCAGCCGGTAGTATAAAGCCTGGCACTAATTTCTGCGCTGAAAGCCAGCGGCCCATTTCCCCATTTGTGTTGCTTACCGACAGTTTCGACTTATTTCGAATTGATGAGCGCATATTTGCAGGAGGTATCGTGGCTCCGCTCGACTTAATCGCATCTCCCAGTACGGCAGAATTATATTTGCCCGCCGTCGATCTCGGACCTGTCAAAATGACGGTGGGCCAGATTCATTGCCTATTGCGCGGCGCAGAAAAGGCGCAGGTAACACGTGAGGACACATTTCAAATCTCGGCACGCAGGAAAGTGCCGTCGTATCATCTGGCGAACGGCGAGAAGGTCATCCTCATCGGGCAGAAGAAGGCCACTCGGCCCGCTGGTATTGACGGTGTGCTTTTTCGACACGCGGATGGCACGCTCTCTTGGGCGGCCCACCGGCTTGTTGAAAATATGGAAAAGGACGCGAAAGCCAAGGGCTGGCCGGCCGTTGTAGCGGAAAGAGCGAAAGCCTGGGACGGCCAGTTCACTTACAAGGCCGAGTTCGTCAATTCCGACGGAACGGTTAGCCTTGGCAATGAAGGGCTCAGGCCGCCCCAGCTTGGAGCACTCTTCGCCATCGGCTCGCACTGGAGCCTATACAAATCTCCAGCCACGGTCGTCATGCCGACGGGTACTGGCAAGACGGAAACCATGCTGGCGACCCTGGCGGCATTGATTCGTGATCCTCTACTGGTCGTTGTTCCTTCGGATGCGCTGCGCTCACAGACGGCACGCAAAAAGTTCATTCCCTTTGGGCTGTTGCGCAAGCTATCCGTCCTGACGGATGCCGCGCCCAATCCCATTGTCGGCGTGGTGACGAAAGTTCCCAAGACGGCTGGTGATCTGCAGATTTTCCAGCGCTGCAACGTCATCGTCGGTACCATGGACAGTTTGGCCGACGCACTCGCGGAGCCCTTATGGGCCGACATTGCGAAAGCCATTGGTACCCTGATCATTGATGAAGCCCATCACGTCAAAGCGACGCGCTGGTCGCTATTTCGGGAAGCGTTCAACGAAAATCGTGTCCTGCAATTCACCGCAACGCCCTTCAGGCGCGATGGCCAACTCGTGGATGGCCAAGTTATCTACAATTACCCTCTGCGCATGGCGCAGGCTGATGGATACTTCAAACCCATAACTTTCGATCCGATCTATGAGCCCATCCAGGCGCGGGCGGATAAGTCCATCGCGGAAACCGCCGTAGCAAAGCTGCGCAGTGATATTGCGGCGGGACACAATCATCTGATGATGGCACGCTGCTCCAGCATCGAGCGGGCCCGCGCCATGCAGAAAATCTACCACGAGCTCGCCCCCGATCTGAGCCCCGTGCTGATTCACTCTGAATTGCGGGATGCAGATGCACTCGTTCGTGACCTTGCGGAGGGGCGGAGCCGTATCGCTGTGTGCGTCAATATGCTTGGCGAGGGCTTTGATTTGCCGGAACTCAAGGTGGCGGCGGTTCACGATCTTCACAAGAGCCTCGCCATTCTCCTGCAGTTCACAGGTCGTTTCACGCGTTCCAGCGGGGACCGTATCGGCGACGCAACCATCATTGCCAATATCGCCGAACCCAATGTGTCGGCGGCACTGGAACGCCTCTATTCGGAAGATGCCGATTGGAACGAACTACTCAGTGAGCTCAGTTCTGACGCGGCCCAGGACCACGCAAAGTTGGTCAAGTTTCTCAATGAAGCGCAGCGGTTGGACACTGCGTCGGATGAAGACGACACGCCCATCTCCCACACGCTATTGCGTCCAGGCGTCAACACGCTGGTCTATCAGGCCGATGCCTTTACTCCGAAGAAGTTTCACGAAGGCTTGCCAAAGGGATTGAACCCTTATCGGGTCTGGATTCACTCGCCGTCAAACACGCTCTATTTCGTGACGCGGTCGGAGCCCAAAGTAACGTGGGCGCGATCCAAAGCGGTTCGTGACCGCGAATGGGCTCTGTTCGTCGTTCACTTCGATGAACACCGAAAGCTCCTCTACATATCGTCATCCAGCAAAGATGGGTTATTTGAGGAATTGGCTAAGGCGGTCGGTGGCAAAACTCTGATCTTCGGCGACAGCGTGTTTCGGGCGATGGGGCGGATCAACCGGCTCATCTTCCTTGGGGTGGGAATGAAAAAGCATGGCCGCCGAAACCTCTCCTATGCCAGCTACACGGGCGCGGAAGTGAAGAGCGCGTTGGGCCTTGCCGAAACGACTGGCTCCGTGAAAGCCATGCTGACGGGCATAGGCTGGGAGGGTGGCAAGCAAATTACCATCGGCTGCTCGGCCAAGGGGCGCATTTGGTCGCGCGAAAATGCGACAATCCCGAGATTGAACGAATGGTGCGAGAATATCGGTGCAAAGCTGATTGACGAATCCATCGACACTACCAAGCTCATTGACCATGTGTTGTTGCCCACTGTGGTCACTGCGTTGCCCGACGTAGAGCTGCTCAGCATTGAATGGCCGGTTGAGTTACTGCGGCAGGCAGAGGAACGCGTCATGTTCACCCGTGCCTCCGGCGAGGTGTCCCAGACGACTTTTGACTTAGCCATCGACGCGATGGACCGCACCATGAATTCTATTACCTTCCGGCTGATTGAGGCGCGGACGGGTGTGTGGGGGAAGTTCCGCTTCACCCTAGGAGGAGAGCGGTTTTACAGAGTTGAACAGGAGACAGGCGAAGCCGTGACTGTGACGATAGGGAAGCTGAAACTTCCGCTAGCGAAGTATTTCAATGACTATCCGCCGCTTTTCCGTTTCGTAGACCTAACTGAACTCGACGCCAATCTCCATATCGTCCCGCAAAACCCTTACGATCTGACGCTGCCCGCTGATCGTTTCGAGGGACACGATTGGACGGGGGTCGATATTACGACCGAGTCGATGTGGAAGGATCAGGCTATCCGCGCCGATTCGATTCAAGCCCACGCGGCGCAACTATTCATTGATGGTGGCTTTGACGTAGTTTTTGACGACGATTCCAGCGGTGAAGCTGCTGACCTCGTCTGCATCAAGGCAGAGGACGACTTCATCCGCGTGGCACTCGTCCATTGCAAGTTCTCAGGCGGCGCCACCCCAGGCGAACGTGTGAAGGATGTGGTAGAGGTTTCCGCACAGGCGGTACGGTCTGCGCGGTGGGTAGGGAAGTTTGTGCAACTGACCCAACACCTGAAGGCCCGAAATGAGGCATTGAAGGAAGGCGGGCGCCCCACGCGGTTCCTGAAAGGAACGCCAGCCGATCTGACGCGGCTGGTCAAGTTTCATCGCTTCAGGCCCATCAGGGCGGAAATCATTATTGTACAGCCAGGTCTTTCCATCGGCGGCAAAACGCCAGCTCAGGAAATTGTGCTCGCGGCCGCCGCGACATACCTAAAGGAGACGGTGAGCATTGACCTAGCAATCATGTGCAGTGACTAGCTCGGTGCAAGTGCTGGCGAAACTACTTGATCGTTTCCCACCCCAGCCCAATCGCAAAATGGGGCGGATTCACTCATTCCCTCTTGGTTTAGAAAGTGAATTTGTTGGCGCTAGCCTCCGAATGTGGCAAAACACCCCAAGGGGGACGAGATGCCAGCGCCAGATATCATCAAAGAGTTGGTTCGTCGCTTTGACGATCAGGCCGACAATTACATTTCGGGAAAGTACAACGAGACGCAGGTCCGGCGCGAATTCATCGACCCGTTCTTCAAGGCGTTGGGCTGGGATATCGACAACGCACAAGGTTACTCCGAAGCCTACAAAGACGTTGTGCACGAAGACTCAATCAAAATTGCCGGTGGACACCGAGCTCCCGACTATAGCTTCAGAGTTGGCGGCGCCAGGAAGTTCTTCCTCGAGGCGAAAAAGCCATCGGTAGATATTTCCGACGAGGATAAGGCCGCTTTTCAAATTCGGCGCTATGGCTGGTCTTCAAAGCTGCCGATGTCAATCATCACAAGCTTCCGTGAGCTCGCTGTCTACGATTGCCGAATCCGCCCGCAACTAACCGACCGTCCCGCCGTGGCGCGCATCATGTCGGTCAATTACAAACAGTATGTCGAGCGCTGGGATGAGATCGCCGCCATCTTTTCGAAAGAGGCTGTCTACAAGGGGGCCTTTGACCGCTACGCAGGTTCCATCAAGCTCAAAAAGGGCACCGCTGCGGTCGATGACGATTTCCTCGTGGAGATTGAAGGTTGGCGCGAGGGGCTCGCTAGGCATCTTGCTATCAAGAACCAAGACCTGACGCAGTCTCAACTCAACTTCGCAGTTCAAGCAATTATCGACCGGATCATCTTTTTACGTATCTGCGAAGATAGAGGCATTGAGACATATGGGCAGCTTCAAAATCTTTCCAAGAAGCCCAACATCTATATTTCACTTAAGAAGCTATTTGAGAGCGCGGATGAGCGCTACAATTCTGGTCTATTCCATTTCAGGAATGAAAAGGACAGACCAGAGGCGCCGGACACAATCACTCCAAAGCTGGAAATTGAGGACAAGCCGCTCAAAGAGATTATGGGTAGCCTCTACTACCCCGATAGCCCTTACGAATTTTCGGTAATCGGGGCCGACATTCTCGGCCACGTTTATGAGCAATTTCTCGGCAAAGTGATCCGACTTACTGCGGGCCATCGTGCCGTCATTGATGAAAAGCCTGAGGTAAAGAAGGCCGGTGGCGTCTATTACACCCCGACCTACATAGTTGATTATATTGTCGAGCAGACGCTTGGGTCCGCCCTGGACGGTAAGTCGCTGCCCGAAGTTGCTAAGCTTCGTGTTGTCGATCCAGCTTGCGGCTCAGGGTCCTTTCTTATTGCCGTGTACCAGCGCTTGCTTGACTGGTATCTGAGCAAATATTCTGAAAATCCCGACAAGCACAAGAAATTGCTTTATCGAGGGAAGAAGGGCGAAATCCGGCTCGCTTCTGCCGAGCGGAAGCGCATCCTATTGGCCCACGTTTTCGGCGTGGATCTTGACCGCCAAGCAGTCGAAGTCACCAAGCTTTCCCTGCTTCTCAAGGTGCTTGAGGGCGAATCTTCGGAAACGTTGCGCGCGCAGCTTGAACTCTTTCGCGAGCGCGCCCTTCCTGATTTGGCGGATAACATCAAAAGCGGTAACTCGCTTATAGGACCCGACTTCTATCGCCATCAGCAATTTGATTTGCTTGATGAGGCCGTGCGCGAAGCCGTGAATGTCTTCGACTGGAACGCCGAATTCCCTGCGATTATGAAACAGGGCGGATTCGACATAGTTGTGGGAAATCCTCCCTACATCAATGCCTGGGTGATGTTTGAGGCAAATCCGGAAATAAGGAACTACATTAATAGCGCCGACATTTTCCGGTCAGCCGACAGACATTGGGATATGTATGTGCTCTTTCTGGAAAAGAGTCTCGATTTGCTCCGGCCAGAGGGAAAGCTAGCGTTCATTATCCCATTTTCTTACTGCATTCAGAAGTATGCAGGTGCCTCGCGCGAAATCATTTTGCGAGAGTGCAAGGTCGTTAGCATCGCTGACCTGCGGACCGTCAAAGTGTTCAAGAATGTGCCGGTTATTACCATCATTCCGGTGATCGAAAAAAAGAAACCGACGGCAAAAAGCCAGATTACCATTTTGACGCCGAAACACGATGGTCGCACCATAAACGATCCAGGTCAGATCGTGGTGGATCATAAAGTTTCTCAAAATATCTTCCAACAGATTCCCGAGACTATGTGGAGGTTGGACTTGGACGCAACCAGTCTCGCTGCTTGCGAGTTGATGGATGCTGCAAGTCTTAAGGTCGGTGATGTGACCTGGGTAAATTATGGCGCTCAGATGTCGAGTAAAAAGAAGGGCGAATTCGGGAAAGACTTCGTACTTCGGGATCATGCCGCATCGAAGACATGTAAGCGAACTATCTCGGGGCGCGATCTTTACCGTTATCGAGCAAGCTGGGATGGCGACTACGTTGAATGGGCCTTGGCGCCTCGTATGTACGGGTCACGCGAGCCGTGGTTTTTTGAAACACCTAAATTAATGATCCGCGACATCACGGGCACACATCGTCTTGAGCTGTCGTTGGACGAAGAAAAGCTTTACTGCGATCACACGATTCTTTGCGCTCTACGCGCATGCGATGTCTCCGAGCATAAGGAATTTACCCGAGATCAAATTGATATCTCCTCAATGTTCTCTCTCGAACTTATGATGGGCCTTTTGGCCAGCCGGCCGGTCTCAGCATATTACTATTGGCAACTTACCGGCGAGGGCGTCCGCACGGGCGGGGGGTTCCACACGTATCCAAATACAATTCGTGCACTGCCGCTTTTCGACATCAACAATGCGTCGGCCGCTCAGCGCGGCGAGTGCACAAAAATCGAGGCGGCGGTTAGGCGTATATATGTGCTTAAGGGGCGGCTAGCGACTGAGAAATCCGCTCAAACTATTAAGACCCTGGAGCGCGAACTCGCCGCCCTAGATCAGGAGATAGACTTGTCAGCTTATCGACTCTACGGTTTTAGCCCCGAACAAGTCGCCGCTATTGAAAAGGCGACCGGCTAGGCGTCTGCGCGGCCGCTAAGGGTGTTGGAAGAGTTCTTGGGATATGGCAAAAGTCCTACCGCCAATGCGTTGAATACCGTCACGTGTAATTGTTTTCGGCGTCGCGCAATTGGCTTTCTGCCAAAGCATCGCACCGCTATTCGTTGATTATATAACGGATTTTCCGACATATGATTCAGGACGTGAGGGCAAATGCATATTCAGTTTGTCGAACTGCAGAATTTCAGGAAGCTAAAAACGATCCATATCGATTTTGCAAAAACGACCACCGTGTTCGTAGGCGCGAACAATAGTGGCAAGACTTCCGCAATGGTGGCCCTTGGCCACTTCTTGATCGACCCTGACAGATTTACGCTAAATGATTTCACGCTCTCGATGCAGAGCCGCATCAATGCGCTGGGCCAAAAGTGGATCGACGATAAGGACAAGCAGGATTTCGCTCCCGCGTTAGCAGACTGGGTTGAACTGCTGCCATCTCTGGACATTTGGATTTCCGTTTCGGACGACGAGCTTCACCACGTCAATCACCTCCTGCCGTCTCTTGAATGGTCGGGCGGTTTGTTGGGCGTGCGGATGCGACTGGAGCCGGACGATTTGGAAGAGCTTTGCAAAGACTATCAGCAGGCGATCATGGCGGCGGCAGATACAAAGGCGGCTGCTGTGGCTCAAGGAGCCGCAGCGGCCGGACTAGAGCTCTGGCCGCGAAATCTCACTGATTTTCTAGATAAGAAGCTTCGACAGTACTTGCGAATTCGCTCGTACATTCTAGACCCTGCGGCTATTGCTGCGCCAGAGAATGGCGTTGCGAAGCCGCAGCCGATCCCAGCGAGCAGCGAAGCGATTGATACCGACCTTTTTAAGGGGTTAATCCGAATTGACGAGATTGACGCGCAGCGCGGCTTCACGGATCGAGTTGCAAAACGCGAAGAGGGCGAAGCCCAGGAGAAGCAAGTACGAAAGAAACTTACGGAACAACTTCGGACCTATTACAAGCGGCACCTCGACCCATCGGAGCTTCCGGAACCTTCTGATCTTGGCGCGCTGGCAGCAATAGATAGTGCACAGGCATCATTCGATGACAAGTTGAAGACGGCATTCGCCTCCGCAATCAAGGAGGTCGAAGACCTAGGCTACCCTGGGATCACAGACCCACGCCTAACCATATCGACGAAACTTCGTCCGCAAGACGGGCTGGACCACGACACAGCGGTTCAATATGAGGTCCACTGCCATGCCCCTGGGTCAGGCATTAAATTGCGTTTGCCGGAGGAATATAACGGCCTGGGCTACCAGAACCTTATTTCCATAGTGTTCCGGCTGATGAGCTTTCGTGACGCTTGGATGCAGGTCGGAAAGGCCCGCAAGCGTGCGGCGTCTGGTAAAGCCGAGGAATTCACCCTCCCTCCCTTGCATCTTGTCTTGGTTGAGGAGCCTGAGGCCCACCTTCATGCACAGGTGCAGCAGGTGTTCATCCGCAAGGCCTACGACATTTTGCGCAAACACGATGACCTTGGCGTGAAGACGGATTTCAGTACCCAGCTAGTAGTTAGTACGCATTCTAGCCATATCGCCCACGAATGCGATTTCGAATGCTTGCGCTATTTCCGGCGACTACAAGCGCGCAGTAGTGGCGAGGTGCCGACCTCCACCGTGGTCAATCTCAGCGAAGTCTTTGGTCCCGCCGATGACACAGCAAAGTTTGTCGAGCGCTATCTCAAGTCCACGCATTGCGATCTGTTCTTCGCCGATGCGGCGATCTTGGTCGAGGGTGCGGCAGAGCGGATGCTCGTTCCGCACTTCATTCGTAATGGCTATGACTTCTTGCACGCTCGATACATCACCCTTCTCGAAATTGGCGGCAGTCACGCCCAGCGCTTGCGACCGCTATTGGAACACCTGGGCTTGCTTTCACTCGTCATCACGGACCTCGATGCCGGCGATGCCGACGGGAAGGCGGTGCAGCCGGCTTTGGGTGCTGGACAGAAGACGAATAATTCGACGCTCAAAGGGTGGATACCTGAGCTCGAATTGGTCGATGACCTGCTGAACGCGCTCCCTGAAAAGAAGGTGCTGGTCAGCGCCGACTTCTTCTTGGTGCGTGTCGCCTATCAGGGCGGTATCAAGTTGGCGAATGGAGAGACCGCGTATCCTTACACCTTTGAGGATGCGCTCGTTTTCGACAACCTCGAATTGTTCAAAGCAATGAAGGGGGGCGGTCTGGTGGCAAAAGCGCGAGCTGCAGCCGGATCGACTGCGAATGTGAAGGACCTGGGCGCGGCGCTGTTCAAGGCTATCGATAAGGGTGACAAGGCAAAGTTCGCTTTGGACGTACTGTTTTACGAATCTCCCAAGGCTCTTAAAGTGCCGGGCTATATTGCCGAGGGGTTGAGCTGGCTTGAGGAGCAATTGAAGTTGAAGAAGGAGGAAATCCTTCCGGCCGCTACATCCGAGGCCGTGGCATGACAGCGGCGCCCACCACGGACGACAATTTTGATGCGCAAGCCGACGAGATTATTCTCAAGTGTCTCGACTTGGACGCCCCCCTTAGCTTTTTCCTGTACGCGGGTGCCGGCTCAGGCAAGACAAGGTCTCTCGTCAAAGCGCTGAACGGCTTCCGAAGCGCTTTCGGCGCTAAGCTCCGTCTCAAAGGCCAGCGTGCCGGCGTCATCACCTACACCAACGCCGCGTGCGATGAAATCAAGCGGCGTCTGGACTATGATCCCGCTATTGTTGTCGAGACCATTCATAGTTTTGCCTGGCATCTTATTGAAGGGCTAAACCAGGACATTCGGGCATGGCTACGAACCGATATCGCAAACGACATTGTTCAGCTGGAAGCCCAGCAAGCAAAGGGCAGGCCGAACAGTAAGGCGTTTCAGGATCGCATTGTCGAACTAGCCTCCAAGCAGCGCCGATTGGAGCGCTTGGACAGTATTCTCACCTTCAAATACGACCCAAACGGCGATAATCGCGGCCAAGGCTCTTTAAGCCACAGCGACGTTATCAAGATCGCAGCTAGCTTTCTGACTACCAAGCCGAAGCTCCAGCAAATTTTGGTCGGAAAGTTTCCAGTGATGTTGGTTGACGAAAGTCAGGATACGCTTCGACCCTTCATGGAGGCACTGCTCCGAGTGCAGGCTGACCGAAAAACTAAGTTCTCACTCGGGCTGCTCGGCGACACCATGCAGCGTATTTATGCTGACGGTAAAGACGACTTGGCTGCAGCAATACCCGAAGACTGGCAACGTCCTATCAAGGCAATGAACCATCGCTGCCCCAAGCGGGTCGTTAGCCTAATTAATCGAATTCGTTCGGAGGACGACGGTCAGGAACAGAGAGCTCGGACCGACAAAGCGGAAGGATGGGTCAGGCTCTTTGTCGTGCCGCAAGGCTCAAAAAGCGTGACCAGCCCCGAGCAAAAGGCCGCTGAACGTATGGTTGAGATCACAAATGACGACAAGTGGGCGGAAAATGGCGGTGTGAAGACGCTTATTCTTGAGCATCATATGGCCGCGAGGAGGATGGGCTTTCTGCCAATGTATGAGGCCCTTTCCACCGAGAGTTCATTTCAAACATCTCTTATGCAAGGTTCGCTGTCATCGGTGAATTTATTCTCGCAACAAGTATTGCCACTGGTCGCGGCGAGTAAGCAAAATGACAAATTCGCCGTAGCTTCGCTTCTTCGGAACGCCTCACCTCTGCTTAGTCGAAAGGCGTTTAAAAACGCCAAGGGACGACAAATGGAACAGTTGCAGCGGGCGCGTGATGCGGTCGCTTCACTTCTCGCATTGTGGAGCGGGAATGGAAGCCCAAAATTTATTGACGTGCTGCGTAATGTCACCGAGTCAGGATTGTTTGAAATTCCCGAACCTTTAAAGGCTATTTCTGAACGGTCCGCAGAATTACAGGCGCTGGCGCTGGATTTGGGGGAGCTTGGCGACGATCCGGAAGCGAAGCGGCGCGTCGCATTGGATCAATTTTTGGATACCGAATTTGCCCAAATCGGCCCATACGCTGAGTATGTTGGGCACGCCGCCCAATTTGATACGCACCAAGGGGTCAAGGGTCTAGAATTTCCGAGGGTAATGGTTGTGATCGACGACTCGGAAACCCGTGGCTTCATGTTCAAATATGACAAGCTTTTCGGCGTAGCCGAACTTTCTGACCGCGACCTTGAGAATGAACGCGAGGGCAAAGACACCAGTGTTCGCAGGGCGCGCCGACTGTTTTATGTAACGTGTAGCCGAGCGGAGGAAGGGTTGGCAATCGTTGCCCATTCAGCCGATCCCGCCGCCCTGCAAGCTCGCGTCATTGATGCGAAATGGTTTGAGCCTGGCGAAATAGAGATTCTCCAGTAGAGCGAGGGCGCTCCAGGCTCTGACTTTATCGGCGCCTTGTCCGGCGGGACACGGTATTGCCTGGGATGGCATCGGGGCCCCGCTGTGCTGCTTGCCCCCCATACCCAAGGGTGTTGAAGCGGAATGAGCTCAACTCGACCGGCTCGCGGGCCTTTTGAGCAAATGAAAATGAAAGTGCGTTTTTTTTGGGCGAGGGAGAGGGGGGAGACGGGCGCGCGCAATGCCCCCGTTTAGAAAGCCCTCCGGAAGGACCCTACAGCGGCAGAATGTTTTGGCGGACATCAGAGCTCCCTCGCCACCGGCCAAAAGGTTGGGTATACATTTCCTCGGATCGGCCTTGCCGATCTGGGGCTTAGAAACCTCTCAGATTGGCGGCTGAGTGCGCCGTCTCGCACTCCTCGACCCTATGGTCGGGGAGGCATGGGCGTATGTTCAGGGTGAAAGCCTAAAGGCCCATGCGACCTTGCCAATCTGAGGTTTTCTAACTCCCCGGTCACCAGGATCGAGGGACGTGATGAAAAGCTTTTTGGGATCGGCAACTGTTCTAATGATAGCGTGCAGTGCCGCAGACGCTGAATGCCACTTCAAAACAGGAAACGCGATAGTATGCCCGGGAGCGCAAGCTGCTGCTGCCGCTTATTCCACCTTTGGATTTGACGTTGCGCGAACCAATCTTTCTCACAATCGCGCATTGCTTCAGCAGGCTGGATGTGGGCGCGCTTACGGTGCCACTTACAAGACAGCCAAGATCGAATTGTTGAGCGAAGGTAATACAGCTTTGCCCAAGGGATGGGTCGGGGTATCAAGCGTGATCGTGAATGGCCAAGACATATGGTATGTGGCCACAGACTATATTGCGGGTGATTGTCCGCGCCATAAGGTCGAGACTTTCAAAATGCCGGACCTCTCCAAGCGCTAGATAATCGGAGGAGCGGCTTATGCTAAGCTGGCGATGAACCTGCGCACCTCAGAGTCCAAAATGAGCGTGCGGGTTCCCAAGTTAACTGTGCAAATGGCACCGGCTTTGCGCCGCTCGTAGAAGGTCGAGCGGCTTATATTGAACATCGCGCAAAATTCGTCGACCGAGTAGGCCATGCGGGCCACATCGCTCTCTGTACTCTTCGCCACTGTTTGTCTCCATCCACCCGCTGTTGCAGATGTACGGACATATGCCTCTACGTCCGAGCGAGCCAGGATCATTAATTCCCCCCGGCAGCTTCAACGCGGTTTTTGCCACCTAGCCATTTGGAGCGCCATGGAGAGCAGGTAGAGCCGTGTTGTTACTGCGGGGTGCCAGCGGCTACGTAGGGTCACTGCGGCCTGAAACGCTTCGCCTGAGCTTTGGGCGGCAAAAACCTTCGCCACATAGTTGGCAGCTTCGCGGACATACAAACCAGCATCCCCGGTCAGGTGGTGATCTTGCCCTTTGCTGCCGTTGCGTCTCTGGATTGCTCCCCGAACGCTGTTTTCAAATTGTTCGGCGCCTAAAAGATCTGATGGGGAAAAGCTTACCCCCACCCAACCCCGAATTTCGGTTTCGGAAACTTGAGCCTGGGGATCTGCCAGCAGCTTTGCGAGCTTTGCAGCGCGATTTTTCATGTGCTCGGGTTTGTCGCCAAAGGGAATGACGCCCGTCTCAAATGCTGCCAACACGGCATAATAGATAGCTTCCTCGGCAAGAGTCTGCTCGTCCCGAGTTCCAAGCGGCCGGCCCCGTGGTTTTCCGGTTTTGCCCTTCGGCATCGAGGCTAATGGCTTTGAATGTGCTTGATGGGTGTTCGAAACGGTAGAATTTTTTCGAAGTTGGTCGGTGCCGGCCTCGCGCAAAACTGGGCCCACATATCCATCATCTGCCTACGCTTATCGAATAGATCTGTGCGGTGGTAGGCCGCCTCCACACTGTTGCTAATGGTATGCGCTAAGGCTGCTTCAGCGACGCGGCTCTCGAAACTAGTTTGCTCAGAAGCCCAATCCCGAAACGTGCTACGAAACCCGTGGGCTGTGATATCCGCGCGATCCATACGGCGAAGAAGGGTCAGCATCGCCATGTTGGATAGGGGTTTGTCTTTCTTGCCGCCGGGAAAAATGAACTCATCACGGCGAATGCTTTGCATGCGAGCGACGACCGCAAGGGCGCTTTCCGTGAGTGGGACGTGATGCTCTTTCCGCGCTTTCATGCGTGAGGCGGGCAATTTCCAAATGGCGCTGTCGAGGTCTATTTCGTCCCATCGCGCGCCAAGCACTTCATTGGTGCGGGCCGCGGTAAGAATTAGAAATTCTAGTGCAGAAGCGCCTACGCCGTCTTGACGTCGTAGCTTCTCCAGGAAATCTCCAATTTCTTTGTAGGGCAGGGCTGGATGGTGTTCGACACGGCGCACCTTCGATTTGCGAGGCAGCATAATCTCGATATGGCCTTTCCACCGCGCCGGATTGGGTTCTGACCGCAATTTGCTCGCGATGGCCCAGCTCAGAACTTTTTCGATGCGGGCGCGCACACGAGAAGCTGTCTCCGGCTTCTCCGACCAAATAGGCCTGATAACGTCCATGACTAAAGTGTCGTCTACCTGTTGGACGGGCAGATCACCAAACACCGGATAGGCGTAAGTCTTCAGTGTCGAGCGCCATTGCTTGGCATGTTTTTTGTTGTCCCATGCGGCGTTGTGAGACTCGATGAAGCGCTCAGCGCAAATCTGAAACGTGACGGCCTTTGAAGCCTCCAGTCTCGCTTGCGCTCGCAGAAGTTGGCGCTGATGGATTGGGTCTACATCGCTCAGGCGCGCTTGCGTCTGTTTAAGGGCCGCCGCGCGCGCCTGAGCGAGCGAAACAGTTGGATATCGGCCCAGGCCCATTTCCCGCAATTTGCCGCCGGTCCTGAAGCGATAGACCCAGGATTTGGTGAGCGCGGGCGAGATCTGTAGATAAAGACCATTGCCGTCGCCGAGATAGCCGCGTTTGCGCGCGTTTTTTACTGATGCGGCAGTGAGCTTGCCGCGAAGCGTGGAGACCACCGTACCCATACCGCTACCCATCCTTTCGAGCCGGATTGGGCCGATTCTCGGCGCACACCCGCGCATGCGGAAAGACTATAAAGGCTTGGAATATATGGCAAATCTGCACATGTGCGCATTGCTACGTACAGGATAATGGCGGTGCCGGAGGGATTCGAACCCTCGATAGGGCTTTGCAACCCTATAACGGTTTAGCAAACCGCCGCCTTCAGCCTCTCGGCCACAGCACCATCCAGATACCCGCCGGCGTCGCTACGGCCGCGGGTCCCGTGCCAAGGCATGGGAAGGCCGGTCTTTTGCCCTAGATCGGGTTATGGCTCAAGGCGCGTTTTCGCCCGGTAAACGGCGGAAAAGCCGCAGATTTTCGCTGCCGGCCCGGAAAAAGAGCCGGGAAGGCCCCCTTAGTGGTCCCGGACCGACCCGTCGACCTTGTCCCACATCTCCGGGAATTCCCATTCGGGAATGCCGCGCTCGTTGTCGATCAGGTGCTCGTCCAGCTCCACGCCAAGGCCCGGGCCGTCGATATTGCCCTTCAGGAGGATGTTGCCCTCGGTCATGACGAAGGGCTTCTTGATGTAGCTCTTGCCCATCGGGCTGCGGTCGACATTGGCTGGCCCGCCCTTCACCGCCTGGAGGCTCGGCACTTCGTGCGCCAGGAAGTTGGGAATCGAGGCGGCGACATGCATCGAGGCCGCAAAGCCCACCACGCCTTCCTTCGAATGCGGCAGCATGTCGGCATAGAAGGCTTCGGCCAGGGCGGCGACCGCCTTCATCTCGGTGATGCCGCCGACATGGGTGATGTCGGGCTGCAAAAGCTGGGCGGCGCCGGCCGTCAGCAAGTCGCGGAACTGCCACTTGGTGACCATGCGTTCGCCGGTGGCGAACGGGAAGCTGGTCTTCTTCGCCATCTCGGCCATCAGCGGCAGGTTCTGGAACTGGATCGGCTCTTCGTAGAACCAGGGACGGAACGGCTCCAGCGCCTTGATGATCTCCATCGCCGCGGGTGGTTCGTGTTCGCCGTGCATTTCGATGCCAAGGTCGAAGTCCGGGCCCACCAGCTCGCGGATCGCCTTCACCTTCTCGACAAAGCCGTCGATGTAATACGGGCTCTCCGACGAGCGCGACAGCCGCCCGCGCGTCGAGGACACGCTGGTCTTCATCGACTTGTAGCCTTCGGCCAGCACGTGGGATTTGGTCTCTTCCACGCTTTCAGCCTGGCCATAGCACTTGATGCGATCCCGCGTGGGGCCGCCCAAAAGGTCGTAGATCGGCGTGCCCAGCGCCTTGCCCTTGATGTCCCACATGGCGACGTCCACCGCGCCCAGGGCCGAGGTCAGGATGATGTCGCCGCGATAGAAGGCGTGGCGATAGATCGCCTGCCAGTGATGCGCAGGCTGGCGCGGGTCCTTGCCGATCAGATAGGGCTCAAGTTCCTTGATCGCCGCGACCACGGTGGGAATGCGTCCCTCAACCGTGCCTTCGCCCAGTCCGATGATGCCGGCGTCGGTGTGCATCTTCACGAAGATGGAGCGCAGCGAGTTGACCGGGATGATCTCCAGCCTGGTAATCTTGATCGTGTCGCGCGGATCGACCTGGGCGCGGGCATTGTTGATCGGCTGGGCGGCGACGTCGCGCTCGGCCGCCAGCATGCCGGCCATGCCGAAGCCGAAGCTCTTGATCCAGTGGCGGCGTGTGGTCATCGGAAATCCCCCTGCTTGACGGCGAGCACTGTAGCGCAACCAAAGCCAATGCAACTCCCTGTTCCGGCTGACATCTTAGCGATGGAAAACTTGCGTCCTGTTGCAGTGCGGAATCGACAATGTCTTGCCAGCGTCGCGCACCGGGAGCAGCATTCCCAAAGACAGTTTGCGGAGGTGCGCCATGCAGGTTCGTCACATCCTCGGCGACAAGGGTCGCGACGTGGTCGCCATCGATACCGCCGCCAGCTTGGCCGATGCGGCCAGACTATTGTCCGAGCGCAAGATCGGCGCCCTGATCATAAAAGCCAATGACGGCGGGCTTTGCGGCATCATCTCCGAACGTGACCTGGTGCATGCCATCGCCGCCGGCGGCGCCGGCGCCCTGGGCGACAGTGTGGAGCGCCACATGACCAGATCGCCCGTCACCTGCGCGGAAAGCGAGAATGTGGAAGTGGTGATGGAAGTGATGACCCGCGGCCGCTTCCGCCATGTGCCGGTGGTCGATGATGGCGGCCGGCTCTGCGGCATGGTCTCGATCGGCGACGTGGTGAAGACGCGGATCGCCGAGACGGTGAATGAGGCGGCGGCGCTTCGCGACTATATTTCGGCAACCGCATAAGGTTCCCGTTTACAGCAGAAATACAGGGCGGAACCGCGCCACAGGCAGCACGTTTCTTTGCACGCAAGTTCAAAGGAACCCGCGCCATGAAATTCACCACCATGGCCGCCGCGAGCGGCCTCGCCTTGTCTGCTTTCCTGATCGCTTCGCCGGCCTTCGCCCAGGCCAGCGGCACCCCAGCCGCCATCGGCGGCACCCATGTCGACGCCAACGGCATGCCCACCAACCATTCCACGCCGGCCGAACACGCTGCCACCGCGGACCTGAACAACACGGTTGCCGCGCAGGACGGCATCACCAAGGACAGCGCGCAGACCGCTGCCAATGACGCGCAGTACCAGGCGCAGCAGCAGCAATATCAGCAGCAGCAGCAGGACTATCAGAACAAGATGCAGGTCAATCAGGCCCAGCATCAGCAGTATGAAAATCGCCTCGCGGCCTATGAAGTGCTGCGCGATCGCTATCGCGCCGAACGCGCTGCCTATCATCGCGGCGTGTGGCCGGATCGCTATGCGCGCTGGGAACTGGATGACAACGATCACCTGATGGGCCAGCGTGTCGAGATCCTGGGCGGTGCGCATATCGGCACCGTGGTCGGTGCCGCGCGTGCCGCGTCTGGCCGCGTGGAAGGCCTGGAAGTGACGCTGGATAACGGCAAGACCGTCTGGATCGACCGCGCCGACATTCGCTACGACCGCGGCGGCCACACCGTTGTGACGAATCTGGATCGCAACGACCTGTATCTGATGGCGGACGAGCGCGGCTAAAGCCGCTGATTATCTGCCTGCGAACCAACCCCGCATGCCGCTTGGCATGCGGGGTTTTTCGTTTGCGCGGAACGAGAGGGCAGGGCGAAAAGCTTTGGTAGAACAATATCTTGTACGCATTTTCAGGGCTTCGACGCGATGAGCAGGGGCTTCCATCTCGGCAACGAGTGCAGGAAGCCTTTTGTTTTCGGGCCCAACTTGCGCAGCGCAGCAGGATTTCAACGGGCCGTGGCAGCCAACCGGGCGACACCCCATATATAGACGGTAGGATGGCCGCATTTCGGCCGCAAAGCGCCATCCACAGGCCCCTGAAAAAAACTGATTTTTTTCTGTTTTTTGGGTTTGACTTGGTCAGACCCCGCCCATATAAACCGCGCCCACGCTGCTTCGCGGCTCCGGTTGCGAGACAGTGGAAATCGTTGAAATCAGACGTGAAATTCGTCGGTTTGGCGCGCTGTTTGACATTGTGATTTAAGGAAGGGGAACGTGGGCGGCGGCTCGGTATGCCACTCGCGTCTATGCTTCGGCATGGATGCAAACAATCGAGCAACGACGCAGAATGCTCGCGTTCTTCTAGCAAGACTAAGTTTTGAATAAGTGTTCGGTTGGCGAAAGCCGACCAACCCTAGTCAATACAGTTTTGCGAACTACGCAGTCGACCGGCGCAAGCCGGTCAACAAGAGAGCATTCAGCGTCGTCTGCATCACTAGGATCAAAAACATGAGAGTTTGATCCTGGCTCAGAACGAACGCTGGCGGCAGGCCTCAAACATGCAAGTCTAGGGGGGTAGCAATACCCACCGGCGGACGGGTGCGTAACGCGTGGGAATATACCTATCAGTACGGAACAACTGCGGGAAACTGCAGCTAATACCGTATACGTCCTAACGGAGAAAGATTTATCGCTGATAGATTAGCCCGCGTTCGATTAGCTAGTTGGTGGGGTAACGGCCTACCAAGGCGACGATCGATAGCTGTTCTGAGAGGAAGATCAGCCACACTGGGACTGAGACACGGCCCAGACTCCTACGGGAGGCAGCAGTTGGGAATCTTGGACAATGGGGGAAACCCTGATCCAGCCATGCCGCGTGAGTGATGAAGGCCTTCGGGTTGTAAAACTCTTTCGACGGGGACGATAATGACGGTACCCGTAGAAGAAGCTCCGGCTAACTTCGTGCCAGCAGCCGCGGTAATACGAAGGGGGCTAGCGTTGTTCGGAATTACTGGGCGTAAAGCGCGCGCAGGCGGTTCTCCAAGTCAGTGGTGAAAGCCCGGAGCTCAACTCCGGAACTGCCATTGAAACTGTTGAACTTGAGGACGAGAGAGGTGAGTGGAATTCCCAGTGTAGAGGTGAAATTCGTAGATATTGGGAAGAACACCAGTGGCGAAGGCGGCTCACTGGCTCGTATCTGACGCTCAGGCGCGATAGCGTGGGGATCAAACAGGATTAGATACCCTGGTAGTCCACGCCGTAAACGATGAATGCTAGCCGTTGGGCAGCTTGCTGTTCAGTGGCGCAGCTAACGCATTAAGCATTCCGCCTGGGGAGTACGGCCGCAAGGTTGAAACTCAAAGGAATTGACGGGGGCCCGCACAAGCGGTGGAGCATGTGGTTTAATTCGACGCAACGCGCAGAACCTTACCAGGGTTTGACATCCTGCGACCGCTCCCTAATAGGAGTTTTCCCGCAAGGGACGCAGAGACAGGTGCTGCATGGCTGTCGTCAGCTCGTGTCGTGAGATGTTGGGTTAAGTCCCGCAACGAGCGCAACCCTCGCCTTTAGTTGCCATCATTCAGTTGGGCACTCTAGAGGGACCGCCGGCGACAAGCCGGAGGAAGGTGGGGATGACGTCAAGTCCTCATGGCCCTTACACCCTGGGCTACACACGTGCTACAATGGCGGTGACAGTGGGCAGCTACTCAGCGATGAGCGGCTAATCCCAAAAAACCGCCCCAGTTCAGATTGCACTCTGCAACTCGAGTGCATGAAGGTGGAATCGCTAGTAATCGCAGAACAGCAGGCTGCGGTGAATACGTTCCCGGGCCTTGTACACACCGCCCGTCACGGCATGGGAGTTGGTTCTACCTACCTTAAGACGGTGCGCTAACCCGCAAGGGAGGCAGCCGGCCACGGTAGGATCAGCGACTGGGCCGAAGTCGTAACAAGGTAGCCGTAGGGGAACCTGCGGCTGGATCACCTCCTTTCTAAGGATGAATTTCTTCGGGTCTCACGATCCCAGAAATTCTCACTAGACAATCGGCGCCTTGCCGCCGCCTTCGTTTCCCTTCCTTTTCCGTCGCGCCGCCTGGATCGCCAGGTGTGCTGCCACGAAGCCTCATCGGGCTTGTAGCTCAGTTGGTTAGAGCGCGCGCTTGATAAGCGTGAGGTCGGAAGTTCAAGTCTTCCCAGGCCCACCACTTCCACGATCTCAACGATGACAACAACGGGGCCATAGCTCAGTTGGGAGAGCGCTAGCTTTGCAAGCTTGAGGTCATCGGTTCGATCCCGATTGGCTCCACCAATCATCGAGATGACGCTTCGTCGACGACGGAAAATCAAACAGCTTCGTTGCTGGTCAAACAGCAACGCAGACTTTGACATTGTGAAGGCGGGTTAGCCGGTTCGCACAACCGGGTAATCTAGAATACGACACTCAAGACTGATCGCATGAATCCATAGTTTGGAAGCAACAGCGGTGTACCAAGTCGTTGGTACGCTGGCTTTGTTTCTGGGCATGGAACGATTGCTGAGCGATCAAGCGTTAAAGCAAGGGCATCTGGGGGATGCCTTGGCGCACACAGGCGATGAAGGACGTAGCACGCTGCGATAAGCTGCGGTGAGGGGCGAGCACCCTTTGACCCGCAGATCTCCGAATGGGGCAACCCAATCCGCAAGGATTACCTGTCACTGAATTCATAGGTGAGAGGAGCGAACGAGGGGAACTGAAACATCTCAGTACCCTTAGGAAAGGACATCAATTGAGACTCCGTTAGTAGTGGCGAGCGAAAGCGGACTAGGCCAGTGGCCTTCAAGTAAAAACCGGAATGTTCTGGAAAGGACAGCCATAGCGGGTGATAGCCCCGTACGGGTAAAAAGCTTGAAGGTCCTCGAGTAAGGCGGGGCACGTGAAACCCTGTCTGAACATGGGGGGACCATCCTCCAAGCCTAAGTACTCGTGTGTGACCGATAGCGAACTAGTACCGTGAGGGAAAGGTGAAAAGCACCCCGGCAAGGGGAGTGAAAGAGACCTGAAACCGGATGCCTACAAACAGATGGAGCCCGCTCTCCAAAGTTGAGCGACTACATCGAGCCTTGCTTCAAACGCAGTGTCGAAAACGCCGATTGCAAAGGGAAACCTGCGCAGCCGGCGCAAGACGACATTGTTGATGTTGAAACAAGGTCGATTAAGTCTGTCTCGCCTTTGGTGAGCGGGTGACATCGTACCTTTTGTATAATGGGTCAGCGAGTTCGTCTGTCTAGCAAGCTTAAGCCACAAGGCGGAGGCGCAGCGAAAGCGAGTCTGAATAGGGCGACTGAGTTAGACGGATGAGACCCGAAAGCAAGTGATCTAGCCATGACCAGGTTGAAGGTGCGGTAACACGCACTGGAGGACCGAACCCACGCCTGTTGAAAAAGTCGGGGATGAGTTGTGGCTAGGGGTGAAAGGCCAATCAAACTTGCAGATAGCTGGTTCTCTGCGAAAGCTATTTAGGTAGCGCCTCGTGTATCACCTTTGGGGGTAGAGCACTGGATGGGCTAGGGGGCTTCACCGCTTACCAAACCTAACCAAACTCCGAATACCAAAGAGTGCTGAGCACGGGAGACACACGGCGGGTGCTAACGTCCGTCGTGAAGAGGGATAAAAACCCTGACCTACAGCTAAGGCCCCCAATTCATGGCTAAGTTGTGAACGATGTGAGGTTCCCAAAACAATCAGGATGTTGGCTTAGAAGCAGCCATCATTTAAAGAAAGCGTAACAGCTCACTGATCTAAATAAGGAACTTTGCGCGGAAAATGTAACGGGGATTAAGCCATGAGCCGAAGCTTAGGATTCACCGCAAGGTGAATGGTAGCAGAGTGTTCCGTATGCCTGCGAAGGGGAATCGTGAGAGACCCTGGAGGTATCGGAAGTAAGAATGCTGACATGAGTAGCGATAAAGAGGGTGAGAGACCCTCTCGCCGGAAGTCCAAGGGTTCCTGCGTCAAGTTAATCTGCGCAGGGTTAGCCGGACCCTAAGGCCAGGCCGAAAGGCGTAGCCGATGGGAATGCGGTAAATATTCCGCAGCCTGTGGGAAGTGACGGATCTCGTAAATTGTTCGACCTTACTGGATTGGTCGGGCCGTGAAGAGGTCCCAGGAAATAGCTCCCACGTATAGTCCGTACCCCAAACCGACACAGGTGGACTGGCAGAGTATGCTAAGGCGCTTGAGAGAACTTTGTTGAAGGAACTAGGCAAATTGCCCTCGTAACTTCGGAAGAAGAGGGCCCGGTTTCTACGCAAGTAGAGGCCGGGGGCACATAGCAGGGGGTGGCGACTGTTTACTAAAAACACAGGGCGCTGCGAAATCCAAAGATGACGTATAGCGTCTGACGCCTGCCCGGTGCTGGAAGGTTAAGAGGAGATGTGAAAGCGTTGAATCGAAGCCCCAGTAAACGGCGGCCGTAACTATAACGGTCCTAAGGTAGCGAAATTCCTTGTCGGGTAAGTTCCGACCTGCACGAAAGGCGTAACGACTTCCCCACTGTCTCCAACAAAGGCTCAGCGAAATTGAATTCCCCGTGAAGATGCGGGGTTCCCGCGGTCAGACGGAAAGACCCCGTGCACCTTTACTGCAACTTTACACTGGCATTAGGAATGGGATGTGTAGAATAGGTGGTAGGCATTGAAACCGAGGCGCTAGCTTTGGTGGAGCCGCAATGTGAAATACCACCCTTCTTGTTCCTGATGTCTAACCGCGTTCCCGTAACGGGATCCGAGACAGTGTATGGTAGGCAGTTTGACTGGGGCGGTCGCCTCCCAAAGAGTAACGGAGGCGCGCGATGGTAGGCTCAATCCGGTCGGAAATCGGATGTTGAGTGCAATGGCAAAAGCCTGCCTGACTGCAAGGTCGACGGACCAAGCAGAGACGAAAGTCGGTCATAGTGATCCGGTGATCCCGAATGGAAGGGTCATCGCTCAACGGATAAAAGGTACGCCGGGGATAACAGGCTGATCGCACCCAAGCGTCCATAGCGACGGTGCGGTTTGGCACCTCGATGTCGGCTCATCACATCCTGGGGCTGTAGCCGGTCCCAAGGGTATGGCTGTTCGCCATTTAAAGTGGTACGTGAGCTGGGTTTAGAACGTCGTGAGACAGTTCGGTCCCTATCTGCCGTGGGTGTTCGAAACTTGAGGAGACTTCTTCCTAGTACGAGAGGACCGGAAGGAACGTATCTCTGGTGGATCGGTTGTCACGCCAGTGGCATAGCCGAGTAGCTAAATACGGACGAGATAACCGCTGAAAGCATCTAAGCGGGAAACTTACTCCAAAACCAGGTTTCGCTTGAGAGCCGGGGAAGACTACCCCGTCGATAGGCCAGGTGTGTAAGCGCAGCAATGCGTTGAGCTTACTGGTACTAATCGCTCGATTGGCTTGATCGCAAGCAGCACCGTTCCATGTCTGGAAACAAGGCCAGACATAACACCACATGAAATAATCGGTCAGTGTCGTATTCTATAGTGCCGTCCACCTAACAGTGGACGAAGGTTTCAGTCCTTTGCCGACCTGGTGGTCATAGCGAAGGAATTCTACCCGATCCCATTCCGAACTCGGCCGTCAAAGCCTTCTGCGTCCATGGTACTGCGGCTCAAGCCGCGGGAGAGTAGAACGCTGCCAGGTCTGCCAAGGACTGAAATCTAGTCACCCCGCCAACACAATTCACGAAAGCCCCGCGCGAGAAATCGCGCGGGGCTTTTGCTTTTCTGCCCAGTTGTTAAGCTACCTCCGGGGAATGGGAGGGCTGGACGATGGCGAAATTCGCCGCGCCGTTTGCTGCGCTTTTTCTGCTGGGATGCTGCGTGGCTGTCATGGCGCAGCCGGCGCCCGCCCAATCCCAGCGCGAAGTCGAGAACAAGCAGATCGAATCGGCCATCAAGCCCGGACCGGCCGATATTCCGCTGCGCGATGATGCGATCCTGCACCTTCCCAAAGGGTTCGCGTTCCTGCCCCAAAAGGAAGCCGCCATCCTGATGACCCGGATGGGCAACTTCACCAACGATCATTTCCTGGGCCTGGTTCTGCCGGCGGACGGCAAGCAGCACTGGTTCGTCGATATTTCCTTTGACGATTCGGGTTACGTGAAGGACGACGAAGGCAAAAGCATCGATGCCGACGAGCTGCTGCAAAAACTGAAAGACAGCACGGCAGAAGAGAACGACCAGCGCCGCATCAAGAACATGGCCGAAGTCGAAATCGTGGGGTGGATAGAGAAGCCGCACTACGACCCCAAGAGCCATCACCTGATCTGGTCGCTGGAGCTGCGGGATAAAGGCTCACCGGCCAACGGGGAAAGTGGGGTGAACTACAACACCTACACTCTGGGCCGGCGCGGATATATCACGATGGATCTCGTGACGGCGCGCTCGCTGGTCGAGGCTAACAAGCCGATGGTGCAGCAACTGTTGTCGAACCTGGAGTTCAAGCAAGGCTCCCGCTACGCCGATTTCAACGCCAAGACTGATAAAATTGCGGAATACGGCCTGTTGGCGCTGATCGGGGGTGTTGCCATCAAGAAGCTGGGCCTTCTGGCATTGGCATCGGCCTTCATCATCAAGTTCATCAAGGTGATAATCGCGGCATGCGTGGCCGGATGGCTGGCCATCAAGAAATTTGTTCTTGGCAAAAAGGATACTGCTGCCGTGGTGACCGAGCCGGCGGCGGACGCACCGCCACCCAGCCAGGACATGCGGGAGTAATCGTGGGGACTCTGTTTGCCCTGCTGAAAGGCGGCGCCCTTTTGAAGGTGCTGGTGCCGGCTGGCACCATGGCCCTGTCAGTGGCGGTTTATGCCTGGATCTATGGCTGGCAGTATGCCGTTGGCTTCGTCGGGCTAATCTTCGTGCATGAGATGGGGCATTACCTCGCGGCACGCCAGCGTGGCCTCAATGTCGGCTTGCCGACCTTCATTCCCTTCGTCGGTGCCTGGATCGAGCTCAAGGAAAAGCCGCACGACGTCGAAACCGAGGCCTATGTCGGTCTGGCCGGTCCGCTGGTTGGTTCGATCGGTGCACTCGCAGTCTATTTTATGGCGCGCCAGCTCGACAGCCGCTTGTTGCTGGCCGTGGCCTATTCGGGTTTCTTTCTCAACCTCTTCAATCTGATCCCGGTGTCGCCGCTGGATGGTGGGCGCGTGACAGCGGTGCTGTCGCCGCGTATCTGGTTTGCCGGGTTGCCCTTTTTGGCGGCAGCTTTTTTCTACTATCCCAGCCCGCTACTGGTCGTGATCGGCCTGCTGGCACTGCCCCAATTGAAAGCGGCCTGGAACTACGATCCCAAGGCGCCTGAAAACCTGGCCTATTATGGCATCAAGGCCGAAGACCGTCTTTCGTACGCGGCTTGCTATCTGGCCCTGGTCGGGTTTCTGGCACTGATGTCCTTTGATCTTCACCAAAGCCTGCAACCCTGAAAGGAAGCGTCATGAGCGTCGAAGAAATCGCAGTTGCGTCGCCGGAAAATGCGGGCACAAACAACTACCCGGTGATCGCTCTGGCCGGCATCGCCGCGATGCTGATTGGGGCCGGCTTGTGGGCCGCCGTCAGCGTTATCACCAACATGGAATTGGGCCTGATGGCCATTCTGGTCGGTTTTCTGGTCGGCCAGGCCATTCAAAAAGTCCGCAAGCAGCGCGACCGCAATCTGGGTATCCTGGGAGCGGTGCTGGCGCTGATCGGCTGCGTGCTGGGAAACGCGTTGAGCCTCTGTTTCTTCGTCGCGCAGAAATATGGCGTTCCGTTCGACCAAACACTTGCGCGCCTGGGGCTGGACGGACTGACTCGGCTGGTCGTGGCGGGTTTCGAGCCGATGGACCTGATCTTTTACGCAATCGCCGTATATGAGGGCTTCAAGTTCTCGGCGCGCTGAGGAGCTTAGCCTTCCAGCAGTGGCATCACGGCTGGTCCGAACAGCTTTTCGACCATGAAGTCCGGCAGCAGGTACTGCGGGAAGCTCTTGGACATGTTGTCCGTGCGCAGCACGTGCAGGCAAAGCCCCGTGGTGTCGGTGAAGTGGTCGAAGCGCTGGCCTTTGGCGACCGCATCGCGGACGAAGCCATAGTCTGAGGCGTACTCGACTTCCGGGAAGTGCGCTGCTTCCCACATCGATTTGCGGAACACATAGCTGAAGCCATAGCCCAGCCAGTTGTTTTTCATGGTATCCGGCGGCGCCTGGTTGACGAAGGCGTCCAGCCGCTTCTCCGGCCCAAACGTGAAGTGCAGGCCAAGCGTGTTGGCCGTATCCCAATATCCCAGCCGCTGCAGCTGCGCAGACCAGACGAACCAGCCTGACAGCTTGATCATGTCGGCGCCGCCGGCGGCCAGCCGCGCCAGCATCGTTTCCAGGTAATTCGGCGCATAGAAATCATCATCGTCGAACTGGGCGATCACCGGCGCGGTCGCCTGTTCGCACAGCCAGTTGCGCTTCCGGCTGACCCACTGTTTTTCAGTCGTGTGGTGATAGCGGATGCGCGGATCGTTCAATCCCGCGAAATACTCGGACGGCGCCGGGCTGTCATCCAGGATCAGCCATTCAAAGTCCTGAACCGTCTGCGCCATCACGATGGCGTGCTGCTGGCGCAGCAAGTCCTGTCGCTTGTGGGTGGGGGTGATGATGGAAACCGCCGGCATACGGCGATTCCTAGTCGTTCGACGCCTGGCGGGTCAAACTGGCCTTGGTGATGAAGCCGCTGATCGGATAGACGCGGCTGCCAAAGGTGCCTGAAGGGATGTCCCACACCCGCACCTGGCTCCAGTCGTTGTTCTTGCTGACGTCCAGCACCGGGGTGGCGTGGTCGATCTCGCCCCGGTTCTGCCAGTTTGCCTGGTCCACGATGATTTCGCGCGGCGACACGATGTCGGTCACCACCGCGACATGGCCGCGCTTCAGCCGCTTGGAGCCGGAGAACACCATCACCGCTTCCTCGACCGGGTGGCTGGCGCGGGCGTACAGGTTCTTGGCGCGCTCCCACCAGTGCTTGGCGTCGCCGAATACGGCCAGGCCCGAACGCATGCGGGCATATTCCACGCAGAACAGCCGCTTCAGCGGCGTCTCGACCGACGGCTTGGCGGTGGCCGGAATGGCCGGAACCTGCACGGCGGCCACGGTCTCGGCGATGGTGCCGCCGGGCGAAATCGCGCGCTCCGTCAGCTCGGTCCTGGGGCGCTCGGGTGCAACCGGCTGAACGGCCGCCACGGGCTGCGGATCGGTCGGGTTGTTAGCCTGGTCGCGGCCGAAGCCGAAGAAGGACATGACGTCCTTGCCCAGGCCCACGGCAGTATGGCCCAGGGCATTGGCGCTGTTGGAGATGTCGGCCAAGGGATGGTTGTTCTCGCCGGCAAGCGCAGGCAGCGGCGCAAACAGCACCGCGCACAGGGCGACTTTCCGAACCAGAGCCTTCGACAATTTAAATCCCAACCGACTGTTTTCTTGACCTGCCGGGTCGCCCCGGGGTGGGTCGGTGCGGTTTGCCCCCCGCGATCTGTCCGAACCCGGACTCAACTAGACCAAGAGTCCGCAGTGTCACAAAGACGTTTCTGGGCCACGGTTTCGTGGTTTTTGGGCAACAATAAATCCTTGGAATCCCTGGGTTTTCTGTCGTTATTGCGCCGCAGCATCACAGTTGCGGTTACGCATTGCTACAACCCGGCAGCAAAAAGCCGCCCGGTTTCCCGGGCGGCTTTTTAACCAGTTTCGAGGCAGGCGCCCTACTTGGCGGCGGCCACGATCGCCAGCGACTTGTCGACATGCTGGTCGGGCGACAGGCCGTCGGACTTGGACGACAGGGTCGCCAGGATCTTGCCGTCCTTGCCGATCACATAGGTCACGCGCTCGATGAAGGCGTGGCCGATTTCCTCGCCGCGCACATCCTTGGCGCCTTCCCGGGCCGCGCCAACGCTCAGGTCATAGGACTTGGCGATCTTGGTGTCGGCGTCCGAGGCGATGGGGAATTTGCCGGCGCAGAAGTTTGGGTCGGCCGAGAACTTGTGCAGGCGGTCCAGGCTGTCGGCCGATACGCCCAGGATCTGCGCGCCGGCGGCTTTGAACTTGTCCGACTGCTCGGCAAAAGTGTGGGCTTCCAGGTCACAGCCGCCGGTGTAGGCGGAAGGGTAGAAATAGACCACGACCGGGCCCTTCTTCAGCGCATCCTTCAGGTTGAACTTGAAATCCTTGCCGCCCAGGCTGCCCGACGCCGAAAAATCGGGCGCGGCATCGCCGACCTTCAAGGCGGCCAGGGCCGGGGTGGCCAGAAGGCCCGCGCACAGGGCAATGAAAAGCTGCTTTTTCATGGGGTCTTCCTTGGATGGGGCGGCGGGACGCTAGCACGCTCCCCCCGGCCGGTTAAAGATAGGCGCCAGTCAGTTCGCCACGTGCGATACTGCCGTTACCCACTTTGGAGAAGAATTATGGGCGTTCAGGCGCTGGAGCATGTCACCATCCGTTGTGCGGACCTGAAGGCCACCCGCGACTTCTATGTCGAATTGCTGGGGCTCACCGAAGGCGCGCGTCCCGACTTTCCGTTCCGCGGTCACTGGCTCTACCTGGGCGGCATCCCCGTGGTGCATCTGGTCGATGCCCAGGACAAGGGCAGCGCCTGGGGCAGTGAGCTGGGCGCGGCCGAGCGCGACACCGGCCCCTTCGATCATGTCGCCTTCAAGGGCGATGACTTCGCGGCCATGCGCGCCAAACTGGCTGCGGCGAAGGTTGCGTTCCGCGAACGTGCTGTGCCGGGCGGAGCCCTGTCGCAGCTTTTCGCGCGCGATCCCGACGGCGTGCTGGTCGAGATCAATTTCCGGACTTGAGCGCCCGCACGGCTTTCAGCGTGCCCGCGACATGGCCATCCGGGTCCAGGTTGCTGTAGGCGAACGCGATTTTTCCGTTTTGCGTCACCACATAGGATGTGCGGTCCGCCATCATGCCCATCAGCATGGTGGCGTCGTAGCTTTTCATCACATGCTTGTCGGCGTCAGCGGCGACGGGAAACTTGCTTTGGCATTCGCTGACCGAAAACCTGTTCAGGGTGGCGATCTTGTCGTGGCTGACGCCGATCACGCTGGCGTTTGCGGCGGCGAATTGCGGCATCGCCTGGGCGAAATCGTGCGCCTCCACGGTGCAGCCGCTGGTGAAGGCGGCAGGGTAGAAATAGACCACCACCGGGCCTTTCCTGAGGGCTTCGGCCAGGTGGAACGTGAATTCCTTGCCGCCCAGCGTCGCGGGCAATGTGAAGTCGGGCGCGGGGGCGCCGACCTTCAAGGCGGCCAGTGCCGGGGTCGCGAACACGGCGAGACAAACTGCAAGCAATCGCTTCATGCGGGGCTCCTTTGGTCTTCTACGCTCGCCGCCGGGGGCCGGATCAGAAATTTTCCGTCGTGCGCCGCTTGATGTCGGTATAGGGCGTGCCGTCGCGGCGGGTATAGATCACGCCTTCGCCGGGCTGAAACACCAGGTCGGCATCGGGATAAAAGGCGCCATCGCCGCTGATCCGGCTGCCCACTTCCAGCAGCAGGGCATCGGTGTCCGAACGGTTCTGCAGGTGATGGCCGTTCTGTTCGCCGGCGGGGAAGCCGGCGCACTCGCCCGCCTTCAGGATTTCTTCGCCCTCGTCCGTCACCAGGACCACTTCACCCTGCACCACAAAGGTGAACTCGTCTTCCTTGGTGTGCCAGTGGCGCTGGCTGGACCAGGCGCCGGGCGGAAGCCGCAGAAGATTGACGCCGAACTGGGTCAGCCCCGCGGCATCGCCCAGGCGGCGACGCTCGCGCGCCCGGCAGGGCAGGTCATAGGGCGGGGGATAGAAGGTCCCCAGCTGCAACGGCAGCGCGCCAACATCGATTTTCTTCGCCATGACGAACCCCGCACAAGAAGCGCACGAAGTCTGCTGCCGAAAAGCAAAGGCTGGCAAGCGCGTCGGCGCATGCCAGCCCTGCGGGAATAAACTCGGAAAGACCGTTCTCAGTCCTTCGCGCGTTCCACATAGGAACCGTCTTCGGTCATCACCACGACGCGGGTGCCCACGGTGATGTGGGTGGGCACCATGGTCTTGACGCCATTCGACAGCAGCGCCGGCTTGAACGAGCCGGATGCGGTCTGGCCCTTCACCACCGGCTCGGTGTCCACGATTTCAAAAGTAGCGCGCTGGGGAATTTCGATCGAGATGGCATTACCCTCGAACAGCTGCAGCTGCACGTCCATGTTCTCGGTCAGGTAGGGCGCGGTGTCGCCCACCACGTCGGACCCGACATGCAGCTGGTCGAAGCTGACCGGGTTCATGAACACATACTGCTCGCCGTCCTGGTAGAGGTACTGGAAGTTCTGGTGCTCGACGAAGGCCTTCTCGACGCTGTCGGTGGTGCGCAGGCGTTCCACGGTCTTCACGCCGTCGCTGATGCGGCGCATTTCCAGGTGGGTGACGGGCGTGCCCTTGCCGGGATGGATATTCTCGGCCGTGATCACGAGATAGAGCTTGCCGTCCTTCTCGAGGACATTGCCTTTGCGCACGGAGCTGGCGATAACCGAAACCACGGAAAACCTCTCAAAAAGCCGGAATTTGGAGGGGTCTTTAGCAAAGAGGGCCTTGAACCGCAAATGCCGTGGTGGGACCGACAGACCCATGCCGACCGCCGCCCCCTGCTGCTCCAGCGGGGCAAGATAAAGGCCGCTTTCCGGGGCTTTTTCGAAAGCCAGGGTTTTGTCGAGGTGGAATGCGGGGTGCTTGTGCCCTCGCCGGGGAACGAGACCCATCTGCATGCCTTCGAAACCGCCTTGGTGAGCCCAGATCTGGGCTCGCGGCCGCTTTACCTGCACACCTCGCCCGAGTTCGCATCCAAGAAGCTGCTGGCGGCGGGGGAGACCCGGATATTCGATTTCGCGCGCGTGTTCCGCAACCGCGAGCGCGGCAGGCTGCATGCGCCGGAATTCACCATGCTGGAATGGTACCGGGCCGACACCGACTATGCCGCGGTCATCGACGACTGCCTGGGTCTGTTGTGGCTGGTTGCCGACGTCACCGGCGTGGAACGCTTGCGCTATCGGGATCTGGAATGCGATCCGCGCGCCGGGGCCGAGCGGCTGACGGTAGCGCAGGCCTTCACCCATTTTGCAGGCATCGATCTTTTGGCGACTTTGTCGCCGCAAGGGCAAGGCGATGCCAACGCCTTGCGCAGCCGCGCGCGTCGCGCGGGTATCGATGTCAGCGATGACGATGACTGGTCCGACATCTTCGCCAAGGTGCTGACCCTGCGCATCGAGCCGCGGCTGGGGCTGGAGCGGCCGTGCATCCTTTACGAATATCCGGTGTGCGAGGCCGCACTGGCGCGGGTGTCGCCAACCGACGCGCGGGTGGCCGAGCGTTTCGAGCTGTACGCCTGCGGCGTGGAGCTGGCGAACGGCTTCGGCGAACTGACCGACCCTGCACAACAGCGCGCCCGCTTCGAGGAAGAAATGGCCAAGAAGAAGCGGGTCTACGGCCTGCGCTATCCGCTGGACGAGGACTTCCTGGACGCCCTGGCCCACATGCCGCCGGCCAGCGGCGTGGCGCTGGGCTTCGACCGGCTGGTGATGCTGGCGACGGGGGCGCCCAACATTGACGGCGTTTTATGGACGCCGCTGGCCCCCTGAAACATGGCCGGGATGCGCGATTGAGGGTGGCGAAATGGCCCCTGCGGATTAGGGTTCGCGCACCATGACCGACACCACCGTCCAGAAGATCGCCTCCACCACCTTTCCGGTGCTGTTCGCTATCAGCTTCTGCCACCTGCTCAACGACATGATGCAGGCGGTGATCCCTGCGATCTATCCCAACCTCAAGGCGGCATTCCATCTCAACTTCGCGCAGATCGGGCTGATCACGCTGGCGTTCCAGTGCACCGCTTCGCTGTTGCAGCCGATGGTGGGCTTCTTCTCCGACCTCAAACCCATGCCTTACTCGCTGGCGCTGGGCATGGTCGCCACCCTGGTCGGCCTGATCGCGCTGTCGGTAGCGCCGAATTACCCGGTGGTGCTGGCCGCCGCCATGCTGGTGGGCTTGGGCTCGTCAGTCTTTCATCCCGAATCCAGCCGCGTGGCGCGCATGGCGTCGGGCGGCCGTCATGGCCTGGCGCAGTCGCTGTTCCAGGTCGGCGGCAATACCGGATCGGCGCTTGGGCCCCTGAGCGCGGCTTTCCTGGTGGCGATCTGGGGCCAGCATGCGGTGGCGTGGTACGCGGCCTGCGCCCTGCTGGCCATCGTGATCCTGTTCAACGTCGGCACCTGGTACAAGCATCACGGGCTTGAGCGCATCCGTCACGCCAACAAGCACCTGGCCGAGACCGGCCTGCCGCGGGGCAAGGTGGCGGCGTCGATCCTGATCCTCTTGCTGCTGATCTTCTCCAAGTATTTCTACCTCGCCAGCATCGGCAGCTATTTCACGTTCTACCTGATCCACCGCTTCGGTGTGTCGGTGCAGGTGGCGCAGGTGCACCTGTTCCTGTTTCTGGGCGCGGTGGCTGCCGGCACCTTCATGGGCGGCCCCTTGGGCGACAAGTTCGGGCGCAAGTATGTGATCTGGTTCTCGATCCTGGGCATGCTGCCGTTTACCCTGATGCTGCCCTACGCCAACCTGTTCTGGACCGGCGTGCTGTCGATGTTCGTGGGCGTGATCATGGCGAGCGCATTTCCCGCCATCGTGGTCTATGCCCAGGAACTTCTGCCCGGCAAGGTGGGCATGATTTCGGGCCTGTTTTACGGCTTTTCCTTCGGCATGGGTGGCATCGGCGCAGCCGTGCTGGGTGCTTTGGCGGATGCGACCTCGATTGAATATGTGTACAAGGTCTGCGCCTATCTGCCCCTGCTGGGGCTGCTGACGGTGTTCCTGCCCAATTTCAAGACCAGAAAATGACCATCGAAGACATAGCGAGAAAGTATGCGGTGGCTGTGTCGCCGCATCTTCTGTCGCTGGTCGATGCGGCAGACCCCGACGATCCCATCGCGCGCCAGTTCCTGCCCAGCGTGGACGAGCTGGTGACGTTGCCGGAAGAACGTGCCGATCCGATTGGCGATCACGCACATTCCCCGGTCGCCGGCATCGTGCATCGTCACGCCGACCGCGTGCTGTTCAAGGCGGTGGCGGCGTGTCCGGTCTATTGCCGCTTCTGCTTCCGCCGCGAGATGATCGGGCCGGGCAGCGAACAGGCGTTGGACAAGGCCGCGTTCGAGGCCGCGCTGGCCTATATCGCCGCACACGCTGAAATCCGCGAAGTCATCCTGACCGGCGGCGACCCCTTCATCCTGTCTCCGCGCCGGGCGGAAGAGATCACGCAGCGCCTGGCCGCCATCGATCATGTGAAGATCATCCGCTGGCACACCCGCGTGCCGGTGGTCGATCCCGCGCGCGTCACCGACGATCTGGTGGCGGCACTGCATGCCCCCGGTGCCGTGACGTGGGTGGCGGTCCACGCCAATCATGCGCGCGAATTCGACACCCACGCGCGCGCGGCCATCGCGCGGCTGATCGATGGTGGCATCCCGCTGGTCAGCCAGTCGGTGCTGCTGAAAGGCGTCAACGACAGCGCCGAGGCGCTGGCCGCGCTGATGGAGGCGTTCCTCGCCAATCGCATCAAGCCCTATTACCTGCACCATCCCGACCTGGCGCCGGGCACGTCGCATTTTCGCGTTACGATCGAAGAAGGCTTGGCGCTGGTGGATGCGTTGCGCGCGCGGGTCAGCGGACTGGCGATGCCGACCTATTTGCTCGATATCCCCGGGGGCTTCGGCAAGGTGCCGCTGGAAAGCCGCAACGTCGAAAAGACGCAAACCGGCTGGCGCATCCGCGACGCGCGCGGTGACTGGCACAGCTATTAGAGACTACATCCGCTCCTGGGCGGGTGCGCCCTTGCGCAGGCGTTTGAAGAAAGCGCTGATCTTGTGGCGGAACTGTTCGCGCCGCACCACGCCCATATCTGTCACCCAGTTCAGCTGGATCACGCGTCGCGGTCCCTCGAAGGGGTGAAAGCCGTGCCAGGCGTTGGGCTCGTTCTTGAAGATCAGCAAGGTGCCCTCGTCGGGCGGCACTTCCGCGATCACGTCTTCCAGATTGTCCGGCGAGCGCAGCAGACGCAGGCGGCCCGTCTTCGCCTCCCACGCATTGTTCATGTAGATCAGCACGGTGATGATCTTGGTGCGGCTGTCTGTGTGGATCTGGCCGTCGCGCGCAGCTGATACACCGCGCGCCGTCACCATGGTGGGCCGGCCCTTGAGGCTGACACCAAGCTTCTGTTCCACCATTTGGGTGAAGTCCGGACCCTGGATTGCGGCGATCAGCTGCGCGAAGGCGGGGCCGTATTTCAAGGTGGGCAGGGGAAAGCTGCCGGGCAGGTCGACCAGCGGATAGTCGGCATTGATCGCCGGCATCGCGTCGGAGCGCACGAAGTTGGGCACCATCGCATAGGCAAACGGCTCGCGCGCCACGGGCGCGGCGGCAAAGGCCTCGAGGTCGATGGGCATCACGGTCATGACGGGGAAATACTACCGCGGGCAGCAAAAGGCAAAATTGCGCTCGCGCAAAAAGGAAGAGGGCGGCAGGTGTGTCCGGCACCTGCCGCCCCCGATACTCCGGGATCCTTATTTTGCCCCTAAGAAACCCGGAGCAAACCGGTCCTTAGTTGGTGTTGTAGTGGATGATCTGCGAGGTGTTGCCGATCGCGCTGGAAGACATCGCGACGGTGCCGGCGACATTGCCCGCGGCCACGTTCATGTTGGAAACCGAAGCCGAGTTGTTCAGCTGGCGCGAGGAGATCGGCATGTTCGGGGCGTTGGAGTCGGCCTCGAAGCTGTTGGAGATCGCCGAACCCTGGAACACGGCATTGCCGGCCACGTTGGTCACATAGGCGTTGACGCCCGAATACGGATCGCTGGCATGGCATTCCTGGTTCGACTTGACCGACGTCAGGATCGGGTCGGTCGAGACGCTGGCGCCGTTGCAAAGCACCTGGTTCTGCACGCCCACGCTGCCCCACACATTGTTCGCGTCCAGCCCGACATTCGAGCCGATGGTGGCGCCCGAACCGACGATCTGGTTGTTCTGGACGCGGGTGTTGTTCATCGTGGTGACGTCGATCATGTTGCCCGCGGCCGAACCCTGGGCGATCACGTCGCCGCCCACGGTGTCCACCACGCCCATCAGGTTCGACCAGTTGGTCTGCAGGTTGATCTGGTTGTTCAGGATCTGGCTGCCGGCGCCGCCGCTCGACGAGTTGTCGTTCCACGAGCCGTAATTGTCACCCACGCCGCCGGCGAGGGAGGCAGTGGCCGACAAGGCGACAAGGGCGGTGGCGGCGAAGAGGGTCTTGAAGGCTTTCATGTGGGGCTCCTAAGAATTCGGTTGGTTGGTTTGATGTTCGGTTGATCTGTTACAGGCCGCCGCGCAGGCCCAGCATGCCGGGGTTGCCGCCCGGATAGGCGCCATACGGGGCCATGCGGGGGGCATCGCTGTAGACCGGCTGCGCATAGGCGGTCTGGTAGGGATAGGGCTGCGGCGCATACGGCATCGGATAGGCGGGAGCCGCATAGGCGACGGGGCCGTAATAGGGACGCTCGCCCGGATCACGCAGCGGGTCGCCATCGGTGCCCAGCGGGATGTTGCAGGCACCCGGCGCGCGATAGATGCGGGTGATCATTTCCAGGGTGGCGCGTTCGATGACCGAACGGACCGCGAGCTGGATCGGTTCCAGGGCGCTTTCGCCGACGCTGACGTCGAAGAAGTTGGTGCCCAGGAAGTCGAACACGCCGGCCGAAACCTGGCGGCCGATGATCTGCTTCTGGTACGAGATCACGTCGGCGACTTCCAGCGTGTTGGTGTTGACCAGGCGCATGTCTAGGCCGACGTTCATCACATACAGGCTGCCCGACGCGGTGCCGGTGGTGGCGTTGGTGGCGGTGCCGCCGCCATTGCCGTTGGCATTCTCGCTGCGGATGTTGAAGTTCAGCTCGGTGATGCCGCCGACGATGTAGTAGTCCGAACCCGGGATCGAGCCGGCCAGGATCTTGCGGAAGTCGCCGGCCTGCGGATTGGGATGCTGGTCGTCGCCGATCAGCTTGTTGTTGGCGTACTTCAGTTCCATTTCGGCAACCGAGGTGTCAAAGCGCTCGACCATGTGCACGCCCGCCTTGTTCAGGGCGCTCATCGCCATCAGGGCGGCGCCGGCGGTGACCTTGCGGCCCGAACCGTCGGATTCGGTCTTGCCGGTATAGTCGGCGATCTGGCCGACCGCGATGCGCACCGGACGCTGGCGGACGAAGCCGCCCATGCAGCGCAGTGCCGCGGAATAGGGGGTCTCGTTGGAGATCACCGGCGCGCCGCCGATCGGGGAGGTGTAGCGGCCCACGCTGTCGGGCGTGGGGCTGATGCAGCCTTCCAGGGCGATAGCGGCCAGTACAAAGACCAGCGGCTTCAGAAGGTGCTTGCGAGCGCGGCGAGTCATGGGAGGGGCTTCCCTTTTTCCTGTTTAATCTTCAGTGGCGAGACAGATCGGCCGTTGCCGTCTGGTCGCCGTTGTTGATCTGCTGCGAGTCGATGATCGTGGTGTTGTGCGTTCCGATGACAGTCACGTTGAGCGAGTTGCCGATCGCGGTGGCCTGCCCGTAGGACCCTGCAGCCCCCGTGCCAACTCCACCGGCGTATGCGGACTGCGCGCCCTGGCTGTAGCCGTAGTTGGCCGAGGTCACCTGGCCGTTCACCATGGTCAGGTTGCCGTTGCCGTCGCGCATGGAATAGGCGGACGCCTGGTTCTGGGTGGTGGCGCCATAACCGTTGTACATGCCCGAATTGGTCCAATCGCCGGCCTGGGCCGCCGTGGTGGCGGTCAGCGCGAGAAGGGCGAGGGCGGCAATCTTGGGTTTCTGCGTCATGGCGGTGCTTTCCAGTTCTGTTGTCCTGGGAAGAGCAACCACCGTGCCAGTCTCATGTCTGGTGTTAGGAATTGGGCGTCTCGCGCCGAGACAGCATTGCGCGAAAAGCCGCGCAAAGACTGATGTTTTTGATCCCTGCAAAGGCGTGGGCGGCCACCAAGACGGCGCGTTGTTTACCTTTGTCCCGAAACGGTCACGTCCGGAAAGGCGTATGCACGCCGGCACGGCTGTTCCGCAGTGGCACAGTTCCGCAGCCGCAGGCGTGGCGCACCGGGACGAAGCGCCTTAAGAAACGACATGGCTTTCCTGCAGTCTCATCCGCCCCGCCAGCCGATCTTCCGCACGCCGCTGGTGGTGCCCGCCTTGATCGGGGTGCTGGCGGCGCTGCATGCATTGCGCGCCTACGCGCCGCCGGCGCTGTCCCAGGATATTATCTACGAATACGCCCTGATCCCCGCCCGCTACAGCCGTGCCTTTCTGGAAAGCCACATGGCCGATCCTGGCACAGTGTGGGAGCGTGCCGTCCCGTTCCTCTCTTATATGGGGCTGCACAACGACTGGACCCATCTGGTGGTGAACGGGGCTTTTCTGCTGGCCTTCGGTCCCATTGTGGCGCGGCGGTTCGGTACGGTGCTCTTTATGCTCTTCTTTGCGGTGTGTGGCCTCTCAGGTGCCTTCGCCTATCTCGCCTTGAACTGGGGCAGCGCAATCCCGGTTGTGGGCGCCTCCGGCGCCATTTCGGGTCTGATGGCAGCAGCTCTGCGTATGCTGCCCGGCCAGGCGCCTTGGGCACAGCCCGGCACTGCCCCGTTAGCCCCCTTGTTCTCGCGCCAGCTGCTGGTCTTCACAGCGATATGGGCGGCGATCAACTTCGCCGGATCGAGAGGCTTCATGATTGGCCCGGCACCCGACAGCGGGGCGATCGCCTGGCAGGCGCATCTGGGCGGCTATGTCGCCGGGCTGTTGCTGTGCGGTCCGTTCGACGCGCTGCGGCCGCGCGAAGTGGGCTTGCCGGTCGACCACTAGGGGACTAGGCTGGACTACGCGTGTAGTAGGACTGGCCGATGCGGTTGCCCAAGTTAAGCAAGCTCGAGCTGCAGATCATGGAGGCGCTTTGGACCACCGGTCCCAGCGCCATCCGCGAAATCCAGGAAAGCTTTCCCGCCAAGGGGCGCCCCGCCTACACCACGGTGCAGACCATGGTGTACCGGCTGGAGGCCAAGAAGGCGCTGCGCCGGGCCAGGAAGATCGGCAACGCCCATATCTTCGAGGCACTGATCAGCCGCGACGCCGCCCGCGCCCGGCTGGTCGATGAATTCCTGTCGCTGTTCGGCGGACGGATGCAGCCGGTGATGGCCCAGCTGATCGAGGCGGGCAATCTGAGCCAGCAGGACGTGGCCGACGCCGAAAGGCTGTTGCGCGACCTGGCCGCCAAGAAGAAGAAAGACGCCTGATGCTGGCGCCGCTGCTGGATCATCTCTGGCAGTCGAGCCTGGTGGCGGCAGGCGCCGCGCTGCTGACCCTGGCTTTCCTCAGCAATGGGGCGCGGGTGCGCTTCTGGCTGTGGTTCGCGGCTTCGCTGAAATTCCTGCTGCCCTTTACCGTGCTGGCCGCGCTGGGCGGCTGGCTGGCCCGGCTCTATCCCCACGCCATCGCCGCCCCGGCGATGATCGTGCCGGCAATCAAGCTGTCGGCCCCGGCGCGGATGCTTCCGGCGCCCGCGACGCCCGACCTGGCGCCGATCCTGTTGGGGCTGTGGGCGCTGGGCCTTGCCGTCGTGCTGGGTTCGCGGCTGCTGCGCTGGGCACGGCTGAGCGCGCTGGTCGCCCAGGCGCAGGAGCTGGATGCGGCCACGCCTGTCAAAGTGATGGCGTCTTCCTCCCTGATGGAGCCGGGTCTGGTCGGTGTTTTCCGTCCTGTCGTGCTGATGCCGGCGGGGCTGTTGCCGCACCTGGCGCCGGGCGAGATGCAGTCCATCCTGGCGCATGAAGCCTCGCACCTGGCACGGCGCGACAATCTCACTGCGGCGCTGCACATGCTGGTGGAAGCGGTGTTCTGGTTCTGGCCGCCGGTGTGGCTTATCGGCGCGCGCATGATCGCCGAACGCGAACGCGCCTGTGACGAGAGCGTGCTGGCCGACGGCCATGATCCCGAGGTCTATGCCGGCAGTATCCTGAAAGTCTGCAAGTTCTGCATCCAGTCGCCGATCGCCTGCGTACCGGGCATGTCGGGCAGCCATCTGGGCCGGCGCATGGTCCATATCATGGCCGAGACACGGGTACGCGAGCTCAACATTCACAAGCAGACGCTGCTGCTGGCGGCAGGGCTGCTGACCGTGTCGCTGCCGGTGATGGCCGGTTTCGTCACTTCGCCATTCGCGGTGGAAGTCACCCGCCGCGCCGCGGCCGTGCAGGCCCAGATCAGCGCGGCTGCGGTGCGCATGGTCACCGCGCCGCTGGCGCATCTTGCGCCCCAGGCCGAGGAATTCGTGCCCGTGGTCAAGGCACACAGGCCCGTGCATCGCGTCGCAGCGTCTGAGCCGCCCATAGTGGCTGGGCCGGCGCCATCGCCTGTGCCGGCGGTGGCCGTATCTGTCCAGGCTCCGTCGGTTCCCGCGCCCGCACCCTTCACCATCGTCCCCGCCGCAAAGCCTGCGGTGTCCGCCGACATGGCCCGACGGATGAAAGACGCGCCGCTGGCACTCTATCCCACGGGCGAGGGCGATCCCGACGCCATCACCTGCCGCGTGCCGCAAATCCTGCCGGGTTCGCGCCTGCCGGGCCCCGAAATCTGCCAGACCAACCGCGCCTGGGCGGCCCTGCGCGCGGAGCGTCACGAGATCAGTCCCGACGGTGAAACCGTGATCGCCACCAGCGCCAACGAGCGCAACCGTTCCTTGCGCGCGATGAGTTGCATCGCGTTCACCGCCGGCTCGGCCACCAACGCCGCCGCTTATTCCGCCCAGACTTTCTGCAACTGACGCATCCAATTGCAGGGCACCTAAGCGCGTGGTATATACTACTACAGTAATAGTAGATGTGGGAGGCGATCATGCGACGGGTCTTCTTTTGGTTCCTGCTTCTGGTGGCGCCGGTCGTTGCGGCGCCGGCCGATGACAGCCCGACCACGCCCCGGGGCGAAGGTCCGCCCGACCTGGTGGTATGTCGCGCGCCCCAGCAGATGCCGGGGTCGCGCCTGCCGGGTCCGCGTGTCTGCAAAACCAACGCGGTCTGGGCGCAATATCGCAAGGACGGCATGGATGTGGCGCCGGACGGCATCCGCGACGTGCCGTCGGAGAAATACCGCAGCAGCCATCCGATGAGTTGCCGTCCCGCGACCGCCGGCGGCGGCAATACGTCGGGCATGAACCAGGCAAACATGGGCATGATATGCGAATAGCGGTCGCCGCTCTCCTGGCAAGCATGGCCGGAGTAGCTTTCGCGCAATCCGCCACCGAAAACGTGACCGTAACCGCAGCCCGGACACGTCAGGCGCTGGATGGATTTGTGCAGTCGGTCGGCACACCCACGCGCATGACCGGCAAGCTGGCGCGCTGGGAAGACGGCATCTGCCCACGGGTCCTGGGGCTGGGCCCGGCCCTGGGCGGGCCTATCGCGCAACGGGTGCGCGATGTCGCCAAGGAGGTTGGTGCGCCTGTCAACGCGCAGCCCGACTGCAAGGCCAACATCGAGATCGTTTTCACGACGACACCTCAGGCATTTCTGGATGACATTCTGAAAACCCGGCCGGCCCTGCTGGGCTATCACGATACCACCGAACAGGAAGCCGAAGGTGCGCGTGTTATTTATCCAATCCAGGGTTGGTACCTTACCCAGACCATCGACATTCGCGGCAAGACGGATCTGGACGTTTCGCGCGGTGTGGGCGCCGGTTTCAAGCTGGACTTTGGCCCGGCACAACCGCCGATGTGGACGCCAGCGCGGGTCAGTGACGTCACCGGAAACCGGCTCGGCGACGGCTTGCGCAGTGCATTCAACCACATTCTCATTGTCGCGGACCCGAGACAGCTGACGGCTTACGACAAGTCAGCGCAGGCCGACTACATTGCCATGATCTCGCTGACGCAGTTGGCGGCCCTGAGCTGCCAGCCGCTTGCCAGCATCGTGAACCTGCTGCCGTCCGGCTGTCTCGGCAAGACCGCCGAGCTGACCGATAACGACATCGCCTATCTCACGGGTCTCTACCGGATGCGGCTGGATGGCAACGGGAGGGTTCAGCAGGACGACATCGCCTTCCAGATGGAGCAAAGCCTGAAGGACAGGCCCTGATGCGATTCGTCACGGCAGTCCTGGCGGCCTGCATCGCGCTGCCCGTCCATGCTCAAACGGCAGCGCCCCAGACCGAAAAGGTCACCGTCACCGGCACGCGCTCGCGCGAGGTGCTGGACAAGTTCGTCAACGCGCTGACCACCACGTCGCGCATGACCGGCAAGGTCGCGCGCTGGGAAGATGGCGTGTGCCCGGTGACAGTTGGGCTGAAGCAGAAATTCGCCGGCTTTATTTCCCAGCGCGTGCGTTCCCTGGCAAAGGAGGTCGGCGCGCCCGTCAATGACAAGAAGGATTGCAAGCCCAATATCGAGATCGTCTTCACCACCACCCCGCAGGCTCTGGTTGATGGTATTCGCAAGCAGAACGATTCTTTTCTAGGCTATGCCGACAATGACAGTCAGCGCGAGGCGTTGGCCAAGGTTACCCGCCCGATCCAGGCCTGGTACCTCACCGCGACCAAGGACCTGCGCGGCAACACACTGGTGGATTCCAGCCGCACGCCGCCGACCGAAATCACGGTACCGGACCCCTACCACAATCCGCCCTTCCTTACGGTGTACACCAAGCAGGGTGCGATGAGTGTCACCGGAGGGCGGCTGGGCGATGGGCTGCACACGGCGTTCTACCACGCCATCATCGTGGCGGAGCCTGCCAAGCTGTTGGACGAGGAGGTCGGTACCTTGGCCGACTACATCGCCTTGTTATCGCTGACCCAGCTCAATTCGCTGGACACCTGCCAGTCCTTGCCCAGCATCGCCAACTTGCTGGCCAGGGACTGCGCGCCAGTAAAGGAATTGACTGACAACGATCGCGCCTATCTGAAGGGACTTTACGGCATGGGCCGTGATCGCAATGGCCCTATCCAGCGGGATCAGATCTCACAGGCCATGCAGCAGTTGCTGGGCAACGAGTAGCTACTCCGCCGGTGCGGGATGCGCGCGGCTGGCCCTGCGCGCCTTCAACCGCGTCGAGAAGCGGTCGAGATAGGCATAGATCACCGGCGTGATGTAGAGCGTCAGCAGCTGCGAGAGCACAAGGCCGCCCGCCACGCACAGGCCCAGCGGGCGGCGCGATTCCGCGCCCGCGCCGGTTCCAAATGCGATGGGCAACGTGCCCATCAGCGCCGCCATGGTGGTCATCATGATGGGGCGGAAGCGCACGACCGCCGCCTCGTAGATTGCCTGTTCGGGCCCCACGCCTTCGCTGCGCTGACGGTTCAGCGCGAAGTCGATCATCATGATCGCGTTCTTCTTCACGATGCCGATCAGCATGATCATGCCGACAAAGGCATAAAGCGTCAGCGACATGTCGCTGGGGATGACGCCGGCCAAGAACAGAAGATGCGCGAACCAAAGGGTCAAGAGGCCGCCAACCGCGGCGCTGGGCAGACCCGACAGGATGGTCAGCGGGTGGATGAAGCTTTCATAGAGAATGCCCAGGATGATGTAGACCACGACCATCGCGATGATCAGCAGCCCGCCCATGTTCTTGGTCGAATCCTGGAACGCCGCCGCGGTACCCTGGAAGTTGCCCTGGATCGAGGCCGGCACGGCGATGTCGTTGCTGATGCGCGCAATGCCGCTGACCGCGTCCGACAGCGCCTTGCCGGGCGGCAGGTCGAACGAGACTGTCACCGCCGGGATCTGGCCGGCGTGGTTGACCGACAGCGGCACGGTAGACGCCGTCATGGTCGTCACCGCAGTCAGCGGCACCAGCTGCCCGCCGGTGCCGGTCACATATAGGCGATCGAGCGCAGATGCGTCGCGCTGATAGCGCGGCAGCAGTTCCATGATGACTTCGTACTGGTTGGACGAGGTGTTGATCTGGCTGATCTGCTGGCCGCCAAAGGCAGAGCCCAGCGCCAGCTCGATCTGTTGGGGCGAGACGCCGAAGGCGGCGGCGCGGTCGCGGTTGATCTTGACCTGCACCGACGGCATCGCCGCTTCCAGGTCGGAGTTGACGTCGACGAAAGCGCCCGACGACCGCATCTCCGCCATCAACTTGTCGGAATATTCCTTCAGCTCCGACAGGTCCAGGCCCTGCATCGTGTACTGATAGCTGGAGCGGGCCATGCGCGCGCCCAGGCGAATGGCGGGCGGATTGACCAGGAACACGTTGACGCCGGGAATGCGCGTGACCTTGGGGCGCAGGCGGCGGATGATTTCGTCGGGCGTGGAATGGCGTTCGCTCAGGGGCTTGAGTGAAATCATCATCAGGCGCGACACGTTGGTGCCGGCGCTGCCGTTGGCGCCGTCCATCTGCGCCAGCACGCCCTGCACGTCGGGGTCCTGGGCGACGATCTTGGCGACCTGCTGAGTGTATTGCGCCATCTGGCGATAGCTGGTGCCGTTGGCGGCCTGCATGTTGGCCTGCAGGCGGCCGGTATCGTCGCTGGGCAGGAAATCCTGCTGCATAAAGGTCAGCAGCAGCACACTGGCAACAAGGCTGGCGAAGAAGAGGCCCAGGATCACGCGGCTGTGGGTGATCGACCAGCGCAGGGTGCGGTCATAGGCGCCCTGGATGCGGTTGAAGGTGTTCTCGCTCCATTCATAGAACCAGTTGTGCTTCTGGCCGTGCTCGTCCTTGAGGATGCGCGCGCACAGCATTGGGGTCAGCGTCACCGACACCACGCCCGAGAACAGGATGGCGATGATGATGGTGACGGCGAACTCGTGCAGCAGCCGGCCCACGATGCCGCCCATGAAGACGATGGGGATGAACACCGCGGCCAACGAAATGGTCATCGACAGGATGGTGAAGCCGATCTCGCTGGCGCCCTTCATCGCCGCCTCGTACGGTTTTTCACCATGCTCGATATGGCGGACGATGTTCTCCAGCATGACGATGGCGTCGTCGACCACGAAGCCGACCGACAGGGTCAGCGCCATCAGCGAGAGATTGTCCAGGTTGAAGCCGAAGGCGGCCATGCCGGCAAAGGTGCCGATCACTGCGATGGGCAGCGCCAGCGACGGAATGATGGTGGCCGAGACACGGCGCAGGAAGACGAAGATCACGCCCACCACAAGCAGGCCGGCGATCAGCAGGGTGTACTGCACGTCCTCGATGGACGCCTTGATCACCTGGCTGCGGTCGAACACCACGTCCAGCTCGACCGACGGCGGCAGGTTGGCCTGGAACTGCGGCAGCACCTTTTTGACGGTGTCGATCACCTGCACGACGTTCGAGCCGGGCTGGCGGAACAGCGCCAGCACGATGGCCTCGTCGCCCTTGTACCAGCTCTTGGCATAGGGGTTTTCCAGCCCGTCCACGACATGCGCCACGTCCTTCAGGCGGACGGGCGCGCCATTGCGATACGTGACGATCTGATTGTTGAACTCCGCGGCGTTGCTCAGCTGGCCGCCCGTATGGATGACGGTAGAGCGGGTGGGGCCGTTCAGTGCGCCGGTGGCCAGGTTCACGTTGGCCTGGGCGACCGCGTTGGTCAGCTGGTCGATGCCGATCTGGCGGGTGGCGAGCGCCGAAGGGTCGGCCTGGATGCGCACCGCATACTTGGCGCTGCCGAAGACGCTGACCTGGGCCACGCCTTCGATGGTGGACAGCTGGCGTGCGAGCAGCGTCTCGGCATATTCATCGACCTGCGACGGTTTCAATGTCTTGGAACGCATCGCCAGGAACATCACCGGCAGGTCGGCCGGGTTCACCTTGCGGAAGGTGGGGGGCTGCGGCAGCGCCTTGGGCAAATTGCGGGTGGCAGCGGAGATTGCCGACTGCACGTCCTGTGCGGCGCCATCCAGGTCGCGGTCCAGGCTGAACTGCAGCTGGATCGATGTGTTGCCCTGGGTCGAGCTCGACGTCATCTGGTCGATGCCGTTGATGGTCGAAAACTGGTTTTCCAGCGGCGAGGCCACCGAAGACGCCATGGTGTCGGGGTCGGCGCCCGGCAGGTTGGCGTTCACCGAGATGGTGGGGAAATCGATGTTGGGGAGATCGGAGACCGGCAGGCTGGAATAGCCATAGGCGCCGAAGATCACCAGCGCCGCCATGACCAGGGTGGTCATCACGGGCCGTTCAATGAAAGGCTTGGAAAGATTCATGGCAGCGGCCTTAGCCGGCGTGGTCGGAAGTGTGGCGACGTCGGCCCGACGTCATCGGGCCCTTGTTGGCGCCTTGCGCGGCGGAATGCTGCTTGTGCGCGCCGGTGACATTGACCTTGGCGCCGGGAATGACGCGCAGCTGACCATCCACGATCACCTGCTGGCCCGCCTTCAGCATGCCTTCGACCGCATCATCTGTGCCGTCATCAAACAGAACCTTCACCGGCACCTGTTGGGCGGTGCCGTCCTTGACGGCATAGACATACTGGCCTTCGGGGCCGGTGTTCACCGCCTCGCGCGGCACCAGGATGGCGTTGGGAATTTCCGACAGACCAACCACGACGTCGACCAGTTGACCGGGCACCAGCGCCATGTCGGTGTTGGGATAAGTGGCGCGCAGCTCGATGGTGCCGGTGTTGTTGGTGACGGCGTTGCCGATGAAGTCGACCTTGGCGGTCAGGTCCTTGCCGCCGCCGGCTTCGTGCATGTTCATGGTGATGGTCAGGCCCTTGGTGCGCGCCATCTCCTGGATGCGCGGCAGGTCGGACTGGGGCAGTGACAGCGAAATCTTCACCGGCTGGATTTCGTTGATGGTGACCAGCGGGGTGGCGTTGGTCGAAGCGGTGGAGGCGCTGACCATGTTGCCGGGCTGGATCAGCATGGCGCCGGTCTTGCCGTTGACCGGGGCGTGGATGGTGGTGAATTCCAGGTTCAGACGCGCCATCTCGGCGGTGGCCTTGGCTTCTAGGTATGCGGCCTGGGCGTCATCGAAATCCTGGCCGGCAATCGCGTTCTGCGACTTGAGGCGGCTGAAGCGGTCGGCCTTGGCTTTGGCGGTGGCGAGCGAGGCCATCGCATTGTCATAGGTGGCCCGGTAGGGGCGGGGATCGATCTGGAACAGCGGATCGCCGGTCTTCACCATCTGGCCTTCCTTGAAGAAGGCCTTGACCAGCTGGCCCTGTACGCGGGCGTTCACGGAAACCGTCGAGTTGGCCACGACCGTGCCGATGGTGCGCTCGATCACGGCCATGGTGCGCTGCTCGACGGGGGCGACCTTGACGGGCGCGGCCAGGTTGCGCTTGGGCTTTCCGCCGTCGCCGGAATGGGTGAAGTACCAGAAGCCGCCCAGCGCCAGGATCAGCGCTGCGCCGCCGATCACATACCTGCGGGTCGGCGAGGCCTCGTCGCCAGCGGGGCGGGCCTGCGTGCCGGTGGGCAGCGGGTTGATCTGCAGATTCATCGCGACAATTCCTGACACCACACAAGGCAGCCGCCCCCAAAGGCGGCGTGCCGCATTAAAGACCTTAAAATCCCCTGGCCCGCCGGTCGGCAGGCCCCGCGCCTTTTGGCTCTATCCGGCCAGTCGGCGGCTCGGTCTTGGCTTTATTGGCTTGTTGTATACGCCTTATACGCAACAAACCTCTCACAAGTATCCCGGAAATCAGTTCCAAAATTTCGATAACCGCCCGGAATTGCTGTAGAAACCAGCAGAACTGCACAAACGTGTGACAGTGTCAGCATTATCCCCATGTTGCCCCGCAACAGGAGCGCCTCTATAAGCCGCGCGCCAGCAGGCCCCCAACTCCTTGATTCCCGGTCTTTCCATGCAAATTCGCAACATCGCCATCATCGCACACGTCGACCACGGCAAGACCACACTGGTGGATCAGCTGCTGAAGCAGTCCGGCTCGGTCCGCGAGAACCAGCACATGGACGAGCGCGCCATGGACTCCAACGACCAGGAGCGCGAGCGCGGCATTACCATTCTGGCCAAGTGCACCAGCGTCGAGTGGAACGGCGTGCGCATCAACACCGTCGATACCCCCGGCCATGCCGACTTCGGCGGCGAAGTCGAACGCATTCTGTCGATGGTGGACGGCGTGGTGCTGCTGGTGGACGCCGCCGAAAGCGTGATGCCCCAGACCAAGTTCGTGCTTTCCAAGGCGCTGAAGCTGGGTCTCAAGCCCATCGTGGTCATCAACAAGATCGACCGCCAGGACGCCCAGCCCAAGGAAACGCTGGAATCCATCTTCGACCTGTTCCTGTCGCTGGAAGCCAATGACGACCAGCTCGACTTCCACCACCTCTATGCCTCGGGCCGCAACGGCTGGGCCGTCAACGAACTGGAAGACGAGCGCAAGGACCTGTCGCCGCTGTTCAAGCGCATCGTCGAGGACGTGCCGCCGCCCAAGCCGCAGGCGCTGGCCAGCGAGGAAAATCCCTTCAAGATGCTGGTCACCACGCTGGAGGCCGACAACTTCCTGGGGCGCATTCTCACCGGCCGCATCGAATCCGGCGTCGTCACAACGGGGCGCAACATCAAGGTGCTGAGCCGCACCGGCGAAGTCATCGAAAAGGCGCGCATCACCAAGCTGCTGGCGTTCCGTGGCCTTGCCCGCGTGCCGGTCGAGCGCGCCGAAGCCGGCGACATCGTCGCCATCGCCGGTCTGGAGACCGCCACCGTCGCCGACACGCTGTGCGACCTGACCGTGGAAGAGGCGATCCCCGCCCATCCTATCGATCCGCCGACCCTGTCCATGACGCTTGCCGTCAACGACAGCCCGCTGGCGGGCCGCGAAGGCGACAAGGTGCAGAGCCGCGTTATCCGCGACCGCCTGCTGCGCGAGGCCGAAGGCAATGTCGCGCTGAAGGTGGCCGAGACCGGCGAAGGCGCGTTCGAAGTGTCGGGCCGCGGTGAACTGCAGCTGGGCGTTCTGATCGAATCCATGCGCCGCGAGGGCTTCGAGCTGTCGATCAGCCGTCCGCGCGTGGTGATGAAGACCGAAAACGGCGAACGCATGGAGCCGATCGAGGAAATCACCGTCGACGTGGACGACGAATATACCGGCACCGTCATCGAGAAGATTTCCCAGCGCAAGGGCGAGATGACCGACATGCGCCCCACCGGCGCCGGCAAGACCCGCATCGTCTTCCACGGCCCGGCGCGCGGCCTGATCGGCTATCACGGCGAATTCCTCACCGACACCCGCGGCACCGGCGTGATGAACCGCATGTTCCTGGAATATGCGCCGCACAAGGGTCCGCTGCAGGGCCGCATCAACGGTGTTCTGATCTCGACCGAGAATGGCGAGGCCGTGGCTTACGGCCTCTGGTACATCGAAGAGCGCGGCAAGCTGTTCGTGACCGCCGGCACCAAGGTCTATGAAGGCATGATCATCGGCCAGCACGCCAAGGACAACGACCTGGACGTGAATCCGACCAAGGCCAAGCAGCTGACCAACATCCGCACCACCTCGAAGGACGAGGCGGTGCGCCTGACCCCGATCGTGCCGATGACCCTGGAACAGGCCATGGCCTATATCCAGGACGACGAGCTGGTCGAGGTCACGCCGTTGAACATCCGACTGCGCAAGCGCGAGCTGCTGCCGCACATGCGCAAGCGCGCCAAGCAGGCCGCCGACGCGTAATCAGCGCGACGCCGGCTTGATCTGCGGCGCCGAGCTGTCCAGCACCGTCTGGATGCGTTGGGTCAGGTCGCGGCTGAAGCCCATTTCGCCGACCGAGCGCAGGCGCAGATGGCCGTCCGCGGTTTCCAGGACGGCGATACGGGTGCGTTTGGTTTCGGGATCGCGCGCGAACAGCATCAGCGGGTAGCCCGCCTCCACCACGCGCCAATCCGACGTCGCCGGCACGATGTCGCTGCGCGCGCAAAAGATCGATTTCAGCTGATATCCATCGGGGGCAGGCCCCGCATCGAAGCGGCCGAATGCATCCAGCACGTGCAGGTGATCGTCCATGATCATGTGCGGCACGCCGTCCTTTTCCAGGGTGCGGCCGCAGCCCATTTCTTTCAGCTCGGCGGCTTGGGCACTGCTCGCCAGCGCAAACGCAAAAACCAGAAGGGAAATGCCACGCATCTGTCGCCCTCCCACGAAAGCCCGGCTATCCTAGTCCTCGCGCCGGGGCGCTCCAAGTGGGATGTGACAGGGTTAGGGAGTGCCATGACGGTCGACGACAAGCTGATCCAGTTCGCCAACCGCCTGGCCGATGCCAGCGGCGCGGTGATCCGCCCTTTTTTCCGCCAGCGCATCGATGTGGCGCACAAGGAAGGCCAGCACGCCTTCGATCCTGTGACCGAGGCCGACAGGGGCGGCGAGCGGGCGATCCGCGCCATTATCGACCGCGACCGGCCCGGTGATGCCATTCTGGGCGAGGAATATGGTGAGAAGCCCGGTACGTCCGGCTGGCGCTGGGTGCTTGATCCCGTCGATGGCACGCGCTGTTTTATCACCGGCCGCCACGAATGGGGCTCGCTGATCGCGCTGGAGAAGGACGGCGTGCCGGTGCTGGGCATCCTGGACCAGCCGGTGCTGGGTGAACGCTTCATCGGCGTCAACGGCAAGAGCCATCTGGTGCAGGACGGCAACCGAACCGCGCTGCGCGTGCGCGAATGCGTCGACGTGAAGGACGCCGTGCTCTGCGCCACCGACCCTTCGTCTTACATGACGCCGCACCAGCAGGCGGGCTTTGACCGCGTGAAGGCCAAGGCCCGTCTCACCCGCTATCACGGCGACTGCTACATCTTCGCCATGCTGGCGATGGGCTTCATCGATGTGATCGTCGAGGGCGCCTTCAAGCCCTGGGATGTCGCGGCCCTCTTTCCGCTGGTCGAAGGCGCGGGCGGTGTCATCACCAACTGGAAGGGCGAGCCCTGGCGCGATGGCGATCCGCTGTTGGCCACCGGCGATGCGCGCCTGCACCGGCAGGTCGTCGGGCTGCTGGCATGAACCGGCTGGTCAAGGCAGCCCTGGTGGGAGGGCTCATCTCGGGCGCGCTCGATATCGCCGCCGCCAGTTTGATCTTCCACGCCAATGTTGGCCGGGTTCTGCAAACCGTCGCGTCGGGTTTCTATGGTCGCGCCGCTTACCAGATGGGCACGGCCAGCATGCTGGTGGGCGCGCTGGCACAGGAAGCGATCACGGTGGTCGCGGCATCGCTCTATTGTATCGCTTCTCTGTCATGGCCGGCGCTGCGCAAGCAGTGGCTGGTCTTCGGCCTGCTTTACGGCGCGGTGTGCAACCTTGTGATGACCTTTGTGGTGGTGCCGCACAGCCATGCCCGGCCCACGGCCTTCGGCAGCTACGGATTCTGGGTGAATCTCGCCATCAACACGCTGCTATACGGCACCGTCATCGCCTTTGCGGCGAAGCGCTTTCTGGGCCGCAAATAAAGGCGAAATATTGACGCCGCATATTGCGGTTCCAATATCGCCGTAATTTGCCTTTGTTTCATGGAACGGAAACCCGGACGCGCGCAAACACGTTCTCTTACCCGAAGCTACACAAATTCCTTCGGAGGACACATGTCTCTGCGCGATATCTATGGCAACAACGACGACACCCCGGTGATCCTGAACACCGAGCCGCTGGGCAATGGCAGCGGCCTAGGTGATTTCCACACCGTGAATCCGGAAGAGCGTGAGCCCAACAACATGCCCAAGATCGTTGGCGGCCTGGCCGTCGCGTTGATGGTGGGTGCGGCCGGCGCTTATGTCTATTCGATGTCGGGCACCAGCAGCGCAATGCCCCCGGTGAAGCCGATCACCACCGCACAGGCCATCCCGCCTGCGCCGGTTGCCCCGCCCGCCGCCACGCCGGCGGCTGACACCACCACCCCGGCCGACACCAGCGCGATGACCACGCCGGCGGCTGCGCCTGCCGCTCCGGTCGCGGCGCCTGAACCCGTGAAGTCTGCCTCGGCTGACAAGCCCTTGAAGACTCGCGTTGCCAAGGCCGAAACCAAGTCGGAAGACACCAGCAACCTTGGCGCGGCTTCGGCCCGCATGGCGGCTGATGCCAATGCCCCGGCCACGCCGCCTGCCCAGCAGGCTGCCGTGACCACGCCGTCGCCTGCGCAGCAGACTGCGGCTGTCCCGGAACCGGTGTCGCCGACCGCGCCGTCTTCGTCGGTGGCTAGCAATGCGCAGCCGGCCGCGCCTGAGGTGGCCCAGCCCCAGCAGCCGGTGGAGCAGGCCCAGCCCCAGACCCCGGTCCAGGGTAACGAGACCGGCGCGGCTGCTCCCGCCGCCGCCCAGCCGGCTCCGCAGCCCCAGCAGTAATCGGCCTGGAATGAAAGCAGCGCCTCGCGAAAGCGGGGCGCTGTTTTTTTATGTGCGATGCGTCTTCATGAAGCCATCGAAGGCGGTCCAGAATTGGGTGCGGTATTGGTTGCGCTCCATCAGCACCTCGTGGCCCGCACCGGCGATTTCCAGATATTCGCCGCGCGGCATCTGCTTCGCAAAGGTCTTGATTGCGGGGGTGATACAGATCTTGTCGTTGCCAGCGCCGACAACCAGGCAAGGCGTAGTGATGTTCCTTGCTTGGCCGCGCAGCCAGTCCATCGAGCGGATCGCCGCCGCCAGCCAGCCCCAGGTCGCGCCTGCCAGCCGCAGGTCGGGCTGTTCCCGCAGCAGCATCTGGGTACGTTCAAACCGCTGCGGATCCGAGGTCACCATCTGGGTGTCATAAGTCATGCGATGGGGATCACGCGCTTCCATCCCCCAGACCCAGTCGGCGCTGTTGCCGCGCCACATCTGCAGCCGCGTCACGGTGCGCACCAGGAATTCGCGCTGGCCGCGAAACGAGATCGCGATCATCGGCGCGTTCAGCACGCAAGCTGCGAACTTGTCGGATCGACGGGCGAGGGTGCGCAACAGGTTGTGCGCGCCCATCGAATGGGCCAGCGCGAAGGGCTTCTCGCCTTCCTTCAGCATCGGCTTGACGATCCAGTTCAGCAGCGTGTCCAGATCGTCGTCATAATCGACGAAATCGCTGACGAAGCCCTTGCGGTCGTCATCGGGCAACAGCCGCGCCGAGCCGCCCTGGCCGCGCCAATCCATCGTGGCCACCGCGAAGCCGCGGGCGCGCAGCTCGTCGATCACCTCGAAATATTTCTCGATGAACTCGGTCTGGCCGTTCAGCAGGACGCAGGTTCCCCGGGCCGCCACGGACGGGTCGGCGGGGAAGCGGGCGGCGCGCAGGCGCGCGCCGACGGCCTGGATCGGCAAGGGTTCGAAGAGGGTGGCGGAGGGGATCATTTTTTTCGTTTTTGAGCCGGCTGTAGGCACTTAACCCGCCTTTTCAAGCCCTTCAAGCCGGGCTTTCCGCGACCATCTCAAGGACGTCCGGCCGCCGGTTTCGGGGCCGGCCCAGCCCCCGCGCGGATGGTCCGGCGGGGACCGCAACAACGCTTTTTCGGAGGTTGTCCCATGCGTTTTGATTATTCGCCCTTTTACCGCTCCACCGTCGGCTTCGACCGTCTGCTGAACCTGGTGGATTCCGCTGCCGAGCAGGGCTATCCGCCCTACAATATCGAGCGCAGCGACGAGAACAATTATCGCGTCACCGTGGCGGTCGCCGGCTTTGCCGAGAAAGACCTGTCGGTGGACGTGAAGGATCGCGTGCTCACCGTTTCGGGCAAGAAGGAAGACGGCACCGACAAGCCCAACTTCCTGCACCAGGGTATCGCCGGCCGCGCCTTCGAGCGCAGCTTCCAGCTTGCCGAGCATGTCGAAGTGAAGGCCGCGCGCCTTGAGAACGGCCTGCTCCATGTCGATCTGGAGCGCGTCGTGCCGGAAGAGAAGAAGCCGCGCCGCATCGTCATCAACGCCCCCGAACTGAAGACCATCGAGGGCAGCAAGGCGGCCGCCTAAGTCTGGCCGCATAGCCTTAACCAGGACAGGGGCCTCCATTTGGAGGCCCCTGTTTTTTTGTTAGAATCGCGGGGAATCTGCTGCTTCGGCCCGCTCATGGCGCTCTGGCCTCCGTCTTCGGCGAACAAGTCCCTCTCGGGAATCGAAGACGTGCGCGCCCGCTATGCCCAGCTTTTTCAACGGCTGGGCACCGGCCCCGCGGCGATGGACTACACGCCCAGCCAGCTTGGTCCCATTCCCGGCGAATGGGTGGGGGCGGGCGATCGCTCCCGCACGATCCTGTACTTTCACGGCGGCGGTTTTGTCGCCGGCTCGCCCGAAACCCATCGCGGCCTGATCGGCAAGCTGGTCGAAGCCAGCGGCGTGGGCGCCTTCAGCGTGAAGTACCGGCTGGCACCGGAATGTTTCTTTCCCGCCGCGGTGCGTGACGGCATCGACGCCTATCGCGGATTGCTGGCGCAGGGCGTGCCGGGATCGGCGATCGTGCTGGCGGGCGACGAGGCGGGCGGCGGGCTCGCCTTCGCGGTCGCGCTGGCCGTGCGCAATGCCGGACTGGAAATGCCGGGCGGTGTCGTGGCGCTGTCGCCCTGGGCCGACCTCTCGCTGTCGGGCATGTCGATGCTGGGCAACCGCAAGGCCGACACCCAGCTTGATTGGGATATGCTGTTCCTGTGCGCGCGAAATTATTTGCGCAAATCCAATCCGTGCGACGCCTATTCCTCGCCTGCCTATGCCAGTTTCACCAACTTCCCGCCGGTGATGGTGCATGCCGGCGCCAATGAAGTGCTGCGCGACGACGCCTCAAAGCTTGGCGATCGCGCCGCGGAGGCGCGCGCCTCGGTGAGCGTGGAAATCTATGACGGACAGGGCCACCTGTTCCAGGCGGACTCCAACCGCAACGAAGCGAAGGTTTCGCTTTCGCGCCTGGCGCAGTTCATCCGGGCAAAGAGTTCGATGCTGGCGGCCTAAGCCGTCGCCGCCAGCGCTTCGGCAAAGCGCGCCGGCAGTTTGGCGCCGGAGAAATCCGCACCGTTGGTTTCGCTGTCGCGCAGGTCGGCGTCGCCCAGATTGGCATAGCTCATGTCGCAACCCGACAGGCGCACGCGGCGTAGGTCGGCACCGCGCAGGTCGGCATAGCGCGCCTGTGCGTTGTCGAGACGCGCGGGCAGCAAGCGTCCGCCATTGATCATCAGCGGGCCCAGCTTGGCATCGCGCAGATCGGCATGGTTGAGCTGCGCGCCCGACAGGTTGCAGCCGCGCAGGTCCGCACCGCGCAACCGGGCCGAGCGCAGATCGCAACCGGCAAGATTGGAGCCCTGCAGCGAGGTGCCTTCCATGTCCACGCCATAGAGCTGCGCGCCCGGCGCGATCAGCGCGGTCAGGTGGCGATGGGCCAGGCCGGTGACATGGCGCAAATCCATGTTGGACAGATCGGCGGGCTTGCCCTGGCGTCCGTCGGTCTCGGCCCAGGCCGCATGGTCGGCCAGAAGCGCATCGATGCTGGCGACGGTTTCGGGATCGGGATCGGTCTTGGCGGTGAGCGTCTTGCTCATGTCCGCGCCATGGGTGGTGGCGAAATCCAGCTTGGCGCCGATCAGGATGCAGCCGCCCAGGTCTGCACCGGTCAGATTGCAGCCCGACAGGTCGGCATTCTCGAGGTTGGCGCCGGTCAGGCGCGCCTGGCGCAGGTTGGCGCGGGTCAGCCGGCAGCCCTTCATCACGGCGTCGGTAAAATCGGCCTGCACCGCGATGGCGCCGGTCATCTTGGCGCGTTCCAGGTTGGCGCTGTTCATCATCGCCGAGGGCAATTCGGATGGGCCCAGGTCGTGCTGCAACACGCGCAGGTTCCCGTACTTGTCTTTTTCCGCGATGGTGCCTTCGCGCAGGTCGGCTTCGTACAGGTCGGTACCAATCAGGTTGGCGCCACGCAGAGACGCGCCGCGCATGTCGGCCCGGCGCATCGAGGCGCCCGAAAGATTGGTGCGGCGCAGGTCGGCGCCGAAGAATGAGGCGCTGTCCAGCTTTGCGCCTTCCAGGTTGGCTTCTTCCAGGATGGCGCCGGTGAAGTCAGCGTCCGCCAGGTTGCGGCCCCGAAGATCCAGTCCCGACAGGTCGCAGAAGGCGAACACAGCGCGCGCCCCGCCCATCCGGCCGGAATAGAGCATCTCATGGCGCGCGGCCGCGGCGCTCACATCCTTCTGGGTGAGCTTGGCAAAGCCGGTGTGCCTGGCCTGGTTCATGGGCGCTTTTGCGGGTTAAGCCTTTTTCACGGGGGCGATTTTGCCCGGCTTGCCGCTAACGGCGGATTAAGACGCGGCCATTTGCCCGCAAATCCGGGGTTGGAGCCGAAAATTGCTGTTGAACCGGGACGATAGCCGGGTACAAAGGCTCCGGAAGACGCCACCCCCACCCCCTGGACCCCACCAGCGGCCCGGGCAGGCGTTCTGACGAAGGGTAAAATGGCGGCACCGGCGCGGAGATCGCGCCAGGGTGACGGGTCTGGGAGCGGACCTCCGCGAGGCAAAGGCCGAGCATCGCGGGAGCCGCCCGCCCGGCGATATTTTTAAAGAGGTTGTGTTGAGCAAGCACCGTTTGATGCTTTCCGCCGCTGCGGCTGCCCTGCTGACGGCGGGTGTCGGTGCGGTGCGCGCCGATACCGAAATCTCCACCAACACCTCGACCGCGCTCAGCACCACCAATTCGGGCAGCATCACCATCGATGCCGCCGGCTCGGTCGCGGCCGCGTCTTCGTCGACGCCCGCGATCCTGATCAATTCCAACAACTTCGTCCTGAACAACGGCATCATCGCCAACAATGGCGTCGATACCGCCATCGGTGTGGAAATCGACACCAGCGCGGCCAGCCTGTTTCCGGCTTCCACCGGCTTTGCCTCGACCGGAACGATCGATGTGGGCGGCGGCGGCACCGGCAAGCGCGGCATCCTCATCACCGGCGGCCACACCTTCTATGGCCCCATTACCCTGACCACGCTGACGGCATCGTCGCTGAACACCTCGGTTGCCACCCAGGCCTCGTCGCTGTTGATCAAGGGCGACTCTTCGGCTGCCTTCCTGCTGGACCAGGGCACTTCGGTCACCAGCAACATCCTTTTGGGCGGCAGCGGCATCATCCAGAATGCGTCGGACAATTCGACCCAGTCCAACAGCATCATGGCGTTCCTGAACGGCACGGTGAACGGCAACTTCATCCTGACCTCGGCATTGTCGGGCACGGGCCCGGGCCTGATCGGCATCGAAACCCTTGGCGGCATCCACTCCTGCGCCAGCGATACCGCGGCGCCCTCGGGCTTTACCTGCCCCACCGGCTCGGTCGGCGCCTTCATCAATGCCGGCTCGATCTCGCTGATCGGCACCAGCTTTCCGTCCAGCCGCGGCAACAACCCGGAAGCGGGTTCGGCGCTGATCATCGGCAACAGCATCGACGGCGGCGTGCTCAACAGCGGTCCGGGCACTTCAAGCAATCTCACCTCCGCGACCATGTCCACCGCGGGCATCGTCGCCAGCGGCGTGGTCAATCCCACCGTGCTGATCGACCCGTCCAAGTCCATCACTGGAACCTTGACCGCGCCGCGCAGTTCCATCGTGCTGGGTCCTCTGACCGCCGACATCGACCCGATCGATCCCGGCTATTCCTTCGTCAACCGCGGCACCATCTCGGCCCAGCCGCTGGATTCCGGCCTGAGCGCGGCCGCGATCATCATCAACGGCACCTCGTCGGTATTCACCACCTGCCTGAGCTCGGTGGTGGGAAGCTGCGACGTCACCACCCACAGCGTCACCCAGAACATCACCGCCGCGAACGGCACCACAACCTCGGTCACCTATCAGGCGGGCGGCGGTCTTCTGAACACCGGTACCGTGTCGTCGGTTGCGACCACCAACCAGCTGACCGGCCAGGCGGTTTCCGCCACCGCGATCCATATCGGCGACTTCGCCACCGTTCCGCGCATCGATGTGAAGGCGGAAACCATCACCGGCACCACCAACACCGCAGGCTCCGTCTCGGCGACGGCCAGCGGCATCGCGGGCGGCAGTGCGTTTGCGATTTCCATGTCGACCAACGCCAATGTGCCGGTGATCAATGTCGGCCGCGGCGCCACCATCACCGCGGCGGTGAACACCTCCACGGTCTCGCCGACCAAGGATATCGCGACCTCCAACGCGCCCTTCACCCTGTTCTCCGAAGCCATCGTGGACGCGTCGGGCACGCTGAAGACCATCAACAATGCCGGCACCATCCAGGCGGTCAACACCATCCTGACGCCGCAGACCGGCGCCACCGTGGCCAATATCACGCGCGCCATCGACCTGGCGTCGGCCACCACGGGGGCTGCCACCATCAACAATTCGGGCAAGATCCTGGGTGACGTGCTGTTCGGCTCGGCCGGCAACAGCGACGTGCTGAACGTGGGCAATGTCGGCTCGAACGGCACCGCCAATGCGGCGACCGGCGTGATCAATACGCCCACCAACTATGCGGTCGTGGCCCAGGCCATCACCAATGTGACCGCTGGCGTCGCGCCCCAGACCACGGCCAGCACCATCGATTTCGGTTCAGGCTTGCTGCACACTCTGCACATCGGCGGCTATGGCTATGTCAACGCCAACGTCCTGGCCGGCGCCGGTGCGCTGGACGTCCTGGTCGACAGCAACGGTATCCTGTTCCTGGCCAACAGCAGCCAGTCGCTGCAGGCCAACAACTTCACCATCGCCAACAACGGCACCTTGGGCCTGACGATCGCCCAGGCCAACCTGAACAGCCTTAATCCGGTGGTGCAGGCCAACAGCGCAACGCTGTCGGGCGCGAACCTGTCGCTGCAGTTCGGCAGCTATGTCTCGTCCTCGAACCCCACCGCGCCGACCGAGCAGGTCATCACCCTGCTGCGTTCGCCCACCATCGTGGACACCACGCTGGCGACCCAGAACGCTTTCCTGGGCCAGGCCACGCCGTTCCTGTTTGAATCCCCGGCCAGCGCCGGCATCGTGCCCGCCGTTGCCGGCAAGTATCAGGCCGATAACGGCCCCACGCCGCTCACCATCGGCACCGACGCCACCGGCCAGCAGGTGCTGTTGCTGCACCTCAAGCCCCGCGCCGTGGGCGCCACCAATGTCGACGGCTCGCCCGGCCTGAACCTGACCGGCGACGCCGCCCGCCAGTTCCCGTTCATTACCAATGCGCTGGCGACCGACAGCCAGCTGGGTGCGGCCGTGGCCTCGTCGATGACCGTCTACAACACCCCCGGCCAGCCCGGCAGCGGCATCAATGTCGGCGCCAGCCAGCAGGCGGCCGAGCAGGTCTTCTCGCAGTTCGCGCCCGACGTTTCCGGCGGCACCCGCGAGATTGCCATCATGCTGACCGACCAGGCCACCGGCCCGGTGGCTGCCCGCCAGCGCGTGCTGCGCGATTATTCCAAGGTCGCCGGCGAGATCACGCTGTGGGGCCAGGAATTCGCAGGCCACATCAACAACAAGGGCCGTCCTTCAGGCGCCGGCACGCTGACCTCCTACAAGGATCACGGTTTCGGCTTTGCGGTCGGCGTGGATGCCGGCTCGCCCCGCAATGGCTGGTATGGCGGCGCCTTCACCTTCTACAGCGGCGATGTCTCGCAGCTGTTGCCGCGCGCCACCAAGACCCAGACCGAATGGTACATGCTGAGCGGCTATACCAACTGGACCGGCAAGCACCTGTTCCTGGATACCCACCTCGATGCCGCGTATGGCAACTTCGAGGAGACCCGCACGCTCACCGTGGGCGCGCTGCAGCGCTTCGCCACCAGCAAGCGCCCCGGTGCCATGCTGTCGCTGGGCGCCAATGCCGGCATGATCACCCATTTCCTGCGCGTCATCGAGGTCGATCCGCATATCAGCCTGGATGGCATGACGCTCCGCGAAGAAGGCTATACCGAAGCCAATGGCGGCTCGGGCTTCAACCTGGCGGTGGCGCCTTACTTCGCCAACTCGCTGCGCACGGCGGTGGGCACCGACTTCAAGAGCACCTTCTCGGTCTGGGATATCGACTTCACTCCGAATGCGCGCATCGGCTATCGCTATGACCTGCTGCACCAGCCGGTGAAGATCAAGGCGGCCTTCGATTCCACGGGCGGGCTGGGCACCACGGGCAATACCCTGACCTTCGTCGGCCCCGATCCCGACAGCGGCAATGTCGTTGCCGGCCTGGGCTTTGGCGCGGGCACCGACACCTGGAAGCTGGGCATCGATTACGACTGGGTGCGCGGCAACAACGGCTCGACCACCCAGGTCGGCACGATCCACGTCCTGGGCCGTATCTAGCTCTTCGCGAGTTCTACGAACTTCGCCACATCTTCATCGGGCGTGGCGAAGCTCAGCGCCAGCCGCACCAGTACGCGGTTGTCCTTGGGCGGCGTCCAGTCATAGAAGACCGCGCCGGCGGCGCGCAGGCGCTCCGCCATCTCCACCGGTACATCCGCGAACACCATGTTGGTCTCGACCGGCGCTGTGATGGTCACGCTGTCGATGCGGCCAAGGCCGTCTGCCAGCGTGCGCGCCAGCGCATTGGCACGCTGCGCCGCCTTCAGCCACAGGCCGTCTGCGATGAAGGCCTCCAGCTGCGCCGATAGAAAGCGCATCTTGGACATCAGGTGCCCGCCCTTCTTGCGGCGATATTCGAAATCCGCTGTGTCGGAAGGGTCGAAGAATACCACCGCTTCCGCGCCCAGGGTGCCGCCCTTGCTGGCGCCGAAAGACAACGCGTCCACGCCGCATTTCCAGGTGGCTTGCGCCGGGCTCACACCAAGTGCCGCCAGCGCGTTGGCGAAGCGCGCACCGTCGATATGCAGCTTCAGCCCGCGGGCATGGCAGGCGTCTGCGATTGTCCTGATCTCATCCAGGTCATAGATCGCGCCCAGTTCGGTCGGCTGGGACAGCGATACGGTAAACGGCTGGTGCGTGTGCACGAAACCGCGCGGCACCGCATCGATCGCGGCGGTGATGGTCTCCAGCGAAAGTTTGCCGTGATCGCCTTCCAAACCGATCAGCTTGGCGCCATGGGCATAGAATTCCGGCGCGCCGCATTCGCTGTCGATGATGTGACTCTGCGCATGACAGAAGACGGCGCCATGCGGCGGCGTCAGCGTGGCCAGCGCCAGCGCATTGGCGGCTGTGCCGGTGGTGACGGCAAACACCGCCACCTCGCGTTCGAACAGCGCACCGAACAGTTCCGGCAGCCGCGCGGTCGTGGAATCGGCGCCATAGGCCCGCTCGGCGCCCTTGTTGGCGCGTACGAGCGATTCCATCACCTGGGGCAGCACCCCATAGGCATTGTCGGACGCGAAGTTCATCGCTTGCGGTTACCAGCTGCCGGTGTTGGGCATCGAAGCCCAGGGTTCTTGCGGCGGCAAGCTGCCATCCTGCAGCAGTTCGATGGAAATGCCGTCGGGCGAGCGGATGAAGGCCATGTGGCCATCGCGCGGCGGACGATTGATGACGACACCTGCGTCCAAGAGTCTCTGGCACACCGCATAGATATCGCTCACGCGATAGGCGAGATGCCCAAAGTTTCTGCCTCCGGAATAGCCTTTTTCATCCCAGTTGTAGGTGAGTTCGACCACCGGGCTTTCGGCGCCACCTTGCGCCATGCGGTCCGCGTCTTCGGGCGTGGCGAGGAAAACCAGCGTGAAACGCCCCTTTTCATTCTCCATGCGCCGGATTTCTTTGAGACCGAGCTTGTTGCAATAGAAATCCAGCGACGCATCGAGATCGGAGACACGCACCATGGTGTGGAGATACCGCATGAAAACTGCCCTTCAAGACGTGTGAGAAATTGCGATCAGCATCGCGATTTCTTCTCGCGCGAAAAGCAAGATTGTCGCAAGGGAACTTGTCGCGGAGAGGGCCGTTGAAAGCCCGGTTTTTCAGGCCTTTTCGACGTCTTTACATAGCTGTTTCGTGTGCGGACAAATCGATTTTCATCGACATTGCCAAGGCTTAGCGCGAGGTTGTTTTTTGCTGCATGTGCGAAGTGAGCAGTCGCAGCACAACGTCATCGATGCGATAAAAAACCTTTGCCGGATCAGCGCACGGTGGGATGATACATTTGTGGTGGGATCGAGACCGCTCATGCCTCTTGCCAAGAGGGTAAGTGATTGCTTTAACAGTAGACGGCAAGGCGCCAGTCATAGGCGTCAAGTTGGGTAAGACTTCGGTCTCGAAAAAAAGAGAGTTCGTTGGGCCCAGGCGCACTGTGTGCCGGGTTTTTTTCTGTCTGAGTGAGAGCGCATGGAACGTCCAAATCATCTGAGTGCCGAAAAGAAATCTGCCGGCAGCCGCGCTACCAGCATCGCGATCGTTGTCGGTCTTCACGTCCTCGCCATTGGTGGTCTGGTCGCTGCCCTGAACCAGGGCGCGCTGATGAAGCAGCTGCAGGAAATCAAAGCGACCGTCGACACCCAGAAGGAGCCGCCCAAGGCGCCGCCGCCGCCGCCGCCCGATCTGGTGAAGCCGCCGCCGCCGGTTGCCATCGTTCCGGAATTCCAGGTCGCTGCCGCAGCGCCCCCGCCGGTCACCGTGCAGAAGGCTGCGCCGCCGCCGCCCGCGCCTGTCGCGCACGTCGCCGCCAGCGACCCGCTGCGTCCCATCATGCGCACCCACACGCTGCCGCCCTATCCGCCGATCTCGGTGCGTCTGGGCGAGCAGGGCACGACCTTGATGGAAGTGCACATCACCACCGAGGGTAACGTCGACGATTGCAAGATCGTGACGGGCTCGGGTTCGGACCGCCTCGACACCGCCGCTTGCGATTTCGTGAAGCAGCGCTGGCGCTGGCAGCCCCCGACCCAGCAGGGCACGCCCACGGCCGTCTCCACCCGCGTCTCGGTCAAATGGGACCTCAAGGACGCGAAGTAATTTCCTTCCACCCTTTCACTTTCTTTCGGTTACCACGGAGTAGAAAAATGAACTTCAAGAAACTGACGATCGCAGCCGCCATCGTCGCCATGACCAGCCTGAGCGCCGTTGCTCCGGTTTACGCGCAGGCCGCCGCCCCGGCTGCTCCTGCCGCGGACGCCGCTGCTCCGGCCGCCGCCCCGGCTGCTCCCGCCGCCGACGCCGCTGCTCCGGCCCCGGCCGCCAGCGACAAGCCCGCCGGCGCCGCCGCGGAAGTCCCCACCCAGTACAGCCTCGGCCACATCTGGCAGGAAGGCACCTGGATCTCGAAGGCCATTCTGATCGCGCTCGCGATCATGTCGGCCGGCACCTGGTACATCTTCTTCACCAAGTGGATCGACCAGCAGCGCATCCTGGGCCAGGCCTCGGTCGTCGAGAAGAAGTTCTGGACCTCCGCCACCCTGAATGAAGGCGTGGACAAGCTGCCGAAGAACTCCGTGTTCCGCGGCATCGCCGAAGCCGGCCTGAAGGCCTCCACCGGCGGCACGACCCTGGTCGGCCTGAACGACTGGATCGGCATGACCCTGACCCGCCAGCTGGAAGACGCCAATGCCCGCATGCAGGGTGGCATCGCGTTCCTGGGTTCGGTCGGCTCGGTCTCGCCGTTCGTCGGTCTGCTCGGAACCGTCATGGGTATCTTGAACGCGCTGATCGGCATCGGCGTCGCCGGCCAGGCCTCGATCGACAAGGTCGCGGGTCCCGTCGGTGAAGCGCTGATCATGACCGCGCTGGGTCTGGGCGTCGCCGTTCCGGCCGTGTTGCTCTACAACTACCTGATCCGCCGCAACAAGGTCATCACCGAGAAGCTGCGCGCCTTTGCGGGCGACCTGCAGGCCTATCTCATCAGCAAGAGCAAGTAATCCAGCTCTGGCTGCTTAGGAGACCATCGCAATGGCGATCGACGTACAACACGCCGTGGAAGATGATGTCGCGGAACTGAACGTCACGATTAATACCACCCCCTTGGTGGACGTGATGTTGGTGATGCTCATCATCTTCCTGGTCACCATCCCGGTGATCACCAAGACGATCCCGCTGCAGCTGCCGACCTATCGCAATATCGTCACGGTGACGAAGCCGGAGAATATTGTGATTGCGGTGACTTCGGACGAGACCACTTACTACAACAACGTGCCGGTCGATCAGCCCACGATGCGCAAGAACTTTGTCGATGCGCTTCGCCGGGCCCAGTCCGCCGGCAAGCCGTTCCCTGAAGTGCACATCCGCGGAGACAAGGGCGTGCGTTTCGAGGCCATCGGCCGCGTCATCCTGGCCTGCCAGCAGGCCGGCATCCAGAAAGTGGGTTTCATCACCGAACCCCACTCTCTCGAAGCCAACAGCTACTGAGGTAATTCGCCATGGCAATGAGTGCAGGTACCGCCGAAGGCGAAGTGATGGTGGAAATGAACACCACGCCGTTGATCGACGTGATGCTCGTTCTGCTGACGCTCCTCATCATCACGCTGCCGATCCAGACGCACGCGGTGAAGCTGGACATGCCGGCCGCCAACGCCCCGCCGCCCCCAGTGGTGCCGGAGACGGTGGAACTGGGCGTGGACTTTGACGGCACCATCACCTGGAATGGCGCCACCGTGGATCGTGCCACGATGGACGCCTATTTCGAGGATGCGGCCAAGAAGGATCCCCAGCCTGAAATCCATGTCAGCCCCAACCGGCTGGCCAAGTATGACGCGGTTGCGAAGGTGCTGGCGGATGCCCAGCGTCTGGGCGCCACGCATATTGGATTTACCGGAATTGACCAGTATAATTAGGCCGTGAGGGACACGGCCGTGAGTGAAAGCGCGCGGCAACCCCGCGCGCTTTTCCCTTTTTATGACGATGCGAAAGAGGTCTTGGTTATGACTGCCCGTAATCTGCGTGCCGCTTTGACGGCGATTTTCTTGGGTACTGCCGCGGCGACCCTCGGCCCCCTGGCCATGGCCGTTCCGGCCCAGGCCGCCACCGTCAGCGCCAAGGTCGGCGCGCTGCTCAAGGAAGCCCAGGCGATGATCGCGGCGAAGAATTACGCCGGCGCCAAAGCCAAGCTGAACGAGGCGGAAGCCGCCAAGTCGTCGCCTGACGACCAGACCATCATCAACCAGTTCAAGAACCTGATCGCCGTTTCCTCGGCCGATCCGAACACGCCCCAGGGCGCCAAGGCCAAGTTCGCTCAGGACTACAATGCCGGCCGCTACAAGGACGTGATCGCCGATGCTGATTATCTGCGCAAGCAGGGCGCGTTCGACGCCCAATCGCAGCTGATCGTGGGCCAGGCCTACTACAAGGCTGGCGATTTCGCCGGCTGCGTGCGCTACGCCAAGACCCTGTCGGGCTCTGACACCGGCCTGGAACTGCAGGCGCGCTGCGCCTATGAAATCGGCGACGATGCCACCCAGCATGCTGCGTTGGAGCAACTGGTCTCCCGCTCGGGCAAGCCGGAATACTGGAAGCTGCTGCTCAAGCTCAGCGAGCGTGCGCGTGGCCTCAACGACCACAACACGCTCGATGTGAACCGCATCCGCTGGATGACCGGCAACATCGAGACCAAGGACGAATACACCCTTCTGGCGCAGTTGGCCCTTCAGCTGGGTAACGCCGCCGAAGCTCAGACCTATATTGAAAAAGGCGTGGCCGCGAAGGTGCTGAACGACGACCGTTCCACCCGTCTTCTGAACCTGGCCAAGCAGCAGGCTGCCGCCAATGCCGCCAACCTTGCCAAGGACACCGCCGCTGCCCAGGCCGCCCCGCAGGGCGACGCGCTGGTCAAGGTCGGTGAAGACATGATCGGCATGGGCAAGGCGAAGGATGCGATCCCGCTGATCCAGGCCGGCATGAAGAAGCCGCTGAAGGACGCCAACAACGCCAAGATGCGTCTGGCCCAGGCCTATATTGCTGCCGGTCAGAAGGGCGATGCCGCCAAGGCCGTTGCCGACATCAAGGCACCGCCGAATGACGCCACCCTGGCGCATCTGTGGAGCCTGGTTTCGCGCCGCTAGTTCCCGCGCGAACCGACAAAATGCGAAAGGCGCCGGCGAAAGCCGGCGCCTTTTTCTGTGTTCGCGAAGACAGGGTCAGACGTAGATCATCTTCACCGTCATGCCGCCGTCGATGACGATGTTCTGGCCGGTCATGAAGGAGGCGTCCTCGGCCAGGAACTGGCAGGCCTTCGCGATGTCTTCGGGGATGCCGACGCGGCCCACGGGGTGCTGCTCGCGGTCGGCTTTGGAGTGCTTGGGCGTCTTCGCCTTGCTCGCCTTCTGCCAGTCCGCCGTCTCGATCCAGCCGGGGCTGATGCTGTTCACCCGGATGCGGTGCTCAGCCAGGCTGATCGCCATGCCATGGGTCAGGGCGACGATCCCGCCCTTCGACGCGGTATAGCCCTCGGTACCGGCTTCCGACATGAAGGCGCGGGTGCTCGCCATGTTGATGATCGCCCCGCCGTGGCCGCGCTTGGCCATCATTTTTGCGACCGCCTGGGAGCAAATGAAGGTGCCGCGCAAATTGACCCCAATCACCCTGTCGAAGTCCGCCACCGGAAGTTCCAGTACCGGCTTGCGGATCTCGATGCCGGCATTGTTCACCAGCACATCGGGTACGCCCAGCTTGGCCTTGGTCTGGCCCAACCAGCGATTTACGTCTGCCGGCTTGGAGACATCGCCTGGCGTGAAGATCGCTTCTGCACCGAACTCCTTCATCACCTGCAGGGCTTCCTTGCCGGCTTGGCGGTCGGAATCGGTAATCGACACCGCCCATCCGGCCTGGGCGAAATGCCAGGCAATGCCGCGGCCGATGCCGGCGCCGCCCCCGGTGATGGCGATGATCTTCATTGGGAGGCCCGGAACACGAGTGTCTTGGAAAGGGTGAAGTTGAACACCAAGCCTGCCAGCACACCCAACGCCTGGGCGATGAACTTGTTGCTGAAGGGCGCGGCGGCATAATGCACCAAAAGAAGCGCGCAGAGATAGTTGACCGCTGCCCCCAATCCGTTGGCGCCCATGAACTTCAGCCACTCCTGCAAAATGCCTTGCAGGCCGTGGGCGCGCCGGTCGCGGAACGTGAAATAGCGATTGCCCAGCCAGGTGAAGATCATGGTCAGGAAGATGGTGATGGCGTTGGCGGCGGCGAATTCCAGCTTCAGCACGCCGGTGTTGAAGGCCAGCAACGCGATCGCCAGCAGGTAGCCCAGTCCACCGATCACGGCGAAGCGGATGAAGGCGTGACGCCATAGATACGAGACGATGCCGGACAGGCTCACGCCAGGTCCTGCGGGCCGGGCAGGGACAGATAGGCCATGCGCTTGGCTTCCCAGCGGCCGCGGGAGACATTGTCGAGGATCAGGCCGCAGGCCGATGACAGGAAGGCGATGATCATCAGGCCGGTGGCCAGCACCGCGCTGGGCAGGCGCGGCACCAGCCCGGTTTGCAAGTATTCCTCCACCACCGGGGTGCCGATCACCAGCGACACCAGCGCCAGGATGATGGCAAAACCCGTGAAGAACAGCAGCGGGCGTTCCTCGCGCAGCAGATAGCCGATGAACCACAGGATGCGGAAGCCGTCGCGCCAGGTGTTGAGCTTGGAAACCGAGCCTACGGGGCGTTCCTTGTAGCGGGTATCCATCTCCGCCAGCGGCATCATCAGGCGCACGGCATGGACGGTGAATTCGGTCTCGATGGCGAAGCCTTCGGCCTTCAGCGGAAAGCTTTTCACGAAGCGGCGGGAAAAGACGCGATAGCCCGACAGCATGTCGGACAGGTGCACGTCAAACAGCCAGCTCGTCAGGCCGGTCAGCATCCGGTTGCCCAGCACATGGCCGGCACGGTAGGCGGCGGCTTCGGTGTGCACGCGCCGCCCGGTCAGCAGATCGGCCCCTTCGGCACGGGCCTGGGCGATCATCGCCGGCGCCGCAGACGCGTCATAGGTGTCGTCACCATCGACCAGCAGATACAGGTCGGCCTCGATGTCGGCGAACATGCGGCGCACGACATTGCCCTTGCCCTGGCGCTTTTCGCTGCGCACCACCGCACCGGCTTCGCGCGCGCGCGCCATGGTCTGGTCGCGGGAATTGTTATCATAGACATAGATGGTGGCGTCCGGCAGCACGGCCCTGAAGTCGCCCACCACCTTGGCGATGGCGGCTTCCTCGTTGTAGCAGGGCACCAGAACCGCGATTTTCATTGCTTCTTCGCCAGCGGGCACCACTGATAGGTGCCGATGATGTTTGTATCGAATTGCTGGCATTCCGGCCAGCGGATCGCTAGCCGATAGTCGGCCAGCGCGTCATGGGCGCGGCCCATGTCGCCGGCATCGGCGATCAGGTACAGTTCGCCCCCTGCCGCCAGGTGTGCGGCGACACGCTGTTTCATCTGTTTGGTCAGAAGGGTGCCGTCGCGCGGTTGCACCATCCAGCCATCGATCCGCAGCACCGGGATCTGCTTGGGCAGGGTGGTGGCGATGAAGCCCATCGGCGCGTCACCGGTCATCACCACCATGGTCTTGTCGGGGTGCGGGATCGGCGGTAGGGCAACCTGCACATAAGGGTCTTCCACCGGCGCGCGCTCCAGGAAATCGCTGCGTGCCGTCAGAAGGCAACAGGCGCCCACGGCGGCCAGCGCCAGATATCGCGTGCGCCGCGATGCTGGGAAGAGGCCGATCGCGCCCACGATCAGCAGCACCGCCAACATTTCGTACAGGATGATGTAGCGGTAGATGGCGAAGAATTTCAGCCAGGCGTAGTAGCTGGCGGCGAAGAAGGCGAACAGCACCAGCGTGGCGCGCTTTTCCAGCAGCGCGTCGCGGCTTTCGCGGCGGAAGATCCACACCAGGCCGGCCGCGATCACCAGCAGATAGGCGACCATCACGCGGATGTCCTGGAAGCCCAGATCGTCGGCGACATGCCAGTCGATGGTGAACATCACCGGGAAGAAAAGTTGCTGCCACCAGGGGCGCCAGGCCGGCACGAAGCGCAGGTCGCGATACGGCGCCTCAAGTGCCAGCGGGGCCTTCCAATAGTCATTGAAATAGGGGAACAGCGGATTGCCGGTCAGGTGATAGATGTAGATCATCCACGGCGCGCTGAAGATCGCGACACCGATGGCGCCCGCGACACCGCCCGCCGCCAATCGCACCAGTTGATGCTTCCAGCTTCCCCCCAGTGCCAGCAGCGCCGCGGCAAAGCCCACGCAGAAGGGCATCTCCGGCAGCTTCAGCCCCATGGCCGAGCCGGTGATCAGGCCCGCGATCGCGGCGATCGCCGCCGATTTCGCCAAGGGCCCTTCGCGCAAGGCGTCGCGATTGCAGACCAGTATCGCCAGGCCCACCAGAACGAACAGCGCCATCACGTTGTCGTAATAGGTGGTGCCGAATTCGGTCATGGTCAGCGCGCCGACTTGGCCCAAAAGCGCCAGAGCGCCCGCCATCAGCTTGATGTCGTCCGGCTTGGCATTCACGCGCAGTGCGCTGCGCCCCATTAGGTACAGCGGAACCACCACCGCGCCCTGCACGCCGCCCAGAACGCCCAGGGCGATCCAGGCGCGAAAATGCGTCGCCAGCCAGTAGAAGGGCACATCGAGGTAGGGATTGTAGTAGCTCGCCTGGTGGGCGACGGCGATATCCATCGCCATGCGGCCGTTGAACAGCGCATAGGGGCCGTACCAGTGATAGTTGCGGAAGTCCCAGCTGGTGTCCTTGCCCAGCACGATGACGAAGCCCGCCCAGAACAGGATGGTGAGGCCGAGAAACGCAACTTCGCGGGCTGTGAGGCGAAAGGCGGACATGAAACGGGAACCCCTGGTGCCCAACCGTTCTAGCCTAAGGCCGGGTTCCCGATAAGCCCCACCCGCCAAAGGGTTAGGGCAAATCAGTCTTCGTCCGGCTCGACCGCCAAGTTGCGCAGGAACTGAAGCGTACAGGCCCGCCAGGAGCGGGCTTCCGCAAAGGCCCGGGGGGTAAGGTCGCGCGGGTTGCAGGCGATCTCCAAGGCCCCCAGACAGGCCTTCTGCAGGTCCTCGTCCAGCACGGCCACCTGGTCGCCGCCGGCGGCTTCCGGCCCCACCACATCGCGGGGGCCTTCCACCGGATAGGCGGCCACGGGCAGGCCGCAGGCCAGGGCTTCCAGCATCACCAGTCCAAAGGTGTCGGTACGGCTGGGGAAGACGAAGACGTCGCTGGCGCTGTAGGCCCGAACCAGCGCCTCGCCGGTCAGGGCGCCGGCGAATTTCACGTCAGGATACTTCTTCGACAGGGAGGCCTTGGCCGGCCCATCGCCCACCACCAGCTTGGTGCCGGGCAAGTCCAGCGCCAGGAACGCCTCGATGTTCTTCTCGACTGCGACCCGGCCAACATAAATCCAGGTCGGCCCGCCCCAGGGGTGCTGGGCATCGGAAATGGGGTGGAATTTCTCGGTATCGACGCCGCGCGACCAGATGCGCAGATGCTTGAAGCCGTGTCCGGCCAACTCGCGCTTCAGGGTGTTGGTGGCGATCATGACCGCCGTGGCGGGGGCATGGAAGCGGCGCAGCCAACGCCATACGAGCTTTACCGGCACGAACTTGAAGCGCGCATGAACATATTCGGCGAAGCGGGTGTGGAAGGCCGTGGTGAAGGCGATGCCGTGCTTCCTGCACACCGCGCGCGCTGCCAGCCCGAGGCTGCCTTCGGTAGCGATATGCACCGCGTCGGGGGCGAATTCCTGGATCTCGCGTGTCAGGGCGCGCTTCTGAAACAAGGCCAGGCGGATTTCCGGATAGGTGGGCATGGGAAAGGTGCGCCGGCCGAGCGGCGTGATGGTGCGCACGGTGTGGCCCAGGCTCGCCAGGTCCTTGGCCGTGATCTCAAGCGTGCGGACCACGCCATTGACCTGGGGCGCCCAGGCATCGGTGACGATCAGGATCTTCAAATGTGCCGCCACGCCGGGGACAGGCCCCGGTACCAGCCGTTGGGCTCTACGCGGGTACAGGCGCGGTCGCGGCTTTGGTTGCGGGCTTGCTGGCTGCCTGAGCAGAAGCGGCGCGCTTTGGAGGATGGGATGCCCAGCGCAGAATCTCCATAGTGCCAGCGGCATCTTCGACAAGGGCGCTGCAGCTTTCAACCCAGTCTCCGTCGTTCAGGTAGAGGACATCGCCGATCTCGCGGATTTCGGCATGGTGGATATGGCCGCAGACCACGCCGTCCACGCCGCGCATCTGCGCTTCGCGCGCCACGATCTCTTCAAATCGCGAGATGTATTCGACCGCGTTCTTGACCTTGTGCTTCAGCCAGGCCGACAGCGACCAATAGGGCAGGCCCAGGCGCTTGCGTACCGAGAACAGAAGGTCGTTGCCGCGCAGTGCCATGCCGTAGGCCCAGTCGCCTGCATGGGCCAGCCACTTGGCGCAGGCGATCACGCCGTCGAAACGGTCGCCATGCAGCACCCAGAACCGCTTTCCGTCTGCGGTTTCGTGGATGGCTTCATTGATGACTTCGATCCCACCGAAAAGCCGGCCCGCATATTCGCGGGCGAATTCGTCATGATTGCCGGGCACGAAGATCACGCGGCAGCCCGCGTCCACCTTGCGAAGGATCTCGCTGATCACATGGTTTTGGGCTTCGGTCCAGTACCAGCGGCGCTTGAGTTGCCAGCCATCGACGATGTCGCCGACCAGGAACAGTGTCTCGCAGTCATTGTGCATCAGGAAGTCGGCAAGCGCCTCGGCCTTGCAGCCGCGTGTGCCCAGATGCGTATCGGAGATGAAGATGGTGCGATGGCGCCGAAAGCGCGCGGTATCTAACGCGGTGATGGGAGGTGCCACGGGACGTGTCGGATGGAAGGCGCCCAGCGCATTCTCGAACCACGCAACTTCGGCCATCGGCTGTCTCCGGACCTTGATCTGCGGGCGAGATAGCTGACCCGCGCGAATCTTTTGTTGCGCGGTTGCGACGAAGCGATGAAGGCGTGAGGGTTAACGGTTCCATGCGCGATATTCCGTGCACGCATCGCTTCCCGGGATGCTCCGTGGGGAGACGGTTTGGGAATCGCGCGGGCGCACTCGCTGTGAAATGCCACCGGTGCTGAAACAATTGTGACAGTCGTGCGGCGATGCCGTTTATTGCATCGCACAATTGTCACATTCCTCGGCAGATGCGGAAAAATCAGGCAGAAGGTACGTATTTTTCCAGTGTTTATGCGGCGTTTTGTCAGCGATCTTTCCATCTTCTCCGTTGCGGACAAGGTCGCGTTCCCTCATATTGTTGCAGCGCGGTATCGCGATCCTTGATTGCGAAGCCGCCGCCCTTCCTGGGCGTTTCCTCCCTGAACTTGGCCGCTCTTCGGAGCGGCCATTTTTTTTGCCCCTATCTTTTGGGCTGTGGCGGCGTTGCTTGTCGCGCTTGGCCAGTCCCAAAATCTCTGGGCAAAGCATCGTGCAATATGGCTCTCGGGTAATTGGACAGCGGATTTGATTGGGGGTTCCATGCCGCAAAACAGGGGAGGCGGCATGGGCAGGGCATTTGGTTTGGCGCTTGTGGTCGCGGGCGTCGTGTGTGCACAAGGTGCGCTGGCGGATTGCAACAAGCCCACGGCCCAGGCCATCACCCAGATCGGTGTTTCCGGCAATCCTTTTTCCGCCATTCCCACGCCGGATGGCTGCACGATCTTCGTTTCGCTGCTCGCCCAGAAGCAGAGCCACATCGCCGTGCTCAAGCGCGACAATGGCGTGATCAGCGTGGCGCAGACCGTCGCCGTGGAGGGCATGGTCGGCGGCATGGCGCTCAGCCCCGATGGCAAGACACTGGCTGCCACCACCGGTGCGGGCGTGACCTTGCTGGATACCGGCAAGCTCCTGGCTGGTGCTGATGCGGTCGTCGCCAAGGCCGAAGACGGCCCGCATGCCGGCGCCATCTACGCCGCCTTCTCGCCCGACGGACGGCTGCTGGTCGTCGCTAACGAGCGCAGCGCCTCGCTCAGCGTCTATGAAGCTGCGGGCCTCAAATCCGTCGGCCTGATCCCGGTCGCCGGTGCGCCGGTGGGGCTGGCGTTCAGCGCCGACGGCACCAGGCTCTATTCCACCAGTGAAGTCGGCCCTCGCACCTGGGACGCCAAATGCACCACCGAAGGTCCAGCCCATGCCGAAGGCGTGCTGCTGGTGATCGATGTGGCCAGGGCCGCGACCGATCCCGCCAAATCCGTGATCGGCGGCGTGGCCGCCGGCTGCAACACCGTGCGTGTCGCGCTGTCGCCCGATAGCGCCACGGCCTATGCCACCGCGCGGGGCGCCAATGCGGTGCATGCGTTCGACACCGCAAAGTTGATCACCGATCCCGCCCATGCCTTGAAAGGTGTGATCCTGGTGGGCTCATCGCCGGTGGGCGTGGCGGCGGCCAGGGGCAAGGTCTTTGCCACCAACTCCAACCGCTTCGGCGGCGGCACCGACCAGACGGTATCGGTGCTGGATGCTGCCAACCTGTCGGCGCCGCAAGGCTCGATCCCTGCGGGCGGCTTTCCGCGCGAACTGAAAGTCACCGCCGACGGCAACACCTTGCTGGTGACGAATTATACCTCGGGCTCGGTCGAGCTGGTCGACCTCGCCCGGTTGCCCTAGCTACTCCGCGGCCTCGGGCAACGCATCGGGTTTGCCCAGCTGCGACAGCGGGATCGCGGTCAGCGTTTCCATCGCCCGGGTCAGCCGCGCGCGCACCGATTCGAACACCGGCTTCTTGGCGATACGCTCTTCGTCCAGGTAGAGCGAACGATTGATTTCAATCTGCAGCGCATGAACGCCGTCGGCGACGCGGCCATAGGCGACCGTGGTATGTCCCCCGGCATAGGGCGTGTTGCGTGCCACCGAAAAACCTTCGCGGGACAGTGCGGTTTCGGCACGCGCGGTCAACGCGCCCGCCGCCGATGCGCCATAGCGGTCGCCCAGCACGATATCGGGCACTGACAAGGCCGATGGCATGGAATGGCAGTCGATCAGCACCGCAACGCCGAAGCGGGCGCAAGTCTCTTCCAGCAGATCCGTCAGCGCCTGGTGATAGGGGCGGTAGAACTGGCTCAGCCGTACATCGGCTTCGCCGGATTTCAGCTTGCCGCGATAGATCTCCGCTCCGTCCCGCACGATGCGCGGGATCACGCCCAGCCCCGCCACCACGCGGGGCGTGGGCGCATCGACCGGCACACGCAAAGGCGCGTCGAACATGCCGGCGTCCAGCTCGGCGCTGGCACGGTTCACATCCAGGAACGCGCGGGGAAACTGCGCTGCCAGCAGCGGCGCGCCAAGGCCGGTGGCGCCGGCAAACAGCTCGTCGACGAAAGCATCTTCCGAGCGGCGCAGGGTGGTGGCATCCAGCCGGGTGCGTTCCAGCAGGCTCGGCGGATAGCTGCGGCCCGAATGGGGCGAGGCGAAAACGAACGGCACGCTCTGGCGCGTGGGGCGCTCCAGCCGGAAAGGTGCGGAATCAGGCGGGGTGTCGTTCATGTCCCGGGCAGGGAAGCACTGGGCGGCGGTGCTGGCAAGCTGGCGAAAATCGCTTTACCAGTCCGGCCGCGGAAACCGGGGGCGGTTCCCGCTAACAGCAGTTTACAGCTTTACCCTGTATAGGCTTCAATAAGGACCGGGCGGATCGGGCAGACATGGCGCATATCCTGTTGGCGGAAGACGATGAATCGCTGCGCAAGTTCCTTGCGGCGGCTCTGGTCAAGGCTGGCCATACCGTGACCGATTTCGGCGATGGCTCCGAAGCCTATGAGTGCGTGAAGGGCTTCACCTTCGACCTGCTGCTGACCGACATCGTGATGCCGGGCATGGACGGGATCGAATTGGCCAAGCGCGCCGCCGAAATGAACGCCGCCCTGAAAATCATGTTCATCACCGGCTTTGCCGCCGTCGCCCTGCACCCGGCGTCCGGCGCGCCCAAGCAGGCCAAGGTCCTGTCCAAGCCCTTCCACCTGCGCGAGATCGTGGCGGAAGTCGACCGGATGCTGGCGGCCGCCTGAGCAGCTGCCTTAATCGCGCCATTCTTCGGGAGCGAGAATTCTCGAACCGGCACCTGCGCCGGGACGAGGAGGAAGTATGGAGCGTCCTTCACACATCACATTGTCATCGGTTTCGCTTCGCCGCCGCCTGCCGCTTTTTGCGCTGGCGGCTTTTTTACAGGCGGGCATCGTGTGGATGTTCGCGCATGGCCTGCATGTCGGCACGATCAAGTTCGATCCAGGCCCGCTGGACACCCGTTTCGTCGATCCCGATTATGCGCCGCGCACCCCACCGCCCGTGCCTAAAGTGCAGGAGAAGCTCGAACTGCCGACGGTGCAGAAGCCGGACTTCGATACCGCGCGCGATACCAATGACGGTGGCGGCATCACCACCGGCCCGAAGCCTGCCATCGACGCCACGCCCAGGACACCGCTGCCGCCCGACCATGCGCCGGTAGGCATCGCCAACACCCACACCACGCCCCCCTATCCCCCGGTGGCGTTGCGCACCGGTGAGGAAGGCAAGGTGACCTTGCAGCTGGCGATCGCGCCCACCGGGCGGGTTACGCGCGCCGACGTGCTGGTCTCCAGCGGGCATGACGACCTGGACCGTTCGGCCCAGGACTGGATCGTTGCCCACTGGGCCTATCGTCCCGCCCTGGACAAGGGAGAGGCGGTGGCCGGCCAGGCCATGACCACTGTGACCTTCAGCCTGAAGAACGCCCGCTAGCGGGCTGGCCGGAGTCGGGCTGCCTGCCCGGTTCCGGCCATCTCCGGCTTGCTCCGCCGATTCCACGTATGTATAGAAGCCCTCCCTCAGGTGGGGCGGCTAGCTCAGCGGGAGAGCACTTCCTTGACATGGAAGGGGTCACAGGTTCGATCCCTGTGCCGCCCACCACTAATTTCAATGACTTAGCAGATGTCCTCGGCATCGGGTCGCGCTTGAAGCGCGGCCTGTAGGCTAGTAGAAGTTGCGATTAACTCGCAATTTCTGGATGGCATCTGTGCGTTTGAGCGATCTCGGCAAGGGCGACCGCGGCCTGGTCAAAGGCATCGCGCCCGAAGGCCATGAAGGCCCGGGCGAGATCGGCCATGACGAGCTGGAACGCCGGCTGCTGGAGATGGGCTTTGTCGAAGGCGCACAGTTCCAGATCATCCAGGAAGGCCTGGTCGGCCGCGATCCCATCGCGCTGAAGCTGGACGACATGCGCGTGGCCCTGCGCCGGCGCGACGCCCGCGCGGTGCTGGTCGAAAGGGCGGCATGAGCGAGGCCATCCTGCCGACGCGCGTGGCGCTGGTCGGCAATCCCAATTCCGGCAAGACCGCTTTGTTCAATGCGCTGACCGGCGCGCGCCAGAAGGTCGCCAACTATCCGGGCGTGACGGTGGAGCGCAAGGAGGGCGTGGTGACCACGCCGGGCGGCTTGCGCGTGTCGGTGCTGGATTTGCCGGGCACTTACTCCCTGCGTGCGCGCAGTCCCGATGAAGTGGTGACGCGCGACGTGGTGCTGGGGCGGTTCACGGGCGAAGCCACGCCCGACATCCTGGTCTGCGTGGCCGATGCCACCAACCTGCGGCTGGTGCTGCGCCTGGCACTGGAGCTGAAGGCCGTCGGCCAGCCCATGCTGCTGGTGCTGAACATGTTCGATATCGCCCAGCGCCAGGGCATCCGCATCGATCTGGAAGGCCTGTCACGGGAACTGGGCGTGCCGGTTGTCACCACCGTGGCGGTACGCAAGCGCGGGCTGGACGACCTGCTGGGTCAGGTCGATGTGCTGGCGGCGCTGGACCGGACACATGTCGCGTCGGTGTGGCATGAACCGTCGGCGGCGGAAATCCGCCAAGCGCATCGTGATGCCGAACGCATCATGCGTGCCCATGTGAAGCCGCCTCTGCGCCCCGATACCTTCACCGGCAAGCTGGACGGGGTGCTGTTGCATCCGGTGGCGGGAACCCTGATCCTGATGCTGATCCTGTTCCTGATGTTCCAGGCTGTGTTCAGCTGGGCGACACCGTTGATGGACGGGATCGATGCGGGCTTCGCCTGGCTGGGGCAGGTGGTTGCTGCCTATGTGCCGGACGGATTGCTGCGCAGCTTCCTGTCGGATGGCCTGATCGCCGGTGTCGGCAGCGTGGTGGTGTTCCTGCCGCAGATCCTGATCCTGTTCTTCTTCATCATCCTCCTGGAAGACTTCGGCTATATGGCGCGCGCGGCCTTCCTGATGGACCGGCTGATGGGCGTGGCGGGCCTGCATGGCCGTGCCTTCATTCCGCTCTTGTCGAGCTTTGCCTGCGCCATTCCCGGCATCATGTCGGCGCGGGTGATCGACAACAAGCGCGACCGGCTGACCACCATCATGGTGGCGCCGCTCACCACCTGCTCGGCGCGCATCCCGGTCTATACGCTTGTCATCTCGGCCTTCATTCCCAATCGCACGGTGTGGGGTTTTGCCAGCCTGCAAGGCCTGGTGATGTTCGGATTGTATGCCGCGGGCATTTCCAGCGCGCTTATCGTGGCCTTCGTCATCCGCAAGCTGATCTGGCGCAGCGCCACCGAGCCGTTCCTGATCGAGCTGCCCGCCTACAAGGTTCCCGACCCGAAGAATGTCGCCCGCGGCGTGCTGATGCGCGGCCAGATGTTCCTGAAGCGCGCCGGTACCACCATCGCTTCCATGATGGTGTTGATCTGGTTTCTCTCCAGCTTCCCGTCAGCCCCCGCCGGCGCGACCCAGCCCGCCATCGATTACAGCTTTGCCGGCATGCTGGGACACCTGCTGCAGCCGTTGATGGCCCCGATCGGTTTCACCTGGCAGATGGCGGTGGCGCTGATCCCAGGCATGGCAGCGCGCGAAGTCGCCGTGGGCGCGTTGGGCACTGTCTATGCTGTGGCGGCGCAGGACGATACCGGCAGCCTGGCCGCGACGCTCAGCCATCAATGGCCGCTGGCCACTGCGCTGTCCTTCTTGGCCTGGTATGTGTTCGCGCCGCAATGCATGTCGACCTTGGCGGTCGTGCGGCGCGAGACCGCGAGCTGGCGCTGGCCGTTGATCATGTTCGCCTACATGCTGGCGCTGGCCTATGCGGCCGCTTTCATCGTGTATCACGCCGCGGTGGCGATGGGCGCCTGACGCGTCAGGGAATGCCGTATTCCCGCTTCAGGAAGCCGCCGACCCAGCTCTGGATGCGCACATACATCTTGTTCTCGAACGGCGCATCGCCGCCGGTGAAGCTGTTGGTGCGGCGGAAGGTCTTGGCCACGCGCGCGGGATTGCGGTTATAGCCAGCCGCCAGGAAAGCGGCGAGCTGCACGTTGGAGTTGCTTACGACCTTCAGGGTTTTCTGCGGCAGATGCGTCAGTTCCAGGTCCAGCAGCAGCACGGAGGCCAGCACGGCGTTGCGCAGGTTGCTCATACCAAGATCGAAATTCGGTTCCAGCAGCGCCTTGGGATAGTTGTCCCGCACCATGTGATAACTGTCTTCCATGAATTGCGGCAGGCCCAGCGCGCCTGCGCTGGAGCGGGCATAGGCATAGGCGTGCGCCTGGTTGGCCGCGATGATGACCAGAACCTCATGAATGCACTGCTCGATCCCCACGAACTTCATGTGCAACGGGTCGACATGCTCGGTGATCATCAGCCGAAGCACCATGTCGCGTGGAATGCGATCGGCGACCGTCGTGTCGGGTTCCACCCGCGAGCGGACATCATGGTCCTTGATGTGGTTATAGGCCTGCCGCTGCAGGTGGCGCAGGTAATCCAGTCCCGCCGTGCGCATCTTGGCGGTGTCGAGTTCGGGCGCGTAAGCCGTATAGACCGCTTCCTCCCAGCCCTTGCCGTTCTTGGCGCGCACCGGGCGGCGTTGGGCAAAGACGATCAGGCCGTCATTGCCTTCGACATGGAACTTGGTGTTGAGGAAATTGTCGACCGGCCAGGTGATGGTCAGGCCCTGGTCGTTTTTGCCCCGCGGATCCATGCGCACGATGGTCAGGGGGCCTATCCTCTTGCCCACCGCCAGTACCCAGGTATAGCCCGTCAGGTTGCCAGCGGTGTCCACCACCATGTCACCGGGCAGCAAAGGTTGTTTTTCGACCAGATCCTGTGCCTGCTGGATGCGGTCGGTGTAATCGAAGTCGGGCGCGTCGTTGGCCGCCTTGATGGTGATGACGGGCGGCGGTGCCGCCTTGCGCGCGACAGCCTTGCCCTTGGCTTTTCGGGTTGCGGTCTTGTGCTTGGCCGTCTTGCCGGTGGCATGCTTGGCAGGCGCGGCGTGGTGCTTCTTATGGGTAGCCGCGCTGGCATCGGCCGCGCCCGTGTTGAGCGCGAGCGCAAGTGCGGCAATGGCAATAAGCAGCCCCAAGGCCCGTCTTGGCATTATCTTCGACGCATATACATCCGCGCTCATCTTAACTACCAACCCTGAACGACGCGCAAACAAAAAGCCTGGGAACTGGGCGGTGAGTTCCCGGAAAAGGCTGGATTTTCCCGTCATGGGGACGGGTAAGGGCCGCCGAGGTCGCTGTGCATGCCGCATCCGGCTTTACTTTTGGTTTACCAAGCCCTCAGCCCTCCTTAACCAAGGCGTGCGAACCTCTGTGCCGATTTGAGAGGCCGGACCGCGATCAAACGACCGCGCGGTATCTCGCACGGGGCGTACACATGACCATCACCGCCGACATGTTGTCTGTCGCGATCTATGCCGACGGCGCCGACAAGGCGTCGATCCTCAAGCTTGCCGCCAATCCGCAGATCAAGGGGTTCACCACCAACCCAACGCTTATGCGCAAGGCCGGCATCACCGACTATGAAGCCTTTGCGCGCGACATTCTGCCGTGCATCGGTGGCCGCCCGATCTCGTTCGAGGTTTTCTCCGACGATTTTGAAGAGATGTATACCCAGGCCCGCAAGATCGCGACCTGGGGCGACAATGTCTTCGTCAAGATACCTGTCACCAACACCCTGGGCGCCAGCGCCGTGCCGCTGATCGAAAGCCTGGCGCGCGACCGCGTGCAGATGAACGTGACCGCATTGTTTACGCAGGCCCAGGTCGAAGCGGTGTCCGACGTGCTGCGCGATGCGCCGCCATGCAACATTTCGGTCTTTGCCGGCCGCATCGCCGATGCCGGCACCGATCCTCTGCCCATCATGCAGCGCGCGCTGGAAATCATGCGCCCCCATGCGCAGCAGACCCTGATCTGGGCCAGCCCGCGTGAGGTGTTCAACGTGGTGCAGGCCGACATGATCGGTTGCCATATCATCACAGTGACACCGGACCTGATCGCCAAGCTTTGCTCGCTGGGCCGTGACCTGGACGAGTTCTCGCTGGACACGGTCAAAATGTTCCGCCGCGACGCGGTAGGCGCGGGCTACACCCTGTGACGTCTACGCCGGACATGTCCGGCATGCTGTCGCTGATCCTGCCGATGGCGGGTCGCGACGGCACCGACGCCTTTCGCGGTTTGGAAACCGCACAGGGCGAAACCCTGATCCATCGCGCCATGCGCTCTTTCACGCCGTTCCTGAACCGGATCGCGAAGGTCCATTGCGTCATCTTGCGCGAGCACGAAGCGCGGTTCGACGTCACCCGCCGCCTGGCCTCCGAGCTGGACGGTATCGCGTTCGACGTCGTCGTGCTGGACGCCCCGACCAGGGGCCCGGCCGAAACGGTGGCCGTCGCCATTGCGCAGGCCGGCATCACCGGCGCCACGATCGTCTGCGACATCGATCACCGCTTGGATGTGGCGCCGCTGTTCGAGGCGATGGACGATGCCGACACCATCGTCAGCCTGTGGCCGCTGGCCGGCGAAGACCTGAAACGCTGGAGCGTGGCGTGCCTGGGCGGCAACGGCCAGATCATGGCGGTGGCCGACCGCCGCCTGCCGGGCGCGGCCGGCTTCTTCCATGGCGTGATCGGCTGCTATTTCTTCCGCGATGCGGGCGCAGTTGCGCGCGCTTGCCGTGACGGCGGCTTTACCCGCTTCTCGCAATACTTCAATCATCTGGCCGAAACCGGCGCCCGCGCCCGCGGCGTGCGGCTGGATGCGGCGGAATTCTTCGGCGATGCCGAGCGCATCCGCGCGCTGGAAAATGGCGAGCCGCAGGGTACCATCTTCTGCGACATCGACGGCACGCTCATTCGCCACGAAGACAAACCCGACTATTCCCGCCTGCCGGAAGTGCTGCCCGGCAGCCGCGAAAAACTGCAGGCCTGGATCGACCAAGGCTATCACGTGGTTCTTTGTACCGCGCGCAAGGCGCAGGACGAAACCAAGTTGGCCCAGGCGCTCCGCGATCTGGCCATTCCCCATCACCGCCTGATCACCGGCCTATCCAGCGGCGCACGCATCGTCATCAACGATCGCAAGCCGCACGCGATTTTCACCGCCCAGGCCGGCTCGCTGGAAATCGCCCGCGATGCCGGTATTGCTGGGCTGGATCTGGGCGCCAGGCGCAAGCCAAGCGTGCTGCGCCGTTTCGAAGGCGGTTCGTTCGCCGAGACGCTGCTTCTGGAAGAAGGCGGCAAGACCTTTGTACGCAAGCGCGTCGCCAAGGATGGCAATCTTGCTGTCGGCTATTACCGTTTGCGCGACCAGTTCCGCACCCTGGAGCGCTTCGCCCTGATGGACGAGGCGCTGGTGCCGGGCCTGCACGGCGAAGAGAATAATTCCCACGAATATTTCTACGACATGGAATTCGTGTCGGGTTATGCGCCTTTGTCGGAATGCGCAACCGGCGCCCAGGCAGCGGGCATCGAGCAGTTGCTGGACCGTTTCGACGCGCATCTGTATTGCCGCCGCAGCAAAAATCCCGGTGTGGCGGAGGACTGGCTGCTGCGCCATTTCGAAGTCAAGATCACGCCCAAGATTGCGGCCCTGCGCAGCAATGCGCGGCTGGCGCCGCTGCTGGTGGGCGAGGGGGCGGCGATCGATGGTGTCTGGCACCCTTCGCTGGAAAAGCTGTTGTCCGATCTGCGCGAAAGCGGTGCGCTTGCGCATTTCGTGCCGCAGTTCCTGTCTCTGGTGCATGGCGATCTGACCTTCCAGAACATCCTGTTGTCGCCGGCTGGCGACCTGAAAGTGATCGACATGGAAGCCCAGGATGGCTTGGAAGCCGTCGAGCTGGACATGGGGAAGATCTTCCAGTCCACCCATAGCGGTTACGATCACTGGTCGCGTCTGTCGATGACGCTGTGCGAACAGTCCGGAGATGGCGTGCGCCTGCTGCATGCGCCGTCCGCGCCCGATGAAATCGTGTTCGCGCCGGTGCGCCGGCGCTGGTCGCATATCCTGGGCTGCTCGGAAGAAGCGGTCGAGATGAAGGGCGGCTTCTACCTGGGTCTGCACCTGGCGCGTATGGTGCCGTTCCGCCTGCGCCAAAGTGAGGATCAGGCGGTCTATGCCCTGGCCAGTGCGCTGGTGCACCTGAACCGTGCGGCGGTTCGGGCACGCGGCTTGCACGCACGGCGCGTGGCGGCGTGATGGGCCAGAAGCTCACATTGGTTTTTCCTATGGCGGGCGAGGGCGCGCGCTTCGGCTATCGCTTCAAGCCGTTTTTGTCGTTGCGTGGCGAAACCTTCATCGCCGCCGCGGTCGCGCCCTTTCGCCCCTGGATGGCGCAGATCGAGCGCATCTGTTTCGTTTTCACCCGCGCGCAGGAAGAAACGCACAACGTCTCTGCCCGCCTGGCGCAGATCTTCACCGGCCTGCCGATCCAGTGCGTGATGTTGGAAAAAGCCACGCGCGGCCCTGCTGAGACGCTGCTGCATTGCTTGCAACAGGCCGATATCTCCGGGCCCGCGCTGGTCTGTGATTGCGATCATGCCGTGGATGTCGATGGCCTGATGCAAGTTGCCACGGCACAGGCCGCCGACTGCGCTGTTCCCACCTGGTCGCTGGATGGCGAGCCTGTCGCCTCCTGGGGCGTCGCCGCTGTTGATCGCGCCGGCCATATCCTGGCGGTGAAGGAAAAGGCGTTGCCCGATTGCGTGGGCGACAAGCGCGGCATCATCGGCTGCTATTACTTCGCCGACATCGCGGCTGCGGGCGCGCGCATTGCCTCTGAAGACCTGACTTATATCTCCGATATTATGCGGAGGTTGATAGCGGACGGCGCCGATGTCCGCTCCGTTGCCATCACCGAAGCAGAGTTCTTCGGCGACATGGTGCGCTTCGAACGCCTGACCGGCGAAGCCGAGGTGCGCTTCGCATGAGCAGACCCGCCACCGTTCTTGTCACCGGTTTCACCAAATGCCCCGACCTGGCGCGACTGAGCCTGGAACCCATCGTCGCGCTGAAGCGCAAGGGCGTGGTCAACCGCATCCTGGCGGTGACCTGGGACAGCCCGTCGATCGATGCGTTTGTCTCCCCTGTTACGGCCTTTGATGATGTCGAACTGGTGCGCGTGCCCCAGCCGCAGCTGACCGGGCCAGGCATCCGCAACGGCATCGTCTACCAGATACGTAATCTGGAAGCCGCGCTCGCGCTGGTGCCGGACCCCGCCGCATTGGTGTTGAAGATGCGGCCCGATTTCGTCGCCGATCCGGATTTCCTGGAAAACAAGATCGTCCACTTCGACAGGCTGTGCGCGCCGTCGGACCTGGGCAAGCGCTTCAATGTGCAGATGCCGCCATCGCCGTTCAGCCACAAGATCTGGGTGCCCTGGGCCGACAGCAACCAGCCATTCTTCTACGAAGACGGCGCGTTTATGGGACGCAAGCGTGACGTGCAACTGTTGGCCAGCCGCGAAGCCGAAAAGCACCTCGACGTGCTGACCGGCCATCCCTGGGGCTGGTACGCACACATCCTGCGCTTCCTGGTGCCGTTCCTGCCCAGCTATCCAATCTTCAACGCCTATATCCGCGCCTTCCGGCAATTGCCCAATGACCTGGATTATCGCCGCGCGCTGCTGCCGGTGATGACCCAGGATTCCTTTTTCTGGCACCTGCTGCTGGCCCATGCCTGGATTTTGGCAACCAGCTTTCATGTCGATTGCGGCCGGCAGGGTGAGTTGGCGCTCTACACCAACACCTCGAACGCGCGCGCCGACTGGTCTTCGCTGAAGAACCTGCAAATCAACCCGCCCTATGACAAGGTTCAGGTATGGCGCGACGGCCAGAGGCCGGGCGGAGTGTTGCCGGGCGCGGGCCGTGCCTATGGCCGTGTGGTCGATGACAGCTGGCAGCACGCGCTGTTCACCAGTCCCACGCTCACCGATCTGACGCCCGACACTATTCGCGGTGTGCTGAACAACCTGCGACTCTATCCGCAGGGCTTGTTGGACGAGCATGAGAAAGCTTTTCACGGCACGCTGGAAACGCTGTGCCGCCAGAACGGCTTCGGCAATGACGGTGCGCGCGTGCTGCTGGACGCGCTCTAGACCAGGTCTGACAGCCCGCGCCCCATGGCGATGCGGATCAGGTCGGAGGTCTGGCTGACGCCAAGCTTTTCCTTGATGCGGCTCAGGGTGTTGGCGACCGTCTTGTAGGCAATGCCCAGTCTGTCGGCGATCTGCGAGAGGCTGTTTCCTTCCGCAAGAAGCCGCAGGATTTCCAGGTCACGCTCGGTCAGCGGCTTCAGATAGGCGTCCTCGGCCAGGTCATGTGCGGCCATCTCGCGCGCGACTTCCTTTTCCACCACCGTGCCGCCGGCCAGCACCGTGTCGATCGCCGCCAGCAATTCCTCGGGTGCGGCATTCTTGCTCACGAAACCGCTGGCGCCGCTTTCCAGCGCGCGGGTGGCATAAATGGCTTCGGCATGTTGCGAGAAGATCAGCACCTTGGCATCGGGGGTCTGGCGCACGATGCGCCGCAGAAGCTCCAGCCCCGCAAGCCCAGGCAGGTTCAGATCCAGCAGCACCAACTCCACGGGCGTCTGCGCCAGAAGTGCGAGCGCATCCTCGCCGCTGGCGGCTTCGTGCAACATAATCTGCGGGCGCTCGGCCATCAGGCGGCGCACACCGGCGCGCACGATGGCATGGTCTTCCACGATCAGGACGGGGATCATGCGGTTTCGTGCTCGCGTGCCAGAGGCAGGGTGGCGGTGATGCGCACACCGAGGCCCGGTTCTTCGGTCACGGTGAATTGGCCCTTCAGCGCGGTGATACGCTCGCGCATGCCGGTCAGGCCAAGACCCGTGCCGGCGTTTGCCTTCAGTCCGCCGCCGTCATCTTCGACCAAGATGGTAAGTGCATCGCCATTGGTGCGCAATTCCACGCGGATCGTGGTCGGCGCGCCGTGGCGCACCGCATTGTTCAGGCTTTCCTGCATGATGCGGAAGGCAGCTTCCTCGCTGCGTTTGTCCAGCGATGCGGGCAGAGCGATGGCGCGTTCGAAGCGGATCGCCGGATAACGCCGCGTCCAAAAAGCGATCAGGTCGTCCACCGCGCCTTCCAGCCCGAATTCCAGCCGTGTCACCGGGCGCAGTTGACGCAGGATGCCGCGCACATGCTCCTGGATGTGGCCGGCCGCCTCGCGGATCGACTGGCTCAGCCGCGAGGCTTCCGGCGCGTTGGTGTCGCGAAGCGCCTTGGCATCGACCTGGATGGCGAACAGATACGGCCCCACCTCGTCATGCAGGTCGCGGGCGATGCCGGCGCGTTCTTCTTCCTGCACCGTCTGCAGCTGGGCATAGAGCTGGCGGTTGGTGCCCGAAAAGGACGACAGTTCTTCCGCCATGTGATTGAAGCCCTGCGCTAGCCGCGCAAATTCCGGCGGCCCCTGAGTCTTCAACCGCGTATCGTATTCGCCATCCGAAATTGCCAACAGGCCATCCTGGAAGCGGCGGAAGAAACGCTGCGCCGACGCCACCGCCAGCAGCATCACTGCCAGGGTCGCTGCACAGAACAGCGCCATGATGGTGAAGGCGTCGCGGGCATGGTCCCACACCTCGGCCATCTCGTTGGACGGGTCTGACGTCAGCACCACGACGCACGGATAACGCGGCAGGTTGATGGGAATGCGCGTTGTGAAGGATGGCGGATCCATCAGCCGGCGGAACCAGTCGGGCGCGGGGTCAGCCGCCTGGCCCAGTTGCGACTGCACGATCACCTTGCCATCTTCGTTGACAAGCGCGGCCTTCACATGGCGCTGGCCGTGAAAGCTGGCCACGACCTGGCGCAAGGTCACGGTGTGCTCGACGTCCGAACGTAACGTGTCGCGCACGGATTGCTCGGCGCCTTGGAAGGCGGCGCGCACTTCCACATCCACCAGCGCGCGGGAATGGTGAAACAGCAAAGTCGCGCCACCGGCAAGCGCGATGACCAAGAGCAGGGCAAGAGCGCCCAATATGCGCAGGGGAAGCGACATGCGCTCTTATACTCCGTGACGGCACAGGCGTGGGACGGCCGCGCAGGGAATTTTTCCCACCGACAGAACCCATGAATTCCTCAATAAAAACAATTCCCTTGTGGCGATCCCCTGCTAAGGTCGCCGCCAAACAAAGGGAGGGGACCCATGAAGAAAATGATTTTCCTGGCCGGACTGGTTTTGGCGGGCGCGGCCATCGCGCAGCCGGCGCCGGCACCGCAGATGGTGCCCAAGGCCGGGCCGGTGACCAAGGGGCCCTATCAGCCCCAGGCGCTGCTGCCGGGCGGTATCGTGATGCCGGTCTGGCCGGCGAATTCGCCGATGCTGAACGCCAAGCGGGTGAAGGAAGCCGAGGTCTACACCATGGATCCGGTGGTGAATGGCCGCGTCAGCCGCATCGTCAATGTGCACAACCCGTCGATCGAGGTGCATCTGGCGGCCGAGAACATGAACACCGGCACCGCGATCATCGTGGCGCCGGGTGGCGGCCACAACTCGCTGGTGATCGGCCTGGAAGGCGTCGACCAGGTGCCGCAATTCTACCAGTATGGCATCTCGACCATCATCCTGCGCTATCGCCTGCGCAAGGATGGCTATGACGCGAAAGTCGATGCGGTGCGCGACATCCAGCAGGCTATCCGCCTGGTGCGCGCGCATGCGAGCGAATGGCACATCGACCCCCACAAGATCGGCGTGATGGGCTTTTCGGCGGGTGCCGAGCTGACCATGGCGACGCCGCTGCAGTATCCGCAGTTCGACGCCGCCAACAATGCGCCGACCGACCCGCTGGCCGGCATCTCGTCGCGCCCCGATTTCGTGGCATCGATCTATCCGGGCCCGTCGCTGTTCACCCCCGCCGCCGTCAAGATCGCCGGCGTGCCCGCCATCCCCAAGGATGCGCCGCCGTCGTTCATCGCCGGCGCCGGCTGGCAGGACAAGGTGCATGCGGTGTGGGCGACGGAATATTGGACCGCGATGCTGCAGGCCGGCATTCCCAATATGGAGATGCACATCTTCGCCCGCGGCGCCCATGGCGGCGGTTCCAGCTATCGCCAGTTCACCGCCGAAGGCGAATGGGGCGACCGTTTCATCCACTGGCTGCGTGACCTGGGCTTCTTCAACAAGCCGGGCGAGCCGACCCTGGCAGCGCAGGACAGCGCCGATTTCGTCAAGGCGCCCGCCAAGCCGTAAGCCTGTTCATTTGCCGGTGACGGCGGCATAACCGGTCCATGGACCAGGATGTCGTCGTCATTGGCGCAGGCGCTGCCGGCATGATGTGTGCCGGCATTGCTGCCCAGCGCGGCAAACGCGTTCTGGTGATCGAAGCGGGCAAGGCGGCGGGGGAGAAGATCCGCATCTCCGGCGGCGGGCGCTGCAATTTCACCAATCTGGGCGCTTCGCCCAAACAGTTCCTGTCCAGCAATCCGCACTTCTGCATTTCCGCGCTCAGCCGTTACACCCAGCAGGATTTTCTTGCGCTGGTGAACCGCCACGGCATCGCCTGGCACGAAAAGACGCTGGGCCAACTGTTCTGCGATGACTCCGCAGCTCAGATCATCGCCATGCTGCGCGAAGAGATGGGCGATGCCGACCTGCGGCTGAACACCAGCGTGCAGCGGGTCGAAAAGGCCGATGAGGGGTTCATCCTGCATCTGTCGTCCGGCCAAGCCATCATCTGCGCGTCGCTGGTCGTCGCCACCGGCGGCAAGTCGATTCCCAAGATTGGCGCCACCGATTTTGGCTACCGTCTGGCGCATCAGTTCGGGTTGAGGCTGATGGAGACACGGCCCGCGCTGGTGCCGCTGACTTTCAGCGGCGAAATCCTGGAACAGGCCAATGCGCTGTCCGGCGTCGCGGTGCCGGCCCGCGTCGTGTGCGGCAAGACCGCGTTCGAGGAAGCATTGCTCTTCACTCATCGCGGCCTGAGCGGTCCGGCGGTGCTGCAAATCTCGTCCTATTGGCGCGAAGGCGAAGACATCACCATCGATCTTCTGCCCGGCACCGAGGTGCTGGCGCTGCTGCGCGCTGCGCGCCAGCAGAACGGCAAGCAGTCGGTGCACACCTTCATCGGCAATATGCTGCCGCGGCGGCTGGCGGTGGCGCTGGCCGATACGCCGGCCTGTGCCGGTCCGCTGGGTGGGCTGTCCGACGACAGGCTGCGCAATCTGGCCACAAGTATTAATGCCTGGCGCGTCACGCCGTCGGGCACCGAAGGCTATCGCACGGCGGAAGTCACGTTGGGCGGTGTCGATACCCGCGACCTGGATTCCAGGACCATGCAGGCGCGCAGCGTGCCTGGCCTGTATTTCATCGGCGAGGTGGTCGACGTCACCGGCTGGCTGGGCGGCTACAATTTCCAGTGGGCCTGGTCGTCGGGCTGGTGCGCAGGAAACGCTGTTTAACAGGCGGAAATGCGCCGCACATGGCCGGTATGAGCGGCCACGACCTGCTTTCCCTATCTTTTTTGGGGGATAGGGCTAAAGAGAGGCCGCCAATTCCCCCTCGAAAGTTCCCCACGCGTGTCCGACTTCGCCGCCGCCCATTCCGCCCTTGCCCGCGCGCTCGACGCGCGCGGCTACACCACGGCCACGCCGGTTCAGAAAGCGATCGTCGACCCGGAAACCGAAGGCCGCGACCTGCTGGTCAGCGCCCAGACCGGATCGGGCAAGACCATCGCGTTCGGCCTGGCGATGGCCGACACCTTGATGGAAGGCGCCGGGCATTTCGGACCCGCCGGCGATCCGCTGGCGCTGATCATCGCGCCGACGCGCGAGCTGGCGTTGCAGGTGCAGCGCGAGCTGGGCTGGCTGTACAGCCAGGCCGGCGCGCGCATCGTTTCGTGTGTCGGCGGCATGGATCCGGGCGCGGAACGGCGCGAACTGTCGCGTGGCGCCCATATCGTGGTCGGCACGCCGGGCCGGTTGCGCGACCACCTGGAACGGCGCGCGCTGAACGTGTCGTCGCTGCGTTGCGCGGTGCTCGATGAAGCCGACGAAATGCTCGACATGGGCTTTCGCGAAGACCTGCAGTTCATCCTGGAGACCACGCCGGCCGATCGCCGTACCCTGCTGTTCTCGGCGACGCTGCCCAATGCCATCGTCACCCTGGCGACGCAGTACCAGAAGGACGCGCTGCGCATCGCCACCAAGAGCGATGTGTCGGGTCATGCCGACATCGAATATCGCGCCATCCGCATCGCCGGCAACAAGATCGAACGCGGCGTGGTCAACCTGCTGCGCTTCATTGATCCGCCGGGCGCGCTGGTCTTCTGCGGCACGCGTGAGCGCGTGCGCCACATGGCGGCCCAGCTGACCGAGCGCGGCTTTGCAGCCGTGGCGCTGTCGGGCGAGATGTCACAAAGCGAGCGCAACCATGCGCTGCAGGCGCTGCGCGATGGACGCGCGCGCGTTTGCGTGGCGACCGACGTGGCGGCGCGCGGCATCGATTTGCCCAACCTGGCGCTGGTGATCCATGCCGACCTGCCCAATGATGCGGCGGTCATGCAGCATCGCAGCGGCCGTACCGGGCGCGCCGGCAAGAAGGGTGTCAGCGTTCTGCTGGTGCCACCGTCGCGCCGCCGCCGCGTGGAAGAGATGCTGGGCCGCGCCCGCGTCACCGCCAACTGGGGCGAAGCCCCCAGCGCTGCCGCCATCCGCAAGCTGGACCAGGAACGGCTGCTGGAAAATCCCATGCTGACCGAAGCGCCGGGCGAAGACGACCTGGTGATGGCGGACGAATTGCTCAAGTCGCGCGACGCCCGCACCATTGCCGCGGCCTTCGTGAAGATGTACCGCGCCGGACTGCCCGCGCCGGAAGAGGTCGAGGACGAGCCCTTCCAGCGCGACAAGCCGCGCGAGTTCAAGGACCGCGGCGAGCGCAAACCGCGCGGCGATTTCGAGCGCCAGCCGCGCGAGCGCGATCACGCCCCCCGCGACCATGCCCCGCGTGAACGGGCGTCGCGTCCGTCGCGCGACGGCGACATGCAGAATGGCGTGTGGTTCCGGTTGAACGTGGGTCGTGGCCGGAACGCCGATCCCAAATGGCTGCTGCCGGAAATCTGCCGCCAGGGCGAGTTGACCAAGAAGGACATCGGCGCGATCCGCATCTTCGAAACCGAAAGCCTGTTTCAGGTTTCGGCCGAAGTGGCGCCGAAGTTCGCCACCATGATCGGCGAGCGCAAGAAGGGCGGGGTAAAAATTTCCCCCGCGCTGGATCAGACCGGCGAGACCACCTTCCGCCAGCGTGATGAAGCGCCGCGTGAACGCATCGTCAACAGCGATGCGCCGGGCGACGCCCCGCCGCGCAAGCCGGGCTTCAAGAAGAAATTCGGCGACAAGAGAAAGTTCGGCGGCAAGAAGTTCGGCAAGCCGGGCGGCTTCAAGGGCAAGAAGCCCCACAAGCCGAAAGTCTGATGCTATTCTGGCGCCCGGAAGGAAAACACCTTCTGACGTAGGTTGAGCACCACGGTGCGGCGGCCGAACGCGACCGGCTGTGGTGAAGATGGCGCCGTGACCGTTGTCGTGGGCGCCCCAAGCGTCACCGATTCCGCTACATAGCGGGTTTCGACCGCACAGGCCTTGGCGGCGGCGCCATTGTCCGAGCAGGCCGTATCCTGGCGCACCAGCCAAGCGGCGATGGGCGCGGGCCGGGCGCCGAACAGGAATTCGACACGCCGATTGCGCGCGCGGCCGTCTTCGGTTGCGTTGTCTGCGATGGGCACCATCTTGCCGAAGGAGATGTCGAACAGCTGGGCGCGATTGACGCCCAAGGTGATAAGGCCGGTGGCCACCGCGCGCGCCCGGCGCAGGCCCAGCTGCTGATTGTAGGCGGCCGACCCGATGGCGTCGGTATGGCCCGCGATGAAAACCGTTACGTCGGGCGGGTCCAGCGCCAGCGACCGGGCGATGATCTTCAGCGCACCCTCGGCCTCGGGCCGCACCTCATCGCGGTTAAAGTCGAAAAGGAACTTCTCGGAAAAGATCACCCGCAGCACCGGGATGTCGACGGGATAGTCGGCCAGGCCGTGCTCGGCGGGCGAGACCATGTATTCCTGGAACTGCGGTGCATCCACGCCCATGGCATCGGACAATCGCATCAGCCGCTTCTTGCGATCTGCATGCTCCAACACCACCGTGTCCTTGGGCTCCAGGATCTGGAAGGCCCGTGCCGGCGCGACAGGGAGCGCCATCGCGAAGCCCAGCAGGTGACGGCGTGACAGCATGGCTAGAAGGTCGCGGACGGCTGCAGGCTGGCGGTGAAGTCCAGCTTGGCGCCTTTCACATCCTGGAAGCGGACGACCGGATCGGAAACGTCGCCTGAAATCGCGCCATCATGAATGCGTGCGTTCAACATCCGAGCCCCGCCGAACGGCATCGCGGCGCTGAAATTTGGCTCGGTGGCCGCGCCGCGCTGGGGGTTCCATACCTGCGCAAACTGCTGGTCCCCAGCCAGGCTGCATTCTCCACCGGGTGCGCAGGTCAGCGCGCCATGGAGCGGGTTGAACTGTTCGCTGCTGGTTTGGACCGAGATCCAGGAATTGACCAGATTGCCATTTTCGTCTGCCGCCAGCCGCAAACGCACCGGATACCGCATTCCCGGATATTGCATGGTGCCCTGATAGCGCAACACGCGCCGTGGAATGCCGCGGAATGCCGGCAGGCTGGAAGAAGGCGCAATGGCCACGAGTTCGGCGTGGCTGGCGAGCGCGAGGGCTTCCAGCCCGTCGCGCAATGTCTCTCGCGCGCCGGAGAGGCCTGCGAGATAAAGCTCGGCATTGCCGAAATTCACGTCGGCCTGGGCGCCCTGGCGAAATCCGAACGCACGGGCGGCCGCGCGCTGCGCCGGCATCTGGCCGAAGAACCGGCCCAGGTCCGAATACAGGATGATGCGGGGCAGGCCGTAAGCCGGGTTGAACAGGCGCGCTTGCTTGAGCGATGTGGCGAGCCTGCTGTGGGTGATATCGGTGCCGCGATCGGAAACACCTGGCGGTGACATTGCTTCCGGTGCGAGGGCCGCCTTGAAGGAATTGCCCAGCTGGATGCGGAACAGATCCATGTCACGCTTGGCGGATGCCACCGGACCGGTGCCGAAGAAATCTTGCAAGCCGCGCAGGGCGCCCTGATCGTGGGCAAGGCGCGTGCGCTCGGCGGGGGAATAGAAAGGCATGCATCCGGTGAACACCAGCCGGGTGCCGGTGCCGTCCTTGCGGATGACGGCGATTGTCACACGCTCGCGTGGCGCAAAACTCTGTTCCAACTGGGCCGGATTTTGCGGCAGCAACAGCTGGCCCAGAAATTGTCGCCAGGGCTGGTTCAGAGGATTGGGCTGTCCGTCCGGTTCGGGCTTGAGGGCAGTCTCGTCCAGCAGAACGATGGTCTGGCGCAGCGGCTGGGCCAGGCCCTCGCGCCCGCAATAGCTTTCGAAGCCCTGCGCCCGCGCGCCTGTGATGACAGCAAGCAGCGCCAACGCAGTGAGTGCCAGTCTGATCATCTCAGGCTTCCAGGTATTTCAGCCGGATCGGGCGGCGCTGATAGTCGATCGGCGTAATCGGCTCATAGCGCAGATGCGGCCCGTCATTACAGGCGATGAAGCGCGTCTTGCGCGCATTGGCCAGCTTCTGCACCAGCTTGTTGCGATAGGCCAGCAACAGTCCCAGAACCGCCTCATCCTGCTTTTGTACGCGGGCGAAAAGATCCTGTGCCTGGCGGAAGCGCGGCTGCGACGACAGCAGGGCATAGGATCTGCGCGCGCCTTCCAGCGCCTTGCGGTGGCTGGCGTTCATCTGCTCCAGTGTTCGCGAAAGATCCCTTTCGGGCGTCTTTTCCAATGCGAGCAACTTTTTCTCCAGGGCCATGACCGCGATCTTGGCGTCCACGAACTCCGGATCCGCGTCGTGCAGCAGATAGGCCCACAACACGCCGGTCAGATAGACCAGCAAGTTGCCCAGCAGCGATCCCAGAACCACCCAGGCCAACCCGGCCTGCTGTCCCCCCTGGCCGAAGGCGCCGACCGAACTCAGATAGGCGACGAGATAGGCGGAGCGGGCATAGTAGACAAAGGCCAGTGCCAGCGACAGCGCGGTTGCGCCACCGATCACCATGCGCCATGCCGGCCCGCGCTTGGTATCGTCCTGGTCGGGCCCGAAATAATACCCATACTGGCGATAGACCAGGCCGTGGTAATGGGCCGCCAGGCCGATCGCCAGGCCGATCACGATAGTGGCGCCCCAGGCGATTGCAGGTGTCGCCCAGGGCAGCGCTTCGAAGGATTCCAGGTTTAGCGCCGCCTCCGATCCGAAGATGACGAACGTCAGCACACCCAAATAAAGATACCGGTTGGTCAGGCGGGCATCGCGGCCCAGTGCTGCCTTCTTGTTCTCATAGATGCGCCGCTCTTCGATCAGGCGGCTGCGGGTGTCGCGTATTTTCTGGCTGTTGGTATAGAAACGGTCGTCATGGTCCTTGTAGGCCTTCAGTTTGTCCTGCAGCAGGTTTTCGTCCAGCGTTCCCTCGCGCAACTGCAGTGCGAATCCCGCCGCCTTGTCCGCGCCAGATAGGTCGGAGAAATAGCGGCACAGGCCGTTCAACGCCTCGAGACGACGCGCGGCCACCCGCAACGCGTACCAGTCCAGCATGGCAGGTGTCAGATTCGGCGGATTGGAGCCGACGATATCGGAAAGGCTGATTTCCTCATTCAGCGCCTCCTGCTCAGCCTGGGCCATCAGATCGCGCGCGGCCTCTCCTTCGGGTGAGAAATCCAGCGCGATATAATCCTCGGCGGCCACCACATAGGGGTTCGGCTTTTCGTCCGTATCCGTGTCGGTCATGGCGCTCACACCGTCTTCTTGTTGTCCATGGCGACCCAGTCTCCCGCCGCAGTCTGGCAGACCAGCTCGGGATCGAGTTGCGCGGTGCCTTTGCCGGCCACCGTGATCTGGGTCTGGGCGCGGCGGCAGGGGCCCGTGACTTCGCTCCCCGGCGCGGTGGCCGGTTTGGATACTGGCAGCGCCGCCGGCTGGACCGAGGTGTGGATCACGCGGCCGGTGCCATCGCTGCCCACATATTGCTGGGTTTCGTCATGTCCGGATTTCAGCGCGGCCAGCCGCGCCTGCTGAACGCGCTCGCGATCCTGCTTGTTGTTCATCGCTACGATTACGGCACAGGCAACGGTGCCCGCGCCGGCGCCGATGGCCGCACCCGTTCCCACGCTGCGGCGCCCGCCCGCGGCGGCGCCCAGAAGTGCGCCGACCAATGCGCCGACGGCGACGGAGGCGACGCAATCGCCGACCGAGCGATCCAGTGCTGTTTTCGGCTCGCCCGGATTGCCCGTGGCGCAACCGCTAAGTGACAATGCGGTGGCCACGATAATCGCGATGGCGCGCGTGTGAAGTCCTGCAACCATGTCCCAGCCCTCCGCGCGAGCGCCCGCAACGACGGGACAGGGATATCCCGCGACTCTTACGCCGCTACGCTGTTTGAAAATGAAGCCCTTACCCGGAAAAATTCTTTCCCCGGAATGGCGATCAAGTCAAACAACCCGGAAGGTTGTGCAGGTTGTACTGCAGGCGGGGATGGCGTCAGTTGTGCTCGAGCTTCAGCACTTTCGCGAGCACGGTATCGGCGATCCAGATGGTCTTCTGGTCGGCCGACACCGCCATGTAATGGCCTTCGCCGACTTCGTTGGAATCCTGCACGGTCCCGTGCTTGCCATACCAGCCCTGCACCTTGCCGTCCCAGCCCATCTTCAGCACCAGGCCGTCGCGCCCCGTCGACATCCACAGCTGACCCTTGGCGTCCTGATAGAAGCCGCAGGTCAGGTTGTTCATCTGCAGGTCGCGGTGGGTCTTCAGGTCCTTGTCGAAGATCAGGATCTTTTGGCTGGCGCGATCACCGACCCAGACCTCGCCAGTAGGCGATACGATTACGGTGTGGATGGTGGGATACTTGCCATCGGGATGCGCCAGGCTGAACGACGCCAGCAGATGGCCATCCTTGTCGAACTTCATCACGCGGGGATCGCTGCCGGGAATGGCCGGAGTCTTGGTGACATAGACGGCATGGCCGTTGGCGCTGTGGGTCTGGGGCGAGTCATAAGTGGCGCAGAAGGTGCAATCGGCCGGCGGGCTGGTGCCGCCATGGCTTTGCGTCACATAGAAGTTGTCGTCCTTGTCGAAGGCGACATCCATCGGCTGGTTGAACATGCCGTTCCATTTGTCGTCGGTCCAGGGCGCGTTCTCGCCGCGGGTGCCGAACACTTTCAGCACTTCGCCTTTGCCATTCATCTTGTAGATGACGTTCAGGAAGCTATCGATCGCCCAGATGTTGCCGTGGCGGTCGACGCGCAAGCCGTGCGGGTTCATCGCCATGTTGGGATTGAACACCCGCTTCACGGTGGTGCCGGTGGGATCGTATTCCACCATCATGATGTTGGGATTGCGGTTGTAGACCAGGAGGTCGCCGTTCGGCAGAATGGTGATGGCCGCGACATTGCCGAACTTCTCGCCATTGGGCGCCACCGGGCGCGCGCCGAAGTGATAGGGCAGCTGCGGCGCGTCCGGAATCTTCACCGGGCCCGGCGGCTCGGGTTGCACGGGGCCGGCGTTATAGGTCTGGGCCAATACGGGCGCAGCCAGCAGAAGTGCTGCAGTCAGAAGCAACGATTTCATGTCTTCCCCTCAGTGTTTTTCAGTAACGGTCGACGCCCTTGCTCTTCCAGACCACGCGCATGGCGGGCGAAAGCGCGAACTGGATGAAGCGGGCGGCGTTCTTCGAATCTTCGGCGCGCGCGGAAATGCCGGTCGCCATGTCCATGTGCATGTTCAGTTCGGCGGGCAGCATGCCGATCAGATAGGGATTGTCGGTCGGCGTGTTGGCAGGCGAGTGCGTGCCGTGGATCAGCCCCAGCCCCATCGCTGCCGTGTCGCCATCGCCGCGCTTCAGGGCGGGTTCGGCATCGCCCTTGATCGGCTGGCCGTGCACGCCGGCGAAATCGGGACGCGCCAAAAGCCGTCCGCTCATGCCAGCCTGCATGCTGCCGCTGGCGGGGTCGGTATAGAAGACGACCGACGCCGTCTTCATCGCCGCCACCAGCGCCGGCACGGTGGCGATGTCGCGCATCGTCGCATCGGGTTTCTTGAAAAGACCGATCTCCACCCGGCCCAGCGGAGTGAAGTCGTGCACGCTGCCGGCGAGTGCGGCGGTGCCCATCAGATCCATGGGCAGCATCACCACATCGGCGGCGGGCAGCTTGGTCTTCACGTCGTTCATGATGGTGCCCATCCCGTCCACCTGGATGGCCACTTTGACACCGGTCTGCTTTTCGAAGGCGGCGGCGACGTCGGTCAGCCCGGAATTGGAGATCACGCCCGGTGAAATGACGCGGATTTCCGCTCCTTGCGCGGACACGGCAACGATCGCCAGCGCGGCGGCCAGCCCCAAACGGCGCATGTCTTCCCCGTCATTATTGTTGAGGGGAGCAAACGCCGGTTTGGGGCCGCTGGCAAGATGTCAGTCGGTACGCTTCACGGTCTTCGGCGCCGCCACGTTGCCCAGATCGGCCACCGTGGATTCCCAGGGCAGGGACAGGGTCGGGTCGTTGGCGAAGCGCTTCATCTTGATGCTCAGCCGTGCGCCGCAGCCTGGCGCCAGCCGCAGCGGGAAGCTGCGGTCGTTCACCGGCGTTGCGGTATTGCCGTCCGACACCGAGACGATCTGGTGCTCGCCATAGGCGCCGCCCTGCACGATGACGCTGCGCGACTGGCTGGGGCTGAGATTGACGAAAGTGGCGGTCAGGCCGTCGTCGGCCCAGCTGTCCACCAACACCGCCACATCCGGCGGCAGGCCGGCGCGGCGGCGTTCAGGATCGAAATGGCGCAGGCGCGTGTAGAGCAGCGTGCCGCCTTGGCTCATCGAAGAACGCGCCCAACTGCCATGCTGCAGATAGAGCCCGCCTTCGATCAGCTGGGTCAGCGCTTTGATGCTGGCGGGATTGATGTCCAGCGCGCTGTCGGCCAGGCGCATGTCGGGCGAGGTGGTGTCGGCATCCACCGCTTCCATGTGGGTGCGGATGCGTGCCATCGCTTCGCGCATCGCCTTGACCGGATAGTCGGGGTTCTTGCCTTCGAGATAGTGATACCACTCGGTCTCTTCGGCGCGGGCGCGGTCGCTGGGCTTCATCGACAGCGCGTAAATCTCCAGGAAGTTCTTGTTATATTTGCCTGGCTTGAAGCTGTAGAAGCCTTCATCGCCGAACATGGTGGGCGTCGACAGCTTACCGTCCACCGTCTTTGCCTGGGCGTCGAACTTGTCGGCGGTGGTGCGCCAGACATTCAGATATTTGTCGTCGCCCTTCGACAGCAGGTAGGCGTTGAACAGGCCGCCGATGCACCACGGCACCCGGTTGCGGTCTTCGCGCTTGCCGGTCATCGGCACGACGGGGCTGAACCCCCAACCATAAGCGCCGGCATACCATTTGTTCGCCGGCCCGCCGATCTTGCCGTCCAGGCCGACCTTGGAAGGAATGATGCCGCCATTCTCCTTGGTGCGCTGCGCCCAGGCGTCGCAATAGCCCAGCACCCACTCTTTGTACTTGGGCTGATGCGTCAGCATGTAGGCGTTGGTGGCCAACTGGGTCGTGGCCAGGTTGAGCGGATGATCGCCCACCACGTCGTTGTAATCTTTGAAGTGTGCCAGCATGCCTTCATAAGCGCCTTCGCCATGGCCAAGGCTTGGGAAGCGGTTCTTCACTTCGATCGGGTCGCCGGTCCAGTCCAGCGCGGTGGCGTCGCGCAGCATGGGGCCGCGGCTGCCGTTCATCAGGCTCTTGATCAGCTTCAGCTTGGGATCGTAGTTCGGTGCGCCGGGATCTTCGTCCATGTAGAAGCCGGCGAAACGCTGCACCCGTTCCCGATAAAGGCGATCATAGGGCGCGCCCAGCGGCATCAGGTTGAAGACCGTCAGGCCTTCGCCATTGTGCTGCCAGTCGAACTGGGACGGGAATTCCTTGTAGTACATGCCCAGCCGCGCGATCGGCACGTCCACCGTCTTGGCGGCGCTGTACTGGCGCACATGGCCTTCATAGGCCTTGGTGTACATCTCCTTCAGAACCTCATCGCCGCCCATGGCGTAGAGATGCGGCCAGTCATTGACGTTCTCGATGGCGTCGTCGGGGCCGTCATCGCCACCGAAGCGCTCGGTCGTCTCCAACCAGCCGTTCGACTGGTTGAAGTAGCGGTGAAAAAAACGCACACAGGCATCGGTGTGCTGCGCGATCAGTTCGCGCTGCAAGAGCGCCCATTCCGGCGGATCCATCGGGACGGACAGTGCAATCGCCGTGTCGGCCGCGCGTGCGGCCATCGGGACCGCCATCACGGCGGCCGAGGTCAGAAGAAAAGAGCGGCGAGTGGCATGCATGGCGTTCCCCTTGTTTTTCGAGAACCTTAAAGGCCCCGCACCGGACCGCCCAAGCCAAATCCGCTATCGATCAATGCGCCGGGCGCACTGATCCGACGTTTCGCAACCGCGAAACCTCACATTACGCGGGGTTCAGGGACGCCAGGTATGCCGCGATATCGCGCCGCTGGTCGGCCGTCATGTGCGCGACTTCCGGCTTCATCGGATCGGCGGCGGGACCGCCGCGGGTGCCCGCCTTGAAGTCGTAAAGCTGGCGCACGATGTAGCTGGGCGAACGCCCCGCCAGCGCCGGCACATTGCCGTCGCCCTTCAGCTTGGCGCCGTGGCAGCTGGCGCAGGGCGCGGCATCGCCGCCGCCGCCCGTCGCCACCAGCTTCTTGCCGCGCGCGATTGAACCCTTGGGCACATAGGCGACGAAACCGGAATTGCCGTCGCGCAGTTCGGTGCGCTCCAGGTTCTCCGGCATTTCCAGGATGCGGCCATCCAGCTTTTCCATGCCGCCGCCGGCGGCCGGAATGATCATGTTGTGGCTGGAGATCTCGGTCTTGGGCGCCATGTCGGCTTCCACGACGCGGATCCACTTGCTGTATTTGGTCTTGGCGAAATAGGCGGCGGCCGTCTTCGCATCGGCATCGGACACGGCATTGGCGATCTTCACCATCGCGGCGACCGAACCCATCTTGCCGGACGACTTGCGGCGGCCTTCCTTCATTTCCTTGATCTGCTCGACGATATAGTCGGCAGGCTGGCCGGCCAGCGGCGCATTTTCGGGGCGGCCCTTGCCGTTGGGCAGATGGCAATATCCGCAGGCCATCACGTCGGGCGCCTTGCCGTGCTCGATGATGCTGGGCATGGCGGGATGGCCGCTGGGGTGCCAGTCGGGAATGTCGAAGCGGTCGTTGGTGCCCTTTTCGGTGAAGCTGGCCTTGGAGCCGGGCACCTTGTGCTTGACGGTATCGTCCAGCGGCGCGGGCGGCATGTTGGTCGGCGCCATCACCGGGAACGCCCAATAGGGCAGCGGGTCGGACCCTTGTGCCACGGCGATGCCGGCGCCCAGCGCCAGCAGGCTGGCGACGATTGCGATCTTCTTCATAGGAAACTCCCCAAGGCCCTTATTATTGAGGCGAAGTCGTGCAGGACTTTGCGGAACGGGTCAATGCCCGACCGTGCCGGTCGCCTCGATCAACACCACCCCGGCCATAATCAAAAGGCCGCCCAGCGCCTTCTGGACCAGGTTGCGGGCCGACAGGTCTTCGCGTCCCAGCCGCGGGAAAAACAGGGTGAGCAGAATGCCGAACAGGAAGACAAAGAAGGTCGAGGTGGCGGAAATCGCGCTGACCAAGGCGACGGGGGCGAGCAGGCTGGCGAAGCGCACGCCCAACCCGCCGCCCAGGTTTATCAGTTCGTTGGCGGCGTTCACGCCCATCACCGCGCCGGGATTCTTGCGAAACAACGCCACGAACTGCCTGCGGTATCTGGGCGCCGCCAGGATGGCCACGCCGAACAGACCTTCGCCGACAAAGGTCCAGAAGGTGGTGCTCCAGAACTCGTCGTTCACAGCGAAGAATTTGAACACCACGCTGGACAGCGCCAGCACGAAGGTCGCACCGCACATCAGCAGCACCAGCTGTGGCTTGAAGCTGCCAAGCTTCAGATGACGATCCAGTGACAGTCCGATGGCGCCGATCACCACCAGGCCTGCGCCCAGCAGCTGATACCAGCGCGGCATCTCGTGCAGCACGATCAGGCCCAGCGCGAAGGTGAACAGCGTGTTGGCCTGGAACAAGGGGGCCACGACGGATGCTTCCTCGGTCTGGATGGCGCGCAGGTAGAACAGCATCGCGCCCATATAAAGAATGCCCGACAGGGTCATCACGCCGGTCGCCAGCCAGGGCAAGGCCAGGACCTTCGGCTCGAACAGCCAGATCGCGGGCAGGGCGATGACGCCCAGGAGCGCGGTGAACACCATCAGCACGATTGTGTCGCTGTGCCGGAAATATTTGTCGACCAGGTATTTGTCGATGTGGGTCGAGATGGCCCACAGAAGCGGCCCGGAGAATGCGTATAGAAGCCACATGCTCCGGGCCTGTCTGACTACTTCTTCGGGATCAGCACATCGCTGACCGGCGTGCGCGGCGCGGTGCCCTTGTCGATCACCAGCGTCACCGCCAGCTTCACCGGGCCGGTACCGGGTGCGGGGCGCGCGTCATGTGGCGTTTCGCGCGGCACCAGGAAGCTTTCGCCGGCATGGATCACCTTCACCGGCTGACCCTTTACGTACAGCTCGAAGGTGCCCTGCACGACTTCGGTCATTTCCACGCCGTGATGGATGTGCGGCGTGACGCTTTCGCCATCCTGCAGCGAGCGCGTCTGGATCAGGATCTGCTGGTCCTTGCTGCCCGGCGGGACATCATAGGTCTGCTTGTCCGGGCCATTGGGCACCGCCATCTGGCCGCCCGACTGGGCGAACGCGACGCCACCCGCAAGCAGAGCCGCCGCGCCGATAATATAAGCCTTCATGAAGCCACTCCCCGTTTTTGCAATCGGGCGGCAGCTTGGCCGATTGCTGGGCGGCAATCTAGAGGGCGGTGACTTTCGCGGCCGCAGCAGGCGCCTTGCCCAGCGCATTGCGCAGCGGGAACAGGAAGGCGTCGGCTTCGATCTCGAACACGTCGCCGTCCTGCGTGGTGACACCGGCGCTGAACGACAGGGTAGCGGTGCCGAAGAAATGCACATGCACGTCGCCGGCGCGGCGGAAGCCTGCATACTTGAAGTGATGCGCTTCCAGGTTGGCGATGGTGTGGCTCATATTGGCTTCACCCGACAGGAATGGTGCATCGAACAACACTTCGTTGCCGCGGCGCACCTTGGAACGGCCGGTGACGGCATTGGGCAGTTCGCCCGTCAGCAGGTCGGGGCCGAAGCTGCACTGGCGCAGCTTGGAATGCGCCAGCCACAGATAGTTGAACTTCTCGGTGACGTGGTCGGAGAATTCGTTGCCCAGCGCGAAACCAATGCGGTACGGCGCTCCGTCGTCACCGATGACATAAAGCCCGACGATCTCTGGCTCTTCGCCGCCATCCTGCGCGAAGGCCGGCGACGCAAACGCCGCTTCCGGCGCCACGATGCTGTCGCCATCACCTTTATAGAACCATTCCGGCTGGAAGCCTTCCTTGCCGGCTTCCGGTTTGCCGTTCTCCAAACCGCACTTGAACATCTTCATGGAGTCGGTGAGTTCTTCGGCGCCGCCTTCCAGCTTCTTGTGCATGGCGTTGCGGCCCTCGGCCGAACCCAGATGGGTGAGGCCCGTACCGGTAACGACGCAGTGCGCTGGATCCGGATGATCCAGCGGCGCCAGCACCCGGCCTTCGGCCAGGGCGGCGCGGATATCCACGCTGTCACCCAGGCCCAGCTTTTCCACCGTTGCGGCCAGTGAGGCCTTGGCCGCGATCGCCTTCTTCGCCAGCTCGTAGGTGCTGGTTACGCCCTGCACCACCTGGCCGGTGGTGTCGTTGCCCAGGGCTGCGACGGCACGGGCGCCGTCCTTGGTCCGAAACTGCACCAGCCGAAGGGTCATGGGTCGCGTCCTTATAAATCCGGGCGTCTTTTGACCCCTCCCGCCCGCGAACGCAAATCCGGGTCCGCGCGTTACCGGAGGAGATTTTGAAGCAGATTCATATGACACGCTCCCGGTCCGGTTTTTCGGCCTTTCTTCTCGGCCTGATCCTTGTGCTTGCCGTCGCCATGCCCGCTTGGGCAGCCGCCCATGGCGGGGCCGCCGGCAATGGCGCCAGCGCAACCGGGCGGTCCGAGGCGCTGCTGGTTGCCCAGGTCCTGCTGCTCATGGTGGTGGGGCGGGTGCTGGGCGAGGTGATGCAGCGCATCGGCCAGCCCGCGCTGATGGGTACGCTGCTGGCCGGTATCGTTCTGGGACCCTCGCTGTTCGGTTGGGTCTGGCCGGAGGCCCAGCATTTCATCTTCCCCAAGGACGAAGCCCAGAAGGGCATGATCGACGGCTTGTCGCAGATCGGCGTGCTGATGCTCTTGCTGCTGACAGGCATGGAGACAGACCTCAGCCTGGTGCGCAAATCGGGCTGGGCCTCGATTGCCATCGCAAGCTGCGGCATCGCCTTCCCCTTCGCCTGCGGCTTCCTGTTGGGCGAATACGGCCCCGCCGCCCTCCTGGGCGAGCCCGCGGGGGGGAGCCACTTGGCCACCTCGCTGTTCCTGGGCACGGCGCTTTCCATTTCGTCCATCAAGATCGTCGCCATGGTGGTGCGTGAGATGAACTTCATGCGCCGCAACCTGGGCCAGGTGATCGTCACCACCGCCATCATGGAAGACACCTGCGGCTGGGTGATCATGGCGATCATCTTCGGCATCACCGGCGCCAATGCCGGCGGCGGTCATGGCGGCGGCCTGGACTGGTGGGGCATCGGGAAAACGGTGGTCGGCGTGGCGCTGTTCCTGGGCTTCTGTTTCACCGCAGGACGCTGGCTGGTCTTCACCGCCATCCGTTGGGCCAACGACAATTTCCGCAGCGATTTTCCCGTCATTACCGTGATCCTGGTCATCATGGCCGTCTTCGCCGAGATGACGCAATTGCTGGGCGTGCGCACCGTACTCGGCGCCTTCATGGCGGGCGTTTTGGTAGGGGAATCTCCCATCCTTACCGATCATATCCAGGGTCAGTTGCGCGGCATGATCACGGCCTTCTTCATGCCGATTTTCTTTGGCATGTCAGGGCTGTCCGCTGACCTGACCATTTTGAAGGACGTTCACATCGCGCTGCTGACGGGCCTGCTGGTGGCGATCGCATCTGTCGGCAAGTTCAGCGGCGCTTTTGCGGGCGCCATGCTGGGCCGGCTGCGCTGGCGCGAAGGCGTGGCGCTGGGGTGCGCCATGAACGCGCGGGGCTCGACCGAGGTGATCGTGGCGTCCATCGGCTTGTCGATGGGCGCACTGTCCCAGAACCTCTACACCATGATCGTCACCATGGCTGTGGCCACCACCATGGCGATGCCGCCCATGCTGCGCGCTGCGCTGACCGGGCTGCCCATGAGCAAGGAAGAGGAAACCCGGATCGCGCGCGAGACCATCGACCAGAAGGGCTTCCTGCCGCGGCTTGAGCGTTTGTTGCTGGCCGCTGACGAAAGCCCGGTCGGGCGCTTGGCGGCGCGTCTGGCGGGCCTGATCGCGGGCGCGCAAGGCATGCCTGTCACCATCCTCAAGCTCAGCGCCGATCTGCGCAGCGCCGATGCGCCGAAGGAAGAAGAGGAAGATAAAAAGAAAGACGATGGGATCGAAAGCGTGCCCGGGCCGGGAGCGCGGGAGGAAGGCCACGAGGAACGCACGGTCTCGAAGGATTCCAACCAGAAGGAAATGACCGGTGCCCGTTCGGACGTGCAAAGCGCCGCCGACCTCAAATCTGATCCATTGGCGAAGGAAGTAAAGGCGGGCGCGAAATCCAGCGCCGCCAAGGTGAAGGCCGACGAAGCCGAGCCCGATCCGGAGAAAGTGCATCTGACGGCGCGCGTGCCGGTGGATGCCCCCGCCGATGTGGTCAAGGACGAAGCGCGCAAGGGCTATGACCTGATGTTCATCGGCCTGGACGACAGCATTGTGAAGGACGGCGCCTTCGCGCCCAAGATCAACCAGCTGGCCGCCGGCTTTTCAGGTCCACTGATCGTCTACGCCCATTGCGGCGAGGAAGCTGCGCGCCTGACCAGCCGCTCGCGGCTGCTGGTGCCGGTGAACGGCTCGCCCCAGTCGCGCCGTGCCGCCGAGATCGCCTTCGCGCTGGCCCGCGCGACCGGCTGCAAGGTGAGTTGCCTTTTCGTGTCGCAGAATGACGGCAGGTCGCGCACCCGCCTGCGCGAGGAAAGCGTGCTCAAGGACATGACGGAACTGGGCGTACGCTATGGGGTGACGCCGCTCACGCGCATCTCGCCGCGCTCGGGCGCGGGCGACGCCATCCTGAAGGAAGCGCGCCGCAACGTGGCGATGATCGTGATGGGCGTGTCGGCCCGACCCGGCGAAGATCTCTACTTCGGCAACACCGCAACCAAGGTGATTCAGGAATGCGCGATGCCGGTACTGTTTTTGGCGACTTAACGGCTCTCCAGCCAATGGATGGCGAAAAGCCGCTCTTCGTCGGTCCACACCGCACGTGGGCTGAAACCGGCGCGCGCCGCCATCTCGCGGAAGGACTCGATGGTGTATTTGTGGCTGTCCTCGGTATAGAGCGGTTCGCCCTGGGCGAATTCGAACTGCGTGCCGCAGGGAAACGTCACGGTCTGGCGCTTCAGGCTGACCAGGTACATCTCGATCCGCTGCATCTGCACATTGTAGGGCGCATAGTGGATGAAGGCGTCGGCGTCGAAATCCGTGCTTAGCTCGCGGTTGGCGCGCAGCAGGATGTTCTTGTTGAACGCCGCCGTCACGCCGGCGGCATCATTGTAGGCGGCATGCAGACGCGCCGGATCCTTCACCAGGTCGACGCCGATCAGCAGGCCGCCGCCGTTCAGCGCACCGCGCATGCGCCGCAGCAGCGCCGTGGCGGCCTCAGGCCGGAAGTTGCCGATTGTCGATCCGGGAAAGAAGCCAGCGCGCCGCGTCGCGCCGGGGATCTCCATCGGCAGGGTGAAGTCGGCGACCACCGGCTTCAGTTGCAGCGACGGATAGTCCGCCGCCAATTCGCGCGTCACCTGCGCCAGATAGTCGCCGGAAATATCCAGCGGCACGTAGCTGGCGGGTTTGGCCGCATCCAGCAGGATGCGCACCTTGCGCAAGGAACCTGCGCCGAACTCCACGATCTCCGCGTCCGCGCCCATCAGTGCAGCGATCTCGGGCGCATGGCGCCTCAGCAGCGCCGTCTCGGTGCGGGTCTGGTAATATTCCGGCAGTTCGCAGATCTGGTCGAAAATCTGCGAGCCGACTTCGTCATAGAAATATTTCGCGCTGATCTGCTTGGGGGTGCTGGCCAGCCCGGTCATCAAGGCATCGGCGAAACTGTTGGCCGCAGCCGCCGTACAGACACGTGCAAGGGCTGTGTCCATCAGATGTCCTCCGCCAGGCGAATGCCGCTGAACTGCCAGCGTGCGGCCGGCGGGAAGAAGTTGCGATAGGTCGAGCGGATATGGCCGGGGGGCGTGGCGACCGATCCGCCGCGCAGCACCAATTGGCCGACCATGAACTTGCCGTTGTATTCCTGCGCCACGCCTTCAAAGGCCTTGAAGCCGGGATAGGGGTCATAGGACGAGCGCGTCCACTCCCACACCTGGCCGTGATCGAACAGTGGGGAGGCCGTTTCCCACTCAAACTCGGTCGGCAGCCGCGCCTTGGCCCAGGCCGCATAGGCAGCGGCCTCGAAGAAGCTTACATGCTCGACCGGCGCGTTGGGGTCCAGCGGCTGTACACCCGACAGCGTAAAGACGCTTTCACTGCCGTCGTCGTCCCTCAGCCAATAAAGCGGGGCTTCCCAGCCTTCTTCCTGTATCCGCGTCCAGCCGTCCGACAGCCAGAACTCTGCGCGGCGATAGCCGCCGTCTTCGATGAAGGCACGGTATTCGCCGTTGGTGACCGGCCGGGAGGCGATGCGGAAGGGCCGCAGCAGAACTTGGTGGCGCGGGCTTTCGTTGTCGAAGGCGAAACCCGCTCCGTCATCGCCGATCAGCGACACCCCGCCAGGCAGCGAGATGCCGTCCAACGGTGTGGCCGGCTGCGGCAGCGGCGCGCCGTTGCGATAGGCGGGCAAAAGCGGATTGCTGAAGAAGGCATGCTTGATGTCTGTAAGGATCAGTTCCTGATGCTGCTGCTCGTGATGCAACCCCAGGAGGATCGCCTCGCGCTGGCTGTCGTCGTCAAACGCGGCGGACATGCCGCGATCGACATGGGCGCGATAGGCCAGCACTTCGTCCAGCGTCGGGCGAGTGATCAGGCCGCGCTTGGGGCGCGGATGCCTTGGCCCCAGCGCCTCGTAATAGGAATTGAACAGGAAAGCGAAGCGCGGATCGAACGGCTTGTAGCCGGCGACGCGCGACAGGATCACGGTTTCGAAGAACCAGCTGGTATGGGCCAGGTGCCACTTGGCCGGACTGGCGTCGGGCATGGACTGTACGCCCGCGTCCTCTGCCGAAAGGGGCGCGGCCAACGCCACGCTGTGGGCGCGGACCTCTGAATAGGCCTGGGCCAAGGACGATGACGGCTGGACGGCGGCTTTCATGCTGGCCCGTTCGACAGCCGACCGCCGGGCGGTCAGCCTCCCCAAAATAGTCTCGGCGATTCAAATGGTAACCGCCGGGCCGGACGAAAGTTCCCGGGTTAATAATCCAATAAAACCAATAATTTGTCGTGTTATGGAACTTTGAAATGGCGATGGGCGTTCCTCTTTTCAACGGGGGAAAGCTGGAGAGGGCGCCTGGTCGCCACGACAACGAGAATGAACCTTCATGTCAACCGATCGATGACAGGCCCATCCGCGCCCGACTTCCTGATGGGCGGCGGTGAGATGGGCGCCGCCATCCGCGCCTTCGACTGGGCGTCGTCGCCGCTCGGCTCGCCGGAAAGCTGGCCGGCGGAATTGCGCACCTGCCTTCGCATCATGCTCGCCTCGCGCCAGCCCATGTGGGTGTGGTGGGGACCCGAACTGATCAATTTCTACAACGATGCCTATCTGCCGATCATTGGCGGCAAGCATCCGCACGCCCTGGGCCAGCCCGCCAAAGAGGTCTGGTCGGAGATATGGGACCAGATCAAGGACCGCATCGGTGCCGCGATGCAGGGCGAAGCCACCTATTCCGAAGCCGAGCTGCTTGTGATGCATCGCAACGGCTATGCGGAAGAGACCTATTACACCTTTTCGTTCTCGCCGGTGCCGGAAGAGAGTGGTGGCATCGGCGGCATCGTCTGCGCCAACACCGACGATACCGACCGGGTGGTCGGCGCGCGCCGCCTTGCGCTGTTGCGCGAGATCGCTTCGCGCACCTGGGAAGCCAACAGCGTGTCCGAGGTCTACAATCTGTCTGCGCGCGCGCTGGGCACCGACCGGCGCGACATGCCATTTGCGCTGATCTATAGGCTGAGCGACGACGGCACGCGTGCCAATCTGCTGGGCTCCAGCGGCATCGAGGTTGGTCATCCCGCGGCACCCCAATCCATCGCGCTGGACGGCGCCTCGCCCTGGCCGCTGAGCGATGTGGTGCGCACCGGCAGTCGTCGCTTTGTCGGTCGTCTGCCCGAGAAATTTCCGAGCCTGCCGATGGCGCCCTGGAGCGACCCGCCCGCCGATGCGGTGATGCTGCCGTTGACGACGGGCGCTGATGCGGCACCGCGCGGCGTGCTGGTGCTCGCGGCCAACCCCTATCGCCGGCAGAACGACGACAGCTTCGACAATTTTGCCGCCCTGGTGGCGCGCCAGATCGCCAGCGCAGTGGTCAACATGGAAGCGCTGGAGGCCGAGCGTGGCCGCGCGAAGTCCGCCGATACCCTGGCGCTGGAAATCGAACATCGCCGTCGCATCGAACGCCACCAGAACCTGCTGTTGGATGAGCTCAATCACCGGGTGAAGAACACGCTGGCCACCGTGCAGGCGATGGCGATGCAGACCCTGAAGGGTGTCGATGCCGTTGCTCGCGACACTTTCCTGGCGCGTCTGTTCGCGCTGTCCAGCCAGCATGACCTGCTGACCCTGGACAATTGGGAAGGCGCGTCGTTCGAAGGCGTGGTGCGGCGCGCGCTCAGGCCCTGGCGGCAGGAAGACAATACCCGCTTCACGGTTGAAGGCCCTGCGGTGCATCTTGACCCCAAGCGCGCATTGGCGCTGGGCATGGGCTTTCACGAGCTGGCGACCAACGCGGCCAAGTATGGCGCGCTGTCGAACGGCGAAGGCCGTGTGCGCGTCACCTGGACCATCGATCCCGATGGCCAGTGGCTGCGCCTGCGCTGGGAAGAGCGCGGCGGTCCCAGGATCGAAGCGCCGGAAAAGCGTGGCTTTGGCCTGCGCCTGATCGAGCATGGCTTGGGCCGCGAACTGGGTGGTGTGGTCAAGCTGGACTTCGCGGCCGAGGGCTTTTCCTGCGAATGGGTGATGAAACTTGGATAACGCGATGACCGGCAAGCGCATCCTGATCGTCGAGGACGAAATCGTCGTCGCCCTGTTCATGGAGGACATCCTGGCGGACTTCGGGCTCCAGGTGATGGGTGTCGCCAGCCGGCTGGAAGAAGCGATGAATCGTGAGCGCGATTACGATCTGGCTGTGCTGGATGTGCATCTGAACGGCAAGAATGTGTTCGATTTCGCCGACAAGCTGGCGGAAGAGGGTGTGCCGTTCGTGTTTGCCACCGGCTATGGCGAGCGCGGCATTCCCGAGCGCCATCGCGGCCGTCCGGTGTTGCAGAAGCCTTTCGCGCCCGACGACCTGAAGCGCGCGCTGAACAACCTTGTTGCGATGGCGGCTTAGCCCGACAAAAATTCCCGCATGTCGTCGAAGGCGCTGCGCTGTTCCAGCATGAACAAGTGCCCGCCGTCATAGAAGCGCAGTTGTGCCGCCGGTATGCGCCGCGCCAATTCCGTCACCACTTCGGGTTTGGCGATGCCGTCAAAACGCCCGCCCATCACCAGGGTCGGGCACGCGATCTGCGGCAATCGCGCCCAAGTGTCGTGCAGAGCGCGCGCTGCGATCTGGCGTGCCGCGCCTTCGACATGGCCGGGTTCTTCGCGGAATGGATCGGCCGCTGCATATTGCAGCAGCAGGCGATATTCCGTGGGGTGCGCCTTTGCCCAGTTGTCGTCATGGCGGATGTCGGAGATGCGGACCTTCAGCGCCGCAATCTCGGCGGCGCTCATTTTGGGCAATGCGTGATAGGCGAACGAAATCCCGCCTTCGCCGCCCGAGGCCGTGCTGCACAGGACCAGGCGGCGCACTTTTGCCGGATGCCGCAGCACCAGTTCCTGCGCCACCATGCCCCCGAACGACACGCCGACCACGAAGGCGTCTTCCCAGCCCTGGTTGTCCATCAGGGCGGCGGCATCGTTGGCATAGTCGGCCATGGTGAAAGCGCCATCGCCTTTCCAGCTTTGCCCCATGCCGCGCTGGTCCCAGGTCAGCAGGTCGAAATGCCGGGGCAAGGGGCCGAAAAGCCGGGTTTCCAGCCGCCGGAGGTCGCCGCCGGTGCCCCCGATGAAGAGCAGCCGCTCTCCTGATCCCGACCTTTCAAAATGGAAGGGAAAGCTCCCCAACTGGACAAATGGCACGCCGCACCCCCATCCTTGAAATATAATTACAGTGAGCCTTAACCCGGCGGCAACCCTGCGCGCGCGGCAGGGCCGATATGTGACCCAAAAGCCGCAGAAAACCTGATGTTTTTCTTGGACCGGAACACCCTGTCTGATAATTTCTTGCCTGTATCAGAGGGGCCCCAAATCATGGGGTTGGCCATGAAGAAGCTAGCGCACGCTGCGGTGTTTGCCGCGGGGTTTGCTGCCGCGTCCGCGGTGGTTAGCCTTGCGCATGCCGATACGCTTGCGCCCAGCCTGCAATCCTTCGGCACCGCCAAGGCAATTTCGGCCTACGAACTCTCCTCGACCGGCGTCGCAGGCGTTGCGCTGGAGCCGGAAGTCGCCGCATCGCTGGATCGCAGCGGCGCGCGTTTGGCCGACATCGCCTATGGCACGCCGGTCGCGCTGTCGTCTTTTGCCTCCAGCACGGTGCTGGCGCCCAACCTGGCGCTGGATGCCGGCCAGAATCTCGACATCGCCTCACGTTTCAACAATTACGGCGAAGTCGCTTCGCCTTTCCTGTCGCCGGTCGATGCGCCCTTCCTGGCGCTGGCCAATGGCGGTCGCTATGGCGGCGTTACCTTTGCGCCCACGCCTGACCTGCGCCTGCGCTTCGGTGCCGACGTCAACAGCGAGCGCCTGGATAATTTCCGCTTCGATCCTTCTGCGCCGCTGGCCAATCTGGGTCTGACCACCAATGCCAGCCAGACGCACTCGCTGCTGGCCGGCCTGTCCTGGGATGTCTCGCGCATGCTGGGCCTGAATGTCAGCGCGATTTCCGCCGACCGCTCCGGCGTGCCGCTGGGTCTTGGCAATGCCGCACAGCTTTCACCCAAGGCTTCGACCCAGGCGCTCAGCGTCGCCGCCCGCGTCGCCATCGGCCAGGGCTGGGTCACCACCGCATCGTTCAGCGAAGGTCTGACGCAGCTCGACAACCGTGTCGGCCTGGGCTCGACCCTGCGCGAACAGTCCTTCTCCGTCGGCATCGCCAAGCATGGCCTGTTCGGTGATGACACGCTGGGTCTGTCCTTCTCGCGTCCCGCGCCCAGCATGGCCGGAAGCCTTGCGGCGCTTGGCGGCAGCGATCTGGCGCCGGTGATCGTCACCCAGCCCGCCGCGATCTCGCCGGGCCGTGCGGCACCCGAAAGCGATTTCCAGCTGGGTTATGTGACCAACTTCCTGGGTGGCGCGGTGGCGCTGCAGACCAACGCCTCGTACCAGCAGAATTTCCAGGGCCAGCAGGGCGCCACCAGCGTGTCGCTGCTGTCGCGCGCCAAGATCAAGTTCTGATCATCCCTGAATGTCGCGCATGCGCATCGCCGGTGGATTGCTTGCCGCCGCGATCATGCTGGTGGCGCTGTATGCCTGCTGGGTTGAGCCGTCTTCCATTCGCGTGACGCCCTATGAGGTGGCGGTGCCGCGTGCCTTGAAAGGCCTGCACATCGCGGTGATCAGCGACCTGCACGCCGGCACGCCCTATATCGACACTGCAAAGGTGGATCGTATCGTGGCCATGACCAATGCCGCCAAGCCCGACCTGATCCTGCTGGCGGGCGATTATGGCGTGGGCAAGACCTGGGGCGCGCGCCGCATGCCGATCGAGGTGATCGCAGCACACCTCAAGCCGTTGCGTGCGCGGTTGGGCGTCTATGCGGTATTGGGCAATCACGATGCCCGGCGCCACGCGCGTTACACCGCTGCCTTCCAGGCCGTAGGCATCCCCATGCTGCGCAACCGTCATGTCACGCTGCCCGGGCCGGTCACGCTGGTCGGCATCGATGACTATTATACCTATGCCGAGCCAGACGTGGCGCTGGCCGGCGTTACCCATGACGCGATTTGCCTTGCCCACGCCCCCGACCAGTTTCCCCTGTTGCCGCCCGCCTGCGCCTTGACCATCTCCGGGCACACCCATGGCGGGCAGGTGTTGCTGCCGTTCCTGGGGCGGCCGGCGGTGGGACGGGTCGCATCGCGCTATGGCCAGCGCTATGCCATCGGCGTGATCCGCGAGAACGGCAAGACGCTGTTCGTCAGTCCCGGCATCGGCACCAGCGGCTTTCCGGTGCGCTTCGGCGTGCCGCCGGAAATCTCGCTGCTGACGATGCAATAGACACCCCGCAGCGGGCCCGGTAAAACGCGCCCGTCCCCGCGCATCCGAAGGAACCGCCCATGGCCGGCCCCCAATTCGTCTATTACATGAAGGACCTGTCCAAGACCTATCCGGGCGGCAAGCAGGTCCTGAAGAACATCTATCTGTCCTTCTATCCGGGCGCCAAGATCGGCATTGTGGGCGTGAACGGCGCCGGCAAGTCCACCCTGATGAAGATCATGGCGGGCATGGACAAGGAATTCACCGGCGAAGCCTGGGCAGCCGACGGCATCCGTACCGGCTATCTCTCGCAAGAACCGCAGCTCGACCCCACCAAGAACGTCCGCGACAATGTGATGGAAGGCGTCGCCAAGAAGCAGGCGCTGATCGACCGCTACAACGAGATCGCCGCCAACTATTCCGACGAAACCGCCGACGAGATGGCCAAGCTGCAGGACGAGATTGAGGCGCAGGGCCTTTGGGATCTCGACAGCCAGGTCGATCAGGCGATGGACGCGCTGCGCTGCCCCGATGGCGATGCGAGCGTGGAGACCCTTTCGGGCGGCGAGCGCCGCCGTGTCGCGCTGTGCCGCCTGCTGCTGGATGCGCCCGACATCCTGCTCCTGGACGAACCGACCAACCATCTCGATGCCGAGTCCGTGCAATGGCTGGAAAACACGCTGCGCGACTACAAGGGCTGCATCATCCTGGTCACCCATGACCGCTATTTCCTGGACAATGTCACAAGCTGGATTTTGGAGCTGGATCGGGGCAAGGGCATTCCGCACGAAGGCAATTATTCCAGCTTCCTGGAAATCCAGGAAAAGCGTCTGAAGCAGGAAGCCAACGAGGAAGCGGCGCAGCAGCGTACCATTGCCCGTGAGCGCGAATGGATTCAGCAATCGGCCAAGGCGCGTCACGCCAAGAGCCAGGCGCGCATCAACCGCTATGACGAACTGGTGGCCAAGTCGCAGGAACAGCGCGGCACCACCGCCACCATCATGATCCCGGTGGCCGAGCGCCTGGGTGGCGTGGTGATCGATGCGGAGAATGTCGCCAAGGGGTTCGGCGACCGGCTGCTTTACGAGAATGTGAATTTCAAGCTGCCGCCGGGCGGCATCGTCGGTGTCATCGGTCCCAACGGTGCCGGCAAGACCACGCTGTTCCGCATGATCACTGGCGAGGAAAAGCCCGATGCCGGCACGCTCAAGATCGGCGAGACCGTCCAGTTGGGCTATGTCGACCAGAGCCGCGACGCGCTCGATCCCAACAAGACGGTGTATGAGGAAATTTCCGGCGGTACTGATTTCATCGAATTCGGCAAGACCAAGATCAATGCGCGCGCCTATTGCGGCCAGTTCGCCTTCAAGGGTGGCGACCAGCAGAAGAAGGTCGGCCAGCTTTCGGGTGGTGAGCGCAACCGCGTGCATCTGGCCAAGATGCTGCGCTCGGGCTCCAACCTCTTGCTGCTCGACGAACCGACCAACGATCTGGACGTCGATACTCTGCGCGCGCTGGAAACCGCGCTGGAGGAATTCGCCGGCTGCGCCGTGATCATCAGCCATGACCGCTGGTTCCTGGACCGCATCGCCACCCACATCCTGGCCTTCGAGGGCGACAGCCATGTCGAATGGTTCGAAGGCAACTTCCAGGATTATGAGGCCGACAAGAAGCGCCGCCTGGGTGTGGACGCCGACCAGCCACATCGCATCAAGTACAAGCGCTTCACGCGCTGAGAGCGGCGGGAGGCGCGGCCATGGCTTACCTCCTCCTCAAGGTTCTGCATGTGATCGGTGCCACGGTGATTTTGGGCACCGGCACCGGAATCGCCTTCTTCATGCTGATGGCGCATCTGAGTGGTGACGCGGGCTTCATCGGGCGCACGGCGCGGGTGGTGGTGATTGCCGACATGATATTCACTGCGACCGCGGTGGTGCTGCAGCCGACTACCGGATGGCTGCTGATGCAGCAGGTGGGGTTCACTTTCGCCGACAGCTGGCTAGCGGCTTCCTTGCTTCTTTACTTTGTGGCCGGTGCTTTCTGGTTGCCGGTCGTGTGGATGCAGGCGCGCATGCGCGATCTGGCGCTGAACAGTGCCGCGTCCGGCGCGCCGTTACCACCACAGTATCACCGTCTGTTCCGACTGTGGTTCCTGTTCGGCTTTCCAGGGTTCGGTGCGGTCATCGCCATCTTCGTGCTCATGATCGCCAAGCCGGTGCTGTGGTGAGCGCGCGCATAGTAGTTCTGGGCGCGGGCGGCCTGATCGGCCAAGCGCTCGCCACGGACCTTCAGGTGCGTGGTTTTGCGGTGCGCGCCGTCGGGCGGCGCTTTACCGCGGCCCAGGTCTCGGCGCTTTCCGATCCGGTGATCGCGGCGGCGCCCGCGCTGGACGATGCCGCGCTGGCTTTGCTACTGGCCGATGCCGATGTGGTGGTGAACTGCCTGGGAGTGCTGCAGGGCACCGACAGCGATGCGGTTCATCATGCATTCGTCGCGCGACTGGCAAGGCTTTGCGCCGCGCAAACCAAGCTCCTGGTCCATCTGTCGGTGCCCGGCGATGCGGTGGACGATCACACCGCATTCAGCCTGACCAAGCGCGAGGGCGAGCGCGCCATGGCCACCAGCGGCGCTGCGCATGTGATCCTGCGTCCAGGCTTTGTGGTCGGGACCACCGCCTATGGCGGCAGCGCCATGATCCGTGCCCTGGCGGCATTGCCGCTGCGCCTTCCACCGCGCGAACGCAATGCCCCCTTCGCCGCCACTGCCATGGCCGACATCGACGAGACCGTGGCGCGGGTGGTGGCGCGTTGGCGCGCGGGTGCGCGCGACTGGCACGCAACCTGGGATGTGATGGAGGACGCACCAGGCACGGTGGGCGACATCGTCGAGCGCTTCCGCGCGCATGTCGGCGGACCGGCGCCCTTGCTCATCGCACCCGTCTTCTTGCTGGCGCCCGGTACCTGGGCAGGCGACGCTGTGGCCCTGCTGGGCTGGCGGCCGCCGCTGCGCAGCACCGCGATCGCGGAGATGCGCCGGGGCGTGCGCGGCGATCCGAAACCCTGGATGGCGGCCACCAGCATCGTGCCGCTGTCCGCGCGCGAGGCGATCGCTCGCACCCCGGCCACCGTCCAGGAGCGCTGGTTCGCGCGGCTCTATCTGCTCAAGGGGCTGGCGCTGGCTGTGCTCGTGGTGTTCTGGTGCCTGTCTGGCGCCATCGCGCTCAGCTTCGGTTTCGTCGCCGCGCGCGCCACGCTGATCGCCCACGGCTTTTCGTTCGCTCTGGCGCATGCCGTCACCATCGTCAGCAGCTGCATCGACATTTTCGTCGGGCTGCTGATTGCATTTCGTCGCACAAGCCGCATCGGACTGGTCACCGGCATCGCGGTGTCGCTGGGTTACATGATCGGGGCGGCCATCATCACACCCGATCTGTGGGTTGAGCCGCTGGGCGCGCTGGTCAAGACCGGGCCCGCCATCGTTTTGATGCTGGTGTGCCTGGCGATCTGGGAGGACCGCTGATGGCTGCCAACGTCACTGAAGCCGCCTGGCCGGATGACGGCATCATTCTCTATGACGGGGTTTGCGTACTGTGCTCGGGCTGGATGCGCTTTGTGCTCGATCGGGACGAGGCTGGGATATTCCGGTTCACGCCGATACAGTCCGATTATGGCCGCGGACTGGCGCTGGCCCTGCGCATCGATCCCGAAAATCCCGACACCAATGCGGTGGTGTGGGGTGGCAAGGTTTGGCGGCGTTCCGACGCCGCAATCCGCGTGGTTTCGCTGTTGCCGGGTTGGGGTTGGGTGACGGTGTTGAAGATCGTGCCGCGTCCGCTGCGCGATCTGGTCTACCGGCTGATCGCGCGCACGCGTTACCAGGTCTGGGGGCGCAATGCCGTGTGCGATATGGGCGCGCAAAAATATCGGTCTCGCGTAATCATCTGATGTGATGGCTCGCGGTCATCCCGCCTTTTTGCACCATGCCGTACCAAAAATACGCGCTCCGGTTGGGAACCCCGCATTCCGGCAGCCCGTTAAATGGCCAAGCCATCAGAGGGTTTCCGCATGTCGTTTACCCAGCTCAATCCCTGCATCCCGGTCCTGGTACTGGACAAAGGCAAGGGCTCGGCAATCGCCGTCATAGATTACGGGCAGGAGCACAACCTGATCTGGGTAGTCGCGCTGGACGAGTCCGGCGAGATTTGGTGTTCGCCCAATCCCAAGGTGCGGCTGCAGAACAACTGGACCATGGGGCGCAGCAACCAGCGCGCGTCCCTTCAGGTCGCTGCGGAATAGCCGCGGCTAAGGTCGCCGTCCACCGCGCCAGCGTGCGACAGTGTCTTCCAGCATGCGCCGGTCCATGTTGGGGCTGGCCCAGCGGTTGGTGAATTCTTCCTGGCCCTTGCCGGGCAGCGATGTCGGCGGCAGCTCGTTGAAGCGGATGCGCATCGGCATTGGCGCGCCGCGGCCCAGCACGATCGCCTCGCGGTCGGCCAGCAATGGCAGGAATTCCAGGATGCCGAAGGTCGAGTCATGCACATTGGCGCGCATCACGCGCTGATCGATCTCGGTCGCCAGCCGCATGGCCAGGATCGTACTGCATTGGGAAAGGATGGTGGAATCCAGTTCCGAAGGGCGCTGGGTGAGCAGCGCCAGCGACACGCCATACTTGCGACCTTCCTTGGCGATGCGCGACAGCGCCTGGCGGGTGGGGAAGAAGCCTTTGCGGTCGTCGGCGGGGATATAGCGGTGCGCTTCCTCGCACACCAGGAGGATGGGCAGCGCGCCATCGCTCCACACGGCCAGATCAAATGTCAGGCGCGCCAGCAGCAGCACCACGACGTCGAGAATTTCTTCCGGCACCGTGGCCAGTTCAATCACCGTGACCGGCTTGCCGTTGTTGGGCACGCGAAACAGCCGCGCCATGATGTCGACCATGTTGTCTTCCATGTTCGGGTTGCCGAACATGAAGGTGAAGCGCGGGTCGCTGGTCAGGGTCTCGATGCGTGCTTTCAGGCGGCGGTAGGCGAGTGTCGGGTACGGGCGTTCCAGTTTGCCCAGCTGTTCGTCGATGTAGGTGATCAGGTCCGAGAGGCGGAAAGGCGTAGGGCTGTCCACCGTCGCGCTGGACGTATCCAGAACGCGCGAGCGCACGCGACCCTGCGTGGCATCCGAGAAACGCTTCTTGGCGGTGATCACCGCGTCGCAGAGGATCTCGACCTGTGCGTCGTGATGGTCGTCGGGACTGGTCAGGACCGAGCGCAGCTCCTGGAAGTTCAGCAGCCAGAACGGCAAATGAAGGTCGCGTGAGGTGATCACCTCGGCGGCGGCGCCGAAGGCCCTATGGTATTCGCCGTGCATGTCCAGCACCAGCACATGGGCGTGCTGGCGCCCGCGCAGCGCTTCGCGCAGGATGCAGGTCAGCGCGCTGGACTTGCCACACCCGGTGGTCCCAACGATGGCAAAGTGCTTGGCGAACAGATCGTCGGCCATCAGCTTGGCCGGCACCGCGGGATCCTGATACAGCGAACCCACGTCCAGGGTGGCGATGTTGGGTTGGGCATAGACATGCGCCAGGTCTTGTCCGCCTGCCAGCAGCACTTCGTCGCCGATGCAAGGGAAATGCGCCACGCCGCGCTGGAAGCGTGCGTCGGCGCCGATCTCGCCGACCAAGATCATGTCCAGAACAGTCTTCTCGCCCTGTACGCCGGCTGGGATCACGGCCATGCCGGTGATGATGCCGACCACGCCGCAATTCTGCACTTTCACTTTTGCCAGCGAACCGATTTCGGCGCGCGGCATGGGGCGGCCGGGCTGAGCCGGCGTGAGTTCGATTTTGGCGGCGCATCCTTCCACACTGACGATGCGGCCGATGTGCTGGGCCGGCGTCGTTACCAGTGCGGGGCGCGGGGTCTGCGGTGCGGGCTTTGCAGCCGCTACCGGCTGCGCGACAGGCTGGGGCAACACAGGGCGCGGCGCGACGGCGGCCGGCGGCGGTGCAGCCGGCATGGGGGGGCGGGGCGGCGGCGTTGTGGGGGCAACGGGCGGGCGGTTGTCAGCCGTGGGGCGCCAGACTTCGTTCACGGCTTTCCTGTCCCTGTTATTACAAGGTGGACAGCATCAACCGCAGCCGGTTAAGGCGGCCTGAACGCATTGCGGTATGGTTACGAAGGCGTTTACGTCTTGCCCAGGTTCACGGCCAAGTCGGACAGGTGGGCGATCAAGGTACGCACATTGCCGTTGTTCTGGCCCAGGAACGAAACGAACTGGTCGCGCTGTTCCAGTGAGAGCCACACGCCCTGATAAGCGACATCCACCAACACCGGCTTGCCGCCATCGGTTCGCACGCGGAAGCTCACCTCCGCCGGTGGCTGGCTGCTGCCCGGATCGATCAGCTGGGTCTGGACGATGAAGTCGGTGGGCGAACGCTCCTGGCTGCCCACGACCTTCAGGGTCTGATTGGTATATTTCGAGAAATAGGACTGATAGGCCGCGACCGCGTAGTTCTTGAACGCGCCAACAAAGGCGTCAACGTCTTCGGGCGGTGCGCTGCGGCGATACTGGCCCAGGGTAAACAGCGCGATGCGGCGGATGTCGACTAGGCCGATCAGGAAGGTTTCGAACTGATCGCGCCGCTGAGTGGTCGACAGCTTCTTGTTGCGCAGGATGTCCAGGCCCGACTGGATATTATTCGCCACGAAGCTCTCGCCGACATTGGCGGCGAAAGCGGCGCGGGTCAGCAGCGGGGCCAGGGCCACGCCAAGGGTGACGGCGCGGCGGGAAAGCATCAGACGCATAGGCATTTTCCTGTTTTGGCGAATGTCGCGTGTCGGGATGGCAAGTTCAAGGCGGACGGGGAACTTTTAATACGTGGTCCCGCCGTACCGGTTCACTAGAAATCGGGCAAATCCGCTGGTTTTTCGCTCTTCCCGTTGCGAATCTGCTCCTGGCGCAGCTGGCGGTACAGGTTGCGGAGCGAGGCATAATAATCGATCGAATTGCGCTGGATGGTCTGAACGGTTTGGTAGGTCTGAGCCCGCAGGTCCAGCAGTGTGAAATATTCACGACCGGCCGCCCACCAGATGTGCTGCTTGAAGGGAATCTGATTGGTGGGGTCGATCAGCGCATCGGTCGCCAGTCCTGCGGCGTCGCGCGGATTGGACGGCCCGAAGAAGGGCAACACCAGATAGGGACCTTCATCTACGCCCCACACGGCCAAGGTCTGGCCGAAATCCTCGCCATGGCCGGGAATGCCGACCTTTGCCGCGGGATCGAAAAAGCCGCCCAGACCCAAGGTGGAATTGATCGCCAACCGGCCTAGCGACTGGGCGGCGCGCTTGGTCTCGCCCTGCAGCATGTCGTTCACGAAGATGGTGGGAAGCGACAGGTTGCCCAGGAAATTGTGCACCCCGCGGCGCCCGCCTTCCGGCACGAGGATGAAGTAGACCGCGACGGTGGGGATGACGACATACTTGTCGACCAGGGCATTGCGTTTCAGGGTGGCGCGATTGGTCGCTTCATAGGGATCGTTGGCGGTCAGGGCCTCCGGACTGGGGGGCGTGGTGGCGCAGCCGGCCAGCAGCGCCGCGCAGAACCCCAGAATCAGACCCCGTTTCACGTCGAATACCCGCCTTTTGCGCGGGTTTTTGCCGGGACGGAGCAGGGGTGTCCAGACCCCTTGCAGCCGCACCCGCGCTGAGCATATAAAGATATGTTTATATGTGAGAAGTGCCCTTGGACAGGCTGGTATCCATGCTGCGTGCCGCAGGCGACCCGACGCGGTTGCGCCTGTTGCTGCTGTTGCGTCAGGCCGAACTGACGGTCAGCGAGCTGGTCGAGATCGTGGGCCAGTCGCAGCCGCGCGTTTCCCGTCACCTGAAGCTTTTAGGCGAGGCCGGTCTGGTCGAGCGCTTCAAGGAAGGCAGCTGGGTATTTTGCCGCGCCGCCGATCGCGGCACCGGTGCGGAGTTGGGCGCGGCGATTGCGGCACTGGCCGATCCCGTGTCGCAGGAAGCCGACAAGCTGCGGCTGGCGCATGTGCGCGAAAGCCGCGCGGCAACGGCTGCCGCTTATTTCAAGGAAAATGCCGCGGAATGGGAGCGCATTCGCGCGCTGCATGCGCCCGACCGGGATGTGGAAGATGCCATCGCGCGCCACCTAACCAAAAGCCCAATCGAGAATTTCCTGGATGCCGGCACTGGCACGGGCCGGATGCTGGAATTGATCGCGCCGCATGCCAAACGCGCGGTGGGCATCGATGTCAGCCCCGACATGCTGTCGATCGCGCGCGACCGTCTGCTGCAAGGGGGCGTGACCAATGCGCAGGTGCGCCTGGGCGACACCTATCGCCTGCCGTTCCTGAACGGGGCGGCCGGCAACGGATTCGACGTGGTGCTGTTCCATCAGGTGCTGCACTACCTGGACGATCCCGGCGCTGCCGTGGCGGAAGCCGCGCGCGTGATGGCGCCGGGCGGGCGCCTGCTGATCGCGGATTTCGCACCGCATAAAGTGGAATTCCTGCGCGATGAATATGCCCATCGCCGTCTTGGTTTTTCGGACCGCGAAGTGGAAGGCTGGTTTGCCGCCGCGGGGCTTTCGCCCGCGGGCAGCGAAACCATCGCCCCGCAAAAAAGCGACAAATCCGACGGTGAAAAACTGACCGTCAAGCTGTGGCTCGCCACGGCCAAAGCCAAAAGCAAAAAAGAAGCAGCATGAGCCTGGAACGCCTGATCTCCGACCCGAGCCCGCTCGCGGTCTCGTTCGAATTTTCTCCGCCCAAGACCGACGAGGCGGAAGTCTCGTTATGGGCCGCTATCCAGCGACTGGAGCCGCTGCAGCCGTCCTTCGTCTCGGTGACCTATGGCGCGGGCGGATCTACGCGCGAGCGCACCCATCACACCGTCAAGCGCATCGTCGACGAGACCAGCCTGAAGCCCGCTGCGCACTTGACCTGCGTCGGCCATGCGCGCGGCGAGATCGACGATATCGTGCGCGGTTACTGGGATGCCGGCATCAAGCACATCGTGGCGCTGCGCGGCGACATGCCGGGGATGGAAGGCGCCTATCAGCCGCATGCCGATGGCTATCAGTCGACGCCGGAGATGATCGCGGGCATCCGCAAGATCGCGCCGTTCGAGGTCAGCGTGTCGTTTTATCCCGAGCGTCATCCTGATTCGCCGTCGCACGGCCACGACATCGATCTGCTGAAGAAGAAGATGGATGCGGGCGCCACGCGGGCCCTTGGCCAGTTCTGCTTCGACAATGACCTGACCGCGCGCTTCCGCGACGATGCGGCGCGCGCCGGCATCACCATTCCGGTAGTGCCCGGCGTCATGCCCACCACCAACTTTAAGGGCATCGCCCGCATGGCGTCACGCGCCGGCGCCTCGATCCCCGCATGGCTGGCCAAGGCCTATGAAGGTCTGGACGAAGACGTGGAAACCCGCCGCATCGTCTCCAGCGCCGTGCTGGCCGACCAGGTGCAGCTGCTGCGCGCGCGCGGCTTCGGCCAGTTTCATTTCTACACCCTCAACCAGGCCAATCTGACATATGCGGCCTGCCGCATCCTGGGCATCCGCCCGTCTCTCTAAGCGTATTGGAATAAGTCATGTCGTTTACCCGCGAAGCCCGCATTGCCTGGATGAAAGAAGAGGCCAGGAAGCGCCTGCTTCTGCTCGATGGTTCCTGGGGCGTGATGATCCAGGGCTTCAAGCTGGGCGAGGACGACTTTCGCGGCAAGCGCTTCGGCAACCATCCCAGCGAGTTGAAAGGCAACAACGACCTTTTGACCCTGACCAAGCCGGAGATCATCCAGAATATCGGCCGCCAGTATCTGGAAGCCGGCGTCGATTTCATCGAAACCAACACCTTCAACTCCAACTTCACCAGCCAGGAAGATTACGGTCTTGGCCATCTGGTGGGCGAGTTGAACGAAGCCGGCGCGCGGCTGGCGCGCGGGCTGTGCGATGAGTTTTCCACCTCCGACCGACCGCGCCTGGTTGCCGGCGTGCTAGGCCCGGCGAACCGTACCGCCACCATCTCGCCCGACGTCAACGATCCCGCCTTCCGCAACATCACCTTCGATCAATTGCGCGAGACCTATCGCGAAGGCGCGCGCGGCCTGATCAAGGGCGGCAGCGACGTGCTGATGATCGAGACGGTGTTCGACACCCTGAACTGCAAGGCCGCGATCTATGCGATCGAGGAAGTCTACGAAGAGATGGGCGTGCGCCTGCCGGTCTGGATTTCCGGCACCATCACCGATCTTTCGGGCCGCACCCTGACCGGCCAGACCCCGACCGCCTTCTGGCATTCGGTGCGCCATGCCGACCCGTTCGCCATCGGCCTGAACTGCGCCTTGGGCGCCAAGGAACTGCGCCCCTATATCGCCGAACTGGCGGGCGCCTGCGACACGCTGGTGTCGGCGCATCCCAATGCCGGTCTTCCGAACGAATTCGGCGGCTATGACGAGACGCCGGACCAGATGGCGGCGATGATCCAGGAATTCGCAGCGTCCGGCCTGGTCAACATCGTCGGCGGCTGTTGCGGCACCAAGCCCGAACACATCGCCGCTTTCGGCAAGGCGATCACCGGCGTCACGCCGCGCGCGATTCCGGAGAAGCCGAAATACCTGCGCCTGTCCGGCCTGGAGCCGTTCACGCTCACCCCGGACATCAACTTCGTGAACGTGGGCGAGCGCACCAACATCACCGGCAGCGCCAAGTTCCGCAAGCTGATCACCGCCGGCGATTATGAAGCCGCGCTGGCTGTGGCGCGCGAGCAGGTCGAGAACGGCGCCCAGGTCGTCGACATCAACATGGACGAGGGCATGATCGACGGCGAGGCGGCGATGACCCGTTTCGTCAACATGATGGCAGGCGAGCCGGATATCTCCAAAGTGCCGCTGATGATCGACAGCTCCAAGTGGAACGTGATCCAGGCCGGCCTGAAATGCTGCCAGGGCAAGGTGATCGTCAACTCCATCTCGCTGAAGGAAGGCGAGGCGCTGTTCCTGAAGCACGCCACCGAGGTGCGCCGCTTCGGCGCCGCCGTGGTGGTGATGGCGTTCGACGAGGTCGGCCAGGCCGACACCAAGGAGCGCAAGATCGAGATCTGCAACCGCGCTTACAAGTTGCTGGTCGAAAAGCTGAACTTCCCGCCGGAAGACATCATCTTCGATCCCAACATCTTCGCGGTGGCTACCGGCCTGGAAGAGCATAACGAATACGGAAAAGCTTTTGTTGAAGCCGCCGAGGTGATCCGCCAGCAGAACCCGCATGCCCATATCAGCGGCGGCGTGTCCAATTTCAGCTTCTCCTTCCGCGGCAACGAAAAAGTGCGCGAAGCGATGCATAGCGTGTTCCTGTTCCACGCCATCAAGGCGGGCATGGACATGGGCATCGTCAATGCCGGCCAGCTGCAGGTCTATCAGGATATCCCCACGCCCCTGCGCGAAGGCATTGAGGACGTGCTGTTCAACCGCCGCGCCGACGCGACCGAGCGTCTGCTGGAACTGGCGCAGACCTACAAGGGCGGCGCGGGCGCGGCCAAGGTCGAGGACCTGGCCTGGCGTTCGCTGCCGGTGAACGAGCGCATCAGCCACGCCATGGTGCAGGGCATCGACGCCTATATCGTGGAAGACACCGAAGAAGCGCGCCTGGCGGCGGAAAAGCCGTTGCATGTCATCGAAGGCCCGCTGATGGCGGGCATGAATGTGGTGGGCGATCTGTTCGGTTCGGGCAAGATGTTCCTGCCCCAGGTCGTCAAGTCCGCGCGCGTGATGAAGAAGGCGGTGGCCCACTTGCTCCCGTTCATGGAAACCGATCCCTCCACCACCACCGAATCTGCCGGCAAGATTATCATGGCGACGGTGAAGGGCGATGTGCACGACATCGGCAAGAACATTGTCGGCGTGGTGCTGCAGTGTAATGGCTATGACGTCGTGGACCTAGGCGTGATGGTGCCGCCGCAGAAGATCCTGGACGCGGCCAAGGAACACAATGCCGATATTATCGGTCTGTCCGGCCTGATCACGCCGTCGCTGGACGAAATGGTGTTCGTCGCCAGCGAGATGGAGCGCCTGGGCTTCGACATTCCGCTGTTGATCGGCGGCGCTACCACCTCGAAGGTGCATACCGCGGTCAAGATCGACCCGACCTATCGCAAGGGCCAGACCGTGTATGTCACCGACGCCAGCCGCGCGGTCGGCGTGGCGTCCAGCCTGCTGCACAAGGATACCGGTGCCGACTACGCGTCGGGCATCCGCAGCGAATATGAGCTGATGGCCCGCAATCACGCCGGCCAGCGCAGCAATGCCAAACGCCTGACTATCGAGCAGGCGCGCGCCAACCGCGCCAAGCTGGATTTCAGCAAGCGCGCCGGCGCGCCCAAGTTCTTCGGGACCCGCGTGTTCGACAATTACGACCTGGCTGAGCTGGCCAAGTACATCGACTGGCAACCCTTCTTCCAGACCTGGGAATTGTCCGGCCCGTTCCCCGCCATCCTGACCGACGAGGTGGTGGGCAAAGCGGCGTCGGATCTCTATCGCGACGCCCAGGCGATGCTGAAGAAGGTCATCGACGAGAAGTGGCTGACGGCGCGCGCCGTGATCGGCTTCTGGCCCGCCAACAGCAAGGACGACGATATCGTCGTTTTCGGCGACAAGGCGCGCAAATTCCCCATCCACACCCTGCACACCCTGCGCCAGCAGATGGCGCGCGAGAATGATCGCGCCAACCTGGCGCTATCCGACTTCATTGCGCCCGATGGCGAGGACTATATCGGCGGCTTCGCCGTGACCGCCGGCATCGGCGAGGAAAAGCACCTGGAAGCGTTCCGCGCCGCCAAGGACGACTATTCCGCCATCCTGCTGTCGGCGCTGGCCGATCGCCTGGCCGAAGCCTTTGCCGAGCGCATGCATGAAAAGGTGCGCAAGGACTATTGGGGTTACGCGGCGGACGAACAGTTCACCAACGATGACCTGATCAAGGAAGCCTATACCGGCATCCGCCCGGCGCCGGGCTATCCCGCCCAGCCCGAGCACAGCGAAAAGGCCACCCTGTTCAAGCTGCTGGACGCGGAAGAAAAGATCGGCGTGAAGCTGACCGAAAGTTATGCCATGTGGCCGGGCTCATCGGTGTCGGGCTTCTATTACGCCCATCCCGAAAGCCGTTATTTCGGCGTGGGCAAGATCGAGCGCGACCAGGTGGAAGATTACGCACGCCGCAAGGGTTGGGACATGGCCACCGCCGAGCGTTGGCTTGCGCCGCTTCTCAACTATAATCCGCGGGAGTCAAACGCGGCCTAGGAATGTCCATCTGGGGTAAAGTCAGTGGCGCCGCCGCCGGCCTGTTCGTCGGCGGGCCCGTCGGCGCGCTGGTGGGCGCGGTCGCCGGCCACTTCATCCTGGACCGCGAGGCCGATCCCGGCGTCACCTTCACCATCGCGGTCGTCGCCTTGTCGGGCAAGATGGCGCGTGCGGACGGCGTGGTGACGGAGAAGGAATTCGAAGTCTTCCGCGAAGCCTTCGGCGTGCCACCCCAAGAAGAAGCCAATGTGCGCCGCGTCTTCAACCTGGCGCGCCAGGACATTGCCGGGTTCGAGCACTATGCCGGCCAGATCGCCAAGCTGTTCGTCGGCAATCCTGCCATGCTGGAAGACGTGCTGGACGGATTGTTCGAGATCGCCAAGGCCGACGGCGTGCTGCATCCGGGCGAGGCGGCCTTCCTGGAACGGGTGGCGGAAATCTTCGGCTTCGCGCCCAACGAATTCCGCCGTATACGCGCCACGCATTTCGCGCCCGAACTGACCGACCCTTATGTGATTCTGGGCGTGTCGTATGTGGCCGACGACGAAGAGATCAAGCAGACTTACAGGCGCCTGATGCGCGAAAACCATCCCGACAGCTTGATCGCGCGCGGCGTGCCGGAGGAGTTTATCAAGCTGGCCACCGACAAGGTATCGGCGATCAACACGGCCTATGAAAAGATCCAGAGCGAGCGGGGTCTGTCATGACGCGCATCGATCGCCCGTCGCCCAATCACGACAGCCGTCGCGGTGCGGCAATCGACATGCTGGTGCTGCATTACACCGGCATGAAGACGGCGGGCGAAGCGGTGGCTCGGCTGTGTGATCCGGCGGCGAAAGTCTCGGCGCACTACACCATCGACGAAGACGGCACGGTCTATGCGCATGTGCCCGAAAGCGAGCGTGCCTGGCATGCCGGCGTCGCGCACTGGGCCGGCGCCACCGACGTCAATGCACGCTCCATCGGGATCGAGCTCGTCAATCCCGGCCACGAATTCGGCTATCGCGATTTTCCCGACGCGCAGATCGCAGCACTCATTCCGTTGTGCCATTCCATCCGGATGCGTCATCCCATTCCGTCCTGGCGCGTGCTGGGCCACAGCGATGTCGCCCCGGCGCGCAAGGACGATCCGGGCGAACGTTTTCCCTGGAAGCGGCTGGCCGATGCCGGCATCGGGCTGTGGCCGGCGCCGGGCGACAGCAACCTGGAAGCCAGCGCGCTGGCGCGCTTCGGCTATGACCCCGACGCCCCGCTGAGCAAGGTGATCGCTGCCTTTCAGCGCCATTTCCGCCCCGCTGCTGTTGATGGCCGGTGGGACGGCGAATGTGCCCGGCTGCTGCACGGCCTTCTGGAAAAATTCACCCGTCCCGCGCTATAAGGCTGCCGTCAGATGGCCGGGTGACCGCGGGCAGCAATGTTCGAGGAAAGTCCGGGCTCCACGGAAAGACGGTGCCGGATAACGTCCGGCGGGGGCGACCCCAGGGATAGCGCCACAGAAATGACACCGCCTACCGGCCTAAAGCCGCGGCAAGGTTGAAATGGTGCGGTAAGAGCGCACCGCGTTCCTGGCAACAGGAGTGGCAAGGCAAGCCCCACCGGGAGCAAGACCAAATAGGGATGGCAAGTGGCGTTTTCCGCGTCGCCGTCCGGGTCGGTCGCGAGAGGTGTGTGGCGACATACATCCCAGAGGAATGGTCACCCCTTCAGCAATGAAGGACAGAACCCGGCTTACAGGCCATCTGACGCTTTATTTTTCGTGTGAAAGCGGCCTGACCACCCAATACCGCCAGCGCCAATACAAAATTGGCGACAGACAAAATCAACATGAACAGGGGCCATATCCAGCGCCGCTTTAGCGGCTTTGGCCCAATTGATTTGTCAAACTTCTGCCCCCAAAGCCCCGGCGTGCGAGCAATGGCTACAGAAGCCGAGATTGTCGCCACCAGGATTGCTAGAGCGAGTAGAGCAATTGCCCTACCGGTATCATCGAAGCTGGTCACAACTCATCAACACGAGGAACGTGATAGTCCCCGGTATGAGAATGCAAACAAAGATGGCTCGCTTTGACATGGCTTGCCCCGCCCAAGGGCAACACTAGCCGACCAGTGGGGGCCTTTGCAGTCTTAAAGACCACCCTTCTTCGCCGGCACTTCGCCGATCGCGGCCCAGTCCTTGTCCTGCCAGCCCCAGCTGACCGCCTGGTCGTAGTTGGTCTTCAGCAAATCGGCGGTGGGCATCGACGCGCCCAGGGTTTCGGCCGCCGCGCGCGCCAGGTTCACGTCCTTCAGGCCCAGCGTCAGCGCGAAGCCGGCGGGTTCGTATTCGCGGTTCAAAATCATCTGGCCGTACATCTTGAACACCGCACCCGTGAACAGGCGCCCGCCCAGAACGTCATGGAATAGCGCCGGGTCGACTCCGCCCTTGCGCAGCAGCGCGAAGGCTTCGCCCGTCGCCTGCAGTTCCGACGCGATCATGAAGTTGCCGCAGATCTTGAACAGATTGGCTTTCTCGGATTCTTCGCCGACCGGCACGGTGCGGCTGCCGATCTTGTCGAACACCGGCTGCATCCTGGTCAGCGCGGCGTTCGATCCGGCGCACACGATCACCATCTGGCCCGATGCGGCCATGTCGGGACGGCCGAACACTGGCGCCGACAGGTAATCCAGACCGCGGCTCTTGTGGGCGGCCTGCAATTCCTTGCCGAACGCGGCCGAGATAGTCGCCATACACACATGCACCAGGCCCTTCGCCGCCTTGTCCAGCAGCGGACCGGCCAGGCCAACATCGCGCATCACCTGGTCGTTGGAGAGCATCGAGAACACCGCATCGCCCTGCAGCGCGTCTTCCGGCGACTTCGCGGCCTTGGCGCCCTTGGCGACCAGCGCCTGCACGGGCTCCTGCGAACGGTTCCACACGGTTACTTCGTGGCCGGCCTTCAGCAGGTTTTCCGCAACGCCATGGCCCATGCGGCCCAGGCCGATAAATCCAATCTTCATCACCAGTATTCCTTCATCAATTCCGTTGCCCATTGGGGCTGTTGCACCTCGCCGCGCGGCAGGAATTCACGCATCACCGGCTTGATATCCAGCACCGGCGTGCCGTGGATGGCGTCGAGGCCGCGCACTTTCAGCATTGTGCCTTCCACTGACAAGAGCCGGCACACCGAGACCCCGATGCGATTGGGCCGGTTCTTGCCGCGCTGGGCGAAGATGCCCACGAGCGGCCAATCCTTGCGCTCGCGCGGATGGCGTGCCGCCGTGACGATTTCGCTGTCCGCCACCTGGTCGAAGTGGAAGACGACCTCGATGTGGGAAAATGCCTCCAGCCCGGCCAGGGCGCTGGCGTCGAAACGGGGGTGCAGCACGATCTGGGCGACCTTGGAATCCCACGAATCATCCTGTGGTTGCAGGCGTCCACCCCGGACCTGACCGATGGGTTGGACCGCAATCTCTGATTGCATCGGGAACTCCAGAGCCAAAATCGTTAACGCCTTGTTTACCGGCGTCACCACATTGTTACCACGTTCATTAATCGTTCTTCCGGACTCCACCGCTGGGGGCTGGAAAGATGAAGGACACTAGCCAAGCCCCTATAATATTTGGGCTTTTGGTTTGACCGCCCCAACCATCCCATGCTATCCCATGCCGTCCCAAGGGGCCACATGGCCCGCCTGACCGACGGCCGACCTTCCGGCCGCTCAGGCCCGTGGGGACGCAGGGGTTCAGGGGTCCATGACCGGGTTGGTCCAGCCGTTCATTTCGACGGTTCCCGGCTCGCTCGACAGCAAGGGGCGGGTTTGCATCCCCGCGACCTATCGGCACCTGCTGTCCGCCCAGAACACCCAAGGCGTCTATGTCTGCCCCAGCTTCATCGATCCCGCGCTGGAGGCCTTCGGCCAGTTCGTACTCGACGCGATCAACACGCGTCTCGCCACACAGGATCCGTTCTTCTCCGCCAGCTATGACGACGAAGCCACCGCGCTGATCGCGCGCACGCAGTCGCTGCCCATCGACGAAAACGGCCGCGTGCGTTTGCCCGATGCGATGATCGCCCACGCCGGACTGAAAGACAAAATCGTCTTCGTCGGCAAGGCGCAGAAATTCCAGATCTGGGATGCCGACGCCTATGCGCCGATCGAAGCCGAAGCGCTGGCGCGCGTGAAGGCGCGCATGGAACGCGCGCGGGGTGAGGCATGAGCGGCCATATCCCCGTGATGCTGAACGAAGTGCTGGAAATGCTCAGCCCGCGCGACGGCGCGCACTACATCGACGGCACCTTCGGCGGCGGCGGTTATACCACCGCCATTCTCGAAGCGGCCGACTGCAAGGTTCTGGGCATCGACCGCGATCCCGCTGCCATCGCGCGCGGCCAGAAGCTGGTGGAGCGTTTCGCCGGCCGGCTGACCCTGGTGCAGGGCGAATTCTCGCGCATGGCGGATTTCGCCGACAAGACCGACGGCATCGTGCTGGACCTGGGCGTGTCGTCCTTCCAGTTCGACCAGCCGGAGCGCGGCTTCTCGTTCCGCGAAGACGGCCCGCTGGACATGCGCATGAGCCTGGATGGCGAAAGCGCCGCCGATGTCGTCAACGGTGCCGATCACAGCACGCTGGCTTCCCTCATCGCCCGCTATGGCGAGGAGAAGAACGCGCGCCGCATCGCCACCGCCATCATCGCCGCGCGCCCGATCACCGGCACCGCGCAACTAGCGGCTATCGTGTCAGAAGCCCAAGGTCCCGCCGCGCTGCGCCATGCCATCCATCCCGCCACCCGCACCTTCCAGGCGTTGCGCATCCATGTGAATGACGAGCTGGGTGAGCTGGAGCGCGCGCTGGAAGCGTCGCTGGAAATCCTGAATCCCAATGGCCGTCTGGTCGTGGTCTCGTTCCATTCGCTGGAGGACCGCATCGTCAAGCAGTTCCTGAGCGGGCGCTCCACTGCCGCGCCCCGCGGTTCGCGTCATGTCCCCGTCACGGCTGCGGCCAAGCCCGACTTCCAGCTTCTCACCAAATCTCCGCGCGTGCCTGCGGAAGACGAACTTGCATCCAATCCTCGTGCCCGGTCCGCAAAGCTGCGCGCCGGCCTGAAACTGGCGGCATAGGAGCATCTCATGGTTCGCGTGCTAAATTTCTTCTGCGTGGCGCTGATGGGGCTTTCGATCCTGGCGCTGTACCACGTGTCCGAAAAGACCCGCGTGGCACACATGGAGCTGAACCAGGTCAACCGCCAGATCGCGGAAACCAAGACCGCCATCGGCGTCCTGGAAACCGAATGGCAGCACGTCGCCAGCCCCGACCGCATCCAGCAGCTGGCCGAAGCCAAGCTGGGCATGGCGGCCGCCGCGTCCGTCCAGTTGTCGTCCTTCGAGCAGCTGCCGCGCCGCGGCGCCGAGGCCCCGCTGAACAACACGCCGGTGCGCAACGCCAGCGTGCAGGTGCCTGCGACCAATCCCCAGACTTCCGATTCCGGCATGTGAGGGCATGAGCGAGACGGCCACTGTTTTCCAGCGTCGCATCGTCATCGGAGCGGTCCTTTGTGTCGCCGCTTTCGCGCTGGTGGGAATCCGTCTGGTCCATGTCACGCTGCTCCAATCCTGGGGCGATGGCCGCGCTGCCACGGCTGTCGTCGCCCGCGCCGATCTGACCGACCGCAACGGCGAGCTGCTCGCCCGCGATCTGCCGGTCAAGGATCTCTATGCCCGCCCGCATGTCTTCTGGGACAAGGCCGAAGCCGCGCACGACCTGGCGGTGGCGACCGGCGCCGACGAGCGCCGCCTGCTGAACGGCTTCAACAATGCCAAGCATCCATACGTTCTGATCGCGCGCCAGATCACTCCCGACACCGAGGCGAAAGTGATGCATCTGGGCCTGCCGGGGCTTGAATTCGAAGCCGGTGGCAAGCGCTATTATCCCGATGGCCGCAGCGCGGCGCAGGTCGTCGGCGTCACCGACCCCGACAACAACGGCGTCAGCGGGCTTGAACTAGGTCTGCAGGACCAGATTCGCGCCGCGGCAGGCGGCAAGGTTGCGACCTCGATCGACATGCGCGTGCAGTATATCCTGGCGCATGAGGTGGAACAGGCGCGCCAGATGTTCACGGCGCGCGCTGCCGGCGGCGTGGTGATGGACGTCAATACGGGCGAAGTGCTGGCCATGGTGTCGGTGCCCAACTTCGATCCCAACGAGCGCCGCCAGTCCCCCGGCGACTCCAGCCGCAACATCATGGCGCAGGACGTTTATGAGCTGGGCTCGATCTTCAAGATCCTGACCTTCGCGCTGGCTATCGACGACGGCACCCTGAAGAACCTGGATGAGGTTTTCCCTGTGGGCCAGGTCTATCACCTGGGCAAGTTCTCGATCCACGAAGCCGAGCACATGGCCGCCAGCCTGCCGGCGCGTGACATCCTGGCCCAGTCGTCGAACATCGGCACCCTGCAGATCGCTCTGCGCAGCGGGCCCACCCGCCAGCGCAATTTCCTGGACAAGCTGGGCCTGCTCAAACCGCTAAAGACCGATCTGCCGGAAACCGCGCGCCCGCTCTATCCGTCAATCAGCAACTGGGGAGACGTCTCTACTGCCACCATCGGTTTCGGCCAGGGCATTTCGGTCGCGCCACTCGCCTTTGTCACAGCCGCCGCGCAAGTGATCAATGGCGGGCGTCGCATCAGTGCGACCTTCGTGAAGCAGGAAAGCCGCGATCTGCGCGGCGAACAGGTGATCAGCCCATCGACCTCGGAAACCATGCGCGACCTGCTGCGCTATGTCGTGACCAACGGCTCGGGCAAGAAGGCCGACATTCCCGGTTATGACGTGGGCGGCAAGACCGGTTCCGCCCAGGTTCCGGGGCCGCATGGACGCTATATTCCCCACGCCCTGCGCACCAGCTTCTATGGCGTCTTCCCGGCGCACAATCCGCGCTATGTCGTATACGTGCTGATGGACCAGCCGCACGGCACCAAGGAAACCGGCGGCTTCGCGCTGGCCGGTTGGACCGCAGCGCCCACCGTGGGCCGGGTGATCCAGCGCATCGCCCCGTTGCTGGGTGTTCCCAACACCGCGCCGCCGACCAAGCTTGCTTCGGGTGCCCCGTAATGGCGCCATATTCCGACGATACGCTGGCAAATATGGGCAAGGATTTTTCCGGCCTGACCAGCGACAGCCGCAAGGTCAGGCCCGGCTACCTGTTCGCGGCCCTGTCCGGCAGCAAGACCGATGGCGCCAAATTCGTAAAGGATGCGGTGTCGCGTGGCGCTGCCGCCGTGCTGGGCGCGCCGGCGTTGCAGAGTGATGTCGAGGCGCTGGGCGCGCGCTTCATCGCCGATGAAAACCCGCGTCTGGCCCTGGCGCGTTTCGCCGCCGCTTTCTATCACGCCCAGCCTGTGACGGTTGCTGCCATCACCGGCACCAAGGGCAAGTCGTCCATCGTCGCCTTCCTACGCGAAATCTGGACCGCGCTGGGCATTCCCGCCGCCAGCCTGGGCACCGTGGGCGTGATCTCGCCCAAGGGCGAGATGCCCCTGAACCACACCACCCCGGACCCGGTGGAGATTCACGAACTGCTGGCACAGTTGAAAGCCGATGGCGTCGATCACCTGGCGATCGAGGCTTCGAGTCACGGCCTGGACCAGCACCGGCTGGATGGCGTGAAGGTTTCCGCCGCGGGCTTCACCAACATCACCCGCGACCACATGGACTATCACCCCGACTTCGACCACTACCTGCACGCCAAGCTCAGGCTGTTCAGCGAAGTGGTGCAGGCCGGTGGCGTGGCGGTGATCAATGCCGATGCCGAACATGCCGATGCCTTCATCGCCGCCGCCAAGGTGCGCGGCCTGAAACTGTTCACCGTGGGTCGCAAGGGTGAGGCGATCACCCTAGAACGCCGAGAGGACCAGGGCGGTTCGCAAGCCTTGTTCTTCCGCCACGCCGGCAAGCTGCATCGCGTGCTGCTGCCGCAGGCCGGTGAATTCCAGGCGTCCAATGCGCTGGTAGCCGCCGGTCTCGCCATCGGCCTGGGCGCCGACGCCGCCAAGGTCTTCGACGCGCTGGAGCATCTGAAGGGTGCGCCGGGCCGTATGGAAAAGGTCGCCTTCGCCAAGACCGGCGCGCCGATCTATGTCGATTACGCCCACACGCCGGACTCGCTCGAAAAAGTTCTGGAAGCGTTGCGCCCGCACACCTCGGGCAAGCTGCATGTCGTGTTCGGCTGCGGCGGCGACCGCGACAAGGGCAAGCGCCCGCTGATGGGCGCCATCGCCGTGCGCCTGGCCGACGATGTGGTGGTGACCGACGACAATCCCCGCACCGAAGACGCCGCCGTGATCCGTTCTGAAATTCTGGCCTCAGCACCCGGCGCGCGCGAGATCGGGGATCGCCACGAAGCCATCGCGTCCGCCGTCGCCGCACTTGGCACAGGCGATGTGCTGATCATCGCGGGCAAGGGCCATGAAAGCGGCCAGTATATCCAGGGCGTGACCTATCCCTTCTCCGACCGCGACGAAGCGGTGAAGGCGGCCATTGCCGGCGGAGGTCGCGCGGCATGAGCCTGTGGACCCACACCGAAGCCGAAGCCGCCACCCTGGGCAAGGCCAGCAAGCCTTTCACTGTGAGCGGCCTGTCGATCGACACCCGCACCATCCAGGAAGGCGACCTGTTCGTGGCGTTGCAAGGCGACAACCGCGACGGTCATGACTTTGTGAAATCCGCCTTCGACGCCAAGGCTGGCGCAGCACTTGTGACCCACGCGCCCGAAGGCGTGACGGGTCCGCTGCTGGTCGTCGGTCACACCCAGCGCGGGCTGGAAGACCTTGCGCGCGCCGCGCGAGCGCGCAGCAACGCGAAAGTTATTGCCGTCACCGGCAGCGCGGGCAAGACCACCACCAAGGAAATCCTGCGCCTGGCCTGCAATGCGTTGGGCCGCACGCACGCCAGTGTCGCCAGCTACAACAATCACTGGGGCGTGCCGCTGTCGCTGGCTTCGTTGCCGCGCGATGCTGAATATGGCGTGTTCGAGGTGGGGATGAACCACTTCGGCGAGCTGCGCAATCTGGTGAGCTTCGTGCGCCCGCACCTGGCGATGATCACCACTATCGCGCCCGCGCATCTGGAATTCTTCGGCAACTGCGAGAGCATTGCCGACGCCAAGTCGGAAATCTTCGAAGGGCTTGAGCCGGGCGGCTTCGGCCTGATCCCTGCCGACAGCCCCCATGCCGACCGCTTGCTGGCGCGCGCGCGCCAGGCCCATGTCGCCACCATCGTCACCTTCGGCGAAAAGGGCGAAGCCAAGCTGCTGGCGTTCGAAGCCGATGGCGAGGGCATGCGGGTCAAGGCCGATATCCTGGGCCGCGCGGTGGATTGCCATGTCGGGGCGCCGGGCGCCCATATCGCGCAAAATGTCGTCGCGGCGCTGACGGCGGTGTCGCTGCTGGACGGTGATGTGCTGAACGCGGCGGCAGCCTTGCGCAACTTCACCGCCCTGAAGGGCCGTGGCGCGCGTTTCGAGGCGGGCGGCATCCATGTGATCGACGAAAGCTACAATGCCAACCCGGCTTCGATGGCGGCGGCACTTTCGCTGCTGGGCTCAGCCAAGGGCCGCAAGATCGCGGTGCTGGGCGACATGTTGGAAATGGGTGAGGGCGGTATTGCCCATCACGCCGGCCTCGCCTTACCGATCGAAGACAACAAGGTCGACCTGGTGTTCGCCTCCGGCGCACAGATGCGCGCGCTGTGGGATGCGCTGCCGGCGTCCCGCAGGGGCGGCTATGCGGAAAACTCCCTATTACTGGCGCCGCAGCTTGCAGAGATTTTGCGCGCCGGCGACACCGTGCTCGTCAAGGGTTCCAACGGCGCCAAAATGTCCGTGATCATTGAAGCTCTCAGGAAGAGGGGCGTCTGATGCTTTATTATCTGTCGCTGCTCACCCATACCGATCAGCTGGCCTTCTTCCGCCTGTTCAAATACCTCACCTTCCGCGGCGGCGCGGCGGTGGTGACGGCGCTGCTGATCGCCTTCCTGATCAATCCCATGCTGATCCGCTGGCTGAAGGTGAAGCAGGGCAAGGGCCAGCCGATCCGCGCCGACGGCCCGCAGCGCCACATCCTGGAAAAAGCCGGTACGCCGACGATGGGCGGACTGCTGATTCTGATCCCTTGGCTGGGTTCGACGCTGCTGTGGGCCAGCTTGTCCAATCCTTATGTCTGGATCGCGCTGTTCGTCACCGCGGCCTTCGGCCTGCTGGGCTTCCTGGACGACTACTATAAAGTAACCAAGCGCACCTCCGACGGGCTGTCGGGGCGCTCGCGCCTCCTGATCGAGTTCGCGGTCGCCGGCATCGCCACCTGGCTGATCATGCAGTCGGAAAACGTCACACTGTCCGGCGCTCTCGCCATCCCGTTCCTCAAAACAGCGCTGATCCCGCTGGGCGTCTTCTTCATCGTGGTCGGCGGTTTCACCATCGCGGGCGCGGCCAATGCGGTGAACTTCACCGATGGCCTGGACGGCCTGGCCATCGTGCCGGTGATGATCGCTGCCGCCACCTTCACCCTGATCGCCTATCTGGTCGGCAACGAGAAGTTCGCCGGCTATCTGCAACTGCCCTACATCGAATACTCCGGCGAGCTGGCGATCTTCCTGGCCGCCCTCGTCGGCGCCGGATTGGGCTTTCTTTGGTACAATGCCCCGCCTGCCGCCATCTTCATGGGCGACACCGGCTCGCTGCCGCTTGGCGGCGCACTGGGCGTGGTGGCCGTGGCCGTGAAGCACGAGATCGTGCTGGCCATCGTAGGCGGCCTGTTCGTAATCGAAACCGTCTCGGTGGTCGTGCAAGTGGTCAGCTTCAAGCTGACAGGCAAGCGCGTCTTCAAGATGGCGCCCATCCATCACCATTATGAACAGCTTGGCTGGACCGAACCCACTATCGTGATCCGTTTCTGGATCGTGGCGGTGGTGTTGGCCCTGCTGGGCCTCGCAACTCTGAAGCTGCGTTAGAAATGATCGCGTCCCGCGCCTTTGCCAACAAGACCGTAGCCGTGTTCGGCCTGGCCCGCACGGGCCTTGGCGCCGTGCGCGCGCTGGTGAAGGGCGGGACGAAAGTGATCGCCTGGGACGACAATTCCACTGCGCGCGACCTGGGCGGCCAGGAAGGGGCCGAGCTGATGCCCTGGCGCGAATGGCCATGGGAAAAGATTTCCGCGCTGGTGCTGTCGCCCGGCGTGCCGCTGACCCACCCCAGGCCACATGGCGTGGTGGAACATGCCAACGCCGCGAAAGTGCCCGTGATCGGTGACGTGGAGCTGTTCGCGCGCGAGATCGAAGGCAAGGCGCCTGTGATTGCCATCACCGGCACCAACGGCAAATCCACCACCACCGCGCTGATCGGACACATTCTGAAAGAGTGCGGCTTCGATGCCCAGGTCGGCGGCAATATCGGCAAGTCGGTGTTGGAACTGGCCGCGCCGTCGGCGAAAACCGTTTATGTGCTGGAGATGTCCAGCTTCCAGATCGACCTGACGCCGGGCCTGGTGCCCGATGTCAGCATCCTGTCCAACCTGTCGCCCGATCACATCGATCGTCATGGCACCATGGACAACTATGCCGCGATCAAGGCGCGCCTGATGGGCCAGACCTCGCAGGAGGGCCTGGTGGTGATCGGCGTGGACGATGACTGGACCGCTTCGATCTACACCCGCCTGTCGGCCGGCGGCATCAACGCCCAGCCGGTCAGTGTCGGCAAGGTGTTGGGCCGCGGTATCTTCGTGGTCGATGGCGTGCTGTATGACGCAACTAGCGGCCGCGCCACCAAGGTGATGGAGATGGCGGACGCCGCGCGTCTTCCCGGTGCGCACAACTGGCAGAACGCCGCACTCGCCTATGGCGCGGTCAAGCGCTTCATTCCCGATACCAAGGCGATCATCGCCGCCATCGCCAGCTTCCCGGGCTTGGCGCACCGCATGGAGAATGTCGGCCAGATCGGCAAGGCCACCTTCATCAACGATTCCAAGGCGACCAACGCCGACGCCACCGCGCGCGCCTTGGCCACCTATCCCGACATCTTCTGGATTGCCGGCGGCAAGGCCAAGGAAGGCGGCATCGAGCCGCTGGCCGGCTATTTTCCCTGCGTCCGCAAGGCCTATTTGATTGGCGAGGCCGCGCCCGCCTTCGCCAAGACCCTGGACGGCAAGGTCCCCTATATAATGTCAGGCACCCTGGATGCGGCGGTTGCCGCTGCGGCGGCCGATGCGCAAGGCTCGGGCGTCGCTGCCCCCGTGGTGCTGCTGTCGCCGGCCTGCGCCAGCTATGACCAGTTCAAGGATTTCGAGCAGCGGGGCGATGTGTTCCGCGCGCTGGTGGCCAAGCTGCCCCGTGACGTGAGGGCCGCATCATGAACCGCGCTGACAAAGGCGGCTTCGCCAACTGGTGGTTCACGGTCGACCGCACCGCGCTGTTCTGCATGCTGACGCTTGCCGGCATCGGCCTGATGCTGGCCTTCGCTGCCAGCCCTGCCATTACCGGCGGGCCTCTGACAGCCGGCGACTTCCGTTACACCGCGCGCCAGGTTTTGTTTGCCGTGGTGGCAGTGGGCATCGTCTGCGGTGTGTCGCTGTTGAACTTGCGCCAGATCCGCATCGTGGCGGCGGTCACCTTTGCTTGTGCCCTGATCGGCTCGTTCCTGGTGTTGTTCGTCGGCGTGGACGTGCTGGGCGCGCGCCGCGAGCTGGATCTGGGGCCGTTTGCGCTACAGCCGTCGGAATTCTTGAAGCCCAGCTTTGCCATTCTGGCCGCCGCCGTGCTGGCCGACCGCCAGCCGCTGTCGATCCCCAAGCCGGTGGTGACGTTTCTTCTGATCGTGCCGGCGCTGGGCATCCTGCTTAGGCAGCCGGACGTGGGCCAAACCGGCCTTTTGCTGTGCCTGTGGGGCGCGATGCTCTTCTTCTGGGGCATGTCGTTCATGTGGGTCGGCGCCGGCCTTGGCATCGTCGGCGTACTGGGCCTGGCGGCATACGAAATCTTCCCGCATGTGCATCACCGCATCGACCAGTTCCTCAGCGAAAGTGATACCGGCTATCAGGCCGGTCTGGCGTTGAAGGCGTTTGCGCATGGAGGCCTGACCGGCGTGGGCCCGGGCGCGGGCACCGTGAAGTACCGCATTCCCGATGTCCATTCCGACTATATCTTCGCGGTGGCGGGTGAGGAGTTCGGCTTCCTGCTCTGCGCGCTGATAGCGGGACTGTTCTGCCTGCTGACCGTGCGGCTCTTGCTGCGCTCGGCCAATGCCCGCGAGCCTTTCTCGCAGTTGGCGGGCGCGGGTCTGGCCGTGGTGACGGCAGTGCAGGCCTTCATCAACATGGGCGTGGCGGTGTCGCTGCTGCCCTCCAAGGGCATGACCTTGCCTTTCATTTCTTACGGCGGTTCTTCGCTGTTCGCCGTAGCGCTGACCATGGGCTTTGCCCTGGCGGTCACGCGCCAGCGGCCCAAGGTGATGACCCGCGACGATCCCAGCTTCTTCTTGGGTAGGCTGGCATGAGCGTGATCGTGCTCAGCGCCGGCGGCACCGGCGGTCATCTGTTTCCGGCCCAGGCCCTGGCGGCTGAGCTGGTCAAGCGCGGCAGCAAGATTGTGGTGATGACCGATGCGCGCTTCGCCAATTATGCCACGCATTTCCCCGGCGCCGGCATCGCCACCGTGCCGTCCTCGCCGTTCAATTCCATCCTGGCGCCGTTCAAGATCGGCGCCGGCGTGATCCTGGCGCTGCTGAAACTGGCGAAGTTGAAGCCCGCCGCCGTGGTCGGCTTCGGCGGTTATCCATCGGTGCCGGTGATGGTGGCCGCCAATGCGCTGGGCCTGAACACCGCGATCATCGAACAGAATGCCGTGGTCGGCCGTGCCAACCGTCTTGTCATGAACAAGGTGAAGGTGGTGGCCGCCGCCTTCCCAATCGCCCGCTTCGCGCCCAATGTTGCCTCGAAGGTCGTGCTGACCGGCAATCCGCTGCGCCCCGAAGTCGAGGCGCTGTGGGCTGCCCCTTATAAAGTGCCCGAAGCCGGCGGCCCAATTCGCCTTCTGGTGTTCGGCGGCAGCCAGGGCGCGCGCGCCATGAGCGAGATCGTGCCCGCCGCCCTGACGCGTCTGCCGCACGATATGCGGATGCGCCTGTCAGTGGTGCAGCAATGCCGCCCGGAAGACATCGAGCAGGTGCGGGAAATCTATGCCCGTGCCGAAATCCGCGCCGACCTGAAAAGCTTCTTCGACGACCTGCCGCGCCGCATGGCCGAGACCCATCTGGTGATCGCGCGCAGTGGTGCGGGCACGGTGGCCGAGCTGATGGCGATCGGCCGTCCCGCCATTCTGGTGCCGCTGCCCGGCGCGCTGGACGATAACCAGACGCCGAATGCGCAGATCCTGTCCAACGCCGATGCGGGCTGGACCGTGCGCCAAGGCGATTTGAGCCCGGATTTCCTGGCCCAGATGCTCACCAGGATTTTTTCCGAACCGCTGGCGCTGGCGCAGCGCGCGGCGCGTGCGCATGCGTTGGCGACGCCCGATGCCGCTGGCAAGCTGGCCGACGTGGTCGAGAAACTGGCGAGGGCGGCATAATGGCGACACCGGTCACCACCCGCGTTCCGCTGGACATCGGCGCGATCCATTTCATCGGCATCGGCGGCATCGGCATGTCGGGCATCGCCGAGATCATGCACAATCTTGGCTACAAGGTTCAGGGCAGCGACAGCGCCGACAGCGCCAACGTCAAGCGCCTGCGCGGCATGGGCATCACGGTCCATGTCGGCCACCGCGCCGACAATCTGAAAGACGCGCACGCGGTAGTCTATTCCAGCGCGGTCAAGCCAGGCAATGTCGAGTTCGATGAAGCGCGCAAGCTGGGCCTGCCGCTGGTGCGCCGCGCCGAAATGCTGGCCGAGATCATGCGTCTGCGCAGCTGCATCGCCATCGCCGGCACCAACGGCAAGACCACGACCACCACGCTCGTCGCATCCCTGCTGGACGCGGGCGGCATGGACCCCACCGTGGTCAATGGCGGCATCATCAACGCCTATGGGACCAATGCGCGTTTGGGCGCGGGCGAATGGGTCGTGGTGGAAGCCGACGAATCCGACGGCACCTTCCTGCGCCTGCCGGCCACCGTGGCGGTGGTGACCAACGAAGATCCTGACCATCTGGATTTCTACGGCACGTTTGAAAACATGCGCGACGCTTTCCAGCGTTTTGTCGAAAACGTGCCCTTCTATGGCTTTGCCGTGCTGTGCATCGATCATCCCGAAGTGCAGGCGATGGTGGGCCGCATCACCGACCGCAAGATGATCACTTACGGATTTTCGCCCCAGGCCGACGCGCGCGCGATCAATGTCAGATTCTCCGAAGGCGCCTCGCACTTCGACATGGTCTTCACCGACCGCCGCAAGGGCACGGAAGAGAAACTGGAAAATCTCTGCCTGCCCATGCCCGGCGAGCACAATGTCCAGAACGCCACCGCCGCCATCGTGGTGGCGCGCCAGCTGGGCGTGCCCGATGCGGTGATCGCCAAGGGGCTGAAGGAATTCCGCGGCGTCAGCCGGCGCTTCACCAAGGTGGGTGAAGTGAACGGCACCGCCATCATCGACGATTACGCCCACAATCCGTTCAAGATCGCCGCCGCCGTGCGCGCCGCGCGCCAGGCCTATGCCGGCCCGATCGTGGCGGTGGTGCAGCCGCATCGCTACACCCGCCTGCGCGACACGTTTGAGCAATTTGCCACCTGTCTGAATGACGCCGATGTGGCGATCATCGCGCCTGTTTACGCCGCCGGCGAAGCGCCCATCGAAGGCATCAACCGCGATACCTATGCCGACGCACTGCGCGCCCACGGCCATCGCAATGTCATCACCATCGATGGCGAAGACGATCTGGTCGAGGCCGTGCGCCCCTATCTGAAGCCCGGCGCGGCGATCGTCGGCACCGGCGCGGGCTCCATCACCGGCTGGATGAACAATCTGCCGAAAAAGCTGGAGGGGCTGGCGTGATGATGACGCGCCCCTGTGACATGCTTCCACCGGTGCGCGGCTCGATCACGCGCGATGCGCCGATCAAGGACCTGGTGTGGTTCCGTGTCGGCGGCGCCGCCGAAGTCTTGTTTCGGCCCGCCGACATCGACGACTTGGCGTCGTTCATTGCCGCCAAGCCGGAAGACCTGCGCCTGTCGGTGATCGGCGTGGGATCAAACCTGCTGGTGCGCGATGGCGGCATTCCCGGTGTGGTGGTGCGGCTCTCCAGCGCCTTCGGCAAGGTCGAGACCGATGGCCTGCGCGTGCGCGCGGGTGCCGCTGCGCTGGATGGCGCGGTGGCGCGCGCGGCGGCCGATGCCGGCATCGCGGGCCTGGAATTCCTGCGCGGCGTGCCCGGCACCATCGGCGGCGCGCTGAAGATGAACGCCGGCTGCTATGGCCGCGAGGTCAAGGACATCTTCGTCGAAGCCACCGCCATCGACGAAAAAGGCAACAAAATCACGCTTTCCGCCGCCGACATGGATTTCGAATACCGCAAGGCCAAGGGCGCGCGCGACGGCCTGATCTTTGTCGAGGCCGTGTTTGAAGGCATCAGGGACGAGCCCGCCGCCATCAAGGTGCGCATGGACGAACTGTCGGCCAATCGCGAAGCCAGCCAGCCGATCAAGTCCAAGACCGGCGGCAGCACCTTCAAGAACCCGCCCGGCCACAAGGCCTGGCAGCTGATCGACGACGCCGGCTGCCGTGGGCTGATGCTGGGCGCGGCACAGGTCAGCGAGAAGCACACCAACTTCCTGATCAACACCGGCGAAGCCACCGCCGCCGAGCTGGAAGCCCTGGGCGAGGAAGTGCGCAAGCGCGTGAAGGAAAAATCCGGCGTCACGCTGGACTGGGAAATCAAGCGCGTGGGGGTTGCATGAGCAGCTTCCACCGCATCGCCGTGCTGATGGGCGGGCGCAGCGCCGAACGCGAAGTGTCTCTGTCGTCGGGCAAGGGCGTGATGCAAGCGCTGGCCGAGGAAGGCTTTGATCCCGTCAGCGTCGATCCGGGCGAAGACCTGATGAGCCAGCTGCGCGACGCAAAACCCGACGCGGTGTTCAACGCACTGCATGGCCGTTTCGGCGAGGACGGCACGGTGCAGGGCATCCTGGAATGGATGCGCATTCCCTACACCCATTCGGGCGTGCTGACCTCCGCACTCGCCATGCACAAGGAACGCACCAAGGACGTCTATCGCGCTGCCGGTCTGCCGGTGGTCAAATCCATCGTGGCCGACCGCAAGGAAGCGGGCAGCCGTCACCTGATGGAGCCGCCCTATGTCATTAAGCCGGTGAATGAAGGCTCGTCGGTCGGCATCTATATCATCCGCAAGGGCGACAACCGCCCGCCGGAAGTACTGACCCGCCCCGAATGGACTCTCTCCAGCGAGATGATGGTGGAAGAATTCGTGCCCGGCCGCGAGCTGACCGTCAGCGTGATGGGCGAACGCGCTTTGGCCGTGACCGAAATCACCACGGACCTCGCCTTCTACGACTATGAAGCCAAGTATGCGCCCGGCGGCTCCAAGCACGTCATCCCGGCGCAGATCCCGGCCAATATCGAACGCGATTGCCTGGAGATGGCGGTGACGGCGCACAAGGCGTTGGGCTGCCGCGGCGTGTCGCGCACCGATTTCCGCTATGACGACACCGGCGCCAAGCCGCGCCTCATTCTGTTGGAAACAAATACCCAGCCCGGCATGACGCCGACCTCGCTTGTGCCCGAACAGGCCGCGCATGTCGGCATGTCCTACGCAAAGTTGTGCCGCTGGATGGTGGAGGACGCCTCATGCGATCGGTGAACCCGGAGCGCAAGACCCGCGGCGCTGTGCGCGCCACCCGCCAGGCCCCGTTGCGCGGCAAGCGTGAGCTGCCGGCTGTCCAGCCTGGTTCGGCGCGCGGCCCCGCCAAGCCGTCGGGCAAGCTCGCCATGCTGGCCAAGCGTCCGATGTTCGCACTGTGCGGTGCGCTGGTTATACTGGTGCTGCTGGGCGCGCTGTTCGCCAGCGGTATCATCGGCCGCAGTTTCCGCGCCGTGGGCCGGGGCATTGATGCCATCGTGGCCGATGCCGGCTTCGGCATTTCGGAAATCCATATCACCGGCAACCGTCGCACCCCCTACAGCCAGGTGCTGGAAGTGCTGGGCATGCAGCCGGGCCAATCGATCTTCTCGGCCGACCTGTGGTCGGCGCAGAACCGGCTGAAGCATCTGGACTGGATTTCCAGCGCCGAAGTGCATCGCCGCTATCCCGACGCCATCTTTGTCACCATCGTGGAAAAGCGCCCCTTCGCGCTGTGGCAGCTGCCGCCCAACGCCAAGGGTGAGGCGCCGATCGCGCTGGTCGAACGTTCCGGCGCGGTCATCACCACCCGCGACGTCGAGAAATTCCGCCGCCTGCCCAAACTGGTTGGTGCCGATGCGGCGGCACATGCTGCCGATCTGGTGGAGGCGGTCCAGGCCCATCGCGCCGTCTCCGCGCGCATCGCTGCGTTCGCCTTCCAGTCGCAGCGCCGCTGGAACCTGATCCTGGATGACGGCGTCGTCGTCAAGCTGCCGGAACAAAACTGGCAGAAGGAACTGGACGCGCTGGAACACCTGATCATCGATTCCGGCATCCTGGAGCGCGACGTGAGCGAAATCGACCTGCGCGCACCCAGCCATTATTTCTTCCTTCTCAAGAGCGGCGAGAAGAAGGACGTTGAGAGGGGCAAAGAGACATGAACCAGACCTTGAGGCTTCGTGTGAACAACGAAATCCCCGCTTATCGTACCGGCCTTGTCTCCGCGCTCGATGTGGGCACGTCGAAAGTCGTCTGCGTCATCGGCCAGGCCGAAGCCGGCTCGCTGAAGGTGCTGGGCTCGGCGCTGCGCGAATCCGCCGGGCTCAAGGCCGGCACCATCACCAGCCTGGAACAGGCCGAAGATTCCATCCGCGATTGCGTCGCCGCCGCCGAAAACATGGCCGACGCCCGCATCCAGAATGTGCTGATCAGCGTCAATTGCGGCCAGCCCGTGTCGGTCACCAGCCGCGCGGTGATGGCGCTGGATGGCGCCTTGGTCAATGACGGCCATCTGCGCATGCTGCTGAATGACGGCCGCGCCCGCTGCAAGCTGGAAGGCCATGAAATCATCCAGTCCGCGCCCACCACCTATGTGGTCGATGAAGCGCGCGGCGTGCGCAATCCGTCCGGCATGTTCTGCCAGCGCATCGGTGTCGCCATGCATGCCGTGGCGGTGAAGCCGTCGCCGCTGCAGAACCTGAAACTCGCGGTCGAACGCTGCCACCTGAACGTGGTCGGCACCCAGTTCGGCGCCTATGCCTCGGGCCTCGCCACGTTGACGGAAGACGAAAAGCAGATCGGCGCCACCGTGATCGACATGGGCGGCGGCACCACTTCGATCGCCGTGTTCCTGGAAGGCCATCTGGTGCATGCCGATGTAGTGCCGGTGGGCGGCTTTGCCGTCACCAGCGACATCGCCCGCATGCTGGCCGCGCCCTTGTCGGCCGCCGAACGCACCAAGACGCTTTATGGCGCGGCGATGGGCGAGATGGACGGCAGCGCCGACGTGGTCGCCGTGGCCCAGATGGGCGAAGAGGGCGAGGACAGCGCGCTGCGCATCCCCCGCTCCATGCTCACCCGCATCATCCAGGCCCGCCTGGAGGAAATCTTCGGCGAGGTGCAGACCCGCCTTCGTGCCAGTGGCTTCGACGTGGCGGCTGGCCGCCGCGCGGTTCTGACCGGCGGCGCCTGCCAGCTTGCCGGAACGCGCGAGCTGGCGGCGCGTATCCTGAACAAGCAGGTGCGTATCGGCCGCCCCGCGGCCTTCTCCGGTCTCGCCGCCGCCAATGCCGGCCCCGACTATGCCACGGCCATCGGCCTGATGATGGCCGGCGCGACCCTGCCGCCCGAACTTCTCAACCCCGAACTGGCCATGTCACCCGCCAAAACAAAGGGCGAAAGCTGGCTCGGTGCATTGACCCGCAGGTGGCTTCAGTGATTCAACAATACAACAGCGAATCGGTTGGGAATTCTGGCGTGCCGCAAGGTGCTCACATCACATCCGGGAGCGTTGGCACTAGCCCGCGCGACCCCAACTAAGGAGAACCGAAAGATGGCAATCAACCTCAAGGCCCCCGAGACCAAGGAACTCCGCCCCAAGATCACCGTCCTGGGCGTGGGTGGCGCCGGCGGCAACGCCGTCAACAACATGATCGAGGCAGGCCTCGAAGGTGTCGAGTTCGTCGTGGCGAACACCGACGCACAGGCCCTGGCCCAGTCCAAGGCGACCCGCCGCATCCAGCTGGGCGCCACCACCACCGAAGGCCTGGGTGCGGGCGCCCAACCCGATGTCGGCAAGGCCGGCGCGGAAGAATCCATGGCCGAAATCATGGAACAGCTGTCCGGCTCCCACATGGTGTTCATCGCCGCCGGCATGGGCGGCGGCACCGGCACCGGTGCGGCCCCCGTTATCGCGCGCGCCGTGCGCGAAGCCGGGATCCTGACCGTGGGCGTGGTGACCAAGCCGTTTGCGCTGGAAGGCGACCGCCGCATGCGGGTGGCCGAACGCGGCATCGGCGAGCTGCAGCAGTTCGTCCATACGCTGATCGTGATCCCCAACCAGAACCTGTTCCGCGTCGCCAATGAGCGCACCACCATGGCCCAAGCCTTCGCCATGGCCGATGAAGTGCTGCATGCCGGCGTGCGCGGCGTCACCGATCTCATTGTGATGCCTGGCCTGATCAATCTGGACTTCGCCGACATCAAGTCGGTCATCTCCGAGATGGGCAAGGCGATGATGGGCACCGGCGAGGCGGAAGGCGAAGACCGCGCCAGCCGCGCCGCCGACATGGCGATCTCCAACCCGCTGCTCGACGATGTGACGATGAAGGGCGCCAAGGGCGTTCTGATCAACATCACCGGCGGTCCGGACCTGATGCTGTTCGAAGTCGAACAGGCCGCCAACCGCATCCGCTCGGAAGTCGATCCAGACGCCAACATCATCTTCGGCAACACCATCCTGGACGACATGGAAGGCCGCATCCGCGTGTCGGTGGTCGCCACCGGCATCGATGCCGACCAGATCAAGATGCCGTTGCCGGAAAAGGTGCGCGCGCTGCACCCGCACCTCAACCTCAAGCAGCCGGCGCGCGTGGCGCAGCCTGAAGCCGTGCGCATGGCCACGCCTGTGGCTCAACCGTCGCTTGCCAACCCGGTGCACGCCACCATGGACGCGCTGGCCCAGGAAATGGGTGCGGAAAAGAGCCCGGCCGAGGCGTATATCCTAGGTGGCGAAGACGCGCCGGAAATTCCGGCCGAAGCCCCGCTCGCCGCCAAATATCCCGCGACCGAGACCTATCGCCCGCTGACCGAACAGCCGCTGGCCGCCACCAAGGCGCCGGCGGAAAAGAAGAGCGGTTGGGGCTTCTTCGGCAAGAAAAAGGCCCAGCCCGACATGCGCGCCGAGCCTATGGTCGAGCCGCGTCAGGCCCAGCAGGCCGCGCCGCGCGCCACCGCCACCGTGCTGCCCCAGCCGCAGATGACGCCGACGGTTTCGCCCGACGCGCCGCGCGGCAACGGCGACGACCTGTTCCCCGACCACAAGCGGGATGAGCAGTTCGAAATCCCGGCCTTCCTGCGCCGCCAAAGCAACTAAGCCGCCAACACCTGCAGAAAGGCGACGCGATATGCCGCGTCGCCTTTTTTGTTTGCCCCGCTAGGCTCACGCACATGCGCCTTGTCCTGATCCTGGCACTTCTCGCCTCCCCCGCTTTGGCGCAGGGCTATGACGTGACCGGCAAGGACATCGCCACGCTGCAGGCCGACATGACGGCAGGCCGGGTGACGGCGGTCCAGCTCGTCCAGGCCTATCAGACCCGCATCGCCGCCATCGACCGTGCCGGCCCGGCGCTGCACAGCGTCATCGCGGTCAATTCCGATGCGATGGCTGCTGCCGTTGCCCTGGATGCGGAACGCCGTGCCGGCCATGCGCGCGGTCCGCTGCACGGCATTCCCATCCTGGTGAAGGACAATATCGAGACCGCCGATCCGATGCCCACCACTGCGGGCAGCCTGGCGCTTGCGGGCAATACGACCCATCGCGATGCGCCGGTGGTGGCGCGGTTGCGCGCGGCCGGCGCGATTATCCTGGGCAAGACCAATCTCAGCGAATGGGCCAATATCCGCAGTCACCACGCCATCAGCGGCTGGTCCGGGGTGGGCGGGCTGGTCAGGAATCCCTATGTGCTGGACCGCAGCGCCTGCGGCTCGTCCTCTGGCAGCGGTGCGGCGCTGGCGGCAAGCCTGGCGGCGGCGGCGATTGGCACCGAAACCAACGGCTCGCTGGTCTGTCCTGGCTCATTCAACGGCGTGGTGGCGTTGAAGCCCACGGTGGGCCTGTTGTCGCGCACCCATATTGTGCCGATTTCCCACACCCAGGATACGCCCGGTCCGATGGCGCGCAGTGTGGCCGATGCCGCGCTGCTGCTTGGCGTGATGGCGGGCAGCGACCCCGATGATCCCGCCACCGTTCGGGCCGATGCCAACAAGCGCGACTATCACGCCGCGCTGGCGGGCGCCTCGCTGCGAGGCAAGCGGCTGGGCTTGGTCGTGGCACTGGATGGCGGGCCCAACGCACGCTTCTTCGGCGAGGTGCTGGCCCGTCTGACAGCGGCAGGCGCGCAGGTCGTGGTGATTTCCGACTACAAGCGGCCGGCGGACAGCGCCATGAAGGAATCGCTGCTGCTGCACAGCGAACTGAAAGCGGACCTGGATGCTTATCTTGCCACCCTGCCGCCCGGCCAGCCCAAAAGCCTGAGCGAGATCATCGCTTTCAACCGCACCCACCCGCGTGAACTAGCGCTGTTCGACCAGGACTATTTCGAGGAGGCCGACAGCTATCCGCCTTCGCGCTTTCGCGAAATCAGTGTTGAACTGCCGGCGCAGATGCGCGAGCTGCTGGACCAGACCCTGGCGCGCGAGCATCTGGATGCCATCATCCAGCCCACCGATGATCCGGCCTTTCGCGTCGACCTGGCCAAGGGCGACAACGACTCCAGCACATCTTCGGGGGTTCCGGCCATGGCGGGCACGCCCCACCTGACCGTGCCGATGGGAACAATCCGCGGATTGCCGGTGGGATTGTCGCTGGCAGGTTCGGCATGGTCGGAGGACCGGTTGCTGGCGCTGGGCGCGGCAATCGAAAAAGTGTTGCCGCCGCACGCACTGCCGACATTCAGGCCGAGCCTGGAAGACGATCCGGCGCTGGCACCCTAGCTGCCTTTTTCCTTTGTGGTCGGCCCCACGAACAGGTGTCCGCCCTGGAAGTCTATTGCCAGCGAGTTGTTGCCCAACAGGCCCAGCCCCACAATGGCTGCGGGCTTTTCCTCCAGGTCGAAATAGTCGAACACCGGCGCGTCGGCGACAATCGCGTTCTGCTGGTTCCACTGGCGGCTGTACATCCGCACGTCCAGCCCGAACAGCTGCACCGCGGGCGCGGACTTGCCCAGGATGTCCTGCAGGATTTCGGGTGGTGGGCCGTTGGCGGCATAGCGGCTCTGGTGCACGCCCAGTTTCTCCGCGGCTTGCCAGTTCAGCATGGTCATGGCCGCGCCCAGGTCGAACAGGGCCGACAGCTTCTTGTCGTTGAAGCGCGTGTCCAGGTACCAGAACCGGATGTCGAAATTCTTGAACGGACGCGAGGTCAGCGTTGCGGCCGTCCAGTCGTCGAAGGCGCTGCTTGATCCGCTGCCCGGCTCCAGCAGCCGCAAGCGCATGGCGCTGCGATCCAGCACCACGAAATAGCGCGCCAGGAAATCGGTGCCAAGGACGCCATCGGGTCCGTTGCCGTGATCAGGCAGGACGCCCATGGTCATGCCCGGCACGCTTTCGCCCGCCACCTGCAATGTCTTGGGCCTGACCGGCATCGCCTCGCCCACGTCGTTGATGCCATAGATCTTCAGCATCTCCGATTGCGACTGGTTGAGGTTGAGCTGCTTTCGCACATGCTCGAACATCAGCGAGCGGCTGGAGGCGGTGTCGATCAGGAAGGAAAAGGGGCCCTTGCCGTCGATATAGACGTCGGTGGCGATGCGGCCGTTGAATCCGATCCGATATGGCTGCTCCGCCGGCAGCATGGCGAAGGCCGGTACAGCCAGCAGCAGCGTGAACAGGAATGCGCAAATCCCCCGCATGCGTTCCTCCTTCGCGGATTAGGACGGTGTCTTGGCCTCTTTGCTGTCGGGTGCGATGTAGATGCGTTGCGCGGCGAAATCGATGGCGAGCGAGCGGTCGCCCAACAGGCCGGGCCCGGCGATGGCCGCGGGCTTGCTGTCCAGGTCGAAATATTTGAACACCGCGGCGTTGGCGACGATGATGGTCTGGCTGGGAAACAGCCGACCGCCGACCCATATGGTGACGTCGCGCACCACGCCGACAGGCTCCACCGTGCCCAGCGCGTCGCGCAGCTTCTGCGGCAAACCATCGGCCGGGAAGCTGGTGCGCTTGTAGCCCAGTTTCTCGGCCGCGGCCCAGTTGATCATGGTCATGCCTGCGCCCATGTCGAGCAGGGTGGTGATGGTGGTGCCCTTGATCGAGGTGCGCATGGTCCAGAAATTGATCGAGCCGTCGCGCAGAGGCCGCGCGTCGAGCGCCGACCAGGACCAGCTGCGATAGGGTTGGCCGCCGGTCTCGCCCGGCGTCAGCAGGTTGATCCGCATGGTGTCGTGGTTCAGCACCACGACATATTTGGCCAGCGCATCCAGGCCCAGTACGCCGTCGGAGGCTTCCATGTCGTTGGGCAACACGCCCATCACTAGGCCGCGGATCGCCTCATCGGCCAGGCGCAGTTCCTGCGGCTTCACCGGCACAGCTGTACCGACATTGTTGATGCCATAGACGGTGAGCAGGCTGCCCGACTGCGCCAGGTTCAGGGTCTCGCGCGTGCGCTCGTACAGCATGGTGCGGCTGGCGGCGGTATCGAGCATGAAGTGGAACGGTCCCTTGCCGTCGATCATCACGTCGGTGACCACGCGGCGGTCAGGGCCGATGCGATAGGGCAGGTCGGCCAATACGGCCGCGCTGGCCGTGCCTGCAAACAGGACGGCGGCAACCAGTACCAGTACCGGTATCAGCCTCGACATCACGCCCGATGATACCCCTCGCACGGCGGGCAGGCTATAAGCGGGCCATGACCGCCCGCACCACCATCGCCCATACCGTGACGGCCAGGGGCACCGCTCTCCACAGTGGTGTCGATGTCGCCATGACCCTGAAACCGGCACAGGCCGGCGTCGGCATCCGCTTCCACCGCACCGACCTGGGCGCGGAAATCCCTGCCCGCTACGACCTGGTCAGCGAAACCCGGCTGGGCACCGTATTGGGGCAGGGCGTGGCCAAGGTGGGTGTGGTCGAACATCTGATGGCCGCCTGCGCCGGGCTTGAGATCGACGACCTGCTGGTGGAACTCGACGGGCCCGAGCCGCCCATCCTGGACGGCGATGCGCTATCCTATCTCAGCCTTTTGGAAAGCGCGGGTCGCGCCGAACACGGCGTGCGGCGCCAGGCGATCCGGGTGCTCAAGCCCGTCACGGTCGAGGCGGGCGGCGTGCGCGCCTCGCTCCTGCCCGCTGATGCGCTGTCCTATTCCTACGAGCTGTCCTATCCGCAAATCGGCGAGCAGGTCTATGCCTTCGCCTTCAGCCGCGCCGGCTTCAAGGCCGAGATCGCGCCCGCCCGCACCTTCGGGTTCCTCAGCGAGCTGGAAGGCCTGCACAAGATGGACCTGGCGCGGGGCGCAAGCCTGGCCAACACGCTGGCGCTGGACGCCACCGGCGGGGTGGTGAACCGCGAGCGCCAGCGCTTTGCCGATGAGTTCGTGCGCCACAAGATCCTGGATGCCATCGGCGACATGGCTTTGGCGGGCGCGCCCCTGCTGGCCCGGTTCGAGGGGGTCAAGTCCGGCCACACCACCAACAACGCCCTTTTGCGGGCCCTGTTCGCCGACCCGGCCAATTACCGGTTCCAGGACCTTTAGAAGACGACACTTTTCCCGGCCGCCCCTGCCACTGTATATAAGAGCCCAGACGCGCGAGCCGGGCAGGCTGCCCTGCATAAGCCTTTGAAAAGCTTATAATTTCGCGCGACAAGGAAACCGATGATCCGCGTCGCCCGCTTGAAGCCTGTCCTGTGTGCTGTCCTGATGACGGCGCTGGCCGGATGCTCGCTGTTCGGCGGTAAAGACGACGAGACCAACAACGCCAACAAGGATGCCGCGAATTACCGCGAGCGCACCGTCGAGCAGATTTATGCCGATGGCTGGCGCGCCATCAACAATTCCAACTGGGAGCTTTGCTCGGCCCAGTTTAACGAGGTCGATCGCCAGCATCCCTATTCGGTGTGGGCCCGCCGCGCAATGCTGATCAGCGCCTTCTGCTCGTATCAGGCCAACAAGTATACCGACGCCATCGCCACCGCCGACCAGTATATCTCGCTGCATCCCGGCAGCCAGGAAGTGGCCTATGCCTTCTACATCAAGGCCATCTCGCTCTATGAGCAGATCGTGGACATCGGCCGCGACCAGTCCAACACCGAAGGCGCGCTGGTGGCGCTGCAGGACGTGGTGCAGCGCTTCCCCGACACCGAATATGCCCGCGACGCCACGCTGAAGATCGACCTGACCAACGACCATCTGGCGGGCAAGGAAATGGCGGTGGGCCGCTATTACCAGTCGCGCGGCGACTATATCGGCGCCATCAATCGCTTCCGCACCGTGGTCGATACCTATCAGACCACGCCGCAGATCGCCGAGGCGCTGGAACGGCTGACCGAGTGCTATTACAGCCTGGGCCTGGACCGGGAGGCGCAGACGGCGGCTGCCGTGCTGGGCAAGAACTATCCGGGTTCCGGCTGGTACAAGAGCGCCTACAACATCCTGCAGGGCCGCAACCTCAAGCCTGAGGAAGACAAGCGCTCCTGGATCAGCCAGGCTTTCCACAAGGTGTTCTGAGGCGCCGGCCGCGAGATATCCCCGCTGCCCACGCAATCAGCCCATGCTAGTCTTGCGCCGATGACGCGGCGCGCATCTCCGATTCGGCCGCCTTATCCCCCGCGGATAAAGGGGGGAGGGGGCGCAGAACGGGTACCGTTTGCCCGCCATCGCCGCGAAATCCGGTCTGGGACAAGGCGCACAGGCGCCGCAAGCCCTGTCCGCAAGGGAAACTGACGTGCTGGCCGCCCTGACCATCCGCGACATCGTGCTGATCGAGCAGGCCGCGTTGGAGTTCGCGCCCGGCCTTAACGTGCTGACGGGCGAGACGGGGGCGGGCAAATCCATCCTGCTGGACTCGCTGGGCCTGGCCGTGGGGGGCAGGGGCCGCGCCGGGGTACGCGCCGGCGCCCAACAGGGCGCGGCCACCGCGGTGTTCGAGCCGCAGAAGAACCATCCCGCGTTTGCGCTTCTGGCCGAACAGGCGATGCAGGCCGATGGCGAGATCGTGTTGCGCCGGACCTTAGCCGCCGATGGCCGCAGCCGCGCCTTCATCAATGACGAAGCGGTGGGCGTGGGCCTGCTGAAAGACCTGGGCAGCCTGCTCTTGGAAGTGCATGGCCAGCAGGACGATCGCGGCCTGTTCGACATCGCCACCCATCGGGTGCTGCTGGACGGGTTTGGCGGGCTTAACGGCGATGCCCAGACGGTGGCGGCGCTGCATGGCGTGCTGGCTGCGGCACGCGAGGCCCGCGAAGAACTGAAAGCGATGGCCGCTCAGGCGCAGAAGGAAGCCGACTTCGTGCGCGCCGCCGCGACCGAGCTGGGCGACTTCGATCCGCAACAGGGCGAGGAAGAGAAACTCGCCGGCGACCGTTCGCTGATGCAGAACGCCGCGCGCATCGCCGAAGATGTGTCGAGCGCGCTGGACAGCCTGTCGGGGGATCGCGGTGCCGAAACCGGCCTGGCGCAGGCGCTGAAAAAGCTGTCGCGCATGAACCCCGAAGCGCGCAAGGCGGCGGGCGCCGCCGAAACTGCGCTGGAACAGGCTTACGCGCTGGCGGAAGAGGCGCGGCGCGAACTGGATTCCCTGCTGTCGCGACTGGACACCGATACCGGCGCGCTGGAAAAAGCGGAAGAGCGTCTGTTCGCCCTGCGCGCGCTGGCGCGCAAATACGGCGTGACGCCGGATGAATTGCCGCGCGTGCGCGACGAGTATGTCGCCAAGCAGGGTGCGTTGGCCGGTGGTGGCAACCAGATCAAGGCGGCCGAAGCCAAGGTCGCGGCGGCGCGCGAGACTTATCTTACGGCGGCGAAGAAACTGTCAAAGGCGCGCGAGGGCGCGGCCAGGAAGCTGGAAGCTGCGGTGGCGGGCGAACTGGCGCCGCTGAAGCTGGGCCATGCCAAGTTCCGCGTCGCGCTGGACCGCGACGAGGCCCGCGAGGCGGCGGCGGGTCTGGAAAAGATCGCCTTTGAAATTGCCACGGTGGAAGGCGCGCCGTTCGGCAGTTTGTCCAAGATCGCTTCGGGCGGTGAACTGGCGCGTTTCTCGCTGGCCTTGAAAGTGGCGCTGTCGCAGGTGTCGTCGCCCGCCGCCATGGTGTTCGACGAAGTGGATCGCGGCGTGGGCGGCGCGGTGGCTGACGCGGTGGGCGAGCGCTTGCAGCGCTTGGCCGAAACCACTCAGGTGCTGCTGGTGACCCACAGCCCCCAGGTCGCGGCCCGCGCTGCGCGGCACTTCCGCATCAGTCGCACAAAAGACAAGACCCAGATCGAACTGTTGAGCGATGGCGAACGGCTGGAAGAAGTGGCGCGCATGCTGTCGGGCGCCAAGGTGACTGACGAAGCGCGCGCCGCCGCCAAACGGTTGATGGCGGAAGCATCCGCGCCGGCCAAGAAGCAACGCAAACGCGCATGACCGCCAAATCCGTCGACAAACTGACCTCTGCAGAGGCCGAGAAGGAACTCGACCGTCTGGCGAAACAGATCGCCGAGGCCGACCGCAAATATCATGGCGAGGACGCGCCCGATATTTCCGACGCCGATTATGACGCGCTGCGCCGACGCAATACCGAGATCGAGGAACGCTTTCCGCTGCTGGTGCGCGCAGACAGCCCCAGCCATCGCGTCGGCGCCAAGGCGAGCGAGAAGTTCGCCAAGGTGCAGCATCGCGTGCCGATGCTGTCGCTGGACAATGCGTTCAGCGATGAAGACGTTGCCGACTGGCTGGGCCGGGTGCGCCGTTTCCTAGGCCAGAAAGACGGCGAAGACATCGCGGTGACCGCCGAACCCAAGATCGATGGCCTGTCGGCCAACCTGCGCTATGAACACGGCGTGCTGGTGCAGGGCGCTACGCGCGGCGACGGCCAGGAAGGCGAGGACATCACCGCCAACCTCAAAACCATCAGCGACATTCCGCTGCGCCTGAAGGGCAAACCGCCCGCCGTGCTGGAAGTGCGCGGCGAGGTCTACATGACCCACAAGGCGTTTGAAGCCCTGAACAAGCGTCAGGAAAAGGACGGCAAGCCGACCTATGCCAATCCGCGCAATTCCGCTGCGGGGTCGGTGCGCCAGCTCGATCCGTCGATCACTGCCTCGCGAGCGTTAAATTTCTTTGCCTATACGTGGGGCGAGATCAGCGAACTGCCGGCCAAGACGCAGTCCGGCATGCTGGAGAAGTTCGAAAGCTACGGCTTCATCGTCAATCCGCTGGTCAAGCATTGCGAGACTCTGGACGACATTCTGAAATTCTATCGCGGCATCGAAAGCAAGCGCGCGAAGTTGGGCTATGACATCGATGGCGTGGTCTACAAGGTGGACCGGCTGGATCTGCAGGCGAGGCTGGGCTTTGTCTCGCGCTCGCCGCGCTGGGCCACCGCGCACAAATTTCCCGCCGAACAGGCCGAAACGGTACTGGAAGATATCGAAATCCAGGTGGGCCGCACCGGCAAGCTGGCGCCGGTGGCGCGGCTGAAGCCGGTAACGGTGGGCGGCGTGGTGGTGAGCAACGCCACCCTGCACAACCAGGACCAGATAGAAAGGCTGGATGCGCGCATCGGCGACACGGTGGTGATCCAGCGCGCCGGCGACGTCATTCCCCAGATCGTGCAGGTGCTGGTCGACAAACGCCCGAAGAGCGCCAAGCCCTACAAATTTCCCGAGCGTTGCCCCATCTGCGGCAGCCATGCCGTGCGCGAAGTGGACGAGAAAACCGGCAAGCAGGATGTCGATCGCCGCTGCACCGGCGGGCTGATCTGCGACGCCCAGACGGTGGAACGGCTGAAGTATTTCGTCGGCCGCGACCAGTTCGATATTGAAGGCCTGGGTGGCACCTTGATCGAGCTGTTCCACGACAAGGGCCTGCTGAAAGAGCCCGCCGACATTTTTGCTCTGACCGAAAAGCCCGCCAAGGTGGCGCAGGTGCTGGCCGAACATCGTGCCGCGCTGTCGGAAGAACGCCGCGCCGCCGAAGGCAAGGACACTGCCAAGAAGGCCGCCAAGAAGAAGGACGACGGAGAAGGCAAGCAGGTCGAAAACCTGATGGCCGCCATCGAACGCCGCCGCACCATCGGGTTGGACCGGCTGATCAACGCGCTGGGCATCCGCCATGTCGGCGAAACCACTGCCCGCCTGCTGGCGCGGCACTATCGCAGCATCGACGCCTTTCTGGATGGTATGAAGGCCGACAATGCCAGGGAAGAACTGGAAAGCATCGAAGGTATCGGCGGCGTGGTGGCCGAGGCCATTCATGATTTCTTCGACGAGCCGCACAATGTTAAGGCCGTCGCGCGGCTGCTGAAATGGCTGGATGTGACCGACATGGCCGCGCCATCCAAGACCTCGCCGGTCACTGGCAAGACGGTGGTGTTCACCGGCACCCTGGAAAAGATGACCCGGCAGGAAGCCAAGGCGCGTGCCGAAAGCCTGGGCGCCAAGGTGTCAGGCTCGGTTTCGGCCAAGACCGACATCGTGGTGGCGGGGCCGGGGGCGGGGTCGAAACTGAAAGACGCGCAGAAGCATGGCGTCCAGGTGATGGACGAAGACGGCTGGCTGAAGTTGATCGGCTAGATCGCCCGCGTCGCGCGGTCCAGCCATTTGCGGACGTCTTCATCCACCAGATGGCCGATCGTCTCGCGCACGCGTTGATGATAGGCGTTCAGCCAATTCTTCTCGACATCCGTCAGCAGCGCCGGCTCGACCAGGTTCAGGTCGATGGGCGCGAGCGTGATGGTCTCGAACGACATCATCGGCCGCTCGCCGCCCACGTCTTCCGGCGCCTTCACCACGATCAGGTTTTCGATGCGGATGCCGAACGCGCCGGTCTTGTAGAAGCCGGGCTCGTTGGAACAGATCATGCCGGGCAGCAGCGCCTGCATCACCGGCTTCTTGGAGATGTTCTGCGGGCCTTCATGCACCGAAAGATATGATCCCACGCCATGGCCGGTGCCGTGGTCGTAGTCCAGCCCCGCTTCCCACAGCGGCCGCCGCGCCAGGGTGTCCAGCTGCATGCCGATGGTGCCTTCGGGAAAGCGCGCGGTGGCGAGCGCGATGTGGCCCTTCAGCACGCGGGTGAAGCGGTCTTTCATCTCCGCCGTCGGTTCGCCCACGATCATGGTGCGGGTGACGTCGGTGGTGCCGTCGGGATATTGCGCGCCCGAATCCAGCAGGAACATCTCGCCCGGCACGACCGGCTTGTTGGTCGAGCGCGTGACGCGGTAATGCACGATGGCGCCGTTGCTGCCCGCGCCCGAAATCGTGTCGAACGACACGTCGCTCAAGACGCCGGTGGCGCGGCGGAAACCTTCCAGGGTCTGCGCCACGTCGATCTCGGTCAGGTCGCCGCCCGGCGCGTTGCTTTCGAACCAGCTGAAGAAACGCGCCAGCGCCGCGCCGTCGCGGATGTGCGCCTTGCGCATGCCTTCGACTTCCAGCGGGTTCTTGCAGGCCTTGGGTAACTGGCAGGGGTCGCTGCCCTGCCGGATTTTCGCGCCCGTCTTCTGCAGCCGGTCGAAGATCGCGCTGGCCGCCGTCGACGGATCGACCAGCACGCTCTTGCCTTTCAGGGCGGCCAGTGCGGCCTCGAACTGGTCGGGATTGTGCACCTGCACCGAATTGCCCAGATGCGCCATCAGCTCGGGATTGCGCTTGGCCGGATCCAGGAACAGGTCGGCGCCGCCGTCTTCGTGCAAAATCGCGAAGGCCAAAGTGAAGGGCGTGTGCGGGCAATCGGCGCCGCGGATATTCAGCAGCCAGCAGACCGAATCCGCCAGGGTGATCACTGCCGCTTCCGCGCCGGCTTTCTTCAGACCGTCGGCCAGCTTGATGCGCTTGGCCTCGCTCTGCTCGCCGGCCAGGTTCAAGGCGTGCGGCCTGGCGGGCGCGGTGGGCGGCGCGGGCTGGTCGGTCCACACCGCGTCGATCGGATTGCTGTCGACGGCAACCAGCGTCGCGCCGGCCTTGTCGCAGGCGGCCTTCAGATGCATCACGCCATGCTGGGTGTGCAGCCACGGGTCGTAGCCCAGCTTCGCACCTTTGGGCAGCGCATCGGGCAGCCAGCCTTGCGGGCCTTCCGCCACCAGGTCGCGCGGCTCGAACAGCGAAGTGTCGGTCTGCGCGCGCACCTGAAGCGTATAGCGGCCGTCGACAAAGATCGCCGCCTTGTCCTTCAGCACCACCGCGCTGCCGGCCGATCCGGTAAAGGCGGTCAGCCAGGCCAGCCGTTCGGCAAAGGCCGGCATGTATTCGCTCATATGCTGGTCGGCGTGCGGCACCACGAAACCGTCCAGCCCGCGCTTCGCCAGTTCGGCGCGCAAGGCGGCAAGGTTGGGTGCCACTTGCGCGGCATCGGTGGTGGCGTCGTAGGTCTGGAAGGATTGGGTCTTGTCCATGCCGCAAGCCTAGCGCCTGGGTTTTTCCAACACCAGCGCGCTCCACGGCCCCGCGCGGCGCGCGGCCCTCAGGCGCAGATTCTGATAAAAACTGGCCACCAGCTTTTCCTGATTGTTCAAAAGACCGGACAGAACCAGCATCGCGCCCGGTGCCAGCGCTTTCTGGATCGAAGGCGCCAGCTGGGTCAGCGGCCCGGCCAGAATGTTGGCGATGATCAAGTCATACGGCGCGCCCACCGACAGCACCGGGCTGGTCAGCCCGTCCGCGGTGACGGCGGCAACCAGGGGCGCCACGCCGTTGGCGCGCGCATTTTCGCGCGTGACTTCCACGGCAACGGGATCGATGTCGGATGCCAGCACGCGGCGCTTCCACAGCTTGGCCGCGCCGATCGCCAGAAGCCCGGTGCCGCAGCCCAGGTCCAGCACATTGCGAAAAGCGCGACGGTTGGCGAGGTCGCTCAGCGCCGCCAGGCACAGCGCGGTGGTTTCGTGATGGCCGGTGCCGAAAGCCAGCCCCGCCTCGATGCGGATGGGGATCACGCCATGCGGCACGGTGCCGGCATCATGCGCGCCATAGACGAAGAAGCGCCCGGCGCGCACCGGCGGCAGGCCTTCCTGGCTCAGCCGGATCCAGTCCTGGTCGGGCAGGGGGGCGACGGTGATCGCGCGGCCCGCGATGCGCGACAGATAGGCGGCATCGGGCTCTTCGGTATAGAGCGCTTCCACCACCGCGCCGTCGGCAAAGGGTTCCTCGGCGATCAGCACGGCCTGGGCGCTGCCTTCCAGTTCCAGCACGGACGAGATGTCGGCGGCTTCGGTCTTAGAGAGCGAGACGCTGGCTTTCCACAAAGGCGGGTTGATGGTCATAGGGCGGAGACTTGCGGGGATAGGGTGGCTGCGGTTTGGAATCGGAATTCGGTGTTGGGCAATTTAATTGTGCGGCCGAAAAAGCGGCCCCCCTCCCCCTCGGTTTGGCGCCAACCGCTTGATGCGAAAGGATGGGGATAAGGGCCTATCCACACATTCGCGCGGCGGTGCGCAAAATGCCCCGGCGCCAAGTGCTCGAACGGCGATGGAGGATAAGCATGGCGCGTCTGTTTCATCGCGCGTCTTCTAGCATCGCCGGCAGGGCGGGAACAGGCGGATATCTCGACGCGCGTGGCGCACGCTGTGCTAAAAGTAGCGCATCACCAAAAGAGGAAACGACATGATTTCCCGCCTGCTCCTGGCCGCTGCTGTTCTGGCCGGCCCCGCTTTCGCGCAAGACACCACATTTGCCTCGTCGGACCAGGTCCAGGCCCTGATCGCCAAGGCCGCCGCCATGCCGCCGCAGGCGGTGATCAGCCTGCCGGTGGTGTCGGCGGGTCCGCAGAAGGTCGGGCTGGATTATCGCACCGGGCCCGGCGTGGCCTCGGCGCACAAGGGGCAGGACGAACTGATCTGGGTGGTGCAGGGCTCGGGCACGATATGGCTGGGCGGCACCATCGCCAGCCCGGAAAAGCTGGACGGCGCCACCGCGCGCCACATGGCCAAGGGCGATGTGCTGATGATCCCGATGGACACGCCGCACCAGCTGATCCCCGATGCCGGCAGCGCCTGGGCGCTGCTGGCGTTCCACGTCACGCGGGCGAAGTGACTTTCCTCCCCCGTTTACGGGGGAGGGGGACCGCGAAGCGGTGGAGGGGGGAGCAAGCTTGCTATCGCAGACAAAGTCTCGTCGAGCCGCTTGTAGACATCCTCATTGGTGATGCGAAACACGCGCCAACCGCGTTGTTCCAGATATCGTGTCCGTACCAGATCGTGCGCCACTTCCGCATCGCTGGAATGGGTCGCGCCGTCCACCTCCACGATCAGCTTTGTCGCAACGCAAGCAAAATCGGGCACATAGATGCCGACGGGGTGCTGCCGGCGAAATTTCGCATCGGGCCATTGCCGCAACCGCGACCACAGTATCGTTTCTGCGTGGGTGAGTTGGCGGCGAAGCCGCTTGGCGAACCGACGCGCATTTCCTTCATCATCGCGCATCTCCCCCCTCCGCCTCGCTGTGCTCGGCACCTCCCCCGTGAACGGGGGAGGAAAACAAGCTGCGTCCTAAGCCCGGCTCACGAACTGGTCGATGACCCGCTTCTCGCCGGCCTTGTCGAATTCCACCGTCAGCTTGTTGCCTTCCACGAAGCGCACCCGGCCATAGCCGAACTTCTGGTGGAAGATGCGGTCGCCGCGCTGGTATTGCGAGGCGCCGGGGTCCGACGTCTGCACGCTCCAGGCCTGCGCCTCGATCAGGGGCGGGCGGGCGCGATAGCCGCCGCTGGCCGCGCGATTGGCCTGGGCCCGCTTCCAGCCCGGTGAATCATAGGTGCTGCCGAACTCGGCCGCCTGGCCATTGTCGCGAAAGCCGGCATAGCCGCCATAGAAGCCTTCATCGACCACCGCATCGACATGGTCTTCGGGAATTTCCTTGATGAAGCGGCTGGGCAACGCCGCCTGCCACGAGCCATGCACCCGGCGGTTGGCGGCAAAGGACAGCCGCGCGCGTTTCTTGGCGCGCGTAAGACCCACGTAAGCCAGCCGGCGTTCTTCTTCCAGGCCCGCCATGCCGTTCTCGTCCATGGTGCGCTGGCTGGGGAACAGGCCTTCCTCCCAGCCGGGCAAAAACACCGTGTCGAACTCCAGCCCCTTGGCGGCATGAAGCGTCATCAGGTTGATGCGGTCGCCGGATTCATCCTGCGCGATTTCCATCACCAGGCTGACATGCTCCAGGAAAGCGGCGAGGGATTCAAACCCCTCCATCGAGCGGACGAATTCCTTCAGGTTGTCCAGCCGCCCCGGTGCTTCCGCCGACTTGTCGGCCTTCAGCATGTCGGTATAGCCGCTTTCGTCCAGCACCATCTCGGCCAGTTCGGTGTGCGGCAGCACGCGGCTGGTTTCGGTCCAGCGCGTGAAACTGGCGGCCAGTTCGCCCAGCGCCTTGCGCGCCTTGGGCGGCAACTCGTCCAGGTCGGCCAGCTCGCGCGCCGCCGCCAGCAGCGGCATCTGGCGGGCGCGGGCATGGGCGTGGAGCAGGGCGACGGAGGCGTCGCCGATGCCGCGCTTGGGCTTGTTGACGATACGCTCGAACGCCAGGTCGTCATCGCCCTGCGCGATCAGGCGCAGGTACGCCATGGCGTCGCGAATTTCCTGCCGCTCATAGAAACGCGGGCCGCCGATCACGCGATAGGGCAGGCCCAGCGAGATGAAGCGGTCTTCAAACTCGCGCATCTGGAAGGAGGCGCGCACCAGCACCGCCATCTGGCCGAAGGCATTGCCCTGGCGGTGCAGGTCTTCGGCCTCGCCCGCAACATTGCGGGCTTCTTCCTCCGCGTCCCACACGCCCTGCACGCGGATCTTCTCGCCGGGATCGCCTTCGGTCCAGAGCGTCTTGCCCAGCCGGCCCTTGTTGGCGGCGATCAAGCCGGACGCGGCACCCAGGATCACGGGCGTCGAGCGATAGTTGCGTTCCAGGCGAATGACCTTGGCGCCGGGAAAATCGCGCTCGAAGCGCAGGATGTTTTCCACTTCCGCGCCGCGCCAGCCATAGATCGACTGGTCGTCGTCGCCCACAACGCAGACATTGCCCGATCCGCGCGCCAAAAGGTTCAGCCACAGATACTGGACGACGTTGGTATCCTGGTATTCGTCCACCAGCATGTAGCGGAAGCGGTCGCGGTAATCGGCCAGGATGTCGGGATTGTTCTTCAGGATGTGCAAGGTTTCCAGCAACAGGTCGCCGAAGTCGGCCGCGTTCAGCGCCTTCAATCGGTCCTGGTATTGCTGGTACAGCGACTTGCCCTTGCCGAAGGCATAACCCTGGGCCTCGCCTTCGCTCACCTCTTCGGGCTTCAGGCCGCGGTTCTTCCAGCCGTCTATCATCGCGGCCAGGGTGCGGGCCGGCCAGCGCTTGTCGTCGATCTGCTCGGCCTCGATCAGCTGCTTCATCAGGCGCAGCTGGTCGTCGGTGTCCAGGATGGTGAAGTTGGATTTCAGCCCCGCCATCTCGGCATGGCGGCGCAGCATCTTGGCGCCGATGGAGTGGAAGGTGCCCAGCCACTGCATGCCCTCGACCGCGCCGCCGATCAGCAGGCCGATGCGCTCCTTCATCTCGCGCGCGGCCTTGTTGGTGAAGGTGACGCAGAGGATCTGCCCCGGCCAGGCGCGCCGCGTGGCCAGGATGTGCGCCAGCCGGGTGGTCAGCACGCGGGTCTTGCCGGTGCCGGCGCCGGCCAGCACCAGGACTGCGCCATCCACGGCTTCCACCGCCTCGCGCTGTTCCTTGTTCAGGCCGTTCAGATAGGGCGGATCGCGCGGCACGGGCGTGGGCGCCACGTCTTCCGAAAAGGCGGCGTCTAAGGGATCGGAATAGCGGTCGCCAAAGCCACTCATGGCGCGACCTTTGAGTCTGGGAACATGAGAACGATTTTAGAACGAAGGGCCGGGAAAGCCCATCTAATTATCGTCTTCCTGGGTTTCCAGCCGGTGGCCGGAAAGCGCCTGGTCCGCCTTGTCCTTCTTGGCGTCTTCCAGCTTGCGCAGCGCCTTTGGGGTGCCGTGCAGGACGCGATTGGTTTCGGCGGTCTTCTTTTTTTCGGCCTTGGCCTTGGCCTTGCGGGCCCGGTTCAGGTTGACGATCTCAGCCATTTTCCTTCGCCTGGGCGCGGGCAAAGGCGGGGCGCGCCAGCACCCGGTTCACATAGCCTTCGAGCAGTTCGGTTTTTTCCCACAAAGGTGAGCCCAGGAACATCTTGAAGGTGGTGGCGACCAGGATGTCCACGGCGCTGAATTTCTCGCCCAGGATGTAGGGCCCCTTTTCCAGGGTGGCGTTGACGAACGCCATGACCTCGTCGGTCTTCACCCAGCCTGCGGTGCCGCGCGGAATTTCCCACTTCATGTAGGCGCTCATCCAGGCCGGTTCCATCACGCCGGCGTAATAGGAAAGCCACGACAGATAGGCGCCGCGTTTTGGATCGCCCACCACCGGGCCGATGCCGTTCTGGGGGAACTTGTCGGTGAGATAGAGCGCGATGGCGGAGGATTCCCACACCAGCGTGTCGCCATCCTTCAGCGCCGGCGACTTGCCGTGGGGATGGGGATTTTCCGGATCGATGCCGCCCGAGCCATCGGGGCGGCGGATATTGGCGATGCGGTGGATCTCGTACGGCGCGCCCAGTTCCTCCAGCAGGAAGAGGAAGCGGGAGGAGCGTGTGCGCGGATGGTGGAAAAGCGTCAGCATGGGCAAATCATGGCTTATTGGCGGCAAGTGCGTAAAGGCGCAGCGCGCTGGCCAACGCGCGTTCGCCGCGGCTGCCGTCGATCCGCGCCACCAGGCCCGACAAAGTGGTGCCGGTTTGGTGCGCGGATTGCTCCAGAACGGACCAGAACTCGGTTTCCAGCGCCACGCTGGTGCGGTGCCCGGACAGGGTGAAGGATTTTTTGGCCAGCATGGGAACAGTTTGCCCCAGGGGCGATTACAAGGCCAAGGGGTCCAGTGAGGTGTGCCATGCGCGTCCTGCTTCTTGTTCCTGTTCTCCTGATTCTTGCGGTTCCCAGTCTCGCCCATGCGGCGCCGGCCGATGCGCGCTGCGCAGCGACCTTCTCGTGGCTGTCGCAGAATGCCCGCGCCGCCGGCGTGTCGGCGGGCTCGTTCGACCGCATGGCCGCGATCGCCAGGTCGCGCCAGGGCGCGTCGGAAGCCTCGGTGTCGTCCGACCAGGGCCTGACCGAGCTGAGCGGCGACGTGGTCGCCTGCCATACGCGCTATCAGGGCAAGTCCGACACCCGCGTCGCGAGCGCCGATTAGCGCAGCCTGCGCCAGTCGAGAATATCGAGCTGGCGCGCCAGCTTGGCGCCGCCGGGTGACGGCGCCATAAGGACTTTCGGTTTTTTGAGGTCGGCCACCGCACCGGCCGCGATCACCGCATTGCGATCCGTCCAGCCATCGGTGTCCAGCAGGCGCACTTTGGGAAATTCCTTTTTCAGCGCGCGGCACATGTCATCGGGACGCCTGTCGTCGTCATCGTCCACGATCACATTCATCAGGAAAAGTCCGCCCGGCTTCAGCCGCGACCTGGCCAGCCTGAAGAAGGACGGCTGCATGAAGGGCGCCGGCATGCCGCCTTCGCCGAAGGCATCCAGCACGATGGCATCGTAACGCGCGCGATGGGCCTTCATCCAGGCGATGCCGTCGGCGACATGGGCATCCACCGCATCGGGCATGTGGAAATATTTGCGCGCGATGTCCAGGCTCAGCTTGTGCAGGTCGATCACCGTGGTGCGCACGCCGGTATAGTGCAGCATGGTGGCAAGCGTGCCGCCGCCGCAGCCGATCATCAGCACGTCCTTCGCCTGGTGCTGCATCAGGAAGAAATACATGGCGTGGATATAATCGGCGCAGGAGACGCCGCGCCGGTCGGCCGCGCTCTGGTGGTATTCGCCCTGCCAGTAGCTCACCTTGCCGGTGCGCTCGTCCTGGATGATGTAGTGGCCGGGTGCGGCGATGATGCGGTTGGTCACGGCGCTTTCCAATAGTCGGGCAGGCCCGGCTTGGTCGCCGCCAGGATGGCGATGGCGGCCTTGCCGTCCTCGCCCTTGACCAGCAATGCGGCGTGCAGCTTCTTGAACAGCTTGTCTTTCAGCTCCGGCTTCAGGCTGTCGAAGGCGGTGGAATAGACCATGTAGCTCAGCGGCCAGCGGAACAGCCGGGTCTTGAGATCGAAGTCGCGCAGGGACCGGCCTTTGGAATCGCGCGGGCCGCGTTTGGAAAAATCGGCGGTGAAGCCGGAATTGCCGGTGACCGGGCCGGGCAGGGCCACTTCATCGGCGAAGGTCATGTAGGCGACCAGGTCATCAAGCCCGGCATCGGAATATTTGCCGTCCAGCGCATAGGCGCGATTGATGAAGCCGGTCTGGTGCTCCAGCGTCATCAGCGCCACCACATCGCTGGTCATGCGCAGCGTGTGGGCGGGATCGAAATGGCCGTCCAGGCTGGCCAGCGTGGTGCCGCCTTCTTCGGGCAGGTCGAACGGGCGCAGCGGATCGTGCGCCGTCACATTGCCCAGGTGATGCATGTTGTCGGTCTTGCCGGTCACGTACCAGCCGCCCCAGCGCACCTCGAAGGGCCGGGTCTGGTCGGTGAAGTCGAATGGATGGGCCGGATCGCGGAATTGCGGCGTGCCGTCATCGGTGGCGGTGATGTTGGCCACGATCCAGCCCGGCGCCACCGTATTGACCATGCCGTGACAGGCGATGCAGCGCGCGCCTTCCTCCACGATCTGGGGCTTGCCGGTTTCGGCGGTGTCCAGCGTGTAGAAGGCCAGGTGCCCGCGGCGGTCGTTGACGAGGATCTCGATCAGCCCGCCCGGATGCACCGCGCCGACCGCGACATCGTCGTTGAAATAGACCGCGCGCGGCGCCTTGGGATTGATGCGGTCGAACTGCAGGCTGGAGCGCGTGAAAGGCAGCACCTGCGATTCCGGCGAGATGTGCAGGGCGTCGAGCAGGCTTTTCAGGTAACCGTGGCCATCGGCGGCATAGGTCAGCTTGACCTCGCCCTTGGCCAGCCGGGCTTCCAGGTCGGCGATGACATTGTCCGGCGGCGCCTCGTCGGCGCGCGACACCGCCGCAGCAGCGAGCGCGGCGAGGGGCAACAGCAATCCGAACCAGGCGCGGCGCACTTACTTGGGCGCGATCATGTCTTCGGGGCGCACGATGGCGTCGAATTCGGCTTCGGTGACATAGCCGCCGCCGACCGCTTCCTGCTTGAGCGTGGTGCCGTTCTTGTGCGCGGTCTTGGCGATCTTGGCGGCATTGTCATAGCCGATCTTGGGCGCCAGCGCCGTCACCAGCATCAGGGACCGCTCCAGCCCGCCCTTGATGTTGTCCAGGCGCGGTTCGATGCCGACCACGCAGTTGTCGGTGAAGCTGATCGCCGCGTCGCTCATCAGCTTGACCGACTGCAGGAAGTTGTAGGCCATCACCGGATTGTAGACGTTCAGCTCGAAATGGCCCTGGCTGTCGGCGAAGGTCAGCGCGGCATTGTTGCCGAAGATCTGCACGCAGACCTGGGTCATCGCCTCGCACTGGGTGGGATTGACCTTGCCCGGCATGATGGATGAGCCCGGCTCGTTTTCCGGCAGCGCCAGCTCGCCCAGGCCCGAACGCGGGCCCGAACCTAGCAGGCGGATGTCGTTGGCGATCTTGAACAGCGAGGCGGCCACCGTGTTGATCGCGCCATGGCTGAACACCATGGCATCATGGGCGGCCAGCGCCTCGAACTTGTTGGGTGCGGTGGTGAAGGAGAGACCGGTGATGGCGGCGATGCGATCGGCCACCATCTTGTCGAAGCCGACCGGGGCGTTGAGACCGGTGCCCACCGCGGTGCCGCCCTGGGCCAGCTGCATCAGCTTGGGCAGGGTCTGTTCGATGCGCTCGATGCCGTTCTTCACCTGCTGGGCGTACCCGCTGAATTCCTGGCCCAATGTGATGGGGGTCGCGTCCTGGGTATGGGTGCGGCCGATCTTGATAATGGCCTTCCAGGCATCGGCCTTCTTGTCCAGCGCCGCCAGCAGGTGCTTCAGCGCCGGGATCAGCGTCTTGGACACTTCCTCGGCCGCGGCGACATGCATGGCGGTGGGATAGGTGTCGTTGGACGACTGGCTCATGTTGACGTGATCGTTGGGATGGACGGGCTTCTTGCTGCCCATCACCCCGCCCAGCATCTCGATGGCGCGGTTGGAGATCACTTCATTGGCGTTCATGTTGGACTGGGTGCCCGAGCCGGTCTGCCACACCGACAGCGGAAAATGGTCGTTCAGCTTGCCGTCGATCACTTCCTGGGCGGCGGCCACGATGGTCTCGCCGATCTTGGGGTCCAGGCCCGCCAGCTTCATGTTGGTCTGGGCGGCGGCCTGCTTGATGATGCCGAGCGCGCGGACGATTGCAGCGGGCTGCTTCTCCCAGCCGATCTTGAAATTGCTTAAGGATCGCTGGGCCTGCGCGCCCCAGTAGCGGTCTGAGGCGACCTCGATGGGTCCGAAGGTGTCGGTTTCGGTGCGGGTGTTGGTCACGGCAGGCCCCTGAAAAAGAACGGGGTCCGGGTACTATTTCTTGCGGAAAGAGTCGAGGCTGACGACCTCGCCGGGCGCGGGCTTCTCGGCCTGGGCGGGCTTGGGGGCGGGCGCCACCGGTTCGGGCGCTTCGCCCTCGCTGGCCTCGGGCGCGTTGGTGGGAACCACCGGCGCGATGGTCGGCTTGGCGGCAACCTCGCCCTCGGCGCGGAACTGAAGCCCGAACTGCACGCCCGGGTCGAAGAAGGCGGTCAGGGCATTGAACGGAATGTGCAGCGGCGCCGGCAGCTTCTTGAAGGTCAGCGTCACCTCGAAATAGTCCTCCTTCACCTTCAGCGCCCAATACTGGTGCTGGATGATGATGGTCATCTCGTCGGGATACTGCTCCTTCAGGAAATCGGGAATGTCCACGCCGTCAGCATGGGTCTTGAAGGTCAGGTAGAAATGATGCGCGCCGATCAGGCCCGACTTTTCGATGCGCTTGAGCGCGTCGCGCACGACACCCCGAAGCGCCGCGTCGGTCAAAGCCTGGTAGCCGATGAAATCTTTCGCCATTTCAGGCGGAGACTATGCGCCGCGCCGCCCGTGTCAATCACGCGAAGCAGCGGATTTTGCCCGCTTTTGGCCAAAATGACGCAATTGCGAAGAAAACCCGGAACCGGGGCCACACCGCGCCGTTGTGAATAAGCCGCTCCGTCTGCTGTCCTGGGTATCCCGTCATGAAAATCGCGCAAATTGCCCCCCTGGTGGAAAGTGTCCCGCCGACGCTCTATGGGGGGACAGAGCGTGTCGTGTCCTGGCTGACCGAGGAACTTGTGCGCCAGGGACATGATGTGACCCTGTTCGCGTCCGGCGATTCCGTCACCGCCGCCAAGCTGATGCCGATCGTCCCAAAATCGCTCAGGCTGGCGGGCATCCACAATTCCACGACCTACAACATCATCATGCTGGACCAGGTCGCGCGCATGGCCGACCAGTTCGACGTCCTGCACTTCCACATCGACTTCTTCCACTACCCGCTGTTCCGCAACCTGGCGCATCGCACCGTCACCACCCTGCATGGCCGCCAGGACCTGCCGGAGATGCCCGACATCTATCGCGCCTTTCCGCAGATGCCGCTGGTCTCGATTTCCAACCATCAGCGCAATCCCGTGCCGCCGGTGAACTGGATGGGCACGGTCTATCACGGCCTGCCGGACACCCTGCTGAACGAGGGCAGGGGCGACGGTGGTTACCTGGCCTTTCTGGGCCGCATCTGCCCCGACAAAGGCATCCTGGATGCCATCGAGATATCGCGCCGTGCCGGCATGAAACTGAAGGTCGCCGCCAAGGTGGACCCGGCCGACCAGAAATACTGGGACGAAGTGGTCAAGCCGGTGATGGACGACAGTCCGCATGTCGAGTTCATCGGCGAGATCAACGATGGCCAGAAGAGCGAATTCCTGGGCAAGGCCAAGGGCCTTCTGTTTCCCATCTGCTGGCCCGAGCCCTTCGGCCTGGTGATGATCGAAAGCATGGCCTGCGGCACGCCGGTGATCGCGTTCAACTGCGGCTCGGTGCCCGAGATCATGGAGAACGGGCTGACCGGCTTTGTGGTGGACAATGTCGACCAGGCGGTGGAGGCCTGCGGCAAGCTGGACACGCTGTTCCGCCCCTCGATCCGCTCGCGGTTCGAGGAACGCTTCAGCGTCAGCGCCATGGCGCGGGACTATGTGGAAATTTATCGGAAACTGGCGGCGTCCGACGGCGTGATCGCGGTCGCGGCCGAATAATTCAAGCGAGGGAATGATGGAGGCCAAAACCCTCCCTGATTCGCCTGACGATATTTCGACGTTCTATATTCAGGCGACCGAAAGCATCCAGCAGCGCTGGCCCCGCACCCTGAAACAGGGTGATACCTTTGCCATGTTCGATGCGCTGGGCGATGTCATCGATCCCGGCCTGACGCCGGGCGGCGTCTTCCACAACGACACCCGCTATCTGTCGGGCATGCAGCTTCTGATCGACGGGCAGCGGCCGCTGCTGCTGTCGAGCGCGGTGGAGAACGACAATGTCGTGCTGACGGTGGATCTGTCGAACCCCGACATCTACCAGGGCAACAGCATCGTCCTGCCGCGCGAAATCCTGCATATCCGCCGCTCCAAGTTCCTGTGGCAGGGCGCGTGCCACGAGCGCATCGCCGTGCACAATTTCGACGCCAAGCCGCACAAGGCCTGGCTGTCGCTGAACTTCGCCGCCGATTTCGCCGACCTGTTCGAGGTGCGCGGCATGACGCGGGCCAAGCGCGGCGAGATCACCTGCGCGGTGATCGGCGGCACCAAGACCATCTTCCGCTACCGGGGCCTGGACAATATCGAAAGGCGCAGCGAGATCGGCTTTTCGCCCAACCCCACGCGGCTTTCCAAGAACCAGGCGCTGTACGCGCTGGAGCTGAAACCGGGCGAGCAGGTCGCCATTGTTGTCAGCGTGCGCTGCACCGACAGCAACAGCCAGCGCGCCGAACAGGTGAGCGAGCCTTTCTCCGAGCCCTATCGCGCGGCGCGCCGCGGGGCCGTGCGCGTCGCCAGCCTGGGCGGCACGGTGGCTTCGTCCAACGAGCTCGCCAACCGCATGTTCCACCGGGCCGGCGCCGATTTGTCGATGCTGGTCACCGACACACCGCAGGGGCCGTATCCGTATGCCGGCACGCCCTGGTTCTCCACGCCGTTCGGGCGTGACGGGCTGATCACTGCGCTGCAGATCCTGTGGCTCGATCCCGAACTGGCCAAGGGCGTGCTGAAATATCTCGCCGCGCACCAGGCGACGGCGGTGGACGAACGCGCCGATGCCGAGCCCGGCAAGATCCTGCACGAGACACGGGCCTGCGAGATGGCGTCCTTGGGCGAGGTGCCGTTCGGGCACTATTACGGCTCGATCGATTCCACGCCGCTTTTCGTGCTGCTGGCGGCGCGCTATTTCCAGCGCACCGGCGACACCGAGACCCTGCGCGAGATCTGGCCCAACATCGAGGCGGCGCTGGACTGGATCGACACTTACGGCGACCGCGATGGCGACGGCTTTGTCGAATATTACCGGGTCAGCGAGAACGGCCTGACCAACCAGGGCTGGAAGGATTCCTCCGACTCCATCATGCATGCCGACGGCAGGCTGGCGCCCGGCGCCATCGCGCTGGCGGAAGTGCAGGGCTATGTCTATGCCGCGCGCAAGGAAGGTGCGGTGCTGGCCGCCGCGCTGGGCTATCGCAGCCGCGCGCACACCATGGAAGACGCGGCCGAAAAGCTGCGCACCCAGTTCGAGGAGAAGTTCTGGATCGCGGATCTGCGCGCCTATGCCATCGCGCTGGACGGCGACAAGAAGCCGTGCCGGGTGATCAGCTCCAATGCGGGGCAGGTGCTGTTCTGCGGCCTGGCATCCGAGGAACACGCCGCCAAGGTCGGCCATGCCCTGATGACGCCGGAAATGTTCACCGGCTGGGGCGTGCGCACCCTGTCGGCAGACGCGCCGCGCTTCAATCCGATGAGCTATCACAACGGCTCGGTGTGGCCGCACGACAATGCGCTGATCGCGCTGGGCCTGTCGCGCTATGGCCAGAAGCGCGCCGCCGCCGCCATCTTCGAAGGCTTGTTCGACGCGGCTGCGCACATGGAGATGATGCGCTTTCCCGAACTGTTCTGCGGCTTTCCGCGCCGGCGCGGAACGGCGCCCGTGCTCTATCCGGTCGCGTGTGCGCCGCAGGCCTGGGCCAGCGTGGTGCCGTTCGCGCTGCTGCAGGCCTGCCTGGGGCTGGAGATGTGTTTCGAGAAGCGCGAAATCTGTTTCAACAATCCGCAGCTGCCGAAATTCCTGGAAGAGGTCGCCATCAACGGGCTGACCCTGGGCGACGCGTCGGTGAACCTTAAGCTGCGCCGGCGCGGCGCCAACACCGAAGTCGCCATCGTCTCCAAGAAGGGCGATGTGTCGATCAAGATTACGCAATAGCGCGGATCTTTTGCGTCGTGAGTTCGTCGCGCCTTCGCTCGTGTACTGGTGTACACGTCGCTCGACGCTCCTGCTCACGCCACAAAATCTCTCGCGCTATATCGGGAAAGAAGCGGCGGGTGCTTCTGTTGCTCGGTGCACCCGCCAAAACCGCGCTTACCTAATTAATTAGGCAGCGAGCACCATTTCATTATCGTTGGCACTTGTACGATTAGCCCGATAACGGCGGAACAATACCGGGCAAAAGGACAGCCTTTACACGTCTGTCGATCCTGTTTCGCCCCCACAGAAACCCAACGGATTGGGCTTGTGGTGGAGGCGCCGGGTACCGCCCCCGGGTCCAGTCCGCTTATTACGAAGCCGTTTATTGCCATAGCCGGACAAGCCGGCACCCCAAATATAGGCCCTGGGGGTTAAGAATTGAAGGCCGCTTGACTCATCGGTTCCAAAGGCCCACACCCGCGTCCATGGTCCACGCCGTGCAAATCCAACTGCAAAAGCCCCGCTTTTTGGCGGCGGTTGCGCGCGTGCGAACATCCGAAGGCTGAACCCCTTCGGCAAATGTCCGTCCACCCAACCCCGCCTTGCGCGGGGTTTTTTGTTGCCTGCAGCTCGGGCAGAAAGGAAGCCATGTTTACCTGTGAAGACGAGATCACCCACCTGGGGGAGGGGCTTGTCGCCCGCAGCCTGCCCAAGGCGGAATGGACCCATGCCGCGCATTTTGCCGCCGCGCTGTGGCTGATGCGGGGTGGCCATGACGCGTCCATGGTGATGCCGGGCATGATCCGCGCCTATAACGAATCCGTCGGTGGCGTGAACAGCGACACCAGCGGCTATCACGAAACCATCACCCAGGCCTCGCTCAGGGCGGCCAGGGCGGTGCTGGAAGCCAACCCGGCCGATGTGCCGCTGTGGCAGATCGCCAATGCCCTGATGCGCAGCAACCTGGGCAACCCCAACTGGCTGCTGGAATACTGGTCGCGCGACCGGCTGATGTCTGTGGACGCGCGCCGCGCATGGCTGGAACCCGACCTGAAGCCGCTGCCCTTCTGATCCGAATCCGCTAGGCTCAAGCCCATGCAGCAATATCTCGATCTGCTTCGCCTGGTTCGCGACACCGGCTCGGAAAAAACCGACCGCACCGGCACCGGCACGCGCTCCATCTTCGGCCACCAGATGCGCTTCAACCTGGCCGACGGCTTTCCGCTGGTCACCACCAAGAAGGTGCATCTCAAGTCGATCATCTATGAACTGCTGTGGTTCCTGCGCGGCGAAACCAATGTGCACTGGCTGCAGGAGCATGGCGTCACCATCTGGGACGAATGGGCCGACCACCAGGGCGAGCTGGGGCCCGTCTATGGCTATCAGTGGCGCAGCTGGCCCACCCGCACCGACGGCACCATCGACCAGATCAGCAACCTGATCCGCGACATCCAGGCGAACCCGGATTCACGCCGGCTGATTGTTACCGCCTGGAATCCGGCTGACGTGCCCAAGATGGCGCTGCCGCCCTGCCACTGCCTGTTCCAGTTCTATGTCGCTGATGGAAAACTCAGCTGCCAGCTCTACCAGCGCAGCGCCGACATTTTCCTGGGCGTGCCGTTCAACATCGCCAGCTATGCGCTGCTCACCATGATGGTGGCGCAGGTGACGGGGCTCGAGCCGGGCGACTTCGTTCATTCCTTCGGCGATGCGCACCTGTACCTGAACCACCTGGAGCAGGCGAACGAGCAGCTGTCGCGCAAGCCCTATCCCCTGCCCACCATGCGGCTGAACCCGGACGTGAAGGACATTTTCGCCTTCAAATACGAGGACTTCACCCTGGAAAACTACCAGTCCCACGGCAAGATCGCCGCACCGATCGCCGTATAAATTGACTTTCGCCGCCCCGGCCTTAAAACCTGCCCCCGCAAGGGAGATTTCGATGGCGGAAGACGTTCAGGGCAGGGATGAGACCAAGCTGGCCAATGGCGGCGGGGCGTTTCCCTTCTGGGTCTCGGTGGCCATCGTCGGCGGCCTGTTCGCCGCGCTCGTTGCCGTCGTTTATGGCGTGATCCAGCTCTTCGTCTGAGCCTGTTCGCCTTTTCCACTTTCTGAGTATCCTTCCCCCGAACCATAAACGGGGGAACTCCATGAAGCTCGCCGCCTCATTCGCCTTGCTGCTGGCCTTGCCGGCTTCGGCCGACGTGGCCGTGCACACCGTGCGCCACACGCCCACCCAGGAAGACCTGCGTCCCAACGATCCCAGGGTGCCCGAGGCCTATGCGCTTTCGGCCAAGTTCGACCGCATCGTGGTGATGCGCATGAAGTACAAGTCCGACCTGCTGCACGGCATGGAAACGCTGGTGGCGAAAGAGCACATCAAGGACGCGGTGATCCTGTCGGGCATCGGTTCGCTGCGCGGCTACAGCGTGCACAATGTCGCCAGCCGCGACTATCCGGCCGCCGACGTCTTTACCAGGGACCCCAACATGCCCGCCGACCTGATCGGCATGAACGGGCTGATCGTGGGCGGCAAGATCCACGCCCACATCATGATGGGCATCGGTGACAAGGCGCTGGCCTATGCCGGCCATCTGGAACCGGGCAGCGAAGTGCTGACCTATGCCATCGTTACCGTGGGCGTGCTCGACAAGCCGCTGGGCCGCGTGGACGACGCGACGTACCGCTAGACGCTACTTGGGCAGCGCCCAGACCAGCAGGCTGTCGCCGCCGGTCGGGCTGCCCAGGTACGAGCCGCCGGTCGCCACCACGCCAACATACTGGCGTTTGTCCTTGCCCTGCCAGGTGATCGGCGTGGCATGGGCGCTGTAGTCCAGCTTCGCCGTCCACAATTCCTTGCCGGTCCTGCTGTCGAAGGCGCGGAAGCGCTGGTCGTCGGTGCCGCCGATGAAGGTCACGCCGCCGGCGGTAACAATGGGTCCGCCATTGCTGGGACGCCCCGTATCCTTCTTGCCTTCGGGCAGCTGGTCGGTGACGCCCAGATGGACCTGCCAGGCGATGTCGCCGGTGTTGACGTTCACCGCCGTCAGCATGCCCCAGGGCGGTGTCTGGCACGGCATACGGGTGACGCGATCGCGGAAGTTGGTGCTGGTCATGCCCCACTCGCCGCCGTCCTTCTGCTGCAGCTGTTCGACGTAACCCAGATTGTTGGTGTTGACGATGAACAGACCCAGCTTCGGGTCGAACGCGCCGCCCGCCCATTCGGGGCCGCCTTCGCCGCCGGGGAAGCGGATGATCGGGTGATCGGCGGGAATGGGCTCGAACGCTTTCGAGCCCGTCCAGTGACCATCGGCGATCATCTTCTTGCAGGCCGCGGTGTGTTCCGGTGTCAGCTGCGCCAGTTCGCTCATATCGAAGCTGTTGCGCGCCAGTTGTGCCGGCTTGTTGGGGATCGGCTGGGTGGGCGAAATGCTTTCGCTTGGGATGGGCGAGGGCGGCACCGGCGTTTCCGTCACGCCGAAGATGGGCTCGCCGGTCAGGCGATTGAGAATGAACAGGATGGCCGACTTGTTCATCGCGGCCACGGCGGGAATGGTCTTGCCGTCCTTCTTCACGTCCAGCAGCACCGGCGGCGTGTCGAGGTCCCAGTCCCAGATGTCGTGATGGGTGACCTGGTAGTGCCAGAGATACTTGCCGGTGTTCGCATCGACGGCAACGAGACTGTCGCTGAACAGGTTTGTGCCCTTGTGGTCGCCGCCATAGCGGTCGAAGGTCGGCGCGCCGAACGGCAGATAGGCGATGCCGCGCCTGGCATCGACCGTCAGCTGGTTCCAGACATTCACGCCCGAGCGCTGCTTCCAGCCATCGTCCTCCCAGGTGTCGTGGAATTTCTCGCCGGGCTTGGGAATGGAGTGGAAGGTCCAGACCAGCTTGCCGGTCACCACATCCCAGGCGCGCACGTCGCCGGCAGCACCCTTGGACGGGCTTTCCTGCACCCGGCTGCCGATGATGGCGATATTCTTGAAGATCACCGGCGGCGAGGAATAGCCGTAATAGGCGTTGGGAAGACCGTTCATGATCTCCGGCGTCTTGGTATCGACCAGGCCGTCGGTGCCGAAGCCCTTGCTGGGTTCGCCGGTCTTGGCGTCCAGCGCGATCAGCTTGCCCTGCGCGCTGCCGAAGATGATGCGCGGTTTGTGCGCGCCGTCACCGGGCCAGTAGGCGACGCCGCGGAACGGCGGCTGGTCGCTGCCGGGCAATTGATACGCCCAGACCTGCTTGCCGGTGGTGGAATCCAGCGCGACCACGCGGCCATAGGGTGTGCCCAGAAAGAGCAGGCCGTCAGCCACCAGCGGCGTGGTGGTCGAAGCCGGCACGCGGCCATTGGCGGCCTTCACGTCCGGCGTGGGGTTCATGTGATAGGTCCAGGCCGGCTGGAGCTTGCTCACATTGGCCGGGGTGATCTGGCCCAGCGGCGAAAAGCGCCCGCCGCTGGCGTCATGGCCATAGGCGGTCCAGTCGGTGGGAGCAGCAGATGCTGTCAGCGGCAGCAGGAGGGCGGTAGAGAGGAGGAGTTTTTTCATCATGCCTGTTAGACGCACGAGCGCCGTTATTCCCCCATCTCGTCCTGCTGATAGACCTTGATGATCTCGTCGAAATTCTTTTCGGCGGTGAAACCCATCTCGCCCGCCAGTTTGGCGGTATAGCGGCCGGCCCAGCCCAGCACGATCTTGGAGACGAACGGATCGTCCACGCGCTGGATGCGTGCCACGGCTTCGTCGCCGGCGGCGCGGCGCAGCGCCTCGATCTCTTCGCCCACGGTGGCCGACACGCCCGGCATGGTCATGGAGCGGCGCACGCCCAGCGGCGCGGTGTCGATGGTCGCGGCGGTGATGAAGAAGCCCACGGCGGCGCGGGGGCTGGCGAACCAGTGGCGCACATCGTCGCTCACCGGCAGCTTGGCCTCCTGGCCGTTCAGCGGCTCGCGCAGGATGCCCGAGAAGAAGCCCGATGCGGCGGCATTGGGCTTGCCGGGGCGGATGCAGATGGTGGGCAGGCGCACGCCGACGCCATCGAGGTAACCCTTGCGGCTGTAATCGGCCAGCAACAGTTCGGTCATCGCCTTTTGCGTGCCGTAGCTGGTGGAGGGCGTCAGCGCCAGTTCATCGGGGACGGGATCGGGGAAGGGCGGGCCATAAACCGCAAGCGTCGAGGCGAAGACGAAACGCGGCTTGTAACTGTTGTCCTTCTCATGCTCGTGGCGCACCGCTTCCAGCATCGCCCAGGTGCCGTTGAAGTTGATCTTGTAGCCCTTCTCGAAATTGGCTTCCGCGTCGCCGGACACGATGGCGGCGAGATGGAAGATCACGTCGGGCTTGTCCTGCATCAGCGTGTTGGCCACGCCCTTCTCGCTGAAGTCGGCGATGATGGACTTGTGCGGCGGCGCGCCGTCGGGAACGCCCGCGGCAACCAGGTCCACCAGGGTCATCTCGGTGATGGGCTTGCCGCCCAGCGCCTTGTCTTTCGAAAGGCGCTCGACAAGCTTCCTGCCGATCATGCCGCCGGAACCAGTGACCAGGATTTTCATGACAATGTCCTTGATGGGTGCGCGGGGCGGAACCTAGAGCAGGGGATGGAGACGCGCCATGCGCCTTTTCGCGCGCGATGCCTTTGCGCAGCGCATTGCTGCGACGCAGCATCATGTGCGCGCAAACGTCTTTTGACGTCACAGGAGACGAGGGTTAGCGTCATCGCAAAATCGGCCGGAATCGGCGGGCGCGGGGAAGGATTACAGCGTGAAATCTGCATTGGCATTGGCGGCGGTCCTGGCGGCGAGTGCGCCCGCATGGGCACAGGACCTGAAGGCGCCCTATGGCGCGCCCGAACATCAGTGGGCCGCCGGCGAAAACAGCGAAGCCGGCAAGTGGGGTTCCACCGCCGGTGTCGAGCGCGGGCCGCATGGCGAGATCTGGGCCATCGACCGCTGCGGCGCCAACAGCTGCGACGGCAGCGACAGGAATCCGATCGTGCTGCTGGATCCCGATACCGGCAAGGCGAAGAAGGCGATTGGCGCGGGCCTGTTCGTGTTCCCGCATGGCCTGCATGTCGACAGGCATGGCGATATCTGGGTGACCGATGGCGGCGTCAGCAAGGACGGCACCAAAGGCCTGCAGGTGATCAAGCTGTCGCCCGACGGCAAGGTCTTGCTGAAGATCGGCACGGCGGGCCAGCGCGGCGATGATGACAGCCATTTCCAGTCGCCCAGCGACGTGATCACCGCACCCAATGGCGACATCTTCGTCACCGACGGCCATGCCCCCATCGCCAACACGGTGCCCGCAGGGCTCGACATGCGGGTGATGAAGTTCGATCCGAAAGGCAAGTTCATCAAGCAGTGGGGCAAGCTGGGCAGCAAGGCCGGCGAGTTCAACAACCCGCATGCGCTGGCGCTGGACGGCAAAGGCCGGCTCTATGTCGCCGACCGCGCCAACAGCCGCATCCAGATATTCACCCAGGACGGCAAGTTCATCACCGAATGGAAGCAGTTCGGCCGTCCGTCGGGCTTCTACATCACCGGCGACCGGCTCTATGCCATCGATGCGGACTCCACCGAGGCCATTCATCCCGGCTGGAAGAAGGGCATCTGGATCGGCTCGATCGCCAAGGCGCTGCCCGACGCCTTCATCGCCGATGACGCGGCGGGCGAAGGCGTGGTCATCGCCCCCAATGGCAACATGTATGGCGCGGTCAATGTGGCCCCGCGCGGCATCACGCGCTACCGGAAGAAATAGATACGTCCGCAAAGGAGACGATCATGAGCGACAGCAGACGCAATTTCCTGCTCAAGTCCTTCTCGGCCAGCAGCGCCGCCTGGCTCGCGGCCAACTGGCCGGCCCAGGTGGCAGCCGCGGAAAAGGCGCAGGCGATGGGCAACTTCACCTATTTCACCAAGGCCCAGGCCGCCGACATCGATGCGATGGCGGCGCAGATCTATCCCACCACCGACACGCCGGGCGCGCGCGAGGCGCAGGTGGTCTATTTTATCGACCTGGCGCTGGTGACCTTCGCCCAGGACAAGCAGGGCATCTATGCCACCGGGTTCGGTGAGCTGTCATCCAAGACCGGCGGCAAGCCGGTGGGCAGCATGAGCGATGCCGACCAGATCACGCTGCTGACCGCGATGGAAAAGACGCCCTTCTTCAGGACGGTGCGCGACCACACCATCATGGGCATGTTCGCTTCGCCCCAGCATGGCGGCAACTTCAAGAAGGTCGGCTGGCAGCAGATCGGCTTTGACGACAGCCTCAATTTCCGCGCGCCCTTCGGCGCCTATGACAAGGCGTAAGGAGAAACCCGATGAAGAAATTTTCTCCCAGCGAAGAAGTCGATTTCGTCGTCATCGGTTCGGGCGCGGCCGGCGGTGTGATGGCCAAGCAGCTGGCGGTGGCCGGTTTCAGCGTGGTGGTGATGGAGCAGGGCGGCTGGGGCGCCTATGGCCATGAGCAGGACTACAACAAGGACGAGCTGATCAACCGCTTCCCGGCAGAAGACGACATGCTGCTGTCCGATCCGAAAATCCAGCGCAACACGTTTCGCCGCAACGCCAGCGAAAAGGCGATGCCGGGCAACCACAATTACGGCTGCGTGGTGGGCGGCGGCACCGTCACCTATGGCGCGTCGTCCTGGCGTCACCTGCCTTACGAATTCAACGAAGCCAGCAAGTTCGGCACCATGAAGGGAACCGGCATCGCCGACTGGCCGGTGAGCTATGCCGAGATCGAGCCTTATTACACCCAGGCGGAATGGGAGATCGGCATCAGCGGTCCCAACCTGAAGACGCCGCTGATCGCGCCCATGTCCAAGCCCTATCCGTGCCGGCCGCTGCCGATCAAGTCGAGCGGCGCGCTGGTGCAGAAGGCGGCCGACAAGCTGGGCCTGGTGGTGACACCCAATGTCGCGGCCATCATCACCGAGCCGTATAACGGCCGTTCGGGCTGCATCAATTGCGGTGCCTGTTCGGGTTACGGCTGCCAGACCAAGGCGCGGTCTTCGTCTGCGGTGTCGCTGCTGCCGATCGCGGTCGCCACCGGCAATTGCGAAATCCGCGTACATTCCTATGTGCGCGAGATCAATGTCGATGCCTCGGGCCGCGCCACCGGCGTGACCTATTTCGAGAAGAAGAACAACAACCGCGAGGTCTTCCAGAAGGCCAAGTGCGTGGTGCTGAGCGCCAACGGCACGGAAACGCCGCGCCTGTTGCTGTTGTCCAAGTCCAACCGCTTCAAGGACGGCCTGGCCAATTCCAGCGGCATGGTCGGCAAGTTCCTGATGTCGGGCAATGGCGGCGGCGCGTCGGGCCTCTTTGCCGACCCGCTCAACGAATACAAGGGCTGCGTCACCGGCGCCGCCGTGCTGAGCTATGTGCCCAACGACGTGAAGGGCCGCGGCTTCTATGGCGGCGGCCGCATGACCGCGCGCGGCCAGATGTCGCCGATCCAGTATGGCCTGGCCGGTCCGCACGGTGCGCCCAGCTGGGGCGCCGGCTACAAGAAGGCACTGATCGAACAGGCCAACCGCCGCCTGACGATGGTGAACTTCATCAGCCAGCTTCCGGTCGAGACCAACACCGTCGACCTGGACCCGGACCTCAAGGATGCCTGGGGCCTGCCCGCCATGCGCATCACCTCCACCAGCCATGAGAACGACTTCAAGGCGATGCAGTTCTTCATCGACAAGTCGGTGGAGATCCTGAAGGCGGCGGGCGCGACCACGGTATGGGCCGACCAGATCAACGACAGCCGCGGCGGCGCGCATGCGCGCGGCACCGCGCGCATGGGCAACGACCCGAAGGCCAGCGTGGTGAACAAGTATCACCGCGCCCATGACGTGCCCAACCTGTTCGTGGTCGATGGTTCCAGCTTCGTCACCGGCGGGCGCAATCACCCGACCATGACGATTTCGGCGCTGGCCTATCGCTGCGCCGATCATCTGGTGAAGGCGGCGAAAACCGGAAACGTCACCATCTGAGGGCCGCCATGATCGACAGCCTGCACGGGCCGCAGCTTTCGGACTTCGCCCATCGCGGAGGCGCCGAAAGACGCGACCCGGCAGGGCGGCTGGCGGCGCTGGCCGCAACTGCGCTGCTGTATGGCGGGCTGCTGTTCCTGGCGTTCCAGGGATTTGTCTGGGTCGCGCCACCGGAAGCGCTGCAGGCGCCGCGTGACGCCATCGTCCATCTGCTGCCCACGACACAACGCCCGCGCATGACCTTGCAGGACTTCACGGTTCACCTGATCCGGCCGCGCACCGAGAACGCGCCGATGCCTGAAATCGTGATCCGGCCCGAGCCGGCCAATGCGCCGCGCGCGCTGTTGCCCGCGACCACGCGCGACACCGCGATGGCGGGCGGGGCGGCGAACGGCACTGCGGCGGGATCGGTCAGCGGCGTGGGCACCGGCGGCAATGGTAAGGGCATGGCCGCCTGCATGGACCCGGCCTATCTGGAACAGATCATGCGCCATGTCGCGCGCTTCTATCACTATCCCCTCACGGGCCGCGGCGGCGTCTCGTATGTGCATTTCGTGATCGATGCCAGCGGCCACTATAAGGAGTTGCTGCTGTTGCGCAGCGCCGGGCCGGACGGGCTGCTGGACGGCGCGGCGATGCAGGCGATGCGCCTGGCCGAACCGCTGCCGCCGATCCCCGCACGCTTCCATACCGACCGGCTGGATGGTGTGCTGCCCATCGTCTTCCAGCGCGGCGGCCAGAAGCTGGTCCCGCAGCAACTGGGCGCGAACGCAGGCGGATGCTGAGAGTTTGGGCACTGACAGCCTGTCGCTAAACTTCCTGTAATCCGGCTGTCGCACAGGCGCGACCAATCGATACATCTACGGCGAACGGCGCCCACACCTTGCCCATAGCTTTATGGCCAGTGTGTGGGCGTGACATTACACGCCTATCCGCGTAGTGTTTATTCCTACATCCGTAGTAGATTCACTTGAAGGCATCGCGTGTCCAAGCCTGTCTATGTTCTGGGAACAGGGCTGTCGCATGACGGCTCGTCCTGCCTGCTGAAGGATGGGCAGATCCGCTTTGCCATCGAGAAGGAACGCATCACCCGCAAGAAGCATGACGGCGGCAACGACTCCGCGGCCATCGCCTATCTTTTGCAGGCCGAGGGCATTGGCTTCAGCGATCTGAGCCTGGTGGTGCAGAACGCCAACTTCGGCATGTTTGCCGGCGGCAATGACTGGCTGGAAGGTGCGCGCCCGCTGACGGGCGAGGTGCCGGTCGTCACCATCTCGCACCATCTCGCCCATGCCTACAGCGCGCTGGGCACCAGCCCGTTCGACGAGGGCGCGGTCCTGGTCATCGATGGCTGCGGCAGCGCGTTCGATGACTGCATCGACCTGGCCGGCCTGATGGAGCAGCCGCCCAGGGGCAGCGAGCATCTCTGGTACGAGAAGGACAGCTATTACACCGCCAACGGCGGGGCGCTGACCCCCGTGGCCAAGGACTTCTCGCCCTGGGGATCGTCCATCAAGGGCTATGTCATGCATCCGCCCACCACACTGCATTCCATCGGTGGTGTGTACGCGGCGGTCAGCAAGTATGTGTTTCGCGGCCTGGAAGACCCCGGCAAGCTGATGGGGCTGGCGCCCTATGGCCGCGCCGGGGCGCATGACTTTCCGGTGTTCGACCTAAAGCATGGCCGTGCCTTTGTGCGCTATGACTGGATGGACCAGTTCCGCAGCCCCGCGCGCGACCACGAAGCGTTCAAGGCGGGTTTCCAGCACTATGCCGACATCGCCCGCCATATCCAGCGCGAGGTCGAACGCGCCATCCTGTACGTTGCCGCCGACCGTCACGCCCGCGCACCGGCGCGCAACCTTTGCTATGCGGGCGGGGTGGCGCTGAACGCCGTGGCCAACCGCCGCCTGCTGACCGAAGGCCCGTTCGAGAATGTCTATGTCCAGCCCGCCGCCGCCGACAATGGCCTGGCCATCGGCTGCGCCTATTACGGCTGGCTGCATCACCTGAAACAGGAAAAGCCGCGCCAGGATGGCCGCGTCTATTGCGGCCGCACATATGCCGACGACGAGGTCAGGGATGTGCTGGCCCGTTACGGCGCGCTGGTCGAGCATGCCCGCAGCACAGACGTGGTGGAAGAAACCGCCGACGCGCTGGCCGCCGGCAAGACCGTGGGCTGGTTCCAGGATGGGGCCGAGTTTGGCCCGCGTGCGCTGGGCAATCGCAGCATCCTGGCCGATCCCAGAAGCGAAACCGTGCGCGACTTTATCAACGCCCAGGTGAAATTTCGCGAAGACTTCCGTCCCTTTGCGCCGACCGTGCTGGGCGAGGACCGTACCCTGTATTTCGAAGGCGACTATGCCTCACCCCACATGCTGCTGACCGCGCCGGTGCGCGAGGAATGGCGCGACAGGATCCCCGCGGTGGTGCACCGCGATCATTCCGCCCGCATCCAGACCCTGACGCGCGATTGCAACCCGCGCTATTACGATCTGATCGCCGCCTTCAAGCGCCGCACCGGCCTGGGGCTGTTGCTGAACACCTCGCTCAACCGCCGCGGCATGCCGATCGTGGAGACGCCGGACGAGGCGATGATGCTCTACATCTTCGGCGGTCTGGATATCCTGGTGCTGGGCGACCACATCGTGACCAAGCCCGCCGATTTCCAAACCCGGCTGGCCGCCTTCAACCGCATGGTGGCCCAGGCCAGCGCCCGCAAGACCTACGAAAACGCGCTGGCGGGCTAGCGGGCTTGTGCCTATCGTGGCGGCGCGTCCGGGCGAGGGGCATTCATGAAATCGTATCTTCCGTTTGCCGTGCTGCTGCTTGCCTTGCCGGCATCGGCGCAGGAGCAACCCACCGCGCATTTCACCGTGAAGATGCCTGACCTGTCAGGCCAGGATGGCCAGCCCGAGGCCGACACTTCGCCGATGGTCTGCCGCAAGGGGCTGGATCAGACGGATTCCCGCCTGGCGGGGCCCAGGGTGTGCAAGACGCAGAAGCAGTGGGACACGCTGCACGCCCAGGGCCTGGATATCGGCCCGGACGGCAAAAGCATCGTGGCGCTGGAAAAGTATCGCGCCCTGCATCCGGGCGCGTGCGGCTCGACGGCCGGCTGCGGCAACTGACCTAGCGCGCGGTCGGCGCCACGTAGACGTAGCGCGAGCTGACGGCGCTGGCGGTGCCGGGCGCGCTGGTGGCGTTGGGCTGCATCATCTGGATGATCATGCTGTTGGCGCCGTCCTTGGCGTCGACGCTGCCCACGCCGCCGGAGAAATCGGTCAGTTCGATTCCGTCATTGCCGGAAAGCGACGCGGTCTCGCTGTCGCTCGACGAAACCGTCAGGTCGGCGGCGCGCGCGGCCGGCGCGGCGGCCAGCAGCAGCGGAATCAGGACGGGAAGAAGAATGGCTTTCACGGGTGCCCTCCAAAGGCTCGTTAACGCATCGGGGGCAAACCGATGGCGGCAATCCACCACACGATCGGGGCGCGGGCAAACCGAACCTGTGCGCTTGGTTAAAACGGACGCTACCCAGGCGTTAACGGCGCCGCTAGGGTGCGGGCCATGCGCATCGCCTTCTTCAACCCGTCAACCATGGCGTTCAACGTCACCACGCCAGAGACGCAGCCGCTGGGCGGCATGGCGTCGTGCATCTGCTACCTGGCGCGAGCGCTCACGGCGCGGGGGCACCAGGTCAGCCTGGTGTCGATGCTGCCGCCGGAGACGCCGCCCATGCTGATGGGGGTGGAGCATATCGCCATCCAGCCGGTGCTGGCCGATGCGACCGGCTTCTTCCGCGCCAAGGATTATGACGCCGTGATCGCGGTCAACTATCCCGACATCGCGTCCTATATCGCCACCGGCAGCCCCAAAAGCCTGAATATCGCCTGGCTGCATATCTATCCCGACCAGCCGGCGCTGGCGCCGCTGAACCAGACGCAAGGCTGGCTGGATGCGGCGGTGTGCGTCAGCGATACCTTGCGCAATGCGTTCCGGCTGCAGGTGCCCACCATCGCCATCGGCAACGCCATCTCGCCTTTCTTCGAGAACATGTTTTCGTCGGCGGCGGAGTTGCTGGCGGCCAAGCAGAATCGCGCCGCTTATGCCTCCATGCCGTTCCGCGGGCTGGACCTGCTGGTGGAGGTGATGAACCGCGTCGGCGGCACGGTGGGGCTGGACATCTTCTCGTCCATGCGCGCCTACCAGGCGCAGGAAAAAAGCTTCACGGCGCTGTACGAGCTCGCGCAGCAGAATCCGCGCATCCGCTATCACGGCGGAGTGGGGCAGAAGGCGCTGGCCGATGGCATGCGGGCTTGCGCCTATCTCGCCTATCCTTCGACCTATATCGAGAGCTACTGCATCGTGGCGCAGGAGGCGATGGCCGCGGGTGCGAAAGTCATCAGCAACGACCTGGGCGCCTTGCCGGAGACCACCATGGGATATGCCGACCTGTTGCCGGTGAAGGGTCTCACCATTCCGCCGCTGGAGCACATTGCCGGCATCGCCGCCTTGCTGGAAAGGAACGAGGCCTTGTTCCTGTCCCAGCCGCAGGCCTGGGCGGAGGCGCGCTTCGAACAGATGCAGCGCGTCAACCGCGAGAGCACCTGGACCCGGCGCGCCGCGGAGTGGGAGGCGTTCCTGGCCCCCGCTGTTGCGTCCAAGCGGGCGCGGCCCTAGCATCTGCGCAGGGGAAGGAGCCGCGCGAATGATCTCGCAAAGAGACGTCGAGCAGTATCACGAGACCGGTTACCTGGTGGTGCCGGATGTGCTGGATGCCGACATCCTGACGCGCACGCGCGGCGCGCTGGATGCGCTGGTCGCCAATGCCGCGTCGGTTTCCGAACACACCGATGTCTATGACCTGGAGCCCGGCCACACCCCGGCCGATCCCAAGGTGCGCCGCATCAAGCTGCCCCACAGTCACACCCCGGTATTCTGGGAACTGGCGAACTATCGCCCCATGGTCGAAATTCTGGAAAAGCTGCTGGGCCCGTCGGGCGCGCGACTGCAAAGCTCCAAGATCAATTTGAAATCGCCGCATTACGGCTCGCCGGTGGAATGGCACCAGGACTGGGCTTTCTATCCCCACACCAATGACGACATGCTGGCGGTGGGCGTGATGCTGGATGACGCCTTCCTGGAAAATGGTCCGCTGCTGGTGGTGCCCGGTTCGCACAAGGGCCCTACCTGGGATCATCACTCGGGCGGCTATTTCTGCGGCGCGATGGACCCGACGCGCAAGGAAGTGGATTTCGACAAAGCGGTGCCGCTGACGGGCCGCGCCGGCTCGCTCAGCTTCCATCATGTGCGGCTGGTGCATGGCTCGGCGCAGAATGTCTCCGACAAGCCGCGCCGCCTGCTGCTCTATGAATATTCCGCCGGCGATGCCTTCCCGCTGATGGGCATCAAGGACTGGGCGCAATACAACAGGAACCTGGTGTCGGGCGAAATCACCAACCAGCCCCGCATCGTGCCGGCGCCGGTGCGCATGCCGCTGCCGCCCGCGCCCAACCAGGGCTCGATCTACGAAAACCAGAGCTCGGCCCAGAACAAATACTTCAAGCGCGAGCCGGCCAAGGTCTGAACAAGACCAAAGGGGGAAGGGTGGAGACGCCGACGCGCAGCGGGTTGCGCCATGTGCTGCTGGCCGCGGCCGTGGGGTCTGCGCTGGAGTGGTACGACTTCTTCATCTATGGCGCGGCATCCGCGCTGGTCTTCGGCCCGCTGTTCTTTCCCAAATTCGATCCCGTCATCGGCACCCTGGCGTCCTTCGCCACTTTTGCGGTGGGCTTCCTGGCGCGGCCTTTTGGTGGGCTCTTCTTCGGACACTTTGGAGACCGCTGGGGCCGCAAGCCCATGCTGGTGGCGACCCTGCTGCTGGTGGGCGGTTCGACCTTCCTGATCGGGTTGTTGCCGACCTATGCGCAGGTCGGCGTCTGGGCGCCGATCCTGCTGCTGCTGTTGCGTCTGATGCAGGGCTTCGGCGCGGGTGCGGAATATGGCGGCGCGGTGGTGATGGCGGTGGAGTTCGCCCCGCCCGGCAAGCGCGGGCTTTATGGCGCCTTCGCGCCCATGGGCACCACGGCGGGCAACGCGCTGGCGGGCGGCGTGTTCTGGCTGGTGGAGACGCAAGCCAAGGATCACCTGCTGACCTGGGGCTGGCGCATTCCTTTCCTGGTGTCGCTGCTGCTGTTGGGGCTGGGTGTGTGGATCCGCGCCAGGGTCAGCGAGACGCCCGTGTTCCTGGCGGCGAAGGCCCGGAAGAAACCGCTGAAGCTGCCGGCGTTCGAGGCGATCCGCCGGTCCCCGCGCAACTTCTTCGTCGTGGTGGGCGCGCGGCTGGCCGAGAATGCGCTGGGCTATCTCTACCCCGTCTTCGGTCTCGCCTACCTGATCAACACCGTGCATGTGGCGCGCAGTGTCGCCATCAGCGCCGTGATCCTGGGCAATGTGGCGCTGGTCTGCGGGCTGATCGGTTTTGCGCTGCTGTCCGACCGCATCGGGCGCCGGCCGGTCTATATCTTCGGCGCGATCTTCTCGGCGGCGGTCGCGTTCCCGTTCTTCCTTTTGGTCAACACCGGCAACCCGGTGCTGATCGCACTGGCTTTCATCGTCGAGATGGGCATCGGTTCGGGCGCCATGTTCGGGCCGCAGGCGGTGTATTTCGCCGAGCTGTTCGGGCCGCGCCTGCGCTATTCCGGCTTTGCCTTTGCGCGCGAGCTGGGCTCGATCATCGCCGGCGGGCCTGCGCCGCTGATCGCCGCGACGCTTGTGGCCTGGATGGCCGGCGCGCCCTGGGGCGTGTGCCTGTATGTGATCGCGCTGTGCGCGGTGACGGCGTTCGCGGTGTGGTGCGGGCCCGAGACCTATAAAAACGACATTGCCTGCGACGACGTGCAGGATCGCGACTAGCCCTCGGCGTCGATCCGCGCCCACAGATCGCGGATCATGTCCTTCAGCTGCAGCGCTTCCTGCCAGCGGTCGGACAGTTCGTATCCATCCGCGCCGGTGATGGCGTAAGGCGAAGGCCCCAACTCGCACAGGAAAGTCAGTGTCTCATCCGGACCCGCGCGCTTCTTCCAGGAGCGGATACCGTATTCCCACCAGCCCATGAACAGCTGCACCCAGTCCTGCTGCTGCGGGAAGTTCAGCTGCACCTGGATCTGCTCGCGGCTGGCGACGCGGCCATGGATGCCCCATGTGTTGTCCAGGATGCGATGGATCATGGCGTGGTTCTCATCGGCGATCGGCCAGGCGAATTCGCGCCCCACCACATAGTGCGAAAGATCGGCGGTGAAGCGCAGGTCGGGAAAGCGGTCCAGCAGGTGCAAGGTGAAGAACAGGTCGGTGGTCATGCGGTCGCGATGCGTTTCGATGTGCATCTCGATGCCGGCGTCCGCCGCCAGCTTTCGCCAGCCGTCGATGTAAGGCACGCAGTCTTCGATCGTGTAGGGCCGCACGTCCGGCTGCAGGTTCAGGTGATCGGCGCCCAGCGCGCGCACCAGCTCCAGCACCGGCTTCAGGTCATCGACGGTGCGGGGATAGCATTGCGCCTGCCAGCTCATGCCGTTGGCTTTCAGGAAGCCCGTCACTTGCCGCGCATAGTCGGGATCGATGAAGCGCACGCCGCAGCCATCGAATCCGGCGTCGCGGATCATCTCCAGCTTCTCGGACGTACTCCATTCCGCGCCATCAGGGCGGCGGCGTTCCATCGCCCACAGCGATTGATAGACCAGAAGCCGCTGCGCCATCACAGCGCCCCGAAGAAGCGCGCGATGTCTTCGCGCGAGGCCTTGTTCGACAGCAGGATGGCCAGCGCAATACGCGCGCGCCGCCCGTCCAGCCAGGCGGTGGGGATCAGCCCGCGCGTGATCAGGTCGATCTCGCCGCCGTTATAGCCATAGGAATTGCGCAGGGTTTCGCCCGCCCCGGTGCGGCTGGCGAATACCACCGGCATCCTGGCCGCAAGCTTTTCCAGCACGGCGGGCGTGGTGTCGGCGACATGGCCGCCGCCGGGCAGCGACAGCACCAGCGCGTCCACGCCGTCCAGCTTTTCCAGCAGCGCCGGCTCCAGCGCGGGACCCGCTTCCAGGATCGGGATCACCGGCGCGCCGCCGCCCCACTGCAGATGCGGCAGGCGCTGCTGCGGCGTCAGGATGAAACGCACTTCGCCCTCGCGCACCCAGCCCAGCGGGCCGAAGGGTTCTGACGAAAAGGCATGGGTGCGGAAGGCGTGGCGCTTCTTGGCCAAGGGACCCCAGTGGATCTCGTCGTCGAACACCGTCAGCACGCCCTTGCCGCGCGCCGCCGCGCTGGCAGCGGTGCGAACCGCACCGATAAGATTGGCATCGCCATCGGCCGAGGGCTGGTTGGCCAGCCGCATCGCGCCGGTGACGATGATCGGCGTATCGCTGCGGGTCAGAAGCTCCAGCGCAAACGCAGTCTCTTCCAGCACGTCGGTGCCGTGGGTGACCACCACGCCATCGGCTTCGCCGGCGGCTTTGGCGGCGGCGCGGGCGATGCCGGCAATGTCTTCAAACGAAAATCCGGCGCTGGGCTTGGACAGCACCTTTTCGACCGTCACTTCGACGCCGGGCAGGGCGCGGGCCAGCATCTCCTGGAAAGGGGGCGGCGCGCCCAGGTTGCCGCCTTTGGCGCCGGCCGTCATGGCAATGGTGCCGCCGGTGGTGAGAAGACGGATGCGGGTCATGACTGGGCCTTAAGCGGTGCGCACGCCAGTCTAGGGTTCGTCGAACAGGTCCTGCAACTCGTCGATGCCCGGTTTGACAACGCCGGTGGCCAGCCGCACCGTCGCGGCCGGAACCATGAGGGAGCACGCCATGCTTTCCAGATTGCTGTGCGGTGCGGTGTTTGCCGCGATGATGGTGACGGGGGCATCGGCCTCACCGGTCAGCGACGCGGTGGCCGATACCACGCGCCCCGCCGCAGAGCGTGAACAGGATGCGGCGCGCAAACCGGCTGAGACGCTGGCCTTCGCCGGCATCAAGCCAGGCCAATCGGTGGCCGACTTCCTGCCCGGCGGCGGATACTTCACCCGCCTGTTCGCCGACGTGGTGGGCCCCAAGGGCCATGTCACCATGCTGGAAACCACGCGCTGGGGCGCGGAGAATGTCGCCGCCGACCAGAAGGTGATCGACGAAGGCCACAAGAATGTCAGCCTGGATGCGTCAGCCTTTGGCCAGTTCAAGCTGGCGCAGCCGGTCGATGTGTTCTGGACCTCGCGCAACTATCACGACCTTCTGGTCGAGAAATACGGCAAGGTCGATATGGACGCCTTCAACAGGCACGTGTTCGACTCGCTGAAGCCGGGCGGGCTTTACGTCGTGCTGGATCATTCCGCCAGGGCCGGCAGCGGTGCTGCCGACGTGGCGACCCTGCACCGCATCGACGAGGCCTTTGTGAAGGCGCAGGTCGAGAAGGCGGGCTTCCAGTATGAAGGCGCGTCGCAGGTGTTGCGCAATCCGGCCGACGACCGTACCAAGACGGTGTTCGACAAGGCCATTCAGGGCCATACCGACCAGTTCATCCTGAAATTCCGCAAGCCCGCATAGGCCCCGCGCCGCCCGGCGGCACGAGGCCGTGCGGCCTACTTCAGGTTGCTCGCCAGCGAGGTGAAGGTGGTGGACAGGGTGGTGCCCACCGCGGTGACGCCGGTGATGATCACCACCGCGATCAGGGCGGCGATCAGGCCATATTCGATGGCCGTGGCGCCGTCTTCGTTCTTCAGGAAATTGCGGATTGTCATAATAATAGCCCCGTGTTTCAAACTGTGGGCGACGGTACAGCCGGACCTCTTCCAGCGCGTTACGGCAATACTTAAAAACCTGTTCTTCGCAAAGCCGTTCAAGTTTGAAGAGAATTCGGCGCCATGCTATGACCCCGCCCGGTTTGCGGTGTCGGCATCTTCCGGATGCGGGTGTAGTTCAATGGTAGAACGGCAGCTTCCCAAGCTGCATACGTGGGTTCGATTCCCATCACCCGCTCCAATGGCTTACGGGGATTTTCTCAGAACGGTTTTGCAGTGCGGTTTTGCGAATTAGTCCGCTATTGGCCCCAGGCGGACGAGTACAGATAACAGCGCGGTTCCGGGGGCAGTCGAAACGGCATCTCCGCTGCTGCAAGCAAACATCGCTATATCTACTTAGCTTCGATAGGCGTACGGTCGTCGCGGGCTGCGGCTGTGCTTTGCATCGCTGCTGTCCGAGGGGGCCGGTGGAGTGCACTCCCCGGTTCTTTCCAACCCCGTGGCCTCTAAACCGGGCCAAGCGTCGCTTCGGGCCTTTTCTGCCGTCACAGGCCGCATGGGAATCCAAGCAGAGCAACTCCCTACGCACTGCTCGCGGTTCCGTGCCATTGAATGAGGGGGTGCGGATGCCTCGTTACTTTTTCCATCTCCTGTATCGGGATCGCGACCTGCGTGACACTAAAGGTCACGAGTTTGAAGACGACGCCAGTGCCAAGCGTGAAGGGCTTGTGAGCTTGGGCGATGTGTTGGCTGAAGCCGGACGATCGTTACCCATGCCTTTTGGCGTGACTGTGCAAGTCGTTCGGCAGGGTGTTGGTGTGGTTCATCTCTTGGCTGGACACTTGAATGACCAAGCGCCGCCAAGGTGACCTCATGCGCCGGAGTGGGCCTGAAGCCAAGGTGGAAGCACTTGCCCTAACGCTACGTAGATTGGCAATTGAAAGAGAAATTGCCTTTTGTGGGATGGGGCCTGGTAAGACCGCTGCCGGCCCCATTAAGCACTTGAGGGACCAGTTGCGCGATATTGACCGTCAGATCAACTGGTATCGGAATGGATAAAGTGACAACTGCGCCCTTGCGAAGGGTCACCAACTGACATGGCTTTCTCTAATATCTTCGCAATTCGGGAAGGCGATCAGATGGTCACCTTTCACGGTTTCACCTGCATAGCTGGCGATACCGTTGTTACTATCCATAAGGATGAAGGCGGTCCGTACTTCGAGTGTGCCGAAGGGAAGCACTACTTAACACGGCAACTCGATTCCAAAGGGACGTGCCTCGGGCTTGTGGCGTTGCTTTGATCCAGTCAGTTAAGAAAGCGTGGTGTCTATCATTTCTTGCTCAGCATCGGAACGATCGGCGGTCACCGACGGCTCGGTTCATGTTTGGTAGGCAAATTATCTTGGATGCAGATAGACTCCCTACATCTGAAATCTTCCGCGATATCCTCCTGAACGCTCCCGCTGACCAAGTAACGGTAAGCTGGCTGATTGCGCGTCTCGGTCCAGGATCATTCGGAATTATTCTCCTTATGGCTGGCATGATTGCCATGATGCCAGCCTTTGGAATTGTGGGTGGTTTAATAGTTCTGGGCCAAGGCTTTCAGATGATGCAAGGGCGGGATCTGCCAGCTTTGCCTCCGTTCATGGCTTTCCGAAAAGTCCACACCGCGAGGGTATCGATCCTTCTGGCGCGAGCCATTCCGCCGATGGTTTTTCTGGAAAAATTCATCCGTCCCCGATGGCGCACACCATTTCTCGCGACCAAACGCTTCGTTGGATTGGTTGTACTGATGCTTGGGGGTACACTTTTTATTCCAATACCTCTCAGCAATATTATTCCCGGTGCGCTTATCACGCTGCTTGCATTCGCATATCTGGAAGAAGATGGAATTTTGCTCTCCGTCGCGCTTGGCGGGGCTACCTTATCGCTAGGGGTGACCGCTTTAGAGGCGTGGGCCGCGTTGCGCGGTGTCAACTTCTTGCTTCGTCTATGAGATTGCCTCCGCCCGACGTTTTGCAGGCTGCTCCCAGAGTCTCTGCGCCAGGTGCGTCTGTTGCAGTCAATAGCGCGCAAAGATATACGATTTAACTGCTAGCGACGCATGTTCCTGTCCCCCGCATTGTTCGCCCTTGTGTAACGCTGCACAGCAGCCATTTAGGCCCGGTGCTCCTCATACCGCGCGAGTATATCCTCGCCCGCGTCTATCCATGCTCTCAGTTCAGACGTCTGGAAAAACAGTCCGCGCGGCACTTGGTCGACGTCCAACATCGCGAGTTCGGTTCGCCATCGGGCAAGGTCTCGCCGCAGCCCCTCGATGAAGGTCTCGCTAAACGCATCACCATGGGCCACCGGGCTACTCCTCCATACGTGCCGAAAGTTGTTAGTTTGCGTGTCACTCGGTCAGTGCTGCCAATGGTAGAATATGGTACCGGCGCACACGCCCAATAGGCCGGCGCTAAAGCCGACTGCAAGATAGGCGTCTATGTGCGCTGCGCTCCAGCCGGTGACTAGCCGTGTTCCGGCGATGGATGCCCAGAACAGACTATAAAATCCTGCGACCATGTGCGTGAGCGGGCTAGATCGCAAGTGATCGATCGCTCGCTCTGGAATGGGAGAGGCTGCACATCAGGATGTACTGCTCTAGCATGTATATCGGCTGCCAGATTTCCCACGACTGCTGAGCACGTTTGGCGACAATGCAGGCAACGGGACGAAAATAGGCCGGCTGGGCCGGCGACGTTTCTCTCGTGCCAGCCTCTTCCTATAGTCAGGATCAAGTTCATCCAGAATTTGAACTGTCGATGGAAGTGCCACCCGCCTTCCGAACCAACTGTAGTAGGTTTGCATGCTATCTAGCCTCCAGCACGTCAGCTCAGCGCGGCCAGTCGTAGGTGAACGTGGGGAGATGGAGCTTGCCAAGTAGCCGCTTGACACGTGCCAAGCGCGCTAAAGGTGGAGTGCCGGACGCTGTAGTGACCACCGCTATCGTTTCGGTGGTGATTGAGCGCTCAGTCAATTCTAGCGGGACGCGGCGAGCCATTTTGATTGTCCTTACAGGTACAGGAGAAACGCCCCAGCACCCCAAAACGCCCCAGTTCTCGAGGTGATATTCGATGAACCAGTTCCGCGAGGGGGCATCGATCTTGACGCCCCCCTTACGCTGTTGGGAAGTGAGCTGATTCAGCAGCTTGGCGTTGACGATATGCGGTGAGGATGACCGAGCAGGAATATCGCAATCTCAGTCGAGTACGCGACTTTCGAGTTTTGCTCTCCGTTCGTAAACGCTTGATCCGATTTGCACCGAAACGAGCTGGTTTTGCAGCTAAGCTATTGAGCGCGCTTGTTTCAAGCGAGCTTCCCAAGCTGCATACGTGGGTTCGATTCCCATCACCCGCTCCAATACTTAGCTAGAACGGTTTGCGGCTGGTTTTGTGGCTTCGGCCCGTCACGCCGATGTGTGCAGGCGATCCCCGTATATGGGATTTATATTTTCCCCGGTGTTGGGGCGCCTCGAACCTATATGCCGGCCTGACCAATTCTGCCGTCCGATCAGGAGGCAGACATGCTGGATGCAATTTTCCTTGGGGCCGGGCTGGCGTTCTTCGCCGTCGCGGTCGGTTACACGCTGATCTGCGAGCGGCTGTGATGCCTGGCGACTATATCCTCGCCGGCTGTGTGACGCTGGGCATCCTCGGCTACCTGGTTTACGCCCTGATCCGTCCGGAGCGGTTCTGACATGACCGCGAATGGCTGGGTCCAGATCGGACTATTCTGTTTGGCGATCATCGCCTGCGTGAAGCCGCTGGGCCTCTACATGGCCCGCCTGTTCGAGGGCGAACCGACCTTCCTGTCGCCCGTTCTCGGCCCGGTCGAGCGCGGCCTCTACCGGCTGTGCGGCGTCAAGGGCGAGGAGCAGCACTGGACGCGCTATACCATCGCCATGCTGGCTTTCAGCGTGGCGGGATTTGTCTCGCTCTACATCATGCAGCGGCTGCAGGCCGTGCTGCCCTTCAATCCGCAAGGGTTGGCAGGCACCAGCCCGGACCTGTCGTTCAACACCGCCATCAGCTTCATCTCCAACACCAACTGGCAGTCCTATGCGGGCGAAAGCACCTTCGGCTATCTGGTGCAGATGCTGGGGCTGACGGTACACAACTTCCTCAGTGCGGCCACCGGCATTGCCCTGGCGCTGGCGCTGATCCGCGGCTTTGCGCGGCGCTCGGCCAGGACGGTCGGCAATTTCTGGGTCGATGTGACTCGCGCAACGCTCTATGTGCTGTTGCCGCTGTCCCTTGTCATGGCGCTTTTCCTGGTCTGGCAGGGCGTGCCCCAGAACATGGGTGCGTATACATCCGCGATCGGGCTGGAAGGCGCCAGGCAACTGATCGCGCAGGGTCCGGTTGCCTCCCAGGAGGCCATCAAGATGCTGGGCACCAACGGGGGAGGCTTCTTCAACGCCAACTCGGCGCACCCGTTCGAGAATCCCACCGGCCTGACCGATTTCGTGGAAATGTGGTCCATCCTGGTCGTCAGCGCTGCGCTGACCTACACCTTTGGCCGCATGGTGAAGGATACGCGCCAGGGCTGGGCGGTCTTCGCAGTGATGGGGCTGCTGTTCCTGGGTGGGTTGGCGGCGACCTATTGGGCGGAAGGGCAAGGCAACGCCGCCGTTGCCGCCGCGCATGTCAGCCAGCATGGCAACATGGAAGGCAAGGAGGTGCGCTTCGGCGTTGCCAATTCCGCCCTGTGGGCCACCGCGACCACGGATGCCTCCAACGGCAGTGTCAATGCCATGCATGACAGCTTCACGCCGCTGGGCGGCCTGGTCCCCATCATCAATATCGAGTTGGGCGAGATCGTGTTCGGCGGGGTGGGCTCCGGCCTTTACGGCATGCTGCTGTTCGCCGTCACGGCCATGTTCGTGGCCGGGTTGATGGTGGGTCGAACACCGGAATATCTGGGCAAGAAGATCGAAGCCAAGGAGGTGAAGATGGCGATGCTGGCGATCCTGTGCCTGCCGCTCTCGATCCTGGGTTTCACGGCGCTGGCATCCGTGACCAAGCTGGGCCTGGCCGGGCCCCTGAATGCCGGGCCGCATGGCTTCAGTGAAATCCTGTACGCCTTCACGTCGGCGACGGGTAACAATGGCAGCGCCTTTGCCGGCCTCACCGCCAACACGCCTTTCTACAATGCGGCGCTGGGTTTCGCGATGCTGATCGGACGCTTCCTGTTTATCGTGCCGATGATGGCTGTGGCGGGCTCGCTGGCGGCCAAGAAGATCATCCCGCCCAGCGCCGGTACTTTCCCCACCCATGGCGGGCTGTTCGTCGGTCTTCTGGTCGGCGTGATCCTGATTGTGGGCGGCCTGACATTCTTTCCAGCTCTGGCGCTTGGCCCCATCGTCGAACATCTGGCGATGCAGGCCGGAACCTTCTTCTGAAAGACGTGACCATGCGAAAGCGCAGCAGCATTACCGACCCTGCCATCCTGATTCCGGCCATACGCAACGCCGTCCTCAAGCTCGATCCGCGCCAGATGGCGCGCAACCCGGTGATGTTCGTGGTGGAGATCGTGGCCGCCCTCACCACCTTTCTGTTCGTCCGGGACTGGGTGCATGGCACGGCGCATCTGGCATTTTCCTTCCAGATCAATCTGTGGCTGTGGTTCACGGTGCTGTTCGCCAACTTTGCCGAAGCGGTGGCGGAAGGTCGCGGCAAGGCCCAGGCGGATGCCTTGCGCAGCACCCGCAGCGACACGCTGGCCAAGGTGCTGGCCGACCAGGGTGCGAAAATCTGGTCGAAGAAACCGGCTCAGCTATTGTCGCGCGGCGACCTGGTGCTGGTGGAGCCGGGCGACATCATTCCGTCGGATGGCGAGGTGGTGGAAGGCGTGGCCAGCGTCGATGAAAGCGCCATCACCGGGGAAAGCGCGCCGGTCATAAGAGAATCCGGCGGCGATCGCTCTGCGGTCACCGGCGGCACGCGCGTGCTGTCCGACTATATCGTCGTGAAGATCACCGCAACTCAGGGATCGACCTTCCTGGATCGCATGATTGCACTGGTGGAGGGCGCCGAACGCCAGAAGACCCCGAATGAAATCGCCCTGAACATCCTTCTGGCGGGGTTGACGATCATTTTTGTCTTCGCGGTGGTGACCATTCCGGCTTTTGTCGCCTATGCCGGCGGCTCGCTGTCGGTGCTGGTGCTGGTGGCCTTGTTCGTCACACTGATTCCAACCACCATCGGCGCTCTGCTGTCGGCCATCGGCATTGCCGGCATGGACCGGCTGGTGCGGTTCAACGTGCTCGCCATGTCCGGCCGCGCCGTGGAAGCTGCCGGCGATGTCGATACCCTGCTGCTGGACAAGACCGGAACCATTACGCTGGGCAACCGCCAGGCGACTGCCTTCCTGCCGATGGAAGGTGTGACCGAGCACGAACTGGCGGATGCCGCGATGGCTGCCTCGATCGCGGACGAAACGCCGGAAGGGCGTTCGATTGTTTCTCTGGCGACGGAAAAATACGGACTGTCCCAAACCGTCGCGCAGGGCACCTTCGTACCCTTTACGGCCCAGACGCGGCTGTCGGGGGTGGATGGTGCGACTGGCTCCATCCGCAAGGGTGCGGTTGATGCGGTGCTGGCCTGGGCGGGGATGTCACTGTCCGGCGCGGCGCTGACGGTCATTGCCGACCGGATTGCCAAGACCGGGGGCACGCCTCTGGCGGTGGTACGCGACAAGCGTCTTCTGGGGGTCATCCACCTCAAAGACATTGTGAAGGGTGGCATCCGCGAGCGGTTCGGCGCCCTGCGCCAGATGGGCATTCGCACGGTGATGATCACCGGCGACAATCCCCTGACGGCAGCGGCCATCGCCGCAGAGGCGGGGGTGGACGACTTCCTTGCGCAGGCCACGCCGGAGAACAAGCTGTCGCTGATCCGCGAGGAACAAGCCAAGGGCAAGCTGGTTGCGATGTGCGGCGACGGCACCAACGACGCACCTGCCCTGGCACAGGCAGATGTCGGCGTCGCCATGAACACCGGCACCATCGCGGCGCGCGAGGCCGGCAACATGGTGGACCTGGACAGCGACCCCACCAAGCTGATCGAGATCGTGGAGATCGGCAAGCAGCTCCTGATGACCCGCGGTGCCCTGACGACTTTTTCCATTGCCAACGACGTGGCGAAATACTTCGCCATTATTCCCGCCATGTTCCTGGCCTTTTATCCGCAGCTCCAGGCGCTGAACGTCATGGCGTTACACTCGCCGCAAAGCGCCATCCTGTCGGCCATCATCTTCAATGCCCTGATCATCGTGGCGCTGATCCCGCTGGCGCTGAAGGGAGTCACCTACCGCGCGGCGGGCGCCGCCAGCCTGCTGCGCCGGAATCTTCTCATCTATGGCCTGGGCGGCATTGTCGCGCCGTTCATCGGCATCAAGGTGATCGATCTCGCGGTCACCGCGCTCGATCTGGTTTAGGAGGCTGCCATGCAACACATTCGTCCTGCCATCGTCATGCTGGCCGTCATGACCCTCATCACCGGATTTCTGTACCCTCTCGGTTTCACCGCACTCGCCCAGGCCCTGTTCCCGCACCAGGCGGCAGGCAGCCTTGTCGTCCAGAACGGAAAGGTCATCGGTTCCGAATTGATCGGCCAGACTTTCGCTGCCCCGCGCTATTTCCATGGCCGCCCCTCCGCCGCGGGAAACGGCTATGACGCGGCCAATTCCTCCGGCTCCAACTATGCGGCCACGTCTAAGAAGCTGAGGGAGCGTGTCGCGACCGACGCCGCCAGGCTGCGCGCGGAAAACCCTGGCACGCCGGTGCCGGACGACCTGGTGACGGCTTCCGCCAGCGGTCTGGACCCGGACATCACCCCCGCCGGCGCCCGTTTCCAGGTGCCCCGTATCGCCCGGGCCCGCAACATGCGCCAGGCGGAGGTGGCGAACCTGGTCGACGCCCAAACCCAAGGCCGCCTGTTCGGCCTGATCGGCGAGCCCCACGTCAATGTCCTGAAGCTTAACCTTGCGCTGGATGCATGGTCGGCGCGCATGCACAGCACTGCCAAAGGGGATAGTCTGCCCGCCGGATGACCGAGACCGAGCACAGGCCCTCGCCGGACGCACTGCTGAAGACAGCGGGCGAAACCGGACGTGGCCGGCTGAAGGTCTTCCTGGGTGCAGCCCCTGGCGTAGGCAAGACCTATGAGATGCTGGTGCAGGCTCGCCGCCGCAAGCTGGACGGCGTCGATGCGGTGATCGGCGTGGTCGAGACCCATGGCCGGGTCGAAACCGACCTGCTGACCAAGGGGCTGGAAACGGTGCCCAAGAAGCGGATGCCCTACAAGGGCCGGGTCGTGACGGAAATGGATCTGGATGCGATCCTGCAACGCCGCCCCCGGCTGGTGCTGGTGGATGAGCTGGCGCACGACAATGCCGCAGGCAGCCGTCATCCTAAGCGGTATCTTGATGTCGAGGAACTTCTCGGTGCGGGTATCGATGTCTATACGACGCTCAACGTCCAGCATATCGAAAGCCTGAACGATGTGGTTGCCCGCATCACCCATGTGCGCGTGCGCGAAACCATTCCCGATTCCATCCTGGATCGCGCCGACGACATCGAACTGGTCGACTTGACCCCGGAAGACCTGTTGCAGCGCCTGAAGGACGGCAAGGTCTACATGCCCGATGTGGCGGAACGTGCGCAGCGCAATTACTTCCAGCCCGGGAACCTGGCGGCGTTGCGCGAACTGGCCCTGCGCCGCACGGCTCAGCGGGTCGATGCGCAGATGGTGGATTATATGCGCGCCCATGCCATCACCGGGCCATGGGAGGCAGGCGAGAAGCTTCTTGTGGCGGTGAATGCGCGTCCGGGTGCCGCTGCCGCGATCCGCTATGGTCGCCGGCTGGCCGATCGGCTGCGTGCAAACTGGACCGCGCTGCATGTCGAGACCGGAAACGCCGGTGATGTGGAACGCGACCGTATCGCCCAGATGTTGCGGCTGGCGGAGCGCATGGGAGGGGTCGCGGCGACCGTGCCCGCGGCAACCGAAGCCGAAGGCGTGATCCAGTTCGCCCGCGCCAACAATGTCACCCACATCGTCACCATGGCGCGGCGCGGCTCGCGCTGGCAGGATTTCCTGCATCCCACACTTGCCCAGGAAATCGTGCGTCGGGCCGCCGAGATGAGCGTGCATGTCGTACCCGATCGCGGTGACGACAGGGGCGTCGCCGGCAACCGTGCATCGGCGCGCGCCCTGCCGGCTCTTTCCGAATTTGCAGGCAGCTTTGCCCTGTGCGCGGCAGCGCTGGGTGCAAGCCTTCTCCTGCGCCAGATACTGGCGGTCTCCAATGTCTCACTGGTTCTTCTGATAGCCGTGCTGGGCAGTGCGGTTGCGTATGGGCTCTGGCCCGCACTGTTTGCTTCCCTGGTGTGCGCTCTGGCCTACAATTTTCTGTTCCTGCCGCCGCTCTACACCTTCACCATCGCCGACCCTGAAAACATCATCACATTGCTGGTTTTCGTGCTGGTGGCGGGCATCGCGAGCAACCTGACCTCGCGTGTGCGCATGCAGGCGATCATCGCGCGACAGCGTGCCGCCACCACCGAGGACCTGTATCGCTTCAGCCGCAAACTTGCCGGCATCGCCACGCTGGATGATCTATTGTGGGCAACCGCCTATCAGGTGGCGCACATGCTGGGTCTGCATGTGGTGCTGCTGTTGCCGGATCAGGAAGAACTGCAGGTGCGCGCGGGCTATCCACCGGAAGACACGCTGGAGGAGGGGGACCTGGCGGCTGCCCGCTGGGCGTTCGAGCACGGCCAGGAAGCCGGTCGCGGCGCCGATACACTTCCAGGTGCGCGCCGTCTTTTCCTGCCCATGCGCACCGCAAGCGGAACGGTCGCTATCATCGGACTGGATTCGCAAAGGCAGGGAGCCTTGCTCACGCCCGATCAGCGCCGCCTGCTGGATTCCCTTTCGGACCAGACCGCGCTGGCAATCGAACGCCTGCACTTGGCGGATGAAGCGGACCGGGCGCGCATTGTTGCCGAAACCGACAAGCTGCGCGGGGCGCTGCTCACTTCCATCTCCCATGACCTGCGCACGCCGCTGGCCTCCATCCTGGGATCGGCCACCAGCCTGAAACAGTATCGCGCGCACCTCCCGCTGGCCGAACAGGATGAACTGCTGGGCACAATCACCCAGGAGGCCGAGCGATTGAATCTTTTCATCGCCAATCTGCTGGACATGACGCGGCTGGAATCCGGTGCACTGGTTCCCAATTTCGAACTGACGGACTTGGGCGACGTGATCGGCAGTGTGCTGCGCCGCGCCCGGAAGGCGGTTCAGGATCACCGGATCGTGCTTGATCTGGCGCCAGAGCTGCCGCTGCTGCGTCTGGATCCCGTCCTGTTCGAGCAGGTGCTGTTCAACCTTCTGGACAACGCCGCCAAATACACGCCGGCGGACACGGCAATCACCTTGAGGGCTGCGCGGGAAGGCTCCAATGTGCGCGTAATGGTGATGGACGAGGGGCCGGGCCTGCCCGAGGCGGATCACGAAAAGCTGTTCGACAAGTTCTATCGCGCGCGCGCGGGCGACAGTCAGCGCGCGGGCACCGGTTTGGGCCTCGCTATCGCGCGGGGTTTCATGGAAGCGATGGGCGGCACCATCACGGCCGCCAATCGCGGCGACGCTGCCGGCGCAGTTTTCACCTTGAACCTGCCGGTGCCTGGATGATGCCGCTGCGTATCCTGATCGTGGATGACGAGCCACCGATCCGCCGCTTCCTGCGCACGGCGCTGACGGCCCAGGACTATCGCGTCGAAGAGGTCGCCGACGGCGAAGCGGCGATGAATTTCCTGAAGCGCACGCCGGTCGACCTGGTCATTCTGGATCTGGGCCTTCCCGGCATGGATGGCATGGATGTGATCCGACAGTTGCGCGGTCAGGGTGCGGCGACGCCCATCATTGTCCTGTCCAGCCGGGACGACGAAGCCGGCAAGGTGGCGGCGCTGGATCTGGGTGCCGACGACTATGTCAGCAAGCCCTTCAGCGTGGAGGAACTGTCCGCGCGCATCCGGGCCGCGATGCGACACCGCCTGCAACAGGAAGGCGAGAAGCCGCTGTTCAGAAGCGGCGATCTGACCGTAGATCTTGTGCGGCGCCTGGTGACTGTGCGGGGTGACGAGGTAAAGCTGACACCCCGCGAATACGATCTTCTTCGCCTGATGGTCAGCCATGCCGGAAAGGTCCTGACCCACAAGTTCATCCTGCAACAGGTATGGGGCGGGGAAACCGATGTGCAGTATCTGCGCATCTACATCCGCACCCTGCGCCAGAAGCTGGAAGCAGACCCCGAACGGCCAGAACTGATCCAGACCGAGCAGGGGGTTGGCTACAGGCTGCGAGGCGTGGATTGAGGTCGTTTCGGCGATGCGGCAAGGCTTGCCAGGACTGCGCTGGGCATCGGGCTTTTCTGCCTGTAGAGTGACGCCTTTCCGGGGGGCTTTCGGATGGCGCGTTTTGTCCTTGTGCATGGCGCCTTCACGGGCGCCTGGATTTGGGAGCCGCTGGCGAAACAGCTTCGCGCGGCCGGCCACACTGTTGAGGCGGCCGACCTTCCCGGGCTGGGCGATGACGCGACGCCGCCGCAGGATGTTACGCTTGAATTATGTGCTGCGCGTCTTGGCGAGGTTCTGATTGCCAATGCCGAACCCGCCATCCTTGTCGGCAACAGCATGGGCGGCGTCATTGCCACCCAAGCCGCCGTCCGCCACCCCGATGCCGTTGCCGCACTGGTCTATGCCACGGCGTTTGTTCCGCGCGACGGACAGAGCCTGCTCGACCTCACGCGTCTTCCGGAAGGTGCGGAAGACCAGGTTCAGGCCAACATCGTCATCGCGCCGCCCCTGGCCACGATGCCTGCAGCCGCGTCGCGCGATGCGCTGTATGGCGCCTGTTCCGAAACCGATGCCGCCTGGGCCATTTCCAGGCAGCGGCCGCAACCGCTCGGGCCGTTCGGCGCCCCGGTCTCGATCCCGCAAGGAGCGCTGGACGGGATCAAGCGCTACTTCGTCCTTTGCACAAAGGATCAGGCGATACCCGCCGCGCTGCAGCGCCGGATGATCGCCGAGAATTCCATCACCAACGTCGTGGAGCTGGATACCGACCACACGCCGCACCTTTCCGCGACCGCGGCCCTGGCGGATGCCTTGCAGGACTTTGCCCGTCACGCGCAAGGCGGTTGATGCCTTCATGGCCGGGCTGGCGCACTGAACAGTTGCGAACCGGTAGCGGTTTCGCGCCCATTTCCAAACCGTAAGCTTTTCGGGAACCGCGCGCGTGCGGGGACGTTTCTTGGTTGCACAGTCATGGAGCCCGAAACATGCATATGAAGCTCATCATCGGTTTTGCGGCCGCCCTGGCGGTCGCGGGTTGCGGCACCAATCCGGGTGACCGCGCGGCGTCTGGCGCACTGATCGGCGCGGCCGGCGGCGCCGTTATCGGCGCGGCGGCCGGCAATCCCGGTCTTGGCGCCGCAGCCGGTGCGGTTGCCGGCGGTGTCGTCGGCGCGGCCACCGATCCCTGCGACCTGAACCTGGGCGACCCCGTGTGGCGCGACCATGGCGGCGCGCGCGAGTATGAGCGCCGCTGCGGTCATCCGTATCGCGAGCGCTATTAACCCGTCTCGTTAAGGAACAGGCGGCCGGCTCCTTTCAGGACATCGGCCGCCTTTTCCGTGCCTGAAGCGCCGGTTTGTGCTGGCACAGAAACTGAAGGGCAGGGTGCATGTCCCTTGCCCTGTCCGCCGATTTTGCCCCTGTCCGCCGTGCCTGGACGCCGCGCCTTTTGATGGCGCTGGCATTCCTGGCCTATGCCGCGCTTGTGGCCGGGGCCTGGTGGATCGTTTCGGGCTATGCGCCCGATCAGGCGCAGCTACACCTGCTGGGTCGCGACGTTGCCCTGCGCAACATCCACGACAAGATTTTCGGCAATGCCGCGCTGATCCTGCTGATCCTGCCATCAGCCTTGTGGCTCGAGGCCTTGGTGATCGGCTGGGAACAGTCTTCGGCGCGCGCGCTGCTCCATCCATCCGCCACCGTCAAAAGCGATCTCGCCTGCTTCATCCTGGACCAGCTGCACCTGATGGGCGTGCTGGGCCGCATCATGATGTTGGGTGCATCGGTAATCTCGGGTGTGTGGCTGCGAAACTGGATCGCTGCGAAAACCGGTTTCGCGATCGATCCTTCCGGCCTGCCGCTGGTCGTGCAGGTGGTGCTGTACTTCTACATCTATTCCTTCTTCGACTATTGGGCGCATCGCCTGGGCCATCATCGCCTGTTCTGGCCGCTGCACCGCTATCACCATTCGGCGGAGGAGTTCGCCGTGGTCAATGCCACGCGCATTCATCCGGCGGGCTTTGCCGGCATCTTCTTCATCAACATTCCCATGCCGCTGCTGGGCGCGACACCCGAAGCCATGGTGTGGGTGAATGTCGTCACCGTGGCGCTGGGCTTCCTGATTCATTCGCGCATCGCATCGGACTTTGGCTGGATCGGCCGCTATGTGATCCAGTCGCCGCTGCATCACCGCCTGCATCACAAGCTGGACATGCGCCAGCCCACCGGCTTCTTCGGCATGACGCCGGTTTGGGATCACCTGTTCGGCGGCTGGAGCGAATGCCGCGACGCCAATGTTGCCATCGGCGTCGACACGCATTACGCGCACGGCTGGTTCATCCTGCGCGACCTGCTGCGCGATTACCGGGATTTCTGGCTGGGCCTGATCGGCAAGCGCCGGCTTTCCCCCAGCGAGCGCTGAGCGCTTCGCACCTGCAACCGTACGATTCCCTCGTCCGCTCCACACTTTGTTATGGGGTTCCGCGGCGTACGGCCGTCATATCCTATAGACGGGCTGACAAGCAGTCGTCAGTATGGAGTGTATATAAAATACAGTTTGGGAGATGCGCGGCGCGCTTTCCGAACGCAGGGCGCAGGATAAAGTAGAATGGCAAAAATCGGAAACCTGCTGGCGATCGTCGCGCTGGCGGCTTCGCTCACGGGCTGCGACCAGCGCACCCCCAGCTACAATCACACGGGCGGCGTGGTCGATGGCTGGAAAGTCTGGGGCCACAGCGCCACCGGCCAGCGCTACAGCGCCAACACCCAGATTACGCCCGCCAATGTGAAGGACTTGAAAGTCGCCTGGATGTATCGCACCGGCGACATGTCGGGCGTGGGGCCGACCGGGCGGGGCGAGATCCAGCAGCTGGCGTTCGAGGCGACGCCCATCCTCGCCAACAACACGCTGTATCTGTGCAGCCCGCGCAACCGCATCGCCGCTCTCGATCCCGTCACGGGCAAACAGAAGTGGATGACGGATCTCAAGCCCGACACCAACGGCGCCACCGTCATCACCTGCCGCGGCGTGTCCTATTGGAAAGACGCCAACGCGACGGGCTTCTGTTCGCAGCGCATTTTCGCCGCCACCATCGACGGCAAGATGTGGGCGCTGGATGCCGACAGCGGCAAGCCCTGCACCGGTTTCGGAAAGGACGGCCGCGTCGACCTGCACGACAATCTGGGCTTCATCGAGAAGCCGGGTCTTTATGGCGTGTCGTCGGCGCCCACCATTGTCGGCGACAAGGTGATCACCGGCTCCAAGATCATCGACTTCCACAACACCGACATGCCGGGCGGCGTGGTGCGCGCGCTCGATGCCCGCGATGGCCATGTGGTGTGGGCCTTCACGGCGGCGCCGCCGTCGCTGCCGCCGGGTGACGGCAAGACCTATCCGCGCAGCGCGCCCAATGTGTGGGCGCCCATGTCGGTCGATGAGCAGCGCAAGCTGATCTATCTGCCCACCGGCACGCCGCAGGTCGATGCGGTGATCGGCAAGAACGACTGGGACTATTACGGTTCGTCGGTGATCGCGCTGAACACCGATACCGGCAATGTGGTGTGGCACTACCAGTTCGTGCGCAAGGACATCTGGGATTACGACACGCCCGCCCAGCCGCTTCTGTTCGACTACAAGTCGGCCGACGGCAAGGTGATCCCGGCTTTGGCCCAGGCCACCAAGATGGGCTACATCTTCGTGCTGAACCGCGAGACCGGCGCGCCGATCTTCCCGATCGTCGAGCATCCGGTGTCGACTGGCGGTCTGCAGAAAGGGCTGGCGGCGTCGCAGCCTTTCCCGACCCTGCCCGAACACCAGATCACCACCACGAAGCTGACGGACAAGGACATGTTCGGCTTCGCGCTGATCGACAAATGGGATTGCCAGCGCCGGTTCAACAAGCTGAAGAACGAAGGCATCTTCACGCCCTTCTATGGCGAAAGCAGCGTGGATTATCCCGTCAGCGTGGGCGGCATGGATTGGGGCGGGCTCGCCTTCGATCCGGGCCGCAACATCCTGGTGGTCAATTCCAACAGCGTGATCGGCGCCCATCACCTGGCGCCGCACAAGGGTAGCGATGGCTATTCGCCGTTGATCGGCACGCCCTATCGCCAGGTGTACGACAACATGATGAGCATCTTCGGCGCGCCGTGCAACGCGCCGCCCTGGGGCAAGATCGCGGGCATCAACATGACCACCGGCAAGAAGATCTGGGAACGCCCGCTGGGTGTCACCCGTGACGAGGCGCCGTGGCCGCTATGGTTCCCGCTGGGCGTGCCCAACCAGGGTGGCGCCATCACCACGGCGAGCGGCCTGACTTTCATCGCCGCCACCACCGACCGCTATTTCCGCGCCTTCGAAACCGCGACGGGCAAGGAGCTGTGGCGCATCAGCCTGCCGGCGGCGGGCCAATCGATGCCGATGACCTATCGGCTGGATGCCAATGGCAAGCAATATGTCGTACTGTCCGCTGGGGGACATTCCGCGTTGCGCAACAAACAGGGCGATTGGGTGATCGCCTATGCGTTGCCGTAGAGGAGGGGCTTATGGAATCGGTTGAAGAAAATGCGCCGGAAGGGCGCAAGCCCGGCGCGCCGCCCACCTTGCGGGCGCATGTGGTCAAGCTGATCTCGGCCCAGATCCTGGAGGGCCGCTACAAGCCGGGCGACCGGCTGAACGAAAGCCAGATCGCGCGCGAGCTGAACATCTCCCGCATCCCGGTGCGCGAGGCGCTGTCGCAGCTGCAGGAACAGGGCCTGGTGCAGAACCGCGAACGCCGCGGCATGTTCGTCACCGATATCGGCCAGGAAGAAGTGCTGCAGATTTCCTCGCTGCGCATCATCCTGGAGACCGAGGCGCTGAAGCTGGCGCAGAAGAACATGACGCCGGAGATTTCGGCGCAGCTCGATGCGCTGGTGGACCAGATGGACACCTGGAACGGCACGCTTCTGGAAGCCGCCGCGCTGGACCTGGAATTCCACCGCCTGTTGTGGAAGGCGTCGGGCAATCCCTATCTGGAACGCGCGCTGAACGCGCTGATGATCCCGCTCTTCGCGCACAAGACGCTGGAGCATGTCACCCAGGAAGTGCGCAAGTGGCGACTGTCGCACCACCGCATCATTCTCGATGCCGTAACCGGGCGCAGCAACGACGATCCGCAGGCCGCGCTGCTGACCCACATGCGCATGTCGTACACCGAGCCCGAGCGCTACTCGACCTTGGCCAAGAAGCCTTCGTGACATTGTCGCAATGTGTGTCGCGATCTCGCAGTTGCGAGAGAAAAACTGCGGCGCGCTGACCGCTGGAAATGGCTAGGGGCTGACCCTAAGCTGAACGTCTATTGTCTACAGATACAGTCGATGGGGAAGGAACGCGTCATCATGCATGCCTTGAACAAGATGCTTTTGGGAGGCGCCGTCGCGCTGGCCGCGCTGGTGCCGGCTTCGGCGCAGACCGCCAAGGATTACGCCCGCTATTCGACCTATATGGAAAAGGCGCCGCATGCGCAGGGCCAGAACACCAAGGGCATGCACATCTTCCTGCTGGGCGGCCTCAAGAGCCATGGCCCCGGCGCGCATGACTATCCGCACTGGATGGACACCTGGTCCAAGCTTTTGACCGAACACGGCGCGGTGGTGGATGGCAGCTTCTCGTTCCCCAGCGAGGAACAGCTCAAGGCCGCCGATGTGGTAGTGATCTATCGCGGCGATGCCGGCTACATGACGCCGGAACAGCGCGCACGCCTGCAGGCGTATGTGAAGCGCGGCGGCGGTTTGGTGACCTTCCACGACTCGCTTTGCGGTCCCGATCCGGCCGACATGGCGACCTTGGTGGGCGCCGGCAAGAAGCACGGCGAAACCAACTACACCTGGACCGCGACGCTGGATTACAACGTGGTCGACAAGGACAGCCCCATCATCGGCAAGGACATGCCGGTGCAGATCTATGATGAAGCCTTCTTCAAGCTGAACTTCGCGCCGGAAGTGCATCCGATCCTGACGGTGACGATGCCCGACACGCCCAGCGCCCGCAAAGGCGGCGGCGTGGGCCAGACCATTCCGCAAATGTGGACCTATGAGCACACAGTCGCCGGCGGCACCGCGCCCGCGCGCGCCTTTGTGTGGATGCAGGGCCACATGGTCGACAGCCTGGAAGACCCCGCGATCCGCAAGGTGCTGATGCGCGGCATCGCCTGGGCCGGCAAGCGCCCCGAGACCGAACTGACCGACTTCGTGGCGCCGCCGCCGCGCATGATGCGCCCGGCGCAGTAGGTTTCAGAATAATGCGGCCGCATCCGTCCGGGTGCGGCCGCATTCATTTTCCATACAGGTTGCAAGCCTTACACCGGCGGGGAAGACGATGAACGCAGTTCGCAAGATCATCATGGGCACGGCGGCGCTGACCTTGGCGGCGTCTTCGGCCCTGGGCGCCGGCACCGACTGGCCGCACACCGGACACGATGCGGGCGGCCAGCGCTTCTCGCCGCTGACCCAGGTCAACAAGTCCAACGTCAACAAGCTGCAGCCGGCCTGGACCTATCACCTGACCCCCGCCAACTATCAGGGCCGCCCGCGCCTGGTCGAAGCCACGCCGCTCGTCATCGGCAACACCATGGTCATCACCTCGACCTATGGCCAGATCATCGCGCTGGACGCCACCACGGGCGCGGAGAAGTGGAAGTACGATCTTCCCGACAACGACATTCCGTCGGCTCACGGCTCGGCCTATTCGCCCTATGCCAAGGCGGTGATTTTCGGCTCGCGCATGGGCCGGCTCTATTCGCTCGATCTCGCCACCGGCAAGCTCAGCGCGGGCTTCGGCACCGGCGGCATCGTCAACATGAAGACGCCCGAAGTGATGCAGACCGGCATGCAGCCGGTCTACGATCTGCCGTCGCCCGGCGTGATCTACAAGAACCTGATCATCACCGGCGCCGGCACGCCCGATGGCGGCCCGCGCGTTGGTCCCGCCGGCGACACCCGCGCCTGGGATGCCAAGACCGGCAAGCTGGTCTGGACCTTCCACACCGTGCCGCGTCCGGGCGAACCCAACTACGACACCTGGACGCCGGAAGGTGCCAAGAACCGCTCGGGCGTGAACGTCTGGGGCTACATGACGGTCGATACCCAGCGCGGCATCGTCTACATGCCTCTGGGCGCACCCAACAATGACCGCATCGGCACCGACCGTCCGGGCAACACGCTGTATTCGTCGTCGATCGTCGCGGTCGATGCCAGGACCGGCAAGTATCTCTGGCACTTCCAGGACACCCATCACGACATCTGGGACTACGACACCCAGGACCCGCCGGTGCTGATCGACGTGAAGAAGGACGGCAAGACCATTCCCGCCTTGCTGACCGTGAACAAGAACGCGCTGGTCTTCATCCTGGACCGCGTCACCGGCAAGCCGATCTATCCGGTGGAAGAACGCCCGGTGCCGCAATCGAAAGTGCCGGGTGAAATGACCTCGCCCACCCAGCCTTTCCCGGTGGTGACGCCGCCGCTCTCGCAGAACACGCTGAGCCGCAACAACCTCTACAAGGGCGAACCCGCGCACCAGGCCTGGTGCGAGAAGCTGGTGGACGAAAAGAAGATGGTTCTGGGCGGGCCGTACCTGCCGCCGGGCTATAACGAGATCACCGTGTCGCCGCCGGGCACGCAGGGCGGCGTGAACTTCTGGGGCGGTTCCTTCGATCCGCAGCGCCGCCTGTTCGTCGCCAACGTGAACAATCTCTTCCAGCCCATGCATGTGGTGAAGAAGGACGACGGCACCTTCGTGAACGACTATGGCGTGGTGCGCTTCTGGGATCCGGAACGCCACCTGCCGTGCGGCCCGACCCCGTGGGGCGAGCTGGTGGCGGTCAACGTCGATACCGGCAAGATCGCCTATCACCACACCCTGGGCGTGTCGGAGAGCCTGGAGCCCCAGTACCAGAACACCGGGCGTCCGGGCACCGGCGGCACCATCGTCACCGCGGCCGGGCTGACCTTCCTGGGCGCGACCGACGACTTCTATTTCCGCGCCTTCGACACCGCCACCGGCGAAAAGGTCTGGGAAACCAAGCTGAAAGCCAGCGTGGAAATGACCCCGCTGACCTATCAGGGCACCGACGGCCGCCAGTTCGTCACCGTGGTCGATACCGGGGGTTCCCAGATCGGCTCGACCGTGACCAACGACGAAGTCATCGCCTTTGCTTTGCCACATAAATAGGCTCTATAAGGCGCCAGCCTTGGAAGGGCGTTAGAGGAGTAAACGACCGTGCGTTCACTGTTTCTGGCAGCTTTGCTGACCACCGCCGCCCTGCCGGCTTTCGCGCAGGACGACTACAAGGCCCTGCCGCCGGGCGAGGGCCGCGACGTGACCGTGAAGGTCTGCGCCCAGTGCCATTCCCCCGAACTGGTCGCCAGCCAGAAGCTGGACGCCCAGGGCTGGAAGGACCTGGTCAACCAGATGGCCAACAACGGCGCCCAGGCGACCGATGCTGAGTTCGACCAGATCTCCAAGTATCTGGCCGCCAGCTTCCCGGCCCAATAGCCGCATCTTTTCAGGGTTACGAATTTGGTCCGGGCGCGCTAAAACCGCGCCCGGATTTTTCATGCAGGAACCATAAAAATGAAGCTGTTGCGTTACGGCCCCAAGGGCCAGGAAAAGCCCGGCCTGCTGGACAAGGACGGCAACATCCGCGACCTGTCGGGCGTGGTGAAGGACATTGACGGCGCCGTGCTGGCCGACCTGTCCAAGATCAAGGCCGCTGACATCGACAGCCTGCCCAAGGTCGCCGCCGGCGTACGCATCGCCGAGCCGGTCGCCAATGTCGGCAAGTTCCTCTGCATCGGCCTGAACTATTCCGACCACGCCGCGGAGTCGGGCATGCCCGAACCCAGCGAACCCATCATCTTCATGAAGGCCACCTCGGCCATCATCGGCCCCAATGACGATGTCTATCTGCCGCCCACCGCCAAGAAGGGCGACTGGGAAGTCGAGCTGGGCATCGTGATCGGCAAGGAAGCCAAGTACGTCTCCAAGGAAAAGGCGCTGGATTACGTGGCGGGCGCCTGCGTGGTGAACGACCTGAGCGAGCGCGAATACCAGCTGGAACGCCTGGGCACCTGGGACAAGGGCAAGGGCTGCGACACGTTTGGTCCGTTCGGTCCGTACCTGGTGACGCTGGATGAAGTCGGCGACCTGAACTCCCTGGGCCTGTACCTGGACCTGAACGGCAAGCGCGTGCAGACCGGCAACACCTCGTCGCTGATCTTCGATGTGCCCACCCTGGTGTCCTATGTCAGCCAGTTCATGAGCCTGCAGCCGGGCGACGTGATCTCCACCGGCACGCCGCCGGGCGTGGGCCTGGGCATGAAGCCGCCGGTCTTCCTGAAGGAAGGCGATGTGATGGAGCTGGGCATCGACAAGCTCGGCTCGCAGAAGCAGACGGTTTATCGCACCAAGATCTAACACCCATGTCATGGCCGGGCTTGACCCGGCCATCCACCCGCCCCGCGCGGTGTCCCGTCATGGATGGCCGCCTCAAGGGCGGCCATGACAGGTGAGAGAAAACAAAAACGGCGCCGGAGAGATCCGGCGCCGTCTTTTTAATTGTGCCCTTCAGAAGCCATCTGGCTTTCCCCATGGCCAGTCAACGGGCGGTTGACCGCGAAATCGTCTGACCAAATTTCCGATTGGCCATAAAGCCAATATACTTCCGTATGCGCCAACGACCATCCCGACAGTCCCAGCGATACGCTTTGGCCAATCTGAGACTTCAGGCCAAGCGATAGGTAGAAACCATCGGCCAAGACTTGCGCCACCAACTATCGCCGCCAGGAAGAAAAGGAACCAGACGGCGAGAATTGTGCCGTCTTGAAATTTCCTTTTCCCTTCTTCGGTCACGTCCGATCAGTGATTGTCGCGCGGGATGCCGAAGGTCTCGTCGATCTTCTGGTACTTGACCGCGTTCTCCAGGACCATGCCGGTGCCCATCTGGCCGACATGGGCGCGCTGGATTTCCTGCCACGGCGTCTGCGAGGCGGGATACTGGTAGCCGCCGGCGGCTTCCAGGTCCTTGCGACGCTTGGCCAGCTCTTCGTCACTGACCAGCATGTTGGCGGTGCCCTTGTTCAGGTCGATGCGCACCTTGTCGCCGGTCTTGAGCAGCGCCAGGCCGCCCATGGCGGCGGCTTCCGGCGAGGCATTCAGGATCGAGGGCGAACCCGAAGTGCCCGACTGGCGGCCGTCACCCACGCAGGGCAGGGCATTCACGCCGGCCTTCAAGAGCGACGCCGGCGGGCGCATGTTCACCACTTCCGCCGCGCCCGGATAACCGATCGGGCCCGCGCCGCGCATGATCAGGATGGTGTGCTCGGTCGCGCCCAGATCGGGGGAGTCGATGCGATTGTGATAATCCTCCGGGCCGTCGAACACCACGACCGGACCTTCAAAGGCTTCCGGATCGGCGGGGTTGGACAGATAGCGCTTGCGGAATTCCTCGCTGATCACGCTGGTCTTCATGATGGCGCTGTCGAACAGGTTGCCCTTCAGCACGATGAAGCCGGCATCCTTCTTCATCGGCTTGTCGAAGGGCCAGATCACTTCGTCCAGATGCACCTTCTTGCCGCGGCAGTTCTCGCCGATGGTCTTGCCGTTGGCGGTCAGCGCGTTTTCCTGGATCAGGCCCTGTTCCATCAGGCGATTGACCACGGCGGGAATGCCGCCGGCGTGATGGAAGTCTTCCGACAGGTATTCGCCGGCGGGCTGCAGGTTCACCAGCAGCGGCACCTTGTGGCCGATGGTCTGCCAGTCCTGCAGCGGCGATTCCACGCCCATGTGGCGGGCGATGGCGCAGATATGGATGGGCGCGTTGGTCGAACCGCCGATGGCCGAGTTGACCACGATGGCGTTGTGGAACGCTTCCTTGGTCATGATCTTGGAAGGACGCAGGTCTTCCTTGACCATGTCCACGATGCGCAGGCCCGTCGCATAGGCCATCTGGCCGCGTTCGCGATAGGGCGCGGGGATCGAGGCCGAACCCGGCAGCTGCATGCCCAGCGCTTCGGCCAGGCTGTTCATCGTGCTGGCGGTGCCCATGGTGTTGCAATAGCCGACCGACGGCGCCGACGACGCCACCAGCTCCATGAAGCCGCGATAATCGAGTTCGCCGCGCGCCATCATCTCGCGCGCCTTCCATACGATGGTGCCCGAGCCGGTGCGCTCGCCTTCATGCCAGCCGTTCAGCATGGGGCCGACCGAGAAGGCGATCGCCGGGATGTTCAGCGTCGCCGCCGCCATCAGGCAGGCGGGTGTGGTCTTGTCGCAGCCGATGGTCAGCACCACGCCGTCCAGCGGATAGCCATAGAGCAGCTCGACCAGGCCCATATAGGCGAGGTTGCGGTCGAGTGCTGCGCCGGGGCGCTTGCCGGTTTCCTGGATGGGATGCACCGGGAATTCCATCGCGATGCCGCCGGCTTCGCGGATGCCTTCGCGGATGCGCTTGGCCAGCTCGATGTGATGGCGGTTGCAGGGCGAAAGGTCCGAGCCCGTCTGGGCGATGCCGATGATCGGCTTGCCCGACTGCAGCTCTTCGCGCGTCAGGCCGAAGTTCAGGTAGCGCTCGAGATAGAGCGCCGTCATGTCGGGATTGGACGGATTGTCGAACCAGGCGCGCGAACGCATCGTGCCAGGGGTCTTGCCGTCATACTTCTTGGGGTCAGCCATTTTGCGTGAGGTCCTGAGAAAAAATCAGCCGGGATACAGGGTCATGCCGCCATCGACGCGCAGCACCTGACCGTTGACGAAGCTGGATTGCCCGCTTGCCAGGAAGGCGACCGCATGGGCGATCTCGGCGGGCTTGGCATAGCGCTCCAGCGAGACATTGTCGATCATGCTGGCATCGGTGGTGCGGGTGGCCAGAAAGCGCGCCGTGGTGGTGGGGCCGGGGCTGACCGCGTTCACGCGCACGCCGTGCGGGCGCATCTCCAGCGCCAGGCTGCGGGTGTAGTGCAGGATGGCGGCCTTGGCGCAGCCATAGACCACTTCCGGCGAGGTGCCGATATGGCCGTTCAGCGAGCCGAAATTGATCACGCTGCCGCGCTTGCGGGCCATCATGCCGGGCACCACCGCGCGGCACACCAGCATGGTGCCGAAGAAATTGCGGTTCATCACCGCATGGGCGTCTTCCCAGGAAATGTTCAGCGCGTCGTTGGGATTGGGCTTGCCGCCTTTTGCGGCAATGTCGCCGCCGGCGCAGTTGACCAGGATGTCGATGGGGCCAAGGTCGGCCTCGATCTTCTTCACGATGGCCGCGACATCGGCTTCCTTGCTGATATCGCCGATCACCGCGGTGACCTTGCCGGGGCCGCGCGCCGACAGTTCTTTGGCCAGCGCGGTCAGGCTTTCGGCCTCCCCGAAAGCAGCCGGCGCCTTTTCATCGATGTCGTGCAGCGCAACATTGGCGCCGCGCGCCAAAAGCGTCTCCACGATCATGCGGCCAAGACCGCGTCCCGACCCCGTCACCAGCGCCACGGCGCCGCTGAAATCCATCTCGCTGTTGCTCAAAAATTTCGGTCCTTTGCCCCTGCGGCGCAGGTGACGGTTTGTCCGTCACAAACCCTTAGTTTTTCTTGTCGATTCAGCGGCATAGAACAGCCGAAAAAGGCCTGGCTGCATTGACATGCCGCTGCCTGAATTTAGTATACAACTCGCCCGCCGATGTGAAGGGCTGGGCCGTTCTGCGGCCCTGTTGCGCGCTTCGCGCCATCGGCCGGCTATGCCCCTAGAACGGGCCAATAAACGGGTCGAAACACTACGGGGGCGTCACGCCATGAAAGCCACGCACGCACGTTACTGGGTTGTCGTCTTCGCGCTCGCGCTGGCGATGGTGATGTACATCCAGCGCGTGGCGATCAGCCAGGCGATCGTGCCGATCTCGGCCGACCTGCACCTGGACAAGCGCGAGACCGGATTGGTGCTGGGCGCCTTCGGTCTGTCCTACGCGCTGTTTGAAATTCCCATGGGCCTGTTGGGCGACAAGCTGGGCGTGCGCTGGGTCTTGTCGCAGCTGGTTCTGATCTGGTCGGTGTTCACCGCCATGACGGGCGCGGTGTGGAATCTGACGTCGCTGTGGGTGATGCGCTTCCTGTTCGGCGCGGGCGAGGCGGGCTGCTTCCCCAACCTGACCCGCATGCTGTCGGCCTGGCTGCCCTTGTCTGAGCGCGTGAAGGCCCAGGCGGTGATGTGGGCCTTTGGCCGCTGGGGTGGCGCGCTGGCGCCGCCGGTGGCGGCCTTCGTGATCTATCATTTCGGCTGGCGCTGGGGCTTTGTCGCGCTGGCGCTGCTGGGTGCGGCCTGGGTCGCGGCCTTCCTGCCCTGGTTCCGCAACGATCCGGCCGAGCACAAGTCGGTCAATGCCGAAGAGCTGAAGCTGCTGGAAGGCGGCCGCGAGCTGGTGCTGCACGACCATGGCGTGCCGTGGTACCGCCTGCTGCTGCAGAAGGACATCGCCTTTCTGGGCCTGCAGTATTTCGGCTTCTCCTACACCTGGTATTTCTACGTCACCTGGCTGCCCACCTGGCTGCAGAAGGCCAAGGGCCTGCCGCCGGCGCAGGCCGCCGTCTATGCGATGATCCCGCTGGCCTGCGGCGGCGTCGGCTCCATCGTGTCGGGCTTTTTGCCGCTGTCGATCCCGCGCAAATGGGTGGCGATCGGCGGCTTCTTCGCCACCGCGGCGATCATCTTCATCCTGCCCGGTGTCGAGAACATCGTGCTGGCGATGGCGCTGATGGGCCTGGCCAGCTTCTGCAGCGACCTGACCATGCCGATCAGCTGGAACACCTGCGTCGAGATCGGCAAGCAGTACACCGCGACCGTGTCGTCGACCATGAACATGCTGGGCAATTTTGCCGGCTTCGTGGCGCCGGTGGTGTTCGGCGAAATCCTGCAGGACACCAACAACGACTGGTCGATGGTGATGTACACCATGGCCGCCGCTGCCGTGGTTTCGGGCGCCTGCTGGTTCTTCCTCGAACCCGACGCCAAGCGCTGAATTTTTCCCCCTTGAAGAAAGTTGCGTGACATGAAGATCGATCTGAGTGGCAAGACGGCAGTGATCGTGGGCGGCAGTGGTGGCCTGGGCGAAGCGATGGCGCAGATGATTTCGGGCGCCGGCGCCAATATCGCGCTGGTGGGCCGCAACAAGCAGAAGCTGGACAAGGTCGCCGGCACCCTGAAAGGCAAGGTCGAAACCTTCACCGCCGACATGGTCAGCGAAAGCGATGTGCAGAAGCTGGGCAAAGACGTCACGTCCAAGTTCGGCGCGCCGCAGATCCTGATCAACTCCGCCGGCATCAACAGCCGCAAGGCGCTGGTCGATTTCCAGCTGGATGAATGGAAGAGCGTGGTGGACTCCAGCCTGGTCACCACTTTCCTGGCCTGCAAGGCCTTCGTGCCCGGCATGAAGGGCACCGGCTATGGCCGCATCATCAACCTGTCCTCGATGCTGGCGCATGTCTCGCTGGCCAACCGCACGCCCTATTCGAGCGGCAAGGCGGGGCTGCTGGGCTTCACCAAGTCGCTGGCGCTGGAACTGGCGGGCGAGGGCATCACCGTCAACGCCATCTCGCCCGGTCCTTTCCACACCGAGATGAACCTGCCGGTGATCAACGATCCGGAAGCCAACAAGCTGTTCCTGACCAAGCTGCCGGTCGGCCGCTGGGGCAAGGTGGAAGAGATCGGCGGCCTGGCCTGCTATCTCTGCAGCGAGCTGGCCGGCTTTATCACCGGCACCGACATCGTCATCGATGGCGGCTGGACCGCCGCCTAGCCGCGATCTTTTGCGTCGTGGGTTCGTCGCGTTGACACGCTGTTGCTATCAACCGCTCATGGGCTGTTCGCCCACATCGCTCGACGCTCCTGCCCACGCCACAAAATCTCTGCGGCTGAAGATTTCAAATCTGGGGAAATGCCATGACGACGCGCCGTGACATGATGATGGGGGGCGCTGCGATGGCGGCTGCCTCCGCGATGCCTGCCTTCGCTGCAGAAAAGAAGAAGTCGCCGCTGGGCGTCGCCCAGACCGCACTCGGGCACTATTTCCGCAAGCTGCGCGGCGGCGCGGAAGGCCGCGGCGCGCCGGACCCCATCGCCACCGTCGAGTATGTGGCGGGCCTGGGCGGCGGCGGCGTGCAGATGTCGATCCCGCTGGACAGCGACATCAAGAAGCTGCGCCGCGCGCTGGACAAGAACGGCATGTTCTTCGAAGGCGACATTCGCCTGATTGCCAAGCCCGGCGACGACACGAGCGATTTCGAAAAGGGCTTGCGCATGTACAAGGCGCTGGGCGCGCCCTGCGTGCGCACGGTCTGCTTCGTCGGCCGTCGCTATGAGAACTTTACCACGCTTCAGCAGTACAAGGACTGGCGCGACAATGCGCTGAAGGTGCTGGATGTCTGCGTGCCCATCGCCGACAAGGTCGGCATTCCGCTGGCGATGGAGAACCACAAGGACCGCGTGGTCGATGAGGAAGTGGAAGTCCTGAAGAAATATTCCAGCGCCAATTTCGGCGCGCTGGTCGATTTCGGCAACAACATCTCCATGTGCGACGATCCGATGGATGTCATCACCAAGCTGGCGCCCTATGTGAAGTCCTGCCACATGAAGAACATGGCGGTGCAGAACTACACCGACGGCTTCCTGTTGTCGGAAGTGCTGTTCGAGGATGGCTTCCTGGACATTCCCGCGATGTGGAAGGTGCTGAAGACCGCCAATCCGAAACTGCTGCCCATGCACGAGCTGATCACCCGCGATCCGCTGAAGGTGCCGGTGCTGACCGACAAATACTGGGTCACATGGCCTGATCGCAGCGGGCTTTACCTGGGCCGTACCCTGCGCATGGTGCGCGACAATACCTCCAGGAAGCCGCTGCCGGTGATCAGCACCCTGACGCCGGAACAGCAGTTCGCGGCGGAAGAAACGAACAACGTGAAGTGCTTTGACTGGGCGCGGACGGCGCTGGCTTAAACACAACCTGTCATGGCCCGGCTTGACCGGGCCATCCAGGGCAACAAACGCAGGCGCTTCCGGCTCCGGATGGCTCACGTAAAGTGGGCCATGACATCTGCGCTATTTCACAACGGTAAAATGCATCACCGTGCTCGACGTATACGTCTCGCCCGGGCGCAGCACCGTGCTGGGGAAGGCCGCCTTGTTGGGGCTGTCGGGATAATGCTGGGTTTCCAACGCCAGCGCGTCTGTGGCGCGCATGGTCTGGCCCTTGGCGTTCACCGCCGCACCCGACAGGTGATTGGCGGTGTAGATCTGCACGCCAGGCTCGGTGGTCGACAGTTCCAAGGTGCGTCCGCTGACGGGATCGGTGAGCCGCGCCGCCAGCTCCAGCGCGCCAGGCTTGGTCTTGCGCAGCACGTAATTGTGGTCATAGCCGAAGCCGATCAGCATCTGCGGATCGCTGGAGCGGATATCGCGCCCGATCGGCTTGGGCGTGCGGAAATCGAACGGCGTGCCCGCGACATTGGCATATTCGCCGGTCGGCACCTGGAAGGCGTCGGTGGGCGTGATCTGATCCGACATCAACGTCAGCACCTGGGTCTCGACATTCCCGCCGCCGGCCATGTTGTAATAGGTGTGGTTGGTCAGGTTGACCACGGTCGGCTTGTCGGTGGTCGCCTTGTAATCCATGCGGAAGTCGTTGTTGTCGGTCAGCGTATAGGTGACGTCGATCTTCAGCGCGCCGGGAAAGCCCTGGTCGCCATCGGGCGAGATCAAACGAAAAGTGACGCCGGCCAGGTTCTTGGCCTCGAATGTGCCCACGGTCTGCAGCACCCGCGTGGAATAGCCGGGGCGCCCGCCATGCAGGGTAACGCCGTTCCGGTCCATCTGCAGGTCGACATGCTTGCCGTCCAGGGTGAAGCCGTGAGCGATGCGGTTGGCATAGCGGCCGGTCAGCGCGCTCATCGGGCCGGTGGCCTCGATGCCGGCCAGGTCCTTCTGGCAGAGGATCACATTGGCCATGGTGCCGTCACGGCCCGGCGCCTCCACGTCACAGACGATGCCGCCCAGGTCCAGGACCTTGGCGCTCAGGCCGTGATTGTTGGTCAAGGTGATGACATGCACCGGGGTGCCGTCCTTTGTGGTGCCGAAGGGGGCGGTTGTGGCGGTTCCGGCCCAGGCGGGTGCGGCCATGGCGGTCGTCAGGAAAAGTGCAGTGCACAACCGGCTTTTTGTCATGAGTTCCCTCTGTTTTCCCCAGAAAGCGCCCGCTTATGGGGCTGTTTTCGCTATGGCCCGGATCGCGACACTATAGTATCCCTCACACACATAAAGGGCGGCGCAGGCTGCCCAAGGGATCGGGGAACGTCGGCCGGCCGCAAGGCAGCCGCCATCGCAAGTCGGGTTTTGCCACGCGGCCGCAGGGCCGTTTTTTGACATAAGGCCGCGCGGCCAACTGAGGAATGCATGTTGTCGAGCATCGGGAAAATGGACGTGCCGCTGATCGTTGTCATGGGCGTCGCGGGTTCGGGCAAGTCGACCATCGCCGCCGGCCTGGCCGAAAAGCTGGGCGTGGATTTCATCGAAGGCGACGCGCTGCATCCCCAGGCCAACGTCAACAAGATGGCCGGCGGCGTGCCGCTGACCGATGAAGACCGCTGGCCCTGGCTGGAAGCCATCGGCGAGCGCATGGAGGCCGAACGCGTGGCCGGCATGGGCGTGGTGGTGTCCTGCTCGGCGCTGAAGCAGATCTATCGCGACTGCCTGCGCAAGAAGGTGCATGGCCGGGTGCGCTTCCTGCTGCTGGACGGCTCCAAGGAACTGATCGCCAAGCGCATGCTGGGCCGCAAGGGCCACTTCATGCCGCAGTCGCTGCTGGACAGCCAGCTTGCGACGCTTGAGCGTCCGGGCCCGGACGAGGATGCGGTGATCCTGGACATTTCCCACACCGTGCCGAACCTGCTGGTCGAAGCCTCGGCGGCCGTCGGCATCTAATCAAAACAAGAAGCAAGGGGTCGCGTATGCGCAGGCTGTCTCTCTCGTTGATGGCCGCGGCGGCCATTGTTCTTCCCGCGCTGGCGCAGCAGAGGCCGCTGCCAGACAACCTGCCGCGCGTGCCCACGCCGCCGCCGGCCGAGAGCGCCGAGAACAGCATCATCGGGCCGACCTATTCGATCCCGCCCGAGCAGGTCGCGAACCCGGAGGTGCCCCAGGGCGATGTGCGCGAGTTCATCCTCTATTCCGACGACAGCAAGATCTATCCGGGCATCGTTCGCATCGCCAACATGACGCGCGACGCGTACGGCAATTACAGCGTGCCGCCCGGCGGGCTGTCGGCGCCGGGCCCGTACCAGCGCCATGTCTGGGTCTATATCCCCAAGCAGGTGAAGCCCAACGCGCCCTTCATGGTGGTGCAGGACGGCCATTCCTATGTGAAGCGCATGGTCAATGCGCTGGACAACCTGATCGCGGCCAAGCGCATTCCGGCGATGATCGTGATCTTCCCGGATTCGGGCGGCAGCGATGCGCAGGGTTCCGAGCGCGGGCTTGAGTACGACACCATGAGCGATCGCTATTCCAACTGGGTGGAAAGCGAACTGCTGCCGGCCGTGGAAAAGAACTACGGCGTCACCCTGACGAAAAATCCGGAAGGCCGCGCCACCATGGGCGGTTCGTCGGGCGGCATCGCGGCCTTCACGATGGCCTGGTACCACCCCGAGCGCTATCACAAGGTGCTGAGCTATTCCGGCACCTTCGTGAACCAGGCCTATCCGGAAGATCCCAAGACGCCGCGTGGCGGCTGGGAATATCACGATCACATGATCGCCAAGTCACCCAGGAAGCCGATCCGGCTCTGGATGGAAGTGGGCGAAAAGGACAACCGCTTCGATGCGCCCGAAGTCACCTGGCACAACTGGCCGCTGGCCAACAACCGCATGGCGGCGGTGCTGAAGAAGAAGGGCTATGACTACAAATACGTCTGGGCCCGCGAGGCCGGCCATGTCGACAATCGCGTGGTGTGGCAGACCGTTCCGGGCGCGCTGGAATGGCTGTGGCGCGACTATCCGAAAAATTGAACACAACAAGACATAAGGACGGGGAAACACGATGAAGACCAGGATCACGCTCGCGCTTTTGGCTTGCACGATGCTCACCGGCGTCGCGATCGCGCAGCAGGCGGCCGCACCGGCTCAGCCGCAGCCGGGCGCCAGCGTCTATTCGACCGCGGCCGAGAAATTTCCTACACCGCCGCCGGCGGTGACGGCCGAGAACAGCATCATCGGGCCTGACTATGCCGATGCGCCCGAAAGCGTCGCCAACCCCAATGTGCCGCAGGGCGATATCCGCGAGTTCATCCTGTACTCGCAGGACAGCAAGATTTACCCCGGCATTGTGCGCACCGAGAACGAGCTGACCGCCCAGCGCGACCAGTGGGGCAACCGCAAGCCCTGGCCCGCCGACAAGATCAGCGCGCCGGGCCCGTACCAGCGCCATGTCTATGTCTATATCCCCAAGCAGGTGAAGCCGAATGCGCCCTTCATGGTGGTGCAGGACGGCCATGGCTATATCAAGCGCATGGCGCCGGTGCTGGACAACATGATCGCCGCGCACCGCCTGCCGGCGATGATCATCGTGGCCGCCGACTCCGGCGGCAGCGACGCCCAGGGTTCGCAGCGCGGCCTGGAATACGACACGCTGAGCGACCGTTATTCCAACTGGGTGGAAGAAGAACTGCTGCCCGCCGTCGAGAAGAACTACGGCGTCACCTTGACGAAAGACCCGGAAGGCCGCGCCGCGATGGGCGGTTCGTCGGGCGCGATCTGCGCCTGGACCATGGCCTGGTACCACCCGGAGCGGTATCACAAGGTGCTCAGCTACAGCGGCACCTTCGTCAACCAAGCTTCGCCGGTCGATCCCAAGACGCCGCGCGGCGGCTGGGAATATCACGCCACCTTGATTCCGAAGGCGGCGCGCAAACCGATCCGCATCTGGATGGAAGTGGGCGAGAAGGACCTGCATTACGATGACGCCGAGCAGAGCTGGCACAACTGGCCGCTGGCGAACAATCGCATGGCGGCGGTGCTGAAGAAGAAGGGCTATGACTACAAGTACGTCTTCGCCCGCGAAGCCAAACACGTCGATCCGCGCGTCGTGGCGCAGACCCTGCCGTCCGCGCTGGAGTGGCTGTGGCGGGATTACCCGAAGTCTTGATTTCTTGAACCCCCTCCGGTTTCAGCTTCCGCGTGATCGCTTTGCTCTCACGCTCGCTGAAACCACCTCCCCCTTTGCGTGGCAAAGGGGGAGTGCTGTCGGATGCTGAAGGTCGCCCGGCGGCTTCGCTGCCGGGCTCGAACTAACCCTTCGCGGCAACACCAATCCGCTTCGCGTACCAAGCCGTCACCAACGGCACCGTGAGCATCGTCACGACGACACTCGCCGCCACCAGCACCGTCGCAAACGGCGCGGCCTCGGCGTAAGCGGGGTTCGCCGCCGCGACCAGCGCAGGCACGGCCGCCGCATTGCCGGCGGTTGCCGCCGCGGCCAGTCCCGCCACGCCGTTGCCGCGGCTCAAGCGGTCCGCCGACCACATCACGCAGCTGGAAATCACCACCACCGCGCCGCCCAGCGCCACGCCCAGCAGGCCCGCCTGCCACACCCTGGTCAGGTCCAGCGACGAGCCGATGGCAAACGCAAAGAACGGGATCAGCGCCGGCGCGGCCTTTCCCAAAAACGCGCGCATCTCGCGGTCGAGATTGCCCAGCACGATGCCGGCCAGAAGCGGCAGGATCGCCCCCAACAGCGTCTGCCAGGGAAAGGCCAGCACGCCGCCAAGCGTCATCATGGTGATGAAGGGGCCTGACTCCAGCGACATCAGCGAATAGGCGCCCAGGTCCGATGGCGTGCCGTAGCGCCCCATCAGCGCCATGTAGAGCCCGCCATTGGTGTCGTTGATGGCGACCACCACCGCCAAGGTCGAAAGCCCGGCGAACAATCCCGTCCGGACCGGGTCGGTGCCCAGGACATGGCCCAGCACCAGCGCCGCCACCACGCCCATCGCCACCTTGGCCACCAGCAGCACCCCGCCCTTGGCGCCCACCCGCGGCAGGCTTTCGAAGGGGATGGTCGCGCCCATGCAGACATAGAACACCGCCAGGATCGGCAGCGACCCGCTGAACAGGGCCCCGGTGAACGAACCGAAGAACTGACCCGTGCCCGGCGCGAAGGTGGCGATCAGCGCTCCCAGGGTCAGGGGCAGGATCACCATGCCGCCCGGTATGCGCTCTATGCCCTGCTTGATCCGCATGCGTTCCCTTCGGGGCCGAGGATGCGGGTATTCCCGCTTTGGTACAACTTCCGGTTACGGCCCGTGGGAACCATGTTGCCGTGGGCTTAACGCTCTTCAAACCCCTGCGACCGTAGATTCAGCCGTTACGGGAGCTTTGGTTCATGCCCAATCCGGGCCCGCGTCCGCGCAAATCCAACGGCTTGCTTGCCAGGTATTCAGACACCTTCGGCGAAATGCAGCTGCGCAAGTATACCGAACGCGCCATTCGCGCCGCGCGCGCCGAAGCCGAACTCAACAGCCGCGCCAAGTCCGCCTTCCTGTCGGTGATGAGCCATGAGCTGCGCACGCCGCTGAACGCGATCATCGGCTTTTCCGATCTGCTCAAGATGTCGGGCAACGCCAAGCCCGCCGACACTTCCGAATATGCCCAGCACATCGCCAATGCCGGGCGGCGCCTGCTGGCGATGGTGGGCGACGTGCTCGACATCTCCAAGCTGGAATCCGGCAGCATGACGCTGGACCGCCGCGAATGCCTGGTCGGCGACATCCTGGAAAGCGCCATCGAAACCACCCGCCCGCTGTTCGAGGCCAAGCAGCAGCCCGTCGATGTGCGCATCGATGCGGGTGTCGCGGCGGTCGAAGGCGATCACAAGCGGCTGGTGCAGCTCTTCGTCAACCTGCTCTCCAACGCCAGCAAGTTCACCGCCGAGAAGGGCCGCATCCTGGTGATGGCGCGCACCCTCAAGGACGGCAGCACCACCATCGCCATCGCCGATACCGGCATCGGCATGACCCATGAACAGATCGTGCTGGCGCTCAGGCCCTTCGCCCAGATCCAGGACCACCTGACCCGCACCCAGGAAGGCGCGGGCCTTGGCCTGCCGCTGGCGCTGGGCCTGGCCAAGCTTCATGGCGGCGCGCTGCACATCGACAGCCAGCCTGGCGCCGGCACCACGGCCATCGTCACCTTGCCCGCGCGTGCCGTCCAATCCTCGCCCATCGGAAAAGTCGCATGACCGTCCATATCGAACGCCCCGCCGGTCAGCCTTCGCCGCCGCCTTTCCGCGAGCGCCGCGGCATGCCGGCCGCGCCCCCGATCCGGCTGGCCCACATCGTCTCGGTGTCGGGCAGCCATGCCGTCGCCATGCTGGAACGCCAGGATGGTCTCGCCAATGCCGCGCGCGTGCAGATCGGCGCGCTGGTCAAGGTGGCGACGCCGACCTCCGCTGCGCTGGGCGTAATCACCGCCATCAGCGCGCCCATGGCCGCTGCCGAAGGCGAGCCGCAGGCACCCGGCCTGATCGAGATCAATCTGGCCGGCGAAGTCGTCCATGACGGCAACCGCCGCCTGGTGTTCCGCCGCGGCGTCTCCAGCCTGCCCAGCCTGGGCGATGCGGTGCTCTTGGCCGACAAGCACGACCTGACCCGCGTCTATGCCCCGCCCCAGGCGGCCAGCATCAAGATCGGCAGTCTGTTCCAGGAAGACAGCGTGCCGGCGCGCCTGCTCGTCGATGATCTTCTGGCGAAACACTTCCTGGTCGTCGGTTCGACCGGCTCGGGCAAGTCGTCCGCGGTCACCTGCATTCTTCAGCGCCTGCTGGCCGATCACGCCCACGCCCATGTCGTGATCCTGGACATCCACAACGAATATTCCGCCGCCTTTGGCGGGCTGGTCGAGCCGATCAGCCTGGACACCTTCAGCCTGCCCTTCTGGATGCTGGACTTCCCGGAAATGTGCGCGGCGCTGGTGCAGCGCGACGCCCATTACGACGCCGAGGTGGAGATTCTTTCCGACGCCGTGGTCGCGGCCAAGAAGCGCTACAACGATTCCGCCACCGCGCGTTCGGGTGCGTTGCGCAAGACCGAAGGCAATGTCGTCATCACCGTCGATACGCCCACGCCCTTCCGCATGTCCGACATCGTGTCCTGGCTGGACGAACAGCTGGGCCGGCTGGAACGCACGCAATTCACCCTGCCGTACCGCCGCCTGAAGCAACGCATCGAGAACCTGGTCAGCGACCAGCGCTATGGCTTCATGTTCGGCTCGCTGTCGGTGCAGGACACCATGGGCGAAGTGCTGGCGCGGCTGTTCCGCGTGCCGGGCGAAGGCCGCCCGATCTCGGTGATCGATCTGTCCACCGTGCCGCCGGAAATCCTGGACGTGGTGATCTCGGTGATCTCGCGCCTGGCCTTCGACCTGGCGGTGTGGAGCAAGGGCGGCCTGCCCATGCTGCTGGTGTGCGAGGAAGCCCATCGCTATGCACCCGCCGGCGACAAGTTCGTGCCCACGCGCCAGGCGCTGTCGCGCATCGCCAAGGAAGGCCGCAAATACGGCCTGTCGCTGGCGCTGGTGACCCAGCGTCCCAGCGAGCTGGATTCCACCATTCTTTCCCAGTGCGGCACCGCCATCGTGCTGCGCCTGTCGAGCGAGAAGGACCAGGAGGTCATTCGCGGCTCGACCTATGAAGGCCTGGTCGACCTGGCGGATTTCCTGCCGCTGCTGGGCGACCGCGAGGCGATCGTGCTGGGGCAGGGCGTGTCGATGCCGATGCGGGTGCGCTTCGATGATCTGGGCAAGCGCGGCGTGCCGCGCAGCCTGCACACCGGCTTCTCGAAGGCCTGGAAGGCGCCCAACATGGACCGCGAAGGTCTGGACGAGATCGTGGCGCGCTGGCGCAGGGCGGGACGCGAACGCGGATAGAGGCGCGAGCTTTCGCCCGCGCCCATATCAAAAACCGTCAGCGAAAATCAGAGGCCGCGCGGATAAGTCTTGGCGGTCTGCGCCACTTGCGGACTGAAGAAACCGGATTCCGCGACATACAACCCAATACCGCCGACGATGACGGCCATGATGACCCAGTGAATGATTTTGCTGTTCTTGGTCTCAGCTTCTTCGGCGTGATGATACTCACCCAAACCACTCATGACTTTCCTCCTGGATATGTCCGCTGACGCGGACGGTTGTGTGTATGGCGTCTCCCGTTGCGCTGGCCCGCTTGTCGCGCGGGTCGTGGAGTGATTATAGCACCGCTGCAACGGCTTGCGCAGCGGGGTCGCATTATCTTTTGGTGCGATTTGGAAGCCTTCCAACCGGCTCAGTCGCTGCGCCGCAGCAGATAGAAGGCGCAATCGTTAACCGTGCCGCCGGCCAGCCGGGCCGGGCGTTCATCCGCCAGGGCGAAACCGCATTTCTCCAGGACCCGGCGCGCCGCGCCATTGCCGGCATCGGTGCCCGCTGCGAGCCGTTCCAGCCCAAGGGCCCCGAAGGCATGCGCGACCACCGCACCTGCCGCCTCGCTGGCCAGGCCCAAACCCCAGCGGTCGCGGCGCACCAGGAAACCCAGTTCGGCGGACTGATTTTCAATCAGGCTGAGGTCGATGCTGCCGATGGCGTCGCCCCTTTCCCACAGGGTCCAGTAGCGGCAGAGCCCGGACGCCATCGCGGCCTGCTGTTCCTCGACCAGACCCTCGACCACCGCCAAGTCGGTGATGGGCGGGCGATTCCAGAATCGCATCGCCTCGGCATCGCCCAGGATGCGCAACAGCCCCGGCGCATCGGCCTGGACCTGCGGTTTTAAGGAGAGACGGGCGGTTGTCAGCATGGGAGACCAAAAACATGAGGCGGCCGGCACATTTCGCGCCGTAGCCGCCTCACACTGCCCCCTTCAAACTGGACCTCCAGAACCGGACCCCATTCGCCGGAACCAAAGCCTCGCGGGGTTTCCCCAAACCGTCCGTCCGCGAGTGGTGTAACTGTGCTGGAGACACAGGTTGGCGCAATGGTTTTGCGAAGTTTTGCAACGCTTTGGGGAAGGCGTGTGCATTTTTTGCAACAATTGTTACGAATGCTGCCGTTCACGGCTGGCGGAAATGCTTGCTCAGCTTCAGGCCCTGGCGCTGATAGTTGGAACCCAGGCCTTCGCCATAGCCTTCCGGGGGCGGATCGGTCAGGCGTTCGAACACCAGCCGGCCGATGATCTGGCCATGGTCCAGGATGAACGGCACCTCGCGGGAACGCACTTCCAGTACGCCGCGCGCGGAGGGCGGCTGGCCCGGGGCATAGCCGAAACCGGGATCGAAGAAGCCGGCATAGTGAACGCGGAACTCGCCCACCAGCGGATTGAACGGCACCATCTCGGCGGCGTGGTCGGGCGGGATGGCGACGCGCTCGCGGCTCACCAGGATGTAGAACTCGTCGGGGTCCAGCACCATGTCGCCGCGGCTGTTGGCGAAGATCGGCTCCCAGAAATCCACTGGATCCAGCGCGCCCACCCGGTCCACGTCGATCAGTCCGGTATGCTTCTTGGCGCGGAAACCGATGCGGCCGGCGCTGTCGCCGCCGCCCTTCAGGTCGATGGACAGCGCCAGCCCAGCATCGATGTTGGGTTCGCCATCGACCAGCGGAACCTGGTCGTGCAACCTGCGCGTGGCGGTGTCGCTGGACTGGGGCGATCCGTGGCGCAGGCGCAGCTGGTTCAGCCGCGAGCCCTTGCGCACCAGCACCGGGAAGGTCTGCGGGCAGATCTCGGCATAGAGCGGGCCGTGATAGCCCGGCTCGACGCGGTCGAAACTGGGTGCGTGATCGGTGATCAGCCGCGTGAAGACGTCGATGCGACCCGTCGAGCTTTTGGGATTGGCGCCGCCGGAAATGCGCGGGCTGAAGGCGGCGCGCTCCAGCAGCGGCACGATATAGACGCAGCCTGATTCCAGCACCGCGCCTTCGGTCAGGTCGACCTCATGCATGAACACGGTCTTGAGCTTGTCGGCCACGGTCGCACCCGGACCCGGCAGGAAGCTGGCGCGCACCCGGTAGGCGACGGGCCCAAGCCTGAGGTCGATCGAGGCGGGCTGAATCTGGCCGGGCGCGAACGGCTCGTCGGCAAGGACCTCGCGCTTCTGCTCCAGCAGCCGCTTCAGCACATGGCTGGGCAGGATGCCGGTCGAGACGCGGCCATAGCTGTCGTCGGCTGTCAGGGCTTCGGGGTGCGCGGCCATCAGCCGGTTATAAGGGGGCGGGCCGGTCCGGAGTCCAGGAAACTGCGGATATCCCCAATCGCCTCGGCCAGGCCGCAGCGCTTTACCGGGCTTTTTTCGGGAAATGCCGTCAGCAGCCGGCTGGGGGTGGCGCCCTCGAGAATCACGAAACAGCCCCGGTCCTCATGCCCCCGGATCAACCGCCCGAAGGCCTGCTTCAGGCGGAAGCGGGTGATCAGGTCGTCATAGCCCTTGCCGAACCTGGCCCGCCGCGCCTTGTGCAGGATGGTGGGCTTGGGCCAGGGCACCTTGTCGAACACCACCAGGCGCAAGCTGCGGCCCGGCACGTCCACGCCGTCGCGCAGGGCATCGGTGCCCAACAGGCACGCATTCTCTTCGGCGCGGAACAGATCGACCAGCGCGCCGGTGTCCAGCCGGTCCATGTGCTGGGCGTAGAGCGTGAGCCCGGCGGCCGCCAAAGGTTCGGCGATGCGCGTGCCCGTATCGCGCAACGACCGCACGGCGGTGAACAGGCCCAGCGCGCCGCCGCCCGATGCCAGGAACAGTTCGCGATAGGCCGACGCCAGCGCCTCGCGGTCGCGGCGGGGAATGTCGTTGATGATGAAGACGCGGCTTTGGTCTTCGTATCGGAACGGCGAGCCGAAATGGGCGCGCCGCGCCGGCTGCGGCAGATGCATCGCGCCGGTGCGGACTTCGGCCGATGCCCAATGATCGTCGTCCGCGCCGCCGGTATCGCGCAAGGTGGCGGATGTGATCAGCGCGCCATGCGCCGGCTCCAGCACCGTGGAAGACAGCGGCTTGGTGGGATCGACCCAGTGACGCTCCAGCCCGATATCGGCATCGCGGCCGTCCTCGCGCGCGATCTCGAACCAGTCGACGAACTCGTCGGGCAGTTCGCCATTCTCCAGCGTGTTCAGCATGCCGATCCAGGCCGGCAGGATCACGCGCGCGCGCCGGTCCACGCCGCGCGCCGCCGCCAGCAGCCGCGCCTTGGTATAGGGCTCCAGGTCGGCGGCCTTGTCGTTCATCTTCTTGCGCAGCAGCCGCGCCAGGTTGGCCAGCGGATCGGCGATCCGCTTCAATCCGCGCGCAAGTTCGCCCACCGCCTTGAGCAGTTCATCCGACATGGGCTGGGTGTCGGCTTCCAGGGTGTAGAAGGCGTCCGCATCGCTGCTGCGCGCGCGCACATGTTGGTAGGCCAGCGAGAGGAACACTTCGCCCGGCCCGCGCGGCGCCGAACCCAGCCGCTGCGTCCAGCCTTCGCCCGCCAGCGCGCCCGAGGCCTGCACCGCGTCTTCCAGTGCGTGCTGGGCCGGTTCGTCGTCGGCGATCAAATCCTTCAATCGTTCTTCCAGCCCGCGCGCGCGGCTGCGGGCGCGTGCTTCGGGGCCGCGGATCCAGCGGCGCAGTTCGGCCATCTCGCGGCCTGACAGCGAGGCGCTGAAGCCGCTGTCGGCGGCGTCGAACAGGTGATGGCCTTCGTCGAAGACATAGCGCAGCCGGCGTTCGGTCGGAGCGTCGTCGGTCTCGTCCACACCCAGCCAGTCCTGCGAGGCCTGCGCGATCACCAGCGCATGGTTGGCGACCACGATGCTGGCGTGCCGCGCGCGGCGGATGGCGCGCTCGATGAAGCAGACGCGATAATGGGGACAGGCGGCATAGATGCATTCGCCGCGCCGGTCGGTCACCGCAGACAGCGGCATGTAAGCGGCAAGGAACGCGGGAAAGCCCACGCCCGACAGGTCGCCATCGGTGCCGGCGCCAATCCAGCGCGCGATCAGGGCGAGCGCGATGCTGCGCTGGCCCGGCGCCAGCGCGGTGCGCTTGGCATGCGGCTCGGAAGTGTACGCTGCCGCTACACTTCTCTTTGCCGCATCCTCGAAGTTCAGAAGGCACAGATAGTTTTCGCGCCCCTTGCGCACCACCGCCTTTTCGGCGCGCTCCACCGGATCGGGCCACAGATGCGTGATCTCCTGCACGATCTGGCGCTGCAGGTTGCGGGTATAGGTGCTGATCCAGAGGCCCGGCCCGTTCTTCTCGGCCCACACGCTGGCGGGCGCCAGATATCCCAGCGTCTTGCCGGTGCCGGTGCCGGCTTCCACCAGCGCTACTTTAGGCGCGCCGGCTTCTTCGCGTGGGCCGAAGGCATAGGTCGCCGCGTCGCTATAGGCCGCCTGTTCGGGACGCGTCAGCGGCACCAGCTGCGCCAGCCGCTTGCGCGCTTCGTCCGGCGTGACGGGCTGCGAGCACGGCTGGCCGGCCATCGCTTCGTCTTCCCACACCGGCAGCACGCGCCAGGCCTCCAGGCCCGCGATGGGCGAACCGTGCGGCACTTCACCGACGATGGATTTCAACAGCGGCGCCCAGCGCCAGCCCGCGCGATCGAGCGTGCCGACCAGCGGCGCCAGGGCGGCGCGCACGTCATCGGGCCAGCCCGCGACTTCGTCCAGCAGCGTGCGTGCGATCGCGTGCAGGGCCTGGGCCGCCTCTTGCGGGGTGTGCGGCACGTCCAAACCCAGCGCGCGTGCCAGGCCGAGCGCGCTGGGCACGAAGGGCAGGCCGGGGCGCACAAACGCATAGAGTTCCAGCACGTCGAACTGCATGACGTCGGCGCGGGTGCCCAGCCGTCCCGCCACGAAGGCGGCATGCGCCACCAGCGCGCCGCCTTCCTCGAACAGTGCGCGCGCGTCGCGCAGCTCCACGCGTTCGCTCTCGCCGTGCGCGCGCGCGATCACCGCGGCGGGCGTCGCGGGAACAATGGCGATGAGGGACTGCAGGGACATGGGCGCGAGCAGTATAGCGCGCCGGAAACGATTGCTAGGCCACTTCCGGGTACAGGTGGATCAGCGCCTGGCGGGCACGGATATGCTCGCCCACCACCAGCTGGGCGGCATTGCGCAGCTCGTGGCGGTTTTTGCCTGCGCGCGCCGCATGGGTGAAATCGCGCGCCGACTGGGTAATGGCAGCCAGGCCCAGCCCGCCGGCGGCGCCCACGATATCCTGTGCCAGGCGCGCGGCCTCATCCCATTTTTCCGCACCGCAGGCTTCGCTGAGCGCATTGGTCAGCTGCTCGGCGGTGACGATGTAGCACTGCAGGATCTCGACCAGGTTCTTCACCCCGACCGATTTCTCCAGCGTGGAGAAGGCGACGGGGTCGATCGCGGCGGGCGCGTTGCTCGCCTGTTGTTCTTCTTCAGGCGGCTCGCAGATTTCCTCCAGCGCGCCATACAACTGGTCGGCTTCCACCGGCCAGCGCAGCACGCTGTCGGTGGCCGCCGGTGCGCGGTCGCCGCGCAGCAGGACCGCGATCAGCGGCGCCTTCACGCCGGGTGCGGCCGCCAGCATGTCGGCATCGCCGGCGCCCGCGATGATGGCGTCGAAGGTCTCGCGGCTGGCGCGTTCCACCGCTTCGGCCATGCCGGGCGCGACCATCACGCGGTTGCCGAACGGCTCCAGCAGGCGCGCCACGGCTTCGCGCACATCGGGCGCGCGCAGGAACAGCAGCACAGAAAGCCCCTTGGGCGGGGTGACCTGGCTTTCCACGTCGCTCAGCGCCGCGGCCGCGCTGGGCGCGACGCCGGAGACGGGCAGGGTGAAGAAGAAGCGCGCGCCGTCGCCGGGCTGGGATTCAAAGCCGATCTGGCCGCCGGCACGTTCGACCACGCGCTTGGCGACCGCGAGCCCCAGGCCCGCGCCCTGTTCCTTGCGCGAATAGGAGGCGTCGCCCGGCGAGAAGGGCGCGAACAACAGATGCGCCATTTCCGGCGCCACGCCATGGCCGGTGTCGGACACGGTGAAGCGCACATATTCGGCATCGTCGCTCAGGTCCAGGCGGATATCGACCAGGCCGCGATCGGTGAACTTCAGTGCGTTGTCCGTCAGCTTCAGCAGCACCTGGCGCACCTTGCGCGGATCGGCCGCCACGCGCGGCAAGCCCGATGCGGCCGACAGTGTCAGGTGCAGGCGCTTTTCCCAGGCATGGGGCTGCAGCAGCCGCGCCACCGCGCGCGCCGCCTGCACGGGATCGCAATCCTCGTCCTCCAACTGGCCTTCCTCGTCGCGGGTCAGCGCGATGACGTCGTCGATGATGGTCTGCAGGCCCTTGCCGGCCTGCAGCATCACCTTCACATGGTCGGCCTGCTGCTTGGGCAAATCGGCGCGTTCCAGGAGCTGCGCCATGCCCAACAGCGCGTTCAGCGGCGTGCGCAGCTCGTGGCTGATATTGGCGATGAAGCTGGCCTTGGCGATCGAGCTGCTATGGGCCTCGTCGCGCGCCGACAGCGCCTCGGTCTTCTCGCGCATCAGCTTGATGACCAGGTTCTTGTTCTCGTTGCGCAGGTGGATGCTTTCATCCAAGAGGCGCGCCATGCCGTTGCAATAGCTGATCAGCACGGCGGCAAACAGGCCGACCAGCACCGCGGCCAGGCTCGCATACAGCCCGCCCTGCCACAGCAGCAGGACAATCAGCGGGCCCAGCGCGAAGGTGGTGTGGGCGATATAGGCGGGGCGATGGGCGCTGCGCGCGATGAACTCGGTCGCGGTCATGCCCAGGAAGGCCAGCGCCAGATAGGCCTGGGCGGGGAAGCTGTCCCACACGAACCAGAACAGCGCGGCCACGCCCCATGTCGCGCCGCTGATCGCGGAGACAAAGGTATAGCGGCGCGCCCAGAAATGCGGATCGCTGCCCGGATCACGATTCTTGTAGGCGGTGGTGAGCTGTTCGGCGGCGATCACCACCGCGATCTGCAGCAGCAGCGGCATCAGCGGCAGCGCATCGGGCGCGCGGCCGGCGATCAGGGTGGCGGGAACACAGAGCACCGCGAAGGGCAGCGACAGATAGTGCCGTCCGAGCGCGTACAGGATATCGATGCGGCCAGCAAAGACCGCATCGGCGCTTTTCTCCTGTGACGTCGACGTCCCGGTCATTGCGCAAATCCCTGCCAAAGCTTAGGTTTCGCGCCCTTTCAAAAGCGTTTAGACACTTCTTAATGACCGGTGAATTTCCCTTGAAAAACATGGCCGAACAGGCGCTTGCCGCAAAAGCCTGGCCCTTCGAAGAAGCCCGCAAATTGCTGGCCCGGGTCGAGGCGCGAAAAAAGGCCGGTCATGCGGTCAAGGGCGTCTTGTTCGAGACCGGCTATGGCCCCTCGGGCCTGCCGCATATCGGCACCTTCGGCGAGGTCGCGCGCACCAGCTGGGTGCGCCATGCCTTCGAGACCATGTCGGACATCCCCACCCATCTCATCGCGTTTTCGGATGACATGGACGGCTTGCGCAAGGTGCCGGACAATCTGCCCAACCAGGAGATGATCGCCGCCAGCCTGGGCAAGCCGCTGACTTCGATCCCCGATCCTTTCGGCACGCATGAAAGCTTCGGCCATCACATGAACGCGCGGCTGCGTTCGTTCCTGGATCACTTCGGCTTCCGGTATGAGTTCATGTCGTCGACCGCGACCTACAAGTCGGGAAGGTTCGACGAGGCGCTGCTGCGCATCCTGGCCAACTACGACAAGGTGATGGCGGTGATGCTGCCCACACTTGGCGAGGAACGCCAGCAGACATACTCGCCGTTCCTGCCCGTGAGCCCGCGCTCCGGCAAGGTCTTGTTGGCGAAAGTTGTGTCGCACGACGTGGCCAAGGGCACTATCACCTACATCGAGGAAGATGGCAGCGAGGAAACCGTGCCGGTCACCGGTGGCCACTGCAAGCTGCAATGGAAGCCCGACTTCGGCATGCGCTGGGCGGCGCTTGGCGTCGATTACGAAATGTTCGGCAAGGATCACCTGAGCCAGGCGCCGCTGTATGACGCGATCTGCAAGATCGCCGGCGGTACCCCGCCGGTGCAGCTGGTCTACGAACTGTTCCTGGACGACCAGGGCCAGAAGATTTCCAAGTCCAAGGGCAACGGCATCACGCTCGAGCAGTGGCTGGCCTATGGCTCGCCGGAGTCGCTGGCGCTGTTCATGTTCCAGAAGCCGCGTACCGCCAAGCGGCTGTTCTTCGACGTGATTCCCAAGGCGGTGGACGACTACATCGCCTATCTGGAGAGCTATCACTCCAACGAGACCACCGAGGAACAGCGGCTGGAAAATCCGGTCTGGCACATCCATGCCGGCAAGGTGCCGGACGAGCGTTATCCGGTCAGCTTCGCGTTGCTGTTGAACCTGGTGTCGGCGTCGAACGCGCACAGCCGCGAAATCTTGTGGGGCAATATCCGCGCCTATGCGCCGGGCGCCACGCCCGAAGCGAACCCTGGCCTCGACAAGCTGGTCGGCTTTGCGCTGCGCTATTACGAAGACTTCGTGAAGCCGTCCAAGAAATTCCGCGCCCCCACCGATCAGGAGCGCACGGCGCTGGAAGACCTGGCGGCGCGGCTGGACGCGATGCCGGGCGAACGCGACGGCAAGGCGGTGCAGGACGTGGTCTATGCCGTGGGCAACGAGCACAAGTTCGATCCGCTGCGTGGCTGGTTCGGCGCGCTGTACGAGGTGCTGCTGGGTCAGACCCAGGGCCCGCGCTTCGGCTCTTTCGCCGCACTGTTCGGCACCACCGAGACCGCGGCGATGATCCGCCAGGCGCTGGGCGGTGAGTTCCTGAAATGAAACGCGCGCTTTTCGCGCTGGTCGTGATGGCGTTGCCGGCGAAAGCCGCGACGACCGACGAGATCTTCGCGCTTTACGCCAAGGGCGACTATGCCCAGGCCGAAAAGGTCGGAGAGTCGGCGCACACCGCGGCCGGCTATGCCATCGCGGCGCGTGCGGTACTGGCCGACGAAGTGCTGCATGACCAGCCTTGTCTGGGATGCCTGCAGCGGGCGGAACGGCTGGCGCGTGCGGCGGTGGCAGCCGATCCGCATCATGCCTTCGGCCAGATCTGGCTGGCGGTGTCGCTGGGCTATCAGGGCCGCATCACCGGCGTGGTCAAGGCGCGCATGGCCAATACCCCGGCGCAATCGAAAGCCGCACTGGACCAGGCGGTGGCGGATGCGCCGAACAATCCCTTTGCGGTTTCCGCGCTGGGTGGCTGGAACATCGAGGTGGTGCGCGGCGGCGGCGCCTTCCTGGCGCGGCATCTTTATGGCGCGACCGAAGACGAGGCGCTGCGCCTGTTCGACCGCGCGGTGAAGCTGGACCCCGACAACACAGCGGTGCATTTCCAGATCGCGCTGGCGCTGCTGGGCTTCGACGACGAAAAGTATCACAGCCGCATCCAGGCAGAGCTGCGCGCCGCCATCGCCAGCCATCCCGACACTGTGTATGAGAAGCGCATCCAGGACCGTGCCAACGATCTTCTGGGCCTGGTCAATCGCGGCCCGGAGGAGGCGCTGGTGGCGCGGGTGCGCAAATACCAGGGCTATCCCGACTGAGACCCTAGGGCGGCAGCGGCTCGGCTGCCTTGATCCCGATCACCGATCCCAGCGAGGCTGCGATCACGCAGGCAATCGCCACGAGCTGCAGCATGGTCAGCGTCTCGCCCAGCATGACAAGCCCGAACAGCGCGGCGATGGCCGGCTCCAGGCTCATCAGGATGCCGAAGGTGCGCTGGGGCAGCCGCGCCATGGCGATCATCTCCAGGCTGTAGGGCAGGGCGCTGGACAGCACCGCCACCAGCAGGCCCACCGGCAACAGCGATACGTCCAGCAGGCGCGACCCCGATTCCGCAATGCCTGCCGGCAAGACCACAAGTGCCGCGATGAGCATGCCGAGCGTGGTGGCGCGCGCCTCGCCCAGCTGACCGGCGCGCTTGCCGAAGATGATGTAGAGGCCCCAGCACACGCCGGCCGCAAACGCCAGCAGCAGTCCGCGCGGGTCGACGCTGCCGTGCAGGCCCGGCGCGCGCATCAGCAATATCCCCGCGACCGCCAGCGCCACCCACAACAGGTCGCGCGGGCGTCGCGAATCCAGCACCGCCACCGAAAGCGGGCCGATGAACTCCACCGCCACCACGATGGCCAGCGGCACCGTCTTCAGCGCCAGGTAGAAACACAGGTTCATGACGCCCAGGATCACGCCATAGGGCAGCACCAGTTTCAGCGCCGGCCAGTCGGGGCGCAGCCGCCAGCCGCGATGCACGACAAACAGGATCAGCGCCGCCAGTACCACGCGCAGGGTCACCGCGCCCTGCGGGCTGATCTGGGCGAACATCTGCTTGCCCATGGCGGCGCCGATCTGCACCGACACCATCGCCGTCAGCGCCATGCCCAGCGGCAGGGCATGTCCGGATGACTTGCGCGTCCCCGTCATGGCGCTACTGGCTGGCCCAGATGATGCGGTGAACGAAGGCGACCTCGCTCAGCGCGAAGTGGCGGTCCTCGAAGGCGGGGTTGAACGACTTGAGTTCGATGCGCTGCGCCGTCATGCGGCCCAGCTGCTTGGCCATCACCTCGCCGCCATGGGTCTTCAGCACCACGCGGTCGCCGCGCCGCAGGTTGCCCGAGGGCGAAACCAGGATGCGGTCGCCGTCACGATAGACCGGCAGCATGGAGTCGCCGGTGATCTCCAGCGCATAGCAATGCTCGTCGGCGATTTCGGGAAAGGCGATGTCTTCCCAGCCCGAGCCCGCGGGAAAGCCCGCATCGTCGAAATAGCCGGCGGCACCCGCCTGGGCCATGCCGATCAGGGGCACCATGCGCGCCCGCACCGCGCGGCTGCCCGCGTCGGTGACCAGCGCGACGAAATCTTCCAGCGTCGACCCCGTGGCGGCCAGCACTTTCGACAGGCTCTCGGTCGAGGGCCAGCGCAGCTTGCCGCCCGACGCGCCGCGCTTGGACTTATTGAAGGTGGTGGGGTCCAGCCCGGCCAGCTTGGCCAGGCCCGAAGGCGACATGCCATGCCGGGCGGCAAGGGCGTCGATGGCGCGCCAGATCTGGGGATGGGTCAGCATTAGGAAACAAACCGGAATGGCGGTTATTATTCCTAATATAAGGGGCTGCCCGGCCCCCCGTCCAGAGGGTATGAAACCTGCCGGATTCCCGTGAAAGGCCTCGATTTGTCCCTGTTCGACCTTGGCGCCACCCTGCTGCGGCAGCTGCCGGCCGAGCCCGCGCATAAGGCTACGTTGAAGCTGGCCCGTCTGGCCGCCCCGCTGGTGCCGGCGGCGGGCGCCGATGATCCCCGGTTGGCGGTGTCGGCGCTGGGCCTGAGGTTCCCCAACCCGGTCGGGCTGGCGGCGGGCTTCGACAAGGACGCTCTGGTACCTGACGTGATGGCGAAGTTCGGCTTCGGCTTTGTCGAGTGCGGCACGGTCACGCCGCGACCCCAGGCCGGCAATCCGCTGCCGCGACTGTTCCGGTTGCGGGAAGATCGCGCGGTGATCAACCGCATGGGCTTCAACAATGGCGGCATGGAGGAAGCGGCGAAGAACCTGGCCGCGCACAAGGCGCGCGCCATCACCGGCATCAACATCGGCGCGAACAAGGACAGCGAGGACCGCATCGCCGATTACGCGACCTGTTTCGCGCGCCTGGCGCCGCTGGCCGATTATGTGACGGTGAATGTGTCGTCGCCCAACACGCCGGGCCTGCGCGGACTTCAGGGCCGCGAGGAGCTGACGCGGCTGCTGGGCACGCTGGCAGACGCGCGCGCCAAGGTGGCGTTCAAGCCGATCCTGCTCAAGATCGCGCCCGATCTCGATCCGGTGGCGATGGATGACATAGCCGCCGTGGTGCAGGGCAGCGGCATTGAAGGCCTGATCGTTTCCAACACCACCATCGCGCGCCCGGCGCTGCAATCGCAGCATGCCAAGGAAACCGGCGGCTTGTCGGGCAGGCCGCTGTTTGAACCTTCGACGGAAATCCTGCGCCAGATGCGCGCGCGGCTGGGGATGTCCGTCACATTGATCGGTGTGGGCGGGGTTGCATCGGGCGAAGACGCCTATGCCAAATTGCGCGCGGGCGCATCGCTGGTGCAGCTTTATACGGCACTCGCCTTCAACGGGCCGTCGCTAGTCGCGCGTATCAAGCGCGAGTTGCTGCAACGCCTCACGCGTGATGGTTTTGCGACTGTCACAGACGCCTGCAAGTCAAATTGACGTAACGTCAGCATCAGATACAGTCGCGCGCATGGGAACGTCCCGCCGCGAGCAGACCAAGGCGCAGAACCGCGAGACGATTCTTGCGGCTGCCAAGATCGTGTTCGCGACCATGGGCTTTGCGAAAGTCACGGTGCGCGACATCATCCGCGCCACGCCATTGGCATCGGGCACCTTCTACAACTACTTCAAGTCGAAAGAGGAAGTGTACCAGGCGCTGCGCGACGAGATCGCGTTGCAGGTCCGTCCGCGCCTGCGCGAGGCGCGCCTTGCCGCCGCCTCGGGCGAGGAATTCCTGGCCGCCAATTTCCGCACCTTCTTCACCTTCGTCGCCGAGCGCCGCGATCCGGAGCGGATCGCTGAAACCAGCCGCTTCCGCATGGATTCGCCCGAAGTGCTGGCCGGCTTCGCCGAACTGCGCGAAGACCTGGACGCGGCGATGGAAAACGGCTTGATCGCGCGCACCGATGCGGCGCTGCTGGCATCCGCCATGTCAGGCATCGCGCTGGAACTGGCCGAACAGGTGAAGCAGGGCACCGATGTCGAACTGGTGACGCGTTTTGCGACAAGCCTGGCCTTGGGCGGGATCAGCGGGCTGGCGCGGTCCTAGCCAGGTATTCGCCCCAGATCGTCTCGTGTTCGCTCCCCAGCTTGCGCAGGTAATCCCAGCTGAACAGCCCGCTGTCATGGCCGTCGTCGAAGCCGATGCGCACGGCGTAGTTGCCCACCGGCTCCAGCCCGTTGATCTTGACGTCCTGCTTGCCGGTCACGGGCGGTGGCTTTTGTCCGCCATGGCCCTTTACTTCGGCACTGGGCGATTCCACCCGCAGATATTCCGCCGCCAGTTCGAAACGCGCGCCATCATCGAAGGCGATGACCAGCACATCCTTGGCCGGGTTCAGGCGGATTTCGGTCGGCCAGGCCATCACAGCCGCTCGTCGTCGGACAGCGCACGCGCTTCGCCCGGCAGCATCACCGGCACGCCGCCGCGAATGGGATAGGCAAGGCCGGCCGCCTTCGACACCAGTTCCTGCTTTTCGCGATCATAGTGCAGCGTGGTCTTGGTCAGCGGGCAGACCAGGATTTCCAGAAGCTTGGGATCGGTATTCATCAATTCACCGTCGTGGGCACGTCGCCGCTGCCCATTTCCAGCAGGGTCATCAGGGTGGTGGCGCGGTCCTCGAAGCCCTGGGCTTCCAGCAGCGCCTGCTTTTCGGCCGGTTCGAAAGGACACATCATCGACAGTGCATTGACCAGCGCCTCGCCCGGCGCGGTCATCACGCTGTTCCAGTCCGCCTTCATGTCGCGGGTGGCGAGATAGCTTTTCAGCGCCTTCAGCAGCCGTTCGCGCGGGAAGTCGCTTTCGACCTCCTCGGCCAGGTCGGTGGCGAAGGGCGCGAAGTCGCACTGCCCGCCGCGCCAGGCGGTCTGCTGCTCCATCTCGGACGTCAGGCGGAAGCGGCATACCCCTGTCAGGGTGATGAGATAGCGGTTGTCCGGCGTTTCCTGGAAGCTGGTGATCTTGCCCGCGCAGCCCACCTGCGAAAGCTTGGGTACCAGCGTGGCGTTCTCGTCCTCGGTCGGCTGGATCATGCCGATCAGCCGGTCGCCGGTCAGCGCATAGTCCACCATCTCCAGGTAGCGCGGCTCGAAGATGTTGAGCGGCAGGTTTCCGCGCGGCAAGAGCAACGCGCCGCTCAGGGGAAACAGCGGCAGCGAATGGGGCAGGTCGGAATAGGCGTGATAGCGACGGGGCATCAGCGCTCCCGCCGGGCATCGGGCGGCGGATCGGCGGTGCCGATGTCGGCCTGCACCTTCCACTGGCCGTCTTCCTTCACCCACACCGTCACATAGTGGCCGGTCATGGTGCCCTTGTCGCCCGACAGCTTCCAGGTGCCATCGGTCCAGCCCAGGTCACCCGACACCGCGCCCGCAGTAGGCGACCAGGTCAGGGTGGCTTCGCCGCGCTCGACCGGCGGCGCCTTTGTGTCGCGGCCGATATGCGGCGGCCCCGACAGGCCGTACATGCGTGCGGTCCTGGACGAATAGAACCAGAAGGCATAGGCCTCGCCCTTCTCGGCCGACATTTTGGAGAAGGCGCGGTCGGCGGCCATCACCTCGTTGTCGGCGGCGAAAGCCGGAAGTGCTGTCAGCGTCAGCGCGGCGGCGAGAACGAATGTCTTCATGAGAACAGGATACCCGATAGTTTGCGGCGGCCCTCGATGCTGCGCGGATCGGTGAAGCCCAGCGCCTCGAAGATCGTCACCAGCTGCTTGCGGGCGGCTTCCTCGTTCCACTTGCGGTCGCGCTTGACCAGTTCCAGAAGCTGCTCGATGGCGCCATCGCGGTCACCCGCCGCGTCCAGCGCCAGCGCCAGGTCGTAGCGCGCCTGGTGATCCGCAGGCGCGGCTTCGACCTTGGCGCGCAGCGCGGCCGTCTCGCCATTGTCGGTCGCTGCGGCGGGCGCGGCTTCCTTCAACTTCAATTCCGCTTCCACGGCGCGGATGGCTTCGTCCTGTTCCCCGCCTGGTCGCACCATCTTCAAGGTGTCGCGGGCGCGTTCGTCCTCGCCACCCATCAGGAAGGCGCGCGCCAGGCCCGCGACGGCCTGCGGGTGACCTGGTTCGTCCTGCAGCACATGGCCGTAAGCCTGCGCCGCCATGGCGAAGTCGCCGGCCGCCAGGGCTTCCGCGCCCACCGCCAGAACCTCGGCGGTGTGTTCGGGGCCGCCGTGATGGTGATGCTCATGCCCGCCCGCACCGCCGGCCAGGGCCGCCACGAACGACTTGATCTGGCTGTCGGGGATCGCGCCCATGAAGCCGTCGACCGGCTGGCCGTTCTTGAAGGCATAGACGGTGGGAATGGACTGGATGCGCAGCTGCTGCGCGATCTCGGGATTCTCGTCGATATTGACCTTGACCAGCTTCACCGCGCCGTCGGCGGCTTCGACCGCGGCCTCCAGCGAGGGGCCGAGCGTCTTGCACGGGCCGCACCAGGGCGCCCAGAAGTCCACGATCACCGGAACCTCGCGGCTGGCTTCCAGCACGTCGGCGGCAAAGGTCTGAAGGCCCGAATCCTTGATGTGCGGGCTGTTGCCGCTGGCCGCGTTGTTCGCGGGCTGGGAGGTGACGGGACGCCCGCCGGGGCCGATCAATGCCATGGGTGAAACTTTCCGCTGTTTTGCGGCTGAAAGATGGTCATTCCGGCGGGGAAATGAAAGCCCGTCCGGAACCGGTGGAACAATTGCCACGCCCGCCGTATCGTCCGCGCGACGGGGAGGGGCTCATGCGCAAGTTCGCCTGCATTCTGGCCTTAGGGGCGATGGCCGCCGCGCCTGCCTTCGCCAAGCTTGCGGTTGTCGACAAGACGATGGGCAAGAGCACGCCCAAGCTGACCCTGGACGTGCACTATCCGGTGACCGGGCGGCCCGCGATGGACAGGCTGTTCGCCGATTACGCCCGCGCCCGCATCCGGGAAGTGGGCCAGCCCGAAGCCGGCGAGGATCACGAATACTCCGTCGATGTCGCCTACCAGGTGCTGCGCAACGACGACAAATTCTTCAGCATCGGGTTCTCGGTCGAGGAATATTCGGGCGGCGCCCATCCGGTGCATTTCGACGAGAGCTTCCACTTCCTGATGCCCGACGGCGCCCGGACCTTCCTGCCCGAGCTGGTGGACGGCCAGCGCGGCCTGTCGAAGATCGGCAAGCTGGCGATCGCCGACCTGAATAGGCGGCTGCTGGGCAAGGACGCCATGACCAATGCCGACTGGATCAGGAGCGGCGCCACCAACGCCCAGCTGGCCCAGATCGCGTTCGAGTGGCAGCCCAGGGCGCTGGTGCTGCGCTTCGGCGAATATGCCGTGGCGCCCTATGCCGCCGGCCCGCAGGAGGTGCGCATTCCCATGAGCGCCATCGCCGATGTGGTGCGTGCGGACCCGCGCGCGCCGGCCGCGTCGTTTGACTGTGCCAGGGCCGGCAGCGCCATCGAGAAATCGGTCTGCGCCGATGCGAGCCTGGCCCGGCTGGATCGCCAGGTATCCGAAGCCTATGCGATCAAGCGCGACAGCGACCACAATCCCAAGGCGCGGCTGGCGGCGCTGGAGGAACAGCGCAGCTTCCTGGCGGCGCGCGACAAGGCCTGCGGCAGCGGCAACGCGGCTTGCCTGACTGATGCCTATCGCAAGCGCCTGGCAGCATTGCAGCCGCACGATTAACCGAAGTTTGTAACCCGGTTGAAACCACCACCCGCCATGCTGCACCCCGCGGAGGACGGCATGAAATTCGGAACCTGGGTGCTTGTGGGGTTATTGGCGGCGCCGGCCATGGCGCAGGTGACAATCGAGCCCCGACACATCCACACCGTGAAGGGCAAGCGCGAAGTCGATGTGCGCTATCCCCATACCGGCAACGCCGCGGTGGACAAGGTGCTGGGCGGATACGCCAAGGGCACTGCCGGGTATGTCGACTTCTCCAAGCCGAACGACGACCTCAATCCTCGCTCGGCGTCCATGAATTTCCGCGTCCTGCGCAACGACAGCCAGATGCTGACCGTGGCTTTGGACAGCAATCTGGACTATGGCGGTGCCCACCCCATGCCGAACGGCAAGTTTTTCACGTTTCTAATGCCTGACGGCGTGGAAGTTTTTCTGCCGGAACTGGTGTATGGCGCACGGGGCCTGAAACGGATCAGCGACTTGGCCAAGGCGCAGATCCGCAGCGAAACCGCCAAGACCGTGATGCTGACCGAGAATTTGCAATACGACATCGATTCCGGCGCTGGCCCGTACAGCCTGGAACACAAGTCGTTCATCTGGAAACCGGATGAGCTGGTTCTGTCCTTCGGCTCCTATGAGTTGTTCGGCTATCCCGAGGGGCCGGATGTGCACATTCCGATGGCGCAATTGGCCGACGTGGTGCGACCCAATCCGCGCGCACCGCAACCTTCCTTTGATTGTGACAAGGCTCGTTCGGCCATCGAGAAGACGCTCTGCGGCAGCGTGGAACTGGCGCGGCAGGACCGCAGTCTGGAGAGCCAATATGCCTATGCGCTCGACCGGCAGCGTTACTACATCGTGCACTTTTCCAAGAACGCGCAGAAAGAACAGGCAGCGCTCGACAAGCTTGTCGCCGAACAGCGCGCCTGGCAGGCGGAACGCGACCGCCAATGTGCAAACGGCGAGGCTTCCTGCCTCGCCGCCAGCTATAAAAAGCGCCTCGCGGAAGCCTATAGGTTCTAGGGAACCAGCCTGGCGATCCAGTTGGGCAGCGCGAAGGCGGCCTGGTGCATGTCGGGATTGTAGTAGTCGCACTTCAGCTTGGACTTCTTGTACGCCTTGGCCGCCTTCTTGATGCCGTCGGGCTTGCCCAGCGCCTTGCCGCCCTTGGTCGCCCAGGTCAGCGCCACGAAGCCGCCGATATAGGTCGGCACGACGCTCAGATAGAGGCCGCACTTGGGAAAGAAGCTCTGCAGCTCCTGGATCGCCTCGGTGACTTCCCAAGGCTGGTAGAAGGGCACGCCGGTCTGGAAGGTGGCATAGCCGCCGGGCTTCAAGGCGCCCTTGATGCGGTCATAGAAGGTCTCGCCGAACAGCACCTTGCCGGGGCCGATCGGATCGGGACGGTCGGCGATGATCAGGTCGAAGCGGTTCTTGCATTCCTTGCGGGCCAGGAACTCGAACGCGTCGGCGGCATGGACCTTCATGCGCTTGTCGCGGAACGCCTTGGCGTTGACGGCGCCGAAATGCTTCTTGCACAACGCGATCACCCGCTCGTCGATGTCGACCAGCACGACCTCTTTCACGTTCTTGTGCTTCAGCGCCTCGTCGGCGATCGACAGGTCGCCGCCGCCCACGATCATCACCCGCTCGACCTTGCCGTGCTCGAACATCGGCAGGTGGGTCAGCATGTCGGCATAGGCGCTCTCGTCGCGGTCGGTGATCTGGACCACGTCGTCCAGGGTCATGACGCGGCCATTGGCCACCGTGTCGAAGATGCGGATGTGCTGAAACCGGCTCTGCTCGTCCGCCAGCACCTTGGTGATCTCCATCGATTGGGCGTAGCCCTGGTGCAGGCGTTCCACCTGCAGGTCGGCGGACGCCTTGTGGGAGGCCTTTTTCTTGGGCTGGGGCTGCGGGCGGGCCATAACGTTTCCTTAAGAGATGTGACAGCGGTCCGCCGTATAGGCCCGAGTCGCCGCGCTGTCTACCGCCGCTCCGCGAACGCGTTCCGTGCCCATTTCATCGGCCTTTCGGGCCTCTCGCGCGTTTGCGCGAAACCGCCTGAGCGCTGCGCCACCGGCGTTACTGCAGCGTGCCTGTGGAGCAAAAAAGTTGCCCGAGGGGAAAATTTCTCTTGCATGACAGGGCGGTTGGCCCTATCTCGCAGTTGACCCGGCGAGAAAAAAAGCCGGACGAAGCGGTATACGGGTGACCCCCGTCTGCCGCTTTCTTCTTTAAGGCGCGTCCGGAAGTCCCCACAAAGGCCAAGGCGTAGGTGTCAACTCTAAGACGGGTAGGTGTCTAATGGCTCGACTGAATTTGGTGGCGGCGAATAAAATCCCGCAAAAGGAAACGAAGGTCCGCGCGCCCAAGGCGCCGCGTCCCGTTGTGGTTCCCGCGTCGAACGACGACTACAAGGATCATTTCATCACGCGCAACGGCGTTGTGTACGCTGGCAGCCATGTGATCATCGACCTGTGGGAAGCCACCGGCCTGGATGACCGCGAGAAGCTGGAAACCGCGCTGATCGACGCCGTGCACGAAGCCGGCGCCACCCTGCTGCACATCCACCTCCACAAGTTCGAGGACGGCGGCGGCATCTCGGGCGTGGCCGTGCTGGCGGAAAGCCACATCAGCGTCCACACCTGGCCGGAGAAAGGCTTTGCCGCCTTCGACGTGTTCATGTGCGGCGACGCCCAGCCGATGAAGGCCCTGGAAGTCTTCAAGCGCGCCTTCAATCCGGGCCGCGTCGTGGTCGGCGAACACAAGCGCGGCGTGCTGTAAGCACTCGCTTGTTGTTTGCCAGCGGTACGCAACCCGGATGAGGTTGCGAGTCCCGCGCGACCAACGCGACGGATACGCTCACTGACTGAAAAGGCGGGAACTTCGTTCCCGCCTTTTTTCTTGAGGCCCTACTTCCTGGCGTCGAACGCTTCCTTGGGCAGCGCCATCGCGGTGGCATCGTCGGCATAAGTGTGGTGCGGCTGGCCGGCAAACTCGCAATCCTTGCCGACGCCGGGAAGAATGGCGGGAACGCCCTCGCGCAAATCGTGGACGCTGCTGTCTTTGGTGGGATTCGTCATGGTGGGTACCTTTCAGGATTGCCGCCACGAACCCTAGTTCCGCCGCTGCGTCGCAACATTGCGCACGATCAACACTGATTGCCGCACCGGGGCGGTCAGCGTCCGACCAGCTTCTGCAGCGCTTCGGGATAACGTGCGCCTTCCAGCGTGATCGCGGCAGACGCCTTGTCGATGGCGGCCAGGTCGTCCGCGGTCAGCTCGACCTTCGCGCCGCCCAGGTTTTCCTCCAGCCGGTGCAGCTTGGTGGTGCCGGGGATCGGCGCGATCCAGGGCTTCTGTGCCAGGAGCCAGGCCAGCGCAACCTGGGCCGGTGTGGCGCCCTTCTTGCGCGCCACATCCTGAACCAGCGCCACCACGGCCTGGTTGGCCTTGCGCGCCTCGGGCGTGAAGCGCGGCACGCTGTTCCTGAAGTCGTTCGCGGCAAAGCTGGTGGTTTCGTCGATCTTGCCGGTCAGGAAGCCTTTTCCCAGCGGCGAGAACGGCACGAAACCGATACCCAGTTCTTCCAGCACCGGGATGATCCCGGCTTCCGGCTCGCGCCAGAACAGGGAGTATTCGCTCTGCAGCGCCGCCACCGGCTGCACAGCGTGCGCGCGACGGATGGTCTGAGCGCCCGCTTCCGACAGGCCGAAATGCTTCACCTTGCCTTCGGCGATCAGCTCCTTCACCGCGCCCGCCACATCCTCGATCGGCACCGCCAGGTCGACACGGTGCTGGTAGAACAAATCGATCACGTCGGTCTTCAGCCGCTTGAGCGAGGCTTCCGCCACCGCGCGGATGTTTTCGGGCCGGCTGTCCAGCCCGCCCGGCAGCACGCCGTTGCGCTTGGCGATGTCGAAGCCGAACTTGGTCGCGATCACCACGTCCTTGCGGACCGGCGCCAGCGCCTCGCCCACCAGCTCCTCATTGGTATAGGGGCCATAGACCTCGGCGGTATCAAAGAACGTCACGCCCTGGTCGGCCGCGGCGCGGATCAGCCTGATGCCGTCGGCTTTTTCCACCGGAGGGCCATAGCCGAAGCTCAGTCCCATGCAGCCCAGCCCGATGGCCGAAACCTTGAGGCCGCTTTTTCCCAGTTCCCGTGTCTGCATGGCGATGTCCCTTGCTGTGTGTGGACGGGAAGATAGGGGCTGCGCGGTCCATCCATTAGACGCTATTATCGGCATGGACTTATATCGGTGGTTCATCAATGCGCCGGGACGAACTGGGCGATCTGGCGGCTTTCCTGGCGGTGGCGGAAGAGGCGAGCTTCACCCGCGCCGCCGCCAAGCTGGAAACCTCGCAGTCCGCGCTCAGCCACACCATCCGCCGGCTGGAGGCGCGGCTGGGCCTGCGTCTGCTGGCGCGTACCACCCGCAGCGTATCGCCCACCGAGGCCGGCGCGCGGCTGATCGAAACCCTGCGCCCCGCGCTGGAGGATATCGATGCGCGGCTGGTGGCGCTGACAGCGCTGCGCGAAAAGCCGGCCGGCAACATCCGCATCACCAGTTCCGAACACGCCGCCGACACCATGCTGTGGCCGGCGCTGGCGCGGCTGTTGCCGCATTATCCCGACATCAAAGTGGAGATCACCGTCGAGCAGGGTTTCGTCGACATCGTGGCCGAACGCTATGACGCTGGCGTGAGGCTGGGCGAGGCGGTGGGCAAGGACATGATCGCGGTTCCCATCGGGCCGGCCAAGCGCATGCTGGTGGTGGGGTCTCCCGGCTATTTCGCGCGCCGCCCGCGCCCCAGGTCTCCCCGCGACCTGGCGCAGCACAGTTGCATCAACCTGCGCATGAAAAGCAGCGGACGTCTTTATTCCTGGGAATTCGAGAAATCCGGCCGGGCGCAGAATGTGAAAGTGGACGGCCAGCTGACCTTCAACAATCTGCGCCTGTGTGTGCGCGCCGCCGAAGCCGGGCTGGGCCTTGCCTTCGTGCCTGACGATTGCGTCGATGCCGCCCTGGCTGATGGCCGCCTGGTCAAGGTACTGGCAGACTGGTGCCCGCCTTTTCCGGGCTATCACCTCTATTATCCCAGCCGTCGCCAACAATCGCCGGCCTTTACGTTGCTGGTGGAGGCGCTGCGCTGGCGCGGCAGGACGAAAGACAAGCCATGATCCCCTGGGTTCAGCTCGATATGGCGACGGTGCCCGGCGGCGGTGGGCAGCTCAGGCTGATGCAGCGTGGCGGTGAGTTCGCCATCTTTGCCGGCGCGATTCCGCTGATGAACAGCCGGATGAGCAGTTCCGAGATCGTGCTGGCCGAAATCGCCTGCGAGCGCCTGAAGGGCCGCCCGCGCGTGCGCATGCTGATTGGCGGCTATGGCATGGGCTTTACCTTGCGCGCCGCGCTGGCCGGGCTGGGCAAGGATGCGCAAGTGGTGATCGCCGAGCTGGTGCCCCAGGTGCTGGACTGGGCGCGCGGGCCGATGGCAGAACTCGCCGCAGGATGCCTGGACGATCCCCGCGTGGTGATCCATGCCGGCGATGTGGGCGAGGCGATCGCGGGCGCCAAAGCCGGTTTCGATGCCATCCTGCTGGACGTCGACAATGGCCCCGACGGGCTCAGCCGCGATGCCAACAACCGGCTTTATACCGTGCGCGGACTGGAATCCGCGCGCCGTGCGCTGAAGCCCGGCGGCATGCTGGCGGTGTGGTCAGCCGCGCCCAGCAAGGCTTTCACTACCGCACTGCAGCGCGCCGGCTTCAAGGTCGAGGAACTCCAGGCCCGCGCCAACAAGGGCCGCGGCGTGCGCCATGTGATCTGGGTGGCCACCAACCCGCCGATCCGAAAATAGTTCAGCGCCCGCGCCCCATGTAGCGCATAGTCCCCACGCGGTTCGCCGGGTGGGGCTTGGTTGGACATTCGATTGCAACAGGAACGGATAGCGTTCGACGGCTCGGGGGATTTCCTCAAGACCGTGCGCGCGCGCGTGCAGACCAGGCTCGCAGGCCATGCGCCCGAAGGGTGCCGCCGCCTGCACATCAAGGCAGCGGTCACGGTGCTCTGGTACCTGGGATCGTTCGCGCTGCTTCTCGGCGTCCACCTGGCCTGGCTGCAGATTGCGTTGTGCGTGTCGTTGGGGCTCGCCGCCAGCGCTGTGGGCTTCAACATGTTCCATGACGCCAATCATGGCGCGATCTCGCGCGACCGCCGGGTCAATTTCGCTGTCGCGGTGCTGGCGTCGGCGATCCTGGGGCCCAGCCGCTATCTTTGGGCCTTCAAGCACAACGTCCTGCATCACCGCAACACCAACATCCACACCTGGGACGACGACCTGGAAACGCGCGGCTTCCTGCGGCTGACACCGGAGCAGGGCTGGAAGTGGCGCTACACGGGCCAGCATCTCTTCGTGTTCGTGCTCTATGCCATCAACGCCATCGAGATGGTGTTCGTGAAGGACTTCGTTCAGTACTTCACCTTGCGCATCAACGAGCATCAGCGCATCCCGGCCATGTCGGCCGCCGAGAAGATCGAGTTCTGGCTGACCAAGGCGTTCTATTTCGCGGTCTTCCTGGGCCTGCCGCTGGCGCTGTTTCCCGCCGTGCAGGTCCTAGCCGGCTTTCTGCTCTATGAAGTGATGCTTGGCCTGGCGTTGGCGCTGGTGTTCGGCATGGCGCACCAGGTTGAGCCGGTCGCCTTTCCCGCGCCGCAAGGCTCCCCGCCCACCATCCGCGAAGCCTGGGCCGCCCACCAGATGCGCACCACGGCGAACTTCGCCACCGCCAGCGGCTTGTTGAACTGGTACACCGGCGGCCTCAACCACCAGATCGAGCATCACCTGTTCCCGGACATGAGCCACACCCGTTATGTGGCGATCAACGCCATCGTGCGCGATACCGCGGCCGAGTTCGGACTGCCTTATCACCATTTCGAAAGCTGGGGCGCAGCGCTGGGCAGTCACTACCGGCTGCTGCGCACTTTGGGCACCAGGCCCGCCTGCGCCATCCGCCCCGCCGAAAAATAAATTCGTACCGACGCGCGAGCGGCTTGGCCGTCCCAGGCGCCCGCGCCTTTGCGCCTATTGGTAATGTTTCACGCTGGGCCAGAAGCGGTCCAGCGGCGTCTTCAGCCCGCGCAGGACATAGATCGGCTGGTCCGTCTCGTAGGGCATGGCAAAGGGCGCATCGATGCGGCCCGCCACGGTGTGGGACGCAAATATCTCGTCATAGTGTTTGGGGCTGCCGCCGATGATGATCATCACGCTGCCGTCGGCCCCACGCGGACCCCACAGGTAATACTGGTTGTGGCCGCTGATGGCGGGCGGCAGGCCCAGGCGGCGGCCGAAGACATCGATCGCCGCGGCCTCGCCGTAATTCTCGCCATAGAAAACGGCGCGCGCGCGGTCTTGCGGCGGCAGCGCCCAATAGACGGCGGCGACTTTGCGCGCCATTTCCGGCCAGCCGAACATGTCGGCATAGTATTGCGGCAGCGCCCCCAGCTTCTGGTGTTCGCCGCTGGACGGCGCGAAGTTGAAGACCTGCTGATAGCGCAGGAATGTCCGCACCGGCAGGATCGGCAAGGTCAGCGGCGCCACCAGCAGCCCGCACGCGGCGGTCAAACCAAGCACGGCGCCGCGCGCCGCTGCGTTGCCAAGCCGTCCTTCGATCCACACAGCGCCCAGCGCCAGAAGAGTGGGGTAGATCGACGACGGGTAATAGGCCTTGCCATGGCTGGCATCGAACACCGCGAACAGGATCAGCCAGGCGATGGGGAAGGCGCGCGCCACCTTGAGACCAGGGCGCGCCAGCCCAGCCCACAGTCCCGCCAGCCACACCGGGGCCGCCAGCGGCCCGATCAGCAGAAGCTGCTGCAGGAAGAATGCGGCCGGCGACATGACGACATTCTTGTGACCGGCGCCGGCCTTACCCAGCTCGATGAAGGGCCAGCCATGCGAGGCCTGCCACAGCACATTGGGCAGCACCAGGACGGCGGTCAGCGCCGCGCCCAGCCAGACCCAGGGGCGCAGCAGGGATTTTCGCAGCGGGGTGAGCAGCAGCCCGATCGCCAGCGCGCCCAGGTAGAAGGCGATCAGGTACTTGCTGTTCAGGCCGAAGCCGGCGATGGCGCCAAAGGCCAGCCACCAGCGCTGGTCTTCGCTTTTCTCCAGTTTCACCAGCGCCCAGCCCAGGCCCAGCCATGTGATGGGCTGGAAAAGGTTTGTGTCGAACAGGCCCAGCAGGAAGATCGGCGCCAGCAGGACGCAGAGGCCGCTCAAGCCCTGCGCGAAGCGGCCGCCGCCGACCAGGCGGGCGAACTCCGCCGTCGCCGCCACGGTAGCGGCCATCACCAGCATGGGCAGCAGGCGGAACAGCCAGACATTGTCGCCTGACAGAGCGTGCGCCCAGGCGGCCAGCAGCGGCACCAGCGCCGGTTGGTCGACATAGCCCCAATCGGGTCGCAGGCCGCAGGCGATGAAATACAGTTCGTCGCGGAAGAACCCGTAGTTGGCGTTGGCGCAAGCGTGCAATACGAAACAGGCGATCGCCAGCAGGACCGAGGGGCGGGTCAGCCAGCCGCGCATGCGCTATTGCACGCCGCTGCGGATTTCCTGCCAGGCCGCCACGATCTTGTCCTTGTTGGGTAGTGGCTTCTGGAAGGTGCCGCTTTTCAGGAAGGTGTCCAGGTCGCGCGGGATCTGCAGGTCGGTGAAGACCTGGTCGGGCACCTTTTTCATCGCTTCGGTGTTGGCGGGCTCGTCGCCGATCTTGGTCACCATGAAGACGGCCGCGTCGTCGGCAATGCCGGAATCGATCAGCGCCAGCGCCTTGTCTTCGCTCGACGGGTCCTTGTGCATCACAAGCCCGCAGACATAGGTGAAGATGCCGCCGGGCGGCGTCAGATAGGCAACCGGCTTATGCTCGCGGTTCAGGTGGGCGAAGGTGGTGCGCCAGCTCATCGACGCCACCAGCTCGCCCGAGGCCAGCCCCTGTTCCAACGTGGCGTTGTCGGCCGAGATCACGCGCAGCTGCGGCATCAGTTCCTTCAGCTTGGCCTGCACCTGCTGCCATTGGGCATCGTTCATCGTATAGGCGTCGATGCCGATCATCTTGGCAACGAAGGGCACCACGTCGTCCACGCCGTCCAGCACCGAGATGCGGCCCTTGTATTTGGGATCGAACAGGATGGCCCAGCTCTGCGACTTGGCATATTCCGGCGCCAGGTCGGTGCGGATGGTGAGCGAGGTGTTGCCCCAGTAATGCGGCACGAACCACACCTTGCCGGGGCCGGCCTGGATTTCGGGCAGGTTGCGCAGGGTGGGCGAGATCCTGTTCCAGTTCTTCAGCTTCGCCGTCTCGATGGGCTGGATCAGACCGGCCGCCTTCCAGCGCGGCAGACTGTAGAGGCAGGGCCCCATCACGTCGGGCTTGAAGCCGGCGCGCATCTTGGCCAGCGCCTCGTCCTCGTCGGCGAAAATGGTGGTGCCGGGCTTTTCCTTGAATTGGTCTTCGTAGCCTTTCAGGAACGGCGCCTGCACATAGTCTTCCCACTGGAAGAGAGTGACGGGCCTGGAGGTTTCGCTCTTGCCGCAACCGGCGAGCGCCATCGCCAGCACGCCAAACCACAACGCCTTCACATCGACCCCCAACGAAAATTGCGCGGTCAGGTTAGACGCTGGATTGCCGCAAAGGCTAGAGCTGGTTGGACATCCAGCTGGGCTGGGGCGGGGCGCCGAAGCCCAGGGTCAGGTTCAGGCCCGCGGTGGTCTGGCGGCCCGTTTCGCCCTGCACGTACGACACCGCCGACTGGCGCGCACCCAGCGCGATATCGACACCGGGCGCGGGGGTATAGTGCAGGTCGATACCGGCAAGAAGCCCGTCGCTGGCGAAACGGTCCACCACATAGCCGGCATAAGCCGAGAACCACAATCCGCCGAAGAAGGTCGAGGACAGGGTGGCGGTCACGGCGTGGTTTTCCATGTCGCGGATGCCCAGCGGCACGAAGGGCGTGGGCGCCGCGCCGGTGCGGGTGTCGTAGTTGGTGCGGTACTCGCCATGGCCGTCATAGGAGATGCCGGCCAGCAGCCCGTCATAGATGTTGGCCTGCCAGCGCAGGTTGCCGTCCCAGCCGGCGGTGCGCGCCACCTGCACATCGCCATGCACGCCGTACTGGGTGTAGTGGCCCGCAAGGCTCCCCCAGATGTCGTAGCCCAGCAGCATCGCGCCGCCGAGCGAGACTTCATCCTTGTCGGCGCGGTATTCGACCGCGGTCGGCGTATCCAGGTCCACGGCGTGATAGGCGACCTTCAGGAAGCCGAACGCCGCCGGACCGCCGGAATAGAGCGTCATGCGCCCGCCGGCCACGTCGTTGCCCAGGGTGCCTTCCAGCCGGATTTCGCTGTCGCGGCCCATCTCGAAGGCCAGGCCCGCGGCGCCATTCACGATGTCGCGGCTCGTGCTGGTGGCGACGGTGCCGTCGGCCAGCCGCACATTGGAGCCCTTCACATTTGTCCAGGTCACGTCGCCGATCAGCGCCATGCCGGGCAAGGGCGACAGCTTGGCGTTCAGGCCGGTGGCGATCATCTGGTCGCCGCCGTGAAACCAGTTGCTCTCGTTGTGCAGCGAGAGGCCGCTGTCGCTCTGCATCGCCGCGCGGCCATAGGCCAGCGACCACATGGGATCGGCGCGGCGCACCGCCAGCTCCTGCGCTTCATAATTCCGCAGCACGGCATATTCGCCATAGGTGTGGAAGCCGGCCTGCTGGGCCGGCGGCACATAAGGCTGCGGCGCGGGATATTGCGGCGCCGGGTACTGGTTGGGATAGGGCTGCGCCGGCGGATAGGGCTGCTGGTATTGCGCCGGGCGCATCTGCGGCGGCGGGCCCTGCGGCGCGGGTTGTGTCCCGCGCGCCATGATGCGCAGCGAGAAGCCGTCGGCCTCGTTGCGGGTCAGGAAGGTCACGGGCCGCGTCGCGCGGATCACGCCATTGTCGAAATTGGCGTACGACATGGCGATCCATTGCGGCATGTCGCCGGCCAGGCGATCGAAGGTGGTGCTGTCGATCGCGCTCTGGAAATCCAGCGCCAGCGCGTTCTGGGTGTCGTCGGCATGCACGCCGCGCAGCGGCAGGCCGTGGAAGCGGATCTCGACCCCGTTGGGGTCCATGCTGACGATCTGGTACCCCGCCGGCGCCTGCGCGAAAGCAGTGACGGGCGCCATCAGCGCCGCCAGCAGAGACAGGCCGGTCAATCCCCGAAGCATGTGGGTACCCCTTTGGCCGAACCTCGGTTAACCATGGTTAACAAGTGGTAAATGCTCATAGCCGGGGCAGCCTCACTTCCATGGCCGCGCCCGCACCCGTGCCCAGCCGCATCGCCCCGCCCATGCGCCGCACCAGCTCCATGGCGATCGCCAGGCCCAGGCCCGCGCCGGTCACCGTGCCGGGACGATCGAAGCGCTGGAACGGCTTGCCCGCCCGGCCGCGCTCGGCGGCAGAGAAGCCGGGTCCGCTGTCGGTGACGGTGACCAGCCCTGCGCCGTCCTCGAAGCGGACGTCGGCGCGCACCGCACCGCCTTCGCCGGTGTATGTGAGCGCATTGTCCAGCAGGTTCGACAGCGCGCGCTTCACGGCAAGCATGTCGGCGCGCACCTTGCCGGGCTCGGCAAATCCCAGCTCAAGCCGGATCCGGCGGGAAAAGGCGCGACCCTGGTGTTCGTCCACGCACTGCGCCGTCAGCGCCGCCAGTTCCAGCGGCTCGGGCTTCAGCGGGAAACGACCGGCCTCGATGTTGGCGAATTCCAGGATGTCACCGACCTTGTCGTGCAGTTCGCGCCCGGCATTGCCGATGTCGCGGGCATATTCGGTGTATTTGGGATGGCCGGCATCGCCATACAGGCCGTCGGCGATGACGTCCGAAAAGCCGATCACCGCGTTCAGCGGCGTGCGCAGTTCATGGCTCATATGGGCGATGAATTCGGATTTGGCGCGCAAGGCTTCTGCGGCACCGCGTTCGGCATTGGCCAGGCGCACCATCAGCCGCGCTTCGACAGGCCGGGTCGAGCGCAGCGCCTTGATGGCGCGCGCCGCCTTGGCGTGGCGCTCGAACGCACCCACGAAGACGACCGCGAGCCAGGCGCCGGCGGCGGCGGGGCCCAGGATCACGAACAGATAGAGCGGCAGCGCACCGGTCCACAGCCGCAGCGCCTGGCCTTCATCCAGCCGCGTCACGGTCCAGAGCGGCCAGCCGGGCACCAGCCTGGCGACGCCGTCGGGCATGGCGCCGCCCGCGGGCACCAGCGCCATGCCCGCAGGATCCACATTCAGGCTGGCCGGATCGAAGCGCACAACAAGGACCCGTGCGCCGTCCTGGAAGGCGATCGTGTCACGCGAGGCCCAGCGGCCCTTGGCAAGACGCGGCAGCGCAGGCGCGGGCGCGAGCACATCGAGATGCGAGGCCAGCGCGCCGTCGGCGTCATAGACGGCGATGTCCTTGATCTCGGGCTCGGCGCGGCCCAGCTCGGCGCTGCGGAACATGGCGGGACTGTCGGCAAAGACCTGCGCCATGCGGCTGTAGCGGGCGAAGGTGCGGCTGATGCCAAACGCGATGCCGCCGGTGCGCGCGGCCTGCGAGGCGGCGGCCTGGCCCAGCGCATGCGCCCGGTCCATGCGCATCTGGATGGCGGCGGCCGCGGCGAAGCTGCCGAAGATCAGCAGGATGCAGAGGGGAACGGTGAGGCGGGGTTCGCGCACCAGACGGCGCATGAGGGGATGACGCAGGACGGAATCCGCGATCCCGTCCAACCTGGTCACAGCGCGCGCTGTCGCTTCGGCCATGATCCCCACCTGCGCACTGATTCGCGCTTGTCGAATTATGGGTGGGGGAAGAGACGTCCGTCCATGAGTCTTAACGACTCAATGGGCCGCCTCAGTCGAGCATTTTCCCGGCAACCTCGAACAGATTGGGCGAGATGCCGGGCAAGGCGCGGATGGCTTCCAGTTCGCTCTTCATCTGGGCCTGGCGGGCCGGGTCGTAACGCTTCCAGCTTTCGAAGGCGCCGGCCAGCCGCGCGGCGACCTGCGGGTTCAGCGGGTCGAGCGTGCGGATCACCTGGCCGACCAGCCGGTAGCCGCTGCCGTCGGCGGCGTGGAACCGCAGGTGATTGCCGCTGAAGGCCCCGATCAGCGCGCGCACGCGGTTGGGATTCTTGATGTCGAAGGCCGGATGCTTCATCAGCGCGGCGACGCTGGCTGCGGTATCGGGCAAAGGCGAGCCCGCCTGCAGGCCCATCCACTTGTCCAGCACCAGCGGGTCGTTCTTGAAGCGGTCGTGGAAGTGGGTGAAGGCCGCGTCGCGCAGCGGCGATTCCATGCGGGTCAGCGCCGCCAGGCCCGCAATCATGTCGGTCATGTTGTCGGCGCTGCGATAATGGGCGTCGGCAAGACCGGCGGCCGCTTCGTCGTCGGCCGCCGTCAGATAGCGCAGGCAGGCATTGCGCAAAGCGCGCTTGCCGGCGGAAACGGAGTCCGGGCTGAAATCGCCGGTGTCGCGCATGTGCTCGTACAGCTGGGCCAGCCGGTCGCGATGGGCGATCGCGATCGCCTTCACCAGCGCCAGCCGCGCGGCGTGGATGCGGTCGGGATCGACCGGCGTTTGTTTGGTCGCCAGTTCGTTCTCGGTCGGCGGCATCAGCATCTGGGCGGCGAAGGCGGGATCGGTTTCCGCTTCGCGCAGCACCTGGCCGATGGCCGTGACATAATCGGTGTTGGCATCGGCGCGCGCCTTGCCCGCCACTTCCAGCATGATCTCGCTGGCCAGGATCTGGCCGGATTCCCAGCGGTTGAAGTCGTCGCTGTCGCAGCCCATCAGGGTGGCGCGGGCGTGCCGGCCATGCGGCGTGCGGAAGACGGCGGGTGCGGAGAAGCCGCGGCCCAGCGACAGCATCGGCTCCTCGGCGACATCGACAAAGACGAAGCGCTGGACGCTCTGCGTCAGTTCCAGGACGCGGCTGTCGCCGCCGGCGCGGTTTTCGCCTTCCAGGGTCACGGGCAGGGCGGTCCCGCTCAACCCGACAAGCCCGATGCGCACGGGAATGTGCAGCGGCAGCTTTTCCGGCTGGCCCGGCGTGGGCGCGAGACTCTGGGTCAACTCCAGCGTGTAGGTGCGCGCATCGGCGTCATAGGCGCCGCGCGCTTCCACCACCGGCGTGCCCGCCTGGCGGTACCACAGACGGAATTGCGACAGGTCGCGGCCCGACGTGTCCTCGAAGCATTTCACCCAGTCTTCCACTGTGGCGGCCTGGCCGTCATGGCGTTCGAAATAGAGGTCGGTGGCCTTGCGATAGCCTTCGTCGCCCACCAGCGTCTTCAGCATGCCGATCACCTCGGCGCCCTTGTCGTAGATGGTGGCGGTGTAGAAGTTGTTGATTTCGATATAGCTCTGCGGCTGCACCGGATGCGCCAGCGGGCCTGCATCTTCCGGGAACTGGCGCCCGCGCAGCGCGCGCACGTCCTGGATGCGCTGTACGCCGTGGCTGCGCATGTCGCCGCTGAATTTCTGGTCGCGGAAGACGGTCAGGCCCTCCTTCAGCGACAGCTGGAACCAGTCGCGGCAGGTGATGCGGTCGCCGGTCCAGTTGTGGAAGTATTCATGCGCCACCACGCTTTCGATACGGGCATAGTCGTCATCGGTGGCGGTTTCGGGCGAGGCCAGCAGCACCTTGTCGTTGAAGATGTTGAGGCCCTTGTTCTCCATCGCGCCCATGTTGAAGGCGCTGACGGCGACGATCATGAAGATGTCCAGGTCGTATTCGCGGCCATAGGCCTCTTCATCCCACTTCATCGACCGCTTGAGTGCGCCCATGGCATAGGTCGCGCGCGGCTCGTTGCCATGCTCGACATAGATCGCCAGGTCGACCTTGCGGCCGCTCATGGTGGTGAAGCTGTCGCGGATCGAGCCCAGGTCGCCCGCCACCAGCGCGAACAGATAGGACGGCTTGGGGAAGGGGTCGTGCCATTCGGCAAAGTGACGGCCGTCGGCCAAATCGCCGGCCGCAACGCGGTTGCCGTTGGAGAGCAGGACCGGATACTGCTCCTTGTCGGCTTCGATGCGCACCGTGAAGACCGAGAGATTGTCCGGCCGGTCGATGAAATAGGTGATGCGGCGGAAGCCTTCCGGTTCGCATTGGGTGCAGAACATGCCGTTGGACAGGAACAGGCCTTCCAGCGCGGTGTTGGCGCTGGGATCGATCTCGCTGACCACTTCGAGGGTGAAACTGTCGGGCACCGTCGCGATGGTGAGCCCCTTGTCGTCCAGCAGATAGTCGCCGGACGCGAGCGGTTTGCCGTCCAGCGCCAGCGACACCAGCCTCTGGTTCTCGCCTTGCAGGGACAAAGGTCCGTCCGCACGCCGTTCGAGGACAAGCTTCGCCGTAACGCGGGTGGCCGCCGGTTCCAGCGCGAAATCCAGGTGCACCGTGCGGATGCGGAAGGCCGGCGCCTTGTAGTCGGAAAGATGGATGGCGCGGGGTTCTTCGGTACGCATGGCGGGACTCGTTCTGGGGTGCGGATTTATAGCCCGCGCGGGCTTGTCCAGCAGCCCAAATGCGCCGGAAAGCGGGGGATTTCCTCAATATTTCTTAAGTCCGGCGGCCTATTTTGTGCGCCATGAACCGGCGGTTCCACAGTCTCGACGGCCTGCGCGGGGTTTGTGCCCTCAGCGTGCTGCTGTTTCACGCCTCGGACATGTTCCACAAGGGTCCGGTCATGGGGCACGGCTACCTGGCCGTGGATGTGTTTTTCATTCTCAGCGGCTTCGTCATCGCGCTGAACTACGAAAGCGCGCTGCGCGATGGCTTGGCGCTGAAATCTTTCCTGCGCGCGCGGGCGCGCCGCCTGCTGCCGACCTATTGGCTGGGCGTGGCTGTCAGCCTGCCGATCTTCCTGTGGATCGCCGCGCACGGCCCGGCGGAACCGGCTGCCGTGATCTGGGGCCTGGTGCCGCTGGTGACGCTGCTGATGTTGCCGGCTTTCGGCACGCCGGGCGACGGCTTCTCCCCCGGCATGTTCAATGTCAGCTGGTCGCTGTTCGTGGAGTGGCTGGTCAACCTTGGTTATGCCGGCTGGCTGTTGCGGCGGCGCACGCGCACACTGGTGCTGATCGCCGCCGCCGGTTGGGCGGCGATGGCGGTGGGCGGATACTTCACCGGCCGCGGCTGGTGCGCCGGCATCAGCCGGTACGAGGTTTTCGGCTATGGCCTGCTGCGCGGCGTGCCGGGTTTCCTGGCCGGTGTCGCGCTGTTCCGTTTGCACAAGGCGGGTGCGCTGGCGCGGTTGCCCAACCTGTCAACCGAACTGCTGCTGGCGGTGTGGCTGTGCATCGCGGTGGTGCCCACTTTCGGACCGACACCGACCTTCGACGCGCTGGTGGTGATCTTTGTCTGTCCGATCCTGGTGGCGCTCATGCTGCGGTCGGAACGCACGGCGCCCGCCTTCTGCAAGCCGCTGGGGGACTTGTCCTACCCGCTCTATGTCACCCATTCGGGCATTGTGGTGCTGGCCCAGACGACGCCGTTGTTCGGGCTTCAGGATGGACCCGATCCGCTGCGCGCGACCCTGGTGGTTGCGGTCTGCATCGCTGTCGCCTGGATCGTGCAGAAGACCGTTGCGATGCCGATGTGGCTGCGGCCGCCGGCACGCTCCGCCGCCTGATCCCGGCTAGGCTGCCGCGTTCAGGACCTTGCTGCCCGCAAATCGACTTTGCGCATTCCGAAACGCCGGTTCGTACCAGCGTGCGAGAGCGTCCGCCAACAGGATGGCGGCGGCCGGAAGGACAAAGAGCGCCCAACCCGGCAGATGCCCGTGCGCCAGCCTGTGGCCGGCGGAAAGGATGACCATGTGGGTGGCGTAAAGCGGAAATGAAATGCGCCCAAGCCAGAGCGTCCATCCGGGCGCGGTGCTTCCAGAGCGGGCCAGCAGCGCCACAATCAAGGGTGCCACCACAAGCATCTGTACAAGGTCGAATGCCGGACCCAGATCCGGCGCCAGGCAAACGGCAATCCAGCCCGCGAAAACAGGCATGGGGTTGATGGCCGGAAGTTTCGACAGCACGCCCATCCGCCACAACCGGAAAATCAGGACACCGGAGGCGAATGTCGGCGCCGCGCGCAAGACTGAATACAGGATGGTGGACTGCGAGGCGCCGAAGTCTGCCGCACGGCTTTGAAAGGCGTAGGTGATTACAAACACCCAGCCGACCGCGATGATCGCGAGCAGGCTCGAAATCCTCAGCCGCGACGCCACCAGCGCAAGGCCGGCATTGAGCCAGAACTCGGCAAAGAGCGACCAGATCGGGCCGTTGAGCGGAAAGGCGTCGATGCCGGACGATCCGGTCATGGGCACCAGAAAAGCGCTCTGGATTGCGGCAAGCATCAGCGCGGAAAATGAAACGCCACCGGGGACGCCCAGCCATTCGGTCAACAGACACGCTGCGAGGGAGAAGGCGGCGGCGAACCAGACGATGGGGCCAAGCCGGCGAATGCGGGCGCGCATGAAATCGCCAGCGCGCATGCCGGCGTCCAGCCTGTCACCGAAGGCGTAGGCGAGCACAAATCCGCTCAAGGCAAAAAACACGTCCACCGAGAGATAGCCATGAAAGACCGGGTTGAACTTTCCGTGGAGGAATGTGTGGTAGAGCAGGACCATCACGGCGCAGATGCCGCGCAGCCCGTCGAGCGCCGTGAAGCGATGGGTGGTCATCGCGCCCCGCGCCGCGTCAGAAGGCGCCAGGCATGGCTTGCCGGCTCGAAATAGAAGTCCCGAAGGCGCACATGGGGGTTGCTCTCGCCCAGCTCTTCGTCGTTCAAGCCCAGGCGATAGGTTTCCCGTTCCCGCGGGACATAGATCGTTCCGAAAATCCAGTCGAAGACCGAAAGTTGCCCGCCGTAATTCCGGTCGCGATGGCGCAGCTCCGCGCTGTGGTGCAGCTGATGAAGCACCGGCGCCAGCAGGATGTAGTTCAACTTGCCGAAGGAAATCGGCAGGTGCGAATGCTGCGCCAGGCCGAAGAACTGGGAGAAAATGCCCACTGCCACCAGGATCACAATGGGCGTGGCCTGCAGGCCGGTTCCCGTCAGGTACAGGAAAGCGCCGCCGCCCAGGGCGCCGAACACGGCCATGAAGGATTGTGCGTGCAGATATTCCAGGGGGTGAGCACGCGTCGAGGTGAAGAATGTCAGCACCTCCGCCGAATGATGCGTGCGATGGATGCTCCACAGCAGCGGAACCCTGTGAAGCAGGACGTGCCCGACATAGGTGCCGAAATCGCGGCTCACGAAAATGATCACGAACTGGGCCACGGCGATCATCCAGCCTGTCTGCATCAGGGCCGGCCGTGGGCCGAATTGCGCGATCAAAAGGTCACGGACGTCGACGATGAGGAACGCCGTCACGACCGCGCCCACCAGGGGAAACCAGAATGCGATGGCCAGAAAGAAATGGAGAATGTCCACGCGCGAGGTCGGATGACGAAAAAGATCGCGCCGATAGACGTGGCGCAGCGCGGCAAGAATGCTCAGCCTGCGCCCCGGTTCAAAGACGAGATAGAACGCGATTCCCGTCAGGGTGAACGCGGCAATCATCCGTCCGTCGTTTATGAGATCGCCGGGAAGGCCCGCATACATCGCCTTCAGCCAGCCGCTGGCGGCGGCTTCGACGGCGGAAAATGAAGCGGGCGGGGCCATGGCTATGCCCGCTTGACCTCGGCCAGCAGGTCCTGCGCGCGGTGCGCCAGTTCGGCCAGCGCGTTCGGCATGTCCTCGCCCGACTTGCGCGCCCAGTCCACCAGCGAGCCCGCAAAGGCCGCCAGCTGCGGCGCGCAGGCGATCAGGCGCGCCTGTTCCTCGACCTTGCCGGGGTCCAGGTCGTATTCGGCGCCGGGCACGCGCCAGCCGCCCCATTCTTCCTTGCCGGTGATGACAACCGGATAGGTGCCGGGCACCGGATGGCGGGCACAGTCTTCCGCCGGCTGCCACTTGTTGCGTGCGCGCACGACGCGCCAGCTCTGCTGGTCGGCGGGCGTCTTGTCGCCCAGCGGTTCCTCGCTCAGCAATTCCTCGGCGGCGAACTCGCGGCCCAGGCCGACGTCGTAATGGATGCGGATCGGCTCATCGATGCCCTTGGCCCAATGCGGCACCACATGCTCGATCAATGCCCATGTGCCGACCGGCTTCACATAGACACGCTGGTTCTTGTGGAACTGCGCCTTGGCCATGACAGATTGTTCCGAAAATGCCGGGCCAGACTAGGGAAAGCGCTGTTAAACCCCGGTTAAGGCCATTGTACAGGTTCGAGGGAAACCCGTAGTTTCGCCGGGCTTATGGAAACGCCTTGCGTGAAAATCTGTACCTATGAGCCGGCCTGGGGCTTGTGTTCCGGCTGTGGCCGCACGCTGGCCGAAGTTCGGGAATGGTTCACCATGACGGACGCAGAGCGCCGGACGGTGATGGAGCAGTTGCCGGAACGGCTCAGGCAGGCCCGGCTTTCGCCAGCCAGTCCAATTCACACGCCAGACTGACATTGTCACCGATCACGATGATCGAGGGCGCGCTGCCCGGCTCGATCGTGGCCAGTCCCGCCAGTGTCGTGACGATCACCTGCTGGTCGATGCGCGAAGCATTGATGACGATGGCTGCCGGCTGATCGGCGGGCCGTCCCGCCGCGATCAGCGCGTGTGAAATCTCGCCCGCGAACTTGCGCGCCATGTAGAGCACCAAGGTTGGCGCGCCGTGCGAGACGGCTGCCCAGTCCAGCCGGGTCAGCTTGCCGTCCACGCCATGACCGGTAATGAACGTGACGGCATGATTGGTGTCGCGATGGGTGACGGGAATGCCGGCATAGGCCAGCCCGCCGATGCCGGCGGTGATGCCGGGCACGATGCGGAAGGGCACACCCGCCGCGACCAGTGCCTGGGCTTCCTCGCCGCCGCGGCCGAAGACGAAGGGATCGCCGCCTTTCAGGCGCAGCACGCGCTTGCCGTCTTTCGCCAGGCGCACCAGTGTGTCGGAGATTTCGTCCTGCTTGCAGCTCTTCACGCCTGCGCGCTTGCCGGCATAGATCTTTTCGGCATCGCTCAGCGCCAGCAGCCGGTCATCGACCAGCGCATCATGCAGGATGACGTCGGCCTGGGCCAGCGCCTTCAGGCCCAGCGCGGTGATCAGGCCCGGATCGCCGGGGCCCGCGCCCACCAGCCACACCCAGCCCTTTTCGAGCGCGGGCAGGCCGAGTTTTTCAAGCAAAGCAGCCGGCATGTTCCAACATTATCACGGGAAAAATCGGGGGAAACAGCCTAGGTTGAGACACGGGGCGGGGATCGTTACAACCCTTTTCGCATTTCAGCATACGGACAAGATGATAAAGCCCCGCGCCGATCTGATTCCCAATACCGCCGATTACGAGAACCTGCCGCTGGTGACCGCCAACGGCTTTCGCGAATACGATGCGCGCTGGCTGTTCGGCAAGGAGATCAACCTGCTGGGCATCCAGGCGCTGGGCCTGGGCCTGGGCACCTATCTGCACGATATCGGCGTGGCGCCGCGCGTTGTTACCGGCCACGATTTCCGCAGCTATTCGCTCTCCATCAAACAGGCGCTGACCATCGGGCTGCTGCGCGCCGGCTGCGAGGTGCATGACATCGGCCTGGCGCTGTCGCCGGTCGCCTATTTCGCGCAGTTCGCGCTGGATTGCCCGGCCGTCGCCATGGTGACCGCCAGCCACAATGAGAATGGCTGGACCGGCGTGAAGATGGGCGCGGCCCGCCCGCTGACCTTCGGCCCCGACGAGATCAACGCCATCAAGAAGATCGTGCTGGAGGGCCTGGGCCGGGAACGTGACGGCGGCAGGTACGTCGCGGTGCCCGACATGCGCGAGACCTATCTGCAGGCCGTCACCAAGGGTCACAAGCTGAGCCGCCCGATCAAGGTGATCGCGGCCTGCGGCAACGGTACGGCCGGCGCTTTCGCGCCCGAAGCCTTGCGCCGCATCGGCGCCGAGGTGATCGGCATGGACACCGATCTCGACTTCACCTTCCCCAAATACAATCCCAATCCGGAAGACATGGAGATGCTCCATGCCATGAGCCATGCGGTGAAGGAGCAGGGCGCGGACTTGTGCCTGGGCTTCGATGGCGATGGCGACCGCTGTGGCGTGGTCGATGACCAGGGCCGCGAAATTTTCGCCGACAAGATCGGCGTGATGCTGGCGCGCGACCTGTCGGCCCAGCACAAGAACCCGCAATTCGTGGTCGATGTGAAGTCCACCGGTCTTTACCTGACCGATCCGGTCCTGAAGGAACGCGGCGTCAAGACCGATTACTGGAAGACCGGCCACAGCTACATCAAGCGCCGCACCAGCGAGCTCAAGGCGCTGGCGGGCTTCGAGAAGTCAGGCCACTTCTTCTTCAATCCGCCGATCGGCAACGGCTATGACGATGGCATCGTCGCCGGCATTGCGGTGCTGGAGATGCTGGATCGCGCCGGCCAAGGATCGAATAAGGGCGCGAAGCTGTCGGGCCTGTATGACGCGCTGCCCAAGACCTGGGGTTCGCCGACCATGGGTCCCTTCTGTCCCGACGACAAGAAATATTCCGTGGTCGAGGCGATGGTGAAGGAATATTCCGACATGGCCGCCAGGGGCGATAAGCTGCTGGGCCAGAAGATCCTGTCGGTCGTCACGGTGAACGGCGTGCGCGTCACCCTGGAAGACGGCACCTGGGGCCTGGTGCGCGCCTCCTCCAACAAGCCGTCGCTGGTGGTGGTGGTGGAAAGCCCGGCGTCGGAAGCCAATATGCGTGCGATGTTTGCTGATATTGACGCGCGGTTGGGAAAGCACCCCGAAGTCGGCGAATACGACCAGAAAATATAGACGCCGCACTTTGCCGTGCTAGGCTTCCCGCAAAACGGGGGCCTGATGTTGCGCGGCATGACCTTGTGGGTGTTGGTGGCGATGCTGTTGGGCATTGCCACGGGGCTGGTATTGCACGCGGCAATTCCCGACCAGGCCACTCTGACCAATGTCACCGGCGGGCTGGGACTGCTGGCCACCATCTTCCTGCGCGCCATCCGCATGATCATCGCGCCGCTGGTGTTTTCCACTTTGCTGACCGGGGTGGGGCGCATCCGCGAGACCGCCACGGTGGGACGCATCGCGTTGCAGGCGCTGATCTGGTTCGTGGTGGCGTCGGTCATTGCCATCCTAGTGGCGCTGGCGGCTGCGGAGCTTTTGCAGCCCGGCACCGGCATGCACCTGGCGGAAGCAGCGGGCGTGACCGCGCCGCCGGCCGCCCCGCTGACCCTTTCGGGCTTTATCGGTCATCTGGTGCCGACCTCGATCGTGCAGGCGATGGCAGAGAACGAAATCCTGCAGATCGTGATCTTTGCCCTGGTCGCCGGCGTGGCGGTGGCGCAGATGGGCGCCAAGGGCGAGCCCATCCTGCACCTGGCCGAAGCGGTGTCGCAGCTGATGCTGAAGATGACCGGCTATGTGATGTATCTGGCGCCGGTCGCGGTTTTCGCCGCGGTGGCGGTGGCATTGGCCGAGCAGGGCGCCGACATCATTGTACGCTATGCCGATTATGTCGGCGGCTTCTATGTCGCGCTGGCCGCGATGTGGATAGTGCTGCTGGCAACAGGGGCGGCCATCCTGGGCGCGCCGCGCCTGAAGGAAATCATGACGGCGATCCGCCAGCCGGCGCTGATCGCCTTCACCACCGCCAGTTCGGAAGCCGTCTATCCCAGCTTGCTGGCGCAGCTCGAGGCCAGCCGTGTGCCCAATCGCATCGCCGCATTGGTGCTGCCGCTCGGCTATTCGTTCAACCTGGTCGGATCGATGTGCTACTGCACCTGGGCGTCGCTGTTCCTGGTGCAGGTGTACGACGTGCCGCTGACCGGCTGGATGCTGGCGGAAATGCTGTTCATGCTGTTCATCCTGTCCAAGGGCATCGCGGGTGTGCCGCGCGCCGGTATCCTGATCGTCGCGGCGGTGCTGCCTTACTTCCACATTCCCGAAGCCGGCATCGTGCTGATCCTGGGCGTGGATCATTTCGTCGACATGGGCCGCACAGCGACCAATGCCGTGGCCAATGGACTTGCCGCCGCCTCGGTGGCCAAATGGGAAAAAGCATAAACGGAGGGACGCATGGACCGGCGCGAGGCGATCGGACTGGGATTGGCGGCGGCGGCGACGCCGGCGCTCGGTCAGGCGATGGGGCCGGATGGTTTCCTGCCCGGCGATTCCACCGAATTCGTCAAGCTGTGGCCCAGCACACCGCCCGGCGGCGAAGGCATCGCGCTGACCTTGAAGGTCACCGACGCGGTGCAGCCCGACGGCTATCATGTGCGCGCGGTCAGCCAGATCCAGACGCCAGGCTTCTTTGTCTATCGCCCGGTCAAGGCGAACGGACTGGGCCTGCTGGTCATTCCGGGTGGCGGCTATTCCAGCGAAGGCGGCGACCGCGGCGGGCGCGAGATCGGCCAGCATTTCGCCTCGTTGGGCATCACCTGTTTTGTGTTGCGTTACCGGCTGCCGGGCGAAGGCTGGAAGAACCGCGAAAGCGTGCCGCTGCAGGACGCCCAGCGCGCCATGCGCCTGATCCGGCGCGATGCGGCGAAGTATGGCGTCGATCCCGCGCGCGTGGCGGCCATCGGATTCTCGGCCGGTGGCCACCTGGCGGCGTCGCTGGCGCTGCGCCATGCGATGAAGGTCTACGCGCCCATCGATGCCGTCGATGCGCTGGATGCCAAGCCGATCATCGCCGGCCTGATGTATCCGGTCATCACCATGGGCGCGGGCGCGCATCCCGGTTCGGTGGACAAGCTGCTGGGGCAGGCGCCGTCCGCCGATGCGGTGGCGCAATGGTCGCTGGAAAAGCATGTCGGCGCCGATGCCGTACCCAGCTTTGTCTGCTTCGCGGCCGATGACGATATCGTGCCGCCGTTCGAGAACGGCATCACCTTTTTCGGTGCGCTACGCGCCGCGAAGATCCCGTCAGAACTGCATGTGTTCGAAGTCGGCGGTCACGGCTTTTCGCTGCACTGGACCACCGGCAAGCCTTGTGCCGCCTGGCCGTCGCTGTTCACCACCTGGGCCGCGACTCACGGCTTCAGGGCGTAAGCGCATCCAGCAGCGCCTTGTGAAAACGCGCCGGGTCCTGGATCTGGGGCGAATGGCCCAGGTCGGCGAATTCGATCAGCTTGCCTTGCGGCATGCGTGCCACCGCGGCCTTGGCCAGTTCGGGATAGCGTCCCAGCTGCGCGCGCAGCTCCGGCGGCGCCAGCTGCTTGCCGGGCGCGGTGGTATCCTTGTCGCCGATCATCAGCAGCACCGGCATTCTCAGCTTCTCGAATTCGTAGAACACCGGCTGGGTGTAGATCATGTCGTAGGTGAGCGCGCTGTTCCACGCCACCACCGCCTTGCCGGGGCCGCGGTACATCCCGGCCAGCATCTGCACCCAGGGCTCGTATTCCGGCTTCCAGGTGTTGGCGTAATAGGTGGCGCGCTCATAGTCGCGGATTGAATCTGCCGTCGTCTTCAACTGCGCCTGGTATTGCGCATCCACGCTCTGCCAGGGCACGCCCTTGGCGCGCCAGTCTTCCAGCCCCAGCGGATCGACCAGCACCAGACGTTCGGTTTCGGCAGGAAACAACAGGCCATAGCGTATCGCCAGCATGCCGCCGGTGGAATGGCCCATCACGATGGCTTTGCTGATGCCCAAAGACTTCAGCAGATCGTGCGTGTTGGCGGCCAGCTGCTCGAAGCTGAATTGATAATGCTCAGGCTTGGTGGACTTGCACCAGCCGACCTGGTCGGGCGCGATCACCCGATAACCCGCGCCTGTCATCGCCCGGATGCTGCCTTCCCAAGTCGCGGCGCAGAAATTCTTGCCATGCAGCAGCACCACGATGTGTCCATTGGGTCTGGCCGGCGCCACGTCCATATAGGCCATGTCCATCGCAACACCCTGGCTGGTGAAGCGGTAATGCGACAGGGCATACGGATAGTCGTAACCCTCCAGCATCGGGCCATAGGCGGGTCCGTCGTCGGCCATCGCCGGCGCAGCCAGCAGCAACAGCAAAAGGGCGAGGCGTTTCATGCGGACGACTTTACGCCTTGCCCGCCAAAGGGAAAGAGTGTGATGCTTCCCGCAAAAATCATGGGGAGAAAACATGCATCGCCGCCATATGATCGGCCTGTCGCTGGCCGCAACCGCTTTCTCGCGCAGCGCGCTGGCCGACACGCCCGTGAAGGGCGATGGCGTTCTGCCCACCGATCCGCGGGAAAACATCGCCTTGTGGCCCGGCACGCCGCCGGGTGGCGCGGGGCTTGGCCTGCCCCCCATCCGCATCGTCAACCACGAGCCCGCCTACATCACCCCGAATGATCGCAAGATCGATCAGGTCGGTGTGCCGGTGCTGAATGTGTTGCGGCCCGACCGGCCGGACGGGTCTGCCATGATCATCGCACCGGGCGGCGGCTATGCGGTTCAGATGCTGGATTTCGAAGGCATGGATGTGGCCCGCCACTTCAATGCCTTCGGCACCACCTGCTTCGTGCTGCGCTACCGGTTGCCGGGCGAGGGCTGGGCCGACCGCAGCGACGTGCCGTTGCAGGATGCCCAGCGCGCCATGCGGCTGGTGCGCGCCAACGCGGCCAAGTATGGCGTCGACCCCAACCGCATCGGCTTCATGGGATTCTCCGCGGGCGGTCATGTCGCCTGTTCCATCGCCACGCGCTTCGCCGCCAAGGTCTATGCGCCGGTCGATGCCGCCGACCAGCTGAGCGCGCGGCCGGATTTTTCCGTTCCCATGTACCCCGTCGTTACCATGGGCGAGGGTTGCCATGCCGGCTCGCGCGATCACCTGCTGGGCGCCGATCCCAGCGCCGAGATGATCGATGCCTATAGCTGCGAGCGGCATGTGCCCGCCGATGCGCCGCCGACCTGGCTGTGCCTGGCCGCCGACGACACCACCGTGCCGCCCTTGCCCAATGCGGGGGCCTATTATGTCGCGCTGCAGCAGGCCAGGATTGCGTCCGAGATTCACCTGTTCGAATCCGGCGGCCACGGCTTCGGCATCGCGCGCACGGTCGGCAAGCCCGATGCGGTGTGGCCGCAATTGCTGCGCGCCTGGGCGCAAAGCCACGGCTTCTTCAAGGCCTAGGCAGCGCGGCGCACGTAGCCGAGCGCTTCGTTCAGCACCGCGATCCCGGCTTCATGATTGGGCGCCTGCTCGCTCAGGTGGCGGCGGAACAGCCGCGCGCCGGGCTTGCCGTTGAACAGGCCCAGCATCGGCTTGATCAGCGGCAACAGCCGCGCGCCTTCTCCCAGCCGGCGCGCGACATAGTCGCAATAGCGCGCCACAGCCTCGTCGACATTCACCGTTTCGCCGCCGAAGAACTGCGCATCGACCTGCGCCAGAAGCGCGGGGCTGTGATAGGCGGCGCGGCCCAGCATCACGCCGTCGACATGGCGCAGATGGTCCTGCGCCTGGTCCAGGGTTTCGATGCCGCCATTGACGGCAATGGTCAGCTTGGGCCGCTCCTGCTTGATGCGATAGACCAGCGGATAATCCAGCGGGGGAATGTCGCGGTTTTCTTTTGGCGAAAGACCTTCCAGCCAGGCCTTGCGCGCATGCACCGCGAAAGTATCGACACCGGCGGCGGCGCATTGATCGATCAGCGCGCGCAGCGCGGCTTCGGGATCCTGGTCGTCCACGCCGATGCGGCATTTCACGGTGACGGGGATTTTGACGGCGGCGCGCATGGCGGCAACGCAATCGGCCACCAGCGCCGGCTCGCGCATCAGGCAGGCCCCGAAGCGCCCGGATTGCACGCGGTCCGACGGACAACCCACGTTCAAGTTCACTTCGTCATAGCCGAATTCGGCGGCGACGCGGCTGGCCTCAGCCAGCTTGGCGGGATCGCTGCCACCCAACTGCAACGCCACGGGATGCTCGCTGGCATCGAAACCCAGCAACCGCGCGCGATCGCCATGCAGCACCGCGTCCGCCGTCACCATCTCGGTGTAGAGCAGGGCGTTTTTCGTCAGGCAGCGATGCAGCACCCGGCACGGACTGTCAGTCCAGTCCATCATCGGGGCGACGGAAAAGCGGTGCCGGGTTGTCATTGGCCCGGCCTATAGCATGGGGGTGGGGCTAGTGCACGATTTCCGCCACCGCCAGCACGGCGGCCGCGACACCCAGCGCAGGGTAGAGAATCTCCGACCAGGAATGCAGCCGGCTTTCGCGCTTTTCCCATTCGCGCGCGGCCAGGGCGCGGGACTGGGTGCGTTCGAACATATAGTCCTCGCGCCGGAAGTCGGCATGGGCGGAAATGCGGGACATGGCTTCATCCTTGGTCGGCTACCGGCCAGAAATATGCATGCCGCGACCCCAGCGAGAGGCCGCCGGCGCATGACGGTCCTTCGCTGGGCGAATGGCTAGGGAATGGCCAGTTCGAACGGCGCGGCGGGCAGGGTGGTGGCGTCGGTCAGGGTGCAGATGGGGCTGTCACCCCAGCAATAGCGCACCTTCCTCGCATCGCCCGCCTTTTCCAGCACCACCGTGTTGCCCGCGACATGGGCGTCGGCCCAGCGGCAGGCACGCGCACCACACAGCTCGAAAGCATTGGGGTTGCCGCTGTTGGCGGTGAGTGCGCCGCTGATATCGCGGAACGACACGATCACCTGGTCGCCGCTGCGCTTCGCCGCCAGGGGGCGCGGGCCCGACAGCGCGGGTTCGCCATATGCCAGGTGCCGCATGGCCAGCGAAATGCGCCGGCCGATATCCTGCTTGTTGGTGGGATGCAGGTTCTTGGCGTCGCCGATATCCACCGTCACCACCAGCACGGCATGCGCATCGGCCTGCGCTGTCCTGCGCTGGGCTTCGCGCACGTCGGACCACAGCGAGTCCGAGGGCTGGGTCTGCAGCGGGCCATAGTTCGGAATCTGCACGATCACGAACGGCATCTGTGCGCCGAACTGCCTGCGCCAGTCCGCCATCATCGCCGTCAGCGTCTGCTGGTAATGCTGGGCGAAATAAATGTTGGATTCGCCCTGGTACCAGATCGCCGCCTTCACGCCATACGGCCCGATGGGCGCGATCATGCCGTTATATTGCAGCCCGATGCCGTGCATCGGCCCCCAGGGCAGTTGCGGCGCGATCAGGGTATCGACGGGCTGATAGTGCCAGGGCTGGTCCAGCGCCACGCTGCTGCCGTCGGCGAAGCGGATGGCGCGGGTCGATGCCGGGCCGCTCAACCCGCAATTCTTCCAGCTGCAGAAGATATTCAGGGTGATGCTGTTGTCGCCGGCCTTCAGCAGGCCGGCCGGCACGGCATGGCGCGCATCCGGCTCGATCGAGCTGCCGCCCACGCCGGCGCCGTTGATCCAGCTTTTCTCTTCTTCCACCGCCTTGCCCAGGTCGAGCGTTGCGGGCTGCGCAGCCTGTGCCGCCGTCAGGGTGACGTGGGTGGAAAGCCAAAGCTGGCCGACAAAACCCACGCCCGGTTCGGCCGAACCGTCCGGCAGTGTCAGGCCGGGCCAGGTGTCCCACGGTCCCAGTTCGGCGGGCGCGATGGGCCATGCCGCTGTATCGGCCTTCCAGGGTTCGCCCTTGCCATTGGCTTTCCACCAGGCTTCCCACGCCGCATCCCAGCGGCGCGAGGCGGCGGCGGGATCGCGGCGGTACAGCGCCAGCATGTCCAGGTCGTCATTGTAATAGCCCAGCGCCCGCAGCGATGCGTTGCTGACCCAGCCGCGATCACGCGTGCCACCCCAGGCGACGGTCAGCAGCCCAACCGGCACCTTGTGCTGCTTGCGCAGCTCGCGGGCAAAGAAGAAGCAGCTGGCGGAAATGTCGCCCGCCGTCTGCGGCGACTCCACTTTCCAGGCGACCTGTGTGGCGAAAGTATCCAGCTGTTCGGCGCTGGCGGTCATGCCCACGGTCAGCGCGCGGACCTGGCTGTCGGTGGCCGCTGCGATCTCGGCATCGGCGTTGGCCGCGCGGCGCACCGTCACCTGCATGTTGGACTGGCCGGTGCACAGGAAGACATCGCCCAGCAGCACATCGTTGACGGTCTGTTGCGCGCCGCCGCCGCTGACCTGCAGCGTATAGGGACCGCCCGCCGGCATGGCGGGCAGGGTGGCGCGCCAGCGGCCGTTTTTGTCGGCGCGCGCGTCGGCATCGGCGCTGCCCATGTGAACATGGATGCGCGTGCCCGGTGCCGCCTGGCCATAAACCGGGATCGGCTGGTCGCGTTGCAACACCGCATGGTCGTTGAACATGGGGTGCAGCAGATCGGCGGCCGCAGCCGGCGAAGCCGCCAGCAGCAGGGCCAGGGCGGCGTGGCGCATCATTCGTATCCCAGCTTCAGCATGGTGTTGGATTGGCCTTCGACGGTGGTCTTGTCCAGCCATTCCAGCGATGCCTTGAACAGCAATGCGTGGTTCTTCTCCCACATCGCGTTGTGGGATGAGCAGCCCAGGTCCAGGAACACTTTTTGCGCGCTGCCGACATCGGCGTAGAGGTCGCGCACCCGCTCCGGGTTGACCTGCTTGTCATTGACACCAGACACCAGCAGCGTGGGCATCTGCATTGTCTTCACGCGCGCGGTCGTGAAGCCCGGCACATAGGACGAAATCGAGGCGCGGCGCACCGCCGGTGTCCAGCTTGCTCCCACCGGGTCCGACGCCAGCATCTCGGACCAGACCGACGCGGCTGTCTCCTTGTCATATTGGCCGGGGCAAGGCGCCTGGCGATCCCAGTTGGCGATGAATTCGTCATGGCTCTGGGTGTTGAACACCGGGCCCGGCACCGGCAGCGCGGGCATCGCGTCCGTGTTGGCGCGGTTATAGGCCGGCGCCAGCAGGATCAGCTTGTTCACCTGGTCGGGATGTTCGGATGCCCAGCCACCGGCGCGTGGCCCGCCCTGCGACCATGCGATAAGGTTGACCTTGCGCACGCCGCGCAGCTTGCGGATGAAGGTCACCGCGGCGGTGATGTCGTTCCAGTCCGAGCCGATATTGGTCAGCGCGCCGGCATAGCTTTGCGGGCAGCTGACGCCAAAGCTCTTCTGCTGCTCGGGCGAGAGGTTGCACTTATCGGCCATCTGCGGGGGGCGAAAGGAACGGCCATAGCCCTCCATGTCCACCGAAAAGACGTCATAACCCGCCTTCGCCAGATAGCCCATCCAGCTATAGTCCTGGAACGGCACGTCGAAGCTGACCTCGGCCGGGGTGCCCGCTCCGTGGACGAACAGCACCACCTTGTCGCCCGCGCCGCGTTGGAGAACCTTGGGCAGGCCGCGCTCGCGCACATACAGCTTCACCGTCTGGCCGGCGATGGCCGGAACGGTGGAGCGCACGTCGATGTAATGGTCGCGGGTCTGTTGCGCGGCGGCGGACGTCACGCCAAGCGCCAGCAGCGCCAGGGTCCAGGCAGAACGGATCATGCTCCCTCCCATTTTTGCGGGGAGCATGATCCATTCCGGGAAAACCGTCTACTTGTGGTGCTGCAGCCGGGTGTTGATCAGCTGGAAGAAGACCGGCACGAAGAAGATCGCCAGCACGGTGGCGGTGATCATGCCGCCCACCACGCCGGTGCCGATATCGTTCTGCGAACCCGCGCCCGCGCCATGGCTCAGGGCCAGCGGGGTCACGCCGGCGATGAAGGCGATCGACGTCATCAGGATGGGGCGCAGGCGCAGCCGCGCCGCTTCCATGGCGGCGTCAAAGGCGGATGCCCCCTTCTTCTCGGCATCCACCGCGAACTCCACGATCAGGATGGCGTTCTTGGCCGACAGGCCGATGGTGGTCAGCATGCCGACCTGGAAATAGATGTCGTTGAACAGCCCGCGCAGGCTGGCCGCCGCGATGGCGCCCAGGACGCCCAGCGGGATGACCAGCATGACCGAAATCGGGATCGCCCAGCTTTCATACAGAGCCGCAAGGCAGAGATAGATCACCAGGATCGACAGGCCGTAGAGCAAGGGCGCCTGCGCGCCGCTGGCTTCTTCCTCGAAGGACAGGCCGGTCAGTTCATAGCCGACATCGGGGTTGTTCAGCTTCTGGAACAATTTGTCCATTTCCTTCATCGCCGTGCCCGACGACACGCCCGGCGCGCCCTGGCCGTTCAGCTCGATCGAGGGCAAGCCGTTGTAGCGGGTCAGCGAGGCAGGACCGACGGTCCAGTTGGACGTGGCGAAGGACGAGAAGGGTGACATGCCGCCGCCCGACGAACGCACATACCAGCGGTTCAGGTCGTCCGGTGTCATGCGATAGGGCGCGTCGGCCTGCATGTAGACGCGCTTCACGCGGTTGCGGTCGACGAAGTCGTTGATGTAGCTCGAGCCCCAGGCAGCGCTGAGCGTCGAATTGATGTCGGCCAGCGCCACGCCCTGGGCGCTCGCCTTGGCCTGGTCGATGTTGACGTGCAGCTGGGGCGTATCGTCCAGGCTGTTGGGACGCACGCCGGCCAGCAGCGGATCCTGCGCCGCCAGCCCCAGAAGCTGGTTGCGCGCGGCGATCAGGCCTTCATGGCCCAGGTTGCCGCGATCCTCCATCTGAATGTCGAAGCCCGACGAATTTCCCAGGCCCGGCACGCTGGGGGGAACCAGCGAATAGATCTGCGCATTGCGCTCGGTCATGAAGAAATGGCCCATAGCGCGGTTGGCGATGGCGCCCGCCGCGTTCTTGGCGCCCTTGCGCTCGCTCCAGTCCTTCAGGTGGATGAAGGCCATGCCGGTGTTCTGCCCCGAGCCCGCATAGGAGAAGCCGGCGATGGAGAAGACGAAGTCGACATTGTCCTTCTCGGTGTCGAGATAGTATTTCGCCACGCGGTCGGCCGCGGCCAGGGTGGTGGGCTGGGTGGTGCCGGCGGGCAGGTTGACCAGGGTGAAGACGAAGCCCTGGTCTTCGTCGGGCAGGAAGCCCGTGGGCAGGCGCCAGAACAGGAAGCCCACAATCGCCACGATCACGGCAAACGCGATCATCACCCAGCGGGTGTGATGCAGGAAAACCTGCAGCTTCTCGCGGTACCATTCGCGAAAGGCGTCGAAGTTGCGGTTGAACCACTGGAAGAAGCGGCCCTCATTCCTTTTCTCGGCCTTTTGGATCGGCTTCAGCAGTGTGGCGGTCAGCGACGGGGTCAGCACCAGCGCGACCATGATCGACAGGGCCATGGCCGACACGATGGTGACCGAGAACTGGCGATAGATCACGCCGGTCGAGCCGCCGAAGAATGCCATGGGCAGGAACACCGCGGTCAGCACCAGGCCGATGCCGATCAGGGCGCCGGTGATTTCCTCCATGCTTTTCAGGGTGGCGTCGCGCGGCGCCAGGCCGTCGTCGTGCATGATGCGTTCGACGTTTTCGACCACCACGATGGCGTCGTCGACCAGAAGGCCGATCACCAGCACCAGCGCAAACAGGGTCAGCGTGTTGATGGTATAGCCGGTCACGGCCAGGATGCCGAAGGTGCCCAGCAGCACCACCGGCACCGCGACGGCGGGGATCAGCGTGGCGCGCAGGTTCTGCAGGAATAGGTACATCACCAGCACCACCAGCGCGATCGCTTCCAGCAGGGTCACAACCACGTCGTGGATCGACAGGCGGATGAAGGTGGTGTTGTCGACCGGGAAATTCATCTTCATGCCCGGCGGCAGCGACGACTCCAGCTGGTGGGCGCGCGCCTTGACCGCGTCGACGGTCTTGAGCGCATTGGCGCCCGGCGCCAGCATGATGGCGATACCGGATGCGGGATGGCCGTTGAAGCGGCTCTGGATGTCATAGGTCGCAGCACCCAGCTCGACGCGGGCGACATCCTGCAGGCGCACCACCGCGCCGGACTGCGCGGTCTTGAGGATGATGTTGCGGAACTGCTCGGGTGTCTGCAGGCGCGACTGGGCGGTGACGGTCGCGTTCAGCGCCGAATTCTCCGTCGAGGGCTGGGCGCCGATCTGGCCGGCCGAGACCTGCACGTTCTGGGTCTGCACCGCGGCATAGACGTCGGACGGCTGCAGGTTGAAGTTGTGCAGCTTGTAGGGGTCCAGCCAGATGCGCATGGCATAGGGCGCACCGAACACCTGGGTCTGGCCCACGCCCGGCACGCGGCTGAGCGGATCGTTCATCTTGCTGGTCAGGAAGTCGGAAATGTCGACATTGGTGTAGCGGCCGGTGTCGTCATAGACCGCGACCACCAGGATGAAGTTGTTCTGCGCCTTCTGCACCGTCACGCCCAGCTGCTGCACCTGGCTGGGCAGCAGCGGCACGGCGGCCTGCACCTTGTTCTGGACCTGCACCTGCGCGATGTCGGGATTGGTGCCGGCCGCGAAGGTGGCGGTGATGCTCACCGAACCGTCGGCGCTGGACGACGAGGAGAAGTAAAGCAGGTTGTCCAGGCCGGTCAGCTGCTGCTCGATCACCTGGGTGACGGAGGATTGCAGCGTGTTGGCGTCGGCGCCCGGATAGAAGGCGTTGATGATGACGCTGGGCGGCGCGATGGTAGGGTACTGCTCGATCGGCAGGCTGAGAGCGGCGATGCCGCCCGACAGCATGATGACGATGGCGATGACCCAGGCAAAGACCGGGCGATCGATGAAGAAGCGTGACAGACCCATTTACTTCCCCGCCGGCTTGGAGGGCATCACCTGCGGCGTCACCGGCTGGTCGGGCTGGGCCTTGGAACCGCCTTCCACGATCAGGTGGTCACCGGCTTTCAGGCCGTCCGTCACCTGCCATTGGCCATCGATGGCCTGACCGGTCTTGAGGATGCGCAGGCGCGCGATGTTCTTGTCGTCCACCACCATTGCGGTCGGGTTGCCCTTGGCGTCATGGCCCACGGCGGTCTGCGGCACCAGGATGCCATGCGGATCCACGCCCTGGGTGATGGTGGCGCGGACATACAGGCCCGGCAGCAAGAGGCCGTTTGGATTGGGGAACAGCGCGCGCAGGCGCACCGCACCGGTGGCGGGGTCGACCGTCACATCGGTGAACTGCAGCTTGCCTTCCAGCGGATAGGTCGAGCCGTCATCCAGCTTCAGCGACACCTTGGCGGTGAGCGGGCCATTGGGATCGACCGAACCGGCCTGCACCATGCGCTTCAGCGCCACCAGCTCCGAGCTGGACTGATCGACATCCACATAGATCGGATCAAGCGTGGAAACGGTGGTCAGCGCAGTGGCCTGCTGCGCCGTCACCAGCGCGCCTTCGGTCACCGTGGAAGCGCCGATGCGCCCGGTGATGGGCGAGACGATGCGGGTGTAATTCAGATTGATGCGCGCGCTGTCGGCCGCGCCCTTGGCGGCGAGATAGCCGGCGCGGGCATCGTCGGCATCCTGCGGCGAGATCGCGTTCTGCGCGAGCAGCTTGGCGTAGCGTTCCGACTTGACCTTGGTCGAGGCCAGGGTCGCCATCGCGCTGTCATAAGTGGCGCGATAGGGCGCGGGATCGATCTGGTAGAGCGGCTGGCCGGCCTTCACCGTCGAACCTTCGACGAACAGGCGCTTCAGGATGATGCCGCTCACCTGCGGACGGATTTCCGAAACCGCGAAGGGCGAGGTACGGCCGGGCAGTTCGACGCTCAACGGCACCGGCTGCTCTTTCACGATCGCCACGCCGACGAAGGCGGGCGGCATCTTGGGCGGCTGTGGCTTGCTGCAAGCCGCGACGGCAAGGCAAGCGGCCAGGAGCAGCAAGGAATGACGCGGCATGAAAAACCCCCAGGAAGGATGCACTGATCAGAATGACGTTGCGGTGACGCCGTAACAGACAGGCGCCCCAAATATTTCGCCCTTACATATGGGCGGAAACAGGAATTGGAAGAGTGGAATTCGACCAAAGTGCGGCCAATTCCGATTCAACGCGGTGCGCGTTGTCAATTTGACACAAACGTGCGCGCTGAGCCCGTCTCAGGACCGGATCGGCAGGACATAAAGCCTGTTCGACATACCAGCCAAGATGCTTTCGGAATATTTTCAGCCCCCACGCATCGCCGTAGAAGCGCAGCGTGTCTCTGAAATGTTCAAGAACGATGCCCAAACGGGAGGCAGCGTCGGGCTCGATGAGATCGCTACCTGTATTCAGCGCCGTAGCCAGGGCCGCGGCGATCCAGGGCCGACCGTACGCCCCGCGCCCAATCATCACCGCATCGGCGCCAGATTGCGCCAGTGCCGTGCGCGCGCTGTTTGCGTCGACGATGTCGCCGTTCACGATCAGGGGAATCGAAATGGCCTTTTTTACTTCTGCCACTGCACGCCAGTCGGCCTTGCCGGAATAGAATTGCTGGCGGGTGCGGCCATGCACGGTGATGGCCTTCACGCCCAGCGCCTGCGCGCGGGCTGCAATCTCGGGGGCATTCCTGGTTGCGTCGTCCCACCCCAGCCGCATCTTCAGCGTCACGGGCCGCACCGTTGCGTCCACCGCGGCGCCGATCAGTCGCGATGCGAGTTCGGGTTCGCGCATCAGGGCCGAGCCCGACAGCGCACCCGTCACTTCCTTGGCGGGACAGCCCATGTTGAGGTCGATGATGTCGGCGCCGGCTTCCTCGGCCAGCTTCGCGCCCCTGGCAATCCATTCGGGCGAGCGACCGACAAGCTGGATCACCATCGGCGCGCCGTTTGTCTTGAGATCGTCGCCGATCGCGGCGCGGCGCACCACATCGGGGCGTCCGCGTGCGAAGCTGTCACACGCCACCATCTCGGTCGCGACATATGGTGCGCCACAGGCCGACGCGATGCGCCGGAACGGCAGGTCGGAGACGCCGGTCATCGGGGCGGTCAGCACGCGCCCGGCAATCGCCACATCTCCGATCTTGAGATTCATCTCAGCTGGCGCGGTGGATGTCGCCGCTGCCCGAAATATGCTGGTTCAACAGCGCGGGATTGCTGCGCAGGGTGACATCGCCGGAGCCGGAGACGCGGATATCGGCTTCGTCGCGCGGCGCGATGGACACATCGCCGCTGCCGGAGATCTTCACCTTGGTGACACGGCCGGTGACGCGGCCGAAATCAACGTTGCCGGAACCGGAAACGCGGATAGTCTGCTCTTCGACCTTGCCGTCGGCGGAGACATCGCCGCTGCCCGAGACCGAAACATCCAGTGCGGCCTGATCCAGCTTGCGCAAGGCCAGATCGGCGCTGCCAGAGACATGGAAGCTGCGGAACTGCCGCCCCGGCAGAACGATGCGAAGCTGGGGATCGCGCAAGGACATGTTGCAGTTCATGTCGATCGTGCCGTTGTGCAGGCGCAGTGCCGCGACGGCACGCGGATCGCCGCTGATATGCACCTTGTCATCACTGCCCGGCTGATAGACGACGTTGCCCGGCACCGCGATTCCGGCGCGATCGCTGCCGTCCCAATCCAGCACGCGGCTGGAAGGCGCGTTTGCAGACACTGCGGGGCAACTGTCGCCCCAGAAATCCAGGATGCCTTCGCTGGCGTGCGCGCCGCCCAGGCCGGTGGCGGCGCCCAAGGCCGCGGCGCCAACCGCCAGCGCGATACAGAAGCCGGAGACGACTGTGTTCATGGCGTTACTCCTTCTTCGCGAGATGTTCGACATTGCCCGATCCCATGATCGAGGTGTCGATGTGCTTGGGCTCGCTGTAGAGCTTCACGTCGCCGGAGCCCGCGATATCGATATTGGCGTCGTCCTGCGGCGAGGTTTCGACGTCGCCGCGGCCGGCGATATCCAGCTTCAGCGTCTTGACGATCAGGTCCTTGGAATACACGTCACCCTTGCCGGCGATGTCGATCTTGAAGTCATCAACCTTGCCGTCGGCCGTGACCTCACCCTTGCCCGCGATGTCGATGGACAGTTCCTGTTGCGCCAGGTCCTTGAGGAACAGGTTGGCCATGCCTTCCAGTTCGAACTTGCGGAATTCGCGGCCGGGCAGGGTGATGTCCAGGATGTTGCCGCGCCAGTGGCGCATGTGACAGTTCGCGTCGATCTTGCCGTCCTTGATCTCAAGGTGATCGAGCACAGCGGGATCGCCCTTGACGACGACCTTCGTGCCCTGGCCGCGCACATAATGAATGTTCGAAGGCACTTCGATGGTCACGCTGTCGGAATCGCCCCATTCGAACTCGCGCGAGGATGACGAAGAGCCGGCGGTCTTGACGCAGGCTTCCCCGTCATCGCCCAGGAAACTCCAGTCGCCATGGCTGAGGCTGGTCAGGCCGATGGCCGCGGCTGCCGCCAGCGTGACAACGGAAATGCCGATGGCGGAAACGGCGATGAAGCCCAACTTGTTCATGGCTTGCTCCCTTCGGGCGCGGTGGCGGTATCGAACAGATGGAAGTGCAGGCGGGCGTAGCGGATGGTCAGCTTGGCCAGCCAGTCAGTGACCAGCATCAAAAGCGCACCCCAGCCCACGCCACCCGACATCAGGCTGATGCCCAGCAGCAGCTGCGCGAAGGCGTTGGTGAAGTGGTGGTGCGATCCCAGCAGGTTGAACACCAGGAAACTGCCGCCGATGATCACACCCAGGCTGCAGATCGCCAGCGCCAGCAGCACCGCGCCCACCGCGATCATGAAGGGCAACAGGAAGATCAGGTCTATGGTCGCCAGGCCCAGCAGGGCCAGCACCACACCGACCAGGTTGCCGGCGCTGCGATTGTTCTCATAGCGCTTGAAGCCGACTTCGGCGCGCAGCTCGCGCGCCAGGCGCTGTGGATCGCCCAGGGCGCGGGCGACTTCGTCCTCGCTGCGGCCGTCGGCGGCGCCGTCGGCGAAATAGGACTCATAGTCGGCCAGGACGTCTTCGATGTCGGCAGTGTGGACGCCCGAAAGGCCGGCGCGCAGTTCTGCCATGAATGTGGCGCGGTTCATGCTGATTCCCCAAGAATCTTCTTCACGGCCTGTTCGAAGGCCACCCAGTCGGACACCTGCTGCTTGAGCGTTTCGGTTCCCGTCTTCGTGATCTTGTAATATTTGCGCGGCGGACCCGAGCCTGACTCCTGCAGGTAGGTCGACACCAGTCCGTCATTCTGCATGCGTCGCATGAGCGGATAGATGGTGCCTTCGCCCATGCCCACCGCGTCAGCCATGCGGCTGGCAATGTCATAGGCGTAGTTGTCGCCTCGCGAGAGCAGTGCGAGCACGCACATCTCGAGGACACCTTTTTTAAGCTGGATCTGGAGTGACTCGGCCATGATCTATTGTCTATCACATGGTACCTTGCCTTGCAAGATACTTCTTTCCGTTTTCGGGGCTTTAAGGCTTTCAGGGCTAAAAACCCGCCATGAACCTGGAAACTTTCAAGACCAAGGTGACCAGCTTTGCGGCTCGCAAGCTGCCGATCCGCTCCGCCCGCCTGGCCGGAAACCGGCCCGTGGCCAGCATCACATTTGACGATTTTCCCAAGAATGCCTGGACCTTAGGGGGTCCGATCCTGGCCAGATACGGGGTGCGGGGCACTTATTATACGGCGGGTGGCTTTTGCGGCCGCACGGTCGGGGACACCGTCTTTTATGACGAGGCCGACCTGAAGGCCCTGGTGGCCGCCGGTCACGAGCTGGGTTGCCACGGCTTCGGCCACCAGCCCACGCCCACTTTGACCACGGCCGGCCTGAAGGCCGATGCCGACAGGAACCGCGAATTTCTGAAGCAGTTCGGCACCGACCCGGTGAGCTATGCCTTTCCCTATGGCCGCGTCTCGCCGCGCACCAAGCGCTTCTATGCCCCGCGTTTCAGCAATGTGCGTGGGGTGCATCCCGGCGTGAATATCGGGCGGGTCGACCTGGCGCAGCTCAATACCATCTCGCTGGAATCGCGCTGCTGGGATGAAGGCAGGATCGAGGCCGCCATCCAGCGCGTACAGCACGAGAATGGCTGGCTGGTGCTCTATACCCACGACGTGTCGGACACGCCGTCGCCCTATGGCTCGACGCCGCGCATGCTGGACTGGGCGCTGGGCCGCGTCGCCGCCGCGCGCATCCCGGTGCTGCCGATGCGTGAGGCGCTGCCGGTCGCTTTAGGAACCTAAAGCCTTCTTGCGGATCGCCGACAGCGTGGTCGTCGGCGAAATGCCGTCGGCGTCGAACTTCACATGGATGATCGACGGCAGGCCGCTGTCCTGCGCGGCGCGGAAGGCAGGCGTGAACTCTTCGGTCTTCAGCACGGTGGCGCCGAAGCCGCCGAAGCTGCGCGCCATGGCGGCGAAATCGGGATTGCGCAGGTCGGTACCCGACACGCGGCCGGGATATTCCCGTTCCTGGTGCATGCGGATGGTGCCAAAGGTGGAATTGTCCATCACGACGCAGATGATGGCGCGGCCATACTGGATGGCGGTGGCGAATTCCTGGCCGTTCATCAAAAAGTCGCCGTCGCCGTTGATGGCCAGCACGGTGCGGCCGGGATGAATGGTCTTCATCGACACCGCCGCCGGCACGCCATAGCCCATGAAGCCGCAGATGGTGCCCATCTGGGTGTTGAACTTGCGGAAGCGATAGAAGCGGTGGATCCAGCCGGCATAGTTGCCCGCGCCGTTGCACAGGATGGCATCGGCCGGCAGGTTGTCGCGCAGCCAGATCATGATCTGGGACAGATTGACGTCGCCGGGCTGGCTGGTGCCGTTGGTCGACCAGTCCAGATAGGCCTGGTGTTCGGCAATCACGTCATGGGTGCGCGCCGGCTTCAGCGTCTTCAGGGCCGCCGCGAACGCGATCGGCGAGGTCTGCAGCGCGAGATGGGGCTGATAGACCCGGCCCAGTTCTTCCGCGCCCGGATAGGCATGCACCAGCTTGACCTGCGGTGACGGGATATCGAACAGCGTGTAGCCCTGGCTGGTCAGCTCATCCAGGCGCGCGCCCACCGCGATCACCAGGTCGGATGCCTTCACCCGCGCCACCAGCTTGGGATTGGCGGCAAGCCCCAGGTCGCCGGCATAATTGGGATGCAGCGGATCGAAATGATGCGCCTGGCGGAACGAGGTGCAGACCGGAATGCCGAAGCGCTCGGCAAAGCCCGCGACCTGCGCCAGCGCCTCTTCGTTCCAGCGGCTGCCGCCCAGGATCAGCATCGGTCGTTCGGCGTTGGTCAGCAGCATTTCCAGCGATGCCATCTGGTCGGCGCTGGGTGCGATTTCGGTCGCGTCGACGCGCGGCACATCGGCCGACTGTGACGGTCTGGGCAGCATGTCGTGGGGCAGCGACAGCACCACCGGGCCGGGGCGTCCGGCCATGGCGGTCGCGAAGGCGCGCGCCACATGTTCGGCCATGCGGTCGGGTTCGTTGATCTCGGCTACCCACTTGGCCAGGCCGCCGAAGAAGGCGCGATAATCCATTTCCTGGAAGGCGTCGCGGCCGCGATTTTCGCTTTCCACCTGGCCCACGAACAGGATCATGGGCGTGGAATCCTGCGCGGCGATATGGATGCCGCCGGACGCGTTGGTGGCACCGGGGCCCCGGGTAACGAAACAGATGCCGGGACGCCCGGTCTGCTTGCCATAGGCTTCCGCCATCATGCTGGCGCCGCCTTCGTTGCGGCAGACGATCACCTCGATGCCGCTGTCATGCAGCGCGTCCAGCACCGCCAGATAGGATTCGCCGGGCACGCAAAAGACATGGCGCACGCCCTGAATCTTCAACTGGTCCACCAGCACCTGCGCGGCGCTGCGGGTGGCGACTTCACGGTGCAGGTTCATCCGAAAATGACTTTCTCGGTATAGGCGAGGTCGCCCAGTATAGGCCGGTACGGCCCCTTGAAATAGCGCGGTTCCTTGCCTTCGACATAGCGCGAAAAGCCCGGCATCTTGCCGTCGATCAGGAAGCCCAGCCGGCCGCGGGGCAGGAAATATTTGGCCAAAGCCGGCGCGCAGCGGCGAAAATCTTCGGGGGAACGGGTGAACATCACGTCCAGCATCGGCAGCGGCGGCTTGTCCAGCCGGCGCGGCTTGAAGATGAAGGGCGAGACGATGCCATCGCGCTCCACCGTCACGACATTCCAGCCCATGTCGCGGTGATCGTTCAGCAGGCGTGCTTCCGGCAGGTCGGCCGGGATATCATCGCTGACATGGCCGCTGCCGGGCAGGGCAAAGACCGCGCTGCGGCCGTAATTGTACTGGGTGAAGCCCTGGGCGGTCAGCGTCTTCCAGGTATGCGGTGCAGGCGAGGCGTTCAGGTAAGTGACGTGCTTCAGCTTGGTCGCCAGCGAAATCAGCAGGGTGGAATGGGTGCGCCATTCGGGGCGCACATACCAGCTCGACAGGTTGGAAACGATCTGCTCGCCGCGCAGCGACGAGATCAGCAGGATCACGCCGACCGGCGCTGAGCCATTGTCCAGCACATAGCCATAGCGGGGCACGCCATCGACCACCGGCGTCTTCTTCCAGCGTTCGAAGCCACGCGACCAATAGGCCAGGCGCGAACGGGGGAAGCCTTCGGTCAGAAACGCAGCCAGCCCCTCCAGGTCGCCATGGGCGATCGGGCGGCAGCGCACGCGTTGGATTGCCTGGGGTGCGATGGTCACGAAAAACGCCCTCTTTCCAATGCTTTATGGGGCATCTGCCATTAGCGGATCGTTAAAGCTCACTCCCTTAGATTAGGCCGCGATTTCAAGGACTTCCCCATGAGCGTCGAGACCATTGTGCGCGATGAATTCCAGACCGTGGCGCGCGAGCAGGAAAAGACCCTGAGCGGCCTGTCGGACGACACGGTGCTGCTGGAGTCGGGGCTGGATTCGCTGTGCTTCGCCATTATCGTGGCGCGCCTGGAAGACCGGTTGGGTGTCGACCCGTTCACGGCGTCGGAAGATGTCTATTTCCCCGTGACCATGGGCGACTTCATCAAATTCTACCAAGATGCCGCTGCGGCCTGAGACGCTGCGCGCGGCAATTGCCGGCACCCACGCCGAACTGATCGGGCGTGACGCGCGCGTGCGCCTGGCCGAGATGAGCGGGGCGATCGATGCCGACCTGTCGGGCCGCAATGTGCTGCTGCGCACGTCCGACCAGCTGCATGCCGCGCTAGCGCTAATCGAGCTGGACGGTGTGGCCGCGCGCATCCTGATCTGTCCGCCGGACGTGAAGGCCGAGCATCTGCCCAGCGTGGTTGCGCGCGCCGCCATCGATGTGGTGGTCGGTGATGATCCGGCGCTTGCGGTCGAGGGCGTGGCGTTTGAAGCCGTACATCTGCCGCAGCCGGGTGACGCGGCAGCGCCCGCTTGCAAGAGTGAATGGGTGCTGTTCACCAGCGGCACCACGGGCGCTCCCAAGATGGTGGCGCACACCCTGGAAGGTTTGAGCGGTGCGATTCAGCCCGGTGTGGCTGACGGCGTGGTCTGGGGCACCTTCTATGACATTCGCCGCTATGGCGGCTTGCAGATCCTGCTGCGGGCGCTGCTGGGCCAGGCCTCGCTGATCCTGTCAGACGCCCATGAAGACGTGGCCGATTTCCTGGCGCGGTTAGGCGCCAATGGCGTGACCCACCTGACGGGCACACCGTCGCACTGGCGCCGCGCGCTGATGTCGCCGGCGAACACCGCGATCGCGCCACGCTATGTGCGCCTGTCAGGCGAGATTGCCGACCAGGCCATCCTGGACAGCTTGAAAGCACGCTTTCCCGGCGTTCCTGTAGGCCATGCCTATGCCTCGACCGAAGCCGGTGTGGGCTTTGAAGTCACCGACGGGCTGGAAGGTTTTCCTGCTGCGTATCTGGACCGCGGTGGTCCGGTGCGGATGAAGGTGGAAAATGGCACCCTGCATATCCGCTCGCCGCGCACCGCCAGCGAATATGTCGGCGGTGCCGCGCTTTTGAACGATGGCTGGGTCGATACGACCGACATGGTCGAGCTGCGCGGTGATCGATATTATTTTGCCGGCCGCGTTGGCGGCATCATCAATGTCGGCGGCCTGAAGATAAATCCCGAAGAAGTGGAGGCTGTCATCAACAGCCATGCAAGTGTACGCGCCAGCCGCGTTTCGGGCCGCAAAAGCCCGATCACCGGCGCGATCGTGGTCGCCGAGATCGTCGCCAACGACAATACCACGCTGAAGGATGAAATCCTGGCGCTGTGCCGTGAAAAGCTGCCGGCGCACAAGGTGCCCGCCCTGCTGAAATTCGTCGAAAAGCTGGAACTGACCGCCGGCGGAAAGCTGAGCCGTCATGCGTAACATCCTGGTCAGCGGCGGCACGCGCGGCGTGGGCCTGGCGATTGCGAAGAAGCTGGTCGCCGGCGGCTTCCGCGTCTTCGCGCTGGGCCGCAAGGAAAGCGCGGAACTGACCGTGGCGATCACGCAGGCGCCCGATGCGCTGAGCTTCGTGCCGTTCGATTTGGCCAATATCGACGTGATCCCGGATCTGATCCGCGAAATGAAAGTCGCGCATGGCCCGCTCTATGGCCTGGTGAACAACGCGGCGCTGGGCACCGACGGCCTGTTGTCGAACATGCACAATTCCGACATCGAGAAGCTGGTGAAGCTGAACACGGTGTCGCCCATCGTGCTGACCAAGTATGCGGTGCGCTCGATGATGACCGGCGGCAATGGGCGCATCGTCAATATCAGCTCCATCATCGGCTTCACCGGCTATAGCGGCCTGTCGGTCTATGGCGCCACCAAGGCCTCGATGCTGGGCTTCACCCGCAGCCTGGCGCGCGAGGTCGGGCGGCTGGGCGTGACGGTCAATGCCGTGGCGCCGGGCTTCATGGATACCGAGATGACCGCCAGCATGAAGGACGATCAGCGTGACAAGATCGCGTCGCGTTCGGCGCTGAAGCGGCTGGTCGAAGTCGATGATGTAGCGAACGCCGTGTCCTACCTGATGAGCGATGCGGCGAAGAACGTCACCGGCACCACGCTCACCATCGACGCCGGCAATACCGCCTAAAGACCCAGCGCGGCCCGCACCGACGCCGGCCACTGGCTGATCTCGGCGCCGTGGATGACGAACAGCGCCACCGCCAGCCGGTCCATGCCGAAAGCAACGCAGCCGGTGTGCAGCACCTGGCCGGCTGCGTTGTGCAGGCCCCAGACTTCGCCGAAATGTTCCTTGTGATAGTTGAAGCTCATGCAGGCGGTGGGCGATTCCGCGCTGCGCACCGGCACCAGAAGCTCGAACTTCAGCGCATCCTCGCGCTGCTGGTTGGCCATCATCGCGCCGACGCGGCCGAAGAAGGGGTCGTTGGCGACATCGACGGTGTAGGGCAGGCCGATCACGTCGGCGATGCCCTTGGCACGTTCCACCCAGGGCTCGCGGAAGGCCTGGATCTGTTCGGGCGTGCCGATGCGCACATATTCGCGCATGCGGAAGCTCTGGAAGCGGTCGACATGGCGCGACGGCTCATGGCGGAAGCAATCGGCGGCCACGTCGAAGACATAGCCGTCATCGGGCACCGTGCCGCGCTCGGCCGCGATGGGATAGATCGGGTAACAGGCCGCGGGCGCCAGGACCAGATCGGAAGGCTTCAGGTCTTCGGTCCAGTCGCCACCGTCTTCGTGCTTGTTGGCGCTGCGGGTGATTTCCTTGTCCGTACCCACCAGCGTCGAGACCGCGCCGATCAGGTTCGGGAAGCTTTTCAGATAGCCCTGCTTTTCGAGGCTAGCGCGCGGCATCACAGGGGCGAAGCGAAACACTTCCGCGCCAGACGGGCGATGCTTGGAAATCAGCGCCGCCAGCGCCTCGATCACGCTCTCATAGGCGCCGGTGCGGCCATACACGCCGTCCACACCAGACGGCTTGAACAGCTTCGACACGATGGGGTGCAGATGCTCCGGCTCGAAATGATGGTCGCAGCAGGCGTGACTGATCGGCGTGGCGATGTTCATGGCATCAGTCCCGGATGGAGGAGGGGATGTCCGACAGGATGGTCGAGCTGGTCAGGCTCGACAGGATGCGGTCGTTGTTGATCATGATCGGCGACGACAGGATGTCGCGCAGCGAACGGCCCACCGACACATCGGTGTCGTTGCGATAGCCCGACAGCCCGGTGGCGCGCATGGCGTTCATCACGGTTTCCACCGCCAGTTCCGACGCATCGACCTTCAGCAGGTTGATCGCGGTCTGGAAATCGATGGCGCCCACTGCCTTGGCGTCGTGGCGGATGGCTTCATAGCGCGACAGCTGGGCCGCGATCAGCGCCCGAAGGGTGCGCAGGTTGGCCAGGGCCTTGGTGAAATGCGGCACGCCGGGCGGCAGGTCGCCGCCCGCGCGCTGTGCCTTGCGCATGAATTTCTTGGCGCGCTCCACCGCGCCGGCGGCGATACCCGCCCAGTTCGCGGCCCACATCAGGTGCGAGGTCGGCACCATGGTCTGGGAATGGATCAGTCCATAGGGAACCGCCATCACTTGGTTGACGTTGCCCACGGCCTTGAGGGCGAAACCGGCGCTGCAGGTGCCGCGCATGCCCAGCGTGTCCCAGCCCACGGTCTTTTCCAGCACGTAATTCTTCTTCTCGAATACCACCAGCACCTGGTCGGTGGCGTCGGCATTGGCGGCGCGGCGTGCGGTGGTCACCACGGCATCGGCCTGGGCGCCATAGCTGATCACGCTGGCGTCGCGCACCAGCACGATGCGGTTGTCGGCCTGCTCGACTGGGGCTTCGGAGCTGCGCACATTGCCGCCGCCCTTGCCTTCGGTGGTCGATGACGCCAGCAACAGCTGGTCTTCCACCATCCGCGCCATGAAGGCGCGCATCCAGGTGGAGTCCATGCCGTGATCGACGACGCACGCCGCCTTCACCTGGTGCATGGCGTAGATCATGCCGGTCGAGGAACAGGCGCGGCCCAGGGTGTAGCAGACGTCCAGCACATCGGCGATCGTGGCTTCCTCGCCGCCGATCTCGGCCGGCACCAGGATGCCCAGCAGCTTCTCGGCCTTCAGTGCGTCCATCGCTTCCTGCGGGAAGCGGCTATTGGCATCGACGTCGTTCGCATGTCTGGCGGCGATCTCGGCGACACGCGCGGCGCGGGTGGAAATCTTCTCCGCGATATCCGGGGTGGAAGCGGTCTGGACGGAATGCAGCATCGCGCGCGCCTTTTGCGGGTCGGAATGCCGAAATCTAAAGGGTAAATCTGAAGCAAGGATGAAAGCGGGAACTCTTGGTAAGCGAAGTCTTAAAGCCCGCCGCGTGGCGATTGCGGGCAACCAATGGTTTACGCCTCAAGCGCTAGATTGGCGCCTTGCAGGAGTTTGCCATGTCGCCGCGCGAGCGTATTACCGCCATTGCCGTGAAGATGCTCGCCAAGCGTGGTGTCGCCACCATTCCCGCGGCCGGTGACAACCTGCGCGATGCGGGACTGACTTCGCTCGACATGGTCAACCTGATGCTGGCCATCGAGGCGGAGTTCGACATCGAAATCCCGCAAAGCGCCATGACGCCCGACAATTTCGACACCGTCGGCGCGATCGAGAACCTGGTTTCGGTCACCGCCAAGGCGGCCTAAATGCCGCTCGATCGTCACGCCCGCCGCTTTCTGGAAATGCTGGCCGCAGCCGGGCAGGCGCGCGGCCGCTACGATGACGTCGAGGAGCGCCGCAGCGCGCTGACCAACCTGGCCGATCTGGTCGATCCGCCGGGCGAGGTCGAGATCGGCGGGGTGCGCGATCACCGCATGCCGGTCAGCGACGGCGCCATCACCTTGCGCACCTATTCGCCGCTGGGCCAGCCGCAGCGCATATTGCCGGGCATCCTGTTCTTCCATGGCGGCGGCTGGGTGGCCGGCAGTCTGGAAACCCATGACGGTTTCTGCCGGCGCCTGTCGAATGAAACCGGGTGCCGCGTGATCGCGGTGGACTACCGGCTGGCGCCGACCCATCCCTTTCCGTTCGGCATCGCCGATGCGGTGGCCTCGCTGGCGCATGTTGCGCGCAATGCCCGCGAGTTCGGCATTGATCCGGCGCGTCTGGGCGTGGCCGGCGACAGCGCCGGCGGCACCATCGCTGCGGTGGTCAGCCGCATTGCGCGCGACGCCGGCGGTCCCGCGATCGCCTTTCAATTGCTGATCTGCCCGATCCTGGACGTGCATGGGCAATCCGCCGCGCGCTGCGAACTGGCGGAAGGTTATTTTCTGGACGGCGAAACCCTGAAGCGCGACCTGGAGCTTTATCTGCCGGGTGGCGTCGAAGCCTCGGACGTGCGCCTTTCACCCTTGCGGGCCGAGGAATTCGCCAACCTGCCGCCGGCTTTCATCCACACCGCGCAGTTCGATCCGTTCAGCGACGAGGGCGAGGATTATGCCCAGCGGCTGGGCGGCTTCGGTGTCAGCGTGCATGGCCGCGCCCATCCCGGCATGATCCATTACTTCTACTGCATGCCGCGCATGATCCCCTATGCCGAGGAGGCGCTGCGCATCATCGGTGCGGAGATCCGCTATGCTGTGAAACTGCCGGCGTTGACCGAGCGGCGCAATCAGAGGCGCATCAGGCCCGAACTGATCCGGGTATAAAGCGCTTCATCCAGGTCCACATAGCCGTCGCCCCCATCGGCATACAGCGCGTCGGTCGTGGCGAATGGATTGAATCCGTCCTGCGCCAGCAGGTGTTTTTTCTGCTTGAAGGTCTCGGTGACGGCCAGCGATTCCACGATGCGCAGGAAGATCGGGCGCGCATAGGCCGGCAGTCGTTCGGCCATATGGGCGCGGAAAGCCGCAGGATCGAAATCAGGCTCGACTTCCAGCGCCGCCATGCCGGCCTTGCCGCTGTGGCCGGGCACGGCCACGCCATAGATGTTGGCCGCCTTCACGCCGGGCGCGCCGGCCGCCGCCGCGGCGACTTCGGTCGTGGCGACGTTCTCGCCCTTCCAGCGGAAGGTGTCGCCGATGCGGTCCACGAAATAGAAGAAGCCTTGCGCGTCCTGGCGCATCAGGTCGCCGGAGCGCACCCAGGCATCGCCCGGCGTGAATACATCGCGCAGGATCTTTTTCTCGGTGGCGGCCGCATCGGTATAGCCCTCGAACCGTGCCGAGCCGGCGGCGATCTTGCCGATGGCCTCGCCCGCTTCGCCGCGCGCCACCGCGACGCACAGCCCGTCGGCGCCACGTGCGGGCGCACCCGCTGCGTCGTCGAACTTCACGATGGCCGTGGGAAAGCGGTGCGCCAGGAAAGGCGGAATGCGCCCGATGGAGCCGACCCGGCCCTCGGCATTGTAGAGCGAGAAATTGCCTTCGGTGGCGGCATAGAATTCCAGCACCTGCGGAATGGCAAAGCGCGACTGAAACGCTTCCCACACATCGCCCGGCAACCCATTGCCCACCGCCAGGCGCAGGGTGTGCGCCACCGGTTCGCCCGCGCCCGACAAGAGATAGCGGCACAGCTCGCCGATATACTGGAAGATGGTCGCGCCGCTTTCGGCCACGTCTTCCCAGAAGCGGCTGGCGGAGAATTTTTCGCGCACGATCACCGCGCCGCCACCCAGCAGCACCGCGCCGGATGCCACGACGCCGCCCACGCTGTGATACATGGGCAGGCAGTTGTAGAGCCGGTCGTCCGCGCCGGCGCCGGTCAGGCCGGCGAACCAGTGGGTCCAGCTCATTACCCGGCGATGGCTGACATAGGCCGCCTTGGGCAGGCCGGTGGTGCCCGAGGTATAGATCAGCAGCGCGCGGTCGTTCAGCGTGACGTCACGCTTTTCGTCGTCGCGCAATGCATCGCCCGAAAAGCTGTCGATCAGGCAGTCGAAGGGCGGCCCGTACCACCAGGTCTGCACGCCGGGAAAATCCAGCCCGGTCCCCAGGCTGGGCGAGGCGATGATGTGCTTGGGCGCCGCCACCTTCACGCAATGGGTTAAGGCGTCGCCTTTCAGGTTGGTGTTCAACAGTGCCGCGACGGCGCCAATGCGGGTCAGGCCCAGCCACAGCGCCAGATAGTCCGGCTTGTTGGGCAAAAGCAGGCAGACGACATCGCCTTTCCGGATGCCTTCCGACAGCGCCCAACGCGCCACGCGATTGGCGCGGGTCGCAAGCTGGGCATGGCTCAGGCTGTTGCGCTGGCCGATCAGCGCGGGGGCATCGCCGAAGCGCGCGCCCAGTTCCTCCACCACGGCGGGAAAGGTGCGTGAAGGCGCATCCTCGATCTTCGCCGTCATTTCGAGCGCGCGCAGCCACGCCTTGGAGGCGGACGTGTCCTTCTTCACGGCGGCGAGCGTCATCTGTGTCTCAAATTGAAACGCGGGAACACCTCACGATAGCGCACCGGAGTGCAAGTCGCGTTAACGCGCGCACCCCCTGGCTCTGGCATCGCACCGAGGTTTTGTTAATCCCCGAAAGCTAGAATGCGCGCAATTCGAAGGGCCACCATGCGCGCCGAAACGCTTGCCTTGCACGCCGGCTTTGATGCCGATCCCGCCACCAAGGCGGTCGCGGTGCCGATCTATCAGACGGCGGCGTACCAGTTCGATTCCGCCGATCACGGCGCGGCGTTGTTCAACCTGGAAGAAGACGGCTATCGCTACAGCCGCATCGGCAATCCGACCGTCAACGTGCTGGAACAGCGTGTCGCCGCGCTGGAAGGTGCCGCCGGTGCGCTGGCCACCGCTTCGGGCCAGGCGGCCCTCTATTATGCCTTCGCCAATGTGGCGATGCCGGACATGAACATCGTGTCCACGCCGCAGCTCTACGGCACCACACATACGCTCCTGCACAATGTGTTGCCGGGGCAGGGCGTGACGGGGCGCTTCGCCGCGTCCGACAGCCCGGAAGCCATCGCCAACTGCATCGACGACAAGACCGCCGCGGTCTTCTGCGAAACCGTGGGCAACCCGGCCGGCAATGTCTGCGACATCGAGGCGATCGCGCGTGTCGCGCACGACCATGGCGTGCCGCTGATCGTGGACAACACCGTGGCGACGCCGGTGCTGTTGAAGCCCGCGACGTTTGGCGCCGACATCATCGTGCATTCGCTGACCAAGTTCATGGGCGGCCATGGCAGCGCCATGGGCGGCATCCTGGTCGATGCCGGCAACTTCGACTGGATGGCCAATTCCGACCGCTTCCCGCAATTCACCACGCCGGATGTTTCGTATCACGGGCTGGTCTATGCCCAGCGCTTCGGCCGAACCGCCTTCCTGGCGCGCGCGCGCAGCGTCTATCAGCGCACCACCGGCGCCATCCTGTCGCCGATGAGCGCCTTCCTGCTGCTGCAGGGAATTGAGACGGTGACGCTGCGCGTGGAGCGCCATGTCGAAAATGCCCGCAAGGTCGCGGACTTCCTGCACGCCGATGCGCGCGTGGACTGGATCAACTATGCCGGCTTCCCCGAAAGCCGCTATCACGCGCTGACGGCCAAATACCTGGGCGGCAACGCCACCTCGCTGCTGACCTTCGGCGTCAAGGGCGGCTTCGAAGCCGGCAAGGCCTTCTATGACGCGTTGAAGCTGGTGAAGCGGCTGGTCAATATCGGCGACGCCAAGTCGCTGGCCTGCCACCCCGCCTCCACCACCCATCGCCAGATGCCGGAAGCCGAACAGCGCAAGGCCGGCGTCACGCCCGAAACCATCCGCCTGTCGGTCGGCATCGAGCATGCCGACGATATCATCGCCGACCTGGACCAGGCGCTGGCCGCGACCGTGGCCGGCAGCGGCAAGTCGCACCATGAATTGCAGGTGGCGCGGTGAGCCGGGTCGAGCAATTCCTGCTGGGCGGCGGTCACAGCCGCGCTGCCGTGCACGTCGGGCTTGTCAACAACATGCCCGACGCGGCGATGCGCGCCACCGAAATCCAGTTCGCGCGCCTGTTGAAGGACGCTTCCGGCACGCTGGACGTGCGCCTGCGCCTGTTCTCGCTGCGCAGCCTGCCGCGCAGCGAAGATACCCGCGCGCGCATGAACGGCTTCTATGACGATGCCGGCTTCCTGCAGGCGTCCAATATCGATGCCCTGATCGTCACCGGCGCCCAGCCCGCCACCGACGACCTGCGCGACGAGCCTTACTGGCCGGAGCTGGCGCATCTGATCGACTGGGCGGAGATCGGCACCATCTCCACCATGTTCTCGTGCCTGGCCGCGCATGCCGCGGTTCTGCACCTGGATGGCGTGCCGCGCCGTGCGCTGCCCAGGAAGCTGTCGGGCGTCTATCGCAGCGCGCGGGTCGAGGATGATCCTCTGCTCTTCAACCTGCCGCTGGAAACCCCGGTGCCCCATTCGCGCCGCAATGACATTGCCGACATCGACCTGTCGGGCGGCGACTATCGCGTGCTGTCGCGGCTCTCCAACGGCCAGGCCGATGTCTTCACCCGCGAACCGCCAGGCCATAGCCGTTTCGTCTTCCTGCAGGGACACCCGGAATACGATGCCGGCACCCTGGGCCGCGAATATCTGCGCGATATTGGCCGTTATCTGCGTGGCGAAGCAGACTGCGCGCCTGCCGTGCCGGAGAATTATTTCGACCGCGCCACCGAAGCCCGGCTCGCGGCGGTGGATGCCAGGAGCGCGACCGCGCTGGAGGCCTATGCCGACATCGTGCGCGATGCCATCCCGCTGCAGGCGTGGCGCCACAACACCATCCGGCTGTTCGGCAACTGGCTGACGCTTGTGGCCGCCGCCAAGGCCCGTCGCGCAGCGTCGCGCGCCGTGCACACCCGCCGCCGCGCGTCCTAGTTCGAAGGCACCACGTCAAAGGCGATCGTCGTGCGGGCTGCCCTGTCGCGGAACGGAATCGTGCCGTGCCACATGTAGGACGGAAACAGCACCAGCCTGCCCGGCGCCGGCTGGATGGCGCGCTTGATCGGGTCTTTCAGCGCCGCGTCGAAAGACGGCTCGCCGAACTTGATCCAGCCCTGGCGCGCGGTCTCGTCCTTCACGGCGTCGGGCACCGCCACATAGTAGCAGGAACTGATCCAGCCCATCGGGTGCAGGTGGTTCACATGGAAGCCGCAATCCGTCAGCCGCGACGACCAGGAGCCGGCATAGCGGAAATCACGCGCCCGGCGTGACAGGAAGGGGTGCGCATCGTCCTGCGGCAGCTCGGCGATATAGCGCGCCACGGTTTCATCGATGCGCTGCTTCAGCCTGGCGACCAGGGGAATGGCGGTCGAGAAAATCTGGTCCGGCGTCTGGGTGCCGCCGCGCAGCGACTGGTTGATGAATTCGCGCGTCCTGGGATGCACGCGGTCCAGCGCGGCGTTCAGCTCGGCGTTGAAACTTTCCATGTCGGAAAAACCATCCGGCGCTTCCAGTTCATAGCTTTTCACCAGCGTGTCATAGCCGTTCAGGGCCTCGTCGCGGCCGTCTTCCAGCATGCGCGACGCGATCGACAGCATGGCCAGGCAGCTGCCGTCATTGGGCGAAAGCTTCAGGCCCTCTTCGCAATACCAGGCGGCCTTGCCGGGATCGCCGGCCAGCAGCGCAGGCTCGGCAGCGTTGCTGAAGACATTGGGGCTGGCGCCGTGGCGCGCGATCAGCGTGTCGAACGCGGCCACCGCATCCTGGTGGCGGCCCATCAGGGTCATGGTGGTCGCCACGCCGGTGGCCGCCGCGCGGTCGCCCGGATCGGCTTTCAGCAACGCGTCATATTCGGCATGGGCTTCCGCGCCGCGCTTGGCGTGGCTCAGGAAGAAGGCCTTGCCCAGCCGCAACGGATAGGTCTTGGGCGCGCGCTCATAGGAAGCCAGGAATTCTTCCTTGCGATCCAGCCGCCACAACAGGTCGTTGTACGCATGATGCAGGCCCGGATCGGCGGGCGCCCGCGCCAGCGCGTCGCGGAAGATGCCCAACGCCTCTTCGTGACGCCCCAGGTTTTGCAGCGCCTCGGTACGATGCAGGGCGAATTGGGGCTGTGCCGGATCCAGTCGCACCGCCTGGTCGTACTGCGCCAGGGCTTCCTCATCCTTGCGCTGGCGCCGCAGCGCCATGCCCAGGTTGTTATGCAAAAATGCTTTCAGCCGCGGGTCGGAGGTTTCGTCCAGCCCGCGGCGCAGCGGCAATTCCGCTTCGGCGGGGCGTTCGGCATCGATCAGAACCGCACCCAGCATCAGCTTGGCCGGCGTATGCGCCGGCGCGCGGCGCAGCAGGTCGCGGAACGCGCTTTCCGCTTCGGCAAAACGGCCCGTCCGGTGCAGCAACGAACCCTTCTCGAACTGCGCTTCCAGGAAATCGGGCTTCAGCTTCAGTGCCGCGGCAAAGGCTTCAAGGGCTTCATCCGCCCGCCCCAGCGCCGCCAGGGTACGGCCCTGGCCAAACAGGAATTGCGCTTCGCGTGGCTCACGCCTGACCGCCTGCTCGAAAAGCCCCAGCGCTTCGCCGGCCCGGCCCTGGTTCATCCGCACCACCCCCAGGGCATTCAGCACATAGGGATCGGCAGGTGGGGCCAGGTACGGCGCCAGGGTGGCCTCGGCGGCCCCCAGATTCCCGGCATGCAGGAATCGACTCGCAGTTTGCAGGGCCTGCTGGATCAGCTGTGGGTTGGCGGGCATGTGATCACTGTATAGCGAAGCCGAACGGCCCGCCCAGCCCCGAAAACGCTCGAAAGTGACGTGACGTCACGATATTGTTGGGACTCATCAAAGGGTTGGCAAAAATGCGACAAGATTTCTAATTGTCGCAAAATGTCACCGAAGGGCTCTCCCCCCTCGAAAGATGATGCTCTAATAAGTATCTGCGGCGGGCGGGGCTCTTCTAGACGTGAGCATGCACGGGCTATTTGTCGATTTTGGCTGGATACTGGCGGCTGTGGCGCTGATTGGCGCCAGCTATGCCCTGTTGGCTGCGCTGCTGGTCGGCCGCTTCATGCAGGACGAGCCGCTCGATCTGGCGCACAGCCCGGCGGTCAGCATTCTCAAGCCGCTGCATCTGGGCGAGCCCGACCTGCAGAAGAATCTCGAGACCTTCTTCAACCTGGATTATGCGGGTGCGGTGCAGATCGTTTTCGGCGTCCACGACGAAGCCGATCCGGCCGTCGATGTGGTGCGCGCGCTGCAGGCCCGCTATCCCGGCGTGGATACCGCGATCGTCGCCGATACCGCGCTGTATGGCGCCAACGCCAAGGTCTCCAACCTGATCAACATGCTGCCGGCCGCCAAGCACGACACGCTGGTGCTGTCGGACAGCGATATCGCGGTGGGCAAGCGCTGGCTGATGCAGGTGACGGCGGCGCTGGTGCGTCCCGGCGTGGGTATCGTGACCTGTCTCTATACCGGCGAGCCGGCGCGCGACGGCAACAAGCTGTGGTCGTCGCTGGCGGCGATGGGCAGTTCCTACACCTTCCTGCCCAATGCGGTGCTGGGCACCTCGCTGGGCCTGGCCGCGCCCTGCATGGGTTCCACCATCGCGCTCAAGCGCGCCACCCTGGATGAAGTCGGCGGTTTCGCCGCCTTCGCCGACCAGCTGGCCGACGACTACGAGATGGGCCGCGCCGTGCGCGCCAAGGGCTACACCCTGGCGATCCCGGCCTTGGGCGTGGGCCACACCGCCAGCGAGGAAACCCTGGCCGACCTGTTCCGCCACGAACTGCGCTGGACCCGCACCATCCGCATGGTCAATGCGGCCGGCCATGCCGGCAGCATCGTCACCCACGGCTTCGCTTTCGCGCTGATGAGCGCGGCTTTGCTGGATTTCAACGCCGCCAGCCTGGCAATCCTGGGCGTGGTGCTGGCCTCGCGCCTGTTCCTGAAGTTCCGTATCGACGGGCAGTTCGGCACCTATGCCGGCCCCTATTGGCTGGTTCCCGTCCGTGACGTTCTGACCTTTGTGGTCTTCGTCACATCGCTGTTCGGCGAAACCGTGCATTGGCGCGGGAGCCACTTTGCGGTAGAGCCTTCGGGCGCGATGTCCCAGGTCTGATCGGCCCCGGATTCAAAGAGTTTCAGGAAAGTTCCGACGATGGTGATGAAGTCCCTTTTCCTCCAGGCGCCGTCCTTTGACGGTTATGACGGCGGCGCCGGCGCGCGCTACCAGATGAAGCGCGAGGTCAAGTCGTTCTGGTTTCCCACCTGGCTGGCCCAGGCGGCTGCGATGGTGCCGGGCTCGCGCCTGATCGACGCCCCGCCGCACGATCTGTCCTTCAAGGACATCGAGGACGAGGTAAAGACGCACGAGCTGATCGTGATCCACACCTCCACCCCCAGCTTCAAGTCCGACATCCGCACCGCCAAGATGGTGCGCGACATCAACCCGACCGCCAAGATCGGCTTCATCGGCGCCAAGGTCGCGGTCGAACCCGTCGAGAGCATGGAAGCCTGCCCGTCGCTCGATTTCGTCGCGCGCAACGAATACGACTTCACCATCAAGGAACTGGCCGAGGGCGCCGACTGGTCGACCATCGCCGGCCTGACCTATCGCAACGACAAGCGCGAGATCATCTCCAACCCGGAACGCGAGATCCTGGTGGACATGGACAAGCTGCCGTCGGTCTTGCCGCTCTACAAGCAGCTTGATGTGAAGAAGTATTTCGGCGGCTACCTGCTGCACCCCTATATGAGCTGGTACACCGGCCGCGGCTGCAAGTCGCGCTGCACCTTCTGCCTGTGGCCCCAGACCATCGGCGGCCACAAGTACCGCTTCATGTCCACCGCCCGCGTGGTGAAGGACGTGCAGTATGTGAAGGACAATTTCCCGGAAGTCCGCGAAATCTTCTTCGACGACGATACCCTGACCGACAATCACGACCGCGTGGAAGAACTGGCCAAGGCGCTCGGGCCCCTGGGCATCACCTGGTCGTGCAACGCCAAGGCCAACGTTCCGCGCAAGACGCTGGAGGTGATGAAGGCCAATGGTCTTCGCCTGCTGCTGGTCGGTTATGAATCCGGCAACCAGCAGATCCTGCACAACATCAAGAAGGGCCTTCTGGTCGACGTCGCCAAGCGCTTCAGCAAGGACTGCCGCGAGCTGGGCATCGTCGTGCACGGCACCTTCATCCTGGGCCTGCCGGGCGAGACCCGCGAGACCATCCAGGAAACCCTGGCGTTTGCGAAGGAAGTGAACCCGCACACCATCCAGGTGTCGCTGGCCGCGCCTTATCCGGGCACCTTCCTGTACAAGCAGGCCAAGGAAAATGGCTGGTTTGCGTCGGACGTCGATCTTCTGACCGACGACGGCACCCAGATCGCGCCGCTGAACTATCCGCACCTGGGCCACACCGAAATCTTCGAGTCGGTCGAGGACTTCTACAAGAAGTTCTATTTCCGCCCCTCCAAGATCGCCGAGATCGTCAAGGAAATGCTCACCAGCCGCGACATGCTGGTGCGCCGCCTGCGCGAGGGCGTCGAGTTCTTCCAGTTCCTGCGCAAGCGCGAGGACATGATCGTCTCTTAAGGCGATCGCAAAATCTGAACTGGTCGGGGCCCGCTGTTGCGGGCCTTGGCGTTTCCGGGGCTGACGTGAAGCAACTGATCGTCACATCTGATGACTTCGGTGCCGCCATCGCGGTCAATGACGCGGTGGAGCGTGCCCATCGTGACGGCATCCTGTCGGCCGCCAGCCTGATGGTGGGCGCGCCAGCGGTTGACGATGCGGTGGCCCGCGCCAAAAACATGCCCAAGTTGCGGGTCGGCCTGCATCTGGTGCTGGTGGAAGGCAAACCCGTCCTGCCGCGCGACCAGGTGCCGGATCTTGTCGACGCGACTGGCCATTTCCGCACCGACATGGCACGCGCGGGCGCGGCGATGTTCTTCCTGCCCCATGTGAAGCGCCAGCTGCGTGCCGAGATCGAGGCCCAGTTCGCCGCCTTCGCCGCCACCGGCCTGCGCTTCGATCACGTCAACAGCCACAAGCATTTCCACCTGCATCCCACCATCGCCGCGATGATGGTCGAAACCGCCGCCCGCTATGGCGTGAAGGGCGCGCGGGTGCCGCTGGAGCCGCAGGATGTGCTGGCCAGGATCGAGCCGCGCAAGGCCAGCGCCGTGGTGGCGCTGACCGAGCCCTTTGCTCGTGCTTTGGCCCGCCGCTTCCGCCGCGCCGGCATCACCGCGCCCGATGCCGTATTCGGCCTGGCCTGGTCAGGCGCCATGACCGGGGACCGGCTGAAGGGGCTGGTCGCGAACCTGCCGGACGGGCTGAGCGAGATTTACGTCCACCCCGCCACCGGTCCCTATACGGGCTCCGCGCCCGGCTATCAGTACCGCGCCGAACTGGACGGCCTGACCGATCCCGCCGTGGTGCGCGCCGTGGCGGCCCAGGATATCCGCCTCGGCGGTTTCGCCGACTTCTGCTATAATGAAAACAAGGACTTACAGGGGGGAGGGGGCCATGGAAATTGAGGTTCAAATGGGCACCCTGAAAGAGTATTGCAGGTGCGAGAATTGGAGCTGCCGCCGTGTCTAGCCACGCTTTCACCATCCCGGCCGAACTGACCCAGGATACCGGCGACCTGCCCGGCGAGGGCCCGATCAAATACGGCTCCGACGAACACAAGCGGCTGTTCTGCAAGACCTTGCTGGACACCCACGATCCCTATCGCCCCAAGGTGCTGGACTGGCCACGCCTGGGCGAGGAAGCCGAGAAGCGCATCACCAGCCTGCCCATCTGGGACATCGCGGTGCAGACCGAGAACCGCGCCGGCCTGAACGTCTGCACCTATGCGGAAGGGATCACCGACCCGCTGCTGAACAAGGCGGTGCAGCTGAACGGCTTTGAGGAGCGCCGCCATCGCCATGTGCTGGCCAACCTGGTCGAGGCCTATGGCATCAAGCTGGCGCCCGAGCCCGCCTATCCGCGCCCGAAGGACCCGGAGTGGGCCTTCATGGTCACCGGCTATAGCGAGTGCATCGACAGCTTCTTTGCGTTCGGTTTGTTCAAGGCTGCGGCCGACACCGGCTATTTCCCGCCGGAGCTGATCCAGACCTTCGATCCGGTGGTGAACGAGGAAGCCCGCCACATCCTGTTCTTCGTGAATTGGGTTGCCTGGCATCGCCGCAACATGCCGCTGTGGCGCCGGCCGTATTTCGAGTTGAAAGTGCTGGCGGTGTGGATCTTCCTGATCTACGAGCGCATGGGCATTGCCAGCGACGTGTCCAACGGCCAACAGGACAACAACTTCACCATGAACGGCGCCGAACAGCTGGGCGCCGACATCGATGTGGGCGAGTTGATCGCGCTGTGCGTGGCCGAAAACGACCGCCGCATGAAGCCGTATGATAACCGGCTGAAGCGCCCGCGTTTCGTGCCGTTCATGGCGCGGCTGGCGCTGAAGTTCATCGGCCCGAAGAAAAAGGCTGCCTGACCATGAAAATCGGATCGCCCGAGCATCGCGACACCTTCTGCCGCCATTTCATGCAGACCTATACCGAGTTCGATCCGGAAACGCTGCCCTGGCCGGAACTGGACGCCGAGGCGCTGCAGCGCCTGAAGTCGGTGCCGTTCTGGGAAGAGGTTTTCTATACCGAGCGCCGCGCCGGCGCGATCGTGGCGGAATTCGTGAAAACGATCCAGGACCCGGTGATGAAGGAAGCCGTGGCATTGCAGGGCTTCGAGGAAGCCCGCCACGCCAAGCTGATCCGCGTCATGATCCAGAAATACGGTATCGATGCCGCGGAACGCCCGCTGGAAGATGTCAGCGACAATGTCGAAACCCGCTTCAAGGATTTCGGCTTCGGCGAATGCATGGACAGCTTCCTGGGCTTTGGCGTGTTCAAGATCGCCATGGTCAACAATTTCCTGCCCAAGGAGATGTTCGCGATCTTCGAAACCCTGATGTACGAGGAAACCCGCCACATCGTCTTCTTCGTCAACTGGATGGCCTACAATCAGGCGCAGAAGGGCTTCTTCGCCAAGATGATGCTGCCCTTCACCGATTTCCGTTACTACATGCGCGCGCTGGGCCGCATGATCGGCACCGCCAAGCGCGGTGCGGAGATGAACGACGGCAAGGAATTCTCCACCACCCAGGCCAGCGTGTTCCTGGATGGCTTCACCTTCCGCCGCTTTCTGGAAGACTGCTATTCCGAGAACCGCCGCCGCATGGGCGCTTTCGACCAGGAATTGCTGAAGCCCAGTTTCCTGCCGCAGCTGGCGGAAACCGCCTTGGGTGCGATGCGGTTCTGGAGTTTCCGCGCCAAGCCGCTGCCCGCCTGACATGAAGTGGGGCGTCGCCATCGCGCTTCTGGCGGGCGTCGTCGCGGCCGCATGGCTGTTCTGGGCGGTCGGTTTTGCGCCCGTCTTCGCCGCGGTCGCGCGCGCGGGCTTTGGCGGCGTGGCACTTCTATGCGGTTATGCGCTGGTGGTGTTCGTTGCGCTGGCGCTGGCCTGGTATTTCCTGGTCCCGCCCGAGCATCGCCGCAGCGTCAGGGATTTTTATGTCGGCCGCCTGGTACGCGACTCGATCGCCGAGATTTCACCCTTCTCGCCGGTGGGCGGCATGGTGGCTGCCGCGCGGCTGATGATCCTGAAAGGCATGAACAGCGGCTATGCCGCCGCTTCGGTCGCCGCCGATGCCACCACCGAAGCGATGGCGCAGGTCGCCTTTCTGGCTTTTGGGCTGGGCTGGGGCGTCACCCAGTTCAGCCACATCCAGGGCGGCGAGGGCCTGACACGCTGGATGATCCTGGTGCTGCTGGCGGCGGTGCCGGCGATCGCGCTGCTGATCTTCCTGCAACGTCGCGGCGCGGCTTTTGCCGAGCGGCTGGCCGGGCGCTTCTTCCCGCAGGTCCGCGAAGGCAGCTCGTTCCGCGAGGCGATGCATGCGCTGTATGACAGCAAGACACGGCTGACCTTGTCGGCGCTGTGGCACCTGATCGCCTGGGTCGGCGGCGGCGTGGGCACCTACATCGCCTTCCACCTGGTGGGCGGCAAGATCACCTTGCTGAACGCGGTGGCGCTGGAAGCCCTGTTGTCGACCTTGCGCAGCATTGCCGCTCCGGTACCTGCGGCCATCGGCGTGCAGGAATGGAGCTACGCGCTTCTCGCCAGGCTTTTCGGCCTGCCCGAGGAAATGGGCGTGGCTGTGTCGCTGCTGAAGCGCGCGCGGGAGATCGTGCTGGGCGTGCCCGCGCTGATTTATTGGCAGGGTGTCGAGGGTCGCCGGGCTTTGGCGGGGGCAAGCGATGTCTGACGTCGCTCTTGTCACCGGTGCGTCCGGTTTCGTCGGCTCGGCCGTGGCCCGTGCGCTGGTCAAGCGCGGGATGCATGTGCGGGTGCTGATGCGCCCCACCGCCTCGCGGGTCAACATCTCCCAGCTGCATTGCGAGCCGGTGATCGGCGACATGCGCGATGAGGCGTCGATGACCGCTGCCATGAAAGGCGCACGTTATCTGTTTCATGTCGCCGCCGATTACCGGCTGTGGGCGCGCGATCCCTCCGAAATCGAGCGCAACAACCTGGCAGGTGCCAAGGCGACCATGGGTGCCGCGCTGAAGTCCGGCGTCGAGAAAGTGATCTACACCTCATCCGTCGCGGCGCTGAAGCCTGGCGAGAAAGCGGTGGACGAAACCTCGCGTCATACCGTGCAAAGCGTGATCGGCGCCTACAAGCGCAGCAAGCTGGTGGCCGAACGCGAAGTCGAACGTCTGATCCTGCAGGAAAAACTTCCCGCGGTTCTGGTCGCTCCTTCGACGCCCATAGGCCCGCGCGACATCAAGCCCACGCCTACGGGGCGCACCATCGTCGAAGCCGCGTCCGGCCGCATGCCGGCCTATGTCGATACCGGCCTGAACCTGGTGCATGTCGACGACGTGGCCCAGGGCCATTTGCTGGCGCTGGACAAGGGCAAGATCGGCGAGAATTACATCCTGGGTGGCGAAGATGTGTCGCTGCAGGCCATGCTGGGCGACATCGCCTTCATCTCCGGCCGCCGAGCGCCCACCTTGAAGCTGCCGCGCGCGCCGCTGTTTCCCATCGCCTATGCCGCCGAGGCGATCGCCCGCGTCACCGGCAAGGAGCCGCTGCTGACCGCCGACGCGCTGCGTATGTCGCGCTACCGCATGTTCTTCAGCTCGGAAAAAGCCCGGCGCGAACTGGGATACACCACGCGGCCCTATCGCGAAGGGTTGCGGGACGCCTTCGCCTGGTTTTCCGAGAACGGATACTTGCGATGATCGCGGGCATCCTGTTCGGTTTCCTGCCGCTGGCGATCTGGCTGTATCTGCTGCTGTTCCATCACGACTATTGGCTGCTGCGCGAACGCGACGCCATGCCGGTTGTCATGCCGGAAATCTGGCCAAGTGTGGTGGCGGTGGTGCCGGCGCGCAACGAAGCCGATGTCATCCAGCGCAGCATCGGCAGCCTGCTCGCGCAGGAGTATCCAGGTCGATTCCATGTGGTCGTGATCGACGACCAGTCTGAAGACGGCACGGCTGACCTGGCTCGTGCCCTGGGCGGCAGCCAGCTCACCGTGTCGACCGGTGGGCCGCGCCCACCGGGCTGGACCGGCAAGTTGTGGGCGATGGAGCAGGGCAGCCACCTGGCCGCCTCCTTGTCGCCGGAATTTGTCTGGTTCACCGATGCCGACATCGCGCACAGTCCCGACAATCTTCGCCAGCTGGTGGCGCGTGCCCAGGATGGCAACAGGGTCCTGGTCTCGCTGATGGCGCGGTTGTCGTGCAAAACCACCGCCGAGCACTTCCTGATCCCGGCCTTTGTATTTTTCTTCGATATGCTTTTCCCGTTCGGCGCCGTCAACGATCCCGCGGAAAAGACGGCCGCGGCGGCCGGCGGCTGCATGCTGGCCCGCCGCTCCGCGTTGGAGGCGGCCGGCGGCATTGCTGCGATAAAGGCCAACATCATTGACGATTGTGCGCTGGGTCGCGCGATGAAACGGCAGGGGCCGATCTGGCTGGGCCTTACCGATCGCGCGGTCAGCTTGCGCCCCTATGAACACCTGGCCGATATCCGTGGCATGGTGGCACGCTCGGCCTATGCCCAGCTGGGCTATTCGCCGTTGGCCTTGGCCGGCACGATGCTGGGACTGGCGCTGGTTTATATCGCGCCGGTGATGACGGCCCTGTTCGGCACCGGGGTATCGCAGCTGGCGGCATACGTCGCCTGGCTGCTGATGGCGGCGCAGTTTCAGCCCATGCTGCGCTTCTATCGCCTGTCGCCGCTGTGGGGCTTCGCCTTGCCGCTGATCGGCGCTTTCTATGCCGGTTTCACGCTGGAGTCCGCGATCCTGCACTGGAGCGGCAAGGGCGGCATGTGGAAAGGCCGCGCCCAGGCCCATGACGTGGCGGGGACCGGCGCATGAGTGTTGCTGAGCTTCAGTCCGGCAAGGGGCACAAGGACGAGAATTTCCCCGTCGCCTCCGTCCTCATCGCGCCCAGGAACAGGCCGCCGGTGATGGCCTTCTACAATTTCGTACGCGCCGCCGATGACGTGTCCGACAATGCGGCGACGAGCGCGGACGAAAAGCTGCGCCTGCTGGAGCTGATGCGCGCCAGTCTGGTGGGTGAGAGCGATGTGGTGCCCGAAGGCGTGAAGCTGCGTGCCGTACTGGCCGAACGCGGCCTGTCGCCAGTGCATGCGCTGGACCTGCTGGAAGCTTTCCGGCGCGACTGCACCAAGCTGCGCTATCGCGATTGGGACGATCTGATCGATTATTGCCGCTACTCGGCCATGCCGGTGGGCCGCTTCGTGCTGGACGTGCATGGCGAAAGCCGCGACCTGTGGTCCGCCAACGATGCACTGTGCGCCGCCTTGCAGGTGATCAACCACCTGCAGGATTGCGGCAAGGACTATCGCGAACTGAACCGGGTCTATATCCCCGAACCGATGCTGGCTGAAGCCGGCATCACGGTGGAAGCGCTGGGCGAGAACAAAGCCAACCCGGCGCTCGCGCGCGTCATCACCGAACTGGCGCACAAGAATGCCGGGTTGCTCGACATCTCGCGTGCGTTTTCGCGCGGCATCAAGGACACGCGCCTGTCACTGGAGGTCGACCTGATCCAGACCCTGGCCGACGACCTGAACACCATGCTGCTGGCGCGCGATCCGCTGTCGCAGCCGGTCCACCATTCCAAGGGCGACGTCGTCGCCCTGTTCCTGAAACGCTTTCCAGGATTCGCGTTGATGAGGCTGATGCGCAAATGACCAACGCGGAAAATATCGGCGCCCCCGCCGCCAAGGCGGTGCAGAAGAAGGCCAGTGGCAGCTCGTTCTATATGGCGATGCGACTGATGCCGGCAGAGGAACGCGACGCCATGTTCGCGATCTATGCCTTCTGTCGCAAGGTGGACGACATTGCCGATGACGGCCTGGGCACCCGGCCCGAGCGCCATGACAAGCTGGAGCAATGGCGCGCCGACCTGGCGGCGCTGTATGCCGGCGAGGTGCGCCCGCAGGTGCGGTTCCTGGCGCCGGCGGTGGCGCAGTATGGCTTGCGTCAGGAAGATTTCCTGGCCGTGCTGGACGGCATGGACATGGACGTGGCCGAAGATATTGTCGCGCCCGGCCTGGCAACGCTCGATCTCTATTGCGACCGTGTCGCCAGTGCTGTCGGCCGCTTGTCCATCAAGGTGTTCGGCATGGACGAGGGCCCGGGCTTCGAACTGGCGCATCATCTGGGCCGTGCACTGCAGCTGACCAATATCCTGCGCGACATCGATGAAGACGCCGCAATCGGACGCCTCTATTTGCCGCGCGAATATCTGGAAGAGATGAATTGCTGCCGCCAGATGGACCCCAAGACCATCATCAGCCAGCCCGCCATCGACGGCGTCTGCCGCAAGGTCGCCAAGCTAGCGCATCATCACTATGCACAAGCCGACGGGGTGATGGCTAAGCGCCCCAAGGGCCGCATCAAGACGCCGCGCCTGATGGGCGCGGTCTATTCCGAAATTCTCAAGGCCAGCGAAGCGCAGGGCTTTGCGCCGCCGCGTCATCGCGTGTCGCTGCCCAAGTCGCGGCTGCTGTCGCTGGTGCTGCGCCAAGGCATCTTCGGCTGATGGCCAAGGCTTATGTCATCGGCGCCGGTCTGGCCGGCCTGTCGGCGGCCACCATTCTGGCCGCGCGCGGCGCGCAGGTCGAGCTGATCGAAGCGGCCGGGCAAGCGGGCGGCCGCTGCCGTTCCTATTTCGACACCCAGCTGAACCAGGTGATCGACAACGGCAACCATCTGGTGCTGTCCGGCAACCGGGCGGTCCACGAATATCTGGCGCGCATCGACGCGCGCAAGGTTTTGACCGGGCCGGCGCATGCGGAATTTCCCTTTTCCGACCTGCGCCATGGCGTGACCTGGATCCTCAAGCCCAATGAAGGCTCGCTGCCCTGGTGGATCACGCGCGATGGCCGCCGCGTGCCAGGCACGCGCGCCATGGACTATCTGGGGTATGCGCCGCTTCTTTGGGCCGGGCGCAAGGTGCGCATCGACCAGGTGATGAAGCCCGGCGGCACGCTGTGGGACCGGTTGATGCATCCCTTCCTGCTGGCGGCGCTGAACACCGAACCGGAAGCATCGTCTGCCCGGCTGGCCGGTGCAATTTTGAAAGAAACCTTGGTCAAGGGCGGCAAGTATTATCGCCCGCGTGTGGCGCATCCCACCCTGGCGCATGCCTTTGTCGATCCGGCGCTGAAATTCCTGGAAGCGCGCGGTGCCAAGGTGCGCCTCTCCACCCGTGTGCGCGGATTGACCATGGGACCGCGCCAGGTGATGGCGCTGGATGTGCCCGACGCGACGCTTCCGGTCGGTGCGCGCGATATCGTGGTGCTGGCGGCGCCCCCCTGGGTCGCGGCAGACCTGGTGCCGGGACTGACCGTGCCCGATGACTTCCGCTCCATCGTCAATGCGCATTTCCGGATCGCCGCACCCCAGGGAACGCCGCATATCCTGGGCGTGATCGGCGGCACCGCGGAATGGATATTTGCCTTCGACGACCGGGTCTCGGTCACCGTGTCGGGAGCCGATGCCATCGTCGACCAGGATCGCGAGGAATTGGCGCGGCGCATCTGGACCGATGTGCAAAGGGCGCTGGCGATCGATGCGCCCCTGCCGCCCTGGCAGATCGTCAAGGAAAAGCGCGCCACCTTTGCCGCCACGCCGCAGCAGGATGCCCGCCGCCCCCATGCCAGGACCCGCTGGAAGAACCTGGTCCTGGCCGGCGACTGGACCCAGACGGGGTTGCCCGCCACCATCGAGGGCGCCCTGCGCTCGGGCGAAACGGCGGCGGCTTTGGCGCTGAAGCAACTGCATTTATAGTATGGCCATGAACCAGCTGAACCCGAGCGAGTTTGTCGATGTCGAAGCGGCGGTGCGCGCTGCCACCGACGCGATCCTCGCCCAGCAGAAGCCCGATGGGCACTGGGTCTATGAGCTGGAGGCCGATGCCACCATTCCGGCCGAATATGTGCTCTTGGTGCACTGGCTGGGTGAGACGCCGAACCTGGAACTGGAGCGCAAGATCGGCGTCTATCTGCGCCGCATCCAGGGCGCGCATGGCGGCTGGCCGCTGTATCACGAAGGCGCCTTCGACATCTCCGCGACGGTGAAGGCCTATTTCGCCCTGAAGATGATCGGCGACGATATCGACGCGCCGCACATGGTGCGCGCCCGCGAGGCGCTTCACGCGCGGGGCGGTGCGATCAAGGCCAATGTCTTCACCCGCATCCTGCTGTGCCTGTATGGCGAATGTTCGTGGAATGACGTGCCGACGGTGCCGCCGGAGCTGATCCTGCTGCCGCGCTGGTTTCCGATCCATCTGTCGAAGATGAGCTATTGGGCGCGCACCGTGATCGTGCCGCTGCTGGTGTTGTGCGCTTTAAAGCCGCTGGCCAGGAATCCGCGCAATATTCATGTGGCCGAGCTGTTCGTGCCCGGCGTGCCGGCCGCATCGCCGCGTGCGCCCCATCAGAGCGCCGGCTGGTCGGCCTTCTTCGGCGCGCTGGACGTGGTGCTGAAGCGCATGCCGTGGCCGAAAGGCGCCCGCGCCAAGGCGATCGAGAAATGCCGTACCTGGACCACCGAGCGCCTGAACGGCCAGGACGGGTTGGGCGCGATCTATCCCGCCATGGCCAACAGCGTGATGATGTACGACGTGCTGGGCTATCCCGCCGATCACCCCGACCGCGCCATCGCGCGCAAGTCGGTCGATCTGCTGCTGGTGGTGAAGGACGAGGAAGCCTATTGCCAGCCCTGCGTCTCGCCGGTGTGGGATACAGCGCTGGTGGCGCATGCCTTGCTCGAAACCAAGGACGAGGCGGCCCAGAAGGCCGTGCAGCGCGGGCTCGACTGGTTGCGCCCGCTGCAGGTGCTGGATGTCGCCGGCGACTGGGCCGAGGAAAAACCCGGTGTGCGGCCCGGCGGCTGGGCCTTCCAGTATCGCAATGACCATTATCCGGACCTGGACGATACCGCGGTGGTGGTGATGGCCTTCGATCGCGCCGGCGTGGCGCGCGATGACGTGGCGATCGCGCGCGGCCGCGAATGGGTGGAAGGTTTGCAGAGCCGCGACGGCGGCTGGGGTGCCTTCGATGCCGACAACAGCTACTACTACCTGAACAACATTCCCTTTGCCGATCACGGCGCGCTGCTGGACCCGCCGACCGAGGACGTGTCGGGGCGTTGTGTCGGCATGCTGGCGCAGCTGGGCGAAGGCGGAAAGCCGCTGGCCGATGGTGTGGAGTATTTGCGCAAGAAGCAGATGGCGGACGGCAGCTGGTGGGGCCGCTGGGGCGTCAACTACATCTATGGCACCTGGTCTTCGTTGGCCGGGCTGAATGGCGCGGGGCTGACTCCCAATGACCCCACGATGAAGCGCGGCGCCGACTGGCTGATAGAAATCCAGAACCAAGACGGCGGCTGGGGCGAGAACTGCGACAGCTACAAGCTGGACTACAAGGGTTACGAGCCCGCGCCCTCGACCGCGTCACAGACCGCCTGGGCGCTGCTGGGCCTGATGGCGGCAGGGCAGGTCGATCATCCCGCCGTGGCGCGGGGCGTGAATTACCTGAAGGCGACTCAGGAAGCCGACGGCTTGTGGAGCCAGGCGCATTATACGGGCGGCGGCTTTCCGCGGGTGTTTTACCTGAACTATCACGGCTACCCGAAATTCTTCCCGCTCTGGGCGCTGGCGCGGTATCGCAATCTCAAGGCGGGAAACAGCCGTCGCGTCGAGTTCGGGCTTTGACGATGTCGCTCGCTGCGCGTGTCGGTGCAGTATTTATGGGCCTGATAGCAGGCTTGGCGTTGTTCAACGATTTAGGAAGCCACCATTGGTTTCAGCCGTATGATCGCGTTGTCTATGGCATAGCCCTTCTCGCTGCTGCGGTTTGGTACGCTTTTTTCGGCAACGAGATGAGAGCTTGGCTTGCTGCGGAGCAGGTCAAACTGGGCGAAGAGGACAGCGTCGAATGATCACGCTTGCCGTCACCGGCATGACCAAGGAGGCCGGCGTCATCGGCACCGCCGGCGTGGTGGTCGTGGTGGGTGGCGGCGATGGCGACGGTCTGTCTGCCAAGCTCGACGCCCTGCATGGCGATATCGGCGGCGTCATTTCCATCGGCCTGGGCGGGGCGTTGTCGCCGGCGCTGAAGGTTGGTGACGTCGTGATTGGCGAAACCATCATGACCGGCGCCGAGACCTGGGACTGTCACGCCGGCTGGCGTAACCGCCTGGCTTCGCGCCTGCCCAATGCCACACAAGGTGCGGTGTTCGGCAGCGATGTGATCATCCACGAAGCGGAAACGAAATCCGGTCTTTACGACACAACCGGCGCGCTGGTGGTGGACATGGAAAGCCAGGTCGCGGCCCGTTTCGCCACCAAACGCAACCTGCCGCTGGCGGCGCTGCGTGTGATTTCCGACGATGCCGGCCATGTCCTGCCGCCGGCCGCCCTGGTGGCGATGCAGCCCGATGGCGGCATCAGCATTCCCAAAGTGCTGTGGTCGATCATAAAAAAGCCCGCCCAAATTCCGGCGCTGTTCCGGACGGGGCGGGCTTCTTCGAAAGCGTTTAAGGAATTACTCCGCTGCCGCGATCTCTGTGGTGTCGGACTTGCCGGCCTTGATCTCTGACATCTTCTTTTCGACGTGCTTGGCGAAGACGAACTCCGCCGGGCGCTGCCTGGAAAGGTCGATCTCGGGCGCGAACGGACCTTCGGTCCGCACGCCCTTCATGGCGACGGCCGCGATCTTCCAGGGCTTGCGGATGGAGTCGGTGGCGGCGGTGCCTTCGAAGCCGCAATGCACCATGCAATTGGCGCACTTCTCATACTTGCCGACGCCGTATTTTTCCCACTCGGTGCCTTCCATCAGCTCCGTGAAGGTCTTCACATAGCCTTCGCCCAAGAGGTAGCAGGGCTTCTGCCAGCCGAATACGGTCAGCAGCGGCATGGACCAGGGCGTGCACTCATAGGTCTGGTTGCCCGCCAGGAAGTCCATGAACAGGGGCGAGTTGGTGAACTCCCAGTTCTTGCCGCCATTGCCGCGCTTCAGGATCTCGCGGAACATGGTCTTGGTGCGTTCGCGGTTCAGGAAGTGCTGCTGGTCGGGCGCGCGCTCGTACGCGTAACCCGGCGAGACGGTGATGCCGTCCAGGCCCAGCTCCATCATGTGGTCGAAGAAGGCGGCGGTGCGCTCCGGATCGGCGCCGTCGAACAGCGTGCAGTTGATCTGGGTACGGAAGCCGCGTTCCTTGGCCAGCTTGATGGCGGCGACGGCCTTCTCGTAGGTGCCGTCCAGGCAAACCGACTTGTCGTGCATCATCTTGTCGCCATCGAGATGGATCGACCAGGTGAAGTTCGGATGCGGCTTGTACTGGTCGATCTTCTTGGCCAGCAGCAGCGCGTTGGTGCACAGGATGACGAACTTGTCGCGCTCGATATAGCCCTCGACGATCTTGGGCATGTCGCGGTGGAGCAGGGGCTCGCCGCCGGCGATGGAGACGGCGGGCGCGCCGCATTCCTCGATCGCGTCCATGCACTGCTGGACCGACAGGCGCTGGTTCAGGATCTCATCGGGATAGTCGATCTTGCCGCAGCCCGAGCAGGCCAGGTTGCAGCGGAACAGCGGTTCCAGCATCAGCACCAGCGGGTACTTCTTGCCCGACAGTTCCTTCTTGACGACATAGGCGCCGATCTTGGCGGCCTGACGGAACGGCAAACCCATAGCTTAAGCCCTCAGTTCTGCCGGCAGGCGGAACTCGATATGTTCCTTCTTGCCGTCCATTTGTTCGACTTCGACGTCTTCGATCTCGCCCAGTGCTTCGATCACGTGGCGCACAAGCTCTTCCGGTGCTGACGCACCAGCCGTAAGTCCGACGACCTGCTTGCCCTTGACCCATTCCGGCTTCAGTTCGCTGCCGTCATTGATCAAGTAGCTGGGAATGCCTTCCTCGATGCCGATCTCGCGCAGGCGGTTGGAATTGGAGGAATTCGCCGCGCCCACCACCAGGATCACATCGGCCACCTTGGCCAGTTCGCGCACGGAGGTCTGGCGGTTCTGGGTGGCGTAGCAGATGTCGCTGGTTTCCGGGCCGACGATGTCGCTGAACTTGTTCTTCAGCGCCTGGATGATGCCCTTGGTGTCGTCGATGGAAAGCGTGGTCTGGGTGATATAGGCGACCGGCGTGGCGACCGGGATATCCAGCGCGGCCACGTCGGCCTCGTTCTGCACCAGGGTCACCGGCGCGCCGACCTGGCCCATGGTGCCTTCGACTTCGGGATGGCCGGCATGGCCGATCAGGATCAGGGTGCGGCCATGGCTGACATAGCGCTTGCCCTGGTTATGGACTTTCGACACCAGGGGGCAGGTTGCGTCCAGCACGGGCAGGCCGCGGTCCTTGGCGGTATTGACCACGGTCAGCGGCACGCCATGGGCGGAAAAGACGGTGACGGCGCCTTCGGGGACTTCGTCCAATTCCTCGACGAAGCGCGCGCCCTTGGCCTTCAGGTTCTCGACCACGTGCTTGTTGTGCACGATCTCGTGGCGCACATAGACGGGCTCGCCGAACTTATCGAGGGCCTTCTCGACGATGTCGATGGCGCGCACGACACCGGCACAGAAACCGCGCGGCTGGGCAAGGATGACTCGCATTTCGGTCCTTCGGCTTTAACGGGCGCTCCACCACCCGGCAGAGCCCCCGCCCGCTACTCGGGCAAAAGTACTATTCGGCGCTGCAACATACGTATTTTCGCCCGCAGGGATAGGGGGTGCAACCCCTTAGTCCGCATGGGTAACAGCCGATATGGGGATTGCCGCGGAAATGTCACGGGAACCCCCGCCGGCTGGGCTGGCAGGGTGCGGGCACAGAGGCTAAAAGCGGGGCCAAACCGGCCTTTCGGGCCAGAGCGGCCGCCGCGCGGCCTCATGGGGCGTCAACATCGTGTCAGAAAGTGTGATCCAGCCAGACCGGGCCGCCATCGCGGCCCTGCCCAAGGCCATCTCCGAGTCAGCCAAGCTGGTCGATTCGACCCTGGACGCGGTCCTGCCCCAGCCTGCCGGCCGCCAGGCCCGGGTGCAGGAAGCCATGCGCTATGCCGTGATGGGCGGCGGCAAGCGGTTGCGCCCCTTCCTGGTGCTGCATTCCGCGCGCCTGTTCGGGGTCGATGATGCGCGCTCCTTGCGCGTGGGTGCGGCCATCGAATGCCTGCACACTTACAGCCTGGTGCATGACGATCTGCCCTGCATGGACGATGACGACCTGCGCCGTGGCCGCCCCACCACCCATATCGCCTTTGACGAGATGACGGCGGTGCTGGCGGGTGATGCGCTGCTGACCTACAGCTTCGAGATCCTGGCCGATGCCCACACCCATCCCGATGCCAATGTGCGCACCGCACTGATCGCGCTTTTGGCGCAGGCCGGTGGCCATGTCGGCATGATCGGCGGCCAGATCATCGACATGCTGGCGGACAAGAGCTTTGGCGTGGACGAGGTGATCGAGTTGCAGGCCAAGAAGACCGGCCGGCTGTTCGAATTCTCCTGCGAAGCCGGTCCCATCCTGAGCCAGGCCAGTGCCGACGACCGCGCCCGCCTGAAGGCCTATGCCGAGGACATGGGCGTGGTGTTCCAGATCACCGACGACCTGCTGGACGTAACCTCCACGGCCGAGAAGACCGGCAAGGCGGTGGGCAAGGATGCCGACATGGGCAAGCAGACGCTGGTGACCCTGCTAGGGTTGGAAGGTGCGCGCGCCGAAGCGCAGAAGCGCGCCGCCCGCGCGGTTGCCGCCCTTGGTCCCTATGCCGCCAAGTCGCCTGAACTGTCGGCGCTGCCATTTTTCCTGCTCGATCGGGACGCCTGACCCCCTTCAAAAAGACGGAATTTTGCCGTCATGTTCGAGCCATATTTCACCGTCGTGCGTTACACGGGGACAAAGGAGATTTTTCATGCGCCGCATTTTGAAAGCCGTTTCCGTGGCCGCCCTGATGGCCGTGGCCCCCGCCGCTCTGACCCTTCCCGTGAGCCCCGCAATGGCGCAGGGCGCCGACCCGGCCGTCAGCCAGGTGCAGGGTTTCTATGACGCGCTGACCGCCGCGATGAAGTCGGGCGGCACCACCAAGTCGCGCTATGAAAAGCTCAAGCCCGCGGTCGAGAAGGCGTTCGATCTGACGGCCATGACCGCGACTGCGGTGGGTCCGACCTTCGCCACCATGTCGGAAGCCGACAAGAAGGCGCTGACCGACGCCTTCACCAAGATGACCATAGCCAATTATGCCAAGAGCTTCGACAGCTATAGCGGCGAGAAGTTCACGGTCGAGCCCGCCTCGATCGCGCGCGGCAGCGACCATTTCGTGAAGTCGTCATTGAAGACGTCCAGCGAGACCATCGCCTTCAACTACCGCATGCATCAGGTGGGTTCGGACTGGAAGATCACTGACGTCTATCTGGCCGGCAATATCAGCCAGATGGCGCAGAAACGTTCCGATTTTGCCGGCACCTTGGCGTCGGGCGGCCCGCAGGGCCTGGCCAAGAAGATCAACGCGCTCGCCGACCAGACCCTGGGCTAAACCTCAGGGTCATGCAGTCGCTGGTGCTCGGGCGGTTCGCCCAGGAGCGCCGGCGACAGCAGCAACGTCGTTATCAACGTCCAGCCCAGCGAGATCATCAGCAATTCGCCCATGCTGGCAGTGCCGGGATGGATGCTGAGCCACAGCGTGCCAAAGCCCGACGCCGTGGTCGCGGCTGAGAAGATCACCGCGCGCGTCAGGCTGGATGCCAGGAAGCAGCGCTGGCCATGGCGCCAGGCGACCACGAAATAGATGTTGAAGGCGACGCCGATGCCCAGGAGCAGCGGCAGCGCAATCACATTGGCGAAGTTCAGTCGCAAGCCCAGCACCACGCAGCTCGCCATGGTGAGCAGGAAGGTCAGGACCAGCGGCGCAAGCGTCATCAGCACGTCGTGGAAGCTGCGCAGCACGATCGCCAGCAGGATCACGATGGCGATGAAGCTCAGTATGCCCGCTTCCATGAAGGCACCCAGGATGGTCTTGCCGGATTCGCGGATGGATATCGGGGCGCCGGTCGCCTGGGGCGCGATGCTCAGCACCTGGTCGCTGAAGGCCGACAGGGCGGCCGGGTCGTTGGTTGTATCCTTGGGCGAGACCTGGATGCGGGCGGTGCCGTCGGCGGCGATCCAGTCGGCCTTGATCTCGGCCGGCATGGTCGCGGCGGTGACCGGCGCAGCCTTCAGCGAATCCGAGACCTGCTGCAGCATGGTCTTGAGTCCCGGCACGAAGGCCTCGGTGGCGCGGGCGCGGGCGGCGGGACCGGCCTTCACCAAGGCTGTCAGGGCGTCGGCCAGCTTGCGCGCATCCTGCGCCGGCTTGTCCGTAGCCTGACCGGCCGCGGCACGCAGCTTGCCCGCGGTGGCGGTCATGGCTGCAACGATCTCGGCATCGCTGGGCGCGGGCGCGACTTCAAACGGATTGATGGTGGCGTCCAGCAGCGAATTGGCGTCCGCGATCAGCGCCAGCTTTTCCGTCTGCTGCTCGGGCACGAAGCTGTTGAGGTCGATGGCCTGCGCCACCAGCGATCCTTGCGCGATTCTGTCCTTCAGGGCATCGGCTACCGCAAGGTTGAACGCCGGCACGTCGATGGTGTTGGGCGAGGTGACGGGGTTCTGCATCAGGTCGAGCAGGGTCGACACCGATTCCGTCTTGGGGCTGCGCAGGTCCAGCGGATTGGAGTCGAACTTCACGAACGGCATCAGCGCCAGCGAAACCAGGCCGGCAACGGCTGCGATCTGCACCACCCGCTTGCGGTGCTTGTGCATGAAGTCATCGGTCTTGCCCAGGCTGCGGAAGCCGACATCTTCGTCTTCGCCCGGCGGATCCAGCACCATCAGCAACGCCGGCAGCATGGTGATGGCCAGCAGGAAGGCTACGATCATGCCGATCCCGGCCACCTTCCCCAGTTCAGCGACGCCGGTATAGGTGGTGGGAATGAAACTGAAAAAGCCGGCCGCCGTCGCCGCCGCGGCCAGCGCCAGCGGAATGCCCACGCCGCGCCCGGCATTGGTCAGCGCATCGGCCAGCAGGTCGTCGTGGTGACGTTCGTGGCGATAGCGAACCGCATACTGGATGCCGAAATCGACACCCAGGCCGACGAAGAGCGCGATAAAGGCAATGGAAATGATGTTGAAGATACCCACCACGAACAGTCCCAGGGCCATGGTGATGGCCAGGCCCGTGAACAGCGTGACCAGGATGGCGAATATGAGCTTGAAGCTGCGCAGGGCCAGCCACAGCACCAGCAGGACGCCGCCCATCATGGCGCCGATCATCAGCCAGACGCGGTCCAGCAGGGTGGCGAATTCCTCGTCGGCCAGCGGCACGTCGCCGGTCAGCCGCACGTTCACGCCATGGGCCGGATTGATGTTCAATTGGGCGGCGGCAGCGCGGATGGCGGTCGAGGCTTCCAGTCCCGGCTCCAACGCGTTGAAGTCCAGTCGCGGCTTGACGATGATGAAGCGGCGTATTTCTTCGGAACGCGGCGCCTGTCCGGTGATCAGCGAGCGCCAGGACATATAGTCGGTTTTTCCATTGGCGGCGGCGTTCAGGACTTCGCCGAAGCGCACCATCGGCTTGTCGATGTCCGCCAGCTGGGCCTGCTTCTGGGAAACGCCCAGCAACACCGTGTCCAGGTTGGTCATCAATCCGCGCAGCGAGGGATCGTTGGCCAGGCCACCCAGGAAGGGCTGGGCCTTGATCAGCTGCTGGGTGGTGTCACGCACTTCATTCAACGACAGGAACAGCAGGCCGTTCTGGCTGAAGAACTGCCCGCCGTCCGGCCGGCGCACGCTGCGGAACAGCTTGGGATTGGCTTTCAGCCTTTCGGTCAGTCGCGAGGCTGCCGACTCCGCCAGCTCCGGCGTGGCGCCGTCGATCACCACGAGGGTCAGGTTCGACTGCTGCGGGAAATCGGCATCGAAACGCGCCTGGCGCATGCGCCAGCCGACCTTGGCGTCGATCAGCTGCGAGCTGTCGGTGTTTATGGCGAAGTTCTGGTAGACGTAATACCCGCCGCCCACCGCGAGCAGCAGCGTGGCCACGATCACCAGCCAGGGTGAGCGGCAACAGAAGGCGACAATGCGCTCGATGGTTTTCATGCCCGTTTTAGAGCATAGGACGCGGGGTCAGGGAACCCGGACCTAGAAATCCGGGAGTTGCCGGGTCGGAACCGAACGGTCCTCGATCAGGCGGGCCCGGCGCTGCAGGTAATAGGTCCGCAGGGTCGAGTAATAGTCCACGCTGGCGCGCTCGATATCACGATAGGTGATGATGTTGTTGGCGCGGTTGTCCATCGAGCCCAGGCTGGATTTCACCAGCCCGACATAATTGCGCCCGTCATAGCGGACATAGCGCAGGGGGCTGGCGAAGCCGTCGATGTAATTGCCGGCAAAGTCGCGCACGTCGGTCGCGCCACGGAAGGGCAGCACCAGATAGGGGCCCGGCGGCACGCCATAAGTGCCCATGGTCTCGCCGAAGTCGCGCGGGCGTCCGGCCAGGCCCCAGTCAGTGGCCACGTCGAAGATGCCCGCGACGCCGATGGTGGTGTTCACCACGAAGCGCGCGGCGGCGATGCCGGCATTCTCAATATCGATTTGCAGGACGTCATTGGCAAACGTGACCGGGCCGCCAAGGTTGTCGAGGACATTGTGCAGCGTGGTGCGCGCCGATTGCGGGACGGTGTCGCGATAGAAGGTGGCGGCGGGCAGGGCCGCGTTGCGGTCCAGCTTCTGGTTCATGTCGAAGAAGAAGCGGTTCACCGGCTCCAGCGGATCCATCGGCCCGCTGTCGGATGTCGAAGCGCAGCCCGAAGCGACAAGCCCCAGCGCCAGCGCGCAGGCGATGCGAAACGTCCCCATACCCATAACCTGCCGGGCCGCTTGTGCGGCGCTGTGGCAAGTCCCCCCGGATTACCGGCGACAAGCTAATCACTGCGGGATGGGGTTACGGAAGAGGTGTTTCTACCTATCTTCACCATGCCGCGAAATAATTCCGCATCGGGAACTTTTCTGGCGCCCGAAGACGCTTTCGCTTAAACAGAAGCGGCCGGAATATTGTGCAACGCCGTACACGAGGCATCATGAACCATCCCGAACTGCTGCGCCTGCGAGACAGCATCGACAATATCGACGCCGCCCTGATCCACCTGCTGGCGGAGCGCTTCAAGTGCACCCAGGCGGTGGGCGAATACAAGGCGACCCATGCGCTGCCGCCGGCCGATCCGGCGCGAGAAGCCGCGCAGATCGCGCGGTTGCGCGAGCTTGCGACCAAGGCCAAGCTGGACCCGGATTTTGCCGAGAAGTTCCTGAACTTCATCGTCAAGGAAGTGATCCGCCACCACGAGGCAATTGCAAAGGCCAAGACATGAAAGACTTTCTGGGAATCTATACCGGCAGTGATATTGCCCCCGCCGAACGACCCGACGATGCCACCATCGCGCGCGGCATGGCTGCGTGGCACAAATGGATGGACGATCACGCTGCATCGGTGGTGTTCGCGGGTGGCCCTTTGGGCAAAACCAAGCGCGTGGGCAAGGATGGCGTCACCGACATCCGCAACCGCATGGCGGGCTTTGTTATCGTGAAAGCCGAAAGCCACGAGGCGGCGGCGAAGATGTTCGAAGGCCATCCGCACTTCACCATTTTCCCCGGTGACAGCGTCGAGGTCATGCCGTGCCTGCCAGTCCCCGGCGCGCCATAGCGGCAAACAAAAAGGGCGCCCGAGGCGCCCTTTTCTTTTCAAATGTGTTGCCGATCAGAATGCCAGCGGCTTGGCGTGCTTGACGTAGGGCAGCTTCGCCACCGCGTCCGCCACCTTTTCCGGCACCGCGCCATCGACCTCGATCAGGCAGATCGCATCCTGGCCCGGGGCGCTGCGGCCCAGGGTGAAGTTGGCGATATTGACCTTGGCATCGCCCAGGATGGTGCCCAGCTGCCCGATGAAGCCCGGCTTGTCCTCGTTGACGATGTAGAACATGTGCGGCGCGAACTCCGCGTCCAGGCCGATATCCTTGATTTGGATCAGGCGCGGACGGCCGTCCGAGAATACCGTGCCGGCGACGCGGCGGGTGGATTCCACACCGGCCGCATCCTTCATCGACACCACGATCTTGATATAGCCTTCATAGACGCCCTGCGCATCGCGGCGGGTCTCGCTCACCTTGATGCCGCGTTCCTTGGCGACGACCGGGGCGTTGACCATGTTGACCTCGCTGAGGAAAGGCTTCAGCAGGCCGGCGATGGCAGCCTGGGTCAGCGCGCGGGTATTCAGCGCCGAAGGCGTGCCTTCATAGACGATCTCCACGCTGGTCAGGCTGTCGCCGGTCAACTGGCCGGCAAACGAGCCCAGCTTTTCGGCCAGCGAAATCCAGGGGCGCACCTTCTGGGCTTCCGAAGCCGAGATGGAGGGCATGTTCAGCGCATTCGTGATCGCCCCGGTCAGCAGGTAATCGCTGATCTGCTCGGCTACCTGCAGGGCGACATTTTCTTGCGCTTCGGTGGTGGAGGCGCCCAGATGCGGGGTGGCCACCACCTTCTCGTTGCCGAACAGGATGTTTTCCTTGGCCGGCTCGGTTTCGAACACGTCCAGCGCGGCGCCGGCAACATGGCCGTTGTCCAAGGCAGCTTTCAAGGCATGTTCATCAATGAGACCGCCGCGGGCGCAATTGATGATGCGCACGCCCTTCTTGGTGCGGGCCAGCGCGTCGGCCGACAGGATGTTCTTGGTCTCGGCCGTCATCGGCACATGCAGGGTGATGAAGTCGGCGCGGGCCAGCAGGTCGTTCAGCTCCACCTTCTCCACGCCCAGGTCGTTAGCGCGTTCCTGGCTCAGGAAGGGATCATAGGCGACGACGCGCATCTTCAGGCCCCTGGCGCGGTCGGCGACGATGCCGCCGATATTGCCGGCGCCGATCAGGCCCAGCACCTTGCCGGTGATTTCCACGCCCATGAAGCGGTTCTTTTCCCACTTGCCGGCCTGGGTCGAGGCATTCGCCGCGGGAAGCTCGCGCGCCAGCGCGAGCATCAGGGAGATGGCATGCTCGGCGGTGGTGATGGAGTTGCCGAAGGGCGTGTTCATCACGATCACGCCGGCGGCGGTGGCGGCGGGAATATCGACATTGTCGACGCCGATGCCGGCGCGGCCGACGACCTTCAGGTTCTTGGCGTGCTTCAGCACGTCGGCGGTCAGCTTGGTGGCGCTGCGGATGGCGATGCCGTCATACTGGTCGACGATCTTGATCAGCTCTTCCTTGGAAAGGCCAGTCTTCACATCGGCATCGACGCCGCGTTCCTTGAAGATGGCGACGGCGGCGGGCGACAGCTTGTCGGCAATAAGAACCTTGGGCATTGGGATATCCTTCTGGAATCAGTTGAGAGTTCGCGGCGACTTGCCGCGTTCATAGAAAGGTTGGCCCTGGAGCAGGGCGTCCGCCATGCCCACGGGCCGTTCCCGATCCACGCGCTGCACGTCAAATACCAAGCCCGGCAGGGCGGCGTTGGCCGCGGTTTCGATGTCGGAAACCAGGGCGGCCATGTCGCCGCTGGTCTCGATGCCGACCAGCGGATGGGACAGGCCACCGCGATCGGCGAAGGTGACTTCGATCATCCAGGCCGTGGCGACTTCGTGATGCTTCACGAATACCGCGTTCAGCGCCTCGACCAGGCCGGGCGGGAAATCGGCTTCGCCGATCACGCGCTTGGGCTGGCGGGCCTGGGGGGCGCCGTCCAGGAGTTGCGCGATCTCGTCAGGCGTGAATTCGCGCCCGAATTCCGACCGGGGATTCAGGGTCACGGGCGCGCCGCGCGTGAGGTCCAGCAGCGCACGGCCATTCACAGTCAGGAATTTGCTCTCTTCCGAGACGTATTCCTGCATCCGGGCCATGGACGTGAAGACGGGCAGGAATTTCTGGCCGTTCTTCTCGCCAGTCACCAAGGATACGCGGCTGCCGGGATCGATGTTGAACTGCTCGGTGGCGGCCTCGCGGCCTTCCACCGTGCCCAGCACCAGCAGTTCGCTTTCCAGCATCAGGCGATAGAAATCCGGTGCCGCCTGGGGGTTCTTCGCCGCCCTGACCAGCGCCTCTTCCAGCGCGTTTTCGGAGATGAAAGGCATGGCGCCTCCCTTCGTTGACGTTCAGCCCTTGACCTGCGCCCAGGCCCAGTCGAGCCAGGGCGTCAGCGCTTCCAGGTCGCTCTTCTCGACCGTGGCGCCGCACCAGATGCGCAGGCCCGGAGGGGCCGCGCGATAGCCGCCGATGTCCAGCGCCACGCCTTCCTTGTCGAGCAGCGAGGTCAGCTTCTTCAGCTTTTCCTGCTTGGCGTCGTCCGCCAGCGCGGTGAAGGCGGGATCGGTGATGGCGATGCAGACGCTGGTGTTGGAGCGAATGGCAGGATCGGCCGCCAGGAAGCCGGCCCATTGCGAGCCGTTCATCCACTTTTCCAGCACATGCAGGTTGTTGTTGGCGCGCGCGATCAGGCCTTTCAGTCCGCCCACGCTTTCCGCCCAGCTCAGCGCATCCAGATAGTCTTCGACCGCGACCATCGAGGGCGTGTTGATGGTCTCGCCTTCGAAGATGCCTTCGACCAGCTTGCCGCCCTTGGTCATGCGGAAGATCTTGGGCATGGGCCATGGCGGGGTATAGCTTTCCAGGCGCGCGACGGCGCGGGGGCTCAGGATCAGCATGCCGTGCGCGGCTTCGCCGCCCAGGACCTTCTGCCAGCTGAACGTCACCACATCGAGCTTGTCCCACGGCAGGTCCATGGCGAAGGCGGCCGAGGTGGCATCGCAGATGGTCAGGCCTTCGCGGTCGGCCGGGATCCAGTCGCCGTTGGAGACTTTCACGCCGCTGGTGGTCCCGTTCCACACGAACACCGCGTCATGGGCGGGATTGTATTGCTTGAGATCGGGAAGCTCGCCATAGCCCGCCTTGAACACGCGGGCGTCCTTGATCTTGAGCTGTTTCACCGTGTCGGTGACCCAGTCTTCCGAGAAACTTTCCCAGGCGAACAGATCGACGGGCTTGGCGCCTAGCATCGACCACAGCGCCATCTCGACCGCGCCGGTATCCGACGCCGGGACGATGCCGCAGCGATAGCCTTCGGGCAGGCCGAGCAGCGCCTTGGTGCGCTCGATGGCGTCCTTCAGCTTGGCCTTGCCGGGTTTGGAGCGGTGGGAGCGTCCCACCAGGGCGCCCTTGAGCGCTTCAGGGGTCCATCCGGGGCGCTTGGCGCAGGGACCGGAGGAAAAAAAAGGCCGTGCGGGACGCACAGCCGGACGAACAACTTCAGTCATCGCGGTTCATTCCTTCCAGAATGATAGCACCTCGTTGGGGAGGTGTGGCCCGCCGCCGATATAGGCAGATGGGTCGGGCGCGTCAACGCATGATTTTGCGTCAAACGTCGCGGAACGCCGCCGCTGCTGTGGGCGTTTCACAAAAGGTCAAAAGATTCAGGAACTTTCATGGCAACGCCCCAGACACCTGCCCCGCGCCGCACGCGCCAGGAACCCGCGCTCAACCTGCCGCTGGACAAGATTTCGTTCATCATCCTGAAGGCGCGCGAGTACGACGTGAAGGAATCCGACAGCGATCCCGACGAAGGTTCCAATCCGATCGATGACGGCCAGACCGATGTGCTGGCCGACAAGGAAGACGATCCGGTGCGCGAGGAATTGCTGGGTGCCATCCGTTCGCTGAACGATGAAGAGCGCCTGCGCCTGGTCGCGCTGGCCTGGCTGGGCCGCGGCACCTACGACTTGGATGAATGGAAGGAAGCCGTCGCCACGGCGCGCACGGAACATTCGCGCCGCACGGCGGAGTATCTGCTGACCCTTCCGCTGCTGGGCGACTATCTGGAAGACGGCCTGGCCATGTTCGACGAAGGCATTGTCGATGACAGCGACACGCGCGAGGGCTTGGATTCCGAGAACGAGCCGCTGGGCAACATGAAAGACAAGCCGCAGCGGCAGTGATCAGCCGCAGGCGTCCGTATTCGAGAAATCCCGCGTCTGACTGGTCCAGCCGATCTTGCCGTCGCGCGTCTTGATCTTCGCCCACCAGACATAGTCCGGAAGCGTCAAGGTTTTGCTGGAGGTGTCGTCCGTCAGGTCTGCGTCGAAGATCTTGCCGCGATACCAGGACGTAACAAAACCCTCACCCACACCGTGCAGCGTGTAGATCGCGTCGCCGCGCTTCAAGGATACCTCTGCCGGCTTGCCGGTCGATCTGGCTGCGGTTTTCATCGGCTTCAGTATCTGGACGGTGCCGGCGCTGCTGGTGATCACGGCACCGGTCTGCGCGGTCACGGTCATCCCGGCCGCGATCTTGGCCGTAACGGGCGATTTCAGCGATGGCTCTGCATGCAGGGTGACGGGCTTTTCCGTCTTCCAGTCGCGATAGGTGCAACACTCAAACGGGCAAGCGCCCTTGTCGACATATGGGAGCTCGGGTTTTTCGGCGCCCATCACGGCGCCCAGCAGCAACGACAGAAGCATGCACATCCCCCAATGTGAGAGGACAGGTTAGCGGAACCACGGGCTGGTTCAAACCTCGATTTCGCCCGTCAGGTACAGCGCACAGGTGCCCTGGATGACGGTGCGCGCGCCGTCATCGGTGCACAGCAAATCGCCGCCGCGCCTGGATGCCTGGCGTGCTTTCAACACGCTCTTGCCCAGGCGCTTGGCCCAGAAGGGTGTCAGCGCGCAGTGTGCTGAGCCTGTCACCGGATCTTCCGGCACCCCGAAATGCGGCGCGAAGAAGCGTGAGACCATGTCATAGGGCTTGCCGCCACCCGCGGCGGTAGCAAGCAGCGACCCGCATTGCACCGTGAGCAGCACCTGCTCCAGGTCGGGCTGCAGCACCAGCGCCTTGATGTCATCGGGTGATTGCCAAACCGCAATCATCGCGCGCGCACCGGCACCGCCGCGTGCCGCGATGTACAGCTCGGCCGGCGCAGGCGCCTTCAGGGCCTTGCCCAGCGCTTCGGCGAAGCCGTCCGGCGCGGTGAAGGGTTCGGATGGCGCCGACGGCAGCGACATCACATCGCCATTGTCGCCACGCGTGACTTTCAGTTCGCCGGAGCGGGTCTGGAAGCGCACTTCCTTTAGCGCATCGCCCAGCCTGTTGAAGATCACCCAGGCGCTCGCCAGTGTGGCGTGGCCGCACAATTCGACTTCGCTTTCGGGCGAAAACCAGCGCAGGTCATAGGCGCCCGGCCCGGTCTTCACGAAGAAGGCGGTTTCCGCGACGTTGTTCTCGGCGGCAATGCGCTGCATCAGGTCGGCATCGAGCCAGCTTTCCAGCGGCACGATGGCGGCTGGATTGCCCTCCAGCGGCTTGGCGGCAAAAGCGTCGACCTGCCAGATCCTGAGCTTCACGGAACCCTCCCTTTGATCGGGAAAGCCTATCGCGTCACCCGGCACACAGAAGCGCCGTCAGCGCATAATTGCTATGCGGGCGCGGGCAAGGCGGCAGCCGGACCGGAAAGCATCGCGGTCTTCATCGATCGCTGCAGCTTTTCGAAGGCGCGCACTTCGATCTGGCGCACGCGCTCCCTGGAGACACCGTATTTCTGCGACAGCTCTTCCAAGGTGGCCGGCTCGTCCTGCAAGCGGCGGGCCTGCAGGATGTCGCGCTCGCGCTCGGTCAGGTCCTTCATCGCGCCGACCAGCAGGTCGTGGCGATCGCCCATTTCCTCGCGCTCGGCCAGACGGGTTTCCTGGTCGACGCTGTCGTCGGCCAGCCAGTCCTGCCATTCGCTTTCGCCTTCGCTGCGCAGGGGCGCATTCAGCGATGCGTCGCCGCCCGAGAGGCGGCGGTTCATCTCGGTTACTTCGGTTTCGGTGACGCCGAGCTGGTCGGACAGGGTCGCCAGGTGCTCGGGCGTGAGATCGCCTTCCTCGATGGCGCCGATATTGTTCTTCGCCTTGCGCAGGTTAAAAAACAGCTTCTTTTGCGCCGCGGTGGTGCCCATCTTCACCAGCGACCAGGAGCGCAGGACATATTCCTGGATCGAGGCGCGGATCCACCACATGGCGTAGGTCGCCAGGCGGAAGCCCTTGTCGGGATCGAAGCGGCGCACGGCCTGCATCAGGCCGACATTGCCTTCGGAGACGATCTCAGACACCGGCAGGCCATAGCCGCGATAGCCCATGGCGATCTTGGCGACCAGACGCAGATGGCTGGTCACGAGCTTGCGGGCCGCTTCCGGGTCCTCATGCTCTTTCCACGCCTTGGCGTACATGAATTCGTCTTCAGGCGACAAAAGCGGAAACTTGCGGATCTCGGTGAGATACCGCGACAGGCCTGCTTCACCCGACAGGACGGGAAGTCCACGACTGCTCATAATTTTCCCCCTGTTCCTGGGCGTTTGAAGAGTAACGCCTGAACGCCCCGACAGTTGAAGAGAGATAAGGTTCCTCAGGCGCTATTCAAGCCGCGCAGGGCCTGAACCAAAGCTGCGAAATCTTCGGGCCAGGGGCTCTCGAAACGCAGGGTCTTGTGCAGGCTAGGGTGCTGGAATCCCAAGACAAAAGCGTGCAGGGCCTGTCGGGAAAAGCCTGTGGCCGCTGTAAACGCGGCGTCCTCGGCCGCCGTCTTGGCGCGGGGCGCCACCCGATTTCGGCCATAGGCCGGATCGCCGATCAGGGGGTGACCGAGATGGGTCAGGTGGACGCGGATCTGGTGGGTGCGCCCGGTCTCCAGCCGGCATTCGATCAGGCTGGCGAAAGGCTTTTCGGCAGGACCGTACTTCTCCAGCACCTTGTAGCGGGTGCGGGCGGATTTGCCGCCGCTGCGCAAGACCGCCATGCGCTTGCGATCGAACTGGCTGCGCCCGATCTGGCTTTCGATCAGGCCGGAGGCTTCGCGCGGGCTGCCCCACACCACGGCGTTGTAGGCGCGTTCGATGGTGTGATTGGCGAACTGCTTGGCCAGCGACGTCATCGCACGCTCGGTCTTGGCCGCGATCAACAGACCACTGGTGTCCTTGTCCAGCCGGTGAACGATACCAGGCCGCGCCTCGCCACCGATGGCCAGCGCCTTGGGACCGCAATGGGCAATCAGCGCGTTGACCAGGGTGCCGTCGGGATTGCCGGCCGCCGGATGCACCACCAACCCGGCCGGCTTGTCGATGACGATGAGGTCCTTGTCCTCATAGACCACGTTCAGCGGGATATCCTGACCCTGCGGGATGGCGGGCGCGGTTGGCGGCACATCGACGGCGAAATTGTCGCCCGCTTTGACCCTGTGGTTGGCGTCCTTTATCGTGCGGCCGCCCAGCGATACCGCGCCGGCTTCCAGCAACTGCTGAAGCCTGGAGCGGGAAAAGTCGGGCAGGGCGGCGGCCAGGAAACGGTCCAGCCGCCAGCCGGCATGGTCTTCACCCGCAAGCGCCGTGCGTAGATCCGTGGAGTCTTTCGTGTCCGACATGCCCGTGCCTGAAAAGCCGCCGGCGACCAGCCGCCGAACTGCCTGGGTCATCGTCATTATCATGAGCGCGCTGTTTGTGCTGGCTCTTTTGGGGGTGATCTGGGGCTTCGTGAAGCAGGCCCGGGTGTTCATGGCGGCGCGCGAAGCCAAGGCGCCGATCGCCGCGCCGGCGGCGCCATCGGCGACGACACCTGCGGTGCCGGGCTCGGCCGCCGCCATCTGGCTGGCGCCGGGATCGCGCATCGTCTCGGCCTCCACCGATGCGGGCAAGCTGGTGCTGCATGTCTCCACGCCCAGCGGCGGCGAGGTGGAGATCATCGACCTTCAGACCGGCAAGCTGACCGGCCAGGTAAAGACGCACTGATGCGGGTGGCGCTGTCCGCCCTCCTGCGAGCGCAAATTTTGCAGGAAGCACGCGCCGCGCGCCCGCGCGAATGCTGCGGCCTGCTTGTGGGTGTTCTCGACGGCGATGTGGCGCGGATCAATGCCCTGCATCCCGCGCGCAACCTGTCGGACGATCCCGACCGGTTCGACATCGATCCGCGCGATCACATCACGGCGCTGAAGATGGCGCGGGAAAATGGGCACGCAATCGTCGGCTGCTATCACTCCCATCCCGCTGGACGCGCGCAGCCCTCGCAGGCAGACCTTGCCGGCGCGGGCGAAGAGAATTTCCTGTGGCTGATCGCTGCAAACGAGGCGTTGAACGCCTTCGTCTATTTGCGTGGCGTGTTCACCGGTGCGGACTGGGTGACGTCGGACTCATAGGTCCGGAACTTGCCCCCCTTGAACAGGACATCGTTGGAACTGACGACATCGACCACATGGCCGGTTTCGTCGGCGATCTCGATGGTACGGTTGTTCAGTGCGCCGCCATGCAGCAGCTTTTCGCCCAAAATTTCGCGGCTGACATTGACGGCTTCGCGACGCGCGTCTTCGACGCCGGCCAATTCCTGGCCTTCCGTATCGCGGGAAATCTCGCTGCCTTCGCGGACGTGGAAGAAGTAACGGGGCATGACTTTGAACTTGTTGGCGTATTCCCTGAGCTAACACGCAAGTTAGGGCCCCGTTCCGGTCCGGGATTGGGGCGAAATTGGGCGTGCGGGGAACTTGCGGTTTTGGCCGCCCTGCCGCTATAAGCGCCGTCCGCTGGCTCCCATCGTCTAGCGGTTAGGACGCGGCCCTCTCAAGGCTGAAACCGGGGTTCGATTCCCCGTGGGAGCGCCAGCGAAAAACTCCTGACATATCAGCGTGATCGAAAAGATTTTCTCTTTTGTAGAGCGCGCGAACAAAGCGAGTTTTGGGCACTAAATGCGCTGAATTATTCGCGGTCCATGGTTGGCGGTATCGGCGGCCGATCATCAATTAGCATGCCGTGCGCGCGCGCATCCGCGATGATACCAGCGGTCGCCATGATAGCGCCCAGATGATCATTGCCATCACCATCGGCATTCTCGCCCGCCACCAGCGCGTCGGTGTGGCGCTTGATCGCGCCGATGTGCTGCATCAGGGAAATTCGCTGCCCTCGCCAATTCCATGGACCATGCTTGGCGCCCTGTGCCAGTGACGCCGCCATGATCTGCGATGCCGCAGGCGGGATCAGCTGCAGTTGCGGCTTCTGGCTACCGGCCAGGTCTTTCGGATTGTCGTGCGACATGAAGAAAATCGTACTTGTCGATCAATTCTTGGGCAAGGGCGGTCCGAACAGGCTTTTCACGAACTTTTCCCGCGCCGCGGGGTGGGACAGGCCATAGATCGCCCCGGTGCCCAGGCCGAAGCCCAAGGCGGTGGTTTCGGGGGCCGCCATCAGCGCACCGGCTTCCAGGGTCGGCTGGACAATCATCTGATACACGTCCTTGGCCGCCTTGCGCTCAAAGGTGTTGGTGTTGGGCGAGTTACGGTCACTGCCGGCATCAAGAGCGTCACCCACCAAGGTATCACCGCCGCCGACCACAGGGCCAAGCAAGGCCGTCAGCGGATCGCGCTGGTAACGGGCGCCGGTGACGGCGTTGTAAGGCGCGTCCATCGAGCCGGTAATGCCGGCGCGGGACACGGCGCGCTTAGCCTTGTCTACGAACGTCATTGGCGGCTGCCCCTTGCGAGCGGGGTCCTGAAACAGCATGTCGCGGATTTCGCCCACGCCATAGCTGACCATCAGCAGCGGGATGAGATTGACCAATGGCATAAGCGCATAAGCGCGTTCCGCAGCGTTCAGACCTGACTTGGGATTGACTGCATCTTTGGTCATTGCGGTGATGCGGTTCAGGACGTTCTTCTGAAAGGCATAGTTGAACGACTGCAGGTTGTAGATCAGGCCGCCCAGCGGATGCTGGGAGAAATAGCTGCGCGTCGCGCCGCTCGGCGCCATCACAGTCTGGGATACGAAACGGCCCAGCGCGGTGTGATAGAGCGAACCCATATCGCCGCCCTTCAGAATGTCGTCCGCCTTCGGCTTGTCCAGGTCCATGACCCAGCGGGCAAAGCTCTCGACAGGATCGCCATTGCGGCCCTTGACGGTATTCTCTCCAACGCCCATTTCCGCCAGCATGCGGCGCGCGATGGTCTGATAGTGGCTCTGGTTCACCACGTCACTCGCCAGCCGGCGGATGAAAGTCATGCCGATCTGCACCGACGCCATGCGGTTGGCTTCGGTCAGCTGGGTCAGGCCGGTGCGGGCGAAAAACTGCGACTGCACTTGCCGCGCCAGGCGCGAGCCATCCTCATTGCCCACGCGCTGCAACATGGTGAGCTGATCGATCGCTTCACCGATAAAGCCGAGGTCGCGTGCCATTTCCCGCAGATATTTCGTCCCCGCCTGGTTTCGCACCATCGGTAGCCAATGCTGCAGGGTCCGCACATAGGCCCTACCGGCGTCCAGCGTGTTGCCCGTGCGCAGCGAAATATTCACCGGTTCCGACAATGACGCGAAGACCGCGCGGGGCAGGTAGGTCAGCGCCGACCAGGTACGGGCGAAGTTGATAGCGCCACGGCCAGCGCCGGACATGGCCCATTTTCCGCCCATATTACCGGTCTGAGACTTCAGGATACGAACCACATCCGGGATCTGGCTGCCATTGCCTTCCGCGATCATGCGCGCCTTCAGGTCTTGCCATTTGCCATCCGGGTCTGAATGCCAGGCTTCGGCGTCGACACCACGCGGCGGGCGGCTAGTACGATCGCGCGGCCCAAGGCGACGGGACCATTCGGCCTTCTGCACCGCACGGCTGATATAGGCAGGCAAAATGTCGGCTGGGTTGCGCAGGTAGAAATCGCCCATGATCTCGTCCGCCTTCTTGGACAAGATGCGACCCTTAGTGAAGGTCTGGCTGCCGGCGCCGCGATCCATGAAGTCGTTGCCGTCATGATGAATACCAAGGTCGCCAAGCATGACGCGCTGGAACCACTTTTCGGCCGCTTCCTTGGCGTCCTTCATAGGCACGCCATCGGCGGCGAAGGCGCGCGCGGCGGCGGACTTGAATTTCTCCGGGTTGGCCATGACGGCATTGACGTTCTCGATACGAGGCAAGTAGCCGCGCTTCACTTCGCCAACATCGACATTGGCCTCGCGGAGATAGGTATGCGCCTCCTTCAGAATGCGCGTGATCTCGTCCGCTGCATCATGGATCGACGTGCCCGCCTTGATCGCGCCTGGGTTCTGCACCAGCCGGCCGATCTGGTTCATCGCAGCATCCTTGTCCTTCAGGCTCATGTGCTTGAAGGGTGACAGGACATCTTCCAGCTGGTTCAGCCAGCGACCACGGCGCTCGTTGATGGCCTCGAAATAGGTCTTGGCCACAGCGCCATCACGCCCGCCGCGGGGGGCGGCAAAAAACATGTCCGCAATCTCTCGGATCGGGTCGGATTTGAAGCGCGCAGCCATCGACCGCAGGCGGCCGTCATTGCTGTAGGCTAGCACTTCCAGCCAGCGGCGCATGGGATAGGTTGCCTGCCATGCGCGATCGAATTTGCTGCCCTCGCGCGCTTCCGGCTTGGGCAGGCTGGACAGCATATCTTCCAGGTGACGCGACCAGGCTTCCGCTTCGCCCTTGGCCCAGCCAAATGCATCGCCCAGGGTGCGACCCAGCAGACGCCACACTTCCGGATCACCAACGGGATTGGAGAAAAATTTGTTCGACAGATTGTCGGCAGCGTCGCGCTGGCCTTCATCCGCAAACATGTCGGACTGGTTGCGCTCCGAACGATCGCCAAACAGGCCGTCATCCGCGTGTCCCTTTTGGGCCTTGCCGGAATAGGCGCGCGGGTTCTGCTGCTTTTCTTCAGCGGCGCGCCGCGCGGCGCGGGCCTTCAGCTCATCCGCATCGGCGGCGTGTTCAGTGCCGCCTACGCGGGTTTGTCGTTCACCGGAGCCATTGCCAGCATCGCCTGCAGGCGCGTGTTCAGCGTTCCCTGCTTCAGGATCAACTCGGCCAGCGTCTTCTTCCCAGCCGGGGATGTCGTCGGTTGAGCCGCGACCGCCTTCATGGCCTGAAGGCGCTTCCTGCCCCCCTGCAACATCTTCTGCCGCTTCGCGCGGGTATCCATGGCCATAAAGGTCCTCCAACTCCTGATCGGAGAGGCCGCCCGAAACGGCCTCGTCCAGCTTACGCTGATCCTCGCGGGCATGGAAATCGGCTTCCTCGGAAGCCCGGTATTCCGCCAATTTCCGTGCCGCCACATCGGGACTATCGCCCGGCTCGACGCCGGCACGGTCCATTTCTTCATCCCGCGCGCGCTGGGCTTCATAGTCCACCGTGCGATCGGCAGGCACATGATCGGGATGATAGACCTTCTCGCCGCGCGCCTCGCGGTCCATCAGGTCATAGAGATCCTGGATGTCATCGCCGGGATAATTGCCGGTTTCCATCGCATTGGCGCCGTGGCGCGGCTCGCCGCCAAACCAGCCATCCGCCTGCAGCTGCCGGCGCATTTCATCAGGCGCCAACCCATCAGGGTTCACCACGCGCTTCTTGAACGCCTCGCCCTTGAAGCCCTGCATGATCTGGGCAACGTCACCTCGATCATCCCGAATGCCACCCTTATCGCGGATGGCGTCGAACAGCGAGCCTTCCGGCCGGGCTGGACGAGCCTGCGGCGCTCCGCGCGCATCAGCCACGTCTTTCCCCGCCTGATCCAGGTGGCGTGCCCCGCGGGGCGGGGGCAAGGCGCCAGGAGAGGCCGCCTTTCCCGCCCCGCGCGCACCACCCGCCGAACCAGGCTGGCTGCTGGGTCCATCGGACGGCGGAGGTTCGGTCGGCGCGGCCCGGCCGCGCTCATGCACAGTGAAGCCTTTGCCACCGGGGTGATTCTCGATCTCGAAAATCTGGTCGGGTGAGGTCTTGTGCCCCACGTTGACGATCCACTTGGCCGCCTGTTTCTGGTCGGCAAAGCGCACTGGGCCGCCCTTGTCGGACGCCACATAGCCGCGGTCATCGACCGGAAAACGGCCATCGGCGCCCGGCGCCGCGGCTGTGGGGCTGGCCTTGGTGTCGCCAGTGCGGCCACCCTGGGCCTGGCGGGCGCGATAGTCCGCCCCTTCCGGATCGCGCTGGCGAGCCTCGAAATCGCGGATAGCTTCTTCCTCAACGCGCGGGCGCTGTGGGCCGGGATGCGGCCCTTCCGGCTGGTCGGGCAGAGGTGAGCGACCTTCCGGCGGGGTGCCGTCTTCCGGTCCCGGCCGGGTGGCGCCGGGGAAGTCCTGGTTGGGATCGCGCGGCGTGGTGCGGAAGGTCTGGGCAGGCTCGCGCTGGATCGGCTGGGCGGGCGTGCGCGGCTGTTCCGGGGCCGGCGGGCCTTCCGCCCGGCGGACAAAATCCTGGGCCATGCGGGGCTGATCCGGCGTGTAGTTCGACGTCTTGAGCTGTTTGGCCGGAACCTCGTAGGGGACGGCTTCCAGGTCCAGCTGGCCCGTGCGCGGGTCATAGCGGTGCACCGTGGCCATATCGACGTGCTTGCCGCCAACTTCCTTGACGGTGCGCGAGACCACGCGCACGGGGAAACCATCATCCAGGACCACCTGGGTGGCGCCCACGCCATCGGGACGGGCAGCCGGTTGGGTATCGACAACCTCGTTCTCGGCCGCGATTTGGCCCTGGTGGGCCGCTTGGGTGAAGGCTTCGCCTGCCTGGCGCTGATCCTGAACCTGACTGGCGGTCTGGGGCAGGCGGCCTTCCGGCGCGACCATGCGCTCAGGCTGGGCGGTGTTGGCGTTGCCGCCGGTCATCTTGGCCCGGCTGCGCGCGACCTCATCGGCCGTCATGCGGGTGGGCTGCGCCTCGGTGGGGACCGGCAGGCCGCCACGGGCGCCAAACTTGTCCGCGGCGGCGCGGATGGCAAGATCCCCGGTGTCGGCTTGGCCCTGGGGCGTGACGGGCATGACAGGCGGCACTTCAGGGCGTGGCGCGCGCCCGGCGGCGCTGGCCATGCCGGGGTGCATTTCCCCGTTCTGAATGGCGTCATGCTCGGCCTGGGCCTGATCCACTTCCGGCTGGGCCTGGGTGGGGACGCGCTGGGCCTTGGCTTCCGCCGCACGCCGCGCCGACAGGCGATCCTGCAGCTGGATGATGCGGGGATCGTCTGGATGGGTGATGCCGTTGGCACGGTAGAAGGCCGCCATCTCTGGTGAGGCGGCAAATTCTTCGATCTCTTGGGGCGTGGGCGGAGCGTCATGGGCCGGGCCCGCGGTGGCGGGCTTGGCCTCACCGCGGGCCGCACGCCACTGGCGGAAAGCGTCAGCGGCGCCACGCAAGACCCCGACAGCCTCGGCGGGAACATGCAGGCTGCCACCAATGACAAAACCAAGAGCGGGCGCCAGCGCAGTCTGCACCGGATCGTAATGGTCCTGCTTGCCAGACGCGATGTTGAGCGCCTGAACGGCCGGATCGGTGGCAGTGTTGATGACCGCCTGCTCGGCGCCCTTGGTCGCCACGCGCGCCGCGACCTTGGCGGCCGGCGCCAATACTTTGGGAACGACTTTTTGCGCACCCTTGCTCAAAGCCTGTTCGATGAAAGTGCCGGCCTTCTCTGGCAAGCTCGCCCAGCTTTCAGGCGACAACAACGCACCCAAGACTTCACCGCCGGTGGCCGCCGCCAGATTGGCCGCCTTGTCGACTGTGCCGCCCTGCGCATTCCAGCCCGGCATCTGGTCATAGTGCTGTTGCTGGCGCTGCTGCAGCGCGACGCCGGCCGCATGGTAGCGATCAGCGGCTTCGTTTTGGCCCTGTTCGCGCAAGGTCTTCTCGACACCGCCCGTGATGGCGCTGTCAAAAACATTGGCCAACCCGCCCTGGATAGTCGATTGGGCGCCTTGGTTGAAATGCGTGCCGAAGCGATCGACCACCTGATCCCAGAGCGACGGCGTGGCGGGTGTGGGTGCCATCGTGTGCGCCTGCGGCGGCGGCGAGAACAATTCCGCATCCGACAAGCCGACGGACGGCGGCGCAACAACGGGTGCAGCCACAGCCGGCTTGATCGGCGCGGGCCCAAACAGTTCAGCGTCGGAAAGGCCGGGAGCCGACATCAGGCGCCCCCAAGCTTCCAGGACTGCGTTGCCGCATCCCAAGTCGCCAGCCCGCGCGGAGTATTGATGGTCATGCCATTCTTGCGCGCGGCCGGGGGCGGGAGCTGGGCGGGATGCTCCACCACCGGCGCCTGTGCAGGATGGGGCGTGACAGATCCGGCCGCCGGGGTGATCGCGTAATGGCCGCCAATCCCGAAGACACCACCCTGTTTGCCGAAGGTGTCGCCCGCCTTCACGCCCAAGGTGGTGAGATAAGCCTGTCCGGCCTTGGCCACATTGCCCGATGCTGCCAACTCTTGCGCGGCCGCGTTGCGCGCGCTCGCCACCAAGGCAGGATCGTTAAACGATGCCTCGAAATCTGGCGACAAGATCGGCTTGGCGGCATTCGTCGCATCGACAGCACCGGGAATGGAGCGGGCCGCTTCCAGCACCGCATCATTCACATTCTTGCCGGCGACGGCGCGCGGCTTTCCATTGGCCGAACCAGGGCCCATCTTGCCGGTGTAGAGCCCCTGGTTCACGTCGCTGTTGTCGCCGTTCAGGATGCGCGTGCCGGCCTGGCCTTCGACTGTGGCCTTGTTGGGGGCTCCCGTGACCTTGGCACCCATCGACTTGTAGCGCGGATCGGTGGGCGCGAGATAAACGGTCTCGCCCGCATTGGCCTTCAACGGCGTGTTGAAGAAACGGGTATTTTCCCCCTGGATCGTGGCAGCGTTGCGCGCATTGGCGCCGGACTGCTCGATGTTGGCCACGCCAAACTTGGTGCGGCGATCTTCACCTGCATTGCGCGCCTCGATACGGTCACTCTCTGTAGCGGTGCCGGCGAAATTCTGATCAGGCATTTTGCCCTGCATTACCAGCGACGTGCGCTTGGCGTCGGGATCGCCCAGGGCAAAAATGCCAGCGAGTTGAGAATTGCCGCCGTCCACCGCCTGCTGAATATTGCTGCTGGGGTAAGCCTGCATCAACCGTCCGCGCAGCGGCGCGGTGCGGATCGTATACTGGATCGGGCTTTCGCCCGGCATGGGCGCCAACTGGGCCTGAATGTCCGGCAGATCGTTGAACTGCTGGTTCCCCGTCTGCAAGCGATCAGCTTCCAGGCCCGTTTTGCGAGCAGAGGCCGAATTCTTCAGGACTTCCGACGAATAGTAGTCGCGCTTCATGCGCGTCTCCGGATCACCAAAAATCGCCTTGGCGAGATTGCTGGTGATCGATGAAAGATCGGGATTGTCAGAGTAGGGATTGACGACGATGGGCATATGTTCCCCCTAACCGAACATGCCGGGCGTGGCGAAAGACGGCGTGGTATAGGTGCCGCCGCCAAAAATCGAAGTCGGAAGCGTGGTCGACACACTGGGCACGGAGCCGCCAAACAGCGAGCGGCTAAGACCGGAGAACCCGCCCGGCGCGATACCTGCAGCCATGCCCCCCATGTTGAACAGTTGGCCCAAGGTGCTGAAGGTGGAGCCGGCATACTTATCGGCCGCCAACTTGCCACGCAAAGCTTCTTCCTGAGCCGCCTGAGCCGCCGCCGAACCGGACGCAATGCGCGCCGTTTCCGCAATCTTGTTGGCATTATCGCTGGCGACAATGCCAGTCTTGGTCTGGGCATCGCCATAGGCGTCCAAGGCCGCTTTGCCAGTGGCTTCCTTGATGGCCAGCGCACGCGCAGCGTCACCAGTGGCCTGGTTTCGGCTATCGACGGCGTAATTCTTGTTGGCGTCAGCCACAACCGGCGCGGTGAATGACATCGACTGCAGCGGCGACACATAGTCGCCCGTGCGCTTGGCGGTGCTGTCCGCCAGCACCTTGTCCTGGTTCGGTCGGCTGTAATTCGCCAACGTATCGGCCACAGTCGCCTTGTTCTGGTCCGCAAAGCCGGCCTGCCGCCCGCGCTCAGCCTGATAGGCTGCATCGCCGGCATTGAGGTCACGATTGACCGCGCTGGACACCTGGCCCTGGCCAATCGCCTGCATGGCGGTGCCGGCCAATGTCAACCCGATGGATACTGGATCACACATCGCCCATCATCCCACGCTGTAGCCAATGCCGGAATTGCCGCCGAACAGCTTGGCGCCGGTCGCGTAACTCGGCGTGCTGTCGGAAGCCAACTTGTTCTGTGCCGCCAACGCCGCGACATTGGTGAAAAGGTTGCCCAACGGCGAGAAGCTTGGCGTGGCCGAAATGGTCTTGGCCGCCGCCAGTGCCGACGCTGACGCGGCATCCGCGTCAGCCGAGTTGAGCAACTGGTTGGTGACCGAAGCCTTCTGGCTGTTGACTTGCGATCGCAGATTGTTGGCCACGTCACTGGCGTTGGAATTGATACCAGTCTGGTTGGTGGCGTACTGCTTGGCCAGCTGCCCAAATTCATCGCCCGCAATGGACGAATGCGTGGTGCCGTTGCGCGCCAGCGCATAGGTCAGATTTTTCTTGGCATAGTCGTACTGGTCATCCAGCTGCGGCTGGGCATAGTCCAGGTACTTCTTAGAAATGCCGTTGAAATAATTGTCGTCAAACGCCGAGAAAGCGTTGTCGATATTTGCCTGACCGGTCTGAATGTCGGCAGCACGCTTATTGGCATCAGCCCGCGCCTGATCCGCTTGCTGCTGCTGTTTCGCCGCGATGGCGCCCGCGCCACCATCCCCCATAATGCACATTAGGCCGCTGCCTCCGACTGCTGGGCAAAATCTTCCAGATGCCACTGAAACATCAGGAAGTCCTCACCGCCCTTGCCCCAATCCTTCAACACGCCCATGCGCTCACGCGCACCGAGCATCTTAAGCCATTCATGCGCCTCGGTGTGGGACGCCAAGGAACGGCAATGGGCACGATGCGCGCCGCGCTCGATCAAAAGCGGGATCATCACGCGCCGGATATGCTTGGTCAGCGAAAACGCGATCTTGTTGAAATCTGGCGTGGCAAAGCACCACACATCGAACACGCCGGGCCAAGGCTGGGCCGCGCCCAGGACGGCAATCGGCTTTTCCAGGCCAGCCATCACCGTATAGGCGCCGGCTCCAGAAGAAGCGCGCATGCAGTCATCGACCAGCACATTGGGGTTCTCGGACCAGCGAGTAGCGTATATTTCCTGCTTGTCGGCCTCGCGCATATTGCGGGCGACATAGAGCAAATCACCATCGTTCAGGGGGCTCAGGATCATCTTGCGGGTCATGCAGCCTCCAAGGCATCAAAATGGAGAGCTACGGTCGATACACGCGAATATTCTCCACCGCCCTTGCCAACAAAGCGCAATGAGACAGCCTCGCTTTCGCCGTTCACGGGAACGGCGCCTTGGCCAATGGTGCTTTTGGTCAGAGTGCAAATCTTGTCTTCGGCCAGCGGCTGATTGGGGTCGGTGCTGATATAGACATCCATCGTCCCGTCGCACACGACATCAAGACCGGTGAAGTGCTTTACCGTGGCGATCTGGCGCGCGCTTAGAAACGGGAGTTTCACGTCCATCGCCTGATCGGAATAAGTGTCGTTGTCGTCGCCGCCATAGAGGTAAATGACATTGCCGGCGCGCGCATAGAGGCGCTCGTTCAGCACGGAAAACTCTGTGATGGACAAGCCGGTTTCATATGTCGTCCATGCCGCGATCTTGGCGCCGGGAAAGTAGCTGAAGACATAAGTGACGGTGCCGATCTGCAACAAAAACCGTCCTTCGATCGGCTCGATGATCGAAACGGCATTCGCCGCATTATCGCCGGCCGCTTTGATGGCGTCGATGATTACCGGGTCCATCGGGGAGCCAATATCGGACAAGGCGGCCGTGCCGGTGACTGCACGCACCTTCAGACTGCGCAAGCCAGTGTCCGAGAGGAAGAAAGTGTCTGCATCACCAAACGGCGTAACCGATCGCGGCGCCAGGGCTCCGATATTGGAAAGCACTTGAACCTGCTTGTTGTTGGCAGGATCGGCATCGATATTCCAGATTTGCGTGGTGCTGCGCGAAAACACCGCCAGGTTTCCCTGGAACGGAGAAAGCGAAGTGAGGGCTTCGGCGCCGGCAACTTCTGACGACATGTCGATCACGAAAGACCCGGTGCCACCGTTCCATTCGGTTGGATCATCGATCGCAGAGCCGAAGAGATTGGGGCCAGCGATGGCGCACGCGCGACCCTGCGTCGGAAGCACAAAAGTCGCGTCTTCGCCAGCGGCAGAGTTCTCAGACGCACCTGCGCTTCCATAAGTCGTGTCATTCAGCGTGATGGAATAGCTATCACCCTGTTCGAAAGTGCCGCCGAAATTCACGCTCACCTTCTTGGGTAGGCCGGTGGTGGCATTCACGCCGCCGGCCATGTTGGCAGGCGTAACCGTGCCCGTACCAGTTGCTGTAACAACAACGGCATATCCATTCGGACCAGTGCCCAAACCAGGACTTGCAGAAATCGTTACCACGCCGCCTACAACCGATGCAGTGTAATCCGGCGAAGACACGTAGCCGTTAATCTGGACGGCAACGGCGGACGCCAGATCATTGGTCAAATTCGGCGCGCTGGGATCAGGGGCTATATTGGCGCCCAGGATTTCAACGCCGTTCACCGTGATGCTGGTGACGTGCTTGTTGGAAGCAATGCCGCTGAAGGTGACCGTGCCCTTTGAAACGGTTTCGGCAGCGGGCGCTGCAGACGCTTGGACAACAGAAGCAATGGCATATTGGTCGTTGACGCCCCCGGCACCGTTGGTCGCCATGGTGGAGATAGTGAAGTCATCGTTGACTGGCCCGGTAATCTGGACCGAGGCGCCGGCTGCAGTCGCCGTGAAACCCGAGCTGGTATTGATGAGGGCGGCGAAATGGGCGGCAATATCCGAGTAGCTGGTCATGCCAGATCCGACAGAACCCGACACCCAGTCAGAGACCAATACGCCATCGAAGAAGCACGCGCTCATGCCGTTGGCGAACGTAGCAATGGCAAAAATCTTGCCTTTGATGACGGCGGCGCAGCGAATGCCGGTCATGGAAGAGCCATCTGGATACTGAAGCCGCTGATAATTCACATCAGCCGGCATCGCCGGGGCGGCGATCGATCCAAACACATACAGCTTGCCCGATGCGGTGACCTGTCCGAACGTGTTGGCCGGCAACGTGTACTTGGGCACGAACGCCTTGCAACTTTCGGCGTCGCCACCGCGCGTGATGTTGGCATTCTTCGCCCAGTACAGGGAGCCAGGCGGCATCGACAAGATATGCTTACGCCCATCCTGCCCAAGCCGGAAATCTTCGATCACGAAATAGCCCATGATCAGCCCCCGCTCGGCGCAGGAGTGATGACGATACGGTGCGGATAGCCGCGGCGCTCATTCGGGTTGCTGCCACCACCGGACACAAAGGTGTCCTTGTTCGCCAGTTTGCGCTTCTGGCTGAGAAGGTGGCCATCGGCCTTCGCCGCGTAATACTGGCGGTCCTTGGCCGGGCAAAGATCGGTCGCAGCAAACAAAACGATCAGCAGATCATCGAGGTCGCAGGTATCGGTGTCCGCAATCAGCGCCGACAAGGTGCGCTGACCATAAAAGCGCATCAGCGATCCGTTGCTGGCCGGCAACGGCCATACTTCGATCATGTCGCCATTGTCGGGGTCATTGTAGAAATCCCAACGACGCGCAGGATCGTTTCGGCTGTTGGTTTCCGGGTTCAGCGCATTGTAATCGGCACTGGTAATACCCTGGATGACCGGAAACCATTGGCCGGAATAATAGACCTCGATCTTGCCGATGTTCTCCAAATTCATGTCGGATGGCGGTGCGTAGTACCGCTGTCCGGCCGCGAGTGTTACGTCACGCTTGATGAATTTGATGGGCCAGTCGTGTTCATCATAAAGGCGCTGTTGCGCGGAACGAAGCGCGTGAGCATGGCTCTCGCGCGTGTTGCTGCCAAGCGCCGGGCTTTCCGCGAGTTTCAATTCGCGGCGAAGCATCTGGATCAAGGCATTCAACGTCGTTCCGCGCATCGGCGTTTATCACTCGCCCCCGAAAACGCCCTTGAGGATGGCCGCCTTCAAGTCGGCCAGCTTGTCGGGCACGCTGGACAGGTCCACTTCGTTGTCCTTGGCGATCTGGTACAGGTCCGCCTTGACGGTTGCGTTGCTGATCTGCTCGCGCAGAAGGCGGTCGTCTTCGTCTTCGACCGGGACGGGCGGATCTTCAGGCTCGACCACAGCGACATCACCGCTGTTGCCTTCGCCGCCGGTCTCTCCATCGCTACCTTCGGCTTCTTCTTCGCCGCCATCGCCGCGTGCGATGTCCTTCAGCGACACGGGCAGCTTGGTGAACTGACCGGGGAACAGACGATCGACCACATGCTCGCCATAGATGGTGGACAAGCGGCTGCGCTCATCCTGGTGCGGGATCTTGTCCATGTGCGTGGGCTGGATGTTGATCACCGACCCTTCGCCATGAATTTCGGTCAGAATGGCGATTTCCGCCGGGCTGACATTGGACTTCTCCACGGTGTTGCCGACATCGCCGCTCAACCGAACCGTGCAATTGCAACGCTGCATCTTTCTCTCCTGGTTTGGGGCTTAGAAAAACGGCGGGATGGCAAAGCCCCGGAAAAGCCATCCCGCCAGTCTTCAGATCGCAGGCCGGTTGGGTTAGCCCGCGAACTGGTCCGCCCCCAGGTAACCGGGATCAGGCAGCGCGCAGATCAGCAGATACGCCTTGCTGCCATCGGGCGCCGAGTTCGGCACATAGGTGCCGCGCACGTCGCCGGTGGTGGCCGAGGGGTAGGTCTGATCGCCAGCAACGGTCGTGCCGGCGGTGGCCGCCGCGCCATCCTGAAGCTCCTTCAGGATGTGCGCCGCGTTGGGCAGGAAGGCCGGCAGGCCCAGCACGTTGCCATAGCCGATCGACACGGTGCCGGAAGTGGGCGTCACATCGTTGGCGATGGAAGTGATGGAGGCGAAAGCCTTCTTGCCGGCCGCAACGCCGCTGGATGCGCCGGTGATCTTTTCCACCATGGTCTTGCCGTACACATCGGTTCCGGTGACCGTGAAGGTCACGTTGGAGCTGTCAGTGCCGGCGGTGATGATCACATTGCGCGGAACGTCCGGCTGGACGCCCAGAAGCGTGATCGCGCCAGTGGTGGCCAAGGCCGCGGCGGCGCGCTGCGACGTGGCGGACGTGGCGATGGGCGACCCCAGGTCCAACATGCGGATCGGACATGGCGTGACACGCGGCATGCGGGTCTTGGCGTCAGTCGCCAGCTGCCCATTTTCCGCACTGGGCATTTCCAGCTGCAGGATGTAGGGCGAGCCGGCCGGCCAGGTCGCGCCGGTCTTGTTGGTGATGGTGACCGAGGACGAACCGAACGACAGGGTGATCTTGTTGGGCGACTTCAGGTCGGCCTGGTTCACCACCATGTGATGTTCGACGCCGGGGATGAAATCGCCGCGGGTGTAGCCGGTGGGATAGGTGATGGCGACGGTGCCCGCATCGGCAACGGCCGAGGCAAGAATGCCGGTAATGGTCTTGAGCGACATGGCTTCTGCTTTCTGCCCCCTTCGGAGGGGCGGTTTTAGACCGAACGGCGGACAGCACGATTGCTGTCCGCCGTGTCGATCAAGTCGTTAGGACACCTGATAGACGCCGTTGGCGTTGAGCTGGTCAGCGGTCATGCCGCCGGTCCAGGTCATCGCACGGTAGTAGGTGTACTGGTTGTAGGGACGCGCGGGATTGTGCGTCTTGTTGTCTTCGCCATCCATCACGCGCAGCGTGATGTGCTTGGCGTCCAGCATGTAGATGAAATCGGCCATGCCGAGATCATCCAGCGTGGGGTCGTACATGAAGTCACCGACGCCGCGCATGGAGATCATCGCCATGCCGATGTCGTTCTTGCCGTTGTTGGCGAAGCCCTGCTGGCTGTAGATGCCCTTTTCGGCCACTTCGGCTTCCAGCTTGTCCAGGGCGGTGGAGCCGCACAGGACAAGGCCAGGCTTGCCGCCATAGCGGCGCAGCTGGCGCACTTCCGAACGCAGGGTCTTGGTCAGCGTCTGGTTGGTGGTGGAGGACACGATCTTGTTGCCGCCAACCTTGGCGCGATTGCGCCACCAGGCGAACTGCGCACGATCCAGGCCACCGGTTACACCGGTGGTGCCGGCCTGGGTCACCAGGGCCTGCACGCCCGCGAACACCTTGGCGTCCTGGGTGCCATCCAGCCAGCACATGCGGTTGAAGTCTTCCGCCCAGCCCTTGGCCATGTCATCCAGCTTGTCGTCCAGGATGCCGGTCAGGGAGGTCAGCTCGCGCTCGGAATGCTCGACGGTCTTGGCGCCCGTGGTGCTGTCCACGACGCTGATACCGTCCTTCTTCAGCTCGGTGCCGGTGAACTGGATGCCGGCGTGGATTTCCTTCCAGGGATAGACCACGCGCTTGATGTTCGCCGGGTTGGAATAGCTCACCGTGTCATCATGCTCATAGCCCATGATGCGGGTGGTGCGATCGCCCTTCACGGGGATGGAGATATTCTCCTTGCCGCCGGGAAAGGTCTTCTGGCCTTTGCGCATGGCGTCGAGCAGGGGCTTGTCCTGCACGGCCTGGTCAAGGGCGTCACCGCGGACGAAGTAATCGAGCGCGGCGTTGGTGATGTTCTGGATCTGCTGTGCCGTGAACGGCATGGTCTTCTACCTTCTAAAAGAAGGCGCTACTGGCTCGCAGCCTGACGGACCACATCCGCCAGATTTTTGGGAGCCGGTTTCGCGCCGTTGGAGGACGGTGCGGACGACACATGACGCGCGGGCTGCTTCGGCGGGATTGCGGCGGCGAAGTCCTTGTTGACCTCGCCATAGGCTTCCTTCATCAGCGCAACGGCGTCGTCGGCTGATTTGGGGAACCCCTTTTCCTGCATCAGAGCGCGGGCGTAACGAGCCACCGCTTTCTCTTTCTTTGCGAAATCGGGGTCAGTCTTGCGCACATCCGCTTCCCACTTGGTCACCGCGCCCTGGCACTGCGTCGCCAGAGTGGTGGCCTCATCGTTCTGGCGACGCTGGTTGTCCTGGTCGCGCAGACGGGCGTTATCGGCCTCGGTGCGCGCGGACTTGGCCCGCGTCTTCGCCAGTTCCTTGCCGGCGCCTTCGGTGATCGCACCGCTTTCGACCTGTTCGGCAATGTCGTCGGGGAGCTTTTCCCCCAGCGCCAAAGCGAGCTTGTCGCGGTACTCATCGAGCTTGGCCAGCCCACGCGGATCACCAGCCTTGATCATCGCCATGATGATAAAGCCCTCGCCCACTTCTTCGTGGTTGAGGTTGTGCTGATCCATGAATTCCGTGATTTTGGAGAACTGTTCGGCCTTCGGACGAAGGTCTTTGTTCTCCGCGATCACTTCCTTCCAACGCGGATGATTGTGGAACGGAAGCTTGCTGTCGTCGGTGGCGGCCTTGTCGCCGTCCGCTTTCGCGGCGGCGTCCGCACCTTCGGCATTGGTGTCTTTCCCGTCTTTCGCGGGGGCGGGCGATTTCCCTTCAGCGTCCGGCAGCTCGGCGGCGGTCTTGATGACATCCGCCAGCGTGGCCTTGGGCTGTTCTTTAGCGCCCTGATCGCCGGATGCGGACGAGGCATCGGCGGAAAGATTAGCGTCCCCAGAGCCGGAAGCGTCCACGTCCGTGCCCGCGGTTGCGCTGGCCAGCGCGTCCCCGGTTGCTTCGGTGTTCACATTCTCGGCGTGATCGGAAGGCGAGCCCCGTTCACTCATTTAGCGCCCCTCTGGCTACACGACGCAGTGCGTCGAAGTTGGAACTATATCTTGTTGTCGAAAGCGGTCAACAGTCCGGCGTGTCGATCTACATCTGAACGGGCTGGGCCGCCGGGGGCTGTGCATTGCCAGCCTGGGGGCCCAGCGCCCCACCGGCGCCGCCGACCCCCTCGGTGTTCTGCCCACCTTCGCCACCCTGAGCATTGGGGTCTTCCGCACCCGGCCCGCCTGGTTTGGCGGCGCCGGCCGGCCCCTGGCCCAGTGGCTTGGCCGCCAGTGCGTTGAGGGTCTGGATCGACGGCTGGCCCTGCAGGAAGGCTTCCGTCAGGTCCAGGCGGTCATCCAGGCGGGTCAGCATCTGGCGAGCCAGCCATTGCGGGTTCAGGCCTGGGATCTGCAACAGCACCGGCGCCATCTGGGTCATGTTCTGGACCTCGACCGCCTTGTTCGGCCGGCCCGACGACCCGGCCTGGATCTCGAGGAAAATTTCGTCCGCGACATCCTGGCCGGACAGCTGGGGCCACATGGCGCCGGGGCCGACCACGCGCTTCACTTCCTCCGGGCCGATCTCCATCAGGGCCGCCTGGCCGGCGGCGCGCATGATCTCGGTCAGGAAGTCGTCCATGTCGTCCATGTTGGACTGCAGAGACGACATGCGGCTGCTTTCCGCGATGCTGCTTTCGGTGGCGGTGGAGTTGGACGTGCCGCCCAGGTTGGCTTCCTGGGAGCCCACGGCGCGCAGTACGTCCTCGAAAGCCGGCGTCACATCGTACAGCGTCGGGTCGATCGGCGGGTGCTTGTAGGGCTGGATCAGGTCTTCCGCCTTCTGATTTGGCTTGAGACCATCCAGCTGCACCACGGCATTCGCCGGGCGGGTCTGCAGCTTTTCCTTGTCGGTATCCGACAAGGTACCGGCGGCATTGAGCGTGAGCGGCCGATTGGCGATACGCTGTTCGCGCAAGCCCTCGCGCGCGCGGTTCATTTCCTTCTGGGGATGGCGCAACAGGTGCACATCCGAAAGCGGGAACCGCTGGGTGTGATGCTCGATATAGTTGAACCCCAGCGCAAACCAGGGGAAGAAGCGTTCCAGCTTCAGCGGCGGTTCGGCGGGCTCTTCCAGGAAATCGGGATAGCCGTCGCAAACGGTGTAGACCAGACCGGTGGTGCGATCGTAGATGATCCACACGCAGGCCAGGCCCTTCTTGCCCATGCGCCCATCGGTGCCGCGTCCTTTGGCCGGCTCTGACGTGGCTTCTGTGGTGGCCTTGTTTTCCGGGTCATATACTGTGCAGTTGCCCTGCACGTCGACCTTCCAGAGCTTTTGGATCTGGTCGGGCGTCAGCATGTATTCCTCGGCCACAAAATCGCAGCCGACAAAGCCCTGCAGGTGCACCAGCTTCCAGTCTGGAATGATCGATGTGGGCGAGGGGAAATCGAAAATAATACCCTCTTGGGTCACGATCTTTTTGCTGCTCTGCATGGCCTCCAAGGCGAGGCGCAATTCTTCCTTTTCAGCCGTGCAGTCCGCCATCATGGCGGGATTGTCCGCCAGGTCGGCCATGAGCATTTCGATTTCGGCCATCTGCTCCTGCAGCGTGGCCATGCCCTTCAGCACGTCTGGTGACAACTCCATGTCACGCACCAGGCCCAGCTTCACATAGCCGATGCCGGCCGCCATGCCGCGGCGAACCAGCTGCTTCATGCTGGCCTTGAAAGGCGGGTTTTGCTGCACAAGAACCTTGTTCTTGAAATACAGCTCCATCGTGCGCGCCATGCGCGTCTTGCCGGCGCGCAGCGCCATACCCTGCTGGATGTCAGCCAGCAATGCCTGGGCGGCCTTGAATTCCTGCATAACCTGCGGATTTGTGGCGCTTTGGGCAGCCTGCGCTTGCGCCGCCGGATCACCACCCGCCGCCGCCGCCATAAGCTGGCCGGCCTGAGAAACCGCCTGCATCGCCATTTGGGCGGTTAGCGGGTTCTCGTCCCACAGCACGAAATCAAGCATTTCCTTGCGGCGGGCCACTACTGTGGGATTCTTTGCGTAGACCGCCGCCGTGCGCTGCTGCACATGGCGCTGACAGATGTTGATGACGTATCGCTCGTCTTCATCATCGATCTTGGTCTGGCCCGCCCACTGGATGCCCAGCAGAAAGTCCTGGTCGCGCTTCATGCGCTTGAAATCTTCGTCCCAGAATTTGCGCGCGGCCTTCACATCGCGCGTCTTCTGCTTCACCAGCTCGCGGCGTTCATCAGGGATGACGCCCGGCTCCCGGCGCACATCCGACACCGCCTGTTCGGCGGCGCTCTGGTGGTTGACGTCCTGGTTCTGGACATTTTCGTTGTTGTCGTTGGTATCGGACATATCTGGCCCCTAAAATCCGCCCAGCGCCTTCTTGCGCCGTTCACTTTCACGCTGTTCACCACCGGCCCACTTGATCCAGGCGATCGTGCCGGGCTTCGGCTCGACCACATTGGAATTCGCGGGCTTTTGCGCCTTTACCATCCGGCCCAGTTCGCGGCCGATGTGCGACAGCGCGTCCACAAAGTCATCGTGGCGGCCGCGATCGAACTTCAGCAGCTCGTCCATCGCCTCGCCCCACCAGGGCGCGAATACCGGAAAATGCACCATGCCCATCGACATACGGCCTTTGATGGCTTGGGCGCGCGTGCGCTTGTCCTTGGACGGCGTGACAGGCTCGACACTGCAATAGACCTGGCGCTCCATCTGGCGCTTTTCCAGGAACGGTCCAATCGATTTCATGATGTGTTCGTTTTCACCCCACCAGACCAGCGGCTTGTGGAGGTCCATCATGTCGATCATTTTTTCCACGATCACATCGGTGCCAGCACGCTCCCAGAAAATGTCGGGCATGATCCAGATATGATCCTTGGTGTCGACGCCGACCACCATCAGGCAAGTCTTGTCGTTTTCCTGCTTCTGGCCAACGGCATGGTCCGAAGCCGCATACATGCGAAGGTTGTCCGGCAAGTCGACCAACTGATAGCCCTTGAGCCATTCGCGCCGAAAGAACACGCCATCCTCCGGCGTCGGCCGGCCCTGATAGTTGGCGTTGAAGCCGCGCGGGTTCAGGCGGCGCATGGACTTCAACCGCTTGGCGGAATGCCGCGCCTCCCAAAGCGCCTCGTCCTTCTGGCGTCCAAGCGGATCATTGCTTTCCGCCAGCGCCGGCAGGTGCAAGATTTTCCAGTTCGCCGCTTCCTCCTTGCGGTAGCAAGGGTTCCGCGGGTCGGTCAGCCGGCCAACAATATCGTCCTCATGCCAGCGGGTCATGATGATGATCACCGCTCCCATGTCGGTCATCAGGCGCGACAGCAAATCCTGGGTAAACCAGGTCCACTGCTTTTCGCGCGTGGTCGGACTGTCCGCATCGGCAGCGCCCTTTAGGGGGTCATCGATGATCAGGATGTCGCCGCCACGGCCGGTGATGGTACCGCCCGTACCGGTGAAGGCTGCAATTCCCCCCTCGATAGTCTGCAGACGATCGACGGCCTTTGACCCTTTGCGCAGGTGGCAGTTCGGGAAGACCTGGGCAAACATGGGCGACAGCATGTACTCGCGCACCTTGCTGCCGGCTTCTTCCGCCAGGGCCTCATTGTACGACGCCGTGATCACCGAATTGTAAGGATTTCGCCCCAGATACCAGGGAATGAATGCCCAGTTCGCCAGCTGCGATTTGCCGTGGCGGGGCGGCATGGTGATGATCAGCCGCGGGATCTCGCCGCGCTCCACCGCTTCCAGGGCTTCTGCCAGCAGAGTGTGAAAGTGCTGCACGTCATAGCGGGACAGCAGGATGTCATCAGGATCGTTCGGATCCGGCATCATCAGCTTGATGAACGGGATCAACCCCTCGCGCGCATCCTGGACAGCCAGCATGCGCCGGGCCGCCTTGACCACGATTTCAGGCGAAACCTGACCGGGGATGATGTCGCCATCGCGCATCAGGGCGGCCCCTCGATCGTCGCCTTCAGCGATCGGGCCAGGTCCTGCAAGCCGATGATTTGGGCATCCTTTTCGTGATCCAGCCCGTAGTTCTCGACAATTATTTGGGCGAGAGCAGACGCTTTAACGGGGCAGGCGTCGCCATCAGCGAGGCCGGCAGGGAGACTGATACCTTCGGCGGCTTCACCGGCTGCCGCTGCGTCATGCAGCCGGACGAGGGCACAAGGCACAGGAAAATCGCGATCAACTTCCAGCGTGACATATTTCGGAACCTCCTTGGTCAAGGTGATGGTGCGCGCCTGGGCCTGCCCACGCAGGAAGCCGGCATGATCGGCGGCAGAGATCAGCGCCTTGTCCAGCGAGGCTTGGCGCTTCAAGCCGGCGGCGAAGGCATCCGCCTCTACTTGCGCCAGCCGCAGCTGCGCATCGGCACGCTCCTGGGCAACGCCGCGATCATAGCCGCGCTGACCATTGTACCATACAGCGCCGACCACCAGACCGGCCGCAAGAAAATACACGCCCGGCTTGGTGGTGAAGAACGTGAAAGCCCCGACCGCGATTGCACGGATCACGTTCCAGATCGGCAGCAACGAAAGGAGCAAGGCGCCCATGGTCAGCCCTTCTTTCCACCGGGAAGCCAATTGGTCAGGAACTGCAGCGCGACACCCAGCGCGCCATCGCGCGCCTTCTCAAATGTCGTGATGATGAAGGCCGAGCCCACGAATGCGCAAACGGCCACGACTGCGCCAGCCATGGCGAAGTCCGGGCGGAAGCCGATAAACAAGAGACCCAACACCACGAAGGACGGCACACAGAAGAAATCGGCCGTCGCCTTCTTGAAATTGAATTTGCCGGCGCGGCTGTCTTCCGATCCGTCCGCGCGCTTCAGGTCTTCGGGATAGAACCAATTGCGCCAGTGGCTCATCGTGACCAGCGTGGAGATCGCCACCATCGCGAAGATGTCGCCCTGGTGCTGATGCAGATAGGCCAACAGGTCAAAGCCGGCAGACGTGCGCGGCACAGGCACCGCCTCAACATTGTGGATCGTCATTGGCCTTTGCACCTTTTCAGACATTTTGTTACCCGGCCCCCTGGGGCACGATGATGAGCTGGGTCGGGCCAGCCAAAATGGCATCACGCAAAATCGGATAGGCGCGCTCATAAGCCACGCGGCTGCGCACCACTTCAAAATGTCCACTGCCGTTGCCAGGAGGATTGATAAAACTGTCGCCGGACAGCGAGCAGCCCAGCGTGTCCGCGATCGTGTTGCCGACGTGAAATTCGATGGCCGTGCGGCCGGGCACGTCGCATATTTCGATCATGCCCTTGTGAAAGTCCGAGCCATACCATTTCAGGTAGGCCGCGTGCTTCTCGCCTACCGTGCGAAGCCGCAGTGCATAGGTGCCGGCCGGAATGATCGGATGCGGCTCGCGCCGATAACCAGGTTCCAGGCAGTAGCAAAGATCATGGCCGTCCGGCTTCGACCAGCGTGCAACGCTGGAAAGGTCGTCATGGGCGAGTCGCTTTGCCGTGAAGGTCAGCATCAAACGCGCTCCAACTTCAGCACGGTAAGGTACGGCATTGCAGCGCCGAGCAAGCGCACAAGCGCCTTGCCGCCGGGCAGTTTCCAAAGGCGTGAGAACAGCGCGCTACGGCGCAAGTCGATCGATCCACCGGCGCGGGCCGTGGCGACAAGGCGGAAACCCACCGCGGCGGCCATGTTCACCACGCCGTCCTTCGTGTGGAAATAGCCGTGATGACGGGTAGTACGAACGAACTTCCGACCGACCATCAATCCCTTGATGAAAGCACAGGTCGCAGCCTCGAAAGGCATGTACCAGTTGTGAAACATGCGCGCCGCCAAGCTCTGGGAAACGCAAATTTCGAGATAGATATGACCGCCGCGGGGGAGCGCGTTCGCCGCATTGCTCAACAGGCCTTGGAAGGCGTCGTTATCCAGCAGGGATGTCAGGCCAAAGCAGAGAACCGCGCGGCAGGACGGGATTTGATCGCGCACCGCGTCAAAGACATGGAAGCCAGTCAGGCCGGGGAATAGGCGCAAGGCTTCATCTGCGACTTCCAGGCGCTCAATGTCGGAACACTCGATTTTCGCACCGAGCTGTTGCGACAACGCGCCTTCGATGGCGCATGTTCCGCTGGCGAGAGAGAAAATTCCGTTCCGCTCCGTCAGCATCGGCGCCAGCAGGCGCGCGCCGAATTCAACCCGGCCGCACTGAAAATCATACAACCAGCGATCCAGAAATTCGTCAGCATCGGCTGAGGCCACAACGCCACCCGCGCACAGCGCCTTTTCGCCAGGCACCGGCCCACCTTCCTCAACGAAGGAATACTGAAACCAGGGCGTTGCTTTTGTCCGATGCAGCATGAGTGTAAATTCTCGCGATTAAATCTGGTAACTGCCAGAGAATTTGATGGTCTTGCCGCTCAATGTGGCGTTGGTGACATCGGCACCGCCGATCACGTTGTCAATATCCATCGTCTTGGTGTTGGGGTTGAGATCGAAATATATTCCGACCGCTGCGCCGTACGCGACCGCCCCGATCGGCCCATGAACACCGGCGTCATTGGCAATGGTCTTGGGCAAATTGCCGATACTGGCATTGTTGCCGTTCGCGGTTGTCGGGAACGTAAGCGTTCCCCAGATGCGACAGGTCTTGCCGACAATCTCGTAAAAGCAGCTTATGCTTGTGAATGTGAGACCGGCGCCTGAATTGTCGTTCGGCGTGAAGGCCGTGGGCTTGGTATAGGCACTCAGCGCATCCCCGCCCGACACGAAAGTGATGCCGCACGGGACTTCGAGATAGCTGCCCGTGCCAAAATACATCGTGTCACGGAAGCGCACCCACGACCGCGGGCCTTTCTGCGTGATGACTTGGGCAGCAGTGTTCGGTGTGGCGGCCGGGCTATCGAAGGACCACATCGAAGTGAGATTTGCGGTCTCACCGACAAGCAGCGTGCCCTGGATGCCCTCATTGTGATGATCGATGAAGGTATGATTGCCGGCCACCGAGCCGGAACCCCACACATAGCCATCATTGCCGAAAATCGACGTGCAGCCGATGTACTGGACCGAGAAAATCGCCTGCGTGCCGTTATCGCACCAGAAGTGGATTTGACCGCCATTGTTGCGCGTCTGCGAAAATTGGCAGCAGATGTAGGTCAGCTTCTGGATCGAGCGACCTTCCGTCGTTGTGGCGGACGTGATGACCTGGCTTTCGGCCGCGTAATAGCCGAAAATATCGCAGTTCTTGACGGTGTTGAGGTTGGCCCATCCCCAATGAATGCCGACATAGCCCTTCAGGCGGCAATCATCGAAATTGAAACACCACTGTGTCGCCGGGACCGTCGTGCTTTGCATGACGCCAACGGCAACGGTCGCGGTTACGTCATCGGCCTGAATGGTCAGACTTTGGAAATATGTCCAATAATCGTTGTTTGCACCGTTCTGAAAAACGAACTTCTTTTGCGAGATAGCGTCGCCAGTGACCTCGCCCTTGTGCGCGTAGTCGATACCGGAACCGATAATTCCGGTTGTCGCATCACGCCCGCGCCCGGTGAAAGTGCGCGCGCGCTCGCCGCCAACAATGTGACCCGTCGTGCTGTAGATGCCCGACGACTGAAACGCGATAATCTCCGCGCCATAGGCGATCGCTTCATCAATCGGAAGCGTGTTGGCAGTCGCCAAGGTGGAATTGAAGGCCGCCGCTGTGACCGCCCCCCACCATTCGACATCACACTTCAGCGCCTTGCGGCAGTCCACATGGCCGCCCGACGAAATGTCGATCCATTTCAGCCGCGGCGCCTCAAGATACGACGGCATGGTGACGACGTGGCCATTCGGCTTGATCGTGCCATCCGTGATGATCACGCCAGGCAGGGCCGACAAATCGGTATCGACGGTCGGTGTCCAGGCCGCGCTGGCGTCATCGTGAACGAGAACCAGCCCGGCCGACACTGCAAAAGCAATGGCCGCCGCAACCGTGGTAAAATTGGATGTGAAGACCCGGCGCGAATTCAGCTTCTTCCAGGTTGCCCCATCGAAGCTGTATTGTGCCTTCGTCGCCTGGTTGAACAGACGCATGCCGGCTGACGGCGCCCCGGAAAACGACGGCACGCCGTCGATGATCTGGACAACCTGATCTTCATAGCCGATCAGCGCACCGCTTGTGCCGCTATGGGCGACCAGTGCGCGATATCCTTCCGCCTCGGCGCCGGTCAGCGACGAAATGATGGCCGATACCGGCGCATCAAAAAGCGACGCGCCATAGCCGTTGGCGAACAGCAGCCACTTCCCAGCGGCGAGATCGGCGGCGAAGGTGGTGGACGTGTGCGCTGTAACCGCGATGTAGGTCAGCCCGCCGGCCGAAACCATGTCCTTGGACACATACGCGGTGGCGGTCAGCCACGCGCCGCGTGGCGTGCCGGTTCCAGAAACAAGGGCGAGAGTGTCGGCACTCAGCGCGTCCTTGTGGACGCTCAAATTGCGGAGTTTGCCGTCATCGCGCTGGATCTCGCCCAGGCGATCGATCGTCTTGTCCGTCGTGACCTTGATCGCATCCAGCTCGTTGTCGATGTCGATGCCGGGCTGCTGCTGATCGGGGTGCGCGGTCGAAAAGTCCGTGAAGTCGAACAGGCGGACATATTTCCCCGGCGGTGACGACATGTCGCAAGGCCCCTAGTCTCGTTGGGGCGCCCCGCCCCGTGATGAAAACCGCCGGCGCAGCCGGTGGTGCTTCGCCTTCAGCCTTTTACCAGATGTTGAACGATGTTGAATATAGGAGACAAAATGTCCAACATGGGGTTTGGCCGAAGGCCAAAAATTTCTCGGCGGGCCGGATAGGGAAAAATGCGCGCGCGCTTGGGTTACCCCCCCAGGGGCGGACGGGCGCGGGCGGCAGACCGGCGCTGCCGGCTGGCCGGCCAGGCTTGGCGCGGACAGGGAGGGCCAAAGCCCAGCAAAACACGCCTTTTGGGCGTTACGCAGCCTAGCAAGGGCTGGCTACTGTGGCGGGATTAGCTTTGTGATGCAGTCGCTTGGCCGTCTTCGGCATGTGCCAATTGGGCATTATCCTGCGCTTTATGGGGCAAAACCTGCCCTTCCAGCATCGGCCCAGCTGGCGGCAAGGCCGCTGCAGCCCGAAGGATCGCTGCGCCCTGGTGGACGATGCGCTCCAACTCGGCGCGGCTCATTTCAGCCAGGTTTTTCGAGCCATCGAGGCCGGTTTCCTTGGCCTTCTCAACCTTCACGCGCTCGCCCATGCCGGTGAATTCCACCACCTTGACGGCCATTGCGCCGCGCAGCTTCAGCGGCGCTTCTTCATCGTTGATGATCCGGCGGATCACCGCGACGGCCTGCACGGTCAGTGCCGTGCCCACAGCTTCACGCAATCGCGCTTCGATGGCGGCGTTTATGTGGGGAAGTTTCAGGATGTCGGACCCAATTTGCGCGCACGTCTTTTTGCTATACCCCGCAATCTCTGCTGACTTAGTAGAGTTTCCCGCCGTATGGCCTACCGTGTAAGCGTCAATAAAAGCCGCCTGCTTCGCAGTCAGAGGCCGCCCCGGCTCTAGCGGCTCGTCCTGAAGGTCCAGGTCTTCCACATCAGGATCGATCTTGGGCTTTCGCGCCCTTCCACCTTTCGGTTTTTTGATGTTGGACATTTTGTCTCTTTTCTGCGTATTGTAGAACGACACGGCCCGTCCTGGGGCGTTTTGATCAACAACGGAGAGATAGCATGACGACAGATACCCGGCCAATGGCTGACACGGCAGCCCGCTTCTACAAGCTGAACAGCCATATCGAGCCCGATGCGCGCGACGCCGAAATTCTCGACCAGAAAGAAGCCGCATGGGCCAAGCGCGAAGGCCCGTGCGTTGGTGACTTTGTGGTGATTGGTGACCGTTATGGCCGCTTCTCCCACAAATGGCAGGATGGGTTGCAATGGAGCGATGGCGGCTCGTTCTACCTGTTCGGTGAATGCGCCTCTTTCAGTGGTGGGTTGAACCAAACTATCCCGTTCGACAAGCTGACACTGACCGACGAAGGCCGCTTGGGTGATTTCTGGTTTTTCCATCATGGCCATGCCGGTGCACATCGCGGCGTAGGTTGCCGCATTCCCTGCCGCGTATATCGCGCCAAGACACAGTTCTTTGATGTGACCACGGACGGCACAACGCACCGCGTTGAAGCGGTGGACCGCTCAGATGCATGGAGCCAGGGCGTACGCGCCGAGGCGAAGCTGCAGGGCCGCGAGCCGTTCATCTGCTGGTATCCGAAAGAGGTCAAGGTGGAGGAGGTCAAAGCCATCATCCCCCACCTGCGCGACATCACGCTGGTGACAACGGCCCCGCTCGATCTGGACGCCTTTTATCGCTGGCTGAACCCGGAAGAGTTGACGCACGAAGAAAAGTACAGCCGTGACCGGCTGCTGCGCGAGTGCGTGGAAGTGGACGAGGCGACCTATTGGGAGTTTTTGGAAATGCTCCCGCCGATGCACTTCAACGGGCGCGACTTCGCCATGTGCGAGGCCACGACCTCCGACATCCGGCTAGCCTTCTTTGTGATCAATGGCCGTTGGTTCGCGGCGCAGGTGTCGGATGTTGATGGTCTCAACAAGATGGCTCCGACCAAGGAAGCCATCGCGCACGCTGCGGGGCTGTCATGACCCCCGGCCAAGAAGCCTACCGCGAAGACCTGCGCACATGCCCGCTCTATCACGACGGCACGCCGCGCCCGGCGTGGAGCAAGTTGGATGCGGTGGTGCGCATGTCCTGGGAGAGAAACCCCAAGGCGCGCGGCCTGTATCCGGCGACGGGGACATTCTACCGGCTGCCTGATGGGCTGACCTGGGAGAGTGTTGCCGCGTCACGGCGGCGCTGGGGCACTGATCCACAATTCGCACCGCTTGGCGTGGGCGCTGGGCTGATCGCATGGGGCACGTTGCTGCCCTGCAACTTCGAAAGGGTAACAGCATGATCCCCCAAGACCTGACGGCCCAGCCGGACAGCTACAGCCGCACGGATGAAATCCTGTCCTGGGTTGGGCATGGCGTGGCCGGGCTGATCCTGGTGGCGTTCATGGTGGGCGCGTTCTTTGTGCTGGGTGTGTTGAACGACACGCCGGACAACCGCCCGGCGCATCACCGGCTCACCGACTGACAACGCGGCTTTATGGGCGCGCGCTGCCCGTTGATCTCCGTTGGCGGGATCAGGGCGCGCAAGGGGCGAGGGACAGGACACCTTCGCCCCACCCGCCCATAGGGACGCGCTGTGCGTCACAACGGAGAGGATTAGGAGAAATGGCACACTATCTGAATGTTGATCAGCTTCTGGAAGAAGCCGCCAATCACGGCGACAAGATCCCAGCACCGCATATCCGCGCGCTGGAAAGCGCGGCTCAGGCCCTAGCTTTTGCCATCGCCACCGTTCGCGGCGATGTGGCGATCATCGAAGACGCCAGCTTTCAATCGGGCTTTGGCGGACTGTGCGTAGGCTTTGGCCCCGTCAACGACGGCGACGAATGCCCGGAAGATTTCCGCGACTATGACCCCAGCAGCACATGGGCGGAAGGCGAAGACGAAGAACCGCCCCGCTGCACGAAGACTGGCCAGCACCGCGACACAGGACGCGGCGTGTGCTGTGACTGCGATGCCATCATTGAAACCTCTAGCGCGTGGAAGGCTTGAGCCATGACGGGGTTGATGATCAACGATGCCGAGGGGCCTTGCCATTGCGATAACTGCGCATGGGAGGGCGATGCGGTTGACCTGGACGCCATCGAGGACGCGCAGGAGCGCCTTTCGGCTGGCGGCATTGTTCCTGCTGGCGAGTGTCCCGATTGTGGTGGGCTGGTCTATCTGGACAACGTGCCCGATTGGGCAAAGCCAGACGCGATGCATATCTTGAAGGACGCCCTGAAGAACGGCGCGCTTCGGCAGGCTGACGTGCTGCAGGCGCTACACGATGCCAGCAGCGATGTGAAGGTGTACGCGGCTGAGGTCACGGCGGCGCGGGATGAGCATGTGAACGACGAGCGGGAGATTGATGCTAGCCCGCTACTCTCCGTGAGTGACGAAGGCGTGTGGGTGTCCGGCTGGTTCTGGGTGCCTTTCATCAACGACGCTTGCGACAACTGCGGCGAGACCCTTCAAGACGGCAGCGGCACCTGTATCACTTGCGGCCAGGAAGGTGACGCATGACCGCGCTAGCAAAGCCCAGCGGCAACCTGCCCGCCTATCCGCATCAGTATATGACCAAGCTGGACGACGAGGGGACGGCCTACTGGCTCGAGGATGTGAGCCTGATCAACGGGCGGGTGATCCCGCGCGCCGATGTGATGGGCCACGGGCCCGACTGGCTGACCTTGCGGGAGGGCGACAGCTTTAACACCCAGGCCGCGCCGGTCTGGACGATCCGGGCGGCGCATGTCGTCTGCTACCGCATGATGGAGGGGTGATGGTCCGCGCCTTCCTCTGTATGGCGGCCCTGGCGGGCCTTGTGGTGACGGCCTTCTGGGCGATCGCCACGGCCTACTGACCGCCAGCACCGCACCGCCTCACCCCCCAGGCTCGCCCCCTGGGGGGTTTTCTTTGTCTCGCGCGCGCCTACGTTGGGGTGAGACATGGAGGCACGACATGACCGGCAGCGACACGGCGCGGGGTGTTTGGCAGTTCTTTGGCGGGATGCTGGTCCTGGTGGCCGGGCTGGCCTTCATCGCGGGGGCGAGCTGGGTGGGGCATGCCCTGGGCTTGTGGTCACCGGCGCCGCTGGGCTGGTGATCAGCGCCTAAGCCATACCGGCGCCGCGGCGAGCGGTTCGGATCGTGTTGCGGTTCGGGTCGTGTTGTGTGCCCGGCTGACGCGCACCGACATGCTGCCGCGCTGGGCCCAGACCTTGCGCACCACCAGATCCACCACCCGGCTGTCATCCCCGCCTAATGCGCCGGCCGCCATGAGCCGGTCCAGCACCAGCTTGGCCAGGTTGTCGCCATCGGGGCGCACGGTGTGGGGCTGGCCCCAGCGGGTCGTGTTGGGGGTCGGGAATTCGAACAGGACGGCCAGCGCCAGGGCGTGACCGCCCAGTGCCTTTGCCACGGCATCGACGCCCCCCAGGTTGGCGACGGCCTCCCGTGCTGCCCGCTCCACTGCCTTGGCCCAGGCCTTCGGCTTGGCGGCCCCGGTGGACACCACCCGGCCATGGACGAAGCGGGGTCGGGGCTGGGGTCGGGGTGTTCCGGCCAGGGTCACCACCAGGGTCAGGGTCATGGGGTGCGGCTCGCGGTGAAAAGCCGTCCGGTGTCGCGCGCCCGCACGGGCGTGCGCGCACTTAGATGGATTAATAAGGAAGACTGCAATTGGGTCGGCACTTTCCTTGTAACCCCATGAGAACATTCAACAAAGTGGATCGCAAAACAGGTGCAATTGGGTCGATTTTGGTGCATTTGGTGCAATTGCACCCGCATGCAATCGACTAAGTCTCTGAATTTAAATAAAGATCAGGCGAAAACCGCATACCCGATTGCACCGATTGCACCGGTTGCACGCACCCCCTTGCAACTGCACTTGCCCCCCTGCGACCGCCCACCGTGCGGGCCTGTTCCTGACCCCGTTTGACGATGCGCTGCTCGACGGCGTGGTAGGCGAACAGGTGTTCCCAGCTGGGGGGCGTGAAGTCGGAACCCTCGGCTATCCGGTAGGCCCCGCCGTCGTGGCCCACGGCCTTCGCCAGCGGCCCATGGGGCACGTCCAGGTGGTTGTAGGTGGTCTTGCCCTTGGGATTGCACTTGACCAGCCGGCCGCTCTCCACCGCCCTGGTGCACAGGTCCTTGATGGCCCGTTCGGACATGGCCACCAGCATGGCCGGCATCTGGTTCTTGCGGCCGTTGGGGGCGTCCTTCATGGCGGTGGTGACCGTGAAGGGATGGCCCTGCTCGGCGGCGTACTCGACCGCCTTGATCAGCCAGGCTTCGGCCTCGTCGCGGGTGTTGGACACCATCTGCTGTTCCTGGTCGGTAATGTCGATCAGCAGGCCGGACGGCTGGCGCAGCATGGCGCGGGTCTCAAAGGCCATCTGTGGGTTGTTGGCCTTCACCACGGCGAAGTTGAACAGCTGCCCGCGCCGCCCTTCCAGGCCCATGCGAACCAGCCGCTCCTTGTAATCGGGGGCGTGCCAGATACCCAGGGCGACGCGGAAAGCGCCGATCAGCGCCGTGGATCCACGCACCGAGTTCTTCATGTCCTCCGGGGTGTAGATTTTGACGTTGGCGCCCGGCTTGCGGACGTGGTGGGTCACGATCAGCGCCGCGCCCAGCTCGCCGCACACCACGGCAGCGGCGGCCTGAACATACTCGTTGATCACCGTGGCGTTGTTCTCTTCCCCGTGCAGTGTCGTGTTGAGGGTGTCGATCACCACCAGCTTCAAGTTCTTGATATTACGCATCTTTTCCAAGACGCGCCCCCAAGCCTGCCCGATCAGCGCCCGGCCGGTGGCGCGCTCGCGCTCCACCAGCGCAAAAGCACCGCCGATATTGATGGTCGGGATGATGCGCAGATTGTCCTGGGCGCGCTGGCGCTGGGCTGGCGTGGCGATCTCGGCCAGACGGATATGCAGTTCGTCCTGGTCATCCTCCGTGGTGAGCATCACCACCGCGCCGCCGGCATCATCCGTCAGCGGCAACCCGCACCAGCTCTGCAGCTCTCCAGGCGCATGCATGGCGATCTTCAGCGCCAGGTCCATCAGCAGGAAGGTCTTGCCCGCGCCGCCTTCGGCGGCCAGCATGTGGGCCTTGCCGGACATCACCAGCCCGTCGACCAGAAACCGGCGCTTGGGCTTCTCGCCCACCATCCAGTTTCCGATGGCGAATTCGCTCAGGTCCGCGGTCTCTTGCCCGAAGACGGGCGAAGGCGCAGGCGCGTGGGCCTGGACGGCCTCGCGCTCTCCGGGGAACGGACCCTTGGCCTTCACGTCATGGGCAACCAGGGCCTTCCACTCGCTTTCGAAGCGCACCGGCGGCCATGGCGGCACCATGTGCGCCGCCATCCAGGTGGCGGTGTGCTGCCTGGCCTCATCGACCGTCAGCAAGCCAGCGCGGGCCTGGTGAATGTGCAGCCCGGCCACCCGGTTGAATTCTGACCAGCGGTTGCGGTCATCGTCCCCACCTTCGGTGATGTCGCTGGTGATGGACTGGCGGATGTCGGGCTTGTCGGTCGGGCCCTGGAAGCTGGGTGAGAAGGTGAGGCCGTTGCCGCCGCTGGAAAACGACATGGGCGCTGCGACCTTGGCCGGGTCGATGGTGACGCCATCGGCCACGGGCATTTCCCCGATCGCCGCCAGCAGATCGTCAAGATCATATTCAAAATCCGTTATATCCTCGATCCGGCAAGGCTTGGCCACGCCGCCCTTGCCATAGACCGAGCCGGGCAGGCGGATGACCTGGGTGGACCGCCCGAAAGACGGATCGCCCCCCAGCTTCAGCGCCAGCATTTTTCGCGCGGCTGCAATCGCCGCCACCTGGTCGGACGCTTCCGACAGCCGCCAATAGGCATGCAGCTTCGGGGCGCCGGTCTCGGTTGTGCCGCCGGAATAGACCGTCATGGTCGGCTGGCCCAGATGCTTCACGGCATGCCTCAGCTTCGCCAGGGTGTCCCCCTTGTCGATGTCCACCAGAATGGTGGTCAGCTCGCGAATGCGGTCTTCGGTGGCATGCTTGTCCGCCAGCGCCGCGGCGTCGACGGATGCCGGCACGATGAACGATGCGCGGCCGTGGCTAGACCACCGCTGCACATGACCAAAGATGCGGTCCACGTCGAAGGCGCTGGTGATGGCGGGCACGATCACCGGCTCGATGAAATCACCTTCACCAGCTGTGCCTTTCTCACCGGTTCCGCGCAGCGCGATGCAGGTGTCTTCGGCCTGGATATAGCCGAAAACCATATCCAGGTACTTCGCCAGGTCTTCGCGGTTGGGTGTGGTCATGCTCGATCAACAACAAAATAGGGAAGTGATGCGCGCTCCTTGGCGCGGCTGTAGACGGCTACGCGCGGGCATTTCGTGCCATATGCGATAGCAACCGGGTGGCCACGATACCGAATGTCATCCCGGCCATGGCCGCGCGCTAAATATCGCTGCTCATAGATGGCGTGCATGAATTCATTGTCACCAGTGGAGTTCAAGACGATGACGAATTCCACCTTGTCGGTCGCCATATGGCAGTTCCGTATTGCGGCATGAAGCTCGCGCTCGATGTCCTGCAGGATGGGAAGTGGCACGGGAATGCTCATAGCGCCCTCAATGAATAATCAGCACGCTACGCGCGCAGCGCGGGCGATAGCCGTTCATCAGCCGGCCGGTGTTGCGATCCAGGTTCTTGCCGATGCCGATGCAGTCGTTGACGAATGGCGTCAGGTCCATCTTGTTCAACGCAGCGAAGTCCAGCGGGCAGCCGTTGCTGTGGCATGCACCCAGGTCCATGTGCAGGTTCTTGGCGTGAACTTCAGTCGGCTTGACGCCGCGCTCCTTCAGGAAGTCCATGAACCGTGTGATAGCGATGCCAACTTGGATCACGTCATCATCGGACATCCCGTCGAAGCGGACGCTGCCGGCGATCTTTTGTTCTGTGGGGCGGAAGTCCTGGGTCACGGCGCGTCATCCGCCGGTTCGCCCTCAACGGGCTCATGGTCATCGACAACTTCAAAACCATCGATAACCAGAAGCGGGTCGACCTCGCGCAGCAGTCCGACCAACACAACATCGGGCCGCTCACCCGCCAAGGGCGATTTCTCCATCCCAGAGAACAGGCGGGCAACAACCGCCCCCAGGCTGGACACCTGGATGGTATAGCCGCGTTTCACGTACTTAATGACGCGCAGCAGCGAGCCGCCGGCTTCTTCCTCGCGCACAGGCGCGGTGTAGAACAGCCGGCGCGCAGCCAAATCCTGATAGAAGCGTTCACCGATGCAGCTGCGCCAGTCGCCATTGCCGCCATTCAGGCGATACACAACGGCCTGACAGACGCTGAAATCGAAGCTCTCCATGCACTTGGACGGCTCATCGAATGTCCAGCGCGTGATGAATTGCACAGGCAGGCGATCGGGCGTGATGATGGTGATGGCGTTCTTGCTCTTGTGCATCTTGGCTCCAGGACGAACCGACATGAGAGCGTTGGCGATCAGTTCCAATTGGGCCTTGTCGGTACCGAACAGATCGATATCGCTGGGTGTTTCCCCCGCGATTTGGGCGCGGATAAAGCCGCCGCCGACCATCAGGTTCTTGCCATGGGTCTTCATCAGATCGCGAATGTCTTTTGGGAGGCGTTGCGCGATGAAGCGAAGATCGTGTTTTGCCAGTTCAAACATGGTCAGTTTCCTTTGTTGATGTGAAAGCTGGGGGTGAAGACACGCGCATGCTGCTTCGGTATTCCCGGCAGCGGCACTGCGACCTCGGTGTTTTGGAATGTTGGGGCAGGCTGCAATTTCAGTCCCTTCCAACATTGCCCGTGGAAATCACAGAATTTGCAGCGGAAATCGTCTTCGCTCAGGCCAATGCGCGGAAGCTCGAAGGGATCGGCGCTTTCCAGCACCTTGACGGCGCGATCGGAAATGGCTTGGGCATCAGCCTGGTTGAACGGGATGATCTCGAAAAAGTATTTCATGTTGTCGAGGTTGAGCATCGAGAACAGCGTTTGTTCCGCGCCCAGGTAGGCCATGTTGGTCTGAAGCTGGCCGTAATACTTGGGATCAGCTTTCTTCACGCCTTCCTTGGAAAACTTCTTCCACTTTTTGTCGGTGGCCTTTTTGCTTTCCCAGATGCACGGCGTCTTGATCAGCGGCTCCAACACGCCGTTGGACACATGCGTGATCACGCCATCCACTTCGCCGGCCATCCGGTACTGGCTGGTCTGAGGATCGCGCGCGGCCATCCAGCCGATCTGCTTGGGCTTGCCCTCCGGTCCCATAAGGGGAAGACCGGTTTCCTTGCTGCGCTGGAAGGTTTCAACCGTCAGCCCGACCAGGCCGAACCACTCGGCCGTCTTGGCTTCGGTCCAGTGTCCGGCTTCCGCGTGGCGGTTCAATTCACCTTTTGATACGGGGCCGTCACGGTCCTCCTTGGGGTATTTGTGAAAGCGAAAACCCAGCTCGCGCGCGCAGTCCGTGCCGATATAGCCGGCGCCGATGCGCTTGGCGGCAACATCGCCCACGCCCGATCCGCGCCCGGCCTCGTATTCCTTCTTGGCCTTTGCTGCAATCGCCTCATCCAGCAGGCCGCCCAGGATCTCGGTTATGGCAGCGCCGGACGTGCTGGCGATGCGCTGCGTGAAGTCAACCATGTTGGCGCGGTCCTTCGGATATGCCCTTCAGCGCCATGTACCGGATGTCGGCCGGCGATCGCGTTGCAGTGATGACGGGCGTGTAGGTGATGGTTTCTTCGAACTGGACCGCGATGGGTTTTTCACAGTTCGGGCAAGTCTTGCCGGCGGCCAGCCTTTCAGCCTCGCTTGGCACAGCGTTTTCGTACCATTGGTCCAGCAAATTGTGTTTGCACCACGGGCAATCGCCTTCGTGGTTCGATTTAGGTAGCGGTGGAACTGTAGACATGAACCCTCCATTCGGCATGGTGACAGCAATCCGGCGTGTTGATCAACTTACTTACGACGATATTTGAAGCGGAATTTCTTTGACCGTATGGCCTTGTGGCCAATGTGGAATTTGCTGCAGTCGGGGCACCGGTAAGCAGCCATGGAATGCCCATATCCACGCCCTCTGGTCCGCTTGGCCACGAATTCGGCGTCCCCGCGGCGATCGAATGCCGGTTTCCCCTCGCAGTGCATGGGACGCTACCCCTTCAGTTTTGGAGATGCGGGCCGGGATCGAACCGGCTCATACTGGTTTTGCAGACCAGGGCGTTCCCACTTCGCCACCGCATCAATTTTTCCTAAAAACCGCAGGCGACAACGACAGCAAGTGCCGTCGCAAGCACCGCTAGATATTTCGGGCATGGTCCGACCATGTTGCTGATCCAAGCAGCAATCGCTAGCCCAGTACTGGTGTGATCGACCGACATAAGCCCCCTCCTAAACGGTTACGCCAAGCGCCGATAAATCTGCGGCAAGCTTGGTTTCGATCAGCATCAAAATGTCGGCTGCGTATTCCTTGGGAATGAGAATTTCGCCGTAACCGACCCCGCCAGCCTCACCTTCATCTGCATAGGCCTCGACCTGGATACAGTTTACGCCACGCTCTTTCAGGCCGTGACGGAAGTGCGGGATCGCCTTGACGGCGTCAGCCAAGAACTTTGCGCGGTCTATGTCCTTCATCTTCAACAGACGCTCCCTTCCTAAGCCGCCTTCCGGGCGGCGATATGTGCAATTCCAAATCCCTTGGCCTGGGCGCGCAGGAGCGCTTCGTTGGCCTGGTGACCGATGCCCCACAGTGTTGTTCCCTGTGCCGGCGACTTGCCGGGCTTCATCGTGCGTCCGTCGATGAACTTGATTTTCCGCGACACGAAGAACGACACCTGCATTTGCGGGTCGAACTGCTGCCACCAGGGCGCCGATGTTCTATCCGGCACTAGGGCGATACCGCAGCCGTGGGCGACGAACTTCTGCAGCCACGGCACAAGACCGTTCCGGCCGCCGAACGGCGGGTTCATCCAGACGAAGCCGCGCCATGGCTTTTCCAGACTGCCAGCGGTGATGACTTCGAAGGCTGGGATCCAGTCGGTGACGTGCTTGCCAGGACTGGACACGTCCTGATCGAACGAGCAGCCGAGCGCAGCGAAGACTTCGGGTGGCGTGTACCACTCGTCTGTCGCTCCGACGCATTGTTCGTGAATGGCCACCGGCAATCGCTCCTCAGTTGTGCAGGTAATCGCCGGTCCAGCGATTAAGCGTCTGCATGAAGTTCGCGGTTTCTGCTGCATCGGCCCAGCGCCGCAGTCGCGCAAAGTTGCGCTTGAAAATCTGCTGATCTTCTGGCGTCGGCGCGACCCGTGGTTTCTGAGGATCAAGGTTGATGTACCCGGACGTATCCCAGACCACGGCTCGCAGCTTGATCGCAGTGTCTTTTACTGACGGCATGAACCGCTCGTTAATTTTCGGGCGGCAGAACAATCTCTGCCGTGATGCGAAGGGTGGTTCCTTCTGGAAAGTCTTTGGTGAAAGCGCGGAAGCCGGGACCTGATAGAAAGCCGCTGCTGCCCCAATAGAGGCCGATGCTGCTGCCTTCGTAGAACTTCTCTTGGGACACGGACTCCCAGACGATGCGGAGGTTTTCCATGCCAAGCATTTCGTCGGGGCGACTATGACGGACGCAGCGCCATTGCTTGTTGCCGTACTTCTCATAAAGGCGACGCTGATCCTTGCGGGTGTCAGCCTCATAGTTGGCGACCTCCCGGCAACCCGGATGTCCACACTCAGCCCTGACGCTATACTTCGACAAAAGTCCCTCCTATTTCGGGTCTGCGATGCTTGGAAAAACGACCTTTGACCAGCCGCCCAGCGCGGGGGACCAGTGGTAAAGGTAAGAAGCGGGCTGATGCTCCGCGAAATGTGCCATCGCACCGCCAAGCGACCAGAACTCCCGTGTCGGTGTCCAGTTATCCATGACGGTCACACACCAGCGTTTCAGCTTCACGATCCGCTCCTACTTTTTCGGTTTCGCTTTGGCGCTGCGCGCCTTCTCGGCTTCGTGCTTCTCCAAGACGGGGATGCACTTGCGAACCATCTTGGCCGTCTGATCGTGGCCCTGGCCGTCATGCCATGCCGCCAGCAATTCCAATTCCTTCGACAACAGCATCAGGCCCTCCTATTTCTCAGCCAAGCGCCGCGCGGCTTCGCGCAGCAATTCTGATGCGATGTAACCCTCGTTGTCGGCTACCGGCAGACGCTGGCGATCATGCCACCCAGCGAAAGAACGTAGGCGACGAGCCAATTCGGCAGAGGGCATTTCTGTGATGGGCATGATGGGCTCCTAAAAACTGAGTTCGGTAACGTCCCGCCCGGAGGCGGTGAGGTATGTCGGCGTGTGGAAGTCGCCATCGTCGCAGGCCGGGCAAATGATGACGCACTCCATCGCTTGCACCGGGTCTTCCGGCTGGCGGTCGCCCATCATCGTCTTGCTGCACTTCGGGCAACGAATTTGGATTTGACCGGCCATCGGAAATCGCTCGCTTTCAGTTGGATTTCGCATTGGCGCCCTTGCGGCACCGGCCACAAGTCACACCCTTCAGTTTTTCGACTGCGACAAAGCTGTCGCCACTGACATTCACGAACTCGTGCGAGGCAACGGCATCTTCCCAGCCGACCAAGCCGCAATGGGTCACGGTTTCGGAAAACCGCGTCAGTCCCTTGTCCTTGATCCAATGCGTCTTCAAAACAGGCTCCCCTCTAGGCTTCCGCCGCTTTCGGCGGTTCGGTCTGCATGAACTTGTCCAGCTTCGCGAACTTGCGTTGTTTGGCTTCGATAATCTCGGCCATCGAGAGCGCGCCGCATTGCGTGAGGCGATCCACCACGGCGCAGAAGTCGCCAATCTCTTGGGTCAGTCGCGCGGCGTTGGTCTGATCTTGCCCCGGTTGGACTTCGCCTAAACCGAACCTAATAGCCTTGCTGGCGCGTGATCCAAGGAACGGCAAAATCTCGAACGCTTCCTCCATCAAGGTGGTCAGCAGTTCTTTTTCGTATGGCGTCGGCAACGGGCCGGGTGTGATGAACTTGTCCATGAAAACTGCTCGTTTTCAGTTGGCAGTTGCAGGCACGGGCATACCCATCGCCCGGTCAAAGCACGGGTACGAAAATCCCCGGCAATGCCACGCGGCGGGCGCGATCATCGCGCAGAACATCAGCGAGATAACCAATGCTGCAATTGCAAGTGGTCCGTGCATTTCAGGCTCCCCTGCTATGGACGGCCAAAGATGGTGTCGAGGTGCTTCTCGATACGCGCATCCTTGGCTTCCTTGCTGTCATATTTTGCGCGGCACCTATTGCAGCCATCGCCACCATTGCAGCGCGGCTTCCGCAGCCCACGGTATTTCGCCACCTTGGATGGACTGCACTCTCGGTAATCGCGCTTCGATCTATGCGACATAGGCCCTCCTCAGCTTTTGGCTTGTTCGGGCTGGGTGTAATGGCGGCGGGTCTCGATCACGTTCCGGTCGTGAAAGCGCAGCCGCGAGATGAGGTCCATGGCATTCATCTCGCACCAAATGCCCATGGCGTAATGGCAGACCATCTCATGGCCCTTGTCGTCCATGGCGATGATGTAATCCGGCGACTGCCCGGCCGGCATCTCCGGCCAATACACGATGGCGCAATGCTCATAGCGGCCGTGGCGGAATATCTCTCGCTTGTCTGTCATGGGCAATCGCTCCAATTATTCTGTGTGGGCCCACCGCAGGATGCGGATGAGCAGCCACAGCTTGATGATTTGTAGAAGTCCGATGTTGACCATGAGTGCGCGCAGCACGGTGCGGGTCTGGTCTCTATTCGGAAAGTCTCCGTTCATAGCGCGCAGCAGCGTTCCCACGGCCTGGGCGGCACCGGCAGACAGGGTAACGGTCACAGAACAGCCAGTCAGCGCCGCCGTCTTGGCTGGCTGCTCGAACAATTCGGCAAGCTGTTCAACCGTGTCGGTCATGACGCTCGCTAATTGCTGGTGGTTGAAGGGAAACGACCGGCGGCCTGTGGCCCTACGGCTACCGGTTCATCACCGGGTCTTGCGCCGTCCCTAGAAGGTGCTGCCTGCCTCGCGAGCCTATGCAGACCGGTCTCTGGGGTATTCATCAGCCACGCGCGGATCGCGGCGGCGAGTTGGCGGCGGACCATCGTCTCGCCATCGCCGCTTTCCTTGCGGTTCAGATAGCCTTGGGTGCAGTACGCCGTCACGGCGCTGTCCATTGCGTCGGAGAAAAGATCGCCTTCAAGGTGGGCGCGGACCTTTTGCTCATCGAACTGCATCTGCCCCTCCTCACTCTGCTGCTAATTGAAACGGCGGCAGGGTGAATTTGCCCCGCCATGTACGCCAGTGTTCCGAGACGGCCCCGGTTCCGGGGAACAGGTCGGTCAGGGTGTCGTCGGGGTGTGCCGCCACCAGCTCAAAGGCCCAATGACAGACAGGCTCCGGCTTGGCGCCGGTCAGCCCCTTCTTCATGGTGATAGGGCACATGATCCAGTCGCGGTTCACGAACCGCTTGCTCACGACCGGCTTGCGCGCGGTCTTGATATAGACCGGCTCCCAGGCATAAGCGGTCGGGACGTTCCTCTTGAAGGCGGCGAACTGCTTAACCCAGACGCCCTTGCGCCAGCCGAATTGCGCCGCCATCGGGGCAAGGATAGCTTCGCTGGCGTTGTGCGCCCCGGCGTGAAGCACATAGCCGTCAAAATCACGCTCGAGCTGCGCGACCAGGGCGACATGATCCACCTCGCCGGCATAGTCCGGGTGATCTTTATAGAGGTGGGCGCAGCCGATATAGGGCGGGTCTGCGTATCCGATTTTTGCCACGGTCAAAACGCTCCTAAATAAAATCGCCAGGCTGATGGTTCAGCGCGACGGCGATGGCGAAAGCGAGGACGATGATGGCAACTATGCCCATGTTGACCCTCCAATTATTCGTCGCTGAAAACGGCGGTGGGGCATCCCTCGCCGTGGACACCTTGCGCGCAGGCGGTGCCTTCCCAGCAGTCCGGGCACCAAGCCCCGTCTTGCCGGTCGCACATCATGTGCTGGGAGGTGGTGTCCTTCTCGCAGTTGCTGCACTTCACGCGCTCGCGTTCCATTTCAGGCCCTCCTATGCGGCGGTCTGTTGAACTGGCAGGGCGGCCAGAAAGTCCGCCGCCTGGTTGTGGTGCATGTAACCGACGAGGCGACCGGTGGCGGCTTCGGTTATGCGATGCGCGCCGCCGTTGGGTGTGGCGGCATGGCTGTAACCGGCGTCGGTCAGCATCTGCGAAATCGTCTTGTCGGTGTCCATCTTGCCCCTCCTATCCGGCTGCCTGTTGTACTGGTGCGACGGGCTCGATCTGCTCTTTCATGTAGTCGAGAGCCTTGCCGATCTCCGTTGCAGCGAAACGGAACTGCGCCATTTCAAACCGCTGCCCCATGCTCATCACCAGATACCCGCCATCGGGCATCCGACGCAGCGTCAGTTCGTCTTGCGATCCTTTGTCGGCCATAGTTGTTCCTCCAATTTTACAGCGGTGCACCGACACGCTTCCGATATGGAAGCGGCAGCGTTGACCAATCAAACTCGTCCTTGAAGTCGCCGCAGCGGTGGTCCTTCGGCGTGTAGATGTGCCCGGCTGGAAGCGGGAAGTTTAGCTTGTCCATGTCCACCATGGCGGTGCGCTCATGGCCAGCAACGGGCGCGCTCTTGGTGCAAAGCCCTATATGGCTGCTCAAGCCCTGCCACCAGTCACAGCCGGCGCAGCATGGGCCGTGCCGGAAGTAGAAGGTGTCCATGAACTCTTGCCGATCCACGACCAACCGCTCCTATTTCTCGTTGGGGTTCTTCGCCAAGGCGCGGCAGCAGTTCAGGTCATTCACGAACAGGCGCTGCAAGGCTTCGGCGGCGCATTGGCCGCACCAAACATCACCGCCGCGAACAGCCACCACGTTGCCGATGACGCCATGCCGCCCGCACCAAGCGCGTCGCGTTTCGTATTCGAGGACCGGGTTAGACATGACGCTCCCCTCAGGTGATAGTGTTGCAGGTGTGGACGACGCCACGGCAACCGCAGACGCGGACATTCGGGACGGCGCGCTCGTTGCCGAACATGGCCCACAAGTCGCGCTGCATCTTGTCCATGCTGGCCTGAAAGCTGCTGGCCGCACCTTCGGGCAGCGGTTCAACCGGCTCTGGCAATACGATGTGGCGGGTGATCTGCATGGAGGCTCCTATTTCGGAAACCGGGAAATGCCCGGCGCCAGCTTTTCGAGGATGCGGACGAGCCGCTTGTAGGCTTGGATATGGCGTTGACGGCCATCACCAAGAACGGTGGCCGCATGGATGATGCGGACGAACTTGATTTCGTCTTGCGTCAGCGCCTTCGATTTCTTCGCCATGCTGGGGCTCCTCTTCTAAAGACACTTGCGCGCATCGTGCGCGACGTTGGCGGCATCGGAATGCAGTTCGGTGATCGCGATGAAATCGCGGCCGGTCACGGCGTATGCACCTCTTGCAAGGCGCCGGCGGATGCTCGCGACCACGATGTTTGCCGCGCGCAAATCGTCTGAAAGCGATTTTCTCGCGTTTCCGTTAGCGATTGGCCTGGATGCAAATACTGCGCTATTGGCGGGGCATGTTTTCATTGACTTACCTCGATGACCCTTTCGATCCGGCGCGTGATTTCCGCGCCAACCATTCCGACATGACCACCACAGAAGAACCGTCCAGGCCCCCTGAGCCCATCGAAGCCTCTTGCATGAAAGCCGTGGGCAGCAGGAGCGGCGCAGATGCAGCAAGTGTTTTGGTGTGGCCCGTGGCTTCCAGATAATCCCAGGTGTGCATGAACGTGTTGAATTCCAGCCCCTGCGAAGTAAACAGGCTCATCAGACCTTCGTATGTCGAGCGATCCACCATCATTCACGCCGCCAGCCTCGGATTTGCGTGGTCTTCCAGCCGGCGCCGAATAGCGCGTTCATTCCATTTCCATGTCAGGCAGCACGCCGCGCGGTAGCGCGTCAGCCCCATGGAATTCAAAGGCGTGAGACCAAGGTGCTGTAGTTGCTTGTCGGATGGCGGCATGGAAAGCCACCGTTTGGTCTTCGACGCCATGTCCAGGTCGCCGGCCTCGCGCAGATAGTCGTCGGCGGATGTCAGCGAAAGAACCTGTTCGGCGCTGTCACCCAGCAGCCGCATGGGTTCTCCCTTCTTGCCGCCCAACGCGATCCATCGTCCGTCGTATTGAACGACAATTGCCCATGCTTCCAGGGCACAGGCGACCCAAGCTAGCCCTTCAAACATGCTCTCCCAGCGGTAAGGCGACATTTGCAGAAGGTCGATTTCCGACAAGCGGAAGTCAGCCAGTTCAGACTTTTCCTTGTCTTCACCAAACTTTTCGCCGCAGGCGATGCAAGTGCGGGCGAAAACATTGTTCTCTGTTCCGCATGCCTTGCACGTTTTGGTGTCGGTCTCGATGACTTCCTTGGGAAATTCAGCGCCACAAATCGGGCACTCCTGGCACTGAGTTGGCACGATCGCCTGACAGGAATTGCACTCTTTGGTGCCTTCGCCTTCCAGGTACACTTCCTGCTCGATAGAGCCGTGCATCAAGACCGATGTACCGAAGTCCAGTACAACGCAGTCATCTTTGGTGACGCCAGGATAGCGTTCAGGATCAACCTTGCGCAGCCCGCGGCCGATCATCTGGATCATAGTCGATTTGTAAGAGGACGGCCGCAGCAGGATCACACAGCCAATAGTTTGCTGATCCCAGCCTTCCGTAAGAACGGCCACATTCACAACGACCTGGATCTCGCCGGTGTTGAGAGCCTGAAGTGTTGCCCGGCGCTCTCCGTCCGACATATCACCGTGGATTACAGCGGCGGTCACGCCTGCCGCCTGGAAGGCATCGCAGACGTGGTTGGCGTGCTGGACGGTTGAGCAGAACACGACGGTCAGCCGCTCGCCGGCCGCCTTCTTCCACTCATCGACCACCCGTTCATTCAGAACCTGGTGATCCATGATGCGTTCGACTTCGGACATATCGAAATCTTGTGCGGTCTTGCGGACACCGCGCAGTTCGCTCGTTACACCAAGGTCGATGACAAAAGTTCGCGGCCTCACCAGAAAGCCGGTTTCGATCAGCTCCTTGATAGTGATTTGGTCAGCACAGTTTGAGAAGACGCCTTTTAGCGCCTTCTTGTCACCGCGATTGGGCGTGGCGGTAACGCCACCGATCTTGCAAGACGGGTTGACCTTCAGTGCCGTATCGATGGTCCGCAGGTAACTATCGCTGGCGCTGTGATGCGCCTCATCGATCAGCAACAACCCCAGGGGCGGCATGCTGGCGAGATTGTCGGCCCGGCTCAGGGTTTGGGCCATCGCAAATGTAACGCCGTCTTTCACCCACCGCTTGCGATCGGCGGTGAAGATGTCGGACGGCATGGCCTTGTTGTAAGCGAACAGCGTCTTGCGGTTTTGCCCCACCAGCTCATCGCGATGCTGCAGGACACAGATCGGCCCATCCCACCCGTTCTTGTCAGACGCCACAGCCGACAGCATCACGGTCTTGCCGGCGCCCGTGGGCGCGACGCCCAGGGTGTTGCCGTGCAAGACCAGCGCCTCGGTGAAGCGGTCGACAAAGGCGGATTGGCGGGGTCGCAGCTGCATTAGCCGGCCGCCTGGTGCACAGGGCGATCCCGGATCACAACCAGCCCTTCGGCGCGCAGGGCTTCCGCGGCACGTTGCCCCACCAAGGTGTCATCACCGACCGCCAGCTGCAGCAGCGTTACGCGCGCCTGGTGACGACTTTCTTCCGTGTTTGCCGCGCGAAACGCGGTTACCGCCCTCCAAAAGACCCCACTGTTCATGCCTGCTTTCTCCTTATTGTTGTCGTAATGTTGTCGCAATCTGGGAAAGGTTCCCTGATCAATCAGACAACATTCCTAACGACTAACCTAAATGATGGAACGATAGGTGAACAGTCCTACCGCTGGTGGTTGGTCAGGAAGGCGGGCGCCTTATTTGGATTGAACCCCTGCTGCTCGCCCTGCGGCCCTTCAGAAGGGGATTTCATCATCGAACTCTGTGCGCCGAAAGGGAGACTGGCCGGCGCCGCGCCTCCCTGGGGCGAACGCTGACCAAATCCGCCGCCAGCCGGCGGGGGCGCGTTATTGGCCTGGCGGAAGCCGCCGGCCGGCCCATTGCCGCGCGTTGCCGGATTGGCCGTGACACCATGATCACCGGCCTTCAGCTTGGCGAAGTTCTTGAAGCCGCTGCTACCTTCGTTGGGCGTGAGGTAGTCACCGACCTTGTTCTTGTCCTGATAGCCCTCGTCGCCTTTTTCGACCTTCACGCGGATGGCCACGTACTTGCCATCCAGAAACTGCAGGATCTGTTCGCACGTTGCGCCATTGTACTGCTCGTAGGTCGCCGGCACCTTGGGATCGACAGCCTCGCTGCTTTCCAGCATGCGGGTCAGCGCGGTCATGCCCATGGCGCGCCACTTCTCGCTATTGCCCTCGAAATCCGGGTCCGCAACGATGTCCCAGATTTTGCGCCGCGCATTGGGCTGATTGTCCGCGATCACGAATTCCAGATCGCCATGCCGGCCGCCGGTGGAACTGTCCTTCATGCCGTGGAAGGTGAGCATGGCCCAGCACAGGAAGCCGTTGGGGATCAGGTCGGTGGGCGAGGAATTGCCGGAAGTGGTGGAAAACTGCATTGGGTAGTCCCTTCTTGATGTGTGTCTGGTTAGGCGGCTTTGGTGTCGGGCGCCGGCATGGAGCGCACCAGCCCGCCCTGACGCGGGCCGGCAGCGGTCTTGCCGATCACATGGGCAAGATCCGGCGGTTCCAGCATGTCCAGCCGGCCGCTGCGGTCTTTGGCGGGGAAGCCCCACTGGTTTTCCTTCTGGCAAACCAGGGCGCGGTACTTCTCGCCCTGGTCGGTCTCGAAAGAGCCCAGCGTCAGGATGATGTCGAAGATGCCGGGCAGCTCGGCCTTGGCCTTGCCGCCATCGATCTGCAGCGAATAGGTCACGCGGCGCAGATCGTCGGTCTCGCTGTTAAGGATGGTGACAATGATGGTCGACTTGTCCTGGATATGCTGGATGGTGGAGAGCCAGCGCACCAGCTCGCGGCCATGCAGCCCATAGGCGCCGCGCGTGTCGGGCTTGCCGGTCTTTTCCGAGAAAGCTTCCGGCTGCATCTGGGCCCAGGCGAAGCAAAGACGTGCCGCATCGGTCGCGCTGTCCCAGAACACCGTGTCGTACTTCGCGAAGACATCGGCACCGCCCAAATGTTCGCAGTACAGATCATAGGACTGCTGGCTGTACGGGTTGATCGCATCGGCCGCCGCCGGGTCCGGCCCCGCCATCACGCACGCGATCGCACGCGCCAGCTCCCACGGATGGACGCCCAGCGCCGAAGCTTCCTTGCGCACGTCGAGAATGTCGCCGCCCCAGTCCGCCAGAGCCAACGAGCCACCCTCCAGGTCCACAAACAAAGTCGTGGCAGGCGGCAGCGTGCGGCACAGCGTGGTCTTGCCCATGCCGCTTTCGCCGGCAATGACAATGTTGGCCTTGGGTTTGCGGGCAAGGCGTTCATCCGCGGTCGTAATCTTCAAAGGCATGCGTGGTTCTCCTGGTTAGTCTTCAGCAGTGATCTTGGGTTCGCTGTACTTGACGGTGCGGGCTGCGGTGATGCGCGCCTTCAGCGGACCGTCGGGCAGGGCCTTAAATGCCTTTTCCGGCACATCGGCCTTGAACTTGAAAATCTGCTTGGCCTCATCCCATGACACGGAATTTGCTGCAGCCATCAGCGCGTCCTGGTCATAGGAAGTGGTCTTGCGCACTTCCGCTTTGTAAATGCGATTGCCCAGGGCGAAGCGCACCGTGCCATCGGTCTTGCCCTCGCTCTGCAGCTTGGCGTGGGCCAGCGGGTTGGCGATCGCGCCGATCGCGGTATTGATGTTTTCCAGCGCCTCTTTGCGCGCCGCGATTTCTGCCTCGATCTGGGCGCGGGTGCCGAGCAGCACAAAGAGTTCGGAGGATTTGTCGAAACCCATCTTAGGCAGCCTTCTTCTTGTAGTAGTCGGTGATGTCGAAATAGCGTTTCTGGATCTTGGCCAGAGCCTGAAGGTCCGCGCGGCGCGCGAGCGGGATGTCCCCGCGGTGCCGCCATTTCTGGATGGCGTGACGGCTAATATCGATGATTTTTGCTTCCAGAAGATCGCGCGAAAGCTTCGTTGCACCACCGAAGAACTTCAGCACTTCACCAACCTTCACGGGCTGATCGTTACTGGAAAGGCGCGCAACCATGCGATGTTATGTCCGTCTTGTTGATCGACAACGTGACGCCGACATAAAAGACATTTTGTCTCCCGGTCAATAGACAAAACGTTCAACAAAGAGAAAAATTTTTATGCGCAGATTTGTTGTTTTGTCTATTTGTGGCGTTATAGTGGACAAAATGTCTCTCCATCCCTATATGCTGGCGACTGATTTCATGAGGGAATTCAATCGCCAATGGCAAAAGCAGCTAAACGGCCAGCGCAAAAACTGGCCGCGCTCACGCGCGAAGATGCAGAAAATCCCGGCGGCGCGGTGCCGCCCAAGATGGCTATCCGGCTGGAATTCGGCCGCCGGCTTCGCAAGGCCCTGCAGGACAAGGGTTGGAAGCAGATTGACCTGGCCAACGAAACAGAGATCGGCCGTGACAGCATCAGTGGCTACACCCGCGGCCGCGTGCTGCCGGACAATGACCGCCTCGCGATCATCTGCAAGGCGCTGGGCACCACGCCTGAAAAACTCGTTCCCCATTACGGCGTCGATGAAAAGGCCGCCGATCTCATGCCGGCGCTGGAAATCAAGCAGGCCGAGGAAGCGGGGATGGTGTGGGTAAGGATCAATCAGGTTCTTACGCTAGACCAGGTGTCGCGGATCATGGCGATCCTACAGGCGAAATCGAGCTGATCTCGCATGATGAAGTGTGCCGGATATTCGGTCGATCGAAGCAGCAGATAGCGCGCTACCGCAAGCAGGGCTTGGGCGACTATGGCGGCAGACCGGTCATGTTCGATCGCCAGGAAGTGCAGAAGTTTTTGATCAACCGTAGGAACGCGCCATGCCCAGACCAAATCACGGCCCACGCCTTCGCCCAAACAAGGATGGGGTCTATTACATCCACTGGTCAGAGAACGGCCGCTCCCACCGCGCTTCAACGCGGACGGCAAATCTTCCAGAAGCACAAAAAATCCTAGCAGGCTTCCTTCTCGAAAAAGAGAAGGACCAGGATGCCCGCATGACGGTCAAGCGGGTGATCGAATATTACGACGTGAACCACATCGAAGAGGCGGTTGCCGACAAGCGGCGCCAGCGCAAGGCACTAGAACACATCGCCGCCATCCTGAATGAAGACAGCTATTTGGACGAGCTGGCGGACGATGACTTTGTGAAGTATCGCCAGAAACGCCGCGCCGTGCGCAATGCCAAGGGACAGCCGACCAACGACGCCACAATCCGGCGCGAACTGAATACCTTTGTCGCTGCAATCAATTTTGCGGTGAAGAACAAGAAGCTGGACCCACGCCATACTCCCGTCATTGCCCTTCCTGACCATAATCCTGGCCGCGAGCGGTGGCTGAGTAGGGAAGAGGTCAAACGGCTTCTTGAGGCCGCCCAAGGCGAGGGTGTCCGTCTGAGCCCGGTCTATCGCCTGGTCGCCATCGCTGTGTCCACCGCCAAGCGGCGGCGCGCGATCGAGACCCTGAAATGGTTCAATGTCGACCTGAAAAACCGGGTGATCGATTTCCGCCGGCCGGGCGAGCCTGAGACCAAAAAGCGCCGCGGGCGGGCGCCGATCTCGGACTGGCTCTTGCCGATCCTGGAACGAGCCTACAGGGAGAAGATTTCCGAATATGTCCTGGATCAGCCGGCCACGCTGACCAAGCCCTTCAACAAGGCGGTGCGGAAGGCCAAGCTGGCGGATGTGACCCCGCACACCCTGCGCCACACTTGGGGCACTTGGGCCGCCCAGGGCGGCATGTCGATGTGGGAGATCGCTGGCGTCATGGGCTGCACCATCCAGACGGCCACCAACAACTATCTCCACCATTCGCCGGATCACTTGCGCGACGTGGCCAACCGGGTGTCGGTGATCGATGAGCCTGCGCACAACGATGCGCGGAACCAGGGCGATAACGCGCAAAATGCGCGAAATAATGTTCAACAATGAGCGGCTGTGATCGGCAAAAATCGAGGCGCCGCCTGCTAAATCCTTGTTGAACTTGTCGATCTACAAAATCGGCCGACGCCCTCTCAAGGCTGAAACCGGGGTTCGATTCCCCGTGGGAGCGCCATACTTCCCAGATCCCGCGCCAACGCTCACAGAGCAGACTTCACGTTCCGGGTTCCCTAACCCTTCGTTAGGCACGCCGGAGGCTTTCACTGGATCGTGCGCGATGGCGGGCGTAGGTCCGGGCCATGGGCCAGACCATTCAGTCCGTCACCCACATGGTGTCCTATGCCGGCGAATTGCGGCGTGAAGCGGCGCGGGCGCAAACAACGCAGCCCGAGCTGGCGCAGAAACTGGATCAGTCCGCGCGCGTGCTGGAAAAGCAGGGTCTGGAGAAAGCCGGCGTAAACACGCCCGGCGTGGGTGCGCTGCTCGATATCCTGGCCTGATCGCTACTTCTTCGCGTTCACGATCACGGTCTGATAGGCAATCTTGCCGCCCCGGACCACGAAGATGTCATAGCCCGATACTTCGTCCTTGCTGCCCTTGAACTGCACCCAGGTCATCTTTGTCGTGCCCGAACCCAGGTCTTCATAGCTGGTCTGCATGGTCTTGTTGCCCGGCAGGTTCTTGGGTGCCGCCAGAACGTTGAACAGCTTGGGCACATCCTTGCCGACGAAGACGCCGCTGGGGCTGGCCATGCCGGCGGGGGTGACGATCACGGCGTCAGAGGCATAGTCGGCGACGATGCCGGGAATGTTGCCCGACTTCATGTTGGCGACGTGACGATCCAGGATGGCGGTGTCGGCGGCCTGCGCGGCACCAAGGCCAAGCAAAGTGGCGGCAACCAGGATGGTGGCGAACTTCATGTGACGTCTCCCGCATGTTTTGCGGTGAGGCTAGTGCAGGCGCCCCGGTCTCAGCAAGCCGGCCAGTTCGTCCTCCGGCGGTTCCTGCAGGGCGCGGAAGATGACCACCGGGCGGCAGGCGCCTGCCAGGGCCAGCCCGACCAGGGGTGCGGCCTTGATGCCTTCCTGACCACCCTGGCCGCTCTTCAATGCCGTGCGCATCGCACGCAACCAGATCAAATCGGATTGTTCGCGCCGTCCTGCTTCCAGGCGATCGGCGATCTCGTTCATCCGCAAGATCTGGCCTGCCATCGAGAAGGGCAGCCGCTGCGCCACGATGCGCAGCAACTCGCTGGCACCCAGCGAACTGGTGGGCACGGTGTCGGCGAAGTGGGCATAGATGCTCTTTACAGTTTGCAACAGCAGATTCACCTTTTCACCACTGGCAGGTGCGTGATCGCGCTCATAGCGGCGCATGGCCGAACGCAACGCGGCCTCGGTGGAACGGAGTTCTTCTGCAAGGAGGACAACGGGATCGATCTGCATCACCATCACCTGGATCGTTAATGGCCCCTGTGGTGACGATGTGCCTGTGTGAGACTGAAAGCAAACGTAAACGATAAAAAACGGGCGCTTCTAACAATTCTTGATTACAACTTACGGAAAATTTGAATCAATTGCGCCAAGTGCAATTCACAGCATGCGCGCGGTTGGTTCTTTGCACGGGGAGGTTGTCTTGAATCGCCGTTGGACCCTGTTGCTGCCGGTGATTTTCGTCACCTACAGCCTGGCTTACCTGGATCGCGCCAACTTCAGTTTCGGCGCCGCTGCCGGCATGGCGAAGGACCTGAACATTTCCGCCGGCCAGTCCTCGCTGCTGGGCGCACTGTTCTTCCTGGGCTATTTCCTGTTCCAGATTCCGGGCGCCGCCTATGCCCAGGACAAGAGCGTCAAGAAGCTGATCTTCGCCGGCTTGATCGGCTGGGGTGCGCTGGCCGCCGCCATGGGGGTGATCAGCGACATCAATCTTCTGTACGCCGCGCGCTTCCTGCTGGGCGTGGTGGAGAGCGCGGTGTTGCCGGCGATGTTGATCCTGCAGGCACGCTTTTATACGCGCGGTGAGCGCGCGCGCGCCAATGCGCTGGTGATCATGGGCAACCCCGCCACCTTGCTTTGGATGTCGGTGCTGTCGGGATACCTGGCGGCGCAGTTCGGCTGGCGCACCATGTTCGTGATCGAAGGGCTGCCGCCGATCATCTGGGCCTTCATCTGGTGGCGCCTTGTGGCCGACCGGCCATCAGAAGCGAAGTGGCTGTCGCCGCAGGATTGCGCCCGGCTGGAAAGCCAGATCGCCGCCGAACAGGGTGCGATCGCGCCGGTGAAAAACTACGCCGCCGCGTTCAAGACGCCACGCGTGATCTGGCTCTGCGTACAGTACTTCCTGTGGAGCCTGGGGCTGTACGGTTTCGTGATCTGGCTGCCGTCCATGCTCAAGACCAGCGGCATGGGCATGGTCGAGCTGGGTTGGCTGTCGGCGGCGCCCTATCTGGCGGCGCTGATCGCGGAGTTCTTCAATGCCGCGGCGTCCGATCGTGCCGGCAAGCGTCGCGGTTTCGTGTGGCCGGCCCTGGTGCTGGGCGCGCTGGCCTTCTATGGCTCCTACGCCGCGGGCGGAAACTTCTGGCTGAGCTTCGTGTTGCTGGTGATCGCCGGTGCGATGATGTACGCGCCCTATGGTCCCTTCTTCGCCTATATCGCCGAAAGCCTGCCGTCGAACGTGGCCGGCGGCGCGATTGCGCTGATCAACAGCATGGGCGCGCTGGGCTCCTTCTTCGGGGCCTATGCGGTGGGCTGGCTGAACGGCAATACCGGCTCGTCGGCGGCGTCGTACCTGGTGATGGCGGCGGCGCTGCTCGCGTCCGCCGTGATCACATTCTTCCTGCCGGAAAAGAAAACCGCTTAGGGCTTCTTTTCCGCCTGAACCGCGGTCAGCGGGCAGTCCATGAAGATGGCGATGGTGGCGTCACCCGTCTCCGGCTTGGCGCCGTCATAGTGAATGCCCTTGACCTGGTCGCTCACGATCGAGCCGGCCGGGAACGGCATGGTGTTGTGATCGGGGTCATAGACCTCGCTGGTGGAGACCCACCAGGTGCCCGACAGCACCACGCCATAACGCGCATGCTCGTGATAGTGCGGGTGGCTGAAATGGCCGGGATGCCATTTGATCAGCTCGATGCAGGCGCCCGGCTTGTGCTCGTCGCCCACCGGCCAGGCCTTGTCGCTGGCCTCGCCCTTCACCCACTGGATCTGGTCCGGGGTCAGCCCGATGGCCCGGGCGGGGTCGATGGTGGCGGCATGCGCAGTCATGGTCGCCGCGAGATAGCTCGCGGCCAGAAGCGTCGTGCGAAGCATGAAGATCCTCCCTTTTTTATTTCAGTTCCAGCATCACGCCGCTGACAGTGCCTTTGGTGACGGCTTCGGAATGGCTGCGATTGGCGAGATTGTAGACGATGTCGCCGGTGGCGCGGTGATTGGGCGTGGCCTTGCCGCTGGGATCGGTCGAGGTGATTTCACCTTCGCCGCGATAGGCGACGATCACTTCGGTATTGTGGAAGTGCATCACGGTCGGCTTGCCCGGCACCCAGGCGTAATTCCACACCCGCACATGATCGTTCTCCAGGATCAGCTTGGAGCCCTCGCGCGGGAAGGCGGGCGGCAGGCCGGTCGTGTTGGGCACGGTGTTGGACGGCGCGTCCTTGATCTCCACCACGATCTCGCGCTGCGGCTTGCCGATTGCGGTGTCGTGCGTGACCCCGCCCTGGCCGGTTACGGCGTCGCCCGCGGGATGGGAGACCGTGTGGCCGTCCGCGATCTTGATGCGGCCACCGTCGAAATACAGCACCGCAAAGAAGCCTTTGTGCGCGATTGCAGGTCCCGGCTTGCCTGGCTCCAAATGGATGTCGCGCACTGTGACCCGCGCATTGTCGATCACCGGGGCAGGAAGTTCGTCGGCCAGGGCCGGCATGGCGATCAGGGCGAGGACGGCGGGCAGAACGAGGCGCATGGCGTTTCCTTGGATTATTTTGGCAAAACTCTAGCAGAACCGGGCATTTGGGCCAGCCGTCTCCCGGCTTGTCCCCCGGCCCCCCGCCCTGTAGTTTCCCCCGGTTTTCCAAGAAGTGTCCCCCATGCCGTTGCTTCGGTTCATTCCCGAGACCACCAATGTCGACTTCGTCAAATGGCGCTGGGTCGCTTTTGCGATCGACGGACTCTTGGTCGTGATCTCGGTCGCCTCGATCCTGTGGCATGGCTTCAACTTCGGCATCGACTTCACCGGCGGCGTTCTGATCGAGGTCAAGGCGGCCCAGACCATCGACATCGGCAAGATGCGCGGTGACGTGGACAGCTTGGGCTTCCCGGAATCCCAGATGCAGTATTTTGGCGGTGGCGAGTGCGACAAACCGGTCAACAGCTGCGTGATGATCCGCGTTCAGCCCAAGAAGGTCGCCAATCCGGCCGACCAGGACAATGCCGACCAGGCGGTGGTGAAGGCGATCAAGGGCAAGCTGGGCACGGCTTATCAGTATCGTCGCACAGAAGTGGTGGGTCCCAAGGTTTCCGGCGAACTGCTGAATGACGGCATCGTGGCCACCATCCTGGCAGTTGTCTTTATCTCGCTTTATGTCGCGGTCCGGTTCGAATGGCAGTATGGCGTGGGCGCCTTGATCGCAACGGCCCATGACGTGTTCGTCACGGCAGGCTTCTTCTCGGTGGTGCAGCTGGAGTTCAACATCTACACCGTGGCCTCGCTGCTGCTGCTGGCAGGCTATTCGATCAACGACACGGTGGTGGTGTTCGACCGCATTCGCGAGAACCGGCGCAAGTACAAGCGCATGTCGCTGCCCGACATGATCAACCTGTCCACCAACCAGATCGCCACCCGTACCACGCTGGTTTCGGCGGCGACCGCGCTGTCGGTGATCCCGCTGCTGTTTGGCGGTGCGGTGCTGATGAACTTCTCGGTCGCCATCCTGTTCGGCATCGTGGTGGGCACCTTCTCGTCCACCTATGTCGCGGCGATGTTGCTGCTCTACATGCCCGCGGTCGGCGGTTCGAGCGAGGCCAGGGAAGCGGACGCCACGGCCTAGCCGGCCGGTCGTTCCAGCTTGCGGATCACCAGCTCGTCGATCTCAAGGCGCTTGATGGTCGTGCGGCCCAGTGCCAGCCGCTTGATCGCGACCGCGCCGATTGCCATTGCGCCGACGGCAATCGCGCCCAGCGCAAGACTGCCGAATGCGAGCGCACCAACCGCAACGGCCGGGTTGGCGCGCGGTCGCATTACAGCGGGAACCAGTCGCGGCGGTCGCTATAGACCTGGTACTGCGCGTTCACGCCGGCACGCAGGCCGACGCCGGTGCGCATCGGCGCCAGGGTCACGCCGCCCGAACGCTGGTAATTGATGCCAAGTCCCGCCACCAGATAGAAGCTGCCTTCCACGCCGGGGAAGCGCTGGAACAGGCGGCGGTCTTCGCGCAGGTTGTAGACCAGGGTGAAGCACTTCGACGCGTTGCCCCCGATATCGAAGCCGACCGACGGGCCTTTCCAATAGACCTGCATCGGCTCGCGCGTCTTGCGCACCAGCCAGCCCGAGCCGTACTTCAGGCCGACCACGAACGCGCCCGAGCCTTCGTCGCCCTTGATATAGGCGTCCGGCTCGCCCAGGTCGCCGAACACATGCTGCACGCCCTTGGCCATCGCCTCGGTGGTGATGCCGAAGAAGTCCGAGCCTGCCTGGGTGATTTCGTTGGCGCTGTATTTCAGGTCGCGCGAAAAATGGCTGTCGCCATCCGGCTCGGCGTGCGGGCTGGCGCCGCCCTGGGTGTCGTCGGCGGCATGCGCGGGAAGAATGTTCAGCGCCGTGCCGGTCAGTGCCGGGGTCGCGCCAAAGGCCATCAGGCCGGTGATGAATTTCTTGCGGTCCATGTCCGGGGCTCCTTCAAGCGAATCACGTGCCCAACCGCCCGCAACTTTCGCCCCGAATGGGGCTTTTTTACAATCGGATTGCGATTAGGATTGTGGCGAGATGACGGAAAAACCCGCTTCCACCCGATTGTCCGCCGCCGGCTGGCTGACCCTGGCGATCCTGGTCGGCTTCTTCTTCGTGGCGCTTTGGTATGCGTGGAAGGTGTGGACCGCCATGGCCGGCGTGCAGATGAGCGGCTTCGGCTGGACCTTCCTGGTGCTGGGCGTGGTGGTGACGACCCTGGTCGGCGCCGGGCTCATGGGGCTGGTGTTTTATTCCAGCCGCCACAACTACGATCAGTAGCTACGTGCCTCTGGCGATGAACGGCCCGTTGCGGAAGTCGGGCTTGCCGTAGACAAACGGCGTGTCGTCCCAATTCGTCACCCTGCCGCCGGCCGCCGACAGCACCGCATGACCTGCCGCGGTGTCCCATTCCATGGTGGTGCCGGCGCGCGGATAGATGTCGGCCTCGCCGGCCGCCAGCAGGCAGAACTTCAACGAGGACCCGGCGTTGGTGTGGCCCTTGATCGGCATGCGGCGCAGCAATTCCGCGGTCTGCGGATCAGGGTGCGACTTGCTGGAAACCGCGATCAAACCATCGGCATCGGGCGTGCGCGTGGTGATCGTGCGCGTCACGCCGTCCTTGATCTCGAACGCACCGTCGCCGGTCGCGCCCACGAACAGCCGGCCGATGGCGGGCGCAAACACCACGCCCGCGACCGCGCGCCCGTCGACGATCTCACCGATGTTCACGGTGAACTCGCCGCCGCGCTTGATGAATTCCTTGGTGCCGTCCACCGGATCGACCAGGAAGAAGTGCCCGCCCACCTCGGCGATGCGCCCGGCCGCGGCTTCTTCCTCCGCGATCACCGGCACGCCGGGAAAAGCGGCTGCCAATTCCGCCAGGATCAGTTTCTCGGCCTCTTCATCGGCGTCGGTGACCGGCGAGCGGTCGGATTTCACGCGGGCGTCACATCCCTCTTCATAGTGGCGCATCACCACCACGCCGGCGGCGCGGGCGATGCGGACAAAATGTTCAAGCCGGGTGGGGAGCGTTGCGCTCACGTTAAGAATTCCTTAAGACCGAAAAACGCATTAACCATTTGCTAACCATCAAGGCGTCATTGAGTCTGCCATGACAGAGATCGAATTCGCCGCCCTTCTGGTCAGCCGCGTGTGTCACGACCTTGTCGGGCCTTTGGGCGCGGTGGTCAACGGCATGGAAGTGCTGGAAGACGAGCGCGACCCCGCCATGCGCGAGGATGCCATCAAGCTGGTCACCATGTCGGCTGACCAGGCGCTGGCCCGCATCCAGTTCATGCGCATCGCCTTTGGTGCCGCGGGTTCCGCCGGCGCCGAGCTCGACCTGGGTGAGATCGGCCGGTTGGTTACGGGTCTCCTGGAAGGCGGCAAGATCAAGCTGGAATGGAACGCCCAGCGGCTTTACTGGCACAAGGACTGGGCCAAGCTGCTGATGAACGCGACACTCTTGGCGGCCGATTGCCTGCCGCGCGGCGGCCTGGTGACGGTGGAAACCAACGAAGACGCGACTGCGCCCAGCTTCAGGATCCGCGCCCAGGGCCTCAACGCCCGCGTGACCGAGGATGTCGACCGTTCCCTGCGCGGCGAGGCGACCAATGTCGATGCCCGCCATGTGCAGCCTTTCCTGACCTACAAGCTGTCGCGCACCGTGAATGCGGCCCTGACCATCACCCCGCTGGAGGGCACGGTGGAAATTCTGGGGGGCGGCGCCTTGGAAACCCCGGCCATTTCTGGAACGGCCGCCGGTTTCTGAACGGTTTTAAGCCGTCCTTTACCCTATGGAACCTAGGATTTTCGGGTACCAACCGGAAATCTGCGCGCCATGTCGAAACATTGCCTAGTCGTGGACGACAGCCGCGTGATCCGCACGGTGACCCGCCGGATCATGGAAGGCATGTCCTATTCGGTCGAAGAGGCCGAAGACGGCATGGGTGCGCTGCGCGCCTGCCGCGAAAAGATGCCTGACCTGATCTTCCTGGACTGGAACCTGCCCACCATGAAGGGGCTGGAATTCGTCAAGAGCGTGCGCGGCCAGCAGGATGGCGGCCGCCCCGTGATCCTGTTCTGCACCACCGAGAACGACACCGGCGAGATTGCCAGCGCCATGGCGGCCGGGGCCAACGAGTTCATCCTCAAGCCGTTTGACGGCACGGCGATCAAGTCCAAGCTCGCCGATATCGGCGTGACGATCTAGGCCAGCGCTTTTCCGCTCAGTCTTTCCAGCACGCGCAAGGGCGCGCGATCCGGCTCGACCAATTGGTCGATGTCGAGATGGAAGGTCTGTTCCAGCGCGAACTCTCCGCCCAAGGCGGCGTGCAGTACCTGATCGGTAAAGGTCATCCAGCAGCTTCCCGCCGGAAAGCTGACAGCCTGATGCGGGCTGTTCTTCTGGAAATCTTCGTCCAGCTTGCCAGTGTCGTGCAGCGCCAGCATCAGTTCGTCGTACCGGCTGCGCATGCCCCGGGTCACGCCCAGCGCGCCATAGAGCCACGACTTGCCCGGCGTGGAAGGCTTCAGGCGCGGCAGGAATCTGCGCGCGAAATCCTCGAAGGGTTCGCCCACTTCCCAGTTGCGCGCCGACGACGGCGCGACATTGGCGAAGAAGCGCAGGATGCGCCGGCCTTTCTGCATCGGGCGCGAAGGGAAGGCATCGACATGCAGCAGCCGGTCGTCGCTGATTTTCGAATAGCTGCGGCCCTTCACCTGCACCGGGCGATAGCTGGTGCGCGCGCGTTCGACGTCGCGATAGGGCAGCAGGTCGTGAACCAGTTGCGCCGCGCCGCTGCCGAAGCGCTCGATCATGGCCGCCAGCTGTGCCGCGTCTTCGCCGGTCAGCGACGAGGCATGCATCTTCCCGGTGCTATGGTCGAGCGAGATGTTCTTGGCCTTGCCGTCGCTGACGCGTGCGTCGAGGAATTTCTTTTCCGTGTCGCGCAGCGCGAACGGCAGGTTGGGGAAAAGCAGCACGGCACCGCGCTCCAGCGCCGATACCGCGCGCGCCTTCACTTCCGCATCGTACGGACCGTGCCAGTTTGCCAGGGCCAGGGTCTCAAGCATGCTTGTCCGTCATGGCGTCATAGATAAGTGTGCGCAGGTCGCGACGCAACTTCACCCGGCGCGGAGTATCCGTGATCACCTGGGTCATGAAGACCACCACCATGTCTTCAATCGGATCGACGAAGAAGGCCGTGGAAGCCATGCCGCCCCAGGCAAATTCGCCCGCGGTGCCGGGAATGCCGACCTGTGCGGGGTCCAAGGTCACCGACACGCCCAGGCCAAAACCCATGCCGCGATAGCCGCTTTCGGTGAAGGCATCGCCGGCCGGCGACAGGCTGACGATGTCGCCGCCGCCAGGCAGGTGGTTCATGGTCATCAGCGCCACGGTCTGGGGTTTCAGCAGCCGCACGCCATCCAGCTCGCCCTTGTTCAGCAGCATGCGGGCAAAGCGGAGATAGTCGGCGGCCGTACCGGCCAGACCGCCGCCGCCGGATTCCAGTTTCGGCGCTGTGAAATACTTTTCGTTGGGCCAGGCAGTATAGAGTTCAAGCCCCGCCGGCATCGCCTGATAGCAGGCGGCGAAGCGGTCGGCCTTTTCGCGTGGCACGATGAAATCTGTGTCAGTCATCGCCAGCGGCCTGAGAATCCGGTTGCGAATGAAATCGCCCAGCGGAATGCCGGATATGATCTGGATCAAATATCCCACCACATCGGTCGCGACCGAATAGACCCACTGGGTGCCGGGCGCATACTCCAGCGGCAGGCTCTCGATCTGCGCGATCATGGCCGGCAATCCGCCGTCGGTATCCGGGTCGGCCACGCGCAGGCGGCGATATTCCGCATCGATCGGCGTGCGATTGTGAAAGCCGTAGGTCAGGCCGGAGGTGTGGCGCAGCAGGTCGCGCACCGTCATCTTGTCGCCTGCCACCGTGCCATCGGCCAGTTTCAGCCGCGCGAAGCCTGGAATGTACTGCGCCACCGCATCGTCCAGCGCGACTTTTCCCTCTTCCAGCAGCATCAGCAGCGCCACCGTGGTGATGGGCTTGGTCATGGAATAGATGCGGAAGATCGCGTCCGCCCGCATCGGCAAGCCGCGCGCGATGTCCATGCGGCCCTGCAGGCTGTGATGCGCGATCTGCCCGCGCCGCCAGATCAGGGCCTGCGCGCCGGGCAGGGCGCCGCTCGCCACCTGCGCCTCCAGAAAGGCTGGTATGCGCGCCAGGCGCTCTTCGGAAAAGCCGGACAAGCTCATGGCTTGGGTTATACTCAGCCCCGCCATGGATGACACCAAAAACTGGCCCCTGATGACGTTGGGTGAGGCGCATGCACGCCTGACCGCGCCCGGCATGCCGTTCGAAACCACCGATGCCGTGATCCGTGGCGTACCGATGACCGTGTGGAAGCATGTGCCCGCGACGGCGGCCGAGCTGTTCGCAAAGGTGCGCGCGCACGGGGCAAGGGAATTCCTGGTCCATGAAGACCAGCGCATCACTTATGAAGGCTTCGCACGCGCGGTCACTTGTCTGGCTGCGCATCTGCATGCGCGCGGCCTGAACAAGGGCGACCGCGTCGCGCTGGTGATGAAGAACCTGCCGGAATGGCCGGTGGTATTCCTGGCGTCGCTGCTGGCCGGCGCCATCGTGGTTCCACTGAACGCCTGGTGGACGGGCACCGAACTGGGCTACGGCATCCTGGATTCCGGTGCGCGCTTCATCTTTGCCGATGGCGAACGCGCGGCGCGGTTGGGCGATCTGCCGCCGTCGGTGGAACAACTCTTCGTCGCGCGCGGCGCAGGCGGCATCAGCCTGGAAAACATCATCGGCGCGCCGGAAAGCTGGGCCGCGCTGCCCGATGCTGCCTTGCCGGGCATCGCACTTGCACCCGAAGACGATGCCACAATCTTCTATACCTCCGGCACCAGCGGCGCGCCCAAGGGCGCGCTGGGCACCCATCGTGCGCTGACCACCAATATTTTCGCAGCGCCTTTCGTGGTGGCGCGCAACGCGTTGCGCCGGGGCGCTGCGCTGGACGCCAAGCCGCGCGTCACCTTGCTGGCCGTGCCTTTCTTTCACGTCATCGGCAGCCTGTCGGTGCTGCTGCCCAACATGGCGGCGGGCGGCAAGCTGGTGCTGATGCCGCGCTTCGACGCCGAAGACGCTGCGCATCTGATCGCGCGCGAGCAGGTGAGCGTGGCCGGCGGCGTGCCGGCCGTGACCTTGGCGCTGCTGGATCAGGCGAAGACGCACGATCTGTCGTCGCTGGAACTGGTCACCTATGGCGGCGCGCCGTCTCCCGTGGCGCTGGCTGCGCGTGTGCGCGGCGAACTTGGTGCGATGCCGGGGCAGGGCTGGGGCATGACCGAAACCTCGGCCACCTGCACCACCCATTCGGCGGAAGACTATCTGCGCAGACCCGGAAGCTGCGGCCCCGCGCTGCCGGTCAGCAAAATCAAGATCCTGAAGGATGGCGTGGAAACCCCGTCCGGCACGGTGGGCGAGCTGTGGGCCTTCGGGCCCAACCTGGTGAAAGGCTACTGGAACCGGCCTGACGCCACCGCCGAAAACTTCCGCGACGGATGGCTGAAGACCGGCGACATCGCCAGCATCGATGCCGAAGGCTTCTGCACCATCCACGACCGCGCCATCGACATGGTGATCCGCGGCGGCGAGAACATCTATTGCATCGAGGTGGAGAATATTCTCTCCGAACATCCCGCGATCAGTGATGCCGCGCTCGTGGGGCTGCCGCATCCACTGCTGGGCGAAGTGCCGGCGGCGCTGGTGACGGCGCACATGCCGGTCAGCGAAGACGAACTGCGTGCCTTCGCTGCCCAGCGTCTGGCCGCATTCAAGGTGCCGGTGAAGGTGCTGGTGACGTCGCTGCCTTTGCCACGCAACGCCAACGGCAAGCTGGTGAAGGCCGAACTGAAGAAGGCGTTCGGTCCATGAGCGACCTTGTCGTCAACGATCGCATCACCATCCCCGACAATGAGATCGAGGAAACCTTCATCCGCAGCTCCGGTCCGGGCGGGCAGAACGTCAACAAGGTGTCCAGCGCGGTGCAGCTGCGCTTTAACGTGCTGACCTCGTCCAGCCTGACCGACTGGGCGCGCGAGCGGCTGCTGCGCTCGGGCCAGCTCACCAAAGACAGCGTTCTGGTGATCACCGCCCAGCGCTTTCGCGAGCAGGAGCGCAACCGGGCCGACGCCCGCGCCCGCCTGGCCGACATCGTGCGCGAGGCCGCCATCCCGCCCAAGCCCCGCCGCGCCACCAAGGTGCCCCGCTCCAGCAAGAAGAAGCGGCTGGAGGGCAAGAAACACCGTGGGCAGATCAAACGGGACCGTGCCCTTCCACGAGATTAATCAAGCTGTTACCGCCCCGTCGCAAACGGCGTTATGATGCGACCCATGCGTGAATCGCTTGACCGCTTGCGCCGCTGGGCCTGGCCGTTCCTGATCGGGGCCATCGCGGCCGGTGCAGCCGTGCTCTATGGCGGCCCCACCATGTTCTGGGGCGTGCTGGCTTTTGCATTGTCGGTGGGCCTGATCGCCCAGTTCGTCACGTTCCAGGAACCCGTGCTGCGCCCGGTCGAGCAAAGCCATGACGACCCGCTGGCGATCCTGCCGCCGCTGACCCGCCTCCTGCTGGAACAGCTGCCCATGCCGGTGATGCTGCTGGATGGGTCCGAGCGCGTGCTGTTCGTCAACCAGTCGATGCGCGATGTGCTGGGCCCGGGCCTGGATCGCAAGCGTGCCAGTTCCGTCCTGCGCAATCCCGAAGTGCTGGCCGCGATCGCGCGCGCCGGCGAGGGCGAGCCGTCGGACGTGCCGTTCACCCTGCCGGTGCCGGTCGAGCGTCACTTCCAGGCCTATGCCGCGCGCATCAATGTGGCGCCGGCGGTGATCGTGCTGCTGCTGCACGACCTGACCGTGGTCAAGCGCAGCGAACAGATGCGCTCCGACTTCATCGCCAATGCCAGCCACGAACTGCGCACACCGCTGGCGGCGGTCACCGGCTTCATCGACACCCTGCGCGGCCATGCCAAGGACGATGCCGCGGCGCGCGACCAGTTCCTGGAAATCATGGCGACGGAAACCGCGCGCATGCGCAGGCTGATCCAGGACCTGCTTTCGCTCACCCGCATCGAGATGAACGAGCATGTCCCGCCCCAGGGCCGCATCGATCTGGAAGCGGCGGTGCGCCAGTCCGCGAACGCGCTGAAACCTCTCGCCGCCGAAGACGGCATCACCGTCACCGTGGAGGTCGCGCCCGGCCTGCCGCCGGTGATCGGCGAACATGACGAACTGGTGCAGCTGTTCCAGAACCTGATCCACAATGCCATCAAGTATGGCCGCGAGAACGGGCAGGTGTCGGTCAGCCTGGGGATCGCCCCCGACGGGCAGGTCTTCACGGCGGTGAAGGACGAAGGCGAGGGAATCGCCCCCGCCGCCATCCCGCGCCTGACCGAGCGATTCTACCGGGTGGACGTAAAAAGAAGCCGCGAACGCGGCGGTACGGGGCTGGGCCTGGCCATCGTCAAGCACATCGTCAGCCGCCACCAGGGCCGGCTGCAGATTGAAAGCAAGCTGGGAGAAGGCAGCACTTTCACGGTCTTCCTGCCGGCGGCGCCGGTCGAAAACCCAGGGAAACCGGCACTCCCGGAGCCTGTCACGGAAATGTTATAAAACAGTCGCATAGGAGTGGCGTGAACCACCTAATTCGGGTTCGCACCAGACTTCGAAAGATCCGCGATGACCGACCATACCGTCAAATCCTTCGGCGAGCAGCTTGAAGCCCTTTCGGCCCTGGTGGCCCAGATGGGCGGCCTGGCTGAAACCCAGCTCGCGGCGGCGATCGAAGCCATCGCGCGCCGTGACAGCGCCGCGGCGGAACGTGCCGTGGGCGGCGATGCGCGCATCGACGAAGTGCAACAGGAAATCGAAGAGCGCGCGCTGCGCCTCCTGGCGCTGCGCCAGCCCATGGCGGTCGACCTGCGCGAGACCCTGGCCGCGATCAAGACCGCGGCCGAACTGGAACGCATCGGCGACCTGGCCAAGAACATCGCCAAGCGCGCGCTGGTGCTGAACCGCGAACCGCCGATCCGCCTGACGCAGAGCCTCGCGCGCATGGGCAAGGCGGCGCAGAACCAGCTCAAGCAGGTGCTGGACGCCTTCTCGAACCGCAACGCCGAAGAAGCCGAGATCGTGTGGAACCGCGATGGCGAGATCGACGAGATCTACAACAGCCTGTTCCGCGAATTGCTGACCTACATGATGGAAGACCCGCGCACCATCGGCATGGGCACGCATCTGCTGTTTGTGGCCAAGAACATCGAGCGCTGCGGCGATCACTGCACCAACATCGCCGAAGTCGTCTATCACATGGTTCGCGCCGGCCATCTGGCGAACAACCGTCCCAAGGCCGACACCACCTCCGAAACCGCGGTTCCCTACGAGACCCACGCATGAGCAAGCCCACTGTCCTTGTCGCCGAAGACGAGAACGCCCTGGTCACCCTGCTGCGCTACAACCTGGAACGCGAAGGCTACCGCGTCCTGGAAGCCCGCGACGGCGAGGAAGCCTTGCTGATCGCCGCCGAGGAAAAGCCCGATCTGGTGATCCTGGACTGGATGATGCCGCAGCTGTCGGGCATCGAAGTCTGCCGCCGCCTGCGTTCGCGCCAGGAAACCCGCAACGTGCCGATCATCATGCTCACCGCGCGCGGTGAAGAGACGGATCGTATTCGCGGCCTGGACACGGGCGCCGACGATTATCTGACCAAGCCCTTCTCGATGACCGAACTGCTCGCGCGCCTGCGCGCCGTACTGCGCCGCATCCGTCCCTCGCTGGCGGAAGACGTGGTGCAGGTGGGCGATATCGAGATGGACCGCGCCGCGCATCGCGTGCGCCGCGCCGGCACCGAAGTGCATCTGGGGCCGACCGAATACCGCCTGCTGGACCACCTGATCCAGCATCCGGGCCGTGTCTTCAGCCGCGAGCAGCTGCTGGATGCGGTGTGGGGCAGCGACGTCTATGTCGAGGCGCGCACCGTGGACGTCCATGTCGGCCGCCTGCGCAAGGCGCTGAACGTCGAAGGCGCCACCGACCCGATCCGCACCGTGCGTTCCGCCGGCTATTCGCTGGACAGCGCCAATGTCGGTTCCTCCGCCGCCTGAATTACCTTGCCGCCACAGCGCGGATTCACAAGGTAGATAGTCAAAAGGCCGTGCGTCTCGCGCGGCCTTTTCGTTTGTCAGGTATCGTGAACTATCTAAACAAGCCGCTGATATCTTCGTCCGTCAGGTTTTCTACCTGAAGTTTTGAGTTTTCTCCCATCGCTCTGATTAGAGCGATGAGGTTCTGGTTACTTTGTGATCCATAAAACGCTCTTACAGCACGGATCACCTGTTGGTCGTCACTCCAAAGGACAGATATTCGGTTTAATTCAAATGACCGCTTGGATCGGTCTTCAGGAGTTAGGGTTCCCGATGTAATCGTGTGACGCAGTCCCATAAGGCTCGAAAGACAATCGACTCGCAATTTACGAATTTGGTCACGCTCAAGATCACGAGATGTCTTGCGCACCCCCCATATCGCCCCCACCAGTGCCAGAACACCGCCGATTACGGCTGCTACGATTGGAATGATGATATCTTTGACCCAAGACGGCTCCGACACGACTGCTCTAAGCCTCCAGCAACTTGGTGATCGGCCCTTCCAGCTCTTCCGGCTTGGTCTGGGGCGCATAGCGCGCCACCGGATCGCCGTCGCGGTCGATCAGGAATTTGGTGAAGTTCCACTTGATGGCTTCGGTGCCCAGGATGCCAGGCTTGGCCTGGGTCAGGTACTGGAACAGCTGGTGGGCGTTGGGGCCATTGACGTCGATCTTGGCGAACATCGGAAAAGTGACGCCGTAATTCTTTTCGCAGAACGCGCCGATCGCGCCGGCATCGCCGGGCTCCTGCGCGCCGAACTGGTTGCAGGGAAAGCCCAGGATGGTCAGGCCGCGCGGCTCCAGCTTCTCGTACAGCTTCTGCAGCCCGGCATATTGCGGGGTGAAGCCGCACTGGCTGGCGGTGTTGACGATCAAAAGCACCCGGCCGCGCCAGGTTTCCATCGGCATATCTTCGCCGACGAGTGTGGTGGCGGTGTATTTGTAGATGCTCATGGCAGTCTCCGGTCGGCTGCGACCATAACGCAAAAGCCAGCCGGTCAGGGCTGGCTTCTGGTCAGGCGATTATCGCGGCTGGTTCAACCAGCCATGCGGCCCTTGGCGTCCTTGGGATCGCGGCGGGTCTGCTGCGGCTGATAGGCCTTGCGGGCATGGGCCTCGCAATAGGGCGAACCGGACTTGGGGCTGCGGCCGCAGAAGTGGAACTCGGTCGCGGCGGGATCCCCGATCGGCCAGCGGCACATGCGGTCGGAGATGGTCAGCACGGTGGCGTGGCTGCCGTCCTCCAGGGTCAGCGGATCTTCCTCGATCACCGGGACGGCGGGCACATGGGCGCGCACGGTGGGAACCTTGGGCGCCATGGGCAGGCGCGGGCGCTCGGAGCGCGAAGGGCTGGCGCGGCCCGCCAGGCCCAGGCGGTGGACCTTGCCGATGACGGCGTTGCGGGTAACCCCGCCCAAAGCGCGGGCGATCTGGCTGGCCGAGAGGCCTTCGGTCCAGAGTGACTTGAGCTGCTCGACCCGGTCGTCCGACCAATTCACCTGTGTCATGGCTAGGGCTCCTTCGGCTGGAGGGGTCGTCCGTTAACCCCCCGGTTACAAAATACAGTACCGCCGGCTCCGATTCGTACAAGCACTACGGGTGCAACGCGAACCCTTGTCCACAAGATGCATAGTGGTCATGCGGGACCCCGCCGGGGTTGTCGGCGTGTCATGGAAAGCGGATAAACAGCGCCTTCCAGCCGCCAGGCTGCAACTTTATTTCAATTGGCAGAAGGAGATACGTCGTGTTCCCGGCTTTGCTTCCCACCTATAACCGGACGGATGTCGCATTCGTTCGTGGCGAGGGTTCCTACCTTTTCGCCGAGGATGGCAAGCGATACCTGGATTTTGGTGCCGGCATCGCCGTCAACGCCTTCGGCAATGCCAATCCGCGGCTGGTCAAGGCGCTGACCGACCAGGCCAACACGCTGTGGCACACCTCCAACCTGTACCGCGCGCCGGGACAGGAAAAGCTGGCCGCCAAGCTGGTCGCCAATACCTTTGCCGACACCGTGTTCTTCGTGAATTCGGGCACGGAAGCCATCGAACTCGCCATCAAGATGGCCAGGCGCCATCACTTCGTGGCCGGCAACCCAGACCGTCACCGCATCATCACCTTTGAAGGTGCCTTCCACGGCCGCTCCTATGGCGCGATCAACGCCGGCGGCAACGAGAAGTATCTCGAAGGCTTCGGCCCGCGCATGGAAGGCTTCGACCAGGTCAAGCTGAACGACCTGGATGCGGTCAAGAAGCTGCTGTCCGACAAGACGGCCGCCATCCTGATCGAGCCGCTGCAGGGCGAAAGCGGTATCCATGCCGCCACGCCGGAATTCCTGCGGAGCTTGCGCAAGCTGTGCGACGACACCGGCACGCTTCTGGTGTTCGACGAAATCCAGACCGGCATGGGCCGTACCGGCAAGCTGTTCGCCTATGATTGGTTGAGCTTCACGCCCGACATCATGACGGTGGCCAAGGGCATCGGCGGCGGCTTCCCGCTGGGCGCGGTGCTGGCGACGGCAAGTGCCGCCGACGGCATGACGGTCGGCACCCACGGCACCACCTATGGCGGCAATCCCCTGGCCATGGCCGTGGGCAACGAAGCCGTGACCATGGTGACCGAGCCGGGCTTCCTGGATCACGTCAACAAGGTCGCCAACTATCTGCATCAGCAGCTGGGCGCGCTGGTCTCCGGCCATCCGGATGTCTTTGAGGGCGTGCGCGGACAAGGCCTGATGATCGGGCTGAAGATGAAGCTTCCGTCGGGCGACTTCATCGCACAGGCGCGTGCCAATGGCCTGGTGGTGCTGCCGGCGGGTGACAATGTCGTGCGCCTGCTGCCGCCCCTGACGCTCAGCGAAGACGAAGCCCGGGAGGGCATCACCCTGTTGAACAAGACCGCTTCCGACCTGGAAGCGCAGAAGGCGGCCGCCCAATGAACGCGCCCTTGAAGAACGCGCCCCGGCATTTCCTGGACCTGTCGGATCACGACAGCGCCACCCTGAAGGCCATCATCGCCGACGCCAAGAAGCGCAAGCTGGCGCGCATGGGCCTGTCCAAGGGCGTGGCCGACGCCGACCGTCCCTTGGATGGAAAAGTGCTGGCGATGATCTTCGACAAGCAGTCCACCCGCACCCGCATCAGCTTCGACATGGCGGCGCGGCAGCTGGGCGGCAGCGCCCTGATGCTGACCGGCAACGAGATGCAGCTGGCGCGCGAGGAAACCATCGCCGACACCGCGCGCGTCATCAGCCGCTATGTCGATGCCGTGATGATCCGTTTGCTGGACCATGAAATGGTGGAAGAGCTGGCGGCCAACGCCTCCATTCCCGTGATCAACGGCCTGACCAAGTGGTCGCATCCCTGCCAGATCATGGCCGACATCCAGACCTTTGAAGAACATCGCGGCTCGATCGCGGGCGCCAAGGTCTGCTGGACCGGTGACGGCAACAATGTGCTGACCAGCTGGGTGCACGCCGCCGTGCGCTTCGGCTTCACCCTGAATGTGGCGAGTCCCCGCGAACTGACCGTGGACCAGGAAACCCGCGACTGGGCGGCCAACAGCGGGCTGGTGCATTTCACCACCGATGCGCAGGCCGCGGTCGAAGGCGTGGATTGCGTCGTCACCGACACCTGGGTGTCGATGGGCGACGACAACGCCACCAAGCGCCAGAACCTGCTCAAGCCCTATCAGGTCAACGGCGCTTTCATGCAGCGTGCCAAGAAGGACGCCATCTTCATGCACTGCCTGCCGGCCCATCGCGGCGACGAGGTCACCGATGAGGTGATCGACGGCCCGCAGTCGGTGGTGTTCGACGAGGCCGAGAACCGCCTGCACGCCCAGAAGGCCATCCTGGCCTGGGCGCTCTCGTAAGGTTGAAATGCCGGGCCTTGGGGGCCATATAGCCCGCTATGCCTGACAAAATGACCGCAGATCCCTCGCCCTACGGCGATTTCGTCCTGCCGTTCGACATCGCCAAGGCCAATGTGCGTGGCCGCCTTGTGCGGCTGGACGCCGCCAGCGCCCGCGCGCTGTCGGCACACGCCCTGCCGGAACCCGCCGCCCGCCTGGCCGGGGAAACCCTGGCGCTTGGGGCGCTGCTGGGCACTGCGCTGAAGCTGGACGGCCGGCTGACCATCCAGACCAAGGGCGATGGCCCGCTCGACCTGATCGCCGCCGACTATTACGGCGCCGACGAGAACAAGGCGCGCGGCGTGCGCGGCTTTGCGCGCCTGGATGCGGAGCGTTTCGCGAACCTCGCCGAAAAGGATTTCGCCAGACTGGCGGGGCAGGGCGTGATGGCCATCACCATCGAACCCCAGCGCGGCGGCAAGACCTATCAGGGCATCACTGCGCTGTCGGCCGAAGGCATCGCGGCGTCGGCGGAAACCTATTTCGCCCAGTCCGAACAGCTGCCCACCGTGATCAAGCTGGCGGCCGCGCCCTTGTATGTCGCGGGCGATCCCAACCCGCATTGGCGCGCCGGTGGCATCATGTTGCAGATGACACCGGAAGCGGCCAAGGAAGGCGTGGCGCCGGAAGCGGTGCTGGCGAACGACGACTGGGAACGCCTGTCGCTGCTGCTGCGCACGGTGGAAGACATCGAGCTGGTGGATACCTCGCTGGCGCCCGAGACGCTGTTGTGGCGGCTGTTCCATGAAGATGAAGTACGCGTGCAGCCGCCCGAGCCCGTGGCCTTCCGCTGCGATTGCGACGCCGACCGCATCACCCAGGTGCTGAAGAGCTATGCGCCGGAAGAACGCGCGGGCCTGGCCGATCCGGACGGTGTGATCAGAGCCCGGTGCGAATTTTGCGGGAAGACCCATGAAATTGGACCTGACAGTCTTGCGTAGGTTGATGCGTTGCCGCTCGCTTTCGCTCGTGGCGTTCGACGCTCAAATCGGTCCACTGGACCGATTTACCCCTTCGGGTCGCGTCTCACTCTGCGGCAAGACGCACGAAATCGGGCCGGACGCGCTGTCATGAGCAAGGTTGCACGCGGCATGGCGCATTTCGCGGCGCGCCGCATAACCGGTCGCCTGTTGCGCCGCGCCGGCCTGCTCAGGCTGTTGCCCAGCGGCTTCGTCGCCGCGCTGGTGGCGGAAGGTCTGCTGTTTGCCTGGGGTGAACTGCGCAAGCGGCCTGAGCTTAGGCAGAAGCTTTGGCGATCACTTTCCGCAGGAATGTCTCGCAGGCTGTCAGCTCGCTGAGGGCGCAGAATTCGTCGGGACGGTGCGCCTGCTCGATCGAGCCGGGACCGCAGATCACCGCCGCAATCCCGTAATTCTGGAAATGCCCCGCCTCGGTGCCATAGGCGACGGCTTCGACCTGGTTGGCGCCGGTCAATTCCTTGGCCAGCAGGATCGCGGGAGAATCCTCGTCCAGCGCCAGGCCGGGATACTGCGCATGCAGCGTGGTGTGCAGCGCCGCTTCCGCCGCGCGCGCCTGGTACTTGGGCAAGACCTCGTCCGCCGCGCGGCGCTTCACCGTTTCAATGATCGCATTGCCGTCACGGCCGGGCAGCAGGCGATATTCCCAGGTGACTTCGGCTTCCTTGGCCAGGATGTTCACCGCCGTACCGCCGTGGATCACGGTCGCCTGCACCGTGGTATGATCGGGGTCGAAGCGCGGATCGCGATCGGATTTCAGGTCGTCCCACACCTGTTCCAGCACCGCCATGAATTCCGCCGCCATCATCACCGCGTTGGCGCCATGATAGGGCTGGCTGGAATGACCCTCCCGGCCGCAGCAGCGTGTTGTCAGCTTGGCGCCGCCCTTGTGGGCGCCCACGATCTTCATCAGCGTGGGTTCGCCGATGATGGCAAGAGCGGGCTTGATGTTCTGGTCTTTCAGGTCGTCCAGCAGGCCCGTCACGCCGGCGCAGCCCACTTCCTCGTCGTATGACAGTGCGAAATGAATCGGCCTGGTCAGCTTCGCCCTGGCGATTTCGGGTGCGAGCGCCAGCGCGGTGCCGACAAAGCCCTTCATGTCGCAGGCGCCACGGCCATAGAGCAGGCCATCGCGGACTTCCGGCTTGAACGGATCGCTCGACCAGTCCTGTCCGTCCACCGGCACCACGTCGGTATGGCCGCTCAGCACATATCCGCCATCGCCGTCCGGCCCCATGGTGGCGAACAGGTTCGCCTTTTTGCCGGTCGCGTCATAGCTGCGCCGGCAGCGCGCGCCGGATTTCTCCAGCAACGCCTGCGCGTAGTCGATCAGCGCAAGGTTGGAATCGCGGCTGGTGGTGTCAAAGGCGATCAGATCCCTGACCAGGTCCAGCGCGGTCATCGGCTTATCGGTCTTCGCGGCTGGCGGGATTGCCGATGATGTTGAGGAATTCGCGCCGCGTGTCGGAATTGCTGCGGAAATCGCCCAGCATGGTCGAGGTCACCATGGTCACCCCGGTCTTGTGCACGCCGCGCGTGGTCATGCACTGGTGTCCCGCCTCGATCACCACCGCCACGCCCTTGGGCTGCAGCACCTTCTGGATGGTGTTGGCGATCTGGGCGTTCATCTTTTCCTGCACCTGCAGGCGGCGCGCATAGGCTTCCACCACCCGCGCCAGCTTGGAGATGCCCACCACGCGCCGCGTCGGCAGATAGCCGACATGGGCGCGGCCGATGATGGGCGCCAGGTGATGCTCGCAATGGCTCTCGAAGCGGATGTCCTTCAGGATCACCATGTCGTCATAACCCTCGATCTCCTCGAAGGTGCGGGTGAGATATTCCTCGGGATCCTGGTCGTAGCCGCTGAACCAGTCCTCGAACGCCTTGGCGACGCGCTTGGGAGTGTCCGCCAAGCCTTCGCGGGTCGGGTCGTCGCCCGCCCAGCGCAAAAGGGTATGGACGGCCTTTTCGGCCTCTTCGCGGGATGGTCTGGTCATGAGGAAGTTTCGCCCGGCAGGGTGCCGGTTTCAACCTTGCCGGTTGCGCGGACTTTAGTGAATCTGCCGGTACTCGTAAGGGCTTTCCAGCAGGAAAGCAGGGATTTCGGCTTCGAAGCTTTCGCCGGACTCGCTCATCATCTGGTAGCGGCCGCTCATCGAGCCCGATGCGGTCTCCAGCGGGCAACCGCTGGTGTATTCGAAGCTTTCGCCGGGCCGGATGACGGGCTGGGCGCCCACCACGCCGGGGCCGCGGATTTCCTGAACCCGGCCGATACCGTCCACGATATTCCAATAGCGCGACAGCAGCTGTACCGGCTCCGCGCCCTTGTTCTCGATGGTGACGGTATAGGACCAGACGTAACGGTCGTCTTCGGGATCGGACTGGTCGTCCAGGTATGACGGACGGACCGCGACGCGGATGCGGCGGGTCTCGTGCTCATACTGGAAGGCGGGCTGGGCCCGGAACTCTTCCTCGTGGTCCTCGATCTCGAACATGGGACAATTATCGGGCGCGGGCCGCTTTCGGCGCAAGCGGCAAATGGGCGCAAGCGTTAACGCGGCTCGACGGAAACCACGGTTTTCACGGAATTTGCGATAAAGCAGGCTTGGTGCGCCATATGATGAATCTGCGTCAGCGTGGCCGCATCGGCGCTGCAAGTCACGCGGGGGCGCAAGGTTACGCGCGCCAGCCAGATTTTCCCGCCGTCATTTTCCAGCAAGCCTGTCGCATCATCTTCGTAAGATTGCACCGTCACCTTCTTCTTGGTGCAGATGGCGAGGAAACTCAGCATGTGACAGCTGCTCAGCGCTGCCACCAGCAGGTCTTCCGGATCGGCATGCAGGCCGTCGCCTTTATAAACCGGCGAGGCGCTGACGGTGACGGCCTGGCCATTCTTGAACGTGACGGTGTGCTCGCGAGGATAGGCGTCGTAAGTGAACGGCTTGCCGCCGTCATTCCACGACAGCGCTATGCGGTGTTCCATCACACGGCCTTCAATGCGCGGTCCAGGTCTTCGCAAAGATCGTCGGCATCCTCCAGGCCCACCGACAGGCGCACCAAGCCGCTGGTCACGCCGGCGGCGGCGCGCGCGTCCGGCGTCAGCTTCTGGTGCGTGGTGGTTTCGGGATGCGTCGCCAGGCTCTTGGTGTCGCCCAGATTGTTGGAGATGTCGATGATCTCCAGGCCGTTGAGAAGCTTGAACGCCTCCTTCTTGCCGCCGTCGATCTCGAAGGTCACCACGCCCCCGCCGGCCGACATCTGCTTCTTTGCAAGAGCATGCTGCGGGTGATCGGCGTGGAAGGGGTAGAGCACGCGCGCGATCTTCTTGTGGCCAGCCAGGAAGTCGGCAACCTTCAGGGCGCTGGCGCAATGCGCCTTCATGCGCAGGTCCAGCGTCTCCAGCGACTTCAGGTGCAGCCAGGCATTGAATGGGCTGATCGCGGGGCCGGTGTTGCGCAGGAACTGCTGCAGATTGTCTTCCAGGAAATCGGGATGGCACAGGATGGCGCCGCCCAGCGCGCGGCCCTGGCCGTCGATGAACTTGGTGGTGGAATGCACCACGATGTCGGCGCCCAGCTCGAACGGCCGCTGCAGGGCCGGGGTGGCAAATGCATTGTCCACGATCAGGCGCGCGCTGCCGTCATGGGCGATTTTTGCGACCGCGGCGATGTCGACGATGGAAAGCGTGGGGTTCGACGGCGTCTCGACGAAGATGAGCTTCGTTTCCGGCTTCATCGCCGCCTTCCAGGCGGAGAGGTCGCTGCCGTCGACGAAGGTGCAGCCGATGCCGAAGCGCGGCAGCACATTCTCGATCACATAGCGGCAGGAGCCGAACACCGCATTCGCCGACACGACATGGTCGCCGGTCTTGAGCGAGCCCAGGAAGACGGCGGTGACGGCGGCCATGCCGGTGGCGGTGGCGCGCGCTACAGCTGCGCCTTCCAGGGCGGCGATGCGCTCTTCGAACATCGAGATGGTGGGGTTGGCCAGCCGGGTATACTGGAAGCCGGGACTTTCGCCCTTGAAGCGGGCTTCGGCCTCTTCGGCCTCCTCATAGGCATAGCCTGCGGTGAAGAACAGCGGCTCGCAGGTTTCTTGGAAAGAGGTGCGCACCTGCCCGCCGCGTACCGCCTTGGTCGCTGCCCGCCACTTGCCCGGTTTTTTGTTGGTCGCCATAAGCCCTTGACCTTTAAGGCGCGTTTTGTGGCGCGGTTGATGGCCCGGGGTCAAGAACATAAGCTTTATGCGGGATTCGCAGGGCAAACCCGCCGATGAAGCGCCTGTTTCTGTTGCGCCACGCCAAGGCCCAGCCCGCCGATGGCGGCACCGAGGATTTCGACCGCACCCTGATGCTGTCGGGCATGCAGGACGGCGCGGCGATGGCGCGTTACCTGCGCAAGAACGAGCACAAGATCGACCTGATCCTGTGCTCATCCGCCGCGCGCACCACCCAGACCGCCGAACTGGTACTGCATGAGCTGGAAAGCGATATCGAATATCGCGAGAATCTCTATCTGGCCGAGCCGGCGAAAATCCTGGCGGCCATTCGTGGCGCGCCCGCGGCGGTCGAAAGCCTGATGATCGTGGGGCACAATCCGGGGATGGAGCAATGCGCCACCCTGCTGGCGCGCGAGCCGGTCCGGCGCAAGGAGCGCGCCCGGCACGAGGCGCTGGAAGAGAAGTTTCCCACCAGCGCGCTGGCGATCCTGGATTTCGACGTCGGCCGCTGGCGCGACGTGGCCGAAGGCAGCGGCAAGCTGGCGGATTTCGTGCGGCCCAAAGACCTATGAAGATCAACTTGGACGACAAGTTCGCGCTGTTCACCGAACATTGGCGGCCCAAGGTGATCGCGGCACTGAATGGCCAGGAAATCAAGTTGATCAAGGTCCAGGGCGAATTCCCTTGGCATGTTCACGCAAAGGAGGACGAATTCTTCCTGGTGTGGAAAGGCCGCTTCCGTGTCGAATACCGCGATCATGTTATCGAGATGGGGCCGGGCGAGTGCTGCGTGGTGCCGCACGGCGTGGAGCACCGCACCGCAGCTGACGAAGAGGCCGAAGTGCTGTGCTTCGAGCCCGGCGGTGTGCGCAACACCGGCAATATCGAGGATGGAACTTTCACGGCGCCGATGGGCGCGAAGATCTGATTGCGCGTGATTGATTCAAAACCGCGCCGTTTCCCCAATCGCCTCTTTGCAAATCACCGCTAGACTTGCTGCATGGTCGGGGATGACTTGGTCGAACGCCGCCTGCGTTGCCGCAAATGTCTGCGGACCGGAACGGTCGTGTGGCAGGTCGCGCAACCGGGTCATCCCGGTGGGAAGGTTCTGCTTTCGCTGAGCGGAGGGTTTCACAAGCGCGTGCGCCTGCCGCTGAACGCCAATCCAGAAATCGTCTGCGATTGCGGGATGGCGCAGCCGGACTAGAAGGGCAGGGTGCGGACCTGCTTGCTGGTGGCAAGCTGGTGCCAGCCAAACCCAATCTCGGGCGTCAGTTCGCCCATCAGCCGCGTGGTGCGGGTGGCGACGCGCCGGCCGCCCATCGCTTCATAGAAGAAGCAGGCATTGTTCCTGGCATGGGCCCAGATCAGGCAGGACCCCATCTTGCTGTTCTTGAAAACCTGGAATGCGCCCGTCATCAGCGCGCGTCCGCAGCCGCGGCCCAGGAACGCGGGATCGACATAGAGCGTGTAGACTTCGCCGTCATAGCCCAGACTTTTGTCGCGGGCACCGCCCAGGCTGGTCAAACCGATCGCGCCATGCTGCGCATCCTGCGCGACCAGTACGGTGCCGCCGGCCTTGATGACGGATTTCCAGCGCGCGGTGTGCCGCTCCAGCGTCATGGCGCCCAGCATTTCGTGGGAAATCACGCCGGCATAGGTATCGTGCCAGGAGTCGATGTAGATGCGCGCAAGGTCTGCGGCGTCTTCAGGCCGCGCCGCTCGTATCGACAGCGCGAGATCGTTCATGCCCGCAAGCGTGAGGCTATTCGCGCCGTCGCACAAGAGTCATTTTCGGCGCGTGCGAAAAAATTATTTCTTGATCTTGCAAACGGCGCAGGCGCGCCTAGCCGAGGATCGGCTTCTCTTGCACGCGCGCGAAGAATTTCATGTTCTGCTCGCCGCCCTGGCCGTAATGCTTGGCTGTGGACCAGTCCGCGATCTCGCCGAAATGCGCGGCAATGTCGTCGGCGGTCGCATTGTGGCCAAGATTGACGCCATCCGTCTCCATGATTTGCGCGGCGGAAAAGGCGCCGGCCGCTGCCGTCAGGATTACCCCGGTGGGCGCATCGTCGCTGGCCAGATAGGCCACCGCCGGCGAGACATATTCCGGCTTCAGCATTTCCAGCACGTTGGGCGGCATCAAGGCTTCGGTCATGCGGGTGGCCGCGACCGGGCATACCGCATTGACCTTGATGTTGTCCTTGGCGCCTTCCAGCTTCAGCGAGTTCATGAAGCCCACCAGCGAGGCCTTGGCCGCGCCGTAATTGGTCTGGCCGAAATTGCCGTACAGTCCGGTGGACGAGGTGGTCACGACGATGCGGCCATAGCTCTGTGCCTTCATGATCTCCCACACCGCCTTGCACGGCTTGACCGTGCCCATCAGGTGGACATTCATCACCGCCTCGAAATCGGCGATCTCCATCTTGCCGAAACTCTTGTCGCGCAGGATACCGGCATTGGCGACCAGCACATCGATGCGGCCGAAAGTGTCCATGGTCTGCTTGACCAGGTGCGCCACGCCGGCATCGTCGCTGACCGACGCGCCATTGGCGATTGCCTGTCCACCCGCCGCCTTGATTTCGGCCACGACCTTTTCACTGGCCTCGGAGTTGCCGCCGGTGCCGTTCAGCGCCCCGCCCAGGTCGTTGATCACCACCTTGGCGCCCAGCTTGGCAAGGTGCAGGGCGTGTGCGCGGCCCAGGCCGCCGCCGGCACCCGTGATGATGGCAACTTTGTCCTTGAACGAGATGGCCATGGCGTACTCCGCTGTTTTGGTCAGCTTGGCGTGGGGATCGACTTGGGGTCAAGGCGGCGGCCGAAGCGCGCGCGCAGCTTCGCGGCCACCGGCAGTTCGATGCATTCGGCGAGAAACGCGCCCCAGGCCACACAAACCGCGACAAGACAGAGCGGTTCCAGCCACCAGATCAGGTCGGCGAAGCGCGTGCCCCAGACGATCGCGTCTGGCGCGGGATACCAGCGCTGCTCCAGATAGCGGATAAACAGCAGCCAGGCGGTCTGGCCGATATAGATGGCATAGGACCATTCGCCCACCACTTGCGGCACGCGCATGGACAGCAGACGCGCGACGATGCCCCGGTCGAAGGCCAGCGCGAAAATCAGCGCCATCAGGGGCAGGACGGTAAAGATGTCGAGCCGGGTGTGCGACCAGCCGGTGTTCATCACGATATAGCCCAGCAAGCCCACCAGCAGCAGCTGCAACAGGCTGTGCCCCCAGTCCGGCAAGCGGTCGCGCGCCTTCAGCCGGCGAAACAGCACCGCCATGCCGACACCGATGGTGAAATCGCTGAGGCCCCGCAGCACGCCATTGTGGAAGGTGATGTCCAGGCCATGCTTCGAGGTCAGCAGCAGCGCCACCAGCCCGCCCAGACCCGCCGCGATCAGCACGAAGCCGCGCCACAGCCGTCCTTCCGCCAGCATCAGCCAGACCGGAAACAGAAGGCACAGCGCGAATTCCACGCTGACGAACCAGGATACGCCGTTCCAGGTCAGCGATGGCATGGTGTTCCAGGCATGCAGCAGCAGCGACGACAGCACGAAACCCTTTGCGCTGACATCCTGGTGGTATTTCAGGTCGAAGATCGAGACATAGCCGCCCTGGTCCGCCAGGAACCGCAGCAGGACCACCAGCATCAGCACCCACAGCAGCATGAACAGGTGCAGCGGCCACAACCGGATCAGGCGCGCGCGCAGGAAGGCGACATAGCCGTCCTTGCGGAACAGGTCGTCCATCCGCGGCCAATAGACATGGGTCAGGATGAAGCCCGACAGGACGAAGAAGAACTCCACCCACAGATAACCGCGGCTGGCCAGCAGGTCGAGCGGCTTGAACCCGGAATAATGATGCCCCTCGCTGAAGTGATACATCACGATCAACAAAGGCGGGATGGCGCGCGCGCCCGCCAATGCCCGGATGGTTTCCGCCTTTTTATTGGTCACGCCTGCTCCCTTGGGCTGTGAGTCTAATGCCGCCGCGTCTTTCTGTCATGGGACGCCCGCGCCAAATCGTGTAGCCTTTGGCTTTACGGATCAGGCGGGGAACATCCACGTGTTGGCGCATCTGCAATCGGCGCTGGGCATTTGCGTCATCCTGCTGGTTGCCTGGCTCTTGTCCGAGAACCGGCGCGTCTTCAACTGGCGCATGGTGGTGGGCACGCTGCTGCTGCAGGCCGCGATCGCGCTGCTACTGCTGAAGGTACCGCTGGCGCGCGACGCCCTGTATGCCCTGAACGGCCTTGTCGGCGCGATTTCCACCGCCACCAATGCCGGCACAAGCTTCGTTTTCGGCTATCTGGGCGGCGGCCCGGCGCCGTTCGCGCCCACCCATCCCGCCAACATGATCAACCTGGCCTTCTCGATCCTGCCGCTGATCATGGTGATCGCGGCCTTGTCCGCGATCCTGTGGTACTGGCGGGTCACGCCCTTCATCGTCCATGCCATGGCCTATGTGTTGAAGCGCACCCTGGGGCTGGGCGGGGCGGTCGGCCTGTCGGCGGCGGCCACCGTCTTTTTGGGCAACGTCGAAGGCCAGCTGGTGATCCGGCCCTATCTGGCGCGGCTGACCCGCACCGAACTTTTCATTTTGATGACAGTGGGCATGTCGGTGATCGCGGGCACGGTCTTCGTGCTCTATGCCACCATCCTGAAAGACGTCCTGCCCGGCGCGCTGGGGCATCTTCTGGTTGCGTCCCTGATGTCGCTGCCGGCGGGCATCCTGATCGCCCGCATCCTGGTGCCCGGCGCCGCCGAGACTGAACTCAGCGAAAAACAGGAGAGCGTGCATTACCGCTCGACCATGGACGCCATGGCGCGCGGCACCGAGGACGGGCTGAAGCTCTATCTACAGATTCTGGCCATGCTGATCGTCACCACCTCGCTGGTGAGCCTGGCCAACGTGGTCCTGGCGCAACTGCCCGGCGTGGCGGGTTCGCCGCTGACCCTGGAACGCATGCTGGGGTGGATCTTCTCACCGTTCGTCTGGCTGCTGGGCGTGCCGGCCAGCCAGGCGCCGCTGGCGGGCGGCCTGATGGGCGTGAAGGTGATCCTGAACGAACTGATCGCCTATCTGCACATGGCGGCGTTGCCGGCCGGCAGCCTGGACGAGCGCAGCACCCGAATTTTGGTCTATGCCATGTGCGGCTTCGCCAACTTCGCCAGCGTGGGCATCATCATTGCGGGCATGAGCGCGCTGATCCCCAGCCGCCGCGACGAGGTTGTGGAACTGGCGATGAAGGCACTCCTGGGCGGGGTGCTGGCCAGCGGATTGTCGGGCGCGATGATCGGACTGCTTCCCCTCTGAGGATCAGGCGTTAAACTGGCGGCATGGTGGATTTCTGGATTCCCGAAGAATCGTCGGGTGAGATCGTGACCGTCGACCGGCTGGAGTCGCCGCCGGTGCATCGCGGTGTGGAGACATGGCAGGTGCTGCGGGCGGAGCGGCGTTATCCGGACGATCCACAGGCCCTGCTGGCCGAAGTCCGCGACCATGCCTTCCTGGTTGAAATTTTGGAGCAGGACTATCGCTATGGCCGCGTCGGCCAGGCGCTGGTGAAAGGCTTCGACGAAGACTTTTCCGGTCTCCATCTCAGCGAACTGACGCTCAGGCGGCCGCGCTTCGGCATCGGGCTGCGCATGCTCTACGACATGGTGCGTTCCTCGACCGAGCCGATGGGCTATCGCGGCTGGACCGGCAAGGACATGCCGGGCGCACTGTTCGCCTATCACGAGAACGCGATCCTGCCGTTCGGGAAAAGTGAGGTCCAGGTCGATCACCTGGTGGTGGTCAGCGCGCTGGTGCCCCATCACGAGATGACGGCGGCGCAGGAAGCCCCGCATTGATGCAGCGGTTTTCTCTCGCGCTGGTCCTGCTGCTGGGTGCGTGTGCGCCAGGCCTTGCGCCGCGCGGCACCGAGCCCGCCACGCCGATGCTGAGCGATGACGTGTTGACCACGCGCGACGGATTGCACCTGCCATTGCGCCGCTGGGAAGCAGACGGCGCGCCGAAGGCCGTGATCGTGGCGTTGCATGGCATGAGCGATTATTCCAACGCCTTCGCCATGCCCGGGCCGATCTGGGCCAGGCAGGGCATCACCACCATCGCCTATGACCAGCGCGGCTTCGGCCAAAGCCCCAATCGCGGAAAATGGGCCGGCGCGGATGCGATGCGCGACGATTTGAATGATGCGGTGGCGGCGGCGCGGGCGCGCTATCCGGGCGTACCGGTCTATGCGCTGGGCGAAAGCATGGGTGGGGCGGTGGTACTGACCGCACTGGCGTCCGCCGCGCCACCAGCCGTGAATGGCGCGATCCTGGTGGCGCCGGCGGTGTGGTCGCGCGCCGACATGCCGCTGACCTATCGCGCCGCGTTGTTCTTCACCGCGCATTTCCTGCCCGACATGGTGTTGCCCAACAGCGCCGCCAGCAAGGTGGTCACCATCATCCCCTCGGACAACCTGCCCATGTTGCGCGCCATGTCGCGCGATCCGCTGGTGCAGAAGGAAACCCGTACCGGTTCGCTGTATGGCCTGGTCAACCTGATGGACGAGGCGCGCAACGCCAATCCCGCCAGCCCTCCGCCGATCCTGCTGCTGACCGGCGAGCATGACCAGGTGATCCCCAAAAAGCCCACCGATGCGGTGATCGCCGCGCTCGGCGCCAAGGTCGAGGTCAAGCGCTATCCCAACGGCTACCACATGCTGCTGCGCGACCTGGAAGGCGAAAGTGTCGATAACGACGTGTCTCAGTGGATTCTGCGCGCCCGGAACTGACGGCTTTCGCAGCCGTTATACTCTTGAAGCAATTTCGGGAGTTCCCCCCATGGGTCAGACCCACACCGACAAGAACGATCTGCGCAACCAGAAGCCCGGCGGCACCGGCAACACCGATGCCAAGCTGGCGGGCCACACCGAAACCCAGTTCCCCACCGAGCCCAGCGGCGAACATGCCGTGAACCCCGGTGTCGGCAGCAAGGCCGGCGTTGGCGAGGGCCAGGTCACCAAGTCGAACTAGTCCCAGACTACCGGGACAAGTCCGCCTTTGCGGGCGGCACAGGGATGGCGATATGCTTTCTTTCCAGAAGGGAAGCATATTGCCTCCCTGTTTTTGTTTGGGCTGGGATGAACAAGACGGCGTGGCCCGCCTTTGACTGGGCCGATCCCCTGTTGCTGGAAGCCTCCCTGCGCGAGGAGGAAAAACTCGTGCAGGGCAGCGCGCGCGCCTTCGGCCAGTCGCGGCTGATGGGCCTGGTGCGCGACATGCACCGCGACGAGAGTTTTGACCGCAGTCTGCTGGCGGAGTTCGGCGCACTTGGCCTGTTCGGCAGCACCTTGCCGGATTATGGCGGCGTTTCGCCCGTAGCCTATGGCTTGATCTGCCGCGAGATCGAACGGGTGGACAGCGCCTTCCGCTCCTCGGTCTCGGTGCAATCCTCGCTGGTGATGCATCCGATCCATGCCTTCGGCAGCGGCGAGCAACGCGCGCGGTACCTGCCCAAACTCGCCAGCGGCGAATGGATTGGTGCGTTCGGCTTGACCGAGCCGGGCTCGGGCTCCGATCCGGGTTCCATGCAAAGCCGCGCGGTGAAGACCGCGGACGGTTATGTGCTGAACGGCAGCAAGACCTGGATCACCCACGCGCCGATCGCCGATGTCTTTGTGGTGTGGGCCAAGCTGGACGGCCGCGTCGCCGGCTTCATTCTGGAGCGCGGTGACGTTGGCCTGACCACGCCCAGGATCGAAGGCAAGTTCAGCCTGCGCGCCGGCGTCACCGGCGAGATCGTGATGGCCGATGTGGAAATTCCCGCCGGCCGCCGCCTGGATGCCGACGGCCTGAAGGCACCGTTCGACTGCCTGAACCATGCCCGTTACGGCATTGCCTGGGGCGCGATGGGTGCGGCGGAATTCTGCTGGCATGCGGCGCGCCAGTACGGGTTGGACCGCCAGCAGTTCGGCCGTCCGCTGGCCGCCAACCAGCTCTACCAGAAGAAGCTGGCCGACATGCAGACCGAGATCACCCTGGGCCTGACCGCGGCATTGCAGGCCGGGCGGCTGATGGAAGAGGGCAGGCTCGCGGCGGAAGCAATAAGCCTGCTCAAGCGCAACAATGCCGGCAAGGCGCTGGCCATCGCGCGCGAGGCGCGCGACATGCATGGCGGCAACGGTATCGCCGACGACTTCCATGTGGTGCGCCACATGCTGAACCTGGAAGCGGTGAACACCTATGAGGGCACCCACGACATCCATGCCCTGGTGCTGGGCCGCGCCCAGACAGGCATTTCGGCCTTTTAAGCCGTTCGGTTTGCGGGCATAAACCCTCGCAAAGAAGGGCTTTGTCATGTCTCTCGCGTCTCCGAAGGTCGTCAACGTCAAGGACCTGCGCCGGCTTGCCCGCGCGCGGCTGCCCGACGCGGTGTTCGACTATCTGGACGGCGCCGCCGACGACGAAGTCACCCTGAAGGACAGCGAGCGGGCATTCCGCGAAGTGTTGTTCAAGCCGCGCTTCGCGGTGGCGACGCCGGCCTGCGACCTGTCGGTCGAGGTGCTGGGCCACAAGCTGGATTTGCCGTTCATCCTGGCGCCCATCGGCTATTCGCGGCTGATGCATCCGCGCGGCGAGTTGGCGGGTTCGAAGATCGCCGGCAAAAATGGCACGGCCTATATCCTGTCCACCATGTCGGGCCACACGATTGAAGACGTAAAGGCGCAATCATCCGGCCCGACCTTCTATCAGCTGTATCTCGCGGGTGGTCGCGGCGCCGCCGAAGCTGCGCTGGAGCGCGCGAAGAAGGTCGGTTATTCGGCGCTGTTCGTCACCATCGACACGCCGGTCGCCGGCAACCGCGAGCGCGACGTGCGCAACGGCATGAAGCAGCTGATGGGCAGCAACTGGCTCGCCAAGGCCAAATATGTGCCCGACATCCTGATGCATCCGCGCTGGCTGGCGGGCTACATGCTGGACGGCATGAGCCGGCCCTTCCCCAACATCGTGGTGCCGGGCAGGGGCCCGCTGGAAGCCATCGACGTGGCGGCGGCGCTGGAGTCCGCGCAGGTATCCTGGACCGACCTGAAATGGATTCGCGAGCAGTGGCAGGGCCCCATTGTCATGAAAGGCGTCATGACCGCGGATGATGCGCGCCGCTCGGTCGATCACGGTGCGCAGGGCGTGGTGGTTTCCACCCATGCCGGCCGCCAGCTCGACGGCGTGGCGGGCAGCCTGCGCGTGCTGCCGGGAATCGTGGACGCGGTGGGCAGCCAGTTGGAAGTGCTTTTCGACGGCGGCATCCGCCGCGGCGCCGATGTGGTGCGCGCCATGGCGCTGGGCGCGAAAGCGTGTCTGCTGGGACGCGGGTATGCCTATGGCATGGCGGCGGCGGGCGACGAAGGCGCACAGCGCGCGGTGGAAATCTTCCGCGCCGACATCGTGCGCACGCTCAAGCTTCTGGGCTGCGCCAGCATCCGCGACCTCAACCGCGATCACGTCTGGCACAAGCCGGACTTTAGAGTGGACTGACTACCAGCCGTTGTCGCCGAAGTGGGCGGTGTAGAGCGCCCCGGCTTCGGCGCGGATGTCCTTGCCCAGCTTCAGGCCCAGCGCGCGTGCCGTGGCCGTCGCGTCATCACCCAGCGCCACGCTCTCCGTGCGCCGCCAGCAATGCTTGCCGTCGGGTGTCAGAACTTCGCCCAGGAAATGCAGCGTGCCGCCCACGATGGTCGCGGTAGCGGCAATCGGTGTGCGGCAGGAACCGTCCAGCGCCTCCAGAAACGCGCGCTCGGCGGTGGTGGTGATGGCGTGTTCGGCGATGTTCAGCGGCGCCAGCAGGGCCAGGGTCTTCGCATCGCTTTCGCGCGCGGTGATCGCCAGCGCGCCCTGGCCGGGCGCGGGCGGCATGGCTTCGCGGTCAACCACCGATGCGACGTGCTTCTCAAGGCCAAGCCGGTTCAAGCCTGCCAGCGCCAGATAGGTGGCGTCGAAAGCGCCGCTTTCGATCTTGGCCAGCCGCGTCTCGACGCGGCCGCGCAGCAGTTCCACCTTGAGATCGGGGCGCAGATGCAGGGTCTGGGCCTGGCGGCGCAGCGATGCGGTGCCCACCGTTGCGCCCGCCGGCAGATCCATCAGCGACATCGCCTTCACCGCAATGAACCCGTCGCGCACGTCCTCGCGCGACGGCACGCAGGCCAGCACGATGCCCGGCGGCATGCGCGTGGGCAAATCCTTCATCGAGTGCACGGCGCAATCGATGCGCCCGTCCAGCAAGGCTTCGTCCAGCTCCTTGGTGAACAACCCTTTGCCGCCCTGTTCCGACAGCCGTCCGGTCAGCCGGTCGCCGCTGGTCATGAAGGTCTGGACCGCCTCGTCACCCAGCCCCAGCATGCCGGCCACCAGGCGCGACTGCACCAGCGCCAGTGGCGATCCGCGCGAGCCGATTATCATTTCCACTCCGCGATGGGCGGCATGGACGACAGGATGCTTTCGACATTGCCGCCGGTCTTCAGCCCAAAGGTGGTGCCGCGGTCATAGAGCAGGTTGAACTCGACATAGCGGCCGCGCCACTTGGCCTGTTCGTGGCGCTCGGCGTCGCTCCAACGTTCGGTCATCCGGCCGGCTATGATTTTCGGCTGGATGTCCAGGAAGGCTTCGCCCACCGCGCGGGTGAAGTCGAAATCCTTCTCCCAGTCGCCGCTGTCGAGCTGGTCATAGAAGATGCCGCCCACGCCGCGCGGCTCGCCGCGATGGGGCAACCAGAAATAGTCGTCGGCCCACTTCTTGTACCTGGGATAGCAGGCCGCGTCGAAACCGTCACACGCGGCCTTCAGCCGCGCATGAAACGCCACCGCATCGGGGTGCGTCTCATCGCGCGCCGCATCCAAGGTGGGGTTCAGGTCGGCGCCGCCGCCGAACCAGCTTTGCGTGGTGACGATCATGCGCGTGTTCATGTGCACCGCCGGCACGCGCGGATTCTTCATGTGGGCGATAAGACTGATGCCGCTGGCCCAGAAGCGCGGGTCTTCACTGGCGCCCTTGATCTGTTTGGCGAACTCCGGCGAGAAGCTGCCATGCACGGTCGAGGTGTGGACGCCCACCTTCTCGAACAGCCGGCCGCGCATCATGCCCATGACGCCGCCGCCCTGGTCTTCGCTGCCGTCGCCGCGCGTCCACGGCGTCTTCACGAAGCGGCCGGGCGCACCGGGATACAGCGCCTCGGGCGCGCGATCCTCCAGCGCCTCGAACGCCGCCACAATGCGGTCGCGCAAGGTTTCAAACCAGGCGCGGGCGCGGGTCTTGCGGCTGTCCAGGTCGGTCATGGCAGGGGCTTTTAGCGTTTCCGCGTGCCCGCCGCCATTGTCTTTGACGCCGCGCCCGGCCATCATCCGCGCAAATAACAAACTGGGGGAATTAAGTGGGAAAGCGCGCCGCCGCGATAATCCTGATGATGTCTTGCGCGGGCTCAGGCTTCGCCGCCGACCAGCCGGGGCACAAATTCCTCCTGAAGCCTTCGGACTTGCCCAAGCCCTATGCCACGCCGGCAGTGGCCAACAATTCGGTCGTAGTTCCACGGCCCAAGGATGCGCTGCCCAAGGCGCCCAGCGGCTTCACCGTGAGCGTCTACGCCACCGGATTGACCATTGCGCGCTTCATGGCGGTCGCGCCCAATGGCGATGTCTTCCTGTCGGAGCGCATTTCCAACAAGATCACGCTGCTGCGCGACAGCAAGGGCGCCGGCGTGGCCGACCAGCGCTTTACTTTTGCCGACGGGTTGAAGAACCCCTCCGGTGTCGCGGTGCATGACGGCTATGTCTATATCAGCGACCAGAATGCGGTGTGGCGCACGCCCTATGTGGTGGGCGCGACCAGGGCCGGCAAGCTTGAGAAGGTGACCAAGGCGCCCGACCTGCGGCTGACCGCGATGCATGGCACCCGCAACATCGCCTTCGATGCGCATGGCAACCTGTTCGTCGAGATGGGCAGCCGCGACAATGTCAGCGACTTCCGTCCCGGCGCCGAAGTGTTCCAGGTAAAGGACGGCCAGCTGGTCAGCTATGCCAGCGGCATCCGCAATCCGGTGGGCATCGCATTTCGCCCCGGCACCAGCGATCTCTTCGTCGCCGCCAACGAGCGCGACGGCCTGGGCGACAAGCTGGCGCCGGACTATTTCACCTACGTCAAGCCGGGCGGGTTCTATGGCTATCCCTACAGCTACACCGGCTCGATCCCCGATCCCGATTTCGGCAGCCAGAAGCCGGACATGGTGAAGAAGGCGATCGTGCCCGACGTGCTGTTTCCCGCGCACAGTGCCCCCACCGGGATGCTGTTCTATACCGGCGACAATTTCCCGGCCGAGTACAAGGGCGATGCCTTCGTGTCCCTGCACGGCTCGTGGAACACCTCGCATCCCACGGGCTATAAAGTGGTGCGCATCCGCTTCAAGGATGGCCGCCCCGCCGGCGGCTACGAGAATTTCCTCACCGGCTTCTGGGATGGCAGCACCAGCCCCGCCAAGGTATGGGGCCGCCCGACCGGCCTGGCGATGACGAAGGACGGCAGCCTGCTGGTGGCCGACGATGCAGGCCAGACGATCTGGAAAGTCACCTACACGCAGAAGAAATAAGGCACGGGGAAGAAATAATGTCGATGAACCGCCGCGATGTGATCGCCTCGGCGGCCGCGCTGGCCGCCACACCCGCTTTGGCGCGGGACCCCAAGGTCAGTTTCAAGGTGCCGGATGGCGCCTGCGACAGCCATCACCACATCTACGATCCACGCTTTCCCTACCAGCCCAACGCGGTGCTGAAGCCGCCTTACGCCACGGTGCAGGACTATCGCGCCCTGCAGAAGCGCATCGGCACCAGCCGCAATGTGATGGTGCAGCCTTCGACCTATGGTACCGACAATTCCTGTCTGCTCGACGTGCTGGCACAACTGGGCGACAACGCCCGTGCCGTCTGCGTGGTCAATGCCAGCGTCACCGATGCCGAGCTGAAAAAGCTGCATGCGGCCGGCACGCGCGGCGTGCGCATCCAGTTCGGGCTGGGCAATCCGGTCAGCGCCGAGGAAGTCATGCCGCTGGCCAAGCGCATCGCAGCGATGGGCTGGCACATCCAGACCAACATGCCGGGCGAGCAGCTGGTGCAGATGGAATCCCTGCTGCTGTCGCTGCCATGCCCGGTGATCATCGACCATCTGGGCCGCGCCACCGAAGTCGGCCAGCCGCAATACGACACGGTGCGCCGCCTGCTGCAGTCCGGTCACGGCTGGGTGAAAGTGTCGGGCGCCTATCTCTATGGCGGCGGCACCGCGCCCGATTATGCGGGCGCGACCCGCGTGGCCAAGGGTTATATCGCCACCGCGCCCGAGCGGTGCGTGTGGGGCAGCGACTGGCCGCATCCCGACGCGACCAAGAAACTCAATCCGGTGGCGATGCCCGATGACGTCACCCTGATCAACCTGATGAAGGTCTGGGCGCCGGACGAGACGGTGCGCCATCGCATCCTGGTCGAGAATCCGGAACAGTTTTACGGCTTCGATCCCAAGAAGCGGCCGAAAGCCAACTAGGCCAGCATCGCTTCGTAGGCGGCTTCGATAGCCTTGCGGAAACGCTCGCTGTCGAACAGCGGGGCGGTGGTGCGGTTGCGCGCAAGCTTTTCGCGCGTGGCCGCCAGCAGCGCCGGATTGGTGGCCAGCTCCAGCGCCAGGTCTTCGTATTTCGCGGGCGTGGCCGTCACCAGTTCGGACAGGCCGATCGCGTTCAGCAGGCTGGCGGCGACGCGGCCCTGGAACGCCTCGCCGATCGCCGTTACCACCGGCACACCCGCCCATAACGCATCGCTGGCGGTGGTGTGGGCGTTGTAGGGCAGGGTGTCGAGGACCAGGTCGGCCAATCGGTGCCGCGCCAGATGTTCGTCCGCTGCGACCTTGGGCGCGAAGACCAGCCGTTCGGGCCCGACTCCGCGCGCCTGCGCTTCGCGGCGCAGGTTTTCGCGCGCGGGCGAGTCCAGAAGCCACAGCACGCCGTCATCGACCCGCTTCAGCAGTCGCATCCAGATGTCGAACATCGGCGCGGTGATCTTCCAGCTGTTGTTGAAGCAGCAGAAGACGAAGCCGCTTTCCGGCAGCCCGGCCGCACCGCGCGATGGCGCCGGCCCGACGATGCGCGTGGCATCGTTGGCCTGATAGCAGTCGGGCAGGTGAACGATCTTCTCGCTGAAGAAGGGCTGCCGGTCGGCCGGCAGCACGATGCGGTCGGCCAGGACGATGTCCATGAACGGCGCGCCACTGGTGCCGGGATAGACCAGGTAATTCACCTGCACCGGCGCGGGCCTGTGGGCGAAGATGCCGGGTCGCGCATCCTGGGTGTGGGTGTTCAGGTCCACCGCGATGTCGATCTCGCGCTCGCGCAGCAGGGCCGCCACGGCGCGATCGTCCAGCCCGCGCACATCCTCGAACCGGTCGAACGCCTTTTTCAACCGGGCACGCATAGGGCTGCCGTCGTCCGGGCCGAAGGCGTAGGCGTGCACCTCGAACCGGTCGCGGTCGTGGCGTTCGAAAAGTTCGGCCATCAACTGCGCGGTGGGATGCTGGTGAAAATCCGCCGACAGATAGGCCAGCCGGATGCGGTCGTGGCTGTACGGGGCGCTTGCCATCGGCGGCGCGGGCGGGACGGTGCGGCGGACATAATTTTCAGCGCAGCGCCGCAGCAGCGCGGCATCGTCGCTGTAACCCATCATTACAAAAGGCTGGATCACCGCGCGCCCGGCCTGGACGTTCTCAGCTAGCTGCGGCGCCAGCGCGACCGTGCGCTCCCAATCGCAGAGCACCAGCGCCGCCTGTGCGATGCCGTTCAGGGCATGGGGATGGTCCGGTGCTGCGATGCGCGCGGCTTCATGATTTTCCAGTGCCTCCTGCAACCGTCCCTGGTCGCGCAGGATATTGCCCTTCACATACAGCGCCTCGGCAAAGCCGGGCTGCGCCGCCAGGGCGGCATCGGTTGCGGCCATTGCCGCGTCGAGCTGCTTCGTTTCATGCAGGATGATGGCGCGATTGGTAAGCGCGTTGACGTGACCGGGCTGCAGTTGCACCGCCCGGTCGTAGCTCGCCAGCGCGTCATCCAGCAGGCGCAGCGCGCGCAAGGCCGTGCCACGATTGTTCCACACGCCCGGCACATCGCCGCGCAGGCGGCTTGCGCGCTCGAAATCCGTCAACGCCTCGGTGTGGCGGCACATCTCCAGCAGCAGGTTGCCGCGATTGAACAACGCTTCGAAGAAGTCGCCTCGTGCCGCCAGCGCCTGGTCGAAAGACGCCAGGGCTTCGGCCTTGCGGCCTTGCCGGTTCAGCACATTGCCCAGATTGACCAGCGCTTCAGGCACCTGCGCCTGGGCCAGAAGCTGGCGATACAAGGCCTCCGCTTCGGCCAGCCGGCCCTGCTGCTGTGCCGTCAGGGCCTGGGTATAGAGCTGCTGCAGATCGCTCACTTATCACTCGCTCAATTGCCGACCCGGTTCAGGTAGAAGCGGATGAACGCTTCCGGGTCCGATTTCAGGCAGACCTGCGCATTGGGCGTGCCATCGGTGGCGCGGGTGATGCCGGCATCGTCCACCACGACATGCATCGGCGTCATGGGGCAGAGCGATGGCTCCAGCAGCGCTGCGATGGTCATGGGGTCGTACAAGGTCGGCGTCGCCTTGTGCGTGGCATAGGCCCACTGGTGATAGGTCAGCGCCAGCATGTCGGTGACCGGCGTGGAGCGGGAGAACAGCGCCTCGCGCGCCACCTCATGCAATTTCAGGTTCGATGTCGAATCCAGCGGCAGCACCGTCACCGGCACCCCGGCGGCGAACAGCTTCTGCGCCGACCTGATGTCGTTCTTGATATTCCATTCCGCGTGCACCGGGATGGGCGCGGCCGCGCCATAGGCATCGACCTGCGGCGCGATATTGCCGCCCATGATGACGATGCGCTTCAGCTTGCGGAAGGTGGCGGCGTCGCGGTCGATCAGCGCGCCGACATTGGGCAACGGCCCGACCGCCACCAGGGTGATCTCGCCGGGATATTTGCGGATCTGCTCCAGGAGGAAATCCACCGAACCCGGATGGCTGGCGCGGGCAAAGTGCCCGCCTTCCGCATAGCGGCGCTGGGTGAAGCCCTCGCGGTTGGCGTCGGCGGCCACGCCCACCGCCACGGGAATGTCGCCATGCCCGGTCTCGCCCAGGATGCGGTCCAGCATTTTCGCGCGCGTCGCGGTATCGCCGAAAGCCGCCGATACGCCCAGGATTTGCAGTTCGGGGCTCTTCAGCGCCAGCGCCAGCACGAAGGCGTCGTCGATATCGTCACCCATGTCGGTGTCGATGATGATCTTCTCGGTCGCCATGGCCGGCGCCGCGGCCAGCAACAAGGCCATGATCAGCGAAGCAAGTATGCGCATGGCTCCCCCTTCAACGCTCTGTGGCGCTGTTCGTCCTGCCGTCGATCACCGTTACCATGCCGCCCAGGCGGTTGGCGGCATAGATGGTGTTGGTCTTGTCATCGACCGCCAATGACCAGGGCGTGTTGGCCGCCACCTTGGCCATCAGCGTATTGGTCTTGCCGTCGATCACGCTGACGCTGTGATCGTGCATGCTGGCGACATAGACCCGCCCGGTCTTTTCGTTGATGGCGATCTGCTGGGGCCACAGGCCGATCTTCACGGTGGCGATCGGCGCATTGTTCTCGATCACCGTCACGTCGCTGGTCTCGTAGTTCACGACATAAACGCGGCCGGTGGTACGGTTCACCGCCACCGCCACGGGCGAGCCGCCGGTGCCGATGGTGGAGACCGTGTCGCCATGCGCGGTATCGACCAGGGTCACGGCATTGCTGTTGGGCGAGGGCAGGTACAGCTTGCCGCGAGTCTCATCGAACGCGCTGTCCCACTGGTGCCAGCCCGGCACGGTCAGGCGGGTCGGCTGCAAGGTCCTGCCATCGACGATGGTGAGGAAGTTGTCTTCATAACCGACGAAATAGATGCGGTTGGATCTGGCATCGACCGACAGGGCGTTTCCTTCGGTGCCGGCATGGATCACCGTGGTCTCGCCGCTGGCCAGGTCGACCACGCTGGGATCGGTGCCGGTGGAGGCCGACACATATAGCTTGTTGGTCACCGGATTCAGCGCCGTCAGGCTGCCGCGATCGGCCTTGATGGTCTGCACGACAGCATCGCTGTTTGGATCGATCACCGAAACCGTGCCGGGCCCGCGATTCATGGCATAGACGAGGCCGGTGCGGGGATCGAGCGTCAGGTCCTTGACGTTGGCGCCGGTCGCCAGGGTCTTCACGTCCGTGCCTTTGACGATCTTGACCACGCCCAGTTCGGGAAAGGCGGCATAGACCTTGCCGTTCGCGCTGTTCACCACCACGCCCTTGGGCCCATCGGTCGTGCCGACCTGGGCCAAGGCGGGCACGGCCGTCAGAAGCAGGATCAGGAACAGGCGACGCATGACGGCCCCGACAGAAACGGCGGCACTATACCAACCCGTCCCGCCCGCGCCATCCTTGCGCGGGCCGCGGGCGAGGCCGTATCAATGCCGGCCATGAAACGCCTTGTGCTGCTCTTCCTGTTGGCTTTCGCCGCGCCGGTCTTTGCGCAGGCGCCCAAGGTGCTGGCCTTCTATACCCTGGGCGGCGAGATCGACCATCTGATGTTCGCGCAGGAAGCGGCCAAGGTCCTTGCCGCAAACGCGGCCAGGGGCGGCTACAGCTTCAACGCCACCACCGACTGGTCGGCGATGAATGATGCCAACCTGAAGGACGTGAAGGTGGTGGTCTTCCTGAACGATCAGCCCCACACGCCTGATGCCCGTGCCGCCTTCCAGCGCTACATGGAGCATGGCGGCGGCTGGATGGGCTTTCACATCTCCGGTTTCCCGTCGTCCAGCTGGCAATGGTACAGCGACTTCCTGGGCGTGAAGCAGTTCGGCGCGTCGAACTGGCCGTCGCTTCCGGCGCGGGTGAACATCGATGACGCCGCCAGCCCCATCACCAAAGGCCTACCGCAGAGCTTCGTCGCTCCGATCAACGAATGGTATTCCTGGTCGCCGTCACCGCGCACCAATCCGGACGTGCATGTGCTGATGACGCTGGACCAATCCAACTTCCCGCTGGGCATCAAGAACATGCTGCTGGCCCAGGACATACCCGTGGCCTGGAGCAACACCAGATATCGCATGGTCTATTTCAACTACGGCCATGGCGACCAGATCTACACAAAGCCCGAACTGCCGCGCATGACCGAAAACGGTCTCAATTGGCTGCTAGGACGCGTGCCATGAAACGGCTGGTTCTGGCCCTGATGCTGGTGGCGGCGCCCGTGCTGGCGGCGGATGATGCCACGCTCGGCCCATCCGCAAACACCGCCTATCTGGCGACAAACGCCGCCAAGCCCGGCACGTTCACCCGCGCCAGCGGGCTGCAATACCGCGTGCTCAAGCCCGGCTTCGGCCGCCGCCCCGGCGGCAATGACGTGGTGCGCATCGCCTATACCATCAAGCTGATCAACGGTACGCAGGTGGATGCCACCCAGCCAAGCCTGCCGGCCTCGATCTCGATGAGCAATGTGGTGATCGCGGGCCTGGCCGAGGCGCTGACCCTGATGCATGTCGGCGACCGCTGGCAGCTTGTCATTCCCGCGTCGCTGGGTTTCGGCATCAATCCATCGGCCAATGGCGCGATACCCGGCAACCAGACCCTGGTTATGGACGTGACCCTTGTGTCCACTGATACGCCGCGCCCCGGTGAGGCGCCGCCGGAAAACCCCTTCTCGACCTGGAGCAACGGTCGCGAAATGGGGACGTCTTTCACGTTTCGCCCCTGAACGCACAAAAAAGCGGCTGACATGTTCTGCGCTTGCGCGCGCGATGACGCTTGACCGCTGTGCGATCAAAAGCGTCACATCACCGGATTAGTTTTCCCGCATTTCAACAGGAGGCCCGCATGCCTTTCGTCACCGTGTCCGATGGCACCCAGATTTTCTACAAGGATTGGGGCTCGGGCCAGCCCATCGTCTTCCATCACGGCTGGCCCTTGTCCGCCGACGACTGGGACAACCAGATGATGTTCTTCCTGGGCAAAGGCTATCGCGTCATCGCCCATGACCGTCGCGGCCATGGCCGCTCCAGCCAGAGCGACAGCGGCAACGAGATGGACACCTATGCCGCCGACATGATCGCGCTGGCCAGGCATCTCGATCTGAAGAACGCGATCCATGTCGGTCATTCCACCGGCGGCGGTGAAGTCGCGCGCTATGTCGCCCGCGCCGAACCCGGCCGGGTCGCCAAGGCGGTGCTGATCGGTGCGGTGCCGCCGATCATGCTGAAGTCCGACAAAAATCCCGAAGGCCTGCCGATGGAAGTGTTCGACAATTTCCGCCAGCAGACCGCCTTCAATCGTGCGCAGTTCTTCCTGGATATTCCGATGGGGCCTTTCTACGGCTTCAACCGGCCGGGCGCGAAGGTCAGCGAGGGCATCATCCGCAACTGGTGGCGCCAGGGCATGATGGGCAGCGTCAAGGCGCATACCGAATGCGTCGCCGCTTTCGGCCAGACCGACTTCACCGAAGACCTGAAGGCGATTGATGTGCCGGTGCTGCTGATGCACGGCGATGACGACCAGGTCGTGCCGATCGCGGACGCCGCGCTGAAGGGCATCAAGCTGCTGAAGCACGGCACCTTGAAGGTCTACAAGGGCTTCCCGCACGGCATGTGCACCACCGAGCCCGACACCATCAACGCCGACCTGCTGGAATTCTTCCGGAGCTGATGACCATGCGCAAGCTTCTGACCCTGTTCCTGGTTCTGGCCGCCCCCGCCTTGGCCGAGGCCCCCGCGGCCCAGGTCAAGCCTGTCATGGCCCAGCCCCTGACCAACGCACCGGGTCAAAAGCTGACGGCGCTGCTGGTGAGCTATCCGCCGGGTGGAAAGTCCGCCGCGCACAAGCATCCCGGCAGCGTCTTTGCGTATGTGGTATCGGGCCAGATCCGGTCGCAGAATTCCGCGACCGGGCCGGCCAAGGTCTACAAGGCGGGCGAGAGCTTCTTCGAGCCCGAAGGCTCAACCCACCTGGTCAGCGAGAATGCCAGCGCCACCGAGCCCGCCAGCCTGCTGGCGGTGTTCGTGGCGCCTGATGGCGCTACGCTGACGACGCCGGCCAAATAGGCTAGCGGCGGCTGTACTTGCGCACGGACAGTTCGGCAATCACGTCGCGCAGCTCGTAATTTTCCTCGTTCAGCGCGCGCGCATGGGCGCGGTGGTTGCGATCCACCAGGAAGATCACCACCAGCGCGGTCACCAGGCCCAGGCCCAGGAAAAAGCTCGGCATCATCTTTGAAGTCTCCGTCGTCCAGGGAACAAACCTGCCGGGGTTGCATGAGCGCGCTGTTATTTCCGCGATTGATACGCATCAATTGCGCAGGTGCAGCATGACGGTTTTTAACTTCGTGACGCGGCGGCGCTATCGCGCGCCGGTCGGCAAGGCTAAGCTGGCTTCAGGCATTGTCATCCGGGGAGTGGCGATAGCTTGGAGCTGGTCCATCCGTCCGCCGGAAAATCCCGGCTGTACTGGAACGCAATCGTCGCGCTGACGTCCTTGGCGGGGGCGATCATGGGCCTTGGCCCGGGGCTGCGCTGGCCAGGCCCGCCGCGATGTGGCCCGCCGCGGGCGTGGCGCTGGCAGCGCTGCTGGCGCGGGGCAATGCGGTCGCGCCCGGCATTTTCCTGGCCAATTTCGCAGCCTTCGCGATCGTGGGCACACCACTTCCTGCCGCGCTGGCGATGGCGGTGGCGGCAACCGCCGGTCCCGCGCTGGTGGCCTGGATCCTGCGGCGGCTGGCCTTGGATCTGTCGCTCGACAGCCTGACATTCATCGGCCGCTATGCAGTGTTCGCCTGCACCCAGGCCATACTCGTGTTGCCGTCCGTTGGCGTGGCCGCGCTGGCCGCCACTGGCGCCCTGCACGGCAGCCAAATCGGCGATCTGTGGGCGCTGTGGGCGATGGCGAACTGCCTGGGCGTGCTGTCGGTCACGCCGGTCCTGCTCTGGTTCTATGGCCTGCCGGCCGCGCAGCGCCGGCCGCGCAACCCGCTCCTCTTCTGGTCCAGTGTGGCGCTGCTGCTGGTCGTCACCGCCGGCTGCTATGCACTGACCCCGCCCGTCGGTTATCCGGTGCTGCTGGTGGTGATGCTGATCGCCGTGCGCCAGACCCAGTTCGAAACCGCGATCGCGGTGCTGGCGGCGGTGGCGCTGGCCATGGCGGAGTCGATGTATCGCCCGCACCTGCCCATCGACGGCGACCAGCCTTCGCTCATAAGAGTGCTGGACTTCCTGGTCTTCATGTCGGCGGGCGCGCTGATGCTGGGCGGATTGATCGCCGAAAGCCGCCGCAAGGACCGCCTGTTGCTGCGTGCCAACCAGGACCGGCTGGATCTGAGCGAGAACCGTTTCGAGAATGCGTTCGAGGCATCCGCCCAGGGCATGGCGATCGTGGCGCTGGATGGCCGCTGGCTCAGGGTCAACGCCGCCTTGTGCGAGATGCTGGGCTACAGCAACCAGGAGATGCTGGCGCAGACATTCCGCACGGTCACCCATCCCGACGACCTTGCGCAATGCGAGGAGGTATTGTCGGCGATGAGCGCGGGCAAGGTCTCCACCGTGCAGTTCGAGAAGCGCTACATCCACAAGGGTGGCCGTGTGGTGACCGTGGCGATCAGCGTCTCGCCGGTGCGTGACGCCGCCGGCGCGCCGCTGAACCATGTCGTGCAGATCATGGACATCACCGACCGCAAGCGCGCCGAGGAATTGTGGCGTTTCGGTCTGGAAAGCGCCGGCGACGTGGTGTGGGACTGGGACGTGCCGGCCGAGCGCATCACCTTCACCGGCAGGATCAACGAGCTGGTGGGCGAGGGCGTGCGCCTGGGCACGCCAGGCGACTGGCGCGTGCTGATGCATTCCGACGACCTGGCGCGGGTGCAGCTCGCCTCGGCGCGGATGATCACCGAGCCGGGCCATCATTTCCATGTGGAGTACCGCATCCGCCGCAGCGACGACAGCTGGCGCTGGGTCTTGTCGCGCGGCACGGTGATCGTGCGCGACCAGCAGGACCGCGCGCTGCGCGCCATCGGCACCATCGTCGATATCACCGACATGCACCGGATGCAGGACAAGCTGCACCAGTCCGACAAGATGTCGGCATTGGGCCAGCTCTCCGGCGGCGTCGCCCATGACGTCAACAACGACCTGGGCGTGATCGTGGGGTCGGCCGAGATGATCCTGGAACAGGCAGAGCCCGGATCTCGCGATGCCGCGCTGGCCGAACGCATTGTTTCCACGGTGCGGCGCTCGCGCGATCTGGTGCGGCGCATGCTGGCTTTCTCGCGCCAGGCCGAGATCGCACCCGAGCCGCTGGAACTGGCGGATTTCCTGCGGGGCTTCATCGCCACCCTGGGCCGGACCCTGGGCGCTCATGTCCGCACGCGCCTCGAAGCGGAATCGAACAGGGCCTACTGGGTCAACCTGGATAGCGGCATGCTGGAAAGCTGCCTGATCAACCTGTCGATCAATGCGCGCGACGCCATGCCGGGCGGCGGCACGCTGAGCTTCAGGCTGGCCGAAAAGGATGGCTGCGTATGCCTGACGGTCAGCGACACCGGCGCCGGGATGAGCGATGGGGTGCGCCGCCACATCTTTGAACCCTTCTTCACCACCAAGCCGGCGGGCGGCGGCACCGGGCTTGGACTGTCCATGGTGTACGGCTTTGTCGAACAGAGCGGCGGCCAGATCGAGGTCGAGAGCCGTGAAGGCAAGGGGACCTGTTTCCTGCTCAGCTTTCCGGCGGTGGCCGCGCCCGCGGTGCGCCCACCGCGGCCCGCACCCGCGCCGCTGGCGCAGAAGCGCGCCTGCAAGGTGCTGCTGGTGGACGACAATGCCACCCTGCGCCAGACCCTGCGCGAGCAGATCGTCTCGCTGAACTGCGCCGTGGTTGAGGCGGCGGATTATGCTGAGGCGGTTGCGGCTCTGGGCGCCGACCCGGAGATCGATTTCATCCTGACCGACCTCGACCTGGGTGACGGCCCTGACGGTATCGCGCTGGCCCGCTGGGTGCGCGACAATGGCCGCACTTTGCCGGGCGCAGTGATCTCCGGTCACCTCAAGACGCTGACCGGTCTGCCGACCAACTGGCAGAGCCTGGCCAAGCCGATCCAGCTGGCCCAGCTGAAGGCGCTGCTGGCGACGGACTTGCCCATTACGGCCTCTCCGCTGATTTTGGTGGTGGAAGACCATGACGACATGCGCTTCATCGCCACCGAGACCCTGAAGCGGCGCGGCTATGGTGTGATCGAGGCGGCCAGTGGGCGGGATGCGCTTGAGACGCTGAAGTTCGTGCCCGGTGTCGCGCTGGTGCTGAGCGATGTGGGATTGCCGGACATGACCGGCCGCCATCTGGCCGAAGAGATCGCACGGCTGCGGCCCGGCCTGACGGTGCTCCTGATGTCGGGAAGCCTGTCGCAGCGCGATTTCGACAGCGCGGGCGAAACCGTGCTGCAAAAGCCGTTCAGCCGCGAAAGCCTGACCCGCTTTGTCGAGGACGCCCTGGCGCGCGGCACCGCATCGCAGTGATGGCGCCGTGCCGGCCTGCTAAAGGCTGATGCATGACCCTTGGTCCCGTTCTCGACCGGCCCTCGCCGCAAAACCGCTACCAGCAGGATTTCATCGCCCGCCTGGTCGGCGCCTTCGCGCGCGTGACGGGCGCCGATCTGGTGGCGCAAGCGGGGCTTGATCCGGCCGCCCTGGGTGAAAGCGCCTGGCATGGTGATTTCGCGCTGCTCACCCATCGCGGCGGTGCGGACGCGGTGCTGAACTATGGCAACCTCTTCGTGCAGAAACTTTGGGCTGCTGACTGGACGGCCCTGACCGCGCTTCCCTCCGCGCTTACCGCGCCGCAAGAAGGCCGCGAGACACGCGCTGCGATGATGGCCCAGGTCGCGGCGCGCGGCTTCGTCACCGGCTATGCCGGCGAACGCATCGCGGCCGATGGGCGGCGCTTCATCATCCGCGACGGCATCGTGTGGCGGCTGCAGGAAAAAAGCGGCGAACCTTTCGGTGTCGCCGCCTTCTTCAAACACTATACCCCGCTTTAGCCGGGCTGCTGCATCCTGACCGCGTACAGCGTGTGATGCGACAGGACATAGAGCGTCTTGCGATCGGGGCCGCCGAACACCAGCTGCATCGGGCGTTCAGGCACGTCGATGCGACCGATCTGCTTGCCGGACGGGTCATAGACAAAGACCTGGCCGTTGGCGACGAAGACATTGCCCTTGCTGTCGGTCGCCACGCTCTCGCCGCCGCGCATGGCGAACGGCTTCAGATCGCCGAGTGAACCATCCGGCTTCACCGTCGCGCCATAGGTGACGTCTTCCGAGGCGTTGCTGAGGAACACGCGCTGTCCCGCCTGCGCCGTCAGGAAGCCCCAGGCCGACAGGTTGTTGGACCAGCGCCAGCCGGTGTAGTCGCTGCCGGGATAGACCTCGTTGGCGGCTTGCGGCCACACCCGGACCGCGGGCAGGACCAGGCTGCCATCGGGCGAAACATAGTGCTGGGTTCTGGGCGCGGTCACGTCTTCGGCGAACAGCTCGGCCAGGGTCTTGAAGCGATAGGTCCTGGGATCGAGCTGGTCGCGGAATTCGCCGTTGATCCAGTAATTGCCCGGCACGGTGAAGATGGCGCCCGGATGCGGGCCGGCGGCCACCGGCTTCAGCACCGTGATCTCGTCGGGCATGCTGCCCGGCTTGAAGGCATAGACGGTGCTGTCGGCCCCGGCCTGCGACTGGACGATGATGTTGCCGGCTTTATCAATGGCGAGGTTGAGGGGATCGAGAGGATTGTCGCGCTCGATGGTCAGGCCCTCGTTCTTCGCCCAGCCGAAGATGCGCTGCTGCCAGCGATCGACGAAATAGATCTTGCCTTTGGCATCGACCGCCGCACCCGAGATGGAATGGAAGCCGTCCACCACCTTTTCAATCCGTCCGGCCGTGACGGCCGGCGCGGTTTCGGTTGGCGGGGCCTTCGATGCCGCGCCGATATCCAGCCGCGCGAATTCATGCTCGCGCGTTTCGATGCCGTTGGTGATGTCCTGGATCGCGTTCTCATAGGCATAGCGGCCCACGCGCAGGAAAGTGCCGCAGCCCTTGCTGTCGCAGACCGAGTAACCGCTTTCCGCGTTGATGTGCACATTGCGGAACTGCAGGTCGCCCGAATGATACAGCCGCACCGCCGCCGGGAAGCTCTGGTGGCTGCGGGTGACGCGATAGGCGTGATAGTTGGCGATCAGGATGTTCCTGGAATCCTTGATCTCGAACGACACGGCGTCGGGGCTGGACGCGGACTCTTCTTCCGTCTGCGGCGCCAGGAACTCCCAGTTCTCCACCCGGTCCAGCTTGATCTCGGTGAACAGGTGATGTTCGTTCGACAGTTCATAAACGTGACCGGGCGTCTTGGTGTTGGTCACGTAGAAACCGGCCTGGGCATTCCAGCCCGGCGACCAGACGCTGAGGAAGCTTCCGCCGCCGCCATCCTTCACCCAGATGCTGGGATACTGGTGGCCCCAATGGTCGTTGCGCGCCCAGTTGGGATCGCCGCCTTCGATGCGCTTGGCGACGTCCGGCGTCAAATAGGTGCCGCCGCCGCCCATAATCTGCAGATCGTCCAGCAGCGAATTCTCGCCCGCCATCCACATCACGCCCACGGCGCGCGGATTGGCGCCCATGGTGAAGACGCCGATGCCGCTGACGATGTTGGTGCCGCCCTTGGGCGCCTCGATCAGGCCCTTGGGCGTGCCGATGCCGGCAAAGGCGGGGCTGTTGTTGGGAACGTCGAACTGCACCTGGCCGGGATGCAGGCCGATCAGCGCGGTGTCGGGCTTCAGCCGGATGGTGTCGCTCAGGATGTAGAAGCCGCTGGGGAAATAGAGCACCCGGTGGGTATCGACGGCCTTCTGCAGGGCCGCGGTATCATCGGTCTGGCCATCACCCTTCACGCCCAGGGTCTGCACGTTCACCCAGTCCTTGCTGGCGGGCAGGGCGCGGATCGCGGGCGGCAGCGGCGCAGGCCACGACGCGATGCTCTCGGCTTCATAGACCGTGCCCATCTTTCCCATCTCGCCCTGGCCGCCGAGGATCAGGCCATAGGTGAAATCCTTGACGCGATAGGCTGCACCCTTGCCCTCGATGGTCTTGCCGCTGTCGCGGAAGCGCGCAAAGGTCGGCACATTCTTGAACACGTTGCGGGTGAAACCGATCTCGTTCTGGTGATTGGTCTCGATGCTGATCACCAGCGCGGCGCTGGAGATGTTCTCGAAGCGGCTGTCCTGCACCCAGAGCTGGTCGTAATAGCCTTCATCGATGTCGATCGCGGTCGGCGTATTGCGGAAGCTGGTGCGGATGACGGTCAGGCCGGCTTCATGTTCGCGGATCGCAGCTTCGCGCTGGCCGTCGAAGCTGGAGTCGATCAGGCTGTACTGCCAGGCCGGCGAAGTCTTTTCGGTCAGGATGCCGTAGCGGCCGCCATGGAAGTGCAGGTCCAGGCCGACATTGCCGACCTGGGTGATGCCGGCGAGCCCTGAGCCGATCTCGAAATTCATGCTGCGCAGATAGCCATGCTGGGCGACGTGGAAGCGCACGCCGATGGCAGCCGGATTGCCCTGGCCGATCTCCATGTCGATGTTGATCATGGAAGAATAGAAAGTGCCGGAATGGGCGTCGCCGACCGCGTCGTTGGCGGGCACCGCGCCCAGCGGCGGCACCGCGGCGCGGCGCGCGCCGGGCTGCAAGGCGCTCGGCCCGCTGCCGGAGAACTGCACCATGTTGGCCACGCCGGTCTGGAAGCCTTGTGTGTTGTCGCCCAGGACGATCACCGGACGCGTCTTGCCATAGCCGATCAGGCGCACCGCATCCCACACGAAGATGGTGCGGCTGATCCGGTAGCGGCCCGAGGGCAGGAACACGGTGCCGCCCAGCCGTGTGGTGGCGACCTTGTTGATCGCGGCCTGCAGGGCAGCGCTGTCGTCGGCCTTGCCGTCACCCTTGGCGCCGAAGTCGTTGACATACGCCGCCTTGGCGTCGTCGGGCCGCAAGGTGAAGATTGATGTGGACGCTGCCAACGCGGGCGCGGACAACGTCACCAGGGCAAGGATGGCAAACAGGCAGCGTTTCATGATTTCCCCCGATGGATGGTGATCGCGCGGCGGCGGTATAGGACGCAGGCCGGGGAACAGGCGCAAGGCCCTTGATGCGACTTGAGAATCTGTCAGGACCGCCCGTTAACGCCAATCCGGTTTCAATCGCACCCAAGATTGCTCCTATTTCATCCGAACAGTACGGTTGAGACGTATCGGGTATTGGGGAATGGGGTGCGCCTTTCCGCGCAAGGGGCAGGCCTGCTTGGGCGCCTGGCGGCCGTGCTGCTGGGCGCGACCGCGCTGACTCCGGTTGCCCTGGCCGCGACCTACTCTGTCGGCGGCGGCACCATCACCACCACGCAGGGCGACAATGCCAGTAACCTGACGGGCAGCGGTGGGCCTTTCATCCTGCAGCCCAACACCGTCACCAGCGGTGACACGGTCACCGTTTCCGGCGTCAGCTTCACCAACAGCGGCAGCGTTGCCGACGGCCGCGCGCTGGATTTCGGCCGTGTGCTGCAATCCAGCGGCGCTTATTCCATCACAATGAGCGGCAGCAATGTCACCGGCACCGGTGGTGCGGCGCTATGGGCGCAGACTGCGGGCGGCGTGCTGAGCTTTGATTCCACCGGCGGCGCGGCCAATACGCTCGCGGGCTGGCAAGGCGTGGTACTCACAACCAATGGCGGCGATATCGCGATCAAGACTGGCGCGGACACCATCACCACTACTTTCGGAGAGGTGCTCTATGCTACCACGAATACCGGCAGTATTTCGATAGACAGCACAGGCGCGACCCTGACCACGCCGGGTTCTGCCGCTGTCTATGCGCAAGGTGGCGGGCTGCATGACGCTATCACGATTGGCGGACTGAACGGGGGTTTCGCCAGCACCGTCACTGCGGTCAACGGCATCGGTATCGGCGCTGTGATCAGTGGCGGGCCAATCAACATCACCCTGGCATCTGCGGGCAGCGTCACCGCCAAGGATGGCATCCGGGTGCAAGGTGGCATAACCAGCATCGACATCTTCGGCACCATCGCCGCTACCGATCACGCGGTCGATGGCCGGTTCACCGGCCCGATGACCGTCACTCTGGAAAACGGTTCCGTCGTCGCCGGCAGCATCGTCGCCAACACCTCCAACGACACCTTCCGAATCTATGATGGCGCCGATATGTCCGGTGCGAGGCTGGACGGCGGCGGGGGCACCGACACGCTGGTGCTGAAAGGGACTGGCACCGGCACCCTGGACTGGTCGCTCATCGCCAATATCGAAAACCTGCAGAAGGACGACAGCGGCGCCTGGGAGCTGACGGGCATCGACACGCGCAGCGGCGCTACCACGATCAATGCCGGCACATTGCGTGCTCTCAATACCGGCGCCTTCAGCGCCAGTTCTGCTTTCACCATCACCTCGGGCGCCGCGCTGGACCTGAATGGCTGGGACCAGGAAATCGCATCCCTGAACGGTGCCGGCACGGTGATCAACGATGGCGGCGCCGCTGCGTTGCTGACCGTGGGCGCCGACAATGCCAGCACGGTTTTCTCCGGCGTGATTTCCGATGGCGCCCAGTCCACGGGCCTTATCAAGACCGGCACCGGTTCGCTCACCCTGTCGGGCAACAACACCTATACCGGCACCACGACCCTGAATGGCGGCAGCCTGATCGTGGGCAGCAACACCGCGCTGGGCGATGCCGGCAGCGCGCTCTTCATCTTCAACGGCAGCACCGTCGGCACCACCGGCGATTTCACCATCGCCAACGCCATCTTCATGGACAGCGACGGCACCTTCGATACGAACAGTCATACCCTGACATTGTCCGGTGTCGTCACCGGACAGCACGCGCTGATCAAGACCGGCGCCGGCACGCTGGTCTTGGCCGACACAACGGCCAGCAACACCTGGAACGATGGCACCTTCATCGACCAGGGCACGCTGCGGATCGACGATGACTATGCCCTGGCCGGCGCCGTCACCATCGCCAGCGGCGCGGCATTCGACCTCAATGGCCATTCGACCGCGCCCTTCTTCGGCCTGAGCGATCTGGCCGGTTCGGGCACCGTCACCAACAGCGCCGGCACCGTCAGCACGCTTTACCTGGTGCCTTCTTCCTCCACCACCTTCGACGGCGTGATCGCGGACGGCGCCGGCGGCATCGCGGTGGACATCGAGGGCGACGTCACCTTCACCGGCGCCAATACCTACACCAAGGGCACATTCATTTGCGCCTGCTCGTCGCTGTTCATCGGCAATGGCGGCACCACCGGCTCGATCCAGGGCGATGTCACGGTCGAGGGTACGCTGACCTTCGACCGCTCCGACGACACCACCTTCGGCGGCAACATCGACGGCGCCGGCGGATTTGTGGTGAAGCGCGGCGCGGGCAGCCTGATCCTGACCGGCAACAACAGCTATGACGGCGGCACCGATATCCGCGAGGGCACGCTGGTGATCGGCAGCGCCACCGCGCTGGGCGATCCTTTCGGCGTGATCAGTTTTCTGGGTGTCAGCACGCTCAGCACCACCGGCGACTATGTCATCGCCAACGCCGTCGATATCCGCCGCGACGCCACCATCGACACCGCCGGCCACACGCTGGAGCTGTCGGGCGATGTCGGCGGCACCAATCATTCCCTGACCAAGACCGGCGCCGGCACCCTGATCCTCAGCAATGGCTTCAACAGCGGCTGGGGCGGCGGCACCGTCATCAACCAGGGCACATTGCAGCTGGGCGCCGACGATGCGCTGGGCGGCGATGTGGAGATCGCCAGCGGCGCCTTCCTGGACTTGAACGGCTTTTCGGTGAATTTCGGCATCGGGCTGACGGGCGCGGGAACCGGCACCGTCACCAACAGCGCCAATACCGCCAGCACGCTCACACTTGCGGCGCCCGCGCCCGAGACCTTCAATGGCGTGATCGATGACGGCAATGGCGGCATCAACGTCCAGATCGACGGCGACGTCACCTTCACCGGCGCCAACAGCTATACCGGCGGCACGTTCATCTGCAATTGCTCGACCTTGCGGATAGGCGATGGCGGCACCACCGGTTCGATCCTGGGCGACGTCGATACCGAAGGCACGCTGATCTTCAACCGGTCCGATGCCTACACTTTTTCCGGTGTCATCAGCGACGGCGGCTTTGGCGGCATAGTCGAGCAACGCGGCCCCGGCACCCTGACCCTGGACGCGGCCAACAGCTATACGGGCGGCACCTTGCTGACGGCGGGCACCCTGGCGGTCGGCAACAATGATGCGTTGGGCAGCGGCGATCTCACCATCGCGCCGGGCGCCACGCTCACCTTCGCGCCGGGCGGCGGCTTCGTGCTGGCCAACAATATCCTTGCCGATCACGACGCAACGCTGGGCAATTCCATCGTTAGCGTGGCGGACGGCGACACCAACGTCCTCAGCGGCAATATCAGCGACGGCCTCAATCCCGGCATCATCGAAAAGACCGGTGGCGGCACGCTGATCCTGGGCGGCAGCAACAGCTATACCGGCGGCACGGTGATCAAGGCCGGCACCTTGCAGATCATCGATGACAGTGGCTTGGGCGATACCAGCGCGCCGGTGACCATCGACGGTGGCACCCTGGGTTTCCTGACCAGCGTCACGCTCGACGCCGCGCGCACCGTGAGCCTTGGCACCGATGGCGGCACCATCGACGTCTCGGGCGGCTTCAGCGAAATCGACGGCCAGGTCACCGGCGCGGGCAAGCTGACGGTGACTGGCGTGGGCGCGCTGCTGCTGACTGAGGCCAACGACTATGCCGGCGGCACGCGTGTCAGCAATTCCGTGCTGGTGATAGACGATGATGCGGAGCTGGGCCTGGCGGGCACCGGCATCGAACTGGACCATGCCGGCGCGCTGTTCAACATCGGCGGATCGCCGCTGGATCCGTCGCGCACCATCACCCTGGGCGCGGGCGGCGGCATCCTGGTCAGCGCCACCGAGATCGGCAACACCATCACCGGCAGCGGCAGCCTGACGGTGATCGGTTTCACCACTTTGTCGGGCATCAACGACTATGCCGGCGGCACCTTCATTGGTGGCACGGTGTTTGGCGGCAGTTCGCCGGGCAATGTGCTGATCACCGACGACCGCAATCTGGGGGTGCTCGGCACCGGCATCACCATGGACCAGGGCACGCTGGCGTTCGGTGCCGACATGACCCTGGCGCGGCCGATCACGCTGACGGGTCTCGGCGGCGCCTTCGATGCCAACTTCTCCGATGTGACCATCACCGGCGACATTGGTGGCACCGGCGACCTGGTATTCTTCGACACAGGCCGCTTCGTCTTCACCGGCACCGACAGCCATTCGGGCGACACCTACATCGACCAGGGCAACATCCTGCAGCTGGGCAATGGCGGCACCGGCGGTGCGCTGGCATCGGGTGGCACGGTGTTCATGGACGGCACGCTGACCGTCAACCGCAGCAACAGCTACCTGCTGGACAAGGATCTGGTCGACTCCCTGGCCGCCGGACAGGGTACGCTGGTCCAGGCCGGCAGCGGCACCACGATCCTCACAGGCGCCAACACCTATACCGGCACGACCACGGTCAGCGGCGGCACCCTGCAGGTCGGCAATGGCGGCACCAGCGGCACCCTGGGCAGCGGTGCAATCACCGACAACGCCACGCTGGCTTTCAACCGCTCCGACACCGTGACCCTGAACTTCGCCATCGCCGGCAGCGGCGTGGTGCAGCAGATGGGATCGGGCCTGCTCAGCGTGACCACGGCGCAGGCCTATACCGGCGGCAGCACGGTCAGCGCCGGCACCTTCCGGCTGGACGCCGGCGGCAGCCTGCAATCGACCGCCGCACTCACCATCGATGGCGGCACCTTCGATCTGAACGGCCACAGCCAGACGGTGAACCGCCTGTCGGGTGCCGGCGGCGTGCTGTCACTGGGCGCCGGCACACTCACCATCGCCAACACCAGCGGCCAGTCCGGCACTCTGGCCAGCACCATCACCGGCACCGGTGGGCTGTTCCTGTCGTCGGGCGGGTTGACGCTGACCGGCAACAACACTTTCAGCGGCGGCATCCAGGTCGCGGGCGATCTGGGCCTGGGCTCCGACACTGCCGCGGGCACCGGTCCCATCACCACCACCGGTTCGGTGATCGACTATGCCAACGGTTTCACCATCGCCAACGCCATCATCGTCAACAGCAACACCACCCAGCTTCAGGTGCTGTCGGGCAGCGCGACACAGGCGGGTGTGATCTCGCAGGCCGGCGGTTCGCGTCCGCTGGAGAAAATCGGGGGCGGTACGCTGACCTTGTCGGCGGCCAACACTTATACCGGTCTTACCACTGTCACCGCCGGCACCCTGAACGTGACCGGCTCGATCGCATCGGCGGTCACGGTCGCATCGGCGGGCACCATCGGGGGCACGGGCACGGTCGGCAACGTCACCGTCAATGGCAGCCTGTCGCCGGGCAATGGCGGCATCGGCACCCTGAATGTCGCCGGCAACCTGGTGGTCGCCGGCACCGGCACCTATGGCGCGGAGATCTCCACCAGCGCCGCCGACAAGGTGCTGGTCGGCGGCAGCGCCGCCATCGATGGTCATCTGATCGCCAATTTCGCCGGCGGAAATTACACCACCGGACAGTACACACTCCTGACCTCGACCGGCACGCTCAGCGGCACCTTCGCGGCATTGGACACGCTTGGCCTGCCGGACGGGTTCCTGGCCAGCCTGAGCTACGACGCGCACAACGTGTTCCTCAAGCTGACCGGTTATGACTGGAAGGCCTCGCCGGTGTCGGGCGACTACAATGCCGGGGCCAACTGGTCGGGCGGCGCTGCACCACCGTCGGGCACCACCGGCCGCTTCAGTGCCTCCAGCATCACCACGCTGAGCGTGGCGGCGGACACGGTCTCGGGCGGCATGGCCTTCCAGGCGGGCGCACCCGCCTATGTGATCAACGTCACTGGCGGCACCTTCACCCTGGATGGCGCGGGCATCCGCGACAGTTCTTCCAATGCGCCGACACTCAACCTGACGGGCGGCAACCTGACGTTTGCCAATGCCGCCGGCGCGGGCGACGCAATCATCAATGTCGGCGCGGGATCGACCTTGCGCTTTCAGGGCACGGCGACACCGGACACTGCCAGCATTGGCGGCGCGGGCACGCTGGACATCAGCGGCATCACCGCCGCGCAGTTCGACATGACGAAACTCGCCGTCACCGGTGGGGTCAATCTGGGCGCCAAGGCGCTGGGGCTGGATGCCTCGGGCGGCGCGATCAGCTTCGGCGGCGCGATCAGCGGCAGCGGCACGCTGCTTGTGAACCAGGGCACGGTGATCTTTGCCGGCGCCGGCAACCAGACCGGCGGCACCGTCATCGCCAGCGGTGCGATCCTGCAGCTGGGCAACGGTGCCACATCGGGCACCCTGACCGGTACGGTCAGCGACAACGGTACCCTGGTGTTCAATCCCACCGGCACCTCGACCTTCGGCGCCGCGATCGGCGGCACCGGCAAGGTGGTACACAGCGGCAGCGGCACCACCATCCTGACGGCGTCCAACAGCTATACCGGCACCACCACGGTCAGCGCCGGCACGCTGGTCGTGAACGGCGCGCTGACCAACAGCGACGTGACCTTGTCGGGCGGCACGCTGAAGGGCGGCGGCTTTGTGCACGGCTTGACCGCGACCAGCGGCAGCACGGTGGCGCCGGGCAATTCCATCGGCACCCTGAGCGTGGGCAACATCGCCTTTGCCGCCGGCTCGGCCTATCAGGTGGAAGTGAATGCGGCAGGCCAGTCGGACCTGATCAATGCCAGCGGCACCGCCAGCCTGAATGGCGTGGTGCAGGCGGTCCCGGCGGCGGGCAGCTATGCACCCATCACCACCTACCGCATCCTGAACGCAGCGGGCGGCCTCAATGGCACGTTTGCGTCGGCCACCAGCGCCGGCAATTTCGCGCCGGCCCTGCGCTATGGCGCGACCAGCGTGGACCTGACCCTGACGCGCACGGACCTGGCCTTCGGCAACGACTATGGCGTCACGGCAAACCAGGTCGCCGCCGGCGGCGCGGTGTCGGCGGGCGGTATTGCGACCAGCCTGTACAACACCATGGCCGCGATCGCGATGACGCCGTCCAATGTGCCGCCGGCGCTGGATGCGCTGTCGGGCGAGATCCACGCTTCATTGCGTGGCGCGGCGATCGAAGATGGCCGCATCCTGCGCGTGGCCTTGATCGACCAGCTGTCGCGCGGCGACGATGGCGTGCGGGTTTGGGGTTCTGGTTTTGCCGCGTCGGGCAGACTGGGCAGCGACGGCAATGCGGGCGATCTGTCCCACACCAGCGGCGGCGGTATTGTGGGCGCCGACATGATGCTGGACGGCGGCGTGCGCGCCGGCCTGGCCGCCGCCCATACCGCCCATCACGCCGGCCTTGCCAGTCGCGCCAGCCGGGCCAGCGGCGATGCAACGAACCTGATGGCCTATGCCGGCTGGAACGGCGAGGCGCTGCGGCTGAAAGCGGGCGCGATCTTCGGCTGGGGCAGCGACGACATCGTTCGCAATGTCGCCTTCCTGTCGGAGACCGACACCAGCCATCGCAGCTCCGACAGCACCCAGCTGTTTGCCGATGCGGGCTATGCCATCGAAGGGCAGGGTCTGACGCTCACGCCACATGCCGGCCTGGCCTGGATGCGCGCGGGCAACGGCGCCTTCCGCGAAACCGGCGGCGCGCAATCGGCGCTGGGAGGCGATGCGGACGACGATGCGGCGAGCTACGGCATCCTGGGCGTGCGGGCTGAGACCAGGGGCTTCAGCCTGGGCGAGAACGTGCACCTTGCACCTTATATCGACCTGGGGCTGGAGCATGCCTTTGACGGCACCCGTCCCGACCAGACGCTGGCTTTCGGCGCCAACCGTTTCACTGTCTATGGCGCGCCGCTGGCGCGTGACGCCGCCACCGTTGAGATCGGCACCGCGGCGCAGCTGTCGGATGCCGCCAGCCTGAGCCTCGGCTATGACGGCAAGTTCTCCGATGCGGCGCGCCTGCACGCCATCCGCGCCCGGTTCGACTGGGCGCTTTAAGTCCCGCTAGACTGGGCGAAAGACTCAGGTTTCGGGGAACCTCATGAAACGCCGCACCCTGTTGCAGGCCGCTGGCTTGATGCCCTTGTTGAGCGAAGGCGCGCTGGCGCAAGCCAATGCCAATCCCACCGGCGCGCTGTCGGCGAAAGTCGCAATGCATCAGGGCCGCGCGACGCTGTTCCTCAACGACCAGCCGGTTTATCCGATGATCTACGCCCTGACCGACACGCCGGGCGGGCGGTGGACCTGGGAAGAGATCGACCGCGAGAATCTGGAGAATTTCCGCGACGCCGGTGTGCGGCTGGTCCAGGTCGATATCTGGCTGGAATATATCTGGCGCGCGGATGGCAGCATGGATCACGAACTGGTGCGCAGGCAGTTGCGTGGTGCGCTGGAAGTCGATCCCAATGCCGCGCTGTCGATCCGGGTGCATGTCAATGCACCGGCCTGGTGGAATGCGGCGCATCCGGACGAAATCACGCAGTTCGCCGATGGCCCGGTGACCGATATGCCGGTGCGCGGGCTGCACCGCCTGCTGGAACATGACCTGGACCGCGTGCCGCGCGCCAGCATGGCGTCGCTGAAATGGCGCTCGGATGCAGGCCGTGCCTTGCGCCAGATGCTGAGCGCCCTGGCCGACACGCCCGAAGGCCGGCGCGTCTATGCGATTCATCCCGCCTGCGGCGTCTATCACGAATGGCATTATTGGGGCTTCATCGAGCACGACCCCGACACCGGCGCGGCGATGACGCGCTTTTTCCGACAATGGCTGGCGGAAAAATATGGTGACGACGCCAAACTCGCGGCTGCCTGGGCGCAGCCGGGCGCGACGATTGCCACCGCGCAAGTGCCGGGCACCGCGCAACGCCGCATCGTCGATGGCCTGTTTCGCGATCCGCGGAAGCAACGCCAGGTCAGCGACTATTACGAGTGCCAGCAACTGACGGTGGCGGATTCCATCATCCACTTCTGCCGCACCGCCAAGGAAGGCTGGCCGCGTCCGCTGGTGACGGGCGTCTTCTATGGCTATTTCTTTGTGCTGTTCGGCCGGCCCCAGACCGGCGGGCACCTGCAATTGCAGCGCGTGCTGAATTCGCCTTGGGTCGATTATCTCAGCGCGCCGCAGGCCTATGGCGGGCCGTTTCGCAACATCGGCGGTTCAGGCCAGCCGCGCGGCCTGCCGGAATCGCTGCGCCTGCACGGCAAGCTGCTGCTGGATGAAATGGACACCGAGCCGCCGGTCTACAAGAAGATCGATCCGGTCAACGGCAAGGTCGACAAGCCGCTTCTCGCCGACAGCGTGGCGATCCTGCGCCGCAATGTGGCGCAGACCTACTGCCAGGGGCACGGCTTGTGGTTCTACGATTTCGGCCCGGGCCGCGATGCGCATGGCTGGTGGGACGACGCCACCCAGATGGGCGAGATCGCCAGGATGCGCGAACTGTTCGGCCGTTATTATCGCAAGCCGCATGTGCCGGTGGCCGATGTCGCGCTGGTCTATGACACCGACAGTTTCTATTACACCGCCGCTTACGCCGACCAGGATCCGGTGATCGGGCCGCAGCTGGTGAACCTGTTGCCCACCCATGTCTATCGCAGTGGTGCTGCGATCGACATCTTCCACCTGGGCGACCTGGAGCGCGCCGACTGGCGCCGCTACAAATGCGTGATCTTCGCCAACACGTTCCTGCTGACGGATGCGCAGCGCGACTTCATCCGCCGCCGCGTGGCGCGGGATGGACGCCATGTGGTGTGGATGATGGCGCCGGGCTATGTCGACGGCGTGGCGCTGGATGCGGGCCACGTCTCCGCCACAACCGGCATCGAACTGGAACGCCATGCGCTGGCGCAGCTGCCGCGCGCGACCCTGGCATGGCCCGGTGGCCGGTGCCGGCTGGAAAATGCCAGGACCTTCGATCCGTTCTTCGTCGTGAAGGACCCGTCCGCGACCGTGCTGGGCACGCTGGATGACGACGGCGCCGCGGTCGCGGCGCGCAAGAGACTGGATGGCCATACCGCCTGGTATTTCAGCCTGCCGCCGCTGGACGATGCGCTGGTGGGCCATGTCGTGCACGATGCCGGCGCACATATATATGTCCCGCCGGGCGATGTGGTGCATGCCGGCGGCGGCATCCTGTGTCTGCACAGCCTGACGGGTGGTCCGCGCCAGGTTCGCTTGCGCAACGGCAGGACGCTGAACGTGACGCTGCCCGCGCGTTCGACCACGCTTTACGATGCGGAAGGTGGAACTGTTTTGCTGGGCTGATGGCCAGGTGAACCGCGCGCCGGCGGCGTGGGAAGGACAATCGCCACTCGAGTGGCGAACGTGCATGCCGTACGCTTATGCTCCGGCATGCACGTCCGGATGCGGACGCCGACGAGGAGAGCGTCGCGGTTCGCGCCCGCTTTTGCGGGATATGTCGTCCAGTGCCCGTAATGCAGAAACCACGTGATCAAAGAGAATGGGCCCTGGCGTCCCCGGCAACCATCGAAAGCCGGGGCGCGATTCAACGGCGCAGGCGTCAGAGGCCCAAAAACACAGGATCGCTCGTTTCTCTATAAGGTCCAGCCTATCGTCGCGTAGAACCTGGCGCGGATGCACGTAGTCCTGCGCAACCAGCGCTAGATAGCCGTCTAGACTCGGGGCCTTCTCACAGAAATTGTCCATGGTAGTTTTCAGTCGCGAGAGCACGGCGGGCGCTCTGCGACGCCCGCCGTGCTTGGTGGCTACGCGGCTTTCCGGGAGTCAGACAAAGCGTTGTTGCCGCCACCGATGGGGATACGGCGAGGCTTCATCGCTTCGGGGATCTGTCGCTCCAGATCGATCGTCAGGAGACCGTTGGAAAGCTGCGCGTCCTTGACGACGACATGCTCTGCCAGACTGAAGCGACGGATGAAGGATCGACTTGCGATCCCCCGATACAGCATTCCTTCCGACTTTTCGGTTTCGGTCCGCTTGCCAGAAACCGTAAGGACATTGCCTTCGGCCGTGATGGAAAGATCGGCTTCCGCGAAACCTGCCACGGCCAAGGCGACTCGGTAGTGGTCCTCGCCGGCCTTTTCGATGTTGTAGGGCGGATAGTTATCGTCGGGCTCCGGCTGGCTCATGGCGTCCAGCTGGTGGAGCAGCCGCTCAAAACCAATGCCCGAGCGGGTAAACGGTGTCATATCAAACGTGTGCCTCATAACCACATCCTCCTTTTGAGCAACACGGGTACGAGGGGTCTATTTAGGCCCCGCCAGGCCCTTAGCACCTGGCAAAAAACAGCTATTTTCGTCCAGGCACAATTCAAGGGGGGCGCGCCGATTTTTTTATAGCACCCCGATCACAGGTGCCGCGGAGGAAGCAGCGCTCGTTAATTGATGCGGCGGCCCAGGGAAACGGAGGCGCGAAGTACCGCGTCGGGCCATTCTCCTGGATCGGCGGCCTGATCGGTTGGTCCTGGTTGAGGGTGTTTGTACTAACTCGGCGGATTTAGTTCCTCTGTAGCCGAGAGTACAATTTGGTCGGCTTGGCCGAAAGGACTCATCATGAGTCGCTACTTTTTCCATATCCGAGACGGATTGATTTTGGTGCCCGACGAAGAGGGCATGGAGTGCCGCAATATGCGCGCGGTAGAGGAGGAGGCACGAGCCAGCGCGCGTGACCTGGCAGACGCAGCGCTAAGAAGCCGGTCAGCCAAAATTGCCGCCTCGATCGAGGTCTCAGACGAATGGGGCAACGACGTGCAAGCGGTCGTGCCCAAAGCCTGGCTTCACTAAGGCGTCTCGTCGCTAAACCTCGCCTTAATCTCTTCAGGCCGCCGTTCAGCAAACTGTACTGGTGACGGTTCGCAACCGTACGTTTTCGGCTGGGTCAGCACATCGTACTCCTTCAATCCCCGCTCGGAGCACAGCACTGCCGCTTTCATGCGCGCGATATTTTCGCTTTCGGCCACCACGGGAACGGTCAGAACCAACTCATGGTCAGGACCGAAAAGCCGGATTTCAAATTCGGCGTAGTCAGGCATGGCATAAACGTTGCCGCACGAAACAATGGCGGCAATAGGCCTAGGACGGGGCCTGGCGAAGGGCTGGGATTGCTGAGGGCCCCGTCCTAGTGCGGCGACTGGAGATGCCGCGCCTCTATAAATTCGGTTCCATTTTTTCAGTTCCACTTGAAGGACCGCCGATCCGATCTAAATTTTTCGGCCGTGGAAACAGGAGGATTCCATGAGCGAATTCGAGATCCGTATTCTGAACCGCGACGGCTCGCCGTCCATCACAACTACCCTAACCGTCTACAGCGCACAGTCAGCAATTGGCTCTGCTGTTCGGCTCGCGCGCGGCCGCGCATTTGAGGTCTGGAGTGAAGGGCGCTGCGTTTATACGAGCGTAGCTGCACAACCTGCACCTCCCCCTCCCGATCATCGCCCGGCGGCGTGAGCCTTGGCAGAGGGAGACGGTCTGCCTAAACCCGCCTGGCGCTCGCGAACCCGACGGCTACCAAATTAATTAGTGCGCTAGGAAAGCCAGGCAGGAATTCCGAACAGGCCACGAACTGCGTGTATCCGTTCATCGCCTTATTGATATTGCGGCTGGTAATGGTGGGCGCGACAGGGATTGAACCTGTGACCCCTCCCGTGTGAAGGGAGTGCTCTCCCGCTGAGCTACGCGCCCGCCTGTCGGCGTTTTCTTGGTCGCGCACCTCGCGGTGCGCTGCCGGGGGCAGGGCTATAAGGTCCACCCGTCGAACCGTCAAGGCGGATGGTCGATAAACCCCGGAAAAGATACCCAAAAAGCCTCGCGGGCTGCCCGGACAAGGGCTTAAGCTGGCCCGCCACATCCCCCCAAGGACCCGCCATGCAGCTTTCCCGCCGCGACATGCTTGCCTCCACCGCCGCCGCCGCGCTGGCCGCCGCATCGCCCGCCTGGGCCGTGCCCACCGGTGACGGCGCCATCGACAAGCTGTTCGCCGACCTGTCCGACGCCATGTTGCGCCAGAGCCCGGAGACCGCGACCTTCCTGGGCCTGGACAAGGACAAGCGCGCCGGGCTGAAGAGCAAGCTGTCCGACCAGTCCTGGGCGGCGATCTCCCACGATCATGTCTTCTGCAACGACTGGCTCTCCAAACTGAAGGCTGTCCCCGATGCCGGGCTGTCGCCGGATGCGGCGCTGAACAAGGCCGTGGTCGGCTACGCGCTGGAAATGGGCGGCGAGGGCGGGCGCTTCGCCTTCGGCAACAACACGCTGGGCGCCACCATGGGCGAATCCACCTCGCCCTATGTGGTCAGCCAGCAGGGCGGCAACTTCGTCTTCATTCCCGAATTCCTCGACAGCCAGCACCAGATCAACACCAAGGTCGATGCCGATGCCTATCTGGCGCGCGTCGAAGCCTTCGCCACCACGCTGGACCAGGAAACCGACCGGGTGAAGCGCGACGCCGGCTATGGCGTGATCCCGCCGGACTTCATCATGAAGACCGTCTTGGGCCAGTTCGACGCGTTCGTGGCGGTGGCGCCGGAGAAGCAGCGCCTGGTGTCGTCGCTGGTGGACCGCGCCAGGAAGAAGGGCCTGGGCGATTACAGCGCACAGGTGACAAAGCTGGTCGCCGACAAGGTGATGCCGGCGGTCAAGCGCCAGCAGGCGGCGATGCAGGAGGTGAACAAGAAAGCCACCCACGACGCCGGCGTGTGGAAGATCAAGGACGGCGAGGCCTATTACAGCTGGCTGCTGAAGGTCGGCACCACCACCACCATGACGGCGGACGAAGTCCACAAGATGGGCCTGGAACAGAACGCCCAGCTGGAATCGCGCATGGACGCGGTGCTGAAAAGCCAGGGCCTGACCAAGGGCACGGTGGGTGAGCGCATGACGGCCTTGTCGAAGGATCCGCGCTTCATCTATCCGGAGACCGATGCCGGCCGCACCCAGATCGTCGACTATCTGAACACGCTGATCGCCAAGACACGCACCCAGATGCCCAAGCTGTCGGCGCTGGAACTGAAGGCGCCGGTGCAGGTCAAGCGCGTGCCGCCCGACATTCAGGATGGCGCGGCGCTGGGCTACATGAACCCCGGCTCGCTCGATGGCACCCGGCCCTCGATCTACTACATCAACCTCAAGACCAACGCGAACTGGCCGAAATATTCGCTGCCCACCCTGACGCATCACGAAACCATTCCCGGCCATGCCTGGCAGGGCGCCTACGTGACCGAAACCGGCAAGCTGCCGCTGATCCGCGTGCTGCTGTCGGGCTTCAATGCCTATGTCGAAGGCTGGGCGCTGTATGCCGAACAGCTGACCGACGAGATCGGCATGTATGCCGACGATCCGTTCGGTCGTCTTGGCTACATGGCGGCGCAGAAGATGCGCGCCGGCCGTCTTGTGGTGGATACCGGCCTGCATTCCAAGAAGTGGACGCGCGAGCATGCCATCGACTGGTTCCAGCAATGCACCGGCAATCCGCGCGCTGCCGTCACCAGCGAAGTCGACCGCTATTGCGGCACGCCGGGTCAGGCCTGCGGCTACAAGGTCGGTCATACCGAGCTGGTGCGCCTGCGGGAGAAGATGAAGGCGGCGCTGGGACCGAAGTTCGACCTGCGCGACTACAACGACACGGTGGTGGAGGCGGGCGCGGTGCCGATGACGGTGCTGGCCGACCTGCTCGACCGGCACACCAAGGCGCGCAAGGGCTAGGCGGCCAGCGGCAGATCGATCCAGAACCGCGTCTGCCGGCCCGGCGTGCTTTCAAAGTCGATGCGCCCACCCTGGGCCTCGACCAGAAGCTTGGCGATCGACAGGCCAAGGCCCGCGCCCGGCACGTTGCGGCCCACCTCGCTGGAACGGCGGAAGGGCAGGAACACCGCGCCGCGTTCGTCCTGCGGAATGCCCGGGCCGGTGTTGACCACCTCGATGCGGCCAAAGCCGTCATCCATGCGCGTGGCTATCAGCCGGATGGGCGAGAAGTTGTCGCCATACTTGAAGGCGTTGGCGATCAGGTTGTTCAGGATCTGCGCCAGGCGCAGCGGATCGGCCTGCAGCGCGAGCGTTGCCTCGACCGGATCGATCACCACATCCTTGCCGCCCAGGGTCGCGTCCAGGCGGATGGCGTCGACGCAATGGCGCAGGGTTTCTTCCACCGCCACGCGCTCGGCCTGGATGGTCAGCACACCGGCTTCCGCGCGGCTCAGGTCCAGCAGATCGTCGTGCAGCCGCTGCAGCAATTCGCCATTGTGGGCGATGATGGCGGCAAATTCCGGCGCGCGCTCGGCCGACAAGGTGCCTTTCTCCAGCATGGAGGAGAAACCGATGATCGCCGACAAGGGCGAGCGCACCTCGTGGCTGACATGGGACAGAAGCTGCGACTTGAAGCGGCTGGCGCGCACCGCTGCGCGATGGCGCCGCTCGATGATCGCCAGGTGCAGGTCGCGTTCGTTCAGCACACCCGCCACGCGCACGCACAGCAGGCTGCACACCGCCAGGAACAGTTGGCCATATTGCACCAGGGTAATCGCCTTGGTGGAGGTCAGCGGCACGCTGGGTCCGCTCATGATGACGGCTGCGATCAGCACCACGGCGGTGCCGGCGCCCAGCATGCGAAACCAGCGCGTCATCACCAGCGCGGCGGGCAGGATCAGGAATTGCAGCGGATAGGCATGCAGGCGAAAGACCAGCGCGGTGACGCCCACCACCAGCGCGACATTCGCCGCCACCAGCGGCAGGCGCTCGCCCAGTTTCAGTTTCCGGATCTGGCGCCAGCCGATCGACATGCCGACCGGGAACACCATCAGGAAGCCCAGCAGGTCGGCGAAAAACCAGTGCAGGCCGCCGACCAGGACATTGGGATTGCCGTCTGCCCAGGACACCAGCATCGACACCGCGCCGCCGGCCAGTGGCGGGGCGACGCAAACCCGCAGCAGCAGGATCATGGCCTGGCGCATGCCCGCGCCGCGCATGCCGGGATGGCGCAGGCTGGCGCCGGTGCCCGCCAACAGCAACACCAGCGCCAGCTCGCAGGTGTTGACCAGGCTGTAGCCCAGCACCATCAGCATCGTGTCGCCGCCCAGCCCGTTGTTGAACAGGTCGGTGACGAAGACCGCCGCCAGCATCAGCGCGCGTTCGCGCCAGTTGCGCGCATGGCGCAGGATCACACAGGCGGCGAAGGCGGTGGCAGGCCAGATCACCGCGGCGGAATTGGCCTTGGGCATGATCAGGATCGCGCCATAGCCCAGCGCGAAAAATCCGACGGCGGCGGCCACTGTGGCCCACACCAGTTCCTTGCGGAAAAATCCGCTGCCCGTCACGTGAAAATCCCCCCGAGGACTGCGGGATTGGTCCCTGATTCGCACTGAAATGTCAGCCCAATTCGCTGTAACGCGCGCAAAAAGCCGCACAAAACCTGTGAAACTGAGAATTATTCAGAAATGTCAGCAGGGATTTCTTAAGCACCGCCGGGTCAGGCTTCCTGTCGGTCGGGGGGGGCCAGTTCATGCAGCGTAATGTCGTGATTGCCGATGATGACGCCACGATCGTCAGCCTGGTGAAACTGCGCCTGGAAATGGCGCGCTACAATGTCTGCGCCACCAATGACGCGACCGCGGCGGTGGCGCTGGTGCGCAGCAAGGAGCCGCTGGCGGTGATCCTGGACGTGGACATGCCGGGCGGCGGCGGCCTGTCGGCGCTGGCCCGCATCAAGTCCGATCCGCATATGCGCAACCTGCCGGTGATGATGCTGACCGGCGAGCGCAGCACCGAAGTCGTGCTGTCGGCGATGGAGAAGGGCGCCAACGACTATATGGTCAAGCCGTTCGATCCCGATACGTTGCTGGAACGCGTCTCGCGCATGGTGAAATCCAGCACGATGGTTTGGGATTATACCGTCGCGCCGTCCGCCCCGGCGCCGGTCTGGGAGCTTTAAAGTCCCAGGCCCTTCAGCGCACCCGGCAGCTGCGCGAAATCGTCGATCACCGCATCCGCGCCCAGGTCTTTCGCCGGGACCGGCGTGAAACCGTAGGACACCAGGATGCAAGGCGCATCGGCGGCGCGCGCGGTGTTCAGGTCGGTGATGGAGTCGCCGATCATCACGCCCCTGCCGCCGCCCAGTTCGGCCAGCACGTCGTGGAAGATGCGCGGGTCCGGCTTGGTATAGGGCTTGCGGCCCGCGCCATAGACAGCGGTGAAAGTGTCGCCCAGCCCCAGCAAGGGCATCAGCGGATCGGTCAGTTCCTGCGGCTTGTTGGTCAGCACGCCCAGCGCCGCGCCACCGGCCTTGAGCTGGTCCAGCGTCTCGACCACGCCGGGAAACAGCCGGCTGCCGTCGGCGATGTGCCGGCGATAGTGATCCAGGAAGATTTCCACCAAAGGCGGCATCTCTTCGTCCGTCACCGGCGCGCCGCTGGCCTCCATCGCCTGGGCGATCAGGGCGCGGGCGCCGAAACCCACCATGTGGCGCAGGCTGGTCAAATCCAGCATGGGCCGGCCTTTGGCCACCAGCACCGCGTTGGTCGCGCCCAGAAGGTCGGGGGCGGTGTCGGCCAGGGTGCCGTCCAGGTCGAAGATCAGGGCAGGGCGCAAGGCGAGGCTTCCAATCGGGGAAATTCGGTCTCAGAATCAGGGCAATATAGGGGCGCGGCCCCCAAAGGTCGCGCGACATATATCGTCGGAAATCGTCATTTCCTCTTTCTCCGCCCACGCTCTACCGGAAGCAGCGCATGTCAAAAGCCGCCGTCATCCTCGCCGCAGGACAGGGCACCCGCATGAAGTCGGCCCTGCCCAAGGTGCTGCACAAGGTGGCCGGCCTGCCGATGCTGGGCCATGTCATCACCGCGCTGCGCGGGGCAGGGGTCGAGCGCATCGTGGTCGTGACGTCCGCCGCAGGTGAAGCCGTGCGCGACTATGCCGGGGCGATGGGCTGCGAAAGCGCCATCCAGCACCAGCAGCTGGGCACCGGCCACGCCGCGGCCGCGGCCGCCGAAGCGCTGAAGGATTTCGCGGGCACCCTCGTGATCGTCAATGGCGATACGCCCTTGCTGACCTCGGCCACCGTCACCGAATGTCTCACGGCCCAGGCGCGTACTGGTCTTGCCCTGCTGGCCTTCGAACCCGCCGATGCCGGCGCCTATGGTCGCGTGCTGCTGTCGCCGGAAGGCTTTTTGAACCGCATCGTCGAGTACAAGGATGCCAGCGAGTCCGAACGCGGCATCACCTTGTGCAACGGCGGCTGCTATGCCGCCCGCGCGCCGGAATTCTTCCGCTGGGCGGCGGCGCTGAAGAACAACAATGCCCAGGGCGAATATTACCTGACCGATGTGCCGTCGATCGCGCGCATGGACGGGGTGAAGTGCGCGGTGGCGGTGGCCGACGAAGTCAGCGTCACCGGCGTCAACAGCCGCGCCGAGCTGGCGTCGGCGGAAGCACTGTTCCAGGGCCGGATGCGCGCGCGCCTGCTGAAGGACGGCGTCACCATGACCGCGCCGGAGACGGTGTTCTTCGCCCATGACACGAGAATCGAGAACGATGTGGAGATCGAGCCTTTCGTGGTCTTCGGTCCCGGCGTGACGGTGAAAAGCGGCGCGCGGCTGCGCAGCCATTCGCACCTGGAAGGCGCGGTTGTGGAAAGCGGCGCCATCATCGGGCCCTTTGCCCGCCTGCGGCCGGGCGCAAAAATCGGCGCGCACGCCCATATCGGCAATTTCGTCGAAGTGAAGAACGCCACCATCGGTGACGGCGCCAAGGCCAACCACCTGACCTATCTGGGCGATGCGGTGGTCGGCGCGAAAGCCAATATCGGTGCGGGCACCATCACCTGCAACTATGACGGCTTCACCAAGGCACTGACCCAGATCGGCGCCGGCGCCTTCATCGGCTCGGACACCGCATTGGTTGCGCCGGTCAGCATCGGCGAGGGCGCGATCACCGCGGCCGGGTCGGTGATCACCGAAGACGTGGCGCCCGACGCGCTGGCCATCGCGCGCGGCGCGCTGACGCAAAAACCCGGCTGGGCAAAAACCTTCCGCGAACGCAAAAAGTCGGAGAAGAAGTGAGGAACGGTCGCGCAAGCGATGAAATTGCCCAGTGGGCAATTTCAAGTGACGAACGCCGCAAGCTTGGGCGAGCGGCACGGCTACGGCCTCGCAGAAAGAATATGGGAGTTTGACATGTGCGGCATTGTCGGTATCGCGGGCAAACACGACGTCGCGCCGGTCATCCTGGAAGCGCTGCGCCGCCTGGAATATCGCGGCTATGACAGTGCCGGCATCGCCACCCTGGACAAGGGCGAGATCGACCGCCGCCGCGCGCCGGGCAAGCTGAACATGCTGACCGCGGTGCTGCACGACAAGCCGCTGCACGGCAGGACCGGTATCGGCCACACGCGCTGGGCCACGCATGGCGCGCCGACCGAAGCCAACGCCCATCCCCATGCCAGCGCCTCGGTCGCCATCGTGCACAACGGCATCATCGAGAATTTCCGCGAACTGAAGGCCGAGCTGAGCGCCAAGGGCCATGTCTTCACCTCCGAAACCGACAGCGAGACCGCCGCGCACCTGGTGACGCAGCTGATGTCGGAAGGCCATGCGCCCGACGAAGCCGCCAAGCGCGCGGTGGCGCGGCTGACCGGCGCCTATTCCATCGCGATGATCTTCAAGGATCACGACGGCCTTCTGGTCGGTGCGCGCAAGGGCTCGCCGCTGGCGGTTGGTCATGGCGACGGCGAGGCCTATCTGGGTTCGGATGCCTTCGCGCTGGCGCCCTTCACCAACCGCGTGTCCTACCTGGAAGAAGGTGACGTGGTGGTGATCGACCAGGGCCAGGTGTCGATCTTCGACGAGAAGGGGCGCCCCGCCAATCGCGAGATCAAGATCACCTCGGCGTCCGCCGCGCTGGTGGACAAGGCCGGTCACAGCCACTTCATGGCCAAGGAAATCCACGAGCAGCCGGAGGTGATCGGCCACACCCTGGCGCATTATCTCGATCCCGCCGGCCCCGAAGTGCGCCGCCAGGGCAAGGGCCTGCGCGACGCGCTGGTCAAGGCGCAGCGCCTGACCATCTGCGCCTGCGGCACCTCCTATTACGCGGGCATGGTCGGCAAATACTGGTTCGAAAAGCTGGCACGCCTGCCGGTGGAAATCGATTTCGCGTCCGAACTGCGCTACCGCGACACGGTCTATCCGCAGGACGGCGCGGCGCTGTTCATCTCCCAGTCGGGCGAGACGGCCGACACCCTGGCGGCGCTGCGCGATGCCAAGGCGCAGGGCCAGACCATCATCGCGGTGGTCAACGTGCCCGAAAGCTCCATCGCGCGCGAAGCCGACATCGTGCTGCCGACCTATGCGGGCCCGGAAATCGGCGTCGCCTCGACCAAGGCCTTCACCTGCCAGCTGGCCGCGCTGGCCGCCTTCGCCATCGCGGCGGGCGAGGCGCGCCGCACCCTGAGCAAGGGCGACGAGCGCCGCCTGTGCGAGGCGCTGCTGGAATCGCCGCGCCATGTCGCGGAGTTCCTGAAACAGGAATCTTCGCTGCGGGCGCTGGGCGAGGAAATCGCCAAGGCGCGCGACGTGCTCTATCTGGGCCGCGGCGCCTCCTATCCGCTGGCGCTGGAAGGCGCGCTGAAGCTGAAGGAAATTTCCTACATCCATGCCGAAGGCTATGCCGCCGGCGAGATGAAGCACGGTCCCATCGCGCTGATCGACGAAGCGGTGCCGGTGATCGTCATCGCCCCGCACGACCAGCATTTCGAGAAGACCATCTCTAACATGCAGGAAGTGATGGCGCGCGGCGGCAAGGTGCTGCTGATATCCGATCACGACGGCATCGCCAAGGCGGGCAAGGTGTGGGCCAGTATCGAAGTGCCCACCACCAACAGCTTCATCACCCCGATCCTCTATGCCCTGCCGGTGCAGCTGCTGGCCTATTACGCAGCGCTGGCCAAGGGCACCGACGTGGACCAGCCGCGCAATCTGGCGAAGAGCGTGACGGTGGAGTGACCTTGTTCGCGGGGCGGGTGAAACTTTTTTCGCTGACCTTGCTATTGCTGACGAGCGGTGTGGCGCTGGCTCGCCCGGAAAAGGATTTTGAGTGGCCGATTCTTGATCAATGGCCTCTTCATGTCAGTCATTGGCTGAAAATTACTTGGGCTGGATCGATGAATCATCCCATCATTCCGGCCTATTTCATGACCGCGCAGATCGACGTCCCCAAGAACGTCATGGTTAGATACGTTCATCTGACCGCGCCTGAATATGTGTCGATGCTCAAATTTACGCGCTCCTATCGGTGTTCGACAGACAGAATTTTCAGCCGCGCGCCTTATCCAAATACCATTGTTGTCAGTGAATATTCCGGGCGCAGGGAAAGGACGGTGTGCGTTCTTCCTGCCGATGGCGGGTGCCAATATCTCTTTGGGGTCGCCAACTTGCGTCAGATCGATTGGTCCCGCAAAGACACCTTTCCCCTTTTTCAGTTTGAAAAAGAATTGAACTGCAGGGCGCCTCTGATCGCTTTGCACGGGCCCCGACCCTCCCCTTGAGGGAGGGTCGAATTGCGCAGCAATTCGGGGAGGGGTCATGGCACCGCCGTCGCGGCCGACCCCTCCCCAAAAAATTCTCGCGCCGCTCGAATTTTTCGACCCTCCCTCAAGGGGAGGGTGGTTTGGGCCGGGCCCGCCCCCTATAAAGCGCGCATGACCGACCAGAACGCCCTCAAACGCGCCGCCGCCGCCAAGGCTCTCGAATACGTCCAGGACGGGATGAAGCTGGGGCTGGGCTCCGGTTCCACCGCCGAAATCTTCGTCGAGATGCTGGCCCCGCGCGTGCGCGGCGGCGAAAAGCTGCTCTGCGTGCCGACCAGCGAACAGACCGCAGCACTCGCCCGCAAGCTGGGCATCACGCTGGCGCCACTGGACGACCTGGCGCCGCTGGATCTTACCGTCGACGGTGCCGACGAAGCAGACCGCGACCTGAACCTGATCAAGGGCGGCGGCGGGCGGCTGCTGCGCGAGAAGCTGGTGGCGGCGGCCTCGCGCAAGATGATCGTCATCTGCGACGAATCCAAGCTGGTGCCGCGCCTGGGCAGGTATCCGCTGCCGGTCGAGATCATCGAGTTCGGCCACAAATCCACCGTGCTGCGCATGACCACCGCCCTGAAGGCGATCGGCTATGACAACCCGGCCATGACCTTGCGTGTCAGGAACGGCGAAGTCTTCAAGACCGACAGCGGCAATGTGATCTATGACGTGGCCTTCGGCGCCATCAAGGATGCGCCGAAACTGGCGGCGACCCTGTCCCAGGTGCCCGGCGTGGTCGATCACGGCCTGTTCATCGGTATCGCCACCACGCTTCTGATCGCGGCCGACGGCGAGGTCGAGGTCATCGACAGGCCGTAACCGCCGGCCTGTTTCGCACGAAAGACCTGGCATGACCCAATACGACTACGATCTCTTCGTCATCGGCGGCGGTTCGGGCGGCGTGCGCGCATCCCGCATGGCGGCGCTGGCGGGCAAGCGCGTCGGCCTGGCCGAGGAATACCGCATGGGCGGCACCTGCGTGATCCGCGGCTGCATCCCCAAGAAGCTGATGGTCTATGCCAGCCAGTTCCACGAGAACATCCTGGACGCCAAGGGCTATGGCTGGGATTTCGACAGCTGCACCTTCGACTGGCCGACCCTGATCGCCAACAAGGATCGCGAGATCGATCGCCTGGAAGGGCTCTATACCGCCAACGTCACCAAGGCCGGCGTGGTCATCCACCAGGACCGCGCGGTGTTCGAGGACGAACACACCTTGCTGCTGCTGAATTCCGGCAAGCGCGTCACCGCCGCCACCATCCTGATCGCCACCGGCAACCATCCGACGCGCGAGATGGGCACCAGCCATGTCATTCCCGGCGGCGAACTGTGCATCACCTCCAACGAGGCGTTCCACCTGGAAAAGCTTCCCGAGCGCATCCTGATCGCCGGCGGCGGCTATATCGCGCTGGAATTCGCGCACATCTTCCATGGCCTGGGTTCAAAAGTTTCGTTGCTCTATCGCGGCGAAAAGCCATTGCGCGGCTTCGATGACGACATGCGCGATGCCTTGTGCGCGTCGATGCAGGACCGCGGCATCGAGGTGCTGCTGGGCTGCGAATTCACCAAGGTCGAGAAGCGCGGCGAGCGCCTGCATGCCGAAACCAACAAGGGCGGCAGGATCGACTGCGACCAGATCATGCTGGCCATCGGCCGCCAGCCCAACACCGCTTCGCTGCATGTCGAGAAGGCGGGCGTGGAGCTGGGCAAGAAGGGCGAGGTGAAGGTGGACGAATATTCTCGCACCACCAATCCGCACATCTATGCCATCGGTGACGTCACCGACCGGCTGCAGCTGACGCCGGTGGCGATCCACGAAGCCATGTGCTTCGTCGAGACCGCGTTCAAGGACAATCCGACCGCGCCGGATCACCAGCACGTCCCCAGCGCCGTCTTCACCACGCCCGAACTGGCAGCCATCGGCCTGACCGAGACAAAGGCGCTGGGCCTGGGCCACAGCATCGATGTCTACAAATCCACCTTCCGCCCGCTGCTGCACACTTTGGGCGGGCGCAGTGTGCGCACCCACATGAAGCTGATCGTGGATGCGAAGACCGACATGGTGCTGGGCTGCCACATCTTCGGCGACCATGCGTCCGAGATCATCCAGATCGTGGCGGTGGCGATGAAGATGGGCGCCACCAAGAAGGACTTCGACGGCACCATCGCCCTGCATCCCACGGCCGCCGAAGAGCTGGTGACCATGCGCACCAAGAGCTACAGCAAGGCGCCTTGAGGGGTTGCCGCCAGCGCCAGTGGTTTCTAGGCTGTGGCTTTCCGTGGGGCTGCGATGATCCGGGGTTTCGGCGTCCTGACAGTGGTGTTCTGCCTGTGCGGACCCGCATTCGGGGCGGTATCCGGGCAACAAGTCTGTGACAAGCCGACCCTGGGCCACCTGCGCCCGGTCATGGAAACGCACACCCTACCGCCCTATCCCGAGCTCGCACGTCACAACCATGAAGAAGGTGTCAGCCTCGTTCAGGTTGTGATCGGCCAGGATGGAAAAGTGACCAACGCCGAACTGGCGGGAAGCAGCGGGTCGAAGGCACTGGATGAAGCCGCGGTTGATCACGTCAGGCAAAACTGGCGATGGGAAACACAGGCCGACCGTTGCGCAGCGCCGATAGTCACACGCGTCCAGATCACCTGGAAAATGAATTCCGAAGGCTTCGATCCTCTGGCGGTCGTGAAGACCGTCAATCTGGTTCTTGCCGACGCGAAGGATTACCCACCCGATGCGCTGGCCGGCAAGCAAAGCGGGTTTGTCGTCACGAGCATGCTCCAACCTGAAATCGGCGAGCCCACGATTTATGTCATTCTGTCCAGCGGATCGGAGTCGCTGGACAAGAAGACGGTCGAAGTCCTTCGAACGCGGATGAGGCCGCCCGAACTGGATGGCAAGCCGCTGGGGGGCTTCGTAACCCTTGCGATGGTCTGGGTACTGCCCGGCACGCCGGAGCCGGACCTTGCGAAGATCAGGACCGTGATCGAGTTCGCTGCGACACACAGCTTCGGCAACGGGGCAGGGGTATCGCTTCCGCCCCGCTGAATTTATTTCTCAGGGCAGAAGCCGCGCGGCGATAACCGCGAACACGGCCGCCGCGCTTGCGGCGATCCATAGTGCCGCCAGGCCCAGCACGGGAAACGCCAGCGCGCCCGCGATCGCGCCGCCTGCCAGCCCGAGCCAGAGCAGGAGATAAGACAGCCAGGCCAGCGGCGGCCCGCCCAGCAATGCCGCGGTCACATGCTGGCCCAGCTTCACCAGGGTCCCGGTCATGTAGGTGAGGCCGATATGCACTTCGCCCTCGCGCTCGAACACGGCATTCTCCGCGCCCATCGCCAGGGTCATGGCCATCGCGGCACAAGCCGGCCAGCCCTTCATGCCGCACAGCGCCGCCACCGCCAGAAGCAGGCCGACCAGCAGCAGGATGGTGGCCGCGCGTCGCCGCTGTACGATGCGCCCCGTCAGGGTGCCCAGCACCACGCCGGCGACAAAGCCTGCGATCAGCGCGGCGGCGACACCGGCGGCGGCCGTGCCTTGCGCCACCCCCACGGCCAGCCGGGTGGTGTTGCCGCTCATGAAGGAGACGAAGAATCCGCCCAGGCTGATGAAGCCGACAGCGTCAACAAAGCCGGCCAGCGCGGAAAGTCCGGCGGCCAGCAGCCTGATGCGCCTGTCATAGCGGTTCATGCCCTAGGGGTAGCGCCTGGCGGTGGCCGGGAACAAGCCCTTGGGTGGGCTCGGCTTTTACCCTGTTCACCCATGCGCCGGCCGCGTCTGGTAATGTGGCGGGGTATCGCTTATATCCACGGCCCTGTTTTTGAAGGAAAATTTCGTGGCCCAGAGTTGGACCCCGCAAAGCTGGCAGGACAAGCCCGCCAAGCAGATGCCGGACTATCCGGACAAGGCCGCGCTGGACCGCGTGCTGGCGCAGCTGAAGTCGCACCCCCCGCTGGTGTTCGCCGGCGAGGCGCGCAGCCTTCAGTCATCGCTGGGCGACGTCGCCAACGGCAAGGCCTTCCTGCTCCAGGGCGGCGACTGCGCCGAGAGCTTTGCGGAATTCCATCCCGACAATATCCGCGACACCTTCCGCGTGCTGCTGCAGATGGCGGTGGTGCTGACCTATGCCGCCGGCGTGCCGGTGGTGAAGGTGGGCCGCATCGCCGGCCAGTTCGCCAAGCCGCGCTCGGACGACTTCGAAACCCAGAACGGCGTCAAGCTGCCGTCCTATCGCGGCGACAACATCAACGGCGTCGAGTTCACGCCGGATGCGCGCATTCCCGACCCGCAGCGCCTGCTGCAGGCCAATGCCCAGTCGGCCGCCACCTTGAACCTGCTGCGCGCCTTCGCCCAGGGCGGTTATGCCGACCTGCACAATGTCCATCGTTGGATGTTGGGCTTCATCGCGGACTCGCCGGCCGGCGAACAATATAAAGGTCTCGCGCAGCGTATCTCCGAAACGCTCGAATTCATGGATGCCTGCGGCATCAACTCCGAAACCGTGCCCCAGTTGCGCGGCACCGATTTCTATACCAGCCACGAGGCGCTGCACCTGCCGTACGAGCAGGCGATGACGCGCGTCGATTCCACCAGCGGCGACTGGTACGACACCAGCGCCCACATGCTGTGGATCGGCGACCGCACCCGCCAGCTGGACGGCGCCCATGTCGAATTCATGCGCGGCATCAAGAACCCGATCGGCCTGAAGTGCGGCCCGTCGCTGGAAGCCGATGACCTGCTGCGCCTGATCGCGGCGCTGAACCCGCAGAACATTCCCGGCCGCCTGACGCTGATCGCGCGCTTCGGCGCCGACAAGGTCGCCGAAAAGCTGCCCCCGCTGGTGCGCGCGGTGAAGCGCGAAGGCGCGTCGGTGGTGTGGTCGTCCGACCCCATGCACGGCAACACCATCAAGCTGCAGTCGGGCTACAAGACCCGCCCCGTGGAGCGCGTGCTGGAAGAAGTGCGCAGCTTCTTCGCCATCCATCGTGCCGAGGGTACGCACGCCGGCGGCGTGCACTTTGAAATGACGGGCCAGAACGTCACCGAATGCCTGGGCGGCGCGCAGGGCCTGAAGGAAATCGACTTGGCCGACCGCTACCAGACCGCCTGCGATCCCCGCCTCAACGCCAGCCAGGCGCTGGAACTGGCCTTCCTGATCGCACAGGGCATTCGCGACGAACGCATGAAAACCCAAGGGCTCGCCGCTTCGGCCTAAGGACTTTTCATGGGCATAGCGCGGTTGCTTGCGAAAGGCTGGATCATCTTCTGCCTGTTCGCAGGCGCCCATGCCTTGCGCCTGTCGCTGATGCAGGGCTTGCCGCTGGAAAACGCGCTGCCCGCCATCGGCATCTGCGCGCTGCTGTTCGCCGCGATGGGCCTGTTGTTCGTGGGCGGCTTCGGCGCCTCGGCCGGCCATGGCGGCGGCCCCTGGCTGGCGCGGCTTCGGCCCCACCATCTGCTGCCGGCCTTCAACGAGGCGGTGTTCCTGCTTTTCGTGGTGCTGTCCTTCCTCAACCAGGCCTTTGTCGCGCCCGGCGTGATCAATCGCGGCGGCGCAGGCGCGCTGGAAAACGCCATCTATTTCGTCATCCCCGGCCAGCGCGCGCTGGTGCATGTGCTGGAAGGCTGCACCCTGGATGGCGGGCGCGCCTTTGCCGGCGCCTTCGCCTGGCTGCTGGCCATCATCTACCTGGCCTCGGCCAGCTCGCGCCTGCGCTTGCAGGCCGGGCTGATCCGGCTGGAAGCGGGCGAGCGGCCGGCGCTGCTGGGCCCGACCTTGCGCGCCTTCCTGTTCGGCATCGTCGCGGTGGTGGCGATCCAGTTCCTGTTCGTGGGCTCGGTCTATCCCTGGCTCAACTGCAGCGCCTTTGCCGATATCACCGGGGCCCTGCTGATCGGACTCGCGCCCCTGATGCTGGCCTATCTGATCGTGGCGGCGCTGGCCTCCCTGCTGGCCTCGGCCCCCGAAAATAATCAGCAATAACAACAGCTTACAACTGTAACAAAGCACAATATTTGTTTGCTGGTACCATCGGCCCCCGAGGTCCCTTATGGTGCTCAAAACTGTCCTTGGGGAAGCTTTGTTTCTACGTCGCCGCGTGCCTGAATCCGGACCGCTGAAAGCCGCCGTCATTGGCGCTGGCGTGTTCGGCCATCACCATGCCACCAAATACAAGACGCTTGGTGCAGCCGGCCAGGACGTCACCCTGTTCGCCGTGGCCGATCCCAATCCCGACAGCCGCGCCAAGGCGCAGGCCCATTATGGCTGCAAGACCTTCTCGGACTGGCGCGAATTGCTGGGCAAGGTGGATCTGGTCAGCGTCTGCTCGCCCGCCATCACCCATGCCGAGATCGTGCGCGCCTTCCTGAATTCCGGCGCCCATGTGCTGGTGGAAAAGCCCATCGCCACCTCGATGGACGAAGCCGAGGAGCTGGTCGCGCTGGCGCGCCAGGTCGGCCGCATCCTGACGGTCGGCCATCAGGAGCGTTTCGTTTTCGCCCGCACCGGCCTGCTCGACATCGCCGAAGTACCGCAGGAAATCACCTGCTGGCGCCAGGGCCCCTGGACCGGCCGCGGCGACGACGTGTCCGTCGTGCTGGACCTGATGATCCACGATCTGGACCTGGTGCACACGCTGGTGCCCGGCGCCGTCGATGACGTGCGGTCCGAAGGCCTGGTCGAATACGGCCCGCATGCCGACGAAGTCTATGCGGTGCTGAAGTTCGCCAACGGCACCATCGCCAAGCTGGAAACCAGCCGCATCGCCACCGAGCGCAAGCGCGGCCTGCGCGCCGTCTATGCCGATGGCGTGGTCGAGATCGACTTCCTCACCCGCACCGTCACCAACACCACGCCGCGTCCGCTGGGTGCGCTGGAGATGGGCGATCCCCTGGGCGAGGCGGTGTCGGGTTTCATCGCCGCCGCCAAGGCCGGGACCGATGCCCTGGTGACGCCGGAACAGGCGGCCCAGGCGCTGGCCAGCGCGCTGTCGATCGAGGATGCGTCCGGCGTGGCCGTGCGTCCGGCGCAGGCCCGCGTCGCGGCGGGACGCTAGGTGAGGCGCGCCCGGCGTTAGCCGGGCAAATCGGTCCGGCGGACCGATTTGAGCGCCGAACGCCGCGAGCCAAAGCGAGCGGCCGTAAAGCCAAAAGCCGAATATCTGCTACATAGCGACCATGGTCGACACACTCCGCATCGCGCTTGCCCAGTTGAACCCGATTGTCGGCGACATTGCGGGCAACCTGGCGCGCGCCCGCGCCGCGCGCGCGCAAGCCGCGAGCGCCGACGTCGTCCTGTTCAGCGAACTGTTCATCGTCGGCTATTCGCCCGAAGACCTGGTGCTGAAGCCGGCGCTGCAGGAAGACGCGCGCGTCGCGGTGGAAGCGCTGGCGAAAGACACCGCCGATGGCGGCCCCGCCATCTTGATCGGCACGCCCTGGGCGGTGGACGACAAGCTCTACAATGCCGTGGCGCTGCTGGACGCTGGCCGCGTCGCCGGCGTCACCCTGAAGAATGACCTGCCCAACTATGGCGTGTTCGACGAAAAGCGCGTCTTCGCCGCCGGGTCTTTGCCCAAACCGATGCCGGTGCGCGGCCTGAACCTGGGCGTTGCGATCTGCGAGGACATCTGGACGCAGACGGTGACCGATGCGCTGGCCGATACCGGCGCCGAGATCATCGTGGTGCCCAACGGCTCGCCCTTCGAGGCGGGCAAGGAGGATGTGCGCATTGCGCTGGCCCGCAGCCGCGTCGATGAAACCGGCCTGCCGCTGTTGTACCTGAACCAGCTGGGCGGGCAGGACGAGGTTGTCTATGACGGCGCGTCCTTCGTGATGAATGCCGATCAGTCCATCGCATTGTCGCTGCCGGGCTGGCAGGAAAAGATCGTGATCAGCGAATGGTCGCGTGGGGCCGACGGCAAATGGGCCTGCGCGCCGGGCGGGGTCGCCGCCACCGAAGACCGTTCGTCCCAGGTCTACAACGCCATGATGCTGGGCCTGCGCGACTATGTGAACAAGAACCGCTTTCCCGGCGTGGTGCTGGGGCTTTCCGGCGGCATCGACAGCGCGCTGTCGGCGGCGGTGGCGGTGGATGCACTCGGAGCCGATCGCGTGCGCTGCGTGATGCTGCCCTCGCGCTATACCAGCCGCGACAGCCTGGAAGACGCCGACACTTGCGCGCGCCTGCTGGGCGTCAAATACGAAACCATCGAGATCGAACGCGCGGTCGCGGCGATGAATGAAACCCTGGCCGCGCCGTTCGCCGGCACGACCGCCGACACCACCGAAGAAAACATCCAGTCGCGCCTGCGCGGCGTGATCCTGATGGCGATCAGCAACAAGTTCGGTCCCATGGTGCTGACCACCGGCAACAAGAGCGAGATGAGCGTGGGCTATGCCACCCTCTATGGCGACATGTGCGGCGGCTACAATGTGCTGAAGGATATTTACAAAACCGAAGTGTTTGCGCTGTCGCACTGGCGCAATGCCAACAGCCCGGCCGGCGCGCTGGGGCCGGGCGGCATGGTCATTCCCGAACGCATCATCACCAAGCCGCCGACGGCCGAGCTGCGCGCCAACCAGACCGACCAGGATTCCTTGCCGCCTTATGATGTGCTGGACGGCATCCTGGAATGCCTGGTCGAGCGCGAATGTTCTTTCGAAGACACGGTGGCGCGCGGTTATGATCCCGCCACGGTGAAGCGGATCGAACATCTGCTCTATGTGTCGGAATACAAGCGCCGCCAGGCCCCGCCCGGCGTGAAGATCAGCCCGCGCAATTTCGGCCGCGACCGCCGCTATCCCATCACGAATGCGTTTCGGGATGCGAGATGAGCGCTGTCCTTCGACCCTCCCCTTGAGGGAGGGTCGAATTGCGAAGCAATTCGGGGAGGGGTATAGCGCAGCACCATGACCCTTCCCCGAAATTCGCTCGCCAAAGCTCCCGAATTTTTCCCCCACAGGGCGCGCTTGGTCGCGCGCCCGCCGAAGCGGCCCCTCAAGGGGAGGGTTGGATGACCGTCCGCGTTCGTTTCGCCCCGTCGCCCACCGGCCTGCTGCATGTCGGCAACGCCCGCACCGCGCTGCTGAACTTCCTGTTTGCCAGGAAGCATGGCGGCCAGTTCTGGCTGCGCATCGACGACACCGATGCGGCCCGTTCGACGAAAGAGTTTGAACAGGCGATCTATCGCGACCTGGAATGGCTGGGCCTGAAATGGGATGCCACCGACCGCCAGGCCAATCGGCTGGCCAAGTACAGCACCGCCTTCTACCAGTTGCAGGCCCAGGGTCGCATCTATCCGGCCTATGAGACCGAAGCCGAGCTGGACCGCCAGCGTTCGCTGCTGGCCGCGCGCAAGCTGCCGCCGGTCTACAACCGCGCCTCGCTCGATCCCGCCACCAAGGCGAAGTTCGAAGCCGAGGGCAGGAAGCCCCATTGGCGTTTCAAGCTGTCGCGCAGCAAGGTGAAATGGACCGACCTGATCCGCGGCCCCGTCGAGATCGACACCGCGACGCTGTCCGATCCCGTGCTGGTGCGCGAGGATGGCAGCTTCCTCTACACTTTTCCCTCGGTGGTCGATGACGTGGATATGGGCATCACCCATGTCGTGCGCGGCGAGGACCACGTCACCAACACCGCCGCCCAGGTCGAGATCTTCGAAGCGCTGAACGCCGCCGTGCCGCAGTTCGCCCATCATCCGCTGCTGGTGGGCGCGGGCGGCGAGGCGCTGTCCAAGCGCCTGGGTTCGCTGTCGCTGAAGCAGTTGCGCGAGGAAGGGCTGGAGCCGATGGCGATCGCCTCCTACCTCGCCAAGATCGGCACGTCCGACGCGGTCGAGCCGCGCATCACCCTGGGCGAACTGGCCGGCGAATGCGATTTCGCCAGGATCAGCCGCTCGCCCGCGCACTTCGTCACCGAAGAGCTGGAGGCGCTGAACGCCAGGACCCTGCACATCCTGCCTTACAGTGCGGTGCGCGACCGCGCGCATGTCGACGAAGCGACCTGGGATGCGATCCGCCCCAACCTGACCAGGCTGTCCGAGGCGGGCGACATGGCCCGGCTGATCACCGGCCCCGTCACGCCGGTGATCGAAGGCGACCTGGCCGCGCGCGCCTTGCCCCTGCTGCCGCCCGAGCCGTGGGACGAAGTCACCTGGGGCCTCTGGACCAAGGCGGTGGCCGCAGAGACGGGGGCCAAGGGGCGCGCGCTGTTCCATCCGCTGCGCCTGGCGCTGACCGGCCTTGAGCATGGACCGGAACTCAAAAAGCTGTTACCCCTGATCGGACGCGCCAGGGCCTTGGCGCGGCTCAAAGGGGAAACGGCGTGAGCATCTGTCAGACCGGAATTCGAATTAGCGGCTGAGTTCTTCAGTTGCCGTTTCCGTTTGTCTGAACCTTTCCCGAGTGCTCCCATGCCGATCCGCCTCTACAACAGCCTGACCAAAACCAAGGAAGACTTCGCGCCCATAGATGCGAAGAATGTCCGCATGTATGTCTGCGGCCCGACGGTCTATGACTTCGCCCATATCGGCAATGCGCGGCCCGTCATCGTGTTCGACGTGCTGTTCCGGCTGCTGCGCCACGCCTATGGCGACGCGCATGTGACCTATGTGCGCAACATCACCGACGTGGACGACAAGATCAACGCGCGCGCCGCCGAGCGCGGCATCTCGATCCGCGAACTGACCGAGGAAACCGCGCGCATCTATGAGGAAGATGTCGCCGCGCTTGGCAACATTCCGCCGACCGTGACGCCGCGCGCCACCGAGCATATCGCGCAGATGGTTGCGATCATCGAACAGCTGGTCGCGGCCGGTCACGCCTATGCCGCCGACGGCCATGTGCTGTTCGATGTCTCGTCCAAGCCCGACTACGGCAAGCTGTCGCGCCGCAGCCTGGATGAAATGATCGCCGGCGCGCGCGTCGAAGTCGCGCCCTACAAGCGCAACGCGATGGATTTCGTGTTGTGGAAGCCGTCGGATGCGAACCTGCCGGGCTGGGACAGCCCTTGGGGCCGGGGTCGCCCCGGCTGGCATATCGAATGCTCGGCGATGGCCGGCGAATATCTGGGCGAGACCTTCGACATTCATGGCGGCGGCATCGACCTGCAATTCCCCCATCACGAGAACGAGATCGCGCAATCCGAGGGTGCGCATCACGGTCACCCGCTGGCGAAGGTGTGGATGCACAACGGCTTCCTGCAGGTGGAAGGCGAGAAGATGTCCAAGTCGCTGGGCAACTTCTTCACCATTCGCGACCTGCTGGCCGACTGGCCGGGCGAGGTGCTGCGCTTCAACATGCTGCGCACCCACTATCGCCAGCCGATCGATTTCACCGTCGCCGGGCTGAAGGAAAGCTGGAAGACGCTGGAACGCTGGTATGCGGTGACCGAACCGCTGGTCGATCCGGCACCCAACGCCGCCTTCTTTGAAGCGCTGAACGACGACCTGAACACGCCGGCCGCGATTGCCAGCCTGCATCAGGCCGATGAAATGGCGCTGGCCGGCGGGTTGGGATTTCTGGGCTTCTCCAACGTGCAGCTGAAGATCGCGGCCAAGGTCCAGGTCGATGAAGCCGAAATCCACAACGCCATCGAAGCGCGCAAAGCCGCCCGCGCCGCCAGGAATTTCGCCGAAAGCGACCGCATTCGCGACGCGATGCTGGCCAAGGGCATCGTGTTGAAAGACGGACCCCAAGGCACGACCTGGGAAGTCAAAAAGTGACAACTTCCATGTCATGGCCACCCCTGGTGAATAGCGGCAGCGTACGAACGCCATCCACGACTGGCTTCCGTGCGGGGCGGGTGGATGGCCGGGTCAAGCCCGGCCATGACAACGGTGAGATATCCGCACTCCCTATCCCCATTGCGGTGACGTACCATTCGCGCATGACAACGCCGATCCTCACCGCTGCCCTGAACGCCAAGCCCCGCCGCAATCCGCGCGCTATCCGCAGGGCCGGGGGGGAGGGGGTGGGGGAAAACGACCCGCACAATTATGTTGCGCAACCGCTGAAAAAGAAGCCCGGCGCGCCGCTTGGCAATCGCAATGCGGCACGCGCGCCCGCGCCGGATGCGGATTGGGACGCCCGGATCGACGCGCTTGTCCGCCAGACATACGCCCTTGCTCGGACCGTGCACGCGGCCTGCGACCAGGGCCGCAGGGAGCGCGAACGGCTCGCGGAGCTGCTGCGTGGCTAAAGAGCGTATCCACATCTTCGACACCACGTTGCGCGACGGTGCGCAGACCCAGGGCGTCGATTTCTCGGTCGAGGACAAGCGCCAGATCGCGCTGGCGCTGGATCAACTGGGCGTAGATTACATCGAAGGCGGCTGGCCCGGCGCCAATCCTACCGATACCGGCTTCTTCGCCGATCCGCCGGCGCTGAAGCGCGCGCGCTTCACGGCATTCGGCATGACCAAGCGCGCCGGGCGTAGCGCCGCCAACGATCCCGCGCTGGCCCAGGTGCTGGACGCCAAGGCCGATGCGGTCTGCCTGGTGGGCAAGACCAGCGACTATCAGGTGCGCGTGGCGCTGGAAATCTCGCTGGACGAGAACCTGGAGAATATCAGCCAGTCCATTGCCGCGGTGAAGGCGCGAGCGCGCGAGCCGCTGTTCGATGCCGAACATTTCTTCGACGGCTACAGGGCCAATCCCGAATACGCGCTGAAATGCATCACCGCCGCCCATGAAGCCGGCGCGGCGTGGATTGTGCTGTGCGACACCAATGGCGGCGCCATGCCGGAAGACGTTTATCGCGTGGTGTCCGAGGTGCAGGCGAAGCTGCCGGGTGCCAGGCTGGGCATTCATGCCCATAACGACACCGAGCAGGCGGTGGCCGTATCGCTGGCGGCGATCCGCGGCGGCGCCCGCCAGGTGCAGGGCACGTTGAACGGCCTGGGCGAACGCTGCGGCAACGCCAATCTCTGTTCCCTGATCCCGACCCTGATGCTGAAGGAACCGTATGCTTCGCAGTTCGAGGTCGGCATCAGCGCCGAGAACCTGGCGCGCATCACCCATGTCTCGCGCCTGCTGGACGAGATCCTCAACCGCGCGCCCGATCGCTATGCGCCCTATGTCGGCACGAGCGCCTTCGTGCACAAGGGCGGGCTGCATTCCTCTGCCGTGCTGAAGGATCCGACGACCTATGAGCATGTGAAGCCGGAAAGCGTCGGCAACGAGCGCGTGATCCCGGTCAGCGACCAGGCCGGCCGCAGCAATGTGCTGGCGCGCCTGGCCGAAGCCGGCATCGAACTGGATGCGAAGGATCCGCGCGTGTCGCGCCTTCTGGAAGACATCAAGAGCCGCGCGGCATCCGGCTATGCCTATGACGGCGCCGAAGCCAGCTTCGAATTGCTGGCGCGCCGCGCGCTGGGGCAGGTGCCGGACTACTTCAACGTCAAGAGCTACAAGGTCAGCGTGGCGCGCGCGGGCGGCAAGACCGTGTCGGACGGCGAGGTCCAGCTCAGTGTCGCGGGCCAGGAAATCGTCAATCGCGGCACCGGCAACGGCCCGGTCAATGCGCTGGATGCGGCCTTGCGCGCGGACCTGGGCAAATATGCGCCCTTCATCGCCGACCTGCGGCTGGTGGACTATAAAGTGCGTATCCTCACCACCGGTACCGAGGCGGTGACGCGCGTGATGGTCGAAAGCGCGGACGGCAAGGGCAACCGCTGGTCCACGGTGGGCGTGTCGGAGAACATCGTCGATGCCTCGTTCGAGGCGCTCACGGATTCAGTGACCTACAAGCTCTACCGCGACGGGGCCAGGGCCTGAGCCAGGTATGCCAGCGCGGCGTCGGCATCGGCCGCCATGTGATACAGCTCCAGCACGGTTTCGCGCGCGAAGCCCTTGGCGATGCAGTCGCGCACCAGCCCGTCCAGCAGATCGAAATAGCCGTTGGTGTTGACCACCACGATGGGCTTCTTGTGCACGCTGAGCTGGGCGGTGGTCAGCACCTCGAAGAACTCGTCATAGGTGCCAAGCCCGCCCGGCAGCACCACGAAGCCGTCGGACCGCTCGATCATCTTCTGCTTGCGCACGAACATGTCGGGCACGATCTCGGTCGTCTCGCCATGGGTCAGCGGCGGTTCCACGTCGCGCAGGAAGCCGGGCAGGATGCCGTTGACGGTGGTGCCGCCGTCGCGGGCCCCCCGCGCGGCTTCGCCCATCAGGCCCAGGCCGCCGCCGCCGAAGATCATGGCGAAGCCGGCCTTCGCCAGCCCCGCGCCCACGGCGTGTGCGGCCGCGCGAAAGGCCGGATCGTCGCCGAACGACGATCCGCAGAAGACGCAAATGGCGGGTTTGGTATCCATGGCGTTATTGTGGTTGCTCTTCACGGGTGGCCTTCCTAAATAGGTTCATAGCCCTTTTCCATGGAGAAATGATGCCGCGCTGGTTGCTTATCCTGTTGGCCGTCGCGGTGCTCGCCACCATTGCCGGATTCGTGACCTTCGGCGGCGGGAACATGGGGCACTGATGGCGCATCCGGTGGAAGAAGGCAGCACGCCGTCTTTCAAGCCGCTGTGGCGGCTGATGCCCTATCTGTGGCCGAAGGGCCGCCCAGACCTGAAGGCGCGGGTGGTTTTCTCCATTGGGTTCCTCATTCTTGCCATAGCGGCGACGACAGTTTCGCAACAGTTCATGGGCTGGGCGATCAACGCCTTCGGCACCACGCCGGAAACCGCGACCCTGTGGGTAGTGGTCTCGCTGGTCGCGGCCTATGCCCTGTCGCGGGTGCTGATGCAGGCCTTCGCCCAGCTGCGCGACGGCGTCTTCGCCAAGGTGCAGTACCACGCCATGCGCGAGGTGGCGGTGGAAACCTTTGCCCATGTCCATACCCTGTCGCTGCGCTTCCACCTGGAACGCAAGACCGGCGGACTGTCGCGCATCATCGAACGCGGTACCCGCGGCATCGACAATATTCTCTCCTTCGCGCTGTTCAGCATCTTCCCCATCGTTTTTCAGGTGGCGATCTATTCCGGGCTGCTGCTCTACACATTCAATATCTGGGTCGCGCTGACCGCGATCCTGATGGTGGTGGCCTATACCTGGTTCACCATTGCCGTCACCCGCTGGCGCGTCGCGTTCCGTCGCGAGATGAACCAGAGCGACACCGACGCCAACACCAAGGCGGTGGACAGCCTGCTGAACTTCGAGACGGTCAAGTATTTCAACAACGAAAAGCATGAGACGCGCCGCTACGACGTGTCGATGGCGAAATATTCCAATGCCTCGATCCAGTCGCAGACCTCGCTGTCGATCTTGAACACCGGCCAGGCGGCGATCATCGCCATCGGCCAGGGCATCATCCTGGTGCTGGCGGCGATGATGGTGAAGTCGGGTGAGGTGAAGCTGGGCCAGTTCGTCGCCGCCAACCTGATCGTGCTGCAGCTCTACCAGCCGCTGAACCTGCTGGGCACGGTCTATCGCGAGATCACGCAAGGGTTGGTGGACATGGAAGCCATGTTCCGCCTGCTGCACCAGCCGCAGGAAGTTCAGGACAAGGCCGGTGCCCAGCCGCTGGTGGTTACGGGCGGTGAGATCAAGTTCGACAATGTCGTCTTCGCCTATGATCCCGAACGCACGGTGCTTAAAGGCATCAGCTTTACGGTGCCGGCCGGCAAGACGGTGGCCATCGTGGGGCCGTCGGGCGCGGGCAAGTCCACGATCAGCCGCATTCTCTACCGCTTCTACGACATCAAGGCTGGCCAAGTGACCATTGACGGGCAGGATATCCGCGACGTGACGCAGGAATCCCTGCGTGCCGTCATCGGCATTGTCCCGCAGGATACGGTGCTGTTCAACGATACCGTCCGCTACAACATCGCCTATGGCCGTATCGGCGCCAACGAAGCCGAGGTCAAGGAAGCCGCGCGCCTGGCCCAGATCGACAAGTTCATCGTCGAACTGCCGCAGGGATATGACGCCATGGTGGGCGAGCGTGGCCTGAAGCTGTCGGGCGGCGAAAAGCAGCGCGTCGCCATCGCCCGCACCATCCTGAAGAACCCGCCGATCCTGCTTTTGGATGAAGCGACCAGTGCGCTGGACACCGGTACCGAGCGCGAGATCCAGAGCGCGCTCAATATCGTGTCGCGCAACCGCACGTCACTGGTGATCGCGCACCGCCTGTCCACCGTGGTCGATGCCGACGAAATCCTGGTGCTGGACCACGGCACCATCATCGAGCGCGGTCGCCATTCAGACCTGCTGGCGCTGAACGGCCATTATGCCTCGATGTGGAACAAGCAGCGCGAAGCCGCCGCCGCGCGCGAGAAGCTGAAGGAAGTCGAGAACGATCCCGATGTGGCGCCGGGTATCGCGAAAGCGACGCCGGCCTGATTGATGGTCGATATCGCAGTGGCGATATCGACTAGGCCGCGGTCTTTCCGCAGTCCGGCTTGAACACGCGCTGCGTGGAAGCGGGATCCTTCGCCAGTTTGTTCGCCGGGCGGATCGGGCGAGGCGCAAAATTGCCGCCGCAGTTGGGGCACACCCCGCCGAGACGCGTTTCCACGCAGTCCCGGCAGAAAGTGCATTCATAGGTGCAGATCATCGCGTCCGCCGCGCTGGGCGGCAGGTCCTTGTCGCAGCATTCGCAGTTGGGGCGAAGCGCGAGCAACTCAGATGATCTCGACGCGATCGACTTCCACGCCCTTGTTGCCCTGGCGCGTGGAGTAGCGGATGCGCTGGTCGGGTTCCACCGCCTGCACACCCGAACGCCGCAGGGCGCTGGCATGCAGATAGATGTCGCCGGTGCCGCTGTCGGGCATCACGAAGCCGAAGCCCTTCTGGTCGTTGAAGAACTTGACCTTGCCTTCAACCATTGGGCCCGACGGGCCGCTGTCGCGATGACCGTAACCACCGCCGCCGCCGTAACCGCCGCGATCGCCATAGCCGCCGCCGCCGAAGCCGCCGCCATCACGGCGCGGGCCGCGCGAGGGCGCTTCCGCCGTCGAGGCATCGACGCTGTGAACCGCCACGACCTGCAGGCCGCGCTGGCCATCGGCCAGGTCACACACAATGGTCGTGCCGGGCTGAACGTCGCTATGTCCCGCCGCCTGCAAAGCCGACGCATGACAGAAGGCGTCGCCGCCATTGTCCATCGTGACGAAACCGAAACCCTTGGTCGGGTTGAACCACTTCACCTTGCCCTTCACAGATGCCTGTGAAATGGACTTCTCGTTGCCATATGCCATTGAAACCGACGCGTACGCCCCTCGTGCCAGTTGGACACCCCAAAGCCGTCCCCCACACCGGCTATCAGGGGCGGCCTGCGACATGATGACTACAGAAAGCCCCAGTCCGCAACGGGGTTAACTCGACAAATGTTACGATCGGAATGTTGCGGTGCAGCATGGCAGGTTGACTTCCGGGCCGAACATGCCCATACACCTGCCATCCGCCGCGACCGCACAAAGCGCTTTTCAGCGCTGGCATCCCGGATCTCAGCTTTGACCTCCGTTCCCTCCAGTGTGCGTGGAAGACGGCAACCAGCCGTAACCCCGCGCCCTTTGGCGCGCCCCCACGGTTTTTAAGGACTTTTGTGACCGACGTTACCTTTGCATCGCTTGGCGTAGCCGAGCCGATCCTGCGCGCTCTCAGCGCAGAAAATTACACCCACCCCACCCCCATCCAGGCCAAGGCGCTGCCCGTGCTGCTGTCGGGCCGCGACCTGCTGGGCATCGCCCAGACCGGCACCGGCAAGACGGCTGCCTTCGGTCTGCCGCTGCTGCAGAAGCTGTCGATCGGCCACGTGCCGCCCCAGCCCAAGCAGACCAAGGCGCTGATCCTGGCGCCGACGCGCGAGCTGGCGGTGCAGATCGAACAAAGCCTGCGCACCTACGGCAAGTTCCTCAACCTGAAGATGGCCGTGATCCTGGGTGGCGTGAGCCAGAACAACCAGGTGCGCGAGATGAGCCGCGGTGTCGACATCCTGGTCGCCACGCCCGGCCGCCTGCTGGACCTGGTGCAGCAGAAGTTCGTGCGCCTGGACGCGGTGAACACCTTCATCGTCGACGAAGCCGACCGCATGCTGGACATGGGCTTCATCCGCGACGTGCGCAAGCTGGTGGCCTATCTGCCCAAGCAGCGCCAGTCGATGCTGTTCAGCGCGACGATGCCGGAAGACATTGCCAGCCTGGCGCGCGAGATGATGCACCAGCCGGAAAAGATCGAAGTCGCGCCGCAGGGCAAGACCGCCGACCGCATCGCCCAGAGCCTCTACTATGTGCCGATGCAGCAGAAGCGCCAGTTGCTGAGCGAGCTGCTGAAGGATGTGTCGCTGAACCGCGTCATCGTCTTCACCCGCACCAAGCACGGTGCCAACCGCGTGGCCGAGCATCTGTCCAAGACAGGCGTGGTGGCGGAAGCCATTCACGGCAACAAGTCGCAGAATGCCCGCCAGCGCGCGCTGGAGAATTTCCGCTCCGGCAAGGCGCGGGTTCTGGTGGCGACCGACATCGCCGCGCGCGGCATCGACATCGATCACATCAGTCATGTGGTGAACTTCGAGCTGCCCAACGAGCCTGAAAGCTATGTCCACCGCATCGGCCGCACTGCGCGCGCCGGCGGCGAGGGCATCGCGATCAGCTTCTGCGACCAGAGCGAGCGCGCCTATTTGCGCGACATCGAACGCCTGACCCGCATGAAGATCGAAGTCGTGGCGCACGACCTGCCGGAGATGACCGAGGAACAGAAGCGCCAGGCCGAAGCCCCGCGCGGACCCCACGGCCATCGTCACGGCCAGAACCGTAACGGCGGCAAGCCCAAGCACGGCCACGGTGGCGGTCATCGTGGTGACGCCCGCCCGCGGGCCGAAGGCGATGGCGCCAATCCCCATGCGCCCAAGAAGCGCAATGGGTCGCGTCCGTTCTGGAAGCGCGGCAAGGACAAGCCGCGCGGTAGCGCCGCCTGATGGATATTTACGTGGACGGCGATGCCTGTCCCGTAAAGGCGGAAGTCGAAAAGGTGGCGGCCCGGCATGGCCTGGCCGTCACCATTGTCTCCAATGGCGGACTTCGCCCGTCTGCCAATCCGATGCTGCGGCATGTGACGGTCGCGGAAGGCGCGGATGCCGCCGACGACTGGATCGTGGAACACATCGCCGCGCGTGACATCTGCATCACCGCCGATATCCCGCTAGCGGCGCGCTGCCTGGACAAGGGGGCGGCCGTGCTGGCACCCACCGGCAAGCCCTTCACCCAGGACAGCATCGGCATGGCGCTGGGCATGCGCGAGCTTTCCCGTCACCTGCGGGAACTGACGCCGGGCGGCCAGACGCACCATGCGGGTTTTCAGAAGCAGGATCGCTCGCGCTTCCTGGGCGAACTGGAGAATTGTATCCAGAAGCTGAAACGCGCAGGTTAGGCGCATGTCTGACTTCGGCCTGAAACTCGAAAATCACTTCGGCAAATTGCCGGACGCCTTCTACACCCGCATGCCGGCCGAGAAGATCGGCACGCCGCATCTGGTGCATGCCAATGCCGCCGCCGCGGCGCTGATTGATCTCGATCCCAAGGTCTTCACCGATCCGCGTTTCGCCGAGATCGCGTCCGGCCATCGCGCGCTGGAAGGCTTTGAATCCCTGGCGATGGTCTATAGCGGCCACCAATTCGGTGTCTGGGCCGGGCAGTTGGGCGATGGTCGCGCGCTGCTGATCGGGCAGGCGCGCAATGCAAAAGGCGAACTGTGGGACATCCAGCTCAAGGGTGCCGGTAAGACGCCTTATTCGCGCTTCGGTGACGGCCGCGCGGTGATGCGCTCCACCATCCGCGAATATCTGTGCAGCGAAGCGATGGCGGCGCTGGGCATTCCAACTTCACGCGCCTTGTCGATCGTGGCCACCGGCGAGATGGTGCGGCGGGAAGAGATCGAGCCCGGCGCGGTGCTGACCCGGCTGGCGCGCGCCCATATCCGGTTCGGCCATTTCGAACACTTCTTCCATCACAACCAGAAGGACAAGGTGCGCGAACTGGCCGATTACGTGATGGCGGAGTATTTCCCGCAGATCGAAGCCGGTGACTATGCCACCTGGTATGGCGAAGTGGTCGCCGCGACCGCGCGGATGATCGCGCACTGGCAGGCGGTGGGCTTTTCCCACGGCGTGATGAATACCGACAATATGTCCATTCTTGGCCTGACGCTGGATTATGGCCCCTACGGCTTCATGGACGCTTACGATCCGCACTTCATCTGCAACCACACCGACGAACAGGGCCGCTACAGCTTCATCAACCAGCCGGCCATCGCGCACTGGAACCTGCGTGCGTTGGCGCTGACCCTGACCGAACTGGTGCCGACCGATACGCTGGTCGCAAAGCTCAACACCTATGAAGACCATTTCGGCACCACTTATCGCGCGCTGATGCGCGCCAAGCTTGGCCTGGCGCGCGAAGACGAGGGCGACGACCGTCTGACCGGCGAGCTTCTGGCGCTGATGGCGAAGGCGCGCGCCGATTATGCGCTCAGCTTCCGCAATCTGTCGGGCGATGATGAAAGCTGGCTGGCGCTGTTCGGCGCCAAACGCGAAGACGCGGCCGCCTGGCTGGCGCGTTGGCGTGCCCGTACCAAAGATGAAGACCTGTCCGGCCTGGACAAGGTCAATCCGCTTTATGTCCTGCGCAACTGGGTGGCCGAAACAGCGATCCGCGCGGTAGAAGACCGCGATGATGTCGCCACGCTCGACCAGATCTTCAAGCTGGTGCAGCAGCCGTTTGAAAAGCAGAACGGCGGCGAAGCTTTCGCTGCGCCGCCGCCGCTGGAGATGTGTGGTCTCTCGGTAAGCTGTTCTTCGTAGGAGCGCAGCCGGGCGAAGCCCGAAAGCTGCGCGACCATCAAACAAGCTTACCAGATCACCGAGACGTACTTTGCTTCGCAGAACTCGATCAGGCCGTGGTGCGAACCTTCGCGGCCCAGGCCAGACGCCTTGACGCCACCAAAGGGCGCCGCCGGGTCCGACATGATGCCGCGATTGAGGCCGATCATGCCGGCTTCCAGCTTCTCCGAAATCTGGAAACCGCGCTTCAGGTCCTGGGTATAAAGATACGCCGCCAGGCCGTATTCGGTATCATTGGCCTTGCGGATGGCTTCGTTCTCGTCGTCAAACGATTGCAGCGACACCACCGGTCCGAAAATCTCTTCCTTGATCATATCGGCATCGTCCGGCACGTCGGCCAGCACCGTCGGCGGATAGTAATAGCCGGGGCGGTTCAGGCGCTGGCCGCCCAACAGCAGCTTGGCGCCCTTGTTCACCGCGTCATCGACCAGCTCAGCGATCTTGGCCACGGCCTTTTCATTGACCATGGGCCCGAGCGTGGATTCGGGATCGACCGCATCGCCCAGCTTGATCTCGGACATGCGCTTGACGATGCCGTCGGTGAAGCCCTTGTAGAGATCCTTGTGGACATAGAAGCGATTGGCCGCGGTGCACGCTTCACCGCTGTTGCGCATCTTGGCCAGCATGGCACCGTCCAGCGCCGCGTTCAGGTCGGCGTCCTTGCACACCAGGAACGGCGCATTGCCGCCCAGCTCCATAGACGACGAGATCACCTGGTTGGCGGCTTCCTTCAACAGCGCCACGCCCACCGGCGTCGAGCCGGTGAAGGAAATCTTGCGCACGCGCGGGTCGTTCAGGATCTTCTTGGACAGGTTGCTGGCCTTGGAGGTGGTCAGCACATTGACCACGCCCGCCGGCACGCCGGCGTCATGCATGATCTGCGCGACGGCAAAGGCGGTCAGCGGCGTTTCGGTGGCGGGCTTGCAGATCACGGTGCAGCCGGCAGCCAGCGCCGGCGCGATCTTGCGGGTCGCCATCGCGGCCGGATAGTTCCAGGGCGTGATCAGCAGCGAGATGCCGATCGGCTGGTATTGCACCATGATGCGCGCGCCGCTGGCCGGCGCCATGGCCAGTTCGCCCAGCACATGGCAGCATTCTTCCGCATACCAACGGAAGAATTCGGCGGCATAGAGAACCTCGCTGCGCGAATCCGGCAGTGCCTTGCCGTTCTCCAGGCTGATCAGATAGGTCAGCCATTCGATGTTCTCGATCATCTTTTCATAGCACTTGCGCAGGATCTCGGCGCGCTGGCGCGGAGTGGTCGCGGCCCAGGCGGCGGCAGCCTTGTCGGCGGCATCCACCGCAGCGGCCGAATCCGTATCGTCGCAATCCGCCACATCGCAGATCTTCTCGCCGTTCGACGGATTGAACACGTCGACGCGCTTCTTCGTGTTGGATTCCACCCACTTGCCGCCGATCCACAGGTCGGTCGGAATGGGGATGGGCGCGGGGCCGGTCTTGGGCGACGGGATGGTGAGCGTATTGGTCATGTTACTCTCTGTTGGCTATCAGGAAGCAAGCGTGGCGCGGTCGCCGGTGAAGGCGGCGCGGGTGATCGCCTTGATGGCGTCCAGGTCCAGCTTGCGGGGATTGTTGTTGACCAGGCGCGCGGCGCCGATGGCGGCTTCGGCGGTCCAGTCCTGCTTGTCTTCCGGCAGGCCCAGGTCCTTCAGGGTCACCGGGATGCCGATGTCCTTCAAGAGGCTGGCCACTTCATCGATCAGCTTCTTGGAGAGTTCGTCGTCGCTGCCGGTCAGGCCGATGGCGCGGCCGATTTCGGCAAAGGCCGAAACACAATCGCGACGGTTGAACTCCATCACATAGGGCATCAGCAGCGCTACGCCCATGCCGTGCGGGGTATGAGTCTCGTTGCCCACCGGATACTGGATGGCGTGCGCGGCAGCCGTGCCGGCGGTGCCGAAGGCGCAACCTGCGGCCAGCGAGGCCAGCATCATCTGTTCGCGCGCGGCGATGTTCTTGCCGTCCTTCACCGCGGTGCGCAGGGCGGCGAAGATGTTCTTCAGCGCCAGCAGACCAAAGGTGTCGGACAGGATGTTCTTGCCCACAAAGACGTTCTTCACGGTCAGGTCCGGCGTAACCTCGCGGCGCGCGGCGGTGAAGCTTTCGATGGCATGGGTCAGCGCGTCCGCGCCCGACACGGCGGTCAAGCCGGGCGGGCAGGTGAGAGTGAGTTCAGGATCGCACACCGCCACGCGCGGGATCAGGTAGGGAGATGAGATGCCCACCTTGGTGCCGCGTTCGGTATCGGCGATCACCGCCACCGGCGTGACTTCCGAACCGGTGCCCGACGTGGTCGGCACCGCGATCACCGGTGCCACCGGGCCGGGAATCTTGTTCTCGCCATAGTAATCGCGCAGCGAACCGCCATGCTGCAGCAGAACTGCCACGCACTTGGCCATGTCCATGCAGCTGCCGCCGCCGATGCCCAGCACCACATCGGGCTTGTAGTCGGCATATTCCTTCACGCAGTTGGAAATGCCGTCCATCGGCAGGTCGGCCTCGGTGCGGTCATAGACCTGCACTTCGACGCCATTGGTCTTGATGTCTTCGACGATGGCCTTGAATTGCGCGTCCTGGCCCATGCGCGCATCGGTGCACACCAGCGCGCGCTTGCCGATCTGCGCCGTCATCATGCCGGTCGCGGCGCGCTGGCCGGAGCCGAACACCACCGAAGCGGGCAGGCGCAGGGCGCCGAAAATACCTGTCATGACACTTTTTCCTTTCGCGCGGCCGATTCCGCCGCAAGCTTCTGAAGATCGTTCCAAAGGCCGTCATCCAGATAGACGCCCTTGGCCAAAGACTGCGCGCGCGCCTTGTAGGCGCGGTCGCCTGGCGCCAGCACCGGATGTTCGGGATCGGCGGGGGCCGCGGCGCGGATGGATTCCAGATAGTCGCTGACCAGCGCCTTGGCGGCTTCGGCATGCGGCGGGGCGATGACGATGAACAGGTCGCCCTTGTTGGAGACGTTCACCGAATCCAGCGTGCCCTTCACATCGGTGCCGATGGCCGACACCGCCAGAGACGCCACCAGCACTTCAAACGCGATGCCCAGTGCATAACCCTTGGCGCCGCCGAAGGGCGCGATGGCGCCTTTCTTGGCGGCAGATGCGTCCGTGGTGGGATCGCCGTTTTCGTCCAGCGCCCAGCCCAGCGGAATAGGCGCATTGCGGTTGGCGTGATCGTGAATCTTGCCCATCGAGACAAGGCCCGTCGCCATGTCCAGCACCATGGGATGCGGCGTGGACGGCACGCCGATGGCGATGGGGTTTGTGCCGATCATCGCCTTGCGCCCACCATAGGGATGGACCAGCGCTTCGGAGATGGTCAGCGAGATGCAGGTCAGCCCCTTGGTGGCGACATGCTCGGCATAATAGGCGAGTGCCCCCAGGTGATTGGTGTTGCGGATCGCGGCCACCGCGATGCCGTCTTCGCGCGCGCGCGGGATGATCGCGTCCAGCGCCGCCATGGCGACGACGGGGCCAAGCCCGCGCTGGCCATCGACCGCCAGGAAGCTGCGGGCCGTCCATTCCTGCTTGCCGGTCGTGCCCGGCACCGACAGCCCGGCATGAATGCGCTCGATAACCCGGCGTAGGCGCAACAGGCCGTGGCTGGGGATGGCGCGCATTTCCGCTTCGATGAACAGGCCAGCCTGCGTCTCGGCATGATCGACGGGCACGCCGTTGGCTATCAGGATGCCTTCGGCCAGGTCTTTGACGTGCTCGACGGAAACCAGCATCTGATATCAAATATCCTATAGGATTGCGGGACCGTATGTGTTATCCCTTGGCGGGTCAACGGCAAAAAACCTGCGTATCTGAGGACAAATTGTCGGCATTGAACGAAGCAGCAGACCGGCAAATCGCCCGGCCCTCCGGCCTGGCGGAAGAGGCCTATCGCCGGATTCGGGCCGACATCATGTCGCTCAAGCTGCCGCCCGACACCCGTGTTTCCGTCGACAGCCTGGCACGCGAGCTGGGTGTGTCGCAGACCCCGATCCGCGAGGCGCTGTCGATGCTGGAAGCCAACGGCTTGGTGAACAGAAAGCAGTTCGCCGGCTATGCCACCGCACCGCGCATGGAACGCGCGCAGCTGGACGAACTGTTCGAATTCCGCCTGCTGGTCGAGCCCCATGCCGCGCGCAAGGCGTGCGAGGCGATGAGCGATTCCGACATGGCGCTGCTGGATTCCGGCGAACATGCCGTCAGCCATGACGGCTTCGCCGACCTGGACACCGACTTCCACAAGCTGATCGCGCAGGGCGCCGGCAACTACCTGATCGCGGAGTCGCTGTCGCGGCTGCACATCCATGTCCACATCTTCCGCAGCTGCTTCCGCAGCGAAATCGCGGAAGAAGCGGTGGACGAACATGCCGACATCATCAGCGCACTGCAGTCGCGCCACGGCCCCACCGCCGAAGCCGCGATGCGCCGCCACATCGAGCGCAGCTATCGCCGCCTGCGCGAATTCATCGAAGCCTAGAGCCGCGCCCGCAGGTCGGCATAGGCCGCGGCAATCAGCGCGTTCAAGGCGGCTTCATCGACCGCTTCGCCCCAGCGCAGCTTCACATGCCGCATGCGCTTGCCGCTGCCTTCCAGCAGTCTGTGCGGGTCTTTCAGCGGCGCGCCATGAAAGAAGCCGACATTCACATGCGCCTTGAAGGTATTGACGTAAGCGAACGCGGCTTCGCCCACGCAGGCGGTCGGCATGCCGTCGTGCAGGATCTCGCGCACATCGTCGCCGCAGCCGCGCATCCGCTCGAACCAGGGCAAAGCAAAAGCGCGCAACTCATCCGGTTTCGCGAACCAGCTTGCGACCGCCGGATCGCGCCTTTGCGCGCCCGGCAGCAGGAAGAGGTCGCTCGCAGGCATTACTTTCCGTTCGCCTTCCGCCAGGCGGCATAGCGTGCCTTGGTTTCTTCATTGGGCGGATAAAGGCCGGGCAGCGCCGCGCCGTTGTTCACCTCGTCGATGATCCAGCTTTCCTGGGCTTCCTGTTCGATCGCGGCTTCCACCACTTCGGTCAGCAGCGCCAGCGGGATCACCACAGCGCCATCGCCGTCGGCGACGATCGCGTCACTGGGGAAAATCGCCACGCCGCCGCAACCAACCGGCTCGCCCCAGTTGATGAAGGTGAGACCCGCAACGGACGCCGGCGCCGCCGCGCCCGCGCACCACACCGGCAGCCCCGTCGCCAGCACGCCTTCCATGTCGCGCATCACGCCATCGGTGATCAGCGCGCCGACTTTGCGATAGGCCATGCGCGCGCACAGGATGTCGCCGAAGATGCCGGCGTCGGTCACGCCATTGGCGTCGGCGACGCAGATCACGCCGTCCTCCATCGCCTCGATCGCGGTGCGGGTTGAAATGGGCGAGGCCCAGCTCGCCGGTGTCGCCAGGTCTTCGCGCGCCGGCACGAAACGCAGGGTGAAGGCGGCGCCAGCAACACGCTTTTGTCCCGGCTGCTTCGGAAACGCGCCGCGGATCCACACATTGCGCAGGCCCTTCTTCATCAGCACGGTGGTCAGGGTGGCGGTGGAAATGCCTTCCAGCGTCTTCTTGGTCTGCGCGTCCATGTCGGTACCTTCAATCGTTGATGGCCACGGCTCGCGTGGCGGGAAGAATTTCAAATCGGCATTGCTTACGGCGTGATCCGGGTATCCGCCAGGCCCGCAGCGCCCTTGACCAGCGGGGCCGTGCCGGCCGGATAGCCGTTCTGCTGCAGGATATACGCGGTCACCGCGTTGTATTCCTCGATCTTTAATGTGCCGGGATCGGAGTCCGGCATGGTGCTGGTGATCACGTCCAGCAGCATATCGGCCGTCATCATTTGCGCATTGGCCAGGATGCCGAAATTCGAGCCCTTCAGCGCTGGCCCGGTGACGCCTTCCATCTGGATGCCATGACAGGACGCGCAGCTCTGGCCATAGACGCTCGCGCCGGCCCGCGCCTGGTCAGCTGTATAAAGTGCGGGCTTGGCAGTCTGGGCCAGTGCGGGCAGGGCGCAGGCAAACGCGGCAGTGAGCACGGCGACGTGTTTCATGATCGTCTTGCGTCTTTCGTGATTCCGCGTCGCGGCTCAGGCGGCGAACCCGTTCACATTTCTTAACGTGGCTGCTTCTGCGGCTACCGCAACGTCTTGATTCTATCCGCAGCGCTTCTCTGTCTACAACAAAGGGTCGATTTCGCGTTGCGAGACCCTGTGCTTCCCGCTGAACAGTGATCGAAATCAAGGTGTCGCGCGATCATGACTCATTTTATTGCGCGCACTTATAATATTGCTTCCCGCAACGGCGCGCGTCGCGCGCCTTTTGCGCGCGATTCATGAAATGCCCGGTTTCATTGGTCCAAATGCATTCGCCGCAGGCGGAGCATCTGTGATCAAAAAGAGATTTGTGCACTGCACAATAACAAGCTGCACATTTTCGGCGTGGCATTAATGTGACGTCTGCCCGTTTCCGACGCCCACGCCCACATTTGTAGGCAGTTGGGTCTCGATTTGGCGCGGCGACCTCTGCTACTCACCCCGCTGTGGTCCGGCATCGTGCCGGTAGAACAACGTCCAGGGGGAATATCCTATGAATTACGGTTTGACGAAGACGCGCGTGCGCCTTGCTGGCGGCGCCGCCATTCTGGCGCTGAGCGCCGGTGCCGCTCTGGCGCAGGAAGGCGTCGAGCAGGTTGTGGTCTCCTCGACCCGCCTTCAGAGCGCCGGCTTTGATGCTCCCACCCCCACCACGGTGGTGAGCGCGGCCGACCTCGAAGCGTCGGCCAAGCCGAACGTCTTTGACGCCATCACCCAGCTGCCGGCCCTGCAGGGCTCGACCGGCGTGGGCTACAACACCGGTTCCACCACCACCGGCCTGATCGGTCTGTCGGCGCTGGGTCTGCGCGGTCTGTCCCCGCTGCGTACCCTGGTCCTGATGGACAGCCAGCGCGTCGTTGGCGGCAACTTCAACGGCGTGGTCGACGTCAGCCAGATGCCGCAGATGCTGATCCAGCGCGTTGACGTTGTGACCGGCGGTGCGTCGGCCTCCTGGGGCTCGGACGCCATCTCCGGCGTCGTGAACTTCGTCACCGACAAGAAGTTCGAAGGCTTCAAGATGAACGCCATGGCGGGTCTGTCGACCTATGGCGACATGGGCAACGCTCTGTTCCAGGCTGCTGCCGGTACCTCCTTCGCCGGTGGCCGTGCCCACTTCGAAGTGGCGGGCGAATATTCCTATAGCGATGGCCTGCTGCCGCGCTTCCCCGTTGCCACCCAGCACAGCGCGATGCCCGAGAACATCGGCGGCCGCACCCTGAACCGTCTGTCGGGCCAGGCCAGCTACTCGAGCGACGCCGGCACGCCTGCCGGTCAGCCCCGCACTTCGTACTACAACCTGATCCAGCCGACCCAGAACTCGGCCTACGGCATCATCCTGTCGGGTCCCAAGGCCTACAACATCTTCAGCAATGGCGTGGCCCAGCCTCTCGACTTGGCCGGTGCTTGCTATGTCAGCGCGACCGGTGTTCTGACCAACTCGATCAACAACACTTGTATCGGCACGCCTGCCGATCCGGGCGACCAGAACTCGGTTCGCGAGTTCACCCAGGGTCTGTATGACCCGCTGACCCGCGGCAGCATCTATGCGCGTCTGTCCTATGACCTGACGCCCTCGACCGAGATCTTCGCCACCCTGAATTACGGCGTCAGCCGTACCCAGAACACACCGGCGCAGGGCAACTCGGACAAGCAGGGCACCCTGCATTGCGACAACGCCTATCTGCCTTCGACCCAGCTGTTCGGCGCGGGCCTGACGGCGGCGGCAACCCAGGCGGCTTGCTTGGCGGCCTATCCGGCCACCAGCGCCTCGGCTGCGAACATCACCTATGCCGGCCAGTGGGCGAACATCCCGGTCGACCAGCAGATGTTCCTGCTGCGCACCATGCGCCGCTATGTCGTCGGTGGCGACGGCTCGTTCGACCTGTTCGGCAAGAGCTGGAACTGGGAGTCCTACTTCCAGCACGGCGAGACCGACACCTCGATCAAGATCTACAACATGCCCCTGTCGGGCGCGCCGATCGATCCGGCCACCGGCAAGACCAACAACAACCTGTCGCGCTTCAACATGGCGGCCGACGCCATCGTCGATCCGTCGACCGGCAACATCGTCTGCCGCAACGTCGTGGCCCAGGCCAATGGTTGCGTGCCCTACAATCCCTTCGCCAGCCAGATCAGCCAGGGTGCGATCGCCTACTTCGACGGCCAGAATGGCCCGGGCGGTACCTACAATGGTCCGTCGGCCATCCAGACCCAGCGTCAGGAAGCCTTCTCGTTCAGCGTCAATGGTACGCCGCTGGAACTGTGGGCCGGTCCGGTCGCCGTTGCCGCCGGTTACGAGTATCGCGAAGAGTATTACACCCAGCGTGCCGATCCCTACTCGGCGGGTGTTTCCGCTTCGACCCCGGCCACCGTCAACGAGCCTTGCACCGATCCGGCCGTGGACTGCGGCCTGACAGCCTCGGGTTCGCTGGGCGCCTGGAACGCCGGTAACTACCATAATGGTCGTGGTAATTATCACGTGAACGAAGTGTTCGTTGAGTTCGGCGTTCCGCTGATCAACAACAGCTTCTGGGGCAAGGCCGACCTGGACATCGCCGGTCGTCACGCGCGGTACTCCACCGCTGGCGACGCCAACACCTGGAAGGTGGGCGTGACCTGGGATACGCCGCTGCCGGGCATCCGCCTGCGTGCGTTGCAGTCGCGCGACCTTCGCGCTCCCAACCTGTCGGAACTGTTCTCGCCCCCGCAGGGCCTGAACGGCTCGGTCAACAACGAGTTCACCGGTCAGCCGGGCCAGGGCCTGCGTCAGCTGAACGAAGGCAACCCGCTGTTGAAGGTTGAAAAGTCGCAGACCACCGAAGTGGGCATTGTCTGGCAGCCGGACTTCATCCCCGGCTTCCAGGCCTCGGTCGACTACTACCGTATCGGCGTGAAGGGCGTTATCTCGTCCCTCGGCCTGCAGGACGTGGAACACCTGTGCTACACGGGCTTCACCACTTTCTGCGGTCAGGACGCCATCACCACCTCGAACGGCATCAACCAGAGCGTTTCGAACCCCGGCGGCCCCCCGGGTCCGGGATTCGTGGGTACCGTCCCCAGCCAGCTGGTCTCGGTCCACTCCAAGGCGTTCAATGCGGCCTCGCTGCTGACGGACGGCTTCGACATCGAAGCCAGCTATCAGTTCGACCTGCAGGATTACGACATCCCCGGCAACTTCGTGCTGCGTTCGCTCGCGAACCACATCTCGAAGTTCATCTCGGA